>VFQP010000232.1_pt1 | contig 135472 bp, 99 predicted proteins | sample 3512351 | NCBI WGS metagenome assembly VFQP01 (sample SAMN10412372, study PRJNA504923) | tailings metagenome | isolation source: Relicate 1 Philex TSF1 revegetated site | place: Philippines: Tuba, Benguet | collected 2017-08-29 | reverse complement strand
CAACTCTATCGCAATCAGCCGCCCACGACTATGAGGTACCCGGGCGGACTCTTACAGTCCTCACCTCATCGACTGGATTCTTCTTGGGTCACAGAGACCACAGAGCTCCGACACAGAGGCCACAGAGGTAGAATCCTCCAATCCGAACTTTCCGCGTAGCGTTGGGCCGGATGTCGTCCGCCGTAATCTCCACACACACCGTGTGGCCTCCCGCTGCCTCTGTGTCTGGGCTCCGTGTGCTCTGTGAAACCGGTCTTGGCTGTCTTCGTGGTGATCTCAGCGAGCCGAGGAGAACTGATGCTCGCTCATGGCGTAGTGGCGTGCGTATCGGAAGCCACTAAGTCCCCCCCCCGCATGACGTGCACCCGCTACTCGCTACTCGTCGATTGTCTGCCTTGCCTCCTGCGAGCAGGTCTACCGCAACTGCGACAGCCTCACGGTCAGCGCGTGCTTCACGTCGCCGTCGATGCTGACGATTTCGTAGGTGAGCGCGGGATCGGCCGCGGTCGTGTCGAAGGTGAGCAGGCCGAACGAGGGCAGCTCGTTGTAACCGAAGAGGCTCCCCTCCATCACGCGATGCGTGTGCTGGTTGGTGAACTGCCCGGAGGCGAACTCGTACAGGTCGTAGCTGTCGCTGCGCTTGTTCAACCAGGCATCCGAGCGGTGCCGGTCGGATGACAGCAGCACCACACCCGGAATGCGCTCGTCGCGGATCCAGGAGAAGATCGTCTCGCGCTCCGCGAGATACCCGCCCCAGCTGTCGCGCCCCTGCGCCCCGGTCTTCGCGAGCTCGTGCCACGACACCGGCGACACGATCAACTTGAAGGTGGCGTCCGAAGCCAGCAGCGTGCGCCGCAGCCATGCGAGTTGGCGCGGACCGAGCAGGGTGGGATTCTCCACGCCGGAACCGCCGAAGCGTCCGGAATCCGTCCGGTACGTGCGGCTGTCGAGCATGATGAAGTGGGCGTCGCCCACCCGGAAATCGAACCAGATCCCGGGCTCGTCCACGCCGTCACCGTGGGCAGGATTCACCCAGTTTTGCCGGAAGATCTCGCTCACCATCGGCTTCCAATAGGGCACGTCGGGTTCCGTGCCGCCGATGCTGTCATCCATCGCAAAATCATGGTCGTCCCACACCGCGTACACGGGCGCACCCGCCACAAGCCGGCGGAACTCGGGACGCGACTGGCGTTGATAATAGCAATACTGCTGCTGGTCGGGGCTCTCCGGATCGTCGACGTACACGTTATCGCCCAAGGTGAGGAAGGCCGCCGGCGAGAAGCTCCGGATGGTATCCCACATGCGCTCGTACGCCGGCATGTAGCCGGCGCAGCCGCCGAACACCACGCGGATTTTGCCGGGGGTTCCCGCGGCCGGATACGTGCGGAACCGTTGCGTCTCATCGCGAAGCGTGCGCGTCTCGTCGCCGACCTGCACGGCGTAGTGGTACTCCGTGTCGGGGCGCAGTCCATCGAGCGTCATCACGGCCGTAAAGTCGTCCGCGGCGCGCGTCGACACCCACGACGAAGCGACCGGGTCACGCAGGTCCGCGTCCGTGCTCGCGATCACGCGCACCCGCGCCTCGGAAACACCGCGCACCCACACCTTCACGCCGCGATCCGTCATCGCGCCCAGCATGGGTCCGTGCACGAGTTCCCCCGCCAGGCGCTCGCGCAGGGCGGCGAAAGCAGCATGCTGCTCCAGCGGAGCGAACAGGCGGCGCGGGCCGGCGAGAAAACGCTGCGGCGGCAAACCCGCCTCGTCGATCGCCTGCTTCATGGAGCCCGCGGCTTCGTCCAGCCGCCCGAGTTGCGCGAGCGCCATTGTTCGCATGAACAAAGTCTCCTGGTCCATCGGGCCCGGATACGCCGCGCGGTAGCGGTCGGCGAAGTCCACCGCCTCGGCGGCGCGGTCGGTCTGGATCAGACGCAGCGCGTACTGGCCGATCCGCTTGAGGTCCGTTTCAGGCCCAGGCTCGGCCTTCATGTAGTCGTTCGACAACCGCGGATGCGAGGCACCGGCCAGCGGGTAGTCAGGGAACGGATACCCGTAAGGAAAGTCGCGGGGCGAGGCTGCCGTTTGCGCAAGGAGCGGAGAAACCGCCAGCAGTCCGGCGACAATGAGGGTTCTCATGAACCCGAAGCCTGCCGCGAGACGTCCGGTTGGCAACCCAAGCCGGAGGGCGCGTTGAATCAACCGGGAGAGGACGCCGGCCGCCGACAGGGGTGTCGAGTCCGAAGCGGGACTGGCTCGGCGTGAACGCTCGGCCCTTCAGCGTGACACGGGTGCGGTCGACAGCTCGCAGACGATCGCTCCACGCTTCACGCCGTAGGTTTCCTCGAACCAATTTCGGTACGCCTTCGCTTCATCGACCGGCACGGGCACGGTGCTGAAGCCGGGGGGCTCGGACTCGGCCGGGGCGTTGCTCACCCGCAGCCGGCCAAAGTGGGCCTCGGCCTTGGCGTACGCCTCGTTCAGCTCCTTCAACTGCCGGCGCTTGCCGCTCACCCGCACCACCGTGCTCGCGTCCGGCGTCGCGGTGATTACCCGGGCGAGACCCGAGGCCAGGAGAGAACGCGACCAACGCAGCGCCACCTCGGTTGTGATGGGCTCGAAGCCTTCATTCATCGCCGCTTCGGCGTCCTCCCGGCTGGCCAGCGGCCGCGAGATCAGCTGCCACATCGAGCCGCCGCGCGCGCCCACGGCAATCGCCCACTGGCCGGGCGGCAGGTTCTCCGGGCGCAACATGTCGCCCAGGCCCACCACGGTCACGTCCACTCCGGACGCCACCAGTTGTTTTTTATCCGCAACGAAATGAATTTTATGCATACGAATGCCGACCGCCGACGCTTTGCGCGGTAGTACGTACCACGCCCCGCCGTAGGACGCAAAAAACCTACAATATGTTCCCACAATCCGCCACTACGGGCCCACATTCCTGTCCCGGACCGATTCAGCGTCGCAACGCGTCTGCCGCCGCCTGCTGGAAGGCCCGCCGCACGTCGCTCGCATCCGAATTGGCAAAGTTGGCCCGCTGCACCATGAGCACGAAAGCCACGCCGCGCACGGGATCCACCCACGCCTGCGTGCCCCACGCCCCGCCATGGCCGAACGTGCCCGGTGACAGCATCTCCACCACCCCGGGATGCGGGGTGCGCAGGACGCAGGTGCCGAGACCCCAACCGTAGTTGGCCCCGTAGTTGCCCCAGCGCGTTCCCTGCATGAAACCTGTGGGCAGGTCGCCCGTCTGCGGCTGGCTCAGCCAGCGCATCGCCTCGGGACTGAGATAGCGCCGCCCCTGCCATTCTCCGCCGTTGAGCAGCATCTGACAAAAGCGCGCATAATCGGGCCCGGTGGAGAACAGTCCGGCGTGGCCGGTGGGCGGACGGTTGCGCGAACCGAATTCCGAGCGCGGCGGCGCCGCCTCCAGCTGACCGGTGCTCACGTCGCGCGCATAGCCAGTCGCGACCTTCATGCCCGCATCGGGATAAAATGTGGTCCGGGTCATGCCCAACGGCCCGAAGAAGCGTTCCTGCAGGAACGCGTCGAAGGTCTGGCCGCTGACCACTTCGACAACCCGCGCACCGACATTGATGCCGGACTGCGTGTACTTCCACCGTTCGCCGGGTTCGTACTGCATCGGCGCCGCCAGCCACAGCGGAACGAGATCCGCCAGCGACTTGGCGTTGCGCGCCCCGTCACCGGAGGCTTCGCCCAGGCCCGAAACATGCGTGAGCACCTGTACCAACGTGAGATTCGCGGGTTTGCCCGACGGCGTCTTCAGGTCCGCGAACTCCGGCAGGTATTTGGCCACCGGATCGGTCACGCGCAGCTTGCCCTCGTCCTGCAGCATCAACACCGCCGCCGCGGTGACGGGTTTGGTCATCGAAGCGATCCAGAACCCGTGATCGGCGGTCATCGCCTCGCCCCGTTCGACGTTGGCGTGCCCGACGGCCCCGAGGTGCCGCACTTCATTCTTGGTCACGACCACGGTGACTGCCCCGGCGATCTCCTTGGCCGCCACCGCCGCCTCCATAGCGGCATTCACGCCGGGAAGTTCGGCGGCCCAAGCCGGACCACCCACGGAAAACCATGACAACATCGAGCACATCAGCGGAAGGGGTAAGCGCATGGACGAAGTGAATGACGAATCCCGGGCGGCACGTCCATCCGGGAAACCAGGTTAATCCGCACGCACCGTCTTTGTCCGAAAGCATTTCAACCCAGGCCCGCGACGTGCGCCGGCCTTGATCCACATCAAGGCGGACCGGCCGGATCCCGGCTATCGTCACTGGCGTCCTCCTCAACGCCGCGTTTCCCGGGTTCGCCCGGGGCGACGCGTCGCCCACCACCACCGCCTTACTCGCTTCACCTATGAGTTCCGCCACCGCCACGATGGACCTGACCGACTTCGATGTTCGCGTCATCCCCTGCCGCCAAAAGCATGCCATGATCTTCGCCCGCTGGGCCGATTTGCCGATCGGGGATCACTTCGTGCTCATCAACGATCACGACCCCGTGCCGCTCTACTATCAGTTCGCGGCGATGTTTCCGGGGGCCTTCACGTGGGACTATGTCGTCCCCGGGCCGGACGAATATCGGGTGCGCATCACGCGCGTTGCCGCGTCACCGCAAACGCAAGCGGTGCCGCCGCCGCGGGTGCAGGCCGAAGCGCAACCTTCAACGAACCTCCTCGACGTCCGTGGGCTGGAACCACCGGAGCCGATGCTACGCGTGCTGAACGCGGTGGAACAGCTTCAACCCGGGCGCCGCCTGATCGCGTGCACGGAGCGGCGCCCGATCCACCTGTTCGTTGAACTCGAACGCCGTGGCTTCGCCCTCGTGTGCGAGGACCAGCCCGACGGCAGCGTCATCACCACGGTCTGGCGAAAGTAATCCCGGTCACCTTCATCGCCGAAAAAGGAGCGGGGAGCAGGGTGATCCCGCTCCCCTGCCCGATCCAGGCCGCCGCGGCGGCTGACGTTCGCGTGGACGCTTTCTGAACTACGCCTGACCACCGGGCCGCGTCCTCACGCGAGCAGGTCCTTGACGATCCGCGCGGCGTTGCTCGGGCCGATCAGACGTTCGTTCAGGCCTTGGTGCGGGTAGGACAACCGGTACGGATCGAGTCCGGTGAGGTGCAGGATCGTGGCCTGCAGGTCACCGACCGTGACCGGGTCGCGCACCACGTCGTGGCCGAAGTCATCGGTTTCACCATGATCGTAGCCCGCCTTCACGCCGCCGCCGGCCATCCACATGGTGAAACAGCCGGGATGATGATCGCGGCCGAGGAACCGGCTCCCGTTGCGCGCCTCGTTCATCGGCGTACGGCCAAATTCTCCGCCGCAGATCACGAGCGTGTCCTGCAACAGGCCTTGTTGTTTCAGATCGCGCACGAGCGCGGCGCAGGCGCGATCGACGTCGCGACATTTTTTCGGCAGGCTGTGCAGTAGGTCGTCGCCTTCGCCGGTGCCATGGGAATCCCAGCCCCAGTCGAACAACTGGATGTAACGGACGCCATTCTGCACCAGGCGGCGCGCGAGCAGGCAGTTGTTGGCGAACGACGCGCCACCCGGCTCCGCCCCGTACATGTCGAGGATGTGCTTCGGTTCCTTGCGGATATCGAAGACGTCGGGCACCGCCGCCTGCATTCGATACGCAAGTTCGTACTGCGCGATGCGGGTCAGGGTCTCCGCGTCACCAAAGGTTTTGGCTTCGATCTGATTGAGCCGCGCCAAGGCATCGATCGTCCGCCGGCGCGTCGCGGCGTCGACGCCGTCCGGGTTGCCGGAGAACAAGATCGGCTCACCCGAACTCCGGCACTGCACCCCCTGATAGACCCCGGGAAGAAATCCGTTGCTCCACAGGCCCTTGCCACCGGTCGGGTCTGTCCCGCCCGAGAGCAGCACCATGAAACCGGGCAGATCCTTGTTCTCGGTTCCGAGCCCATAGGTCACCCACGATCCCAGCGACGCGCCGCCCGCGCGCATCGTACCGGTGTGCACGAGCAGCTCCGCCGGCGCATGATTGATCTGGTCGGTGACCATGCTCCGGATGATGCTGATGTCGTCGACGATGCCCGCTGTGTGCGGCAGGAGTTCGCTGATCCAACTGCCCCGCTTTCCGGCCCGGGAAAACGTGTAGGGACTGCCGAGCAGGGTCGGCACGCCCTTGATGAAGGCGAAGCGCTTGCCCGCCAGCAGGCTGTCCGGACAGGGCTGCATGTTCAGCTCGTTCAGCTTCGGCTTGTAATCGAACAACTCCAGCGACGACGGCGCGCCCGACAGGTGCAGATAGATGACCGCCTTGGCCTTGGCGGGATGCATCGGGCCACGGACCGAGGCCGCGTTGGCGCGGCCGAGCTGTCCGAGCGCGAGCGCACCCAGGCCGATCGCTCCCCGGCCGAGAAACGTGCGACGGGTGATGTATTGCAGCTGGCGATTTTGGTAGGTGGACATGGGCGTGATTCGTCAGTGGATGGTGAGCACTCCGTCGAGATTGAGCAGCACGTTGGCGAGGAGCACCCAGGCGGCTTCCTCCGCCAACGTGGGCTCCGTGCCCGCGTCAGTTGTACGTGCGCCCAGCAGGGCGAGCGCCGCTTCCGGGTCCGCGGCAAAGGCGATCGTCTGTTCGCGGTGGAAGTCGACCAGCGGTTCGATCTGGGCCGGTACCGGCGGCCGGCTCAGGACGAGATTCAGGCCGTAACGCACCCGCGCCTCGATTGTCTCTCCGCCTTCGGTGTGGAGCCGCCGTCCCAAGGCCCGGGCCATCTCGACGAACGCGGGATCGTTCATGGTCACGAAGGCCTGCAAGGGTGTATTCGTCGGAACACGACGGAACGTCGCCGTCTCGCGGCTGGGCGCATCGAAGGTCGTGAGTGACGGATACGGCATCGTCCTTCGCCAGAACGTGTACAGCGCGCGGCGGTACCGATCCTCGCCTTCACTCGTCTTCCAGTTGCGCTCCCGGTCGTTGAAGGCCGCCCGCCACAACCCGTCCGGCTGCGGGGGAAACACGCTCGGTCCGCCCTGCTTCGGGGAGAGCAGGCCGGAGAACGCCAGCGCCTGGTCGCGGATCTGCTCGGCCGTCAGCCGGCGGCGCGGATAGTGGGACAGCAGTTCGTTGCGCGGATCGATCTGCGCGGCCGCGGCCGACGCCACCGACGACTGCCGGTAGGTCTCGGACATCACGATCGTGCGGAGCAACGCCTTGACATCCCACTGCAGGTCGCGGCTGAAGTGCAGCGCGAGCCAGTCCAGCAACGCCGGGTGGGTTGGCAACGCGCCCTGCGTTCCGAAATCCTCCTGCGTCGCGACGAGGCCGCGGCCGAAGAGCTGCCCCCAGAACCGGTTGACCGACACACGGGCGGTCAACGGATTGTCGGGCGAAAAGAGCCAGCGGGCCGCGTCGAGGCGGTTGGGCTGCACCGAATCGATCGGGCCGAAACGGCCGAGCAGAGCCGGCTTCACCTCCCGCTCCGGACTCAGGTAATTGCCCTTGCCCAACAGGAACGTCTTTCGCGCATCGACCGGATCCAGGTCCCGCATGATCGGCACGCGCAACGGTTGGATGGCGGTGAACTCGCGCTGTTTCGCCTTGAGCGCTGAGCGTCCCGGGGCCGTGACCTCGGCGAGCGGTCGCAGGTAGGCCAGCAGGAGTTCATTGCGTTCGCGATCGCGGCCCTGCTCCGAGGCGAGCAGCGCGGCGCGTACGGCGGGAGGAACTTCGAAGACCGGTCCTTCCACGTCTGTCACCGACAGCCGGTAACGCCCGAGCAGGTGATAGGTTCCGTAGTCGAAATTCAGACTGACCTCCAGGTAGTCGCCGGCCGTGAGCGCCAAGGGCGTCGCCAACGCGAGCACCAGCTGATGCGGCCGCCCGGTCTGGCCACCAAAGGCCCAGCCGGTCTCGGGAAGGTTGTCGATGACCGCTGCCGCGGCAAAACCAGGTTGTTCGTAGTCGGCGGTCGCGTGGGCGAACGTTGCGCTGGCGACGAGATTATCCAAACGGAACGACGGCAGCGCCAACGCTTCCGCCGTGATCTTCCGGTCGGAAAGCGTGCGCCGCTGCCCGTCGAGCAACTGCAACGTCGCCCCGACCAGACTGGTCTGCCGCTCCGGCTGAGGCTGGACGGCGAGGCTGCCGAGCACACGTTCGGCGCCGAGGTCGAGCTCCCAGGTCCGCGATGCTTCGACATAGATTCCGCTCCGGCCCTCGGCCACATCGGCTCCATTCAGATCCAGCGCACGGATCGCCGCGACCGCGGGTTCAGTGCTGTCACCCACGATGCGGACGTAGCGGACGCTGCTCGAGCGCTGCGGGCCGCGGCGCAGGTTTACCCGGGCGTGGGTGATGACGGCGTTGCCGGTCGCGGACAGGCCCGGGCCGCCCTGCGGCAGCGTGTCGTCAGGCAACGCCTCGATCCGGACAGCCGTGACCGTTCCGGTGAGGCCTGTGATTTCATGGGTGAAGGAATCCGTCACGGTGAGCGCGGTGCCCTCGAAGCGCGCGCTGCCATCGGGCAGGACGCGCGGTGCCGCGGTGGACAGGCTGTGAATACGCTCGATCGGCGCGGGCCGCCAGGGGACTGGCTTCAGCGCGTGGGCCCGCAACTCTGGAAGTTCGCGCCAGATGTCCTGTTCGTCGGTCTGCTGCAGCTCGGCCTCGAGGCGGGCCATCTCCGCCCGGATGCGGGCCAGGGCCTCGCCCTCCTCGATCGTCGGCAACGGCAGCGTCGGCTCCTCGTCGAAGCGGTTCGCATCGGCCGTCTGGTTGAAGACGGCGAAGAGCTGGTAGTACTCGTCGTGGGTAATGGGGTCGAACTTGTGGGTGTGGCACTGCGCGCACCCGACCGTCAGTCCCATCCAGCCCTGGAACGTGGTTGCGAGCCGATCCTTGACCGCGGCGACGCGAAACTCCTCCGCGTCCGTGCCGCCTTCCGTGTTGGTCATCGTGTTGCGATGAAACGCGGTCGCGATGAGCTGGTCCGACGTGGGATTCGGCAGGAGATCGCCGGCGAGCTGCTCAATGCTGAACTGATCGAACGGCTTGTTCTCGTTGAAGGCGCGAATGACCCAATCGCGCCACGGCCAGAGGTTCGGACGAAGGCGGTCGCTGCCGAAGCCGGAGCTGTCGGCGTAACGCGCAAGATCCAGCCACATGACCGCCCAGTGTTCGCCGAAGGCCGGCTTGGCCAGGAAATGATCCACCATGCGGCCGTAGAGTTCGTCGGAACCGTCGGCGGCAAACTGGCGCACCTCGTCCGCATCGGGCGGAAGGCCCGTCAAATCGAGGGCAACGCGCCTCACCAACGTATGCGGATCGGCGCGCACCGCGGGGGTCAATCCTGCCTCGACAAGGCGCTGGCGGATGAATCCGTCGACCGGATGCGCCTGCGGGTCGGGCGGCGACACCTTTTCCGGGGGCAGGAAGGACCAGTGATCGCTGTATTCCGCGCCCTGCTGGATCCAGCGCTTGAGGATCTCCACCTCCCTCGGCGTCAACGGATGGTTGGCCGACGGCGGCGGCATGATCTCCTCCGGGTCGGTCGAGAGGATCCGCCAGACGAGTTCGCTCTCCTCGAGATCGCCGGGCACGACAGCGCGCAAGCCATTCTTGTCCTTGGTTGCCTCGGCGAACGAATCGAGGCGCAACCGCGCCTTGCGCGACTCGGGATCCTGCCCGTGGCAGTGGAAGCATTTTCCCGAGAGGATCGGGCGCACGTCCCGATTGAACTCGATCGTCTCCGGCACCGGCTTGGCGGAGAACTCGTCCCCATGCGGGCTCGGCTCGGCCGCCCACGCACGGGTGCACGTGAGGGCGAGACTCGCGATGAGGATCAGGGAAAGCTTGCGCCTAGACAGGGGAGAACGAGGACGCACCGGGGTAAAACGGGGTGGCACGCGAACCATTTCGGCCACCGATTCCGCCCATGGCAACGCGACTTTTCGTGCGTCACCGCAGCCCAGTGACTCGCCCGAAACAGCAGGTCTTTCGCGAGGCCGCAGGGACGGGGACTTGTCCCCTTTTTGTACCCTAACACGACCCTACCTCGTAAAATGGCGCCCCCACGGGGAATCGAACCCCGCTTTGAAGAATGAGAATCTCCTGTCCTAACCGATAGACGATGGGGGCGGAGAGAAGATCGGTAAGGACGCCGGTTTTGTCCGGCTTCGTCAAGGAGGAGTTTTCGGGATTTTCCGGGCCGGGCTGCTCCGGCTTCCGGGCCGGTCGCAGGTCATTGGCGCACCGAGTGGGGCCGGGGGAAAGCGGTTGAACCGGTTTGCCCCCGTCTGCGGCCTCCGTTGTCGTTACGCCGCATGTACCCCCGCGCGTTGTTGTTCGCGTTTCTTACCCTCGTCGGTGCGCTCTCGGCCCAGCCTGTGGCCGAACGCGTGATCCTCGTCACGTTCGACGGCATACGGTGCCAGGAAATGTTCCAAGGGCTCGATCGCGAGACCTGGCAGGCGCACAACGAGGGCAAGGACCTCGCCGCGACGGCGCTTTACCAGCGCTTCTGGGCCGACACGCCCGAGGAACGCCGCGCCAAGGTCATGCCTTTCTTCTGGAACGTACTCATGCGGGACCACGGCGGCATCGCCGGCAACCGGTTCGCCGGCAGCGTGGTGCGGCTGACCAACCGGCACCGGTCCTCCTACCCCGGCTACTCCGAGTTGCTCACGGGCACCGCCAACGACGACGTCATCCGCAACAACACCAAGCTTCAGAATCCGCGCGCCACCGTGCTCGACTTCCTGCGGGCCGAACTGGCCCTGCCGGCCGAACGCGTCGCCTTGATCGGGAGCTGGGATGTCTTCGCGTGGATCGGCACCCACCGCGCCGGCAACGTGGCGATCAACGCCGGCTTCACCGCTTACGAACACCCGGACCCGGCCATCCAGGCGCTGAGCGCCCAGCAGTTCGAAACACCCACGCCGTGGAACAACGTCCGTCACGATTACTACACGTTCCGCTTCGCCCTCGCCCACCTGCAACGCCACCGGCCCGTCGTGTTCCACCTCGCCCTCGGGGAAACCGACGACTGGGCGCACGACAAGCGCTACGACCGCGTCCTCGAGGCGATGCACCGGTCCGACGCCTACCTGCGCGAGCTCTGGACCTGGCTGCAAACGCAGGACGACTACCGCGGGAAGACGACCCTGCTGTTTGCCACGGACCACGGGCGCGGCGATTTCTCCGCCAACTGGCATGCGCACAACGGCCATCTCGACGGCGCCGCGTTCGTCTGGTTGGCGGCCGCTGGCGCCGGGGTCACGGCGCGCGGCGAACTGCGCGACCACGCGGAACTCGGCAATCACCAGGTCGCGGCAACGCTCGCCTGGGCGCTCGGCCGCGATTACCGGGCGCAGGCTCCGGCCGCCGGACCGGTGCTCGATGTGTTTTTCCGATGATCCGGCCGCTCGTCTCCAGCGGAGCGAATCCGTTGAGCCGCGAATGAACGCGCCCGTTATCCGCCCCGGCGCCAACGCTTGAGGGACTGGCCGGTGAGCGAGCGGGCGCACGCCTCGATCTCGCCTCGCGGACCGGCGTAGACCAAGTCGCCGCCGGCACTGCCGCCGCCCGGGCCGAGGTCGATGATCCAGTCGGCCAGGTTGATCACGTCGAGGTTGTGTTCGATGATGATCACGGTGTTGCCCTGGTCGCGCAGCTTGAAGAGCAGGTCCATCAGGTTCTGGATGTCGACCCAGTGCAGGCCGGTCGTCGGCTCATCGAGGATGTAGAGCACCCCGCCCTGGGCGCGTTTGCTCAGCTCAAGCGAAAGCTTCAGGCGCTGCGCCTCGCCGCCGGACAGCGTCGTCGCCGACTGGCCAAGGGTGAGATAACCCAGCCCGACCGCGTTGAGCGTCTCGAGTTTATCCATCACCCGCGGAATGTTGCGAAACAGCGCCATCGCCTCGCGCACGGTCAGGTCGAGCACGTCGGCGATCGATTTGCCGTGGAACAGGACCTCGAGCGTCTCGCGGTTGAAACGCCGGCCGCCGCAGCTCGGACAGGGCGCGTAGGCGTCGGCCATGAACTGCATGTCGAGCTTGATGACGCCGTCGCCCTGGCAGCGCTCGCAACGTCCGCCGCGCACGTTGAACGAGAAGCGGTTCGCCTTGTAGCCGCGCACCTTGGCGAGCGGCACTTGGGCGTAAAGGTCGCGCAGCAAATCGAGCAGTTTGGTGTAGGTCGCCGGATTCGACCGCGGGCTGCGTCCGATCGGCTCCTGGTCGACCTGCACGAGCTTCTCGAAGAAATCGAGGTGCTCGATGTGCCGGTGTTTGCCGGGGACCGTCTTGGCGCCGTTGAGCTTCCGGGCGGCTGCCGCCGCGAGAATGTCGTTCACCAACGTGCTCTTGCCCGACCCGCTCACGCCGGTCACGCAGGTGAGCAGGCCGACGGGAAACCGCACGTCGATCCCGCGCAGGTTGTGTTCGCGGGCTTCGCGCACCGTGAGGTAGGCGCCGTCCGGAGACTTGGGCTTGGCGTCGCGGGTGACGAAGGCCTTGCGCGCCAGATAAGGTCCGGTGCGCGTCGTCGCCTTGGGCGCCGCCATGAGTTGCTCCGGCGTGCCTTGGAAAAGGATGCGCCCGCCTTCCGTGCCGGCCTCAGGGCCCAGCTCGACGATTTCGTCGGCGAGCCGCATCGTGTCCTCGTCGTGCTCCACCACGAGCACGGTGTTCCCGCGATCGCGCAGTTCGCGCAGGTTATCGAGCAACTTCTGGTTGTCGTGCGGGTGTAGGCCGATGCTCGGTTCGTCGAGCACGTAGATCACGCCCATCAGCCCCATGCCGAGTTGGGTCGCGAGCCGCACGCGCTGCGCCTCGCCCCCCGACAACGTCGCGTAATCGCGGTCGAGCGTCAGATAACCCAGGCCTGTTTCGAGCAGGAATCGCAGCCGCTGTTCGATGCCCGTGACGATCTCCTTCAAGGCCGGATCGCCGGCAAGCGCATCCACCCAGCCGCGGGCAACCGCATGCGATGCCGCGACGTCGAGGGCAAAGAACTCCGTGATCGCCAGCGGTCCCCTCGCCTGTGCATCGGCCTCGCCGTTCGGAGGTTCGCTGGGGGTGGCGGGACGCTCGACCTGCGGGTTGCCGGCGGCGACCCGCACGTTGCCGCTGCGGACATTAAGGCGGGAGCCGTGACATTCCGGGCAGGGTCCGCTGACCATGAACGTGGTGAGACGGGCCCGGAAACCCTCGCTCGCCGTGGCCCGCCAGCTTTCGTCCAGCATGGCGAGCACGCCGGGGAACGGCATCGCCTTCGCCTCGCGCATCCGGCGCAGCTTGAAGGCGAAGAGGCGGTCCCCCGCGCCGTGCAGCAGCGTTTGCCGCACCGCCTCCGGCAGGTCGCGCCACGGCGTCTCCGCGTCGAACGGCAGCTGTTCGGCGAGCTGCTTCAGGATGGCATTGTGCTTGATGATCAGATTTTTCCCGCCGAGCCGCCAGGGCTTGAGTGCGCCTTCACGCACGGATTTCGCCGGATCCGGGACGACGAGCTCGGGCACGAAGCGGAGCTTGCGGCCGAGGCCGCCGCAATCCGGACAGGCGCCCTCGGAGTGGTTGAAGGAGAAATGGCGCGGCGTGAGTTTCTCGAACACGTCGCCGCAGACCTCGCAGGCCAGCGACTGGCTGAGGGTCAGCTCGCGCCATGGGCCGTCGGCCTTGGCCTGGGCAAGCACGAGAGCGCGGTCGCGGCCCTCGCGGAAGGCAAGTTCGAGCGAGTCGGCCAGCCGGCTGCGCTGGTCGACGGCAGCGACGAGACGGTCGATCACCACCTCGACGGCGATCTCGCGACCGCCCCCGCTGCCGGTCGGCAGCAGGTTGGGCTCGTCGAGGTTGCGAATCTCGCCATCGAGACGGACCCGCTGGAAACCGCGCTGACGCAGGCGCGGCAGCTCATCGCGCAGCACGCTCGACTTGGCCCGCATGAACGGTGCGAGCAGCATGACGCGGTGGCCGGCGGCTTCGGTGAGCACGCGTTGCACATTGTCGTCGAGCGAACGGCGCACCACCCGGCCGCCGTCCTTGGGGCAATGCTGTTCGCCGTGCAGGGCCCAGAGCAGCCGGGCGTAGTCGGCAATCTCGGTCACCGTCGCGATGGTCGTGCGCGGCGAGGTGCCACCGGTGCGCTGCTCGATCGCGAGCACCGGCGACAGGCCGTGGATAAAGTCGACGTCGGGCCGCTTCAGCTGCTCGAGCACCTGGCGCGCCTGGGTCGAGAGCGACTCCATGTACTTCCGGTAGCCCTCGGCGTAGATCGTATCGAAGGCGAGCGACGACTTCCCGGAGCCGCTCGGTCCGGTAAAGACCACCAGCTTGCCGCGCGGCAGGCGCAGCTCGAGGTTCTTCAGGTTGTGCTCGCGCGCGCCTTTGACGTGGATGTGGGTCGCAGCCTGCATGGAGTTCAACCTGCACCTTACCCGTTTCGGGCGCGGCGCAAGCGCGCGGAGCAGTCGGGCCGCCGCGCGCCGGTAGCCAACTTAGGATTTCAGTTCGACGACGACCTGGACCTCCGTCGTCGAGTTCTTGGGCAGGCCGGCCACGGCGACCGCAGCGCGGCTGTGCTTGCCCGCGTCGCCGAAGAGGGCCACGAAGAGGTCGCTCGCCCCATTGATCACGGCCGGGCTGTCGGCAAACCCGCTGATCGCATTCACGTAGCCGCCGACGTAGACAAACTTCTCAATCCGGTCGAGCGAGCCGACGGCGGCCTTGATGTTGGCCAGGGTGTTGAGCGCGCAGACCCGGGCCGACTCGTACCCCGTCTGGATGGTCTGCTCCCGGCCCACCTGGCCCACATGGGTCATCTGGCCGTCCCACGAGCAGATCGTACCGGCGCAATAGAGCAGATTGCCAGTGCGCACCGTAGGCAGGTAATTGCCGCCGGCGGCAGGCGTGGCGGGCAGTTTCAGACCGAGTTCAGCAAGCTTGGCTTCCGGATTCATCGTCCTGTCATTGGTCAAAACCCGCGGTTCACGCAAAGCGGAATTCGGGGACTCGCCGCCAGGGCAGCGAGAAAACTCCAAACGCCAAATCCCAAACGCCAAAATCGAGTGCGCGCCAAGCGCGTGGATCTTTAGGATCTAGGATTTAGGATTTAAGATTTACGATTTAGAATTTGTTGGCGTTTGGGATTTGGCGTTTGGGATTTCCCCCCGTTACCTCTCCCGATCATTCGTGATCACCTCCGGCCAGACGAACTCCTCCGGCTTCGCTCCCGGCGGCAGCAGATCGGCGTCCTGCATGGCCTGCACCTGCGCTTCCAGCCGCGACTGACGCAGCCGGCCGAGCGCGTCACCGCGGGAGGGATCGCCCAGGACGAGCCCGCGGGCGATGAGTTCGCTCCGCGAGTACTCCAGCAGCTCGGCGCTGACCTGCGGGTTGCGGCGCAGGATCTCAGCGTGGGTCTTTTGCGGGTCGTTTTCGAGGTAGGCCTTCCATCCGCGCAGGGACGCAGCGACGAAGGTGCGCACCAACTCGGGATCCTCGCGCAGCAGGTCGCGCCGGGTGAAGATTGCATGGTAGGCCTCGTAGCCGGAATCCGCGATGAGCAGCGTGCGCACCCGCGCCCCGTTGCGACGCGCGTAGAAGGGCTCGTTGGTCACGAAGCATTGCTGGATGATCTCGGGGTCGGCCATGAAGGCAGCCAGGCCGTAGGTCATCGGTCGGAGACTGAAGTCAATGCCGTAGCGTTTTTTCAGATACGAGATCCAGACCATGCTCGGCGCGGCGATCAGGGTGCGACCCTGGAGGTCGGCGAACGTCCGGACCGGGCTGTCCTCGTGCACCAGCAGGGCTTGTGGATCGCGCTGGAGGTGGGCCCCGACGACCGTGATGGGCAGGCCCCGCTGCTGGGCGACAAAGAGCAGGTCCATGCGGTTCATGCCGAAATCCGCATCACCCCGCGCCACCTTGAGGTTGATCTGGGCGTTCACCCCGCCCGGCAGGATTTCCACATCCAACCCTGCCTCGCGGTAATAGCCTTCGACCAGCGCATGGTAGAAGCCGCCATGCTCCGCCTGGGGAAACCAGTCGGTCTGCATGACCACTTTACGCAGGGACGGGCCCGCGGGCTTTTCGGGCCGGGAGCAGCCGGCCAGGGCGACCATGAATACAAGCGATGCGAGTCCGCGAAAAAACATTGAAAACGAAAGTAGACACCGCCCAAACGGGCTAGGGCGAGTTCCAAAGATTTGCTTTGGCCACGTCCCTGCGCAGCGTGGCAGACGTGAATCTCGCCGCCTGGCAGGCCCTGTCTCATCGTGATCCCGTCGCGGCTGCCCGCGAAGTGAAGTCGCGGCTGGCCCGGCTGCCCGACGGGCAGCGACGCGCCATCGTGGCCTGGGAGCCCGACGAGACCGCCCTGGCGGCCGCCCTCGCCGTGCGGAGCGACGCGCCGTTTGCGGGCGTACCCTACGCGTTGAAGGACCTCTTTGATGCCGCCGGGGCACCCACCGCCGCTGGGAGCGCCTTTCTGAGCGAGGTGCGTCCGGCGCCGGCGCAGGACGGTGCGCTGGCTGCGGCCCTGCGGCAGGTCGGGGCGGCCCTCGCCTGCAAGACCCACCTTCACGAGTTTGCCTACGGCCTGACGGGCGAGAATGCCCACTTCGGCAACGTCGAACACCCCCGCCTGCCCGGCCGCACCAGCGGCGGTTCGAGCAGCGGATCCGCCGCGGCTGTCGCCGCCGGGGTCGTCCCGCTCGCCTTCGGCACGGATACAGGCGGATCGATTCGCGTGCCCTCCGCCTTTTGCGGGGTTTATGGTCTGCGGCTCACCCCGCATCATGCCTGGATCGCGGATGCCTTTCCGCTTGCCCCAAGCTTCGACACCCCGGGGTGGTTCACTGCCTCCGCCGACGACATGCTTTACGCCACGCGGGTCCTGATCGGCACCCGTACCGCGGTGCGCGAGCCGCAGGGCATGTACTTCGACTTCGCCCAGCTCGGGCAGACGGCGGATCCACGCCTCGCCGATACCTATGCGCGCGCCGCGGAGTGCTTTGCCCCGCGGGCCGTCGACTTCGTCGCCTCCGAATACGTACGCGCCTCCGAAGGTGCGGCCGATGCCTACGCCGTCGTGCAAAGCACGGAGGCCTACGCCGTCCATGCTGCCTGGCTGGACGAGTTTCGGGCCCGGTACGAACCGGCAGTCTGGCAGCGCATCGACCGCGGCCGGCGCTGGTCCGGCGACCAGCAGGCGGAGGCCCATTACCGGCTCGCTGCCATCCGCCGGCTCTGGGCCGAGATGTTTCTCACCTGCGATTTCGTCGTACTGCCGGCCGCGCCGTTTGCAGCCCTGCGCCGCACCGAGTGCACGATCGAGAATCGCGGCCGGCTGCTCGCCCTGACCGCGCCGGCGAGCCTCGGCGGCCTTCCCGTGCTGACCGTGCCGGTGGCCATGGAGGGCGGGGAAACACTCGGCCTCCAGATCGTGGTCAACGCGATTCACAGTCCGGTCATCCCTTGGGCGCTGGAGCGGTGCAGATCCTGCTTGTCGCCCGATGGCGCACTTCGCGCCGTCGCCCATGATCCGCGTTGAAACCGCCACTGGCTGGCAACTCATCACCCACCCCGACCACGCCCGGCTCGCCGGTCTGTTCGCCGAGGCGTGGGGTAACGACCGCTTTGCGCGGCCCGAGCCGTTCGGCTCCGTGCTTTACGCGGTCCATCACCATGACGACGGCTGGCTCGCGCGGGACGCGGCCCCGTCGCTGACGAGCCAGGGGAAACCCGAGGCGTTTACGCGCGCCCTGGTCGGCACCTATGCGGCCTTCGAGGAGATCGACCTGCCCTCGTACCTGGCGGTGCGTGGCGCCGCGACCCGGGCCGTCGCCGACGTCGATCCGGTCGCAGGTGTCTTGGTGTCAATGCACACCGTGAACCTGCTGACCGAGCAGGCCGACCTCGCCAGCATCCGCGCCGAGCACCGCGCGGTGCACGCGACCTTTGTCGCCGAGCAGCGCGCCTGGCAGGCCGCGACGATCAGCCGGCTCGGCCTGGAACCGGCGGGGCTCGAGCGCGGCTTCGAGTTTCTCCAGGCCTGTGACAACCTTTCGTTGATCGCCTGCGCCGACTACCGGGAAACCCGCGATTTGCGCCACCTTCATCCCGACCGGAGCGGCCGTCGCCATGCGCTGCGTTGCACGTCCCCGCAACCCTTTACCTACACGCTCGAGCCGTGGCCGTTCGAGCGCACCCATCTGACCTTTGATCTGCCTTACCGGGAGATCGACCGCGTCGCCTGCGCCCATCCCGACCTCTTCCGCCGGGCCTTTGCCGCCGCGCCGCAGCAGTGGCGGACCCTCACGCTGCGCTCCGGCTAGACCCCGAAGACGTGGCGGGCGTTGCCGGCCAGCACGGCGGCCCGCACCGTGGCATCGGGCAGCGCCTCGACCGCCTCGGCCACGAACGGACCGGGGCCGCCGGCGTCGCTGCGTTTCGGATACAACACGAGCGGATGGTCGCTGCCAAACAGCACCTGCTCCGGCCGGGCGCGCTCGCCCAGCCAGGACCAGACCGGGCGCCGGTAGATGAGCGGGGCGGCCGCCGTGTCGACCCACACGTTGGACAAGTTTCGCACGTCGAGGCCGCCCGCCCAGTGCGCGAGCACGAACCGGGTGCGAGGATGCCGCCGTACCATGGCCTCAATCGCCGCCAACGGCGTCTCCACGCGGCCGGGAAAAGTCGCCGAGGACGGGTCCGTGACATGCAGGTTGACCGGCAGCCCCAGGTCGCCGGCGAGGTCCAGCACGTCGGCCAAGGCCGGCGAGGCGGCATCGAGGCCGACCGCATAGGGGTTGAGTTCGCCGACGCCGATCAGCCCGTCCTCCCGGGCCCGGCGCAGCTCGGTCAGGGCGGGAGCGCCCGCCTGCGGCGCGAGCGCAGCCAGCGCCGATAGCCGGTCGGGGTGCCGGCGTACCGTCGCGGCCAGGAAACGGTTCTGTGCCACCGCCGTGTCGTGACGTTCCCAATACCAGCCGAGCAGCACCGCGCGGTCGATGCCGTCGGCGTCGAGGGTGCGGAGCAAGGCGTCGACTGACGGGAAAGCCTGCACCGCGCGTCCGTCGGCCCGGCGGCGGGTGCAGAGGTGCGCCCAGTGGGCCTCGCCGTGCGCGCCGGCCCATCCGGCCGGATCCCGGTTCACCTCGGGCGGATAGAGGTGCACATGACTGTCGATGACGCGCATGAATGGGAGGATTCGCTCGACGCTGCGGCGCGGATTGTCCATGCCCGCCTTGGCACCGCAAGTGCTGTTTCCCGCTCATGTTCAATCGCTTCTTCAAACTGCAGGAACACGGCACGACGGTGCCGCGGGAGGTGCAGGCCGGGCTGACCACGTTTGCCGCGATGGCCTATATCCTGGTGGTCAACCCGTTGATCCTGAAGGACGCCGGCATGCCCCAGGAGGCGCTGATCACCGTCACCGCCCTGACGGCGGCCGTGAGCACGGTGATCATGGCCCTGCTGACGAATTTCCCGCTCGCGCTCGCGCCCGGCATGGGGATCAACGCCTACTTTGCCTACACGATCTGTCTCGGCCTCGGGGTGCATTGGAGCTCTGCGCTCGGGCTCGTGTTCGTCAACGGGGTCCTCTTTCTCGCCCTCTCCCTCACCGGGATCCGCCGGCGCATCATCGACGCCATCCCCCACTCGCTGAAGGTCGCGATCACCTGCGGCATCGGCCTTTTCATTGCCTTCATCGGACTCAAGAACGCCGGTATCGTCGTCGCCAGCCCGGCCACGTTTGTTACCCAGGGCGACTTTTCCTCCCCGCCGGTCGCGCTCGCGTTCTTTGGCATCTTGCTCACCGGGGTGCTGGTCGCGCGGCGTGTGCCGGGCGCCATCATCCTGTCGATCGCACTGGTCACGATCGCCGGTCTGCTTGTGCCCGACGGGAAGGGCGGGATGGTCACCCGTCCGCCCGACGCCTTGGTCTCGCTCCCGGCGTCGCCCGAACCGGTGTTCTTCAAGCTCAGCTTCGAGTTTCTGCTGACTGATTTCGCGAAAGCCCTGCCGGTCCTCATCACCCTCCTGCTGGTGGACATGTTCGACAACATCGGCACGCTCATCGGTGTCACGAAACGCGCCGGGCTGCTGCGCCCTGACGGCACCCTGCCCAAGGCCGGACGTGCCCTCGTCAGCGACTCGCTTGCCGCGATCCTGAGTTCGCTCTTCGGCACGTCCACCGTCGTAAGCTACATCGAGTCCGCCGCCGGCGTCGAAGCGGGTGGCCGCACCGGCCTGACCGCCCTGACAACCGCCGCCTGCTTCCTGCTCGCGCTCATCTTCACGCCGCTGATCTTGATCGTGCCGAGCGCAGCCACCGCCCCTGCCCTCGTGATTGTCGGCGTGTTCATGTTTCAGACGGTGGCGGAGATCAAATTGGACGACTTTGCCGAGGTCATGCCGGCCGTCGTCACCATCCTGTGCATACCGCTGACCTTCAGCATCGCCGAGGGCCTGGGACTCGGCGTCATTTCGCTGGTGCTCATCGCCCTGGCCACCGGACGCCGCGCCACCCTCCCGGGCTTCAGCTACCTGCTCGCGGTGGTGTTCTTCCTGCACATTTTCCACGGCCTTTTCCTCTGAGCACGGAATCGCCCCCTTGCGCCGTCGCCAGCAGCGGCTTGCGCCCGCGGCGCCCTTGAACGAATCTATTCTGCCATGGCCAAGATCGTGAATTTCGAGTCCTCGCCCGCACCGGCCGCCCCGGAGCCGGATTTCGCCGCACTCACCGCCCAGTTGCAGCACGTGAGTGGCAGCGCGGTCTCGATCTCGTCGATCGACGACCGCCCGCTTTACGGCACCACGCTCTACATCGCCAACTGTACGCTCGACACGCGTTTCGGTCCGTTTCGCGCCTACATATTCCAGGACATCATCGACAAGCACTACATCATCGCCCTGGCACACGGCGACATCGCCCAGGCGAAGATGCTCTACACGCGCCTCCACTCCTCGTGCGTGACGAGCGAGACCCTGCGCGGGTGCGACTGCGATTGCGTGCAGCAGCTCGAAGGCGCCTTCAAGGTCATCGCCGAGAAGGGCAACGGCATCCTCTTCTACCTAATGCAGGAAGGCCGCGGCGTGGGGTACGTCGGCAAGTCCCGTGACCGGATGCTCGTCCAGGCATCGCTCGACCAGGTGTCGACCTTCCAGGCCTACGCCGCGATGGGGCTGCATAAGGACCATCGCAACTACGAGAACATCTCCCACATCTGCTACCTGCTCGGACTGAAGGCCTCGTTCACCGTCCTGACCAACAATCCGGACAAGGTGGAGGCGCTTCGCTCGCAGGGCATCACCGTTGCGGGCACGGAGGCCCTCGAATTCGAGCCTTCCCCATTCAACCTCGCCTACCTCACCTCCAAGGCGGCCGGCGGACACATCCTGACGCGACCGGCGGAGACCAAGGTGCGCCGCGCGCTGCCGCCGGAGCCGGTCGTGCCATTCAAGCCGCATGCCCTGCCCGGAGCGAAACGGTTCATCTACTCGGCCAGCTACTTCCTGCCGATGAAGCCGGTCGACAACGACATCCTGCTCGCGGAGGACCAGTTCAAGGAACTGTTCTCCAAGAACTCCATCGACCGCTACATGGCTGGAACAAAGCCGCTCGTGCTCGGCTACCAGCTGATCCGGGGCAACCGGTTCTTCGTGAAGATCAACCCGGACAACCTCGCCTTCTTCAAGGAGGAGAATCCCCACGATCCGATCGTCGACCTGCTGACCACGCCGTACTGGTTCCGCGTGCACGTCTACTACGACGTGGTCACGACCCAGGAGTTCGTCGTCCTCACTCACGGCAAGCCGCACATCTACGACATCCCGGTCGTCCGCCTGCAGAGCGAATCCCTCTTCAACCGCTTCCCGCTGCGCACGGTTGAGAACCGCGACAAGTTCAAGCAGTCGGTGAAGCACATCGTCACGTACGGCGTTGGGGCAATCCAGCTGATCCACAACGATGGACGCGGTGCCGGCTTCGGCGCCTATGCAACCGACCTCATGCTCGGCGAAGCCGGACACGCCCTCTCCAGCGACGAGGCCTATCGCAAGATCGGCGTGGGCTACGACAGCCGCGACTACGACGCGTCCATGGTGCTGCTCCGCCATCACATTCCGAACGAGAAGATCCAGATGGTGATGAACTCGCCCTCCAGCCTGGTGAAGAAGCCCGAGTACGCCGAGGCCCTCAAGGCGCACCGCATCGACGTCGAAAAGTGGATCTTCCTCGATGAGGACACGGTGGGAGAATGACCGGCGGCGGAGCCGCCGGAATGACGAATGACCAATGACGAATGTCCAATGAGGCGGAGACGAACAGGCTCGGCGAACGCAGCGGGGAGGCCGGTCCCTGGTCGTTGGTCATCGGTCATTGGTCATTGGCCCTCCGGCCTTCGGCCTTCGTCATTCGTCATTCGTCATTCGCGAGCCTAGCGAGCGCCCGCCCATGGATCCTCTCGGACACGATTTGCTCGCCAAACGGCTTTCCCGCATTCCTGCGATCTTGGCGGAGATGATCGCGCGCGGGCCGGCGCCGCTGAAGCCGGCGACCTTGCAGTCGGCGCGCTTCATCGTCACGGGCACCGGCAGCTCCGAGGCGCACGCGCGTTACCTGGCGATGTTGCTCAACCTCTACACCGGGCGCGCGGCTTCCTACCTGCCGCTCTCCGGTTTCGTCGATTCGCCCGAGGGCGCCTTCGCCGGAAAGACCCTCGTCGTTTTCAGCCAAGGCGTGTCGCCCAACGCCCAGATCGCGCTGCGTCAGCGTCGTCGGTTTGCGCACACGGTGCTGTTTTCCGCCACCAATCCCGCCACGGCCCGCGCGGCCGGCAAACCCGACCGGGCCGCCCTGCTCCAGGCGATCCTCGACGAGGGCGGTGAGTTGATCGAGTTCCCGCTGGCGGAGGAGTACACCACGCTGATTCGCTTCGTCGGACCCCTCGCGGGCTACCTCGCCTGCCTGCAGTTCACCGGTCAGTTTTCCTGCTGCCGGTTTCGTGTGCCGTCCGCCAGCGAACTGCTGCCCCTGCTCGCGTCACCGGCGCCCACGGACCTGCTCGACGCCATGCTGCGCCTGCCGAGCGCGTTCTCCCAGGGCTTCAACCTCGTCACGGCCGCGCCGATCTCGGACTTTGCCCAGAACCTTGCCTGCAAGTTCATGGAAGGCCTCTTCTGGCCCTGTCCGCCGATCAGCGACTTCCTGCAGTTTGCCCACGGGCCGTTCCAACAGATGACCGCCCACCCGCATCCCGTGGTGATCCTGCAGGGCGGCTCGCCCGCCGAGGCCGAGTTGGTCGATCGCAGCGTGAAGATGCTGCGCGACGTCGGCCTCAGCGCCTTCGTGGTGCGGGTCGACGCCCCGCCGCTCACCTCCATCTTCGGCTTTGAGGCCGCCCTCAACGCCCTCGTCTTTGCGGTCATGCGCCACCAGCGCATCGACCAGGTCAACTGGCCCGGCAAAGGGCGCGACGACCTGCTCTACGGGTTCTGTCCAGACATCTGACCACCGGTCCCACGCCTCCTGGTGTCGATCCAAGCCCGACGACTGCTCCGCTTCGCGGTCCCCATCACCCCTCCATGCTTCCCTCCCTCTTCGCCGCCGTCGCCGATGGCGCTGTCCTTACCGTCGGGCCGTGGGCCCTGCTGCTGCTCGCGCTACCGGTCATTTTGATCGGCGAGGCGTTCACCACCCGCCTCGGCTGGTTGGGTCGCGCCAACATCCCGGCGGCGGTGACCGGCGGCCTCCTCGTCGCGCTCGTGCTCCTCGGCCTGCACGAGTTCCGGCCGGGCACGGTTGAGGTCAACGGCAACACCGCCCATGGCTTGTGGTTGTGGGCCACCACGCCCACCTGGGGCATTGCCGACGGCCGCCCTACCGACGTTGAGCGGCCGCTGCTCATCCTCTTTTTCACCTGCGTGGGCCTCAACGCGAGCTGGGCGGTCGCCCGGCGCGGCGGCTGGCCACTCGTGATCCTGCTCGTCCTATCGATCGGCGTGGCCGCCTTCCAGGCCGCCGTCGGCGCCGCCACCGCCGCCGCCCTCGGCGAGTCGCCCTTGCTGGGGGTGATGTCGGGCAACGTGGCCCTGATGGGCGGATTCGGCACCGCCGCCGGATTCGCCCCTGAATTCGAAAAGGCAGGACTCGTGGGCGCGGCCCCCCTCGGCGTCGCCGCCGCCGCCTTCGGCGTGGTCGCCGGCGGCATTCTCGCCGGCTGGGTCGGCGGACGGCTCGTCGCGCGTTCGCGCCGCGACGTCCCGGCCGCCGCCGATCCCGCGACAGTTGCAGCGGTCGCCGAATCCGGCCCGCGTTTCCTCGGGGAAGTGCGCGAGCTCTGGACCCACGGACGGGCCACTGTGATTCATCTGACGGTGCTGATCGGCTGCATGAAGCTCGGCGCCTTCGTGAGTGTGTATGTGCAGGGTCTCGGTCTGACCTTCCCGGTCTACATGGGCTCGATGGTGGTCGCGGCCGCCGTGCGCAATGCCCACGACGTGGCGCGCGGCACCTGGCTGCGCACCGACCGCACCGACGCGATCGGCGCCGTCGCGCTCGCGTGGCTCCTTGCCGTCGTCATGATTGACCTGCAGCTCGCGCGCATCCTGTACGCCGCCGGCCCGCTGCTCGTCGTGCTCGTGGTGCAGGTCGCATTGCTCGCCCTGCTCGCCTACACCGTGATCTTCCGCTGGATGGGCCGGGATTACGAAGCGGCCGTGATCAGCGCCGGCATGATCGGCTTCGGTCTCGGCGCCATGTCCAACGCCATGGCCTCGATGCGCGTGCTCGCGGCGCGCTACGGCGCCGCGCCCAAGGCTTTTCTCATCGTGCCCATCGTCGGCGCGTTCCTCGTCGACTTCGCCAACGCGCTGATCACGACCACGGCGTTGAACCTCTTCAAGTAACGCGCCGGCTTCAGCGCACCGGCGCCGCCGTGCCGGAGGGGGCTGGAGCTCCAGTAGTCGCGCCGGACGCCTGCGCTTCTTCGTTCCGCCGCTGCGTCGCGGCCCGGATGGCGGCCTCGGTCACGAAACGCCAGAGGTCGCCCGAATCGGGGCTCATCGGCGTGCCGCTGATCGAGAACGCCCGGCTTACTGTGAAGTACTCGCGCTCGTCCTGCTGACCGGTGAGGACGCCGGCGCGGTTGAGCACCTGCGCCAGCGCGCCCTTGCCAGCGAGCGCCAGTTGCAGACGCAACGGCTGCTTGGTGATCGGCACCCCGTCCTGATACGTGATCCCGCCGGTGCCGATGACCCGACTGGTGGGCGAGAGAAACTCCAGGGAGGTCAGCTTGATGTTCAGATCGGCGCCGCGCTCGACCTTCAGCGTGACACTGTCGAAGCGCAGTTCGTTGAGCTGCGACGCCAGTTCGGCCGTGGCCAACGTCGAGGCCGATCCCTGGATCGCACCGACCAGCCCGATCAGCGCGGAAGCCCGCCCCACCGCCTGACCGCGCTGACCGAGCGCGCGCAGGACCCCGCCGCTGCCCTTCACGTCAAACGTGCCCTGCACGTGCTGCAACAAGTCGTCGAGCGTCGCGCCCCGGCCGGAAAGGCGTCCGGCCGCGGTGACCTTGGTCTCGACCGACGGCTTCTCCTGGGGATTGGCGGCGGCAAGCAGCGCGCCGACATCGAGGTTGCTCACGTTCAACGTCCCGGCGAGGGCGTACGGCTTCGCCTCGCGGGCCTCGAAGGTCACCGCGCCCGCGACCTTGAACGGATCCTCCTTCAAACGTCCTTCCAACGTTTCAAGCGCAAGGCGGTTCTCGGTGACGACGAAGACGCCCTTGAACGGGGCGATCACCGTGTCCTTGCCGTAACGCACGGTGCCAAAGTCCGCCGTCATGCGCCCGTTCGCCCCGGACCAGAAGGGCTTCGCGTCGCGCGTCGGCGCGGGCGTGGTCGGCGGCGTACCCGCGCGCGGCGTCGGCGTGGTCGCCGGGCGGCCGGGCGCCGGTCCGGTCGCCACAGGCTTCGCCGGCTCGGAGGCGGGCGCCAGCACGGCAAACGCCTGCAGGTCGTCGACGATGAGTTGGCGACCATTGACCCGCGCATCGAACGTCAGCCCTTGCTCGGTCGGGCGGAAGCTGCCGGAGAGGTTGAGATCAGTGGTCCGGCCCGAAGCGACGACCTTGACCGGGGCCTCCAACGCACCGGAGCCATCCGGCGTCAGGTTCGCCGTCAGCGTCACGTCGACGTCGCCCAACGCTTGGTTACCCGTGCGGGCCACGATCTCGCGCAGGGCCAGCGTGGCCTTGGCCGTGATCGCGTCCGCGTACGAACCTTCAAACTCGGCGCTCAGGCGCCCGCGGTTCAGCGTCGCGTACGGCGCCAGCACCGGTTGCCGCAGCAAGCCCGCCACGTCGGCAGTGAGTGTACCGCGACCGTCCACCGCCAAGGCTGCCGCACCGAGGTTGACCTGTCCCGCCACCTTCGTCTGGAGCAGCGAGGCGTTGCCCTGCGCCACCGTGAGATTCCGCACGTCGTAGGTAAGACGGTCCGCGCGCAACGCCGACGTGAAGTCGACGGCCAGGTCGAGCCGCTCGGCGAGCGCTGCGCCCGCCTGCGTAACACCGACACCGCGCAAGGTCACCGGCGCGAGCGTGTTCGCGAGCACCTCCTGCGGTGACGTCATCACGATCTCCAGCGCTCCGCCGGTCAATTCGCCGGCAAAAGCAAAGCCCGCGACGAACGGTTCGGCCCAGGCGAGCGGAACTTCGCCCAGCTGCACGCCGACCGTCAGCCCCGGGCTGCCCGCCGCCTTGCCCGACGAGAGGTCAAGCGACACGGGCGCACGCAAGGCCACGTCCGCCAGCAGACCACCGCCGTCGCGACGCACCGTTACCTTCAAGCGACTCAGGTCGAGCGTCGACCCGGCCTGGGCTCCGGCCGCATCCAAAGCGACCGCCAGCGGACCGGGATCAAGCGGCAGATGGCCGCGATGCAGCGTGACCAGCCGCCCCTCGATGGCAGCAGAGAACGAGGTGGCCGGCGCCTGGTCCAGACCGGTCACTGTCGCGTCCAGCCCCCCGCGCAGCGCGTCGCCGCCCGGGGTGGACACTTCGAGCCGCTCGAGCCGGGCGGAGGCGGAGCCGGCCGTGTACGTGAGCGTTGGATACACCGTAAGGGTCAGATTCTCGACGAGCGCGCGCTCCTCCTGCCGCACAGTGAGGTTGCGCACCACCAGGGGCTCGGCCGGCCGCGCCTCGACCCGACTGCCATCCGGCGTGGCCGTGACATCAAGTGCCACGAACACCTCGCCGCTCTGCAGGGATAGCGGGGCGGCCCACGGTTGGGCCCAGGCAACCGGCAGTGCGCGGATCGCCACGCGGGCAAGGCCTTCGCCCGGTCGCGCCAAGGTCACGGCCGAATCCGCAAACGCTAAGGTCACGGGCTGCAGGCTGCGCACTTCAACCAAAGGTACACCCGCCGACGTGGCCACATCCACGGAGAGCCGGGCCAGGTTGGCCCGGGTCGCATCGGCCTGGGCCTCGAAGCCCGTCGCAAAGCGGACACCGCCGATCGCCTCGAGCTCCGGCGAAAGCACGGCGAGCCTCGAAACGGTGCCCCGCAGCTCGCCCGAGGTCGTCACCGCCCCCGTCGCCGTCTGCAAGGCGAACGCACCCTGACCATCGAGGGCGACATCCGGCAGGGAAAGGCCCGTGAGCAACGCAGCCAAGGACTCCCGCGCCAGGGTTACAGTCCAGGTCCCGGAAAGAGCCGAGGTCGATGGCTCGAACGCAGCATCAAGCGCAACCAGCCTCGTCGCCGCGCCGCCCTGCTCGCGCGCCAGGACAACCGTGTAGGTTTCGCGGCCCGCGTCGCCGCGACGCACCGCCACGTCGGCGATGAAGGGGTCCGCCGGCAGTCCCGGACCGTCGGCGGTGACGGCAGCCTGAAGACCTGCCCGCTCGGCGGAACGATTCGCATCGAGCGCCAGGGTCAGGTCACCCTCGGCCTTGATGGTCCGCACCGGCGCATCCGGGGCGGAGTCGACGAGGTCCGCCCGATAACTCAGCCGCGCCTCGGCACCCGCCGCGACACCCCCGCCCGAAAGGGCGAAGGTGGCCCGACGCGTGGCGTCGAGTTGAACCTCTCCGTCCACGGCGATTTGACCGAGCCGGAGATCCACCGGCAGGACGACCGCGGCGAGCACCCCGCGGAAGGCTTCCGCGGGCGATGCGTCGGCGGCAGGCTGCGTCGCAGGGCGCACGCCGGACGCCGGAGCGGCCGGGGCCGGCACGGCAGGTGCAGCGCCCCCCCCGGCCGCAGGAGCGGGTGGGCGCAAATCGGCCTTCAGACCCTGCACCACAAGGCGGGGCACCTCGAGGCGGCCCGAACCGAGGTAACCGAAAACCGAATACTCGACCTCGATCCGGCCGACCTCCGCCGCCAACCCAGGCTGGCGGACGGTCACGCCCGTGACAGTGGCTGAGGAGAGCCCGGCGGCCACGCGCTCCACCGCGATCTCGGGCCCCTCGAGGCCGGCCAGGACCTTCCGCGCCGCCCAGGTCTGCACTCCCGGGGCAAAGGCCAGGCCCACGGCGATCGCGCCCAGCGCGACCACCGATCCCACCACCACCAGAACGATTTTCTTTCGGCTCATGGTAAACGTGAACGGGAAGCAATGTAGGCAGGCCGGCGGAAGATCAAATCCGTCCGAACGGAAAGTGACGGGGCAGCTGAACCCTAACGGTCCGAGGCGCGTCCTCAGGGTCCGGGGTGGATGCGCGGGTCCCTCCGCGCATGGTTTGCGTACATGCTCGGGAGACGGACAACCTGCATGGGGCCGTCCGACTTCGCAGCGGGCGCGGGACGCGTCCGCCCACCTAGGGCACGAGCTTTTTCCTCTGGCATCCGGCCGGGGTCTCCGCTGCTTTGGTGCCCACCATGGCAGACTCGGAACCGCAACGCGTGCTGACGGAAGGGCAACGCAAGGTCGTCGGCATGGCCGCCGGCCTGTTTGCCCTCCTCGCGATCGGGGCCGCCGTCATTTTCGGCTTCATCTTGCTCGGACGGCTGATGGGCCACTTCGCCGGTGTGCTCTGGCCGCTCGCGACCGCCGGCATTTTGGCCCTGATCCTCCGTCCGGCCGTCGATGGCCTGCAGCATCGGCTTAACCTGCGACGCGTGCCCGCGGTGGTGGTGCTCTACCTGGCGTTCGTCCTGACGATCGCCGGGATCATGCTCGCGATCACGCCGCCGCTGGTGGAGCAGATCCTCGCCTTCATCGAATTCGTGCCGGAGTTCTGGAAACGGGCGCTCGCCGAGGCCCAGGTGCATTATCCGGACTGGGTCGGCTTCGCGGAGCGGCAGCTCGAAAAGCCGGCGATCCGCACCATGGTCGAGAACCTGACCAAGGAGGCGCAGGCCCTGCTCAGCCAGGCGCTGCCTTCGCTGAAGGCCGCAGGCGTCGGTGTTCTTGGGGTCTTCGGTTTCGTCACCCAGCTGGCGATCATCCCGATCTACCTGTTCTTTTTCTTGCTCTCCCGCCACGAGCCGACGCGCAACCTCGGCGAACAGCTCCCGTTCCTGAGCCCGGACGTGCGTGAGGACATCGTTTTCCTCGTCCGCGAATTCATCGCGATCGTGGTCTCGTTCTTCCGCGGACAGCTGGTGATCGGCCTGATTATGGGGGCGTTGCTCGCCGTCGGCTTCTCATTCGTCGGCCTCAAATTCGGCCTGTTCATCGGCCTCGCGCTGGGCGTGCTCAACATCGTCCCCTACCTCGGCACGATCATCGGATTGAGCATCGCCCTGCCCCTGGCGTTCCTGCAACCCGACGGCGGCTGGTCGCTGGTGGGATTTGTGCTCGGGGTTTTCGTGGCGGTCCAGATGATCGAAGGTTGGTTCCTGACGCCGAAGATCATGGGCGACCGGACCGGGCTGCACCCGGTCACGATCATTGTGGCGATCTTCTTCTGGGGCACGGCGCTGAACGGTATCCTCGGCATGATCCTCGCGATTCCGCTCACCGCCTTCTTCGTCACCGCCTGGCGCCTCGCCAAGCGCAAGTATTTCAAGCCCGCGTGAGCCAGGCGACGCCTCCGCCCCCGGACGACTGCGCCGTCTGCGGCGCCCCAATCCCGCGCCGGGCCAAAGCCTGCCCGGAATGCGGTGCCGACGAGCGCACGGGCTGGCGGGAACAATCGATCTACGACGGACTCGACCTGCCGGACGATGATGCGCACCCGCCTTCCTCGCGTCCCTCAGGCCTCGCCTGGTACTGGTTGGTCGCAGGCGTTGCGACAGTAGTCGCCCTGATCCTTCTCACCCTCGGCGGACGTTGAATCGTGCGGGCACTTGCCCGCATCTGGTTTAGCGCTACGCGTGTATCGATGTCCGGATGGGAGGTGCGTTTCAACCAAGGGGTCTATCTGCCCCAGCTCGACTGGTGGCTGGATGCCCACCGGCCGGCGGCGCGCTCGTTCGTTTCGCACGCGCACTTTGACCACCTTGCCACCCACCGGGAAATCCTCTGTTCCGAACTCACCTCCCGGCTGATGCGGGCGCGCCTGCCGGGGCAGCGCCTCGAGCATGTCCTGCCCTTCGGCCAGACCGAACCGCTGACTGCCGACACCACCGTCACCCTCCATCCGGCCGGACACATCCTCGGCTCGGCGCAGTGCCTGCTCGATCATTCTGAACGGGGGCGCCTGCTCTACACGGGCGATTTCAAGCTGCGCCGCGGGCGATCCGCCGAGGCCTGCGAAACCCCGCGCGCCGACGTGCTCATCATGGAGACGACGTATGGGCGCTCCCACTACGTGATGCCGCCGACGGCGGAGGTGCTGGCGCGGATCACCGCGTTCTGCCGCGAGGCCCTCGAGGACCAGGCCGTGCCCGTGCTCTTTGGCTACAGCCTGGGCAAGAGCCAGGAACTGCTCAGCAGCCTTTCCGAGGCCGGTCTGCCGGTGATGCTGCACCCGCAGGCCGCCCGCCTGACCGCCATCTACGAGGAGGCCGGCGTGGCCTTTCCGCCCTACCGCACCTTCGATCCCGCGGAGGCGGCCGGCCATGTGGTGATCAGTCCGCCCCAGGGTCCGAATTCCGCCTTCCTCCGCAAACTCCCGCGCCGGCGCACGGCGGCGATCACGGGCTGGGCGCTCGATCCCGGCGTCACGTTTCGCTACCAATGCGACGCCGCCTTTCCGCTCTCGGACCACGCCGACTACGCCGACCTGCTGCGCTTCGTCGAAGCGGTGCAGCCGCGCCAGGTGCTCACGTTGCACGGCTTCGCAGCGGACTTCGCCCGGACCCTGCGCGACCGCGGGGTCGAGGCCTGGGCGCTCGGCCAGGACAACCAGCTCGAGATGCCCTTGCGGTTGAGTCACACGGCGCCCGCACCTGCCCTGCAGCCCGTCCCGCCGCCTGACCCGGAGCCCGAGTCGGATGCCTTTGCCCGCTTCGCCGCCACCGCCGCCGCGGTCGGCGCGGCCTCTGGCCGGTTGGAGAAGGTCGCCCTGCTGTCGGCCTATTTCGGCAGCCTCGAGGCGGACGATGCAGCGCGCGCCGCCCTCTATTTGACCGGCCGGGTCTTCCGACCCGCGGAGGAACGGGTGCTGCAGCTGGGTTGGTCCGTGATCAAGCGCGCTGTGCTGGACCTCTCCGGCCTGGCGGAGCCCGACTGGCGGCAGGCGTATTTGCGTTTTGGCGACAGCGGTGACGCCGCGGAGGCGGTGCTGACGGGCCGCACCTCCCCGCAACCCTGCCGCCTCGTCGAGCTCGCGAGCTTCTTTGACCAGGTGGCGGCGACCCGCGCCCCAGTCGGCAAAATCTCCGCCCTGCGCCAGCGCCTGGGCAGCCTCACCCCGCTCGAAGCGAAGTTCCTGCTCAAGATCATCACCGGCGATCTGCGCATCGGCCTGAAGGAGGGCCTCGTGGAGGAGGCCGTGGCGGCCGCCTGGCAGCGCCCCCTCGCGTCGGTGCGCGAGGCCCACCTGCTCTGCGGCGACCTTGCCACCGTGGTTCGCGCTGCGGCTGCGGACCGGCTGGGCTCGGTGGAGCCGGCCCTGTTTCAGCCGCTTCAGTTCATGCTCGCGAGCCCCGAGCCGACGGCGGAGTCCGTACTCAACCGGCTGGGTGCACCGGTCTGGCTCGAGGAGAAATACGACGGAATCCGTTGCCAGATGCACAAGCGCGGCAGCCGGGTCGAGTTCTACTCGCGCGACCTGCGGCGCATCACCGCCCAGTTTCCTGAACTCGCCCGCGTCGCCTCGGCCCTGCCCGGCGACCTGATGGCCGACGGCGAGCTGCTGGCCTGGCGCGACGGTCGGGCCCTGCCCTTCGCCGAGCTGCAGAAGCGCCTCGGCCGCACGCCGGGCGATGATTTCTTCCTCGGCGCGGAGATCCCGGTCTCGCTCTCGCTGTTTGACCTGCTGTGGCTGGACGGACGGCCCCTGCTCCAGGCGCCGCTGGCCGAACGCCGGGCCGCCCTCGCGCGATTCATGGCCACCGTGCCGCTTTCCGCTTCCGGGGTGATCCTGCTTGCCCCCGTGCAACAGGCCGACACCGCCGCCGCGATCGACGCGGCCTTTGTCCACGCCCGGCAGCGGGGCAACGAGGGGCTGATGGCCAAGGATCCGCGCAGCGCCTACGCGCCGGGACGCCGGGGCTTCGCGTGGGTCAAGTTGAAGAAGGCCTACGCGACCCTCGACGTGGTCGTGACCGGCGTCGAGTATGGGCACGGCAAACGCAAAGGCGTGCTCAGCGACTACACCTTCTCGATCCGTGACGACCACGGCCGGCTGGCCACGGTCGGCAAGGCCTACTCCGGACTCACCAACGCCGAGATCGCCACGCTCACCGCGCATTTCCTCGATCGCGTGGTGGAGGAAAAGGGCCGGGTGCGCCGTGTCGTGCCCGACGTGGTGCTCGAGGTCGCCTTCGACTCGATCCATCCCAGCGACCGCCACGAAAGCGGCTTCGCCCTGCGTTTTCCGCGCATCGTGCGCATCCGCACGGACAAGACGGCGGACCAGATCGACACACTCGAAACCTGCCGTCGTCTCGCAGCGGCGAACGGGTTCGGGTCGCACGGATCGTAGCGGCCTCGTCTGCGCTCGCCTGACACCGGCAGCCGTCCCAACTTTCCTCCGTTCCCCGCCGTGAAATCACTCACCCTGACGCTCCTCGCCGTCCTCGGTCTCGCCTCCTTAACGCCCCGGATCTTCGCCGCCGCAACCCCCTCCGCCTGGGACCAGGTCGTGGGGATCAATCCGCAGTTCCGGCATCACTTTGTCCGGCCGGATGGGCGACACATCTTCGTCTTCAACAAGACCGCCTGGCACTACTTCTCCGCCGAACGTCCCGAAACGACGCTCGAACGCTGCCAGCAACTTGGCGCCACGGTGATCCGCGTCGCGCTCGAGAGCCGGCTCTACTTTGACGAACTCGGCATCGACGCCTGGCCGTGGGGCGGCACGCGCGAGCGGCCCGACTTCAGCACGTTCAACGAGGCCTACTGGCGCGAGGTCGACCGGCGGATCGAACTCGCGGCGGCCGCGGGCATCGGCATCAACCTCACCTTGTTCACGTCGCTCAAACTGCCCGACGAACCGGCTTCGTTCGAGACCGTGCGTCCTTACCTTGATCGCGTGATCGCCCGGCTCGCCCGCCATCCGAACATCTTCTGCTGGGAAGTGCACAACGAACACGTGGAAAACCCCCGGTTCCAGGAAGCAGTTGGTCGCCACCTCCAAACACAGGACCCGTCTTGCCGGCCGGTCATCTCCTCGAACGGAACGACGGACTACCCGCTCTGGCCCCACGCCTCTTGGATGGACCTTGCCCTCGTGCACCATTGCACGGGCAATCAGGAGCAGTACGACTTGCACGACTGGTACCTGGCGATCGCGCGCAACCTGCGCGTTCATGGCAAACCCGCCTTCAACAACGAGACCGGCCGCGAGGTGCGCCATCGCAACGACGATCCCGTCCATCGCCGCAAGCAGCTTTGGATCGCCGCCGCGGCCGGCGGCTACACCACGTGGCACTCCTGGGACGGCTGCGAAGGCATCGACGACCGGTCGTACATTGCGCCCGGCGAAGCGTACGCGGCCGCTTTTTCCCGCTGGTGGTCGGCGCAGGCGTTCTGGCGGGTCGATCCGGTCTTCACGGTGATTCAGCCTGCCCCGGACCAATCCCAGCTCGACGGGTTGGTGCCGGTCGTCCTCGCCTCGGATACGCGCGACCTCGTGCTCGCCTACGTCTTCACGCGCGGGAGCGGCCAACAGGTGGCCCAAGGCCGCCTGAATCTGCGCCTGCCGGCCGGAGACTATCGCGTCGAGTTCTTCGTCCCGTCGGACGGACGACCGCTCGGGTCGACGACCTCCTTCACCGCCCGCCACCTGAGGCACCAGGATCCGCTGGTGCTGCCTCCCTTCACCGACGATCTCGCGATCCGGATCGAGCGCACGGTGACGCGCGACCAGACCGCGATCCCCGGCACCCTTTGAGTCGCGGTTGACCGAAACGAAATCCCGCGAAGAGTGCACTTCAACGGAGATCGACGGTCGAACTCTGTCAGGAACGCCTACCGCCGCCCAATCCGCCGCATGATTCCACGCCTTCTCGCCCTCTTGTCTCCTCTTCTCATCGCAGGCCTCTCCGCCGCACCCGAGCCGTTCACCACCTTCGCCAACGGCGAGACCTTCCGCTACCGGGTCGGCTGGGGCATCTTCACCCGGGCCGGTGAGATCACGATTGCCGCCCACCAGGACCTGCACGACGGCCGGCAGGTCATGCGCATCACCACGGCCACCTCCTCGAAGGGATTCGTGCGCGGCGTCTACAAATATGACGACTCCGGCGCGGCCCTAATCGACCTTGCCACCGGGCGTCTGCTCGCCACCGAAGAACAGAGCGAGGACAGCCGCCGGCGCACGGAAAGCCGCACCGACTTCGACTACGAGGCCGGAGTCGCCCGGCACCGCGACACCACCCGTCCGCATCGCAACACCGACCTGCCGCTGCCCGCCGGCGGACAGCCCATCGACCTGATCACGAGTCTCGTGGCCCCGCGCCACTGGGGCATGAAGGTGGGCGACACGCGCGACGTCATCGTGCACTTCGGCCGCGAGTTTTTCCCGATCACCCTGCACGCGGAAGCGATCGAGGAGATCTCGACGCCCATGGGGAAGTTTCAGGCGCTGCGCATCGTGCCCCGCATGGACAAAGAGACGCCCCGGGGGCTCTTCGCCCGCGGTGGAGAAATCAAGGTCTGGATCTCTCAGGGCGAAAAACCGCTGCCCGTGCGCATGCAGCTCAAGTTGAAGTACGGCACGGCCACCCTCCTCCTTCAGGAACACACGATCGCCCCGGGCGCACCGACGGTGGAGCCGGCCAACACCAGCACCGGCCTGTAACCGGCACCGTCATGCGCCGCATCCTCGTCCTGCGTGGGGGCGCGCTCGGCGACTTCATCGTCACGCTCCCGGCGCTTCGCCTGCTGCGCGAGCGCTGGCCCGCCGCCGAAATCACCCTGATTGGCAACGCCACCGCCGCGCAGCTGGGCCGGCACGCGGGCGTGATCGACATCGTCCGGTCCCAACACGATGCCCGCTGGAGCGCCTTGCACGACAAAGGCGCCCTTCCGACCGACCTCGCTGACTGGCTTGGCGGCTTCGATTTGGTGGTCAATTACTGGCCCGATCCGGATGGCGCCCTCGCCCGCCACTTTCCGCGTCACCCGGCGCAGCGTTACCTGACCGCCCCCGCCCTGCCCCAGACCGGTCCTGCGGCGGCGCACTATGCGGCCCCCTTGGCGGGACTGGGCATCGTTCTGACCGATCCGCAGCCCCGCCTGACGTTTCCCGGTTCGCGGTCCGCGATGCTGGCCCTGCACCCGGGCAGCGGTTCGCCCCGGAAAAACTGGCCGGCAGCCCGGTGGCGCGAGGTGTGCGCCCGCATCGATGCGCCGTGGCTGATCATCGGCGGCGAGGCCGAGGCGGAGGTACGCGATACGTTTGCCCCGTATGGAGAGTGTCTGTTCGGCCGTCCGCTGCTCGAGGTCGCGGAGCGCCTGGCCGGCTGCCGGGGCTTCCTCGGTCACGACTCCGGGATTGCCCACCTCGCCGCCGCCGTCGGCACCCCATGCGGGTTGCTCTTCGGACCGACTGACCCGGCGATCTGGGCGCCGCCTGGACCTCAGGTGCGCGTCCTGCGCCGCGAGGCCGGCCTGGATGCGATCACGGTGGACGACGTCGTGGAGATGACGAAGCGCCACTTTTTCGCCGCCCAGGTGGGACCGGCGTAATCAACGCCAATCCGCGGCGTGGCCACGACGTCGCGCGGACGCACGCGAACGTCGTCCTCTTCGAGCCAGAGTCCCGTGGCCGGCGTCGCCGGGCGGGCGTTGAAACTCCGGTCGATGCCCAGGTGCCGCGTCAGGCGCCCGGGACCAGACACTGTCTCCAGCCCGCGGATCAGCACGGCCGCCGGATGGCCTTCCGGTCCCGTGACCAGGTTGAGCAGCTCGTGCACGCCGTAACAGAGGTAGACATACCAGACGCCGGCCGGACCGAACATCACCTCAGTGCGCGGCGTTCGGCCCCGGGAGGCGTGGCACGCCCGGTCGCGCTCGCCGTGATAAGCCTCGACTTCGACGATGCGGTGCCGCTCCACCGCACCGTCAGGCCGGGCACGCACCAGCAGCTTCCCGAGCAAAGCGCGCGCAACCGCAACCGTATTTTTGTCCGCGAACACTTTAGCTTCTATTGGGGCCGGCATGCTCTTTGATAACGAACGACAACACGCCCGATGCCGAAAACCGCAACGTCGCAGCAGCTCAACCAGAATCTCCGTCTCTGCACGTGGGACGGCCTGACCGCGACGCCGATCGTTTACCTGCTGCAGCCCGGCAACTTCGTCATCGCCGCCCTGCTCACCGGATTGTACCAGCTGCCGCCCGCCACCTATGGGCTGATCGTGTCGCTGCCTTACTGGGGCAACTTTGCCCAGGCCTTCCTGATGCCGTTCATGGACCGGATCTTCGCGGCCAAGACGGTCACGCTGATCTTTTGCACCCTGCAAATCCTCTGCTGGGCCGCGATGGCGGTGGCCCTGCCCTACCTGCCGGTGGATGCGCCGGAACTAAGCGGTGCGTGGTTTCTGTTCTTCTTCACGATTTCCGCCGCCGTCACGGCGTTCACCGGCGTGAGCTGGACCTCCTGGATTCAGGAGTGGGTGCCGCGCCACCTGCGGGCCAAGTATTTCGGTGCGCGCAACCGGCTGATGCAGATTGCGCAGGTGATCTTCCTCGTGCTCGTCGGCGAGCTGATCAACCGCAACGCCGGCTCGGTGCGCGCCTTTCAATTCCTGCTCGGGGCCACCGTCGCCCTCCGCATCGTGTCGGTCATTCTTCAGCACCGCATGCGCACCCACTCGGAGACCGTGCGCACGGAGGCCCATGCGCCTTACCGGCAACAGCTCGGCGTGCTGCTGGGTTCGCCCGCGTTCCTCTGGCTGATCGCCTACGGTGCGGCGTGGGGCTTCGCCGTCAACTGCTTCGGTCCGTTCTACGCCGTCTTCATGTACGACGAGCTCAGCTGGACGGTGCGCGACGTGAGTCAGCTCGTCATCCTCACGAGCGTGGGAGGCGCCCTCTCTTACCCGTTCTGGGGCGCCATGGCCGGCCGCTTCGGCAACAAGCCCGTCATGCTGTTCTGCATGATCGCCTGGCAGCTGCAAAATTTCGCCTGGTGCTTCCTCACGCCCGACAACGATTGGATGCTGTACGTGATGTGGTCGTTTGGCGGCATGGTCGCCGCCGGCTTCACCCTCGGTCTCTTCAACATTCAGCTGCGCGTGATCCCGCCCGCCGCCAAGACCCTCGCGATCAGCGTCAACCTCGCGTGCACCTCCCTCGTAACCGCCATCGCCCCCGTGATTGGCGGCGGAGTGCTCGGCCATTTCCTCAATCCGGGCGAGGGCCTGCGCGTCTACCACACCGTTTTCATCGTGCAGCCCGTGCTCGCGCTGCTCGCCTGCCTGCTGCTCGTCCGCGTGCACGAACCGGCAGCCAGCCCGCTCTCCAGCGTGGTCGGCGCGATGCGCAACATTCGGACGCTGAGCGGCATGTTTGGCCTCGGGTTTCTCGCCAACTTCATCTTTGTGAAGAATCCTCGCCGGTGACGGACGTTTTCGCTGGCCGATGCCCGCCGGCAAGCAAAGCTTCCGTTCTGCTTCCCCGGATCGCGATTGCGGTCCATTTGCGTAAACCCTTCGTGCGACGTTTCTCGAAACCTTCGCCGGAGCTTTTTGTCTCACCCCAAACGTCATGACCAAAAACCTCATTGTTGCCATCCTTGCCGTGTTGCTCGTCATCGCCGGAATCTTCGGCTACCGCGCCTATCGCGACAGTGTTGAACAACGGCTCGCCGCCGAGCGCGCCGCGATCGAAAAGGCCGAGGTCGAACGCCGCGAGGCCGAGGCCCGCCAACGGGCCGCCGCCGAGGCCGAAGCGCATCGTCTGGCCGCAGAGAAGGCCCGTCTCGCCGCCGAGGAAGCCGAGCGCAACCTCGCCCGTCTGCGCGCCGAGCAGGCCGCCGCCGAGGTGGCCCGCGCCGCCGCCGAACAGGAAGCCCGCCGGGCCGCAGCCGAGGTCGAGCGCCTCGCCCGCGAACGCGAACTCGCCCAGGGCGAGGCCCGCGCCCGCGCCGAACAGGCCGAACGCGAAGCTGCCGCCGCCAATGCCGCGCGCCGCGATGCCCTTGCCCGTCTCGCCGCCTTGGAGCAGCAGAAACGCGCCGACGCCGAGGCGGAAGCCGCCCGCCTCGCCGCCCTCCAGCGTCAGCAGGCGATGGAAACGGAAGCCGCCGAACAGCGCATGCTGCTCGCCCGCGCCGTCCTCCCGAGCGATTACAAGCGCCGCCAACACTACTACCTGAACATCGAAATGGTGAACGCGGCCGGCGGCGTGCTCGTTTCGCCGGCCCCTTCAGCCCCCGCCGCTACCACGGCGGCCAAGGAGTAAGGCCCGTCTGAGCGGTGCGGACCGACGCGGACGGTCCGCGGATTTTTTGCGAAACTGTTCCACGCCATCGCTTGCAGGGACGTCCGGTCGTCCTACGGTGACGGCGTTGTGCGCACGTTCCTCACCCTAGCACGTCCCTTTGCCACGCCGCTCGACGGCGCCGTCCTGAACCTGTCGCCCGCCTTGTCGGCCGCCGACGCAACGACCGGCCTCGGGCAGGAGGGCTGCGCATGAGCCGCCTGCGGTGCGCGTTCAGTCTGGCCCTCCTCGCGGCCTTCACGGCCGGTTGCTACGACGAGGCAGCGCAGGCGCCGATGCCCAACATCACCGCCCCACCAGTCGAGGCCGTGCAGGCCCGCTTCGGCGGACTGCCCTTGGTCGAGCGCCTGAGCGGCACGGTGCGGGCCGACAACCAGGTCTCCCTTTATCCCGAACTGTCCGGCCGCATCGCCGCCGTGCGCGTGCAGGACGGCGACAGTGTCACCGCCGGACAAATCCTGGTCGAAATCAACGCCGACCCGGTGCGGGAACAACTCCGCCAGGCCGAGGCCGGCCTGCGCATCGGCGAAGCCCGCGTCCGGCAAGCCAAGGCGCGTCTGGCCGAACTGCAGGCGCAGGCCCAGCGCACCCGCTCGCTCGGAGCACGCGAACTGGTCAGCGCACTCGAACTCGACACCATCGCCGCCCAGGTCGAATCCGCCGCGGCCGACGTGGCCCTCGCCGAGGCGCAACGCGAACAGAACGCCGCCACGCTCGCGGAACAGCAGGACTTGCTCAACAAGGCGTTCGTCCGCTCGCCGATCGACGGCGTGGTCGGACAGCGCAATGCGGAGGTCGGCATGCAGGCGTCGCCCTCCACGCGCCTCTTCACCGTCGGCAACGTCGACCGGGTCAAGGTCCGCGTGAACGTGACCGACAACATGCTGCGTTACCTCGAGGCCGGCCAGCCCGCCCGCATCACCCTGCCCGCGCCCGGCGGCGGACGTCTGCTCACGGCTGAGGTGAGCCGCATCTCGCCGTTCCTCAACGAGGTCACGCGCACCACCGAGGCGGAGATCGAGATCGCCAACGAGGGTCGCGTGCTTCGGCCGGGCATGTTCGTGCCCGTCGACATCCTCTACGGCCAGAGTCAGCAAGCGACCTTGGTGCCGACCAGTGCGCTCTTCACCGATCCCGATACCGGCCAGAGCGGTATCTTTGTCCTCACCGGCACCGTGACCCTGCCGGCCGTCGGCGGCCCCGCTCCACCGCCGCTTTCCGAACCGGTGCCGGTCGAGTTTCGTCCCGTCGCCATCATCGCCCGCGGCGCCATGGAGGTTGCGGTCTCCGGCGTCGCCGCCGGCGACTGGGTGGTGACGCTCGGCCAGGATCTCCTTTCGACCGGACGTTCGCAGGCCCGTGTGCGCGCGGTCACCTGGGATCATGTCATGACCCTGCAGGGCCTGAAACGCGAGGACCTGCTCGACGCCGTGCTCCAACCCGACGCCCCCTCGCCCGCTCCCGGGACCTGAACCGCCTGCCGACATGCCGTTGACCGAAACCTCCGTCAAACGTCCGGTCGCCACGATGATGGCGTTCCTCATCATCGTCACCCTGGGCGTGGCCGGCCTGCGCCACCTTCCGATCGACCTGCTGCCTCCGATCGAATTCCCGCAGCTCACCGTCGCGGTGAATTACCCGAACGTCGGCCCGGAGGAGATCGAGCAGATCATCACCCAGCCGGTGGAGAACGCCGTCGCCGGCGTGCCGGGGGTGGAGCGCGTGCGGTCGCGTTCAGGCGAAGGGTCGAGCCGGGTGACCCTCGATTTCTCCCGCGGCACCAACATCGACGAGGCGGCCAACGATCTCCGCGCCGCCCTCGACACCCTCGGCAACGACCTGCCGCCGGAAGCCGACCCGCCGCGGGTGTGGAAGTTCGACCCCGACAACACGCCCATCGTGATCGTGGGCGCGAGTTCCCCGTTCAAGAACGTGCAGGAACTCACCGTCACGCTCGAACGCGAGATCACCCGCCGGTTTGAACAGATTCCGGGCGTCGGCACCATCGACGTCTGGGGCGGCATCCATCGCGAGGTGCACGTCCACCTGCAGCGCGACCGCCTCAACGCCAGCCGCCTCTCCGCCAGCGACGTCCGCAACGCCATCGCCCGGAGCAACGCCAACCTGCCGGGAGGCAACGTCGCCACCGGCGTGCAGGAGATCTACATCCGCACCCTCGGCGAGTACGCGAGCGTCGACGAGATCGCCAACACTGTCGTCGCCCAGGTCGACGGCCAGCCCATCCGCGTCCGTGATGTCGCCGACGTGACCTTCGGGTACGAGGACCTGCGCGAGGTGGTCGAGATCGACGGCCGCCCGATGCTCCGCTTCGGCATCCAGAAGCAGACCGGCGCCAACACCGTGGCCGTCGCCGCCGCGATCCGGGACGAGATTGCCCGCATCAACGCCGAGCGCCGCGATGTGTCGCTGTTCGTCGCCTCCGACCAGAGCGTGTTCATCCAGGCCTCGATCGACAACGTCCGGTCCTCCGCGATCTACGGCGCCCTGCTCGCCGTATTCATCCTCTACGTTTTCCTGCGCAACGGTTCGTCGACCTTCATCATCGCGGCCTCGATCCCGATCTCGATCATCGCCACCTTCGGCCTGCTGTACTTCAGCGGGCTCACGCTCAACCAGATGAGCTTCGGCGGCCTTGCCCTCGGCGTGGGCATGGTCGTGGACAACGCCGTGGTCGTGCTTGAGAACATCGTGCGCCACCGCGAGGCCGGGAAGGATGCGCGCGCCAGCGCCCTCGTCGGCACCCGCGAGGTTGCCGGGGCGATCACCGCGTCCACCCTGACGACCTGCGTCATCTTCATCCCGGTGGTCTTCATGCAGACGATCTCCGGCGTGATCTTCCAGCAGCTCGCGCTGGTGGTCGTGTTCTCGCTCGCGTGCTCCCTGCTCGTCGCGTTGACCCTGGTCCCGATGCTGGCGAGCAAGCTGCTCGCGGTCCGCTCCGCCCGGGCGGAGCGCGCCGCCGCCCGGCTCGCCTTCATCCAGCGCGGCCTCCAGCGGCTCGAGGACCGCTACGCGGCGGTGCTGGATGCATCGATCGCGCACAAGAAGCGCGTCGCCGGCGTCACGCTGCTGCTCGTCGTCGCCGGCTTCGCCGCGGTGCCCCTGATTCCGGTCGAACTCGCCCCGCAGTCGGATGCCGACCTCGTGGATGTCGACATGAACATGGGCGACGGCACCAACATCGCGGTCGTCAACCGCTACCTGCTCGAACTGGAGGAGATCGTGAAGGAGCAACTGCCGCCGGGCGATGTCGCCCATCTCACCACCGAGGTGACGGACGGCAGCGCCGAGGTGGAGATCACCCTCAAACCCGGGGCGAGCATCAGCAACTCGGAGTTGGCCGATCGCCTGCGCCTCGCGACCGCCGGCCTCATCCCCGGCGGCGAGATCCGCGTGCGGGCCCGGTCCGGCCTGTGGATCCTGCGGCGCATCTTCGGCTCGGGGGGCGACGAGGATGTCGCGATCGAGCTGCGGGGCTACGACCTCGAAAAGGCGCAGCAGATCGCCCTCCAGATCCAGACCGCGATCGAAGTCATTCCGGGCATCGCCGACGTGCGCATCAGCAACCGCGAGGGGCGTTCCGAGGAGAACGTGCTGCTCGATCGGGTCAAATTGCAGGAGCTCGGCCTGAGCGTGCGCGACGTCGCCGAAGCGATCCAGACCAACGTCGGCGGCAGCCGCGCCGGCTCCTACCGCATCGGCGGCGAGGAATTCCCCATCACCGTGCGCCTGCAGCCCGACGACCGCCGGGGCGTGCAGAGCCTCGACAACATTCCCATCCGCCTGCCGGGCGGAGAGACCATTCCGGTGTCATCGGTGATCGACGTGCGGGCCGGCCGCGGGCCGCCGGAGATCCAGCGGATCGACAGCCAGCGCGTCACCACCATCACCGCGGTGCTGGGCTCCGGCCTGCCGCTGGGCGAGGCCGTCGCCGCCATCCGCGAGCGCACTGCCGGCATTGCCCTGCCGCCCGGATTCTCGCTGTATTTTGGTGGCGAATACGAAGAGCAGCGCAAGGCGGCGGTGGACTTCCAACTCTCGCTCTTCATCGCGGTCGTGCTGATCTACATGGTGATGGCCGGCCAGTTCGAGCGCTTCCTCGATCCGCTGATCGTGCTGTTCTCCATTCCGCTCGCAGTCATCGGCGTGGTGCCGACGCTCCTGCTCACCGGCACGACGTTGAACATGCAGAGCCTGATGGGCGTGGTCATGCTCACGGGCATCGTGGTGAACAACGCCATCGTGCTCGTCGACTACATCAACCTGTTGCGCCGCGAGGAAGGGGTCCCCCTGGTGGAGGCCGTGCGCATCGCCGGTCGGCGGCGGTTGCGCCCGATCCTGATGACCACGCTGACGACCGTCCTGGGCCTGCTGCCCATGTCGTTCGGCATCGGCACGGGCGCAGAGCTGCAGGCCTCCCTCGCCCGCGTGGTGCTCGGCGGGCTGGTTGCCTCCACGCTCGTTACCCTCGTTTTCATCCCCGTGGTCTACCTCGGCTGCTACGGTTGGCTTGAACGCCGTCGCCAACGCGCGTCCGACGCCTCGGCCGCCGGTCTGCCCGCGCCGAGCCGTCCCTGATGCCGGTTGAGCGGTTACGTCGCCACCGCCACCCAGAACCAACAATCCGGGTAAGCGGCCTTCACGTCGGCCGCCTCGCCGTCCTCCGCGTCTCGGCGCAGTCGCACCTCGACCGTCCAGCCGGCGGACGCCAGCTGGTCCGGCAGGGACGCCGCATCATCTGCCACCGGCGTGCCCAGCACGAGACGTCCGCCGGCCCGTACACCCCGCCGGAGCGCCTTCAACGCGGCCTCCTGCGCTGCAGCTTCACGGCGGGCCAGACCGCCTTCCAGCCAGAGCACGCCATCGTACGTTTCGGCCGGCAGGGCGAGCCGGACCACGTCGGCCACCCGGAAAGGCGTGGCATAGTCGAGGCGCGCCGCCAGTCGCCGCGCCTCGGCCACCAGACCACGATCACGCTCGATTCCCAACACCCGCTCGTAGCCGAGTTCCCACAAGCCCAGCGAGACCCGTCCCGCACCGCTGTCCACGTTGAGCAAGGCGTCGGTCGGACGAAACCAGCGACGCACCAGGCCTTCCTCCGAACGCCACAGTCCAATCTCGGCCGCAAGCCGGCCTTGCCGGGCCACTTCCTCCGGGGACGCTGCGGGCAACGACGACGATGACATGCCCCCTGCTGTGGCGGGCGCATCCCGGGGCTGTCGAGCCGGTTTTGCCCCAACGACGTGCACGTGAATGCGACCCCGGTTGAACCCCCGCAGGCGCACGCGGAGGCACCCCGCGCGTCCACCGCAGCCAAGCAATCGCCCCAGAGGGCCCCGGAACCCAAACAATTGCCAAATTTGCCTTGCGTGCCCCTGCCCCAAACTTCTTAGTTCGCCGTTTTATTTATGAAAGCGACCATCAAAACCCAAGGCCAACAGTTCGCTGTCACCGAGGGAGACATTCTGATCGTGAACCGCTACCCCAACACGGAAGCCGGCTCCACCGTCGAGATCACCGACGTCCTCTCCGCCGGTGAAGGCGCCGCCTTCAAGGTCGGCAGCCCCCGCCTTTCGGGCGCCAAGGTCACGGCCAAGATCCTCGAGAACAAGCGCGGCGACAAGGTCATCGTCTTCAAGAAGAAGAAGCGCAAGGGTTACGAGCGCAAGCGCGGCCACCGTCAGGAGCTGTCGGTCATCAAGATCGAGTCCATCTCCGCCTAATTTTAACCACTAAAGGAGACATTTCGTCATGGCGCATAAGAAAGGTGCAGGATCTACATCCAACGGTCGCGAAAGTCAGTCGAAGCGACTGGGCGTGAAGAAGTTCGGCGGCCAGAGCGTGATCGCCGGCAACATCATCGTCCGCCAGCGCGGCAGCAAGCTGCACGCCGGCAAGAACGTGGGCATTGGCCGCGACTGGACCCTCTTCGCCCTCAAGGACGGCGTGGTCGAGTTCGACAAGGTTCACCGCCGCGTCTCGATCGCCGCGAAGGCCTAAGGGCCCCCCGATCGTTCGTTTTCCTGACGCCGGACCGCAAGGTCCGGCGTTTTTTGTTTTGCCGCCCGGCCCTTCGTCTCGCGCTACTGGGAGTGTGCCGGATCGACTCACCGAACTGAAGCAGCAACGCGCCCTTGTGGCCGGCCATTTGCAGTGGCTCGATCGGGAGATCGCCGCGCTGGAGCCGGCGCCCGTAAAGCCGGTGCCCGTCAGCGCTCCACCACCGCCCGCCGCTGTTGCTCCCGTGGCGTCCCCTGCTCCGACCGCCGACCCAATATTCGCTGCCTTGCAGGACGAGGAACGGCGGCGCGGTGAGGTGTCAAAATCCGGCTGCTGGATCGTGTTTGCCGGTGTGCTCGTCGTGATCGTTGGCGCCGTCACCGCGATCATATTGATTCGCTACCGCTGACCCGCGGCGCGCCGGCGCCCGCGTGAAAAACTTTTCGGGAACACCTCCTCCCGTGCTCGGTCTGTGCGACTCTGAGCATGGAGTTCTTCTTCCCGGTGGATCCCTTGGACGACGTGCGCCGCCTCTACCGGCAGGCGTGCCTCCATCGCCTCGCTCACGACGAAGGGGCCGCCGCCCGCATTCTTAACCACGACCTGCCCGCCCTCGTGGCCCGCTTGCGCGCGGGTGACGACGGTTACCGCTGGACCGACGAGGCGCTCCGCGCCGCCTGCGCCGATGAGTACCGGCGCGTTCTCGATGCCCAGGTGATCGGCGACTTTGTGCTGCGCCGCCTCCAGGGCACCTCGGCCGATTCCGCCGCCCCGTTCGTCGCCGTCGCCCCCGTGGCGGTGCCCGACGAACCGGCGACGCCGCCGCGCGAACGCCCGGCCGGCCCGCAATCCATCACGGACATGCTCGACAGCATGCTGGCGCAGGACCGTCCGCGCCGCGCCCGTGCCTCCTGATTTCCAGCCTCAGCTGTAACCCTGCCAGCTCCCGTCCCATGACCACCACGACAAAAGAAAAACCCGACACTGTTACCGCTCCGGCCTCCACCACCTCCGCTCCGCGCAGCGCCCGCCCGATCCTTCTGGCCGGCCTCGATTTCGGCACCAACAAGTCCTGCATCCTGGCCGGCACCCCGCAGTCCAGCGACGTCACGGTCAGCAAGATCGTGCCCACCGTCGTGGGCTACGCCAAGGAGGGCGTGGTCAGCGGCATCATCACCAACAACGCGAGCATGCTGTTCGGCGAGGAGGCCCTGCGCCACCTGCTGCACGTCAACCTCGTCGCGCCCATGGAAAAGGGCGTGATTGTGCATCGCGAGCCGGCCCGTGACTTCCTCAAGCACCTGCGCGACCTCGCCGATCCGGGCAACCGGTCGGAGCTGCGCGTCGTCATCGGCGTGCCCGCCAACGCCGGCGAGGATGCCCGCGAGGACATCCGCCAGGCCGTGACCGGCCTCTTTGACCGCGTGCTGCTCATTCCCGAACCTTTCCTCGCCGCCCTCGGCTACCGCGATGATGCCCGCGTCAGCCAGCCAGGTTACGTCGATCCGGTGACCAACTCGCTCTTCATCGACATCGGCGGCGGCACCACCGACCTCTGCCTGGTGCAGGGCTACTTCCCGACGGTCGACGACCAGATCTCGATCCCGTTTGCCGGCGACGCGATGGACGACATTCTCGCCGCCGAGCTCGACCGGGTGTATCCAAACAATGGATTCTCCCGCCTCAAGGTGCGCGAGCTCAAGGAGGCGCACGCCTACGTCGGGCCGGTGCGCAAGCCGATCGACGCCCAGGTCATCGTGGGCGGCAAGGCCCGCACGATCGAAATCGGTGAGGCCCTCGGCAAGGCGGGCAACGCCCTGCTCGACCGGATCTTCGAGGCCGCCCGCACCCTGATCGGACGCGCGTCCTCCGATTCCGTCGCCACGTTGCTCCAGAACATCGTCATCACCGGCGGCGGTTCCCAGATCAAGGGCATCGACACCGTGCTGCAGCAGCGGCTGGTGGACGACGGCTACGCCTCGCCCAAGGTCCGCCTCGCCGGCGCCGACTACAAGCGGTACGTGGCCATGGGCGCACTCAAGGCCGCCCGCGCCGCGCGCGAGAACCAGTGGCAGTACCTGCTGGCCTGACCTCGCCCCGCCGTCGCCATCGCGGCTCCCCTTCAATCCCACCCGGTCGCGGGTGGGATTTTTTGTTTCCCGCGGGTTGTACCCGCCCGCCGCTCAGTTGACCGAGGGGTAGCTGCCCAGCCACTTCACCATCGGGCAGAACTTGCGCAGCTCCGCCAGCGCCTCCCGCATGGGCGGATCGTCGTAGTGGCCGGTGACATCCAGGAAGAAATAGTAGTCCCACGGACGTTTCTTGCTCGGCCGCGACTCAATCTTCGAGAGGTTGATGCCTCGCTCCGCGAGCGGCATGAGCATGCGCAGCAGGGCTCCGGAATGGGAGGCCGCCTCGTCACCGAGGGAGACGATCAGGCTCGTCATGTCACGTCCGCCTCCGACCGCGCCGGAGGGACGCTTGCCGAGCACGAAGAAGCGCGTGGTGTTGTCGGCCTTGTCCTGAATGCTCTTCGCCACGACCGGCACTCCGTAGAATTGGGCAGAGAGTTCGCTGGAGACGGCCGCCACGCCCGGCGTTTCGCGCGCAATCTGCACCGCCCGCGCCGTGCTGGAGGCATCGATCAGCTGGGCATGCGGCAGGTGCCGAGACAGCCAGTTGCGGCACTGCGCCAGCGCCTGGTCCTTGGAGTAGACCTTCTCGATCTTCTCCAGCGGCGAGGTCGAGATCAGGGCGTGGGTGATCTCCAGGTAAATCTGGGCCACGATCTTCAGCTCGCTCTCCACGAAGCTGTCGAGCGTCTCGCGCACGCTGCCTTCAGTTGAGTTTTCGATCGGAATGACCGCGTAGTCGGCCTCACCCTTCTCCACTGCGGTGAAAATGTCGCCGATCGTCGCCATCGCATGGTAATCCACGCTGGCGCCGAACTTCTTCATCGCCGCCGCATGCGTGTTCGTGGCCTCCGGTCCAAGGTACGCGATGAGCAGCGGCTTCTCCAGCGCGATGGCCGCCGACATGATCTCGCGATAAATCGCCTGCAGCGCCTCGTTCTTGATCGGGCCTTGGTTGAGCGCTGCGACCTTGCGCAACACCGCATCCTCGCGCTCGGGCACGTAGATCTGGCCTCCGGTGCTGCGCTTGACCTTGCCGATCTCGGCGGCCAGCGCGAGGCGGCGGTTCAACAGCTCGACCATCTGCCGGTCGAGCTGATCGATCTGTTCACGAATGGGACCGAGGTTGTCCATGGCCGGGAAACGTCAGCTCGCCTCCGGGCGCGGTGCGGATTCGGACTCTCCGGCCGGGGCCGCGGCCGCTTCCGGCAGGTCCTGCACCACGGCTCCGTGATCGGTGACCGTCGCCGTCTCCAGCGGCAGATCCTCCTGCGGGAGGCCCATGTCGGCATCGCCGGGCTTCGTCGGGTTCATCGCGTTCTTCAGCCACTCGTCGATCTGGCGCGGCGACAGCACGTCCGAGGCGGGCAGCTCCACCAGCGACTTCACGCCGACAAACTCGAGGAACTTGTCCGTGGTCCCGAACTGCAGCGGCCTTCCGGGCAAATCGGCCCGGCCCGTGATGAAAATCAGTTCGCGCTCGAGCAGTTTGTTGATGCCGGCCTCGGCCGAAACGCCACGGATCGCCTCGATCTCCGAGCGCGTCACCGGCTGGCGATACGCCACGATGGCCAGGGTCTCCAGCGCCGACTGGGACAACTTCACCGGCGGCGGCTCGTTGCGCAGGATCCGGATCCAGCGCGCAAACCGCGGGTGCGTGACCAGCCGGTAACCTTGGGCGCCCTCGATCAGGAGATAAATGTCGTTCGAATCGCGCAGATGCGCCGCCAGCGCGTCCATCGCCTCGCGGATCTGGGCCGCGGTGATGAGCGACGGGACATCCTGGTAAAGGTCGGCATCCGACTCGGTCACCGCCTCGACGGCGACTTCGGCCACGACCTCGGACGCCACGGACGGCGTCTCGGACCCGGTCGCGCCCTCGCCTGCTTCACCCGCCGGCACCGCCTCCAGGGCGGCATCGGCTTCGGTCTTCAGCGGCAGCGCCGTGGCCTGATCGTGGAACCGCGCAAACGCCGCCTGGATGTCCTTGATGGATAGCGGGTGGCTCGACGAAAAGAGCAGTGCCTTGAGAACCTGTTGCAGATTGAAAGCCATGCGGGCGAAAGGCCCCGAGTGATGCAACCGCCCGCAGGCGAAGCAACCTTGAAAACGCCGCTTGCCCGTCCTCCGCGGGTTTGGTCTGCTGCCGTTGATTTTCCATGAGCCAAGCCAAACCCGCTGATCCCCTGCGTCCCCACTCTTCCATCGTCGTCGACGGCAATGACCGTGCCCCGGCCCGCTCCATGCTCCGCGCCGTCGGCTTTACCGACGAGGATTTCCGCAAGCCGCAGATCGCGGTCGTCTCCTCCGCGAGCGACATGACCCCCTGCAACGTGCACCTCGGCGACCTCGCCGAGCATGCGCGCAAGGGCGTCGCCGCCGCCGGCGGCAAGCCGGTCTCGTTCAACACCATCACCGTCACCGACGGCATCAGCATGGGCACCCTCGGCATGCGCTACTCGCTCGTCTCGCGCGACGTCATCGCCGACTCGATCGAGACCGCAGTCGCCGCTGAAGGCTTTGACGGCTTTGTCGCCATCGGAGGCTGCGATAAGAACATGCCCGGCGCGATGATGGCCATCGCCCGCCTCAACCGCCCGGCCGTCTTCGTCTACGGCGGCACCATTCTCCCCGGCTTCCTGCCCGGCGACTGCGACAAGCAGAAGCCCATGGACATCGTCTCCGTCTTCGAGGCGGTCGGCAAACACGCCAAGGGTGAGCTCGACGACGCCGGCCTCAAGGCCGTCGAGTCCCATGCCATTCCCGGCCCCGGCTCCTGCGGCGGCATGTACACCGCCAATACGATGGCGTCCGCCATCGAGGTGCTCGGCCTCTCGCTGCCCAACAGCTCCGCCCAGCTCGCCGTCGGCAAGGAGAAGCGTGAGGACTGCGAACGCGCCGGCGCCGCCGTCGTCGCCATGCTCAAGAAGGGCATCAAGCCCCGCGACATCCTCACCCGAAAGGCCTTCGAGAACTGCATCACCGTCTGCACCGCCCTCGGCGGCTCGACCAACCTTGTTCTCCACCTGCTCGCCATCGCCCACTCCGCCGGGGTCCACCTCGAGCTGGACGACTTCAAGACCATCGGCGCCCGCATCCCTCTCCTCGCTGACGTCAAGCCCTTCGGCCGCTATGGCATGGCCCACGTCATCCGCATCGGCGGGATCCGCCCGATGATGAAGATGCTGCTCGACCGCGGTCTCCTCCATGGCGACTGCCTCACCTGCACCGGCGAGACCCTCGCCGAGACGCTCAAGGACGTGAAGCCCTACCCGGCGTATCCGCACGAGCAGGACATCATCCGTCCCTTCGACAACCCCATCAAGTCCGAGACTCACCTCCGCATCCTTCGCGGCAACCTCGCCCCCGGCGGCGCCGTCGGCAAGATCACCGGCAAGGAGGGCCTCTACTTCAAGGGCACCGCCAAGGTCTACGAGGGCGAAGAGGATGCGCTCAAGGGCATCCTGCGCGGTGACGTCGTGAAGGGTGACGTCGTGGTCATCCGCAACGAGGGCCCGGTGGGCGGCCCCGGCATGCGCGAGATGCTTTCCCCCACCAGCGCCGTGGCCGGCCGCGGCCTGATCAAGGACGTCGCCCTCATCACCGACGGCCGCTTCTCCGGCGGCTCGCACGGCTTTGACGTGGGCCACATCACCCCCGAGGCCGCCAAGGGCGGCCCGATCGGCATCGTGCGCACCGGCGACCTGATCGAGATCGATGCCGTCAAGAACACGATCAGCCTGCTCATCCCCGACGCCGAGTACGCCGCCCGCATGGCCGCCTACACGCCGCCTCCGCCGAAGGAGACCCGCGGCGTGCTCGCCAAGTACGCCAAACTCGTCGCCACCGCCTCCGAAGGCGCCGTCACCGACAAGTATCTCTGATTTGAAGTAGCAAGTTGCGGGTAGCGCGTAGCGAGCATCATCAGTCGCACTCTCGACCCGCACCTAGCTACTCCCCCGTTCCTTTTCTTTTCCCATGAGCTGGTCACGTTTCCAAAAGTACCACTATCACCACGCCGGTCTCGGCCTCGCGCTCGATATCAGCCGCATGCCGTTCCCGGACGACTTCCTCGCCCGCATGGAGCCGGACCTCCAGGCGGCATACCGGGCCATGGCCGAACTTGAGCAGGGCGCCATCGCCAACCCGGACGAGGGTCGCATGGTCGGCCACTACTGGCTGCGCGCCCCGCAGCTCGCCCCGACCCAGGCCCTCGCGGCCGAGATCACCGGCACGCTCGCGGCGATCAAGGATTTCGCCGCCAAGGTCCACGCCGGTGCCGTCGCCGGCCCGCGCGGTCGCTTCACCCAGTTGCTTGTGATCGGCATCGGCGGCTCCGCCCTCGGACCGCAGTTCGTGAACCATGCCCTCGGCCAGCCGGCCAAGGACAAGATGGCGGTCACGTTCTTCGACAACACCGATCCGGACGGCATGGACTACGTGCTGGGCTCCCTCGCCGGCAAGCTGCCGGAGACGCTCGCCGTGATCATCTCGAAGTCCGGCGGCACCGCCGAGACGCGCAACGGCATGCTCGAGGCAGCCGCCGCCTTCCAGGCCGCCGGGCTCACGCCCGCGAAACACTTTGTCGCCGTCACGGGCGCCGGCTCCAAGCTCGACCAGGTCGCGGTGAAGGAGGGCTGGCTCGCCCGCTTCCCGATGTGGGATTGGGTCGGTGGTCGCACCTCCGAACTGTGCGCCGTCGGTCTCCTGCCGGCCGCGCTCCAAGGCATCGACATCGACGCCATGCTCGCCGGAGCGGCGGCGGTGGACGTCGTCACCCGTTCGACCAAGACCGCGGAGAACCCCGCGGCCCTGCTCGCCCTGATGTGGCACTTTGCCACCGACGGCCGCGGCACAAAGGACATGGTGGTGTTGCCCTACAAGGACCGCCTCCTCCTGTTCTCCCGCTATCTTCAGCAGCTTGTGATGGAGTCGCTCGGCAAGGAGCTCGATCTCCAGGGCAACGTGGTGAACCAAGGCATCGCCGTCTACGGCAACAAAGGCTCGACCGACCAGCATGCCTACGTGCAGCAGCTGCGCGAAGGCGTGAACAACTTCTTCGTCACCTTCATCGAAGTGTTGAAGGACCGCACCGCCTCCTCGCTGGAGGTCGAACCGGGCGTCACCTCCGGAGACTACCTGCAAGGCTTCTACCTCGGCACGCGCGACGCGCTGAGCGAAAAGGATCGCTGGTCGATCACCATCACGCTTCCGGACGTGTCGGCGCATACCCTCGGTATGCTCATCGCGCTCTACGAACGCGTGGTCGGGTTCTACGCCACGCTGGTCGGCATCAACGCCTACCACCAGCCCGGCGTCGAGGCCGGCAAGAAGGCGGCGGGCGGCGTGATCGCGCTCAAGCTCAAGCTGACTGCCGCGCTCAAGGCCGCCACCGGACAGACCTTCACCGCCGAAGCCCTCGCGGCCAAGGTGGGCGGCGATCCGGAGCTGACCTTCAAGATCCTCGAGCACCTCGCGGCCAACGGTGCGGTGAAGAAGACGGCAAAGGTACCGGTCTTCGCCAGCACGTACGGCCTCTGAGGCCCAGGTGGAGACGCGGGGCCCTCCCGCGCAGGGTTTGACGGCTCCCCCGACGGGAAAAAGTCCTTGCGCTCCCCAGAGTGCAGCTTTTGCCTGCTGGTTCGGATACGGAGAGGTGGCTGAGTGGTCGATAGCGGCGCTTTGCTAAAGCGTTGTACGGGTAAAACCGTACCGGGGGTTCGAATCCCCCCCTCTCCGCCATCCTTCGCCCGCTGGGCTTCGGATGGCAGGCCCATCCGGGTCTACACCAAGGGTCTATGCGAAAGTTTGGGCCCCCTATTCTAGGAAAGCGGCCTCCGCCGTGCCGAACGCCTCAGGATTTCGCCGGGCGGGGTTCGGGGGGCGGGGTGGCTTCGCTGACGAAGCGAAAGACGTAGTAGGTGGCCGCCGTGTCACCGGCATTCCGCATGCCGTGCATCGAGCCTGAGGCAAAGAAGAAGATCGATCCCGGTCCGCCGCGCGTCGCCACGCCGTCGACCGTCACTTCGACCAGGCCATCCTTTACCACCACGAGCTCCTCGTCGGGGTGCCGGTGCGGCGGATGGGCGACGAGTCCCGCGCCGATCGTGGTCGCATGGCCCGACAACTTCGCGAGCGTCGCCGTCGGCGCGCTGAGGATCGGCCGGCGTTCGCCCGTGGGCGTCTTCACCACCGGCAGCGTCTGCCAGTCATACACCGCCGAGGGCAGCACGTCCTTCAGTTTGCCTGCCGCGGTGGCCGCCTCGACGCCTTCGGCCGGCGCCTGCTCCGTCCGCGCCGTCCTGTAATTGAAGACCAGATACGTCGCCGGCGTATCGCCGACATTGGTGGAATTGTGCGCGTCGTTCGCCGCGAAGAACAGGACGGACCCGGGCCCGGCGCGCTGGGTGCGTCCGTTGATGTGCACCTCAAGCGTGCCTTCCTTGATCAAAATGAATTCCTCCTGCCCGTGCCGGTGCGGCGGATGGGACTGCCGTCCGGGATTCAGCGTGGTGACATGCGATTCGAAGACCCGGAGGGTGCCAGACGGGCTGTTGTTCACGTCGCGTCGCCCGCCCACCGGGCTCGGTCGGAACACGAGGTCCTCCCAGACCCACGCCTTCGATCCGATGGCCGGTCGTTGCTCCGGCGGCGGCGTAGCGGCCTTGGCCGGGGACGTCTGGGCGAAACTGGGAATCGCGTACGCCAGTCCGATCAGACCGGCGGAAAACCGAAAAAACGAAAGCGTCGTCATGGGGTAAGGATCCCCGTTGTGCCTGCGATGCGCTGCGCTGGCGAACGTCTTTTCGCCTTCGTTGCGGGACCGGGCGCCGGTCGGAGAACGGTCAGCCATCCTTCTTTCTCCTTCGTCTTTCTCGATGTCGCCTTCCGCCGGTGTTGTACCCGCGAACGCTGAGCTTCGGCTCGGCGTGCGTTTCGGCGGAGCCAAGCTGGGGCTGGGCGTTCCCAGGGGTGGTCCGCCTGCCTGAAGCTCACTCAGGTCCCGCAGAACGTAGTGTAGGGCTCGTCGTGGCGCGACGGCGCGAGGTCTTCCGGACGGTGCGGGCGACCGTAGTCGTAGGGTGCCGCCAGTACCTCGAGCAGGCGCTCGAAGGGAGCCAGGTCACCGTCCTCCGCGGCGCTCAACGCAGCCTCCACCCTAAGGTTGCGCGGAATCACCCGGGGACTGGCCTGCCGGGCCAAGGCAGCAGCTTGTTCTTTCGTTTCAGGCTGCCGCGCGAGGCGGGCCCGCCAGCGCTCCAGCCAATCGCGGTCCACCGACTCAACCGCCAGATCGTCGTGCGCAAGGCCCGCGGCCAGGGCGGAAAAGGTGGTGGTGAAATCCGCCTGGGCCGCCGCCATCGCGGCCAGCAACGATTCGATCAGCGCCGCGTCCTCCGCCTCCGCGTGAAAAAGCCCAAGCTTTCGCCGAAAGCCCGCCAGCATCGCCTCCCGGTGGCGAAGGCCAAACTCCGCCAGCGCCGCCTTGGCGAGGTCGATCGCTGCCGCTTCGGTCGGATGCAACACCGGCAGCAGCGCTTCGGCGAAGCGGGTCAGGTTCCACTGGGCGATCGCCGGTTGATTGCCGTACGCATAGCGGCCATGGCGGTCGATCGAGCTGAAAACAGTCTCCGGGTCGTACGCCTCCATGAACGCACAGGGGCCGTAGTCGATCGTCTCGCCCGAGATCGCCATGTTGTCCGTGTTCATCACGCCATGCACGAAGCCGACCTGCATCCATTGCGCGATCAGCGTCGCCTGCCGGTCGATCACCCCCTGCAAGAGCGCCAGCGCCGGATTCTCCGCTCCGATCCGGTCGGGATAATGAAGGCGCAGGGCGTGCTCCACCAAGGCGCGCAGTGCCGCTTCGTCCCGCAAGGCGGCCGCTCCCTGGAAGGTCCCCACCCGGAGATGGCTTGTCGCCACGCGCGTGAGCACGGCGCCCGGCAAGGGCCGGTCCCGCCACACCGTGTCCCCGGTCGCCACCACGGCGAGACTGCGGGTCGAGGGAATGCCGAGGGCATGCATGGCCTCGCTGACCAGGTACTCGCGCAACATCGGTCCCAGCGCGGCCCGGCCGTCGCCCCGACGCGAGAACGGCGTGGGTCCGGCTCCCTTTAGCTGCACGTCGAAACAGCTCCCACCCGGCGTACACTGCTCGCCCAGCAGGATCGCCCGCCCGTCGCCGAGAAACGTGAAATGACCGTATTGGTGTCCCGCATACGCTTGCGCCCGCGGCGATGCGCCAGGAGGCAGGCGGTTGCCGGACAACCACGCCGCCCCGTCCTCGCCGGCCAAGACCTCCGGGTCGAGTCCCAGGTCGGCCGCGAGGCGCCGGTTGAGCATTACCATCCGCGGGGCCGCCACGGGCGTCGGAGCGACGGCGACATGCAGGCTTTCCGGCAGCGCGGCGTAGCGGTGAACGAGGCGCCACCCACCGACTTCGGACGGGAATGAGGGAACGGAGGCCATGCGGATCAGCTCCCCGACCCCGTCGCCGGACGTGACGACAGGCGCAACAACCGGCCGGCCGGTTCGTCGGTGAGCACATAGAGAGCACCGTCGGGCCCCTGACGGACGTCACGCACGCGGGCCCCGATGGGGATCGACTCCTGCCGCAACACCCGGCCGTCCGCGTCGAGGTCAATGCGCCGGACCTCCTTCCGCTTCAGTGCTCCCGAGAACAAATCCCCCTGCCAGCCCGGAAACTCCGTGCCGGTGTAGAAGAGCAGGCCGCTCGGCGCCTGCGCCGGTGTCCACACGACCTGCGGGTCCTCCATGCCCGGAAGGTGGGTATGGCGACTGATCGTGCCGAAGGTGTATTCGATGCTGTAGGTGGCGCGCGGCCAGCCGTAGTTGCGGCCTGGAGACAGGAGATTGAGTTCGTCGCCGCCGCGCGAGCCGTGCTCATTGGCCCAGATGCGGCCGCTTGCCGGATCGCGCGCCAGCCCCTGGATGTTGCGGTGGCCGTAGGTCCAGAGGTGCGGATCGGCTCCCGCGCGGCCGACGAAGGGGTTGTCGGTCGGCACGCTTCCATCCTCCCGCAGGCGCAGCACCTTGCCCAGCTGGCTGTCGAGACGCTGCGCCTGTTCGCGGGCAAGCTGACCGTCGACCTGATTGGGCGGATTGCCGCCGTCGCCCACCGCGAGCAGAAGCGTGCCATCCGGCAGCCAGAGCAGGCGCGAGCCGAAATGCTGCAAGCCTGCCTTCAAGGGCGACACCGTGTGCAGCACGGTTACGTCGGTGAGACGACTCGCGTCATCCGACAAGCGACCGCGCGCCAGCCGCGTGCTGTTGGCCTCCGGTGTGCCGCCGCCAAACGTGAAATAGACCAGCCGGTTCTCGGCGAAGCGCGGATGCAGCGCGAGGTCCATCAGCCCGCCGTGCCCACGCCCGAGCAGGTCCGGCAGACCCGCCACCGGTTCCTCCCGCAGGCGCCCGTCACGCACGACCCGCAGCCGGCCGGCCTTTTCGGTGATCAAGGCCTCACCGGTCGGGAGCCAGACGACCGCCCAGGGGTGCGCGAGGCCCGCAACCACGGTTTCGACCTGCCAACCCGACGCGAGCGGCGCCAGCCCCGTCGGCTTCACCGGCCCGGACGGCGTGCGCACCAGCCACGCCAGGCCAACCACAACGACAAACAGAAGCACAAGGCACAAACGGGCGCGGAGGGACATGCGACACGGACGGTAGGCGTCAGCTCCGCTCCGTCAACGTGACGGACCAACCTGCGGGGACCAAAGCCATGACGCATCCAGCTTGAAAGACATGCGATTCTAACGACACTCACTGGCAGCGGATGATACGCCGCCATCCGCCGGTCCCCTGCCGGCTCGCGCCGGCCAACCTGCGGCTCCCTGCCTGCCGTTCACGCCAAACCCTCCTCGACCATGATACCCCGCCTCGTGACCGCACTCCTTGTTCTCGGCCTCGTTACCACCGCTTCCGCCGCGGCGAGAAAAGATCCGCCCCAGATTTCGATGGTCGCGCCCAGTTCGGGCAAGAGCACGGTCAACCGCGACCAGCTGGTGCTGCTCGTCATCGAGGGTCCATTTCTCAGTCACGAGCAGAAGCCCGTCGCCGACGCGGGCGTGGTCGAATTCGTGAATGGCCTGCTCAAGGCCAAGGGCGGATCCTACCTCGGCGTCTACATCCGCGAAGGAGTGAAATACGGCGACGTCGTGCGGGCGTTGGATACGTTGAGTTTGACCGAGGCCAAGAACATCGGAGTGAGCCTCATGGAGTTGCCGGCAGGGCGCGAACCGTAAGCCATCCCCGATCCGCTCCGGCGCGTGCGGACGGATGGCGCAAAAGTTTGGATCGCGGTAGGTCGGGCGTCCGCCCAACCTCTCGCCACCCTTCCCCATGCACAAACTTCACCGCAAGCGCGCCCTCATCACGGCCGGAGCCCAAGGCATTGGCCTTGCCATCAGTCGCCACCTGCTCGACGCCGGCTGCGAGGTCGTCGTCCACTATCGTAGCAGCGCCGCCCCGGCCCAGGCCCTTCAGGCCGAAGCCACCGCCGCCGGCCGGCGCTGCGGCCTCGCTACCGCCGATTTGACCACCGCGGCCGGTTGCGACCAGCTGGTCCGCGACGCGGTCGCCTTCCTCGGCGGTCTCGACATTCTCATCAACAATGCCGGTTCGCTCGTCGCCCGCCGCACCCTCAGTGAAGGCGACGAGGCCTTCTGGGCCGAGGTGATGGAGCTGAACCTCGGCAGCACGCGCCGCGTCACGCGCGCCGCCGCGCCCCATCTCGCCGCCGCCGCGAAGGCGGCTGGCGGCGCGAGCATCGTCAATCTTGCCTCGTTGGCGGGCCGCAAAGGCGGCCATGCCGGCTCGCTTGCCTACTCCACCTCCAAGGGCGCCGTGCTCACCTTCACCCGCGCGCTCGCCAACGAACTCGGCCCGCAGGGCATTCGGGTCAACGCGCTCGCCCCCGGGCTCATCCTCGGCACAAGTTTTCATACCACGCACACGTCCGAAGACTCGGCACGACAGACCATCGCCGGCATTCCGCTCGGCCGTGCCGGCTCGGCCGATGACGTCGCCCGGGCCGCTGTCTTCCTGGCGGGCGAGTTCGACGGTTTCATCACCGGCGCGACCCTCGACATCAACGGCGGCGTGTACTCGGCCTGACGCGCGCGGTCGCCACCCGCCCCGGTGATTACCGCCAGGCGAATGCGGCCATCACGGCAAAGATGGCCGCGACCGCAAAGACGATGACGGCCGGACCGCGACGCGGCGTATCGATGACCAGCGCATTGCGCCGTGGGTCCTGCGGGTCGTAGTACACGCCCACGATCTGCCCTGGAGGGAAATCGTACTTCTTGCCCACGTCGCCCACGTGCCGGTTGCCCATGAACAAATGCAGGGTGTGACAGCGGTACGGTTTGCCATCGACCGTAAACTCCACGTGCACGATCGTCTGACTCCGGATGCTGCCTGCCTCGCGGGAGGTCAGCACAGTGCTTAACTCGCGCACCGTACCGGACGTCACGACCATGCGCGGTACCGCCCGGACCAGTTGCCTCCTTTCACGCAGCAGCAGGAGCCCCAACACCACGCTGCCAGCGGAACACAGGCTGAAGACCACGAACGGAGTCATGACGCGAGAGCGTCGGGCTGCAGCCAGAGAAAATCAAACCTTGGCTCGGGTCAGCCGCTCTGCGCCGCCTGCCGCAACACCTCGGTCAACTCGTCCGCATTCAACTCGATCGGATTCGCCTTCATGCTGCTCGCACGGCGGGCCTTTTCCACCACCCCGGGGATCTGCGCCGCGACCAGCCCATAGTGGCTAAGGGCGGGCACGCCCAGGCGCGCGACCAGCGCGTCCAGCCACGCGGCGCCGTCATCGGCCTGCGCGTCCGGGCGACCGGTGAGCAGACGGGCCACGTCGTCGTAGCGCCCCAGCGCCGGATGTTGCGGCGCCCGGGCGCGCAGGGCGGAGAGGTTGGTCCGCATGCCCGGAGCGAGCAGCGCGGCGCACACCGCCCCGTGCGGCGCATCGAAGCTGCCGCCGAGCACGCCGGCACAGCCGTGCACCACCCCAAGACCGGCATTGGCGAGGGCGAGACCGCTGGCCAGCGCCGCCCACGCCATCTCCTCCCGCGCGCTCCGGTCGTCTCCCTGCGCACATGCGCGCGGCAACGCCCTCGCTGCCCGGGGAATCGCTTCGCGACAAAGCGCATCGGTCAACGGATTCGCCCGCGCGCTCACATACGGTTCAATCAGCTGCGTCAGCGCATCCAACCCGGTGGCCGCCGTCAGCGCCGGCGTCAGGCCCAGGGCAAGATCGGGGTCGACCACGGCCACGCGCGGCAGCAGCCCCGGACTGCGCAGGCTCACCTTCACCCGCTGCGCCGGGACGCCGATGACGGCGTTGCGCGTGACCTCGGCTCCCGTGCCCGCCGTGGTGGGGACTGCCACGAACGGCAGCGCCGCCTGCACCAACGCCTGCCCGCGTCCCACCACTTCCAGGTAATCAAGCACCGCTCCTGCGTTGGTCGCCAATCCGGCGATGGCCTTGCCGGCATCGATCACACTGCCGCCGCCGAGGGCGACCACGGCATCGCAGCGTTCAGTTCGCGCCAGCGCCACCCCAGCTTCGATCACGGCCAGATCCGGTTCGCGCGCGACAGAGAAACGCACGGCCGCGCAGCCGGCTGCCGCCAGCGCCGATTCCAGCGGGCGCGCCGGCTCTGGCCGAGCCCCGGTCACCACCAGCACGCGCCGGCCCAAACCGGCGACGATCGCCGGCACCTCGGCAAACGTGCCGGGGCCGAACACAATGCGGGTGGCAGTGGCAAATTCGAAGCGCATGCGAGGGGCCGACCTTCGTCGCGCGTCACCAGCCGGCGTCAGCCGGAAAAGCATTCGTGTACTTCACCGACCGCCGTGGCTCGGCAATCATCGGCGCCACCGTATCGCGCCACGTGGCGTAGTGCGCGGTCTCCTTGTGTTTCGCCGGGGCATCGGCATCGCGGTACACCTCGACGAGCACGAACCGCGTCGGATCGTCGGCCTGCTGGCAGACATCGAATCGCGCAATCCCAGCTTCCTGCACGCTGGCGCGGGCATTCTCGAGCGTAGCCGCACGGAACGCTTCCACCGCATCGGGCTTTACCTGCACGTGAACGTGAACGATCAGCATGGCGCGACCGTGCCGTTTCCCCTCGCTCCGGGCAAGTGCGCTCGCGGTCGATCGCTTTGCTACGTCTGCACCTCGGTTCGGCTGACGCCTCTCTGTCAGCGCCGCACCAGGACCACCCGAAACCCGATGTGATTGGAACCGCGTTCGGGTTCATAAGGCAACCGGGCCGCCGACCGGCAAAACGACGCGCCCTCCGGCCACGCGCCGCCACGACGAACCCGCGACCGGGAGCCATCGCGGTTCACCGCCCCGGGGTCATCGCGCCGGTCCGGATCCACGCCTCCGAGGATCTGCCGGTGAAAATAATCGCGGCACCACTCCCATTGATTGCCGTGCATGTCGTGAATACCCCAGGCATTCGGTGGATACGACCCGGCCGGCGTGGCGGAGCCGTCCGGATATCCCGGCGGCGCTCCCCGGAAGGGACGGCCAAAGTTCGCCTGCGTTGCGGTCAGGCTCGCGCCGAACGCATACGCCGTCGTGGTGCCCGCGCGGCAGGCATATTCCCACTGCGCCTCGGTCGGGAGTCGGAACTCCCACCCGGGCGGCAACGACGTCGCGGCTGCCTGCGTCAACCGCCGGCAGAAATCCTCGGCGGCGACAAAGCTGGTCCAATACACCGGGACCGCGTCGCCTTGGCCCGCGTCGGTCGCGCGCGGAAGTTCCCCCATGATTCGCCGCCACTCCACCTGCGTCACTTCATAAGCACCGATCCAGAAACCCTGCGTCAGCGTCACCTCGACCGGGCCCTCGTCAGGCCGCCGCCCCGGCTCGTCGGGCGGGCTTCCCATGCGAAACGTGCCCGGAGGACACCACCGCAACGCAATTCCCGCCACCACGCGCGAGTCACCCGCCGCCGCACCTACGCTCGACTCCGCGTCGCCCGTCGCGGGTTGCCCGGACACCGTCCACGGAAGGACCATCATCAACCACAGCCAACGCCAGGAGTTCATCGCAGAAGATCAGTTCGAAGGGCGATACGAGTAAGCCACGTCGATACGCCCCACGCGACGAGAATCGGGCGCAGGGGGACAGCGGGACAGAGATTGAACAGGAGATCGCGAAGGGCGCAGAGCAACCGCTGGAAAAGATCGGAACCGCTTCTTGTGGTCATTCCATTCAAGAGGAGCGCAAAGCTCCCTCCACGCGTGGTCCGCATCCTCTGACGCGTTATCAACAAACAACCGTCTGACTCCCTTGATCACGCGCCCACCCCAAGGGCCCGCCCCAGCGGGCTGGACGCGACCTTCGACCTTCAGACCTTCGACCTTCGCCGGTCCGGCCGTTTTCTTAAGACGGCCGACGTGGGCGTCGGCGGTCCCGGGGCGCGAAAAAGGCGCCACCCGGCGGTGATCGCGGGTGGCGCCTCGAAGCGTCAGACAGGGATCAAACGAGGTCGAAGCGGTCGGCGTTCATGACCTTGTTCCACGCCGCGACGAAGTCCTTCACGAACTTCGCCTCGTTGCCGCGCTCGGCGTAAACCTCGGCAAAGGCGCGCAACTGGGAGTTCGAGCCGAACACGAGGTCGACGCGCGTGGCCGTCCACTTCACGTCACCCGTGGCCCGGTCGCGAACCTCGAAGAGGTCCTCGAGCGGCGAGCTCGCCTTCACCACATGCGCCATGTCGAGCAGGTTGACGAAGAAGTCGTTCGTCAGCGTCTCCGGACGCGCGGTGAACACGCCGTGCTGCGCCTTGCCATGGTTGGCGTTGAGCACACGCAGGCCGCCGACCAGCACGGTCATCTCCGGCGCGGTGAGGCCGAGGAGCTGGGCCTTGTCCACGAGGAGCTTCTCCGGGCGCGGATGCGGGATGCGCTGGTAATTGCGGAATCCGTCGGCAACCGGCTCGAGCACGGCGAAGGACTCCACGTCGGTCTGCGCCTGCGAGGCGTCCATGCGGCCCGGCGCGAAGGGCACCTCGATCGGATGACCGGCCTTGGCTGCGGCTTGTTCGATCGCGGCGGCACCGCCGAGGACAATGAGATCGGCGAGCGAGACCTTCTTGCCGCCGGTGGCGGAGGCATGGAAGGCAGCCTGCACGCCCTCGAGGGCTTTGAGCACCTTGGCCAGCTTCGCGGGCTGGTTGGCATCCCAATCCTTCTGCGGGGCAAGCCGGATACGCGCGCCATTGGCACCGCCGCGCTTGTCGGAACCGCGGAAGGTCGAGGCCGAAGCCCAGGCAGTGGTGACGAGTTCGGACACCGAGAGTCCCGTGGCGAGGATCTTCGCCTTGAGCGCGGCGATGTCCTTGGCGTCGATCAACGGATGATTCACCGCCGGGATCGGGTCCTGCCAGATCAGGTCCTCGGCGGGAACCTCGGGCCCGAGGTAAAGGCGCTTCGGGCCCATGTCACGGTGCGTGAGCTTGAACCAGGCGCGGGCGAACGCATCCGCGAACTGGGCCGGGTTGTCACGGAAACGGCGCGAGATCTTTTCGTAGGCGGGATCGAAGCGCAGCGACAGGTCGGTCGTGAGCATCGTGGGCCGGTGCTTCTTGTTCGGATCGAAGGCGTCCGGGATGATCTCCGGGGCGTTCTTGGCCACCCATTGGTGCGCGCCGGCCGGGCTCTTGGTCAGCTCCCAGTCGTACTTGAACAGGATCTCGAGGTAATCGTTGCTCCACTGCGTCGGCTTCGTGGTCCAGGTGACCTCGAGGCCGGACGTGATCGCGTCGGCGCCCTTGCCGCTGCGGTAGGAACTGGACCAGCCCAAGCCGAGCTCGGCCAGACCGGCCGCCTCGGGCTCCTTGCCGACGTGGTCGGCCGGACCGGCACCGTGGGTCTTGCCGAAGGTGTGTCCACCGGCGATGAGGGCAACGGTCTCTTCATCGTTCATCGCCATGCGGCCGAAGGTCTCGCGGATGTCGCGGGCAGCGGCCACCGGATCGGGTTTGCCGTCCGGTCCCTCGGGGTTGACGTAGATCAGGCCCATCTGCACGGCCGCGAGCGGATTCTCGAGCATGCGTTCGCCGGAGTAGCGGCTGTTCGGCTTGTCGCTGGTCGCGAGCCAGGCCGTTTCAGAGCCCCAGTACACATCCTCCTCCGGCTCCCAGACGTCAGCCCGGCCGCCGCCGAAGCCGAAGGTTTTGAAGCCCATCGACTCGAGGGCCACGTTGCCTGCGAGCACGAGCAGGTCGGCCCAGGAGATTTTCTTGCCGTACTTCTGCTTGATCGGCCAGAGCAGGCGGCGAGCTTTGTCGAGATTGGTGTTGTCTGGCCAGGAATTGAGGGGAGCGAAACGCTGCTGCCCCGAGCCGGCGCCACCCCGGCCATCGCCCACCCGGTACGTGCCGGCGGCATGCCACGACATCCGGATGAAGAACGGTCCGTAGTGGCCGAAATCGGCCGGCCACCACGATTGCGAGTCGGTCATGAGCGCTTGGAGATCCTTCTTCAGCGCCTTGAAATCGAGGGTCTTGAACTCCTCGGCGTAGTTGAAGCCGGGATCCATCGGATCCGAGAGCGGGCAATTCTGGTGCAGGATCTTGAGATTGATCTGCTGCGGCCACCAATCGCGATTGGAGGTGCCGGCGCCGGCGAAACCATGGCTCGGCTTGGGCATCGTACCATGCAGGTGGGGGAACGGGCACTTGCCGCCGCTGCTGCTTCCGTGAGGATTATCCATTTCCATAAGAGATCAACGAGGTCGGGAGGGTTGAGAGGATCCGGCCGGTGTCTTCCGTCACAGCCAAACCGGGAACGCAGATCCTAACGGTCGCCGCATCCGGAGCAAAGCGTATCCGCTGATTTTTCGCGCGCCCCCCGCCCAGGCGGATCGCCCCGACGATGGTGCCAATCACGGGCAGTTTCAGACTCCGGAGACCGGGGCGATCGCCCGTCCTTCACCCTAGGGCGTGTCTGGGAATTGCGAGAGCCCAGCGTGGCCGAGAAACCGCGCTCGGCCAAGGCGGCCGAGGCGGAGGCGGGCCAGAGGCCCGTGCCGCCTCGGGCAACGCCGGCCCAGCGCGGTTTCCCGGCCACCCGAAGGGCTGGAGCGGAGCAGGGACCGGGCGGCGTTGGGCGCGAGGGGCAGGGCCTGAAGGCCCAGCTCCCTCGCCCCCGCCTTGCCCACTCCCTGCTGCGCTCCCAGCGCTGGGCTCTCGCAATTCCCAGACACGCCCTAAGCCGGCCAACACAGGCAACCCGGGCACCTCGGGGTCGATTACGTCCCGTGCCGGCCAACGAAGGCAGACGGACTCAAGCCGTGCACCCGTTTGAACACCCGTGAGAATTGAAACGGATCCATGCCGAGGCCCTCGGCCACTTCGCGCACCAGAAGGTTGCCGGAGTCGAACAGCTCGGCCGCGTGAAACATCTTCCGTCTCACGAGGTATTCGTACGGCGGCGGATAGCCAAAGCGGCGAAACAACCGGGTCATATGATTGGGCGACACATGGCAGGCCTGGGCGACCTGCTCCGCCGTCACGGTCTCCACGAAGTGCAGGTCGATGTACTCGAGACAGGTGCGCAAGGTCTGTCGCGCGCGCGGGTCGGCCGTCGCGGCGTCCGAATCGTCCGCGCCCAATTTCAGCAGGAGAACATGCAGCTGCAACGCCGCGATCTTTCGCGCCTGCGGACGGTGCGTGACCCCGTCCTCGATCAGCTGATCGAATGCCGCCCGCACCTCTTTGCGGTTCGCCACGACCCGGCACTCGCCGGGGTTCATGCGCACGGCCCGCAGCAGATTCGCCGCCTCGCGACCGCCAAAGTTGATGTAGTACTTCGACAGGACCCGCTGGGCGCTCGACTCGATTTGATGGGTCATTTCTGGCCCGTAGGCATAGACGCTGCCGGGCTCTAGCGCGTACGCGCGACGGCCAAAGACAACCCGACCCCGCCCTTCCGCCACATACTCCAAGGCCAGCCATGGAAACGAATCGCGTTGAATGAAGTAGTCGGGCGTCGTCCGCTCCCACCCCGCGCAGTACACAAAGAGCTCATCGGCCGGCGCCGTCTTCGCGCCGAAATAAAAGCGCCGCGAGGCCTGAACCTGGCGGGAGAGATAGGGCGGTTGCTCTTGATCCAAACCACTCATCGTCACGGCCAGCAACAACCCTGATCTGACGGATTGGGTCAAGAATAGTCATGACCACGTGGAGGGCCGCTGAGCCTGTCTGGTTCAACCTGGGTTAAGAATACGCCTGACCCAAGCTCACCCGGCTCGCGCACGGAATCATCAAGCGCACGGTGGGGGTCGTTGCCCGCCGTCGCATCGGGTCTTCATGCCTTCACGCTCCGTCTCACCGGAACTACAGGCCGTGAGGCGCGGGCGTGCGGTGAAGTCACGGCCGACCGGCCGTGTCCCGCTCGCGTTCAGCCATCTGCCTTGGCCGCGCCGGGTCGCGCACGCCGAGGGTGCCGATCACGGGGAGCTTCAGGGCGAGCCGGGTCGGATTCACGCCGACGACGAGACCGGCGAAATTGACCTCGAGTCCTTCGTGCCAGCCCAGGAGCACACCGGCGGCGCCCCCGACGTTGAGCTGCACCCCGGACCCGGCCGGCGTGCGCGCCACGAAGGGGAGATCGAGGTAATCTTTGCCCACCGCCAGCGCCGGCAAGTCCACCCGCAGCTCCGGCACCGCCCGCAGCACCTCCGCGACAAAGGTGTTTGAGTTGGGTCCGGGCCATAGCCGGTACGCTCCGGCATACGCATACTCCGCCACCGCGGCATCGATCCGACGAATCATCGCGTCGACCCCAGGGCCGCGCACGTCGGCCACCACCCAGGGCCGGTTGCCGAACCAGGTCATATCCGCCGCGCGCTGGCTGGAGCGCACACTGTTGCCCGTGCGCCGTTGCTGGTAACCCATCACCTCATGCACCGTGAACCGTGGCGCACCGGACGGTTTGACGGCGATCCAGGTATGCACCCCGAACGCACCGCGCCAGCCGATGGTGCGTGCCGCGTAGACCTGAATGACCGCCTCCGGCGTCGTTGCCGGATCCGGCGCGAGGCCGGCGGGCTCGCGGCTGGCCGTGCGCCAATCCCGCGCTGCGCCCTCACCCGCCAGCAGCAGCATCACCACGGCGGTCAGGACATGATTCATCAAACCAGAAGAGATTCGGAAACTTGACACGGCGCGAACGTAGCAACGGTTGCCTTGCCGCCAAGCCACGCCGGCATTTTTTCCGCCGACCCGCGGACGGCCCACCTCCGGACTTGCCCGTCCCGGAGTGAATGCAACGCTCGCCTCGATGCCGCCGTCCCGATTTCTCGATGCCCGCCGCCTCGGGCCCTGCCTGCTGATTCTGGTCTTGGCGTGGCTTGGTTGGGATACGGCGCGGCGGGCCGGCCATCTGCTGCGTCTTTCGGCCGACTATGGGGTCACCGTCGACGCCCCGGCGATCGATCCGTATTCTCCCACCGGTTACATGGACGGACGCCGTTCGCTCCTCCTGCCGGTCGGGGCGGCGGACGGCGCCCACTGGGTGATGCAAACGCAGGCCCAGGTCGCCCGCGGCGACTTGCGGGTGCGGCACGTCGACTACGATCACGCACCGACCGGCCGCGACGTGCATTGGGCCTCCCTGTTGCGCTGGTGGCTGGCAGGGATCGCCGCGGTGGATGCCGCCGTCACCGGCCAGCCAATCGGCGCAGCCTTGGAGCGCGCCGCCCTTTGGTCCGGCCCGGTGATGCTGGCGATCGCCCTGCCCCTGCTCTTCTTGCTCGTGCGCCGCACCGTTTCGCCCGCTGCGGCTGCGCTCGTGCCGGTGGCCGTGATGGCCTACCATCCGTTTGCGATCGATTTCCTGGCTGGCCGCGCCGACCACCACGGACTCGCCAACCTGGCCGCTCTGGCAGCGGTGCTCGGCTTCGCGCTCGGCGACCGGCTCCGTCAGCCGTCGTGGTACCAAGTCTCCGCCGTCGCCGCCGGCCTCGGCGTAGGCCTGAGTGCCGTGACGCTCGTGCCAATCCTCATCGGGCTCGGACTCGGCCTACTCGCCAGCGGTGTGGCGTTCCGCCGGGCTCCGGTGGTGCCGCCCTGGCTGGAATCGCCCCAGCAGGTGCGGCGCTGGGCGCGGACCGGCGCACTGGTCTGCCTTGCCGCCTATGGGATCGAAACCCTGCCCGGTCCCTTCCCGCTGCGGCTCGAGGTCAATCATCCCTGGTACGCCCTCGCGTGGTGGGGAGCAGGCGAAGGCCTCGCCTTCCTCCTATCCTCGCTGCGGTCTCTCCCGTCAACGCACGCCCAGAAACTCCGTGCCGCCGCGGGCATGCTCGTTCTCGTCTCCCTGCCGGTCACCCTCGCCCTGACGCAGGCCGACACCTACAAAGTCGCGGATGCCTTTCTGCTCGCCCTGCACCGGGAACACATCGCCGAGTTTCAGCCGCTCCTCCGCGTGGCCGGAACCCAAGGCCTCTCCCTCGGATTGCTCGGCCTGGTGCTCCCCTTGGCTACCTGGCTGATGCCCCTGGCGCTCCTCCGGCGGTCCGACGTGGCCGCCGATCATCGTGCCAGCCTCGTCCTGCTCGCGGGTCCGGCCATCCTCACCGTCCTGCTCGGCTGGGTGCAGGTACGCTGGCTCGGCCTCGCCTTCGCGACCGGGCTGCCGCTCCTACTCATCGGTGGGACTACGCTTCCGAACCTCCGACGACCGTGGGTGAGCCTTGCGCTGGTTGCCTTGCTCCTGCCGGGCCTAGCGGCCGCCGTACAGCGCACGCTCCACGCGGACGACGTGGCCGTCGAGGACCTGCGTCGTCTCGCCGAGCGTGACCTTGCCCACTGGCTTCGGCTGCGCGCCGGCTCCGCCCCCGTGGTGGTAGCGGCCCCACCGGGTCTGACCACCCGGCTGATATATCACGGTAGCCTCCGTGGTCTGGGCACGTTGTATTGGGAAAACGACGACGGACTCCGCCGTCTGGCGGACTTCTATGCCGCCCGCAGCGAAGACGAGGCGTGGCAGATCGCCCGCGCCACCGGCCTGACCCACGTCGTGTTCGCCTCGTGGGATGCCTTTGAGGTTCCGCTCATCCACCTGCGTCGCGGCGAGGCAGGTCGCACGACCCTGCCCGCCGACGCTTTCTTTGTCCGCCTGCTGCAAGCGCCCGTGCCGCCGCCCTGGCTGGAGGCACTGCCCTTCCCGCTGCCGTCGCACCCCGCCTTTCAAGGAGCGGAGCTGCGCGTCTGGCAGGTCGTGGAACCGGTCTCGCCTGTCCGGGCGGCCAACGCTGCCGTCCGCGCCGCACTGGAGAACGGCCGGGCGGACCTGGCCGCGCGACTGGCTCCGCACCTTGCGGCCCGCGCCCCTGAAATCGCCGGCCTGCTGGGACAGGCCTCGCTCGCCGCCACCGCGCGAGATGAGCGCGCGTTTATCCCGATCCTGCGTGCCCTGCAGTCACAGCTCGGCCAGGTGGACGCCCTTTCGCTGGGCGAGCGTCTTCAACTGGTATCCGTGCTCGCCCTCGGGCGCGACTTCGAGACCGCCCGCGAACACCTGCGCCTCGCCCTCGCCGCCAGCACGGATGCGGATGTGCGCCGCCTGAGCATGGGGCAGCTCGCCGACCTCCTCTCGCTGTGCGACGCGCTCGCCCCCTACGACTTGCGCCCCGACCTGCGGGAACTCACGCGCACCCTGCTGCCTCCGGCGCGCCGGCCCTAGCACCGTCAGCGTCCGCCGCGGAGGTTGCGCAACATCGTCGCCGCTGGCGCGAACTCCGGCTGAAGGCGCAGCGCCTCCTCGAACCGCGCCCGGGCCTCCGTCCATCGATTGACCAGGAGCAGGGCGTAACCGACGTTGTAGTGCTGCTGCGGATCTTGCGGACGTAGTGCCAGGGCCCGCTCGTAGGCCGCGAGCGCCTCATCCGGACGCCGGGCCGACAGCATTGCGGTCCCCAGATTGGCGAAGGCCTCCACCGACTCCGGATGCGCCATGGTCAGCGCCTGCAGTTCAGCAACGGAGCGTTCGAAGGCGCCGGACTGACCGAGCGCAATGCCGAGATTCAGCCGGGCCGCAAAGAAGTCCGGCGCGAGGCGAACCGCCTCTTCGTACGCGGCGATGGCCTCCGTCAGCCGGCCCTGCGCCGCAGCGACCAGTCCCTGATGGTAGGCAAACTCCGCCACCCCGGGCGCCAAGGCACGCGCCTGCTGCAAGTCCGCGTCTGCCCCGGCCACATCGTTCGCGCGCAGGCGGACGAGGCCGCGGTTCGACCACGCCTGCGCCCAGCCGGGACGCAGCGCCAGGGCCTCCGAGTACCGGGCAAGTGCCTCATCGAGGCGTCCCGCCTCGGCATACAACACGCCAAGATGAAAGTGCGCCTCAGCCGACGGCGGTGGGTACCGCACCGCCTGCTCCAGCGCCGCCCTCGCCTCGTCCGCCCGTCCCAACCGGATGAGCGCAAGCCCGCGGTTCAGATGGGCGAGTGCAAACTCCGGGATCAGGGCCACCGCCGCGTCAAAACCCGGGAGTGCTGCCTCGACCTCGCCAAGACGAAACCGGGCCAGACCCAGGTTGAAATGAGCCTGCGCGTTGCGCGGATCCCGCCGCACCGCCTCGGCGTAATGCCCAACCGCCTCGGCGTCGCGGCCCGCCTGCTGCACCACCCGGCCGAGGTTGTTGTGCGCCCGCGCGTTGCCCGGACGCTTCGCGATCGTATCCCGCCAGAGGGCCTCCTCGTTGGCGTACACGGCGTTGCGCTGATTCGTGAGTGCGATCCCGCCGAGCGTCAGGATGCCGATCCCCGCCAGCAGGCCGCGGGGCGGGAGACGGACGGCCAAGCCGGCCACCAACGCGACCAGGACGGCGGCAATGGGCAGGTACATCCGATGCTCAACGATTGCCTGCACCACGCTCGGGACCAGCGTCGTCGGCGCCAGCAATCCGATGAAGGCCACGCCCAGAAACCCCACGCCGCTACGCCGTATCCACGCCACCATCACTGCGCCCACCAATCCCGCGAGCGGCAGGGCCTGGAGCACCGCCACCCTCCACGGCACCGGGGTGGGCGGGCCGTAGTCGAAGATCAACGGAGCTGGCCAAACCGTGCGTTGCAGGTACCGCAGCCACGCCTCCGGCTGGGTGGCGAGGTAGTCGGTCCACGCCAGTGACACACCCCATCCCATCGTGTCGCCGCGATTGCCCCCGGTGCCGAGAACCCACCCGGCCAGCGGCAGCCACGCGGTGAGGAGGGCCGCATAGACACCGGCCCGGGCGCGCAGCGCCGCGCCCAGGCTGCCGGCTACAAAGGTGCGGTCATAGGCCAAGGCGAGCACCGGAATGAGCACGGCGACCTCCTTGGTCGCCACCGCCAGCCAGGACACCAACGTGGCCGCGATCCACCAGCGCCCGGGTCGCGACGAATGCAGGCCGCGGGCAAACGCATACAACGCCCCGAGTACGCCGAGTCCCATGAGGGATTCCGCCCGTTGCACCACATAGGTCACCGACTCCGTTTGCAGCGGATGCACCACCCAGAGCAGCGCCGCCCCGACGGCGACCAACGCTGCACGCTCCGGTCGCTGCGACGCCAGCGTCAGCCGCACCAGCAGATAAAGTATCACCGCCGCCGCACCATGGATCAGGAGATTGACGAGATGATAGCTCCACACCTCGAGTCCGCTCACCGCATAGTTGACCGCGAAGGACAGGTTGAGCAACGGACGGCCGCTCACGGTCAGTCCGCCCTCCGCCGGCGGCGTCAGCGGACCGCTCAACGGCCAGAGCGAACGGAGCGTGGGGTTCTCGACGATGGAGGCGACGTCATCGAACAGGAACGGGACCGCGAAGCTGTTGGCATAGGCCGCTAGGGTAGCGAGGGCGATCAGCCCCACGGCCGCGGGCGTCGACTCCACCCAACGCGGCACCGGCGACGATGCAGGTCGAACCGGATCAGCGCTCACGACGGCTCCGTTCGCGCTGGAGTTCGAGCGCGTAGGCGAGGTTCTCCTGCACCCGGCGATCCCCGGGTTGGCGCACGAGGATCTCCCGATAGTGCACGATGGCCTCGTCGACTTGGCCGAGCATTAGCAGGGCGTTTGCGAGGTTGTTGCGCGCCGGGATGAAGGCCGGGTTGAGGGCCACCGCACGGCGAAAATGACCCAAGGCAGTGATGAGGTCCTCCGCCGACGCCGCCAGGTTGCCCAGCAGGAACAGGACCTCGACATCCTCCGGGGCGCGCCGTCGCGCCTCATTGGCTGCTCGCTCGGCTCCGGCCCGGTTGCCGGCAGACACCTCCGCCTGCGCGAGGTCGAGCCAAGTCCGGATACGGTGCGGATTCAGGCGCGCGGCCAACGTGAGGTGGCGCACCGCCCCCCGCCCATCGCCTTGCCGGCCCAGCGCCGAGGCTAGGTTCAAGTGGACGTCCTCGGCCTCAGGCTCGACCCGTAACGCCGCCTCGTAGTGGCCGACGGCCTCCGCCAGACGGTCCGCCGCAGCGAGGGCGTTGCCCAGATTCACCCGGGCGTTGGCATTGCTCGGCTCGAGCTGCACCGCCCGCTCCGCCTGCACAATGGCCTCCGGCGTACGTCCCAGCCGGAGCAGCGAGGCACTCAGATTCAACCGGATCGGCGCGCGGTCGGGCGCGAGCGCCACCGCCTGCTCGAAGGCTGCGACCGCGCCGGTGTCGTCCCCGCGTTCAGCGCGCAGCGAACCCACCGTCGCATGGGCGCGAAAGTTCGCCGGCCAATCCGTGGCCGTCTGGGTCCACAGCGTCAGCTCATCATGGTAATCGAGGTTGCGCAGGTGAGTGGCCGCACCCGCCACCGCGGCCAGCGGCAGCATCACCAGCAGTCCGCGGCGACCGCCCAGGCGGTAGACCAAAAGAACCACGCCGACCACCAGGGCGGCGAGCGGGAGGTACATGCGGTGCTCCGCCATCGTCTGGGTAGCCACGGGCACCACACTCGAACTCGGGGCCAGAATGAGGAAGAACCATGCCCCGGGCAGCGCGAGCACGGGACGGCGGATCACCGCCCAGACGGTAGCCAGCACGGCGGCGGTGAGCACGACAAACGGCAGCGCGACGGCGCCGAAACCGGGCGCGAGCCACGTGCCATAGTCAAACACCAGCGGCGAGGGCCAGAAGGCGAGACGGATGTAGTGAACGGTCGCATACGCCTGGGTCAACAGGTAGGTCCACGGGTTGACGTCGACCGAGAAACCCGCCGATCCGCCGCGGCCCCCCGTGCCCGCGACGAGCACGGCGAGGAGCACCCAGCTGCTGAGCAAGGCGGCATGGAGCCGGCCGCGGCGCGACCACACCTCACGCCAGCCGCCCGTGGCCACCAGGGCGCGGTCGTAGAGCAGGACCAGCAGCGGAGCGGCGTACGCGGTCTCCTTGGTCGCGACCCCGAGCCAGGCACAGGCGACCGCGAGCGCCGGCCAACGCCGTTGGGCGGGGCAATCCACCGCCCGGGCAAACGCATACAACACGAGCAGCAGCCAGAGACCGCCCAGCGATTCCACACGTTGCACCACGTAGGTGACCGACTCGGTCTGGAGCGGGTGCAGGCCCCACCCCAGTGCGACGGCACCGGCGAGCCAGTCGGCATCGCGACCGAACCGTGGCGCGAGCCCCGGCCGGCGAAAGGTGAGGCTGAGCCAACCGTAGAGCACCAGCGTGGCCGCCACGTGCACGGCGAGGTTGAAGGCGTGGTAGCTCCACGGATGAACGCCGCTGAGAGCGTGGTTCAGCGCGAGGGTGAGATTGGCCACCGGACGCCCGCCCAGGGTGCCGGCTTGCTCGCCTGGGTACAGCAGGAGCTGGTCAAGGCGCCAGCCGGCCGCGAAGGTCGGGTTCTCCAGAATCGCCGCCCGGTCGTCGAAGACAAAGACTCCGCCGAAACTCGAAACGTAGGCGGCCACGACGGCCAAGACGAGTCCGGCCGGGATCAGGCGCCCGGCTTGGCGCGGCGACATCGGCGTCGGGGCGGCGGGACTGCGCGCGGCGTTCGACATGGGCGGGACTACAACATCCGGGCTGCTGCGGGACAAGGGCGTCGCGGTCGGGAACGCAAACGCCCCCGCCTTGCGGCGGGGGCGTTGCACACATCACCAAACCAAGGGAAGACTCAGAAGTCGAAGGTCGCGCTGAGGAAGAACTGGCGCGGATCCTTGATGCGGTACTGAGCCGGCGTGCCGTCCGCCTGATAGAGGATGGTCTGGAGACCACCGCTCTCGAAGACATCGCGCACGTTGAGCTGCAATTTCATGCGCACCTTGTCCTCGAAGATCCGGCGGGTGTAGGACACCCACAGGTCCGTGCTGGTCTCCGTCGGCAGGTAGATCGGACGCGACAGGTCGGGGAATACGATGTTCGCCTGCGTGGCGGTCGGACGAGCGTAGGTCGCCGGATCCAGCAGGCCGTAGTAGCCGCCCACCGCCTGGTCCTGCCAGCGGACGCTGCCACCGACGGCCCAGCCCTTGAGGCGGCCGGATTGGAACGAGTAGTTGGAGATGATGCTCGCCGACCACTCGCGCAGACCGGGGCTCTTGGTGTCCTGCTGTGCGATGAGCGGGAAGTAGACCGACTCGAAGATGCCGGTGTACGTGCTGCTCGGCGTGCTGAGCGCGCCCGTGGTGTTGGAGTTGGCGTCGGGACTGAAGCCATAACCGCTCCAGAAGCGTCCGAGGAACAGTTTGTTGCCGTTGAACCGGGTGATCTCGGTGTTGAGGTCCGGCGCGGCGAGAGCCTCCCACTGCGGCTTGCGGAAGTTGATCCACTCCTGCAGTTCGCCCACGGCGTCAGAGTAACGGGCGTCCTGCTGGCCGACGGTCAACTTGATGTTCCAGTTGCGCTTCGGGTTGTAGATCACCTGAACCTCCATGCCCTCGGACCGGTTGGACTCGGTGCCGGCGATCGTGCCGTTGTAGTCCGCCGGGCTCGGCCACTCGAAGCTGCCGAGCGGGAAGTTACCCCACAGGAGATCCTTGATTTGCTGCTCCATCGCGGCGGTGAGCGGGAAGACGGTGTTGTTGTCGAAGAACTCACCGGTCGGATCCTGGCCGTTGCGGATGCGAACAACGTGGCGGGCCCAAGCGAGACCAGCGGAGGTGTCGATGCGCTGGGCGCGGGCAATGGCCGTGCCGGCCGCGTTGGCCGGAGCGTTCAGGTTGCTGCTCTCGTACCAGTTGATCTTAAAGCTCAGCTTGTTGTTAAACAGGCTGCCACCGATGCCGTAGTCCTTGCCCTCGCCGGACGGCGTGGGCAGGCGGTTGCCGAAGAAGTCCACCTGCACGCCCGCGGGCGGGTTGAAGTTGTCGGACTCGTTGTAGTGGAAGCTCAGGTTGCTGAGGAACTCGGCGAAAATGCTGCCATTGTTCACGCGGCGCTCGATGCCCTGCCAGCCGCGGAACGGACGCACCACGACGCCGCGCGTGGAGGTGCGGCCCGTGACCTCGAACGGATCGCCGAGGTTGTTCCAGAAGCCCGGATTGCCGAAACCGTTGGTGTAAAGCTGCGGCGTGGTCAGCGTGGTGCCGTCCGGATTACGACCATTGTAGGTCTGCAGCGTAACCGTGTCCTCGCGCCAGCCGAGGGTCGGGACGATGCGGTTCTTCCAGAGGTAGGCCTGCCAGGCGAAGTTCTTGGTATCGATCGTGCGCTTGGTCACGCCGTAGTTGCCGCCGGCGTAGAACAGATTCATGCCGTACTCGATGTCGGTCTCGGCAAACTGGCGGGTGTTCCAGTCATAGAACTCCAGCGAGGCGCTGGTCGGTCCGCCGAAGCCGGGCGAAGCAACGCCCTGCGCGCCCCACTGCACGGTGCCTTGGTCGTTCTGTCCAAGGTAGTAGATGCGCTGGATGTTGGCCGAGTTGCCGGCCCAGCTGAAGTTGTTCGGCGGCGTCGTGTTGGTGTTCGGCAGGAAGCGCGCGTCGCCGCCCTGCGACGAAAGCCGGTAACGCAGGTTGTTCGACCAGGTCTTCTGTTCGCTGCCCAGCGCGAGGAAGCGGTGCTTACCGAGCCAGCGGGTCCAGCCGTCGTTGCGGGAGAAGTCCTTCTCGTACGCGAGCATCGCGCGGAGATTGTTGTTGGTCTCCGGACGGAAGAACGTGTCCGCCTGCCAGTCGAACACGTAGGGGCTGCCGAAGTACGGGTTGACCGTGCCGTCGAGCAGGTGGGTGTTGGTGTCGACGTAGATGCGCGGCAGCTGATTGGCCTGGCCGAGGCCGTAGTGCGTCCACTCGTCCATCTCCTGACGGAACCAGCCGGCGCTGAAGTTCAGGCCCGGAATGATCTGCTGCTGGAACTCGATATTGAAGGTCTTGGCTTCCTGCGTGCCGTAGTTGGCGCCGGAGGCGTTGTGTTCCTCCCAGTCGTAGAGCGACTGGTTGGTGATGCCCATGTCATACCAGTTCTGGTAGCCGGTCGCACCGGTGCTCGGCGGCGGGATCGGGGCAATCATGCCGCGCGACTGGGTGAGGCGGCGGGATGCGAGCAGCCACTCGGCCGCGGTGCGGTTGCCCGCCGCCGGCAAGGCCGGGGCCACACCGCCGTTCGTCGCCGAACCGGCGAGGAAATACAGCGGGTTGCCGCGGTCGATGTAGAGGCTGTTGCGCGTCGCAACCTGGATACCGGGAATGAAGAAGGGCGACGTGGTGCCGTTGAGCTGGCCGTCGCCGACCGGCGTCACGCCCGCCACGTAGCGCGGATCGAGCGTGGACAGGAGGTAGGGCGCGGTCGTCACGCCCGTGTCTTGGAAGGTGATCTGCTGGGTGAGTGGATTCCAGCCGGGACGGCCGGCTTCGAGCCACGGGGTGATGTAATCCGCCGGGACGTTGAAGTTGGGCCGGCTGTTCTTGTTGTCGTAGTTCTCGAAGCTCGCCGTGATCTTCGTATTGCGGAACGGCTGGTAGGTCAGCGCCGCATACTGCCGGCGGTACTTGTCGTACGACGGCTTGCGCTGGAAGCCACGCTCGTCGTAGAGGCCGGCGAGGAAGATCGCGACCTTGTCGCCGATCGGAATGTTGGTGTTCAGGCTGACCCGGTAGGCGCCGAAGCTGCCGAAGCGGGTCGAGACCTGATTGCTCTGCTTGCCGAGCACAGCCTCGTTGGGCGACTGGTTGACGATGCCGGCCGGACTGCCGGTGCCGAACAGCATGGAGTTCGGACCGCGGCTGATCTCGACCGAGTTCGTGTTGTACGAGTCGAAGGGCAGGCGCGCGATCGTCGGATAGTTGTTCTGCGCCGTATCCACGGAACCGAGACCGCGGACGCGGTTGGCGGTGGAGATGCCGAAGGGGGTGCCGTCATCGCCGCTGTAACCGCCGATGCGGTCGGACGCGACGCCGCGGTTCACCGAAACGGGCGTGTAGTTGCCCGCGCCTTCGGTGTTGGCCTCGTAAAGGAACACATCGTTGAGGTCGACCGCACCGGTGTCCTCCAGCTGCTGCTTGGTCACCACGGTGATCGACGCTGCGAGGTCGCCGACGTTGGTGTTGAGGCGGCTGCCGGCGAGCGTGTTCTCGGCGTAGTAGCCGATGTCGCCCGAGGCATCGACCTGGAAGGGCGACAGCTCGATCACACTCTCCTGGCTGCCGGCGGACTGGGTGGGCGCCTGGGCGCCGCGGGCCTCGTCGGCGTTCTTGCGGGCAAGTTCGTCAGCGTCGAGCTGACCGTTGCCGTTGGCATCGTAGCGCGCGAGTGTCGCCGCATCGACCGGCGCAGCGGCCTGGGCGAGGGCGGACGACACACCGAGGGCTGCGCACGCCGGCAGGATCGCCAGTCGCCGCAGTTGTTTCCATCGTAGTGTATTCATAGGCTTGGGGTGTTGACGGTGAGCGGACAAAGGTCGTGGACTCCGCGGGTAAAGAGTCGGGAGGACACACCGGCGCACGGGGCCGGTATGGGGCGGATCAGCAAGAAGAACCGAAGAGACGGCGGGGGTTGACGCGGGCGGGACGACCGACCGCAGTTCTTGCATGCGCCGAGGGCCCCGGTGCCGCAAAACGTCTGTCATCTGACAGTTCGATAAAACGGTCAGCCGCGACCCCAATGAAATTTCTTTTCCTGACGCCCGGAGGCGCGCCCGGTCACACCGGTTCGAACAGCGGCACGATCTGCATGCCTGGCACCGTTACGAGTCCCTTGTCGGTGATCCGGATCTCCGGAATGACCGAAAGCGGGATCAGGTTGAAACCCATGTAGGGCAAGGTGCAGCCGGCCGCCGTCCAGGCCCGCTTGAGCCGGGTCGTCTCCCGGGCCACGTCACGCGCGCGCCGGTCGGAGAGCAGACCCGCCACGGGGAGGGCAACCTTGGCCACCACCCTGCCCGCCCGCACCACGCACACGCCCCCGCGCGTCGCGCGCAGCGTCGCCAGCGCAAGTTGCATGTCCTCCTCGTTCGTGCCGGCGAGGATGATGTTGTGCGCATCGTGGCCGACCGAACTGCCGACCGCACCGTCCGCAAGTCCGAAATCCTTCAGCAGCCCGTGCGCGACTGCGCCCGACTTGCCGTGGCGCTCGACGATGGTGACAAAACACAGCTTCTCGCGCGCCAGCAGCGCCGGCCACCCTTCGCCGGGCTTCGGTTCCAGACGCACCTTGTCATGGAACAGGATGATGCCCGGCAAGGCGGTGCGGATGACGTTCGCCGTCACCGGTCCTTCCGGCAGAGCCGGGGTCAGCGGTTTGCGCCGGCCCACCTTGATCGTGGCGTAGGCCGCCCGCGGATACCGGTAACGCCGCTCGAGCGCCTGCTCCAGCACCGGCATGATGCGACGGTTCCTCACTACCAGTTCGCCCCCATACCAGGTCGACTGCGGCTTCAGGTCGTCATTCATCAACACGAGGTCCGCGCGCCGTCCCGGAGCGATGCCGCCCACCTCGCCGTCCAAGCGGTAACGCGTCGCCGGATGCAGCGAACCGAGGCTCCACGCCGTCACCGGCTTGAGTCCTGCCACCACCGCCTCGCGCACCACCCAGTCGAGCCCGAACAGGAAAAGATCGTCCGCGTCGCGGTCGTCGGTGCACACGCAGACCCGCTTCGGATTCGCGCCCAGCTCCGTCACCGCCTTGATGGCCAGCGGCAGCGAATGCCACGGGGTCGTTGGAGGTCCGCCCCGCAGGAAGATCCACATGCCGTTCTCCAGAAAGTCGCCGGCGATCTCGCGATCGATCGATTCGTGGGTGTCCGTGATGCCGCTCGCCGCACCGGCAGCCACGAACTCGCGGCCGTAGATATGGCCGCAGACGGGCCGCCCGCGTTTCAACGCCGCGGCGAGGATCGCATGGCTGCGCGGATCGCCCATCGCCACCTGCACGAAGTCCATCTTCTCGCCCAGAGCGACCGCCTCGGGCCAGCGGTCGAAGAGCCGGCCAATCTTTGCCGCGGTCAAATCACCGCCGGCCGTCTCGAACTCCGGTGTGGTCGCCGGAACCGTGCTCGGCACGGTCAGATAGATCGAGAGCGGCGCACGGCGCGCGTCCTCGAGCATCCATTCGATACCCTCGGCATCGCAGACATTGCCGATCTCGTGGCTGTCGCAGAACACCGTGGTGGTGCCGTTGAGCAGGGCACCCTCGGCGTAGGCGCAGGCGGTCATCATCGAGCTTTCGATGTGCACGTGCGGATCGACCAGCCCCGGCGCGAGAATGCCGCCGCGACCGTCGACGTGTGCGGCCTTCAATTTGAGCCGCCGGGCCGTGCCCGCGGGTTGGACGGCGGCAATGCGGCCGGCCTTCAGCCAGACCTCGCGGGCGTCATGCAGGCGTTCCGTGTAGGTCGAGAGCAGGCGCACGCCGGTGATCACCTGGTCAGGTGCCTCCCGCCCCATGGCTACGGCGGCGAGGGTGCGGGTCAGAGTGTGGAGCGGAGCGACAGAAAATCGGGTCAAGGGCATGCCCGGACGTAGCAGCCGAGATGCCAGCCAGCGATTGCATTCATGACGCCACCGGCGCGGTCGCCCCACCCCGTCGCCGCCTGGCGCGCGCCAGCAGGCCTTCCCGGGGGGCGAACACCCAGGCCAGACCGAACAGACCGGCTCCGGCCACGACCATGGCCGCCGCGATCGAGCAATCCAGCCAGACGCCGAGGCTCACACCGAGAAAGGCACTGAGCGCCGCATGGACCACGCTCAGGCCATGGATCACGGACAGCCGGGTGCTCAGAAAGCCAGCCGTGGCCCCGGGCAAGATCAGCATGGCAATGACGAGAATCGCCCCCACCGCCTCGAAGGCACTGACCACTACGAGGGAAAGCACGGACATCAGACCGTGGTGCATCCAGGTGGGATTCATGCCGAGGCTGCGCGCCAAGCCTGGGTCGAACGAACTCACCAACAGTTCCTTGAAGAAAACCAAAATCAGCACCACCACGCCGGCCAACACCCCGCCCATGCGGACCACCGACTCCGGCCCGAGCAGCACCGACCCCACATGCACCATGGGCTCCAGCGGCACGAACACGATCTCCCCGTACAGCACGCAGTCGGCATCGAGGTCGATCTGGCCGGCAAAGTTGACCGTCAGGATCACGCCAATCGCAAATAAGGTGGAGAAGGCGATGCCGATCGCGGCGTCGGGCTTCACGCGGGTCCGGCTGTGGATGAACCCGATGATCAAGGTCGTCGCTACGCCCGCCGCCAGCGCGCCGGCGAACATTGGTCCGGTGCCGCGACTGCCCGACACCAGAAACGCCAGTACGAGTCCCGGCAGCACGCTGTGGCTGATCGCGTCGCCCATCAGGGCGAGGCGGCGCAACATGAGATAGTTGCCCACCAGGCCGCAGGCCGCCGCCACGAGGAAACCCATCAGGCCGACCCAGCCGAACAGGGCGAGGTCCTCCGTCCACGGGGCGACGAACACGCGATGCGCATCAAAGGCGGGAATCAGCTCACTCATCGTTCACGCCCTCCGTCGTCACCCCGGTGGATCTCGCGCGGACCGGGGATCGCCTTGCCGTGCGGATCGACCTTCGCGTAGTTCAGCCGTCGCTCGAGATCGCGCACGACCTGCTCGCCCAGCACGTGCTCGATGCGCTCGGCGTCATCGTGCACGTGATCCGGGGCGATATTCGCCGACTGCGTCAGATAAAGTTCCCACAGCCGGTGGTTGCGTACGATCTCTCCGGCGCGCCGGCGTCCGGCCGGCGTGAAATACAGGGTGTCGCCCTCGCGCGTCGCGAGGCCGTGCCGCACGAGTTCGTCGACCTGGCGCAGCGCCTCGGTCTCGGTCTCCTTCCGCCGGCCGGCCAGTGAAAGGACCGAGAGCGCCTCGCCGCCTGTCTCGTCCGCCTCCAGCACATGGAACATCGCCTTCAACGTGTTCTCACGTCGCATGCGCGCCGTGCCCGAACGCTGGCGCCACCACCGCGCCAGCACGCCGTGCCGGGGACCAAAGAGGAAGGCTCCGGTGAACACCGTGCTCGCCGCCACGACCATGAGCGGTCCCGTGGGCAGGCCCGGACGAAGGAAGGACACGAAGGCCCCGAGCACGCCGGCGAGCACGCCAAACAGCGACGCCAGCAGCAGCAGCCGGTGCAGCCGGTCGGTGAGCAGGTAGGCGGCGGCGGCAGGCGTGATCAGCAGGGCCGAAACGAGCACCACCCCGACCGCCTGCAGGGCGGTCACCACGGCCGCAGCGAGCAGAAGCATCAGTCCATGATGTATCCATCTCGCCGGTACTCCGCTCGAACGGGCAAACCCCGGATCGAAGCTGGTCACGAGCAGTTCCTTGTAGAACGCAATCACCAGCCCGAGCACCCCCGCCGTCACCACCGCCATGAGGGCGAGGTCGTCTGCCCCCAGCGCGGCTGCCTGGCCGAACAGGAACTTGTCGATCCCGCTCTTGTTGCCCGTCGGCAGTCGCTGGATCATCGTGACCAGACACATGCCGGCGGCAAAGAACGTCGCTAGCACCAGGCCGAGGGCGGCGTCCTCTTTGAGCCGCGTCGTCCGGGTGAGGGCTCCGACCAGCGCGGTGCCCAGCAGGCCGGCCACCGTTGCTCCGACGAAAATCGCGAGCGGATCCTTGGTCATGTTCCAGAGGAAGCCGAGCGCCACGCCGGGCAGCACGGCATGCGAAAGGGCGTCACCGACCAACGCCATGCGCCGCACGACCACGAATCCGCCGAGCAGGCCGCAGCTCAGCCCAAGCAGGACCGATCCCAGCAACGCGTAGCGTACCGAAACATCCTGCAGGGTCAGGAAACGCGCCGCCTGATCGGCCCAGTCCACCGCCAGAAGCGGGGTCGCGGTCAAAAGCAGCAACCCGCACATTCCCGCCGCCACGACTGATCGACGCCGTTGCATGGCACACACCGCCCTCACCTCCCGCCACCGGGACCGGTTGCCGCGCCCAGGGCCTGGGCCACCTCGGACAGGATCGTCAGGCGTCCGCCATACGTCTTCTGCAGCAGCTCGGCCGTGTAGACCTCCGCGGTCGGACCGAACGCGATCACGTGGAGGTTGAGCAGGAGCAGTCGGTCAAAGTACTGGCGCGCCGTCGGCAGGTCGTGGTGCACGACAAGGATCGTCTTTCCGCGATCGCGCAGCTCGCGCAACACCGCGATGATGGCCGCCTCGGTCGCCGCATCGACGCCGGCAAACGGTTCGTCCATGAAATAGAGCTCCGCTTCCTGCGCGAGCGCGCGGGCGAGGAAGACCCGTTGCTGCTGCCCGCCGGACAAATTCGAAATCTGCCGGTCGGCCAGCGGCAGGAGGTTCACCTTCTCGAGGCAGGCCCGGGCCACGTCGCGGTCCGCCCGGCCGGGTCGCCGCCAGAGCCCGAGGCGTCCGTAGCGCCCCATCAGCACGACATCCATCACGCTGACCGGGAAATCCCAGTCGACCGACTCCCGCTGCGGCACATACCCCACCTTGGTCGGCACGGCCTGCAGCGGCTGGCCGAAGATCTTCACCCAACCGCTCTGCAGCGGCAGCAGGCCCATGCAGGCCTTGATCAAAGTCGACTTGCCGGCGCCATTGGGTCCGACGATGCCGACCAACTGTCCGGGCGGCACGACGAGGTCGATGCCCCAGAGCACGGGCTTCTGGTGATACGCGACCGTAAGGTCGTGCACTTCGAGCGGTGGCAAGGCGGAGGACATCAGTAGCGGCGGGCGAGACCGATGAACACGACCAGATCGTCGGCGGCGCGGGTCAGGCCGAGATTGATCCCGGCGTCGAATTGCAGGTCCTCGGTGAGACCGTAGGTGGTGCCGACGTTGAAACTTCCGGCCGGTGCGCCCTCCCCGACCCACCAGGCCACTTCGAAGAATACGCCCAACCGCTCCGTGACCCCGCGGCTGACCGTCGCGGTGTTGAGCCAGCCGATACGGTGTCCGGTGTCCGCGTCGTTGCGCACGACTGCGAGCTCCGTCATCGCGCCAAAGCCCCATGTCTCCGAAAGGTCCATGGCGAACGGCACGATGAGGCCTCCCTCCCACGCGTCGTTGCCGATTCGCCGCGCGGCCGTGGGCAGCTTGACGTAGGGCATCAGGGCAATTGCGCGCGGTCCGTCGTCGTTGCCGATCAGGTTGTGCTTGTAGCGCAGCGTGAGGTCGCCGGCGCCGCGCACGCGGTCGCGATTGCCGGTGGCGGTGTCGCGCACCTCGACGTCGACAAAACCGTCGTGGACGAGTTGCAACTCGGAGTGCGGCGTGAGCCCGACGCGGATATTGAGCGGAGCAAACTCCCACGTTTCCGTGCGCACGCCGTCCCGCTCCGGCGTATGCTCGTCGCGCGTCCATTGGGCGGCGCTCAGTTCGAGTTGCCAGCGGTCCGCCTCCACGGTGAAGGGGCTCTCGGTCGTGTCCGGTCGGTCGGTGGTGAGCGGACGGGCGGCGAGGAGCGCCGCCGCCGCCAACGGCTGCAACGCGAGGAGGGCAAGGCGGTGGGTGTTCATTTCAGAGCCTGAACGATGGTGGTGAGGTTGTGGCGGACCATGCCTTCGTAGGTGCCGAGATCGTAACCGTTCTCGATCTGCCCGGGCGTGCCCATCGCATCGGAGAACAATTCACCGCCGATGCGCACGCCCGCGTCCTGGGCCAGGCGCCGCAGCGTGTCGGGCGGCACACTCGACTCGACAAAGATAGCCTTCACCCCGCGCGCCCGAATGAAGTCCGCCAGGCGTGCCATGTCGGCGAGGCCGGCCTCGCTCACGGTGGAAATGCCCTGCAGGCCGACGACCTCGAACCCGTACGCCCGGCCGAAGTAGTTGTAGGCGTCGTGGCTGGTGACCAGCACGCGACGCTCGGCCGGCAGCTCCGCCGCCTTCGCCAACGCCCAGGCGTGCAGCGCCTCCAGACGCGCCCTCACCTCGCGCCCACGCTGTTCGTAGTGCGCGCGATTCGCCGCATCGGCATCGGCCAACCCGGATACGACCACGTCGACGCAGCGCGCCCAGAGGGACACATCAAACCATACGTGCGGATCCGCATGTCCGCCCATGTCCTCGGGCTCCAGCAATGCCTCCTCCGGGATCGACTCGGCCAACGCGTACACATGCCGCTTGGTCCGGGCCATCTTGGTGAAGAGGTCGGCCAGACGTCCCTCGAGCATGAGCCCGTTATAGAAAATCACGTCGGCCCGCTGCAACATCACCACGTCCGATGCGCTCGCCTTGTAGAGATGCGGATCGACCCCGGGCCCCATCAACCCCTCCACCACGGCCCGTTCCCCCGCCACCTGTCGCACCAAATCGGCCACCATCGAGGTGGTCGCCGCCACGCGCAAGGGGCGCTCCGCCGCCTGCACGCCACCGACCCCCATCAGGCCGGCGAGGAATCCCAACACGAACAGATACGCACATCTCGTCATGCCGCGGAACGAAAGCGGCGACGACGTTAAAGTCAAAGAAGAAAGTTAGTCTTGGCTAATTATTATCGCTAAACCCCTTCCCTCTGCTGGCTTAAGCCATCTGAATCCTGAGTCTGGACCCGGCCGTGCCACTCCGCCCGGGAACCGGCGGGGAGACGCAGCGTATCCAAATCGGCCTTACAATCCGCCCATGTCGGCGAACTGTTCGGTCTGGGTGCGCTCGCTGCCGTCCGGCCAGAGGATCATGCCGGCACCCACGGTGGCGTTGGTGAACTCGTCGACCAGAATGAAGCTGCCGGTCGAGCGGTTGCGCTTGTACGGATCGATCATCAGCGGCACGGCCGTGCGCACGTGGATGCGGCCGATGTCGTTCATGCCGATCGTCAGGTCGTCCTCCTTCTTGTGCAGGGTGTTGATGTCGACCTTGTAGCGGACGGCCTTCACCACCGCCTTCGTCTCGCGGGTGGTGTGGCGGAGAATGTATTTGCCGGACGGATTCAGCGGCTTGGCGTTGAACCAGCATACCATCGCCTCGACGTCCTGGGTGACGACGGGCTGATTGTGCGGCTTGGCAAACAGGTCGCCGCGCGAGCTGTCGATTTCGCGGTCGAGGGTGATCGCGACGGACATCGGCGCGAACGCCTCGGCCAGTTCGCCCTGCGGCCCGTGGATGGACTTGATGCGGGCCGGCAGTCCGGAGGGAAGGCTGACGATCTCGTCGCCCGGCTTGAACACGCCGCCGGCGACGCGTCCGGCGAAGCCGCGGAAGTCATGGTGGTCGTCGCTGTTGGGCCGGATGACGGTCTGGATCGGAAAGCGCGCGTCGATGTGGTTCTGATCGCTGCCGATGTAGACCGTCTCAAGCGTGTAGAGCAGCGAGCCGCCCTGGTACCACGGGGTGCGGGTGGATTTCTCGACCACGTTGTCGCCGTGCAGCGCCGAGATCGGGATGAACTTGATGTCGGCGATGTTGAGGCGGGACGCGAACTGCGAGTACTGCGCCACGATCTCGTTGAACCGCGCCTCGGAGAAGTCGACGAGGTCCATCTTGTTGATGGCGACGACGACGTGCGGGATGCCGAGCAGCGACGCGATGAAGGAGTGGCGGCAGGTCTGCTCGATCACGCCCTTGCGCGCGTCGATCAGGATGATGGCGAGGTTGGCGGTGGACGCGCCGGTCACCATGTTGCGGGTGTACTGGATGTGGCCCGGCGTGTCGGCGATGATGAACTTGCGGCGCGGCGTCGCGAAGTAACGGTATGCGACGTCGATCGTGATGCCCTGCTCGCGCTCGGCCCGCAGGCCGTCGGTGAGGAGGGCAAGGTTGAGGTTCTCCTCGCCGCGTTGCTCCGTAACCCGCTCGAGGTTCTCGAGCGTGTCCTCGAAGATCGCCTTCGAGTCGTACAGCAGCCGTCCGATCAGCGTGGACTTGCCGTCGTCGACAGAACCCGCGGTGGTGAACCGCAGCAGGTCCATGGAAAGGTAGTGTTGGTCAGTATGCACGGAGACGGCGCTCATTAAATGGAGGGATTGAAGTCGATTCTTAACGCAGAGACGCTGAGGGGCAGAGGCGCTTAAAGGTCGTTTACGATGCGATGGACGCCATCCTTGACCAGCCGCTCGCCAAAATTGATGACGAGACCGAGCTTAAGGCCGGAGAGCCGTAGGTAGGTGAGCATTTGCGCATCAAAAATTTTGTTGTACTCGGTCACGGCCTTGGGGTCGACGATCACGAGGCGATTGACGCGAAGATCGAGGCGCAAGGGCGTACCTAGTACTCGGCCTTTGTACACGATCGGCACCTGCTGCTGCCGCTCGACCAAATAGCCTCGCAACGTGAGTTCTTCGGCGAGCGCCTCCTCGTAAACGCTCTCCAAGAGACCGGGACCGCCCAGCACTCGATGTACCTCGATCGCCGCGTCGACGATCGCCCCACTGATGCGATTGTGGTCAGTTGGATTCATCTCCGTGCCTCTGCGTCTCTGCGTTGAAGATCCGGTTAGAAATAACCCGCCTTCTTGCGATCCTCCATCGCGCTTTCGGAGCGTTTGTCGTCGGCGCGGGTGCCGCGCTCGGTCTGGCGGGCGCTGGCTACTTCCTGAATGACTTCCGCCAGCGTGCTGGCGCGCGACTCGACCGCGCCGGTGCAGGTGGCGTCGCCGACCGTGCGGAAGCGCACCACCCGGTTCTCGTAACGCTCGCCGTCAAGCAGGGTGATGAAGGGCGACTCGGCCAGCAGCGTGCCGTTGCGGTTCACGACCTTGCGGTTGTGACTGAAATAGATCGACGGGATGCGCAGGTTCTCGCGGGCGATGTACTGCCACACGTCCATCTCGGTCCAGTTGGAGAGCGGGAAGACGCGGAAGTGCTCGCCGATCGCCTTGCGGCCGTTGAACAGGTTCCAGAGCTCGGGACGCTGATTCTTCGGGTCCCACTGGCCGAACTCGTCGCGATGGGAAAAAAAGCGCTCCTTCGCGCGGGCCTTCTCCTCGTCGCGGCGTGCGCCACCGAGGCAGGCGTCGAATTTGAACTCCTCGATCGTGTCGAGCAGCGTGACCGTCTGGAGTCCGTTGCGCGAGGGATTCGGCCCCTTCTCCTCCTGGGCGCGTCCGGCCTTGATCGAATCCTCCACGTAACGCACGACCAGCCTCGCCCCGAGGTCGGCGGCGAACCAGTCGCGGTACTCGATCGCCTCGGGGAAATTGTGGCCCGTGTCGATGTGGACGAGCGGAAACGGGATCTTGGCCGGCGCAAAGGCCTTCTGGGCGAGGCGCGCCATCACGATCGAATCCTTGCCGCCGGAGAAAAGCAGCGCCGGCCGCTCGAACTGCGCGGCCACTTCGCGAAGCACAAAGATGGCCTCGTGCTCGAGCTGGGCAAGGTGGGTGAGATTGTAGGAACTCATGACGAAAGGTGAAGGCGGGGGGCGACGCACGCGTACAACCGGTCCAGCGACGCCGCCGGGGTCTCGCTCTCGGTGGCAATCTCCAGGGTCGCCACGTCCGGCAACGGCGGTTCAAACGTCGAATCGCGGCCGGTGAACTGCCCCACCCCGCCCGCCGCCGCCTTGGCGTACAAGCCCTTCGGGTCGCGTTGCGCGCAGGCTTCGAACGAGGCCGCCACGTAAATCTCCAAAAAGTCCTCCGCGCCGATGATATCGCGGGCGAGCGCGCGATGCGCCCGCAGCGGCGTGATGAACGAGCACAGCGTCACCACCCCGGCCTGCACAAAGAGCTTCGCCACTTCGGCCACCCGGCGCAGATTCTCCGCGCGGTCCGCTTCACTGAAGCCCAGACCGCGATTCAGTCCGGTCCTCACGTTGTCGCCGTCGAGCAGGTGCGTCACGCGACCTTCCGCCGCCAACCGGCGCTCCAGGGCCACAGCCAGGGTGCTCTTGCCCGCACCCGACAAGCCGTAGAGCCAAATCACCCGCGCCTTTTGCCCCAACCGCGCCTCCTTCTCCGCCCGGGAGAGCACGCGGTCAAAGATCGGGTGGAGGTTGTCGGAGGCGGCCATTATCTTAAGTGAGTTGATCAACTTCTATAAGTTAAGCCGGCGCTTCAAGTCAAAAGTCTAAAACGCCACCCCATTTTAAACTTTTCTCATTGATTTACAGCTATTTCCAATTCCCGCGTCCATTGGCTCAACCGGCCCTCGACTTCCCGGACCAGGTCGGGATCGACGGCACCGGCGGGTGCGGTGAGCAGGGCGGCGTGGTGCTGGCGAAGCGCTGCCACGGCTTTTTCCCGCTGGCCCAGACGCCACCATAACCCGGCCTCGATACGGCGCGCGTACACGGGCGCCTCCGCCGCATCGGCCGCGCGTCCGTAGCAGCGGGCCGCTTCGGCGAGGTCGTCACGCCGGTGCAGGTGAATGTTGCCCATCTCGATCCAGATGCGGGGATCGTCGCCGCAGGCGGCCCTTGCGCGCTCAAGCCGCGCGAGCGCTCGGTTCGCCTGCTCGCGAAACAGAGCGCGGCGCTGCGTTTCCCACGCACCGTGCTGCTGTACCACCGCGGCGTACTTCGACTCGGCAAAATCGTGCGCCACCATCCGGGCAGCGTTGAGCCAGAAGTTTAGCGCCGTGGGCTCGAGGGTCGTGGCCAGATCGCTCCACTGCTCGACGGCCGCTTCGTCCTGCCGTTCCCACGCGAGGTGCACACGGAGCCATGCGAGATCTGCCGCCAACCCGCGAAAGCTGCCGAGTAACACCGCCCAGCCGTTCGCGCCCTCGGCCTCGCGCTGCGGGTCATCCGCCGCACCGGACCCGCTCAGGGTGCGCCCGGCGAGGCTCACCCCCATCGCCAAGATTAGCAGAAGCCATCCCGGCAACCAACGACGTACGCGATCAGAGTTCACGGCGTTGCAGCGCCCAGGTGGCGAGCACGAGCGCGACCATGACCGTGGCCACGCCTTCCAAGGCGACACCGGCCACCTGGGGCCATGCCACCGGCGCGGTGGTGGCGATGTGGCGCGTGAAATCGTACGCAGCAAAATCCGGCACGAGCCACCCGCCCACCCGGGCAAGGCTCCGCAGCCAGACCGTGCTGCCGTCGCGCGCAACTTCGACCAGCACCGGGTGCGCCTGGCCGCACAGCCACACCATCAGGGCCAGCATGCCGGCGAGCAGGTGGGTACGGGCCGTCACCGCGAGCAGGAGCGTGATCGCCACGAGGACGGCAAGCTTCACGAGTTGCAGGGCTCCCGCGACGACGAAGGTCGTCCACGCCAGATCGGTCAGACCGTGCCCGACGAGCAGGCCCGCGAGCAGGGCAAGGACCAGCAGACCGAACACCCCGAGCAGCACGCTCAGTCCGGACCATTTGCCGGCGAGGTAGGCCCCGCGCGTCACTGGTCGCGCGAGCACGGTCTGGATCACCCGGTGCTCGATCTCGGCAAAGAACAGGACCGTGGTCGCCACGATCGCGAGCAGTGCGCCCATAATCCCCAGCACCCCAAAGCCAAAATCGACCACAAAGCGCGTTTCGGAATCGCCGAAGTTGAACGTGCGCAACGCGAGCACGCTCACCACCAGGACCAGGGCGATGCCGAGAAAGGCAGGAAACACCCGCTGGCGCGCGGCCTCGCGCCAGGTCTCAAGCGCCAGCAATCCCGCCACGGCCGCCTGGGCCCCGAGCGTCCGCACCGCACGCGTCATCGGACGGCCTCCCGGGCCTCGCGCGCCAGCACCGTCACCAATCGCTCCTCCAATCGCGGCCGCTCACGGGCCAGCGCCGTCACGGTCGCGCCGCGGCCGGCCGCCCATGCGCCCAGCGCGGCCTCATCCGCCGCGCCGAGGCCGCTCACCCGCAGGTCCGAGGCCGCTCCGGTTTCGCCGAGCAAGTCAGCCACCGCGCCTTCCAACACCAGACGGCCCCGGTAGAGCAGCGCGGCGCGATCACACAGGCCCTCGACCGACGCGAGCTGATGGGTCGTGAGCACGATCGTCTTGCCCGCCCGCTTGAGCCGTTCGAGCAGGGCGGTCAGCTCGGCCAGGGCCACGGGATCGACGCCCGCAGCCGGCTCGTCGAGGATAACAAGGTCGGGATCATGCACGAGAGCCTGGGCGAGGCCGATGCGCTGCAACATGCCTTTCGAGTACGTGCCGATCCGCCGGTCCGCGGCGGAGGCAAGGTTCACCGTTGCGATCATCTCCTCCACCCGCGACGCCAGGCCGTGGCGCGCGAGGCCGCCGAGGCGGGCATGATGGGTGACGACTTCGCGTCCGGTGAGATGCCGCGGAAAGTAGGGCAGCTCAGGCAGGAAACCGATGCGCCGGCGCGCCTCGAGTGAACCGGCGGGATGACCGCCCACCCAGACGCGACCGCGTCCGGGCTGGAGCAGGCCGAGGATGAGCTTGAGCGTCGTGCTCTTACCGCCGCCGTTCGGACCGAGCAGCGCGTAGACGCACCCGGACGGCACGGTCAGGCTCAGGTCATCGACGGCGCGCACCCGCAGGCCGCGCAGGTTGACCGGAAACTCCTTGGTGACGTGATCGAGGACAACGGCAGGTTCCATTCGGGACCCCGTCACCGAATCGAAAAGCCCTGAAACTGACGCACGCGCCGGCTGCTGTGGCGCTCGGTCTTCCGAATGTAACCATGCATGCGCTCCTCCACCGCGGCAACAAACGCGGCCACGTCGGCGGCGGAACCTTCCGCCTCGAGCAGCACGCGACCGTCCGGGAGGTTTTGCACAAAGCCGGTGACCTCGAATTCCTTCGCCACCTGCAATGTCTGGTAGCGAAAGCCGACGCCCTGCACACGACCTGCGAAAAACACCGTTTCAAGATGCACTTCGACCATAGGGGATGCGTGACCGTGCGAAGCGACCGGCCCGGTTTCAATCCGTAAAAAGCAAGCCGCCGGCGTCCGGCGGCTTTTTTCTTTGCGTTTTGGAGCTCCGGTTCCAACGTGCAGAAAGGTCTCCGGACCTTCTCTTTTAAATGAGCAATTTTGATCCCAACGGCCCCTCGGACAACGAGTGGGAAGATCGTGGTGAGCTGGCCTGGAACGAGTTCGACTGGGAGAATTATCTGCGGGAGCAGGATGACGTCATCCACCGCTACATGGGTTTCTACGAAAAGCTGAAAGGCCATCCGGAACGCCTCGATGAAGTGGCCCACCGCATGGGTTGGGATGAGGACGCCTGGAGCTCCGACGCCGACTTCGAGGCGGAAGGCACCACGTTCACCGCGGCCCCCGAGGCCAAGGAAGCGCCCGCCGATTTCGACGCCGAGCCGTACACGCTGCACAAGAACCCGGTTTTCATCGCGACCAAGTCGATCTACCTCGGGCTCAAGCGCGCGTGGGAACGCCTCGCGGACGACGGTACCCGCGTGCCGTCGTCGCTCGCCCTCGGCTTCCACGCCTCGCTCTATCGCGGCGAGGAGCAGGCGATGCTCGCGATCCAAGCCCTCGACTTCGGCGACTACGCGATGGCGATCAGCCTATTCAAGCGCTCGCTCCGGGAGCTCAACCAGTCGCTCGCCCTCATCGGCACAGCGGTGCCGGACGAATCACGCGGCCTGAAACACTACCGCGAGGACGCCCTGCCCCGCCTCTTCGACCTGCGCGAGGTTTGGCTGCGCGTGATGAACGAGTGCCGCGCCGAGCTCGAACGCCCGGCGGACAACGACGAGGAAGACTGAGCCGGCGCCCGCCGGCGGCGTAGGTTCACGCCGACTGGAGACGGTGCCGCGCGCGTTCCAAGGCGTCCTGCAGTTCGTTCAGCTTGATTGGCTTGCTCAGGTAATCGTCGAGGCCCGCCTCGAGGCAGCGTTCCCGATCGCCCTGCATCGCATTCGCAGTCAGCGCAATCATCCACGGACGCAGATTCGCATCCGGCTGGTCGGCAATGAGCCGCCGCGCCGCCTCGAGTCCGTCCATCTGCGGCATCTGCACATCCATCAGGATCAGCGCGTACCGATGACGCCGCACGGCGGCGAGCACCTCGAGTCCCGTGCTCACGACATCGGCCCGGAAGCCGAGGCGGGCGAGCATGTGCACCGCAACCTTCTGGTTCACGAGATTGTCTTCGGCGAGCAGGATGCGATCCGCGCGCGTTTCGCCCGGGACGTCGGGCACCACTTCGGTAACCACCGCAGCCGCCGCCACCGGTGCGGTCATCACGCTCACGAGCGCGGTGTGCACCTGGGCCGGCTTGGCCGGTTTGGTAAGGTAGGCGGCGAAGAGCGAGTGATCCTCCACGAAATCGCGTTGTCCCAAGGATGACAGCAGCACGAGCGGCAACGGCCGGCCTGCCGTCTTGCGCCGGATCTCCCGCGCCAGCATCGCGCCGTCCATGGCGGGCATGTGCATGTCGAGGATCGCCGCATCGAAAGTCTCGCCGCGGTCGAGCACGGCGAGCGCCTCGGCGCCGCTCTGCACCGCCGTTGCCTCCATGCCCCAGCCGAAGGCGAGTGTAAGCAAGATGCGCCGGCTCGTTGCGTTGTCGTCCACCACCAGCAGACGCCGCCCGGCGAGTTCGATCCGCGACGACGGAGTGTACGGCCGGGGCCGGCTGGCGGGCACGCCGACCCGCAAGGTGAAGAAGAAGGTCGATCCCTTGCCCTCTTCGCTCTCCACCCACATTCGCCCGCCCATCATCTCGGCGAGCCGCCGGCTGATCGCCAGGCCCAGACCGGTGCCGCCAAACCGGCGCGTGGTCGAGGCGTCGACCTGGGTAAACGATTGGAAGAGCCGGCCCAACGCCTCCGGCGGAATGCCGATGCCGGTGTCGCGCACGGCGAAGAGCAGTTCGAGGGTACCCTCGCCTGCGACGGCCGGCTTCACGCTGAGGACAACTTCGCCGGCCTCGGTGAACTTCACCGCGTTGCCCAGCAGGTTGACAAGGATCTGCCGTACCCGGCTCGCGTCACCCCGCACCAGCGCCGGCACGCCGTCGGCGATCTCGTAGAGCAGGTCGAGGCTCTTCCCTGCCGCGGCCGGCGCGAGCAGGTCGAGCGCACCCTCAACACAGTCGCGCAGGTTGTACTCCGCCGTCTCCAGATCGAGTTTGCCCGATTCAATCTTCGAGAAGTCGAGAATGTCGTTGATGATCGAGAGCAGGGCATCGCCACTCGAGCGGATCGTCTCGGCGTATTCGCGTTGATCCGGCGAAAGCGGCGAGTCCAGCAGCAGAGAAGTCATCCCGATCACGCCGTTCATCGGCGTGCGGATCTCATGGCTCATCATCGCGAGGAACTGGCTCTTCGCGAGGTTGGCCTTCTCCGCCGCTTCTTTCGCGAGGCGTAGTTCCTCCGCGGTCTCCTTCTGGGTGGTGATATCGACGACCGTGCTGAGGCGGTCTTCGCTGCCATCGGGATGCGTGCGGCGCTGGGTGGTGAAGCTCACCCACACGGTCGTGCCGTCGCGGCGCACGTACCGTTTCTCGATCGCGTAGCGGCTGACCTCGCCGGAGAGCAGCTGCTTCGTCATCGCCGCCTGCCGGATCTTGTCCTCGGCATGGGTCAAGTTGAAGAACGCGTCCGGATCGGCGGCTTCCTCGCGGGTCAGCCCGCCCAGGCGCAGGTGTTCGTCGTTCAGCAGGCGCACCTCGCTGTTGTCGGGGCGGATGAGCCGCCACGAGATGCCGATCGGGGCGGACTCGAAGATGAAGCGGAACCGAGATTCCTGGAGGGCCACCTCGGCCTGGGCAGCCTTCACCGGCGAGATGTCGATCAGCGTCGAGATCTGCTGCGCTTCGCCCGTGACCGGATCCTTGAACAGGCGCATCGAGAACACCGCCCACACGACGGAGCCGTCGGCATGGACAAATCGCTTTTCGATGCTGAAGCGGTCGACCTCGCCGCGCCGCAGGCGCTGCATCTCGACGCGTTCGCGCTCCCGGTCGTCCGGGTGGGTGTTGCGCTCGAAGGCGAGCGGGTCGTTGCGCAGGGTTTCCAGGGACACACCACTGATCGCGGTGTGCGCCGCGTTCATCATGCGGGTATCCTCGCGACCCACGATCACCCACGAGATGCCCACCGGAACGAAATCGAAGATGAAGCGGAGCAGCGCCTCCTTCTGGGCAAGCTCCTGCGCGGTCCGCTTGCGCTGCGTGACCTCCGCCTGAATCGCCATGAATCCGGTCAACCGGCCGCTGTCATCGAACAGCGGCTGGGTCTCCAAGTGCACCCAGTACGCGTGGCCATCCTTGTGGTAATTGATGACCTCAAGGTTGAAGCCCTTGCGGGTCGCGAGTCCGTGGTGCATCTGCTGCACCGTGCTCCGATCGGTCGCCGGTCCCTGCAGGAAGGAACCCGGCTTTTTGCCCACCACTTCGTCAAGGGCATAGCCCGAGATCCGCGTGAACCCTTCGTTGACCCACTCGATGCGGCCCTCGGCGTCGGTCAGCACCACGCCATTGTCGGTCCTGCTGGCAACCAGGGCGAGGCGCCGGGTCTCGGCCTCGGCCCGACGCCGGCCCTGGTGCATGTCGGCGGCAAGCTGTTCGGCCCGGGAACGCGAACGGGTCAGGGACGACACCAGACCCGCCGACAGCAGGCTGAGCGACACGCCGCCGGCGAGCACCAGCCAGGGTAAATGACGCCGGCTGGCGGCGTCGAAGGCCGGCAGCGTCGCCGTACGCACCGCCCATTCCCGGCCGTAGAGGGAAAGCACCTGCGTGCCGGTGAAGCGACGACCGGCAAACCGATCGCCGGCGGCGCCGGCGGCTTCCGCGGCGACCGGGCCGCGTGTATCGTACATCAGGGCCGCCGGCTCGACCGCGGCGCCTTCGTACACTTCGAACTCTAGCTGATCCTCGGCCTGGCGCGCGACCCCTTCGAGCAGCACGTCGATGCGCAGGCCCGCCGTGACCCAGCCGCGCAGGTGCTCGCGCCGCTCCGCCTCGGTGCCAAGCGCCACCCCTTTCCGATAGACCGGCAGGAACATCAGGAATCCTGGGCGGGCCAGCGAGTCCTGCACGAGCGTGATGCGGCCGCTCAGGGCCGGGGCATCAAGACGGACCGCCGTATCCGCCGCGTCACGACGCACCGGATCCGTCGCCACATCCCAACCCAGGGCGGCGCGGTTGAGGTCCAGCGGCTCGACAAAAGCATGAACATAGAGCTCAGGCCGCGTGCCTTCGGTCCGGACGGTGAAATCGTCCAGGCCCAGGCCCCGCATTTCCTCCTCGAAGGCACCGATATCCGCGCGGTGCACGCGGTGCACATACCCGAGACCCACCACGCCGAGCTGGAGGAACGGCTGCATGTCCGCGGCAAACGAACGCCACTCCTCCCGGTCGACTGTCGTGCTCGCGTTGAACAAACCGCGGGCGCCGTGCAGCGCCTGTTCGGTCGAGAGAAACCGGCTGCGGATCACGCTGACGAGGCGTTCGCCCAGGCGTTCGAACCGCTGATGATCGTAGTCTTCCTGCTGGGCGCGCAGCGTCCACGCCGCCCACGCGGACAGGCCGCAGCCCACCATCGCCAACATCAGGGTCAGCGATGAACGTCGCAGCCAGGAGCGCGCCGTCAGGATGGGGGGTTGAGTCGCCAAGGTTCGGTGATCGGAAGTCCTCGGAAATTAAGCAGTTCCCTGATTCATCGGCACGCCCGGACCGAAGGTTTAGGGCCGCGATTGCCGCTCACGGGGCCGCCTGGCCGGCGGGGGTCGGTTCCGGGCGGCACGACAGCAGCCACGCCGCGGCGTCCTGTCCGGCCGGCTGGCTCAGTCCCGCCCGCAGCCGGGCCGCCTGGTCCTGGGTGCGGCGCAACCGGTCTGGATTCTCCAGGCAGTCGCGCAACTCCCGCGCCAGCGCCGCCGGAGTCGCGGCGCCCTGCAGATACTCGGGGTACATCGGCTCCTTGAGCAGGAGATTGGCGATACCCAGGTACGGCACCTTCACCAGCAGGCGGCCGAGCAGGTAAGTCAGCGGGTTGGCCCGGTAGGCAATCGCCCCCGGAATCCCCGCGAGCGCGCAGTGCATCGACATGGTGCCACTGCTGGTCAACACCGCCGCCGCCGCCACCGGCTCGCCCGTCGGCACCAGCCGGACGCCGCTCGGGGGCTGCGCCGCCCGGAGCACCGCGGCAATGGCCTCGCTCGGGTACAGGACAATCGCCTCGCGGCCACCGTGGGCGGCATGCCCGGCAAGCAAGACGGGAAAGATGCGCGCCACCGCCTGCTTGCGGCTGCCGGGCAGCAACAGGATCGGTCCGTCGGGATCGAATCGCACCGGCGGCTGGTGCCCGGGCGCCACGAAGGGATGCCCGACGAACGAGACGGGGAGCGTCGTGTCGGCGTAACAGTCGACCTCGAAGGGGAAAATCACCGCCAGCCGGTCGAGCCACCGGGCCATGGAAAAACGCCGCCCCGCCTTCCACGCCCAGATCTGCGGCGAAATGTAATAGACCACCCGGATCGGACCGCCTGCCCGCGTCGAGAGTCCTCGGTCGTGCAAGGCTCGCGCAAGGCGAAGGTTGAAACCCGGATAATCGACCAGACACACGACCGCCGGACGGTGCGTTTCGATCCAGCGCACCGTCTCGTCGAACAGTGCCTTGAAGAACGAATAGTTCTTCAGCACCTCGACCAGCCCGACCACGGACGAGGCGGTGAGATCGTGCAACAGCTGCGCGCCCGCCTGCTCCAGTTCGGTGCCGCCCAACGCCGCCACGCGCAGGCCGGGACGCCGCGCACGTGCCGTCCCCACCATGGTCGCGGCATGCTGGTCGCCCGAATGCTCCCCTGCTACGATCAGTACGTCCACCGCGGCATCCCGCGGCGGCGGCAGGCGGAAGGGCAGCAGCGACGGCGTGCTCATGCCCCGCGACGGGCCCGGCGAATCTGCTCGGTGATGGTGATCGCCACCTCCAGCGCGGTCTTGCCCAACGCCGCGCCGACCTTGGGTTGACGCGCCGCCGCCACGCTCTCGAGAAAGTGAGCCAGCTCGAGCGCCAGAGGCTCACCCTTCTCCAGCGGAATGGTCTCCACCGGTACCGCCAGGTCGGCGGGCTTGGCGCCGGCCATAAGCTGCGCCGCGTAGGCCAGCATGCCGCTCTTGCGCACCAAGTGCCCGCTCTGGTTCATGAAATCGAAGGAGAAGTAACCGGTCGGCTGAAAGACCCGGATCTCCCGCACCTTCTTCAGGCTCATCCGGCTCGTGCTCAGGTTGGCCACGCAGCCATTGGCGAACTGGATGCGCGCGTTGGCAATGTCCTCTGTGGGCGACAGCACGCTCACGCCCACGCTGTCGATCCGTTCAATCGGCGACTTCACCAGTTCGAGCACGATCCCGATGTCGTGGATCATCAGGTCGAGCACCACGCCGACCTCCGTGCCGCGCGGGGTGAAGGGCGCCAGGCGTTCCGCGGTGATGAACTGCGGCGCCACCACCTCCTTCTCAAGGAAGCCCATGACGGGATTGAAGTGTTCGATGTGCCCGACCTGCACCAGCACGCCGTGCTCGCGGGCCGCCGCCAGCACCTGTTCCGCCTCGGCCAGGGACGCGCAGATCGGTTTTTCGATCAGCAGGTGGCAGCCCTTGGCGAGCAACGGCAGGGCCACCGCGGCATGGCGGTCCGTCGGCACAACCACGGAAACGACATCGCAGGCCTCGCCCAGCTCCTCAAGCGTGGCGTAACGGCGGCACGAATACCGGGCGCAGATCTCCGCCGCCCGCGCGTCATTGGCCTCGAAGATACCGGTCAGTTCGGCCCCGGGGAGGGAGGCATAGATGCGCGCGTGGTGCTGGCCGAGGGATCCGACGCCGGCGACACCGCACTTGATCTTGGTGGAAGACATGCGCCCGGACCCTAACCCCGGACCCGCGGACCGCCACCCGAAAAAACGTCGGCGACCCGTGCCCGCGCCCTGCCTCGTGATCGTTCGTCTTCCTCGTTCTGGACGGCTGGCCCCGGCGGAGAGAACGAGGAAAGAGAAAGTAGGAGCGAGAAAGAGTAACGGACAGGTGGACGCGCGGGTCCCTCCGCGCGTGGGTTCGAAGCTACGTTCGCCCAGCGCCCGCCCTCGCCCAAGGCCCGCTCCGGCGGGCCGCGGATGACCTTCGATGTAGAGACCTTAGACGTTCGACGCTCGTTTTCTGCGTACCCTCAGCGCCCTACTCCAGCCGGCCCGCATGCATCGTGAGGGCCCGCTGGCAGCGGCCGGCGAAGGCCGCGTTATGCGTCACCAGCACCAGCGCTGTCTGCGTCTCCGCACAGAGGCCGAGCAGCAGATCCATCACCGCCTCGCCCGTGCGCTCGTCGAGATTGCCGGTCGGCTCGTCGGCCAGGAGGAGTTTCGGCGCGTTCATCAGCGCCCGCGCCACCGCGACCCGCTGGCGTTCGCCTCCCGAGAGTTGCGCCGGCAAATGATGCGTCCGCCCGGCCAGCCCCACCTTGCCGAGCAACGCCTGCGCTCGCGCCCGGTCGGCCGCCCGCGTACGACCGAGGATGCGTCCGGCCATCAGCACGTTTTGCAACGCATCGATCTCCGGAATCAGGTAGAAGGACTGAAACACCATGCCCAGGAAGCGCGCCCGCCGGACCGCGCCGGTGTCGGTGGAGCCGTCCCAGCGAAGTTCACCCGCATCCGGCACATCCAGGCCGGCCAGCAGATGCAGCAGGGTCGATTTGCCCGAACCCGATTCGCCCCGGATGCTCACGCTCTCCCCGGCCGCCACGGCGAGGTCGACGCCGCGCAACACCTCCAGCCGGCGGTCGCCGCTCGGGTAGCTCTTGCACAGGTCGCGGGCACTGAGGACCGGCTCACTCATTGCGCAAGGCCTCCACCGGTTTGAGCCGCGCCGCCCGCCACGCCGGCAGCAGACCGGCCAGCGTCGAGATCACCACCGAACACACGACGATGAGCCGCAGGTCCCCAGGCGCGAGGTGCGCCGGGAGATTGGCAAACTGATAGAAACGCACCAACGCCTCCTCGCTGCCGGTCAGCTGGGTGAAGACCCGGACCATGTCGTTGCGAAAATGCAGCGCCCCGAACCCCAGTCCGAGACCGGCCACCGTACCGGTGAGGCCGATGATCAGGCCCTGTAGGCAAAAGCATGCGGCGACTTCCCGCGGGCGTCCGCCCAGCGCCCCAAGCAGGCCGATCTCGCGCGTCTTCCGCACGACGGCGATAAGGAGCGAACTCGTGACCGAGAACGCCGCGACTACGATGATGAAGACGAGCAGGAAGAAGATCAGGTTCTTCTCCAGCTGAAGCACAAAGAGGAAGTCCTGATTCGCCTCCATCCACGAACGCGCGTAGGTACCCGGAGCAACCTCGGACAGCGCCGCGTTGATCCGTCGGCTCGCCACGTCTGGATCGAGTCCTTCGTCGAGCTTCACATTCAACCCGTGGACGGTCGAACCGAGGCCGTACAGGTCCTGCATGGTGCGCAGGGTCACGATGACCGTGTTGCTGTCGAGCTGCTGGTGGCCGATCTCGAAGATGCCCACGATCTCGAGTTCGCGCGGCAGGAAGACTTCGTTCTGATTCAGCCGCTCAAGCAGCAGCGGCGAGGTCACCTCGACCCGTCCGCCCATCCGCGCACCAATTGCCTGGGCCAGCTGCGAACTGAGAATGATCGAATCATCGTCGAGGTAATCGAGGCCGCCCACGCGCACATAGCGGTCGAGCGGAACCACGCGGTTCACGCGATCGAGGTCGACCCCTTGGATGGCGGGAAAGACCGGGCGGCCCTGATAAGCGAGCATGACCACGCCCTCCGCGAAGGGCGTCACCCCGGCCACGCCGGGCACGGTGTCCACCGCGGCGAGCGCAGCCTCCGGGTTGGCAAGCAGGCCGCCGGCGCGGACCTGCACGTCCCCCTGCGTATCCACGATCATGCGACGGATCTCGCGCTGGAAGCCGCCCATGACGCTGATCGATACGATCAGGAGCATGACGCCCAGCGCCACGCCGAGAATCGAGATCAGCGTGAAGAAGGGAAACCGCCGTCCCGACGGGAAGAGCTGCTTCAGCGCGAGGTAAACGTACCAGGGCATGCGCTTAGCGGCGGACGTTCCGCGTCCCACCCCGAACATCCAACGGCGAAAGCTTGGGCGCTCGGGGCGTGCTCATCGTTCGCAGGACGGGTTGAGGTTGAAAGCTTAAGACGAAGGTTGCGGGAACGTGTCCGGCTGGGACGACCGTGGTTCCTGCAACGCTCGGTGACACCGCCTAAACTTCAACTCCCAACTTCAACCCGCGGTAGCAGTGCCGCCGCCCGTGCCGCCCGGACGCAGCTGCGGGAAGAGGATCACGTCGCGGATGCTTTCGGCGCCCGTCAGCAGGATGCACAGGCGGTCGATGCCAATGCCCATGCCGCCGGCTGGCGGCATGCCGTGCTCGAGGGCGAGCAGGAAATCGTGGTCCACCTTCTGCTGCTCCTCGCCGGCCTGCGCCTCGAACATCTGGCGCTGCACATCGGGATCGTTCTGCTCGGAGTAGGCCGGGGCGATCTCCATGCCGCCGATGACGAGTTCGAACACATCGAGCACCGTCGGATCGTCAGCCGTGAGCTTGGCCAACGGGCAGAGTTCCTTGGGCAGGTGCGTGACGAAGGTCGGTTGGATCAAGTTCGGTTCGATCTTCTTCGAGAAGATCTCGTTGGTGATTTCAAACTCCTCCCACTTCGGGTCGACGTAGAGGCCGAGCTTCTCGGCGCCGGCGACCTTCTCGGCCTTGCTCCGCTCGAACCAGCCGGCGTCGCCGGTCGTCTCGCGAATCAGGTCCTTGTACTTCACCTCGCGCCACTCGCCGCCGAACTGGATCGTCTGTCCGCTCGCCGCGTGCTTGACCTCGGTCGTTCCGAGCACGTCGCGGCAGAGGGTCTGGAGCAGGTCGCGTACAAGGGTCATCATCCCGCGGTAGTCGCTGTAGGCCTGGTAGACCTCGAGCATGGTGAACTCGGGATTGTGGCGGCGCGACAGCCCTTCGTTGCGGAAATTGCGGCCGATCTCGAAGACGCGGTCGAAGCCGCCCACGAGCATGCGCTTGAGATACAGCTCCAGCGAAATGCGCAGGACGAAGTCGACGCCGAGCGCGTTGTGGTGGGTCTGGAACGGACGCGCCGCCGCACCGCCGGCCACGCTCTGCAGCACCGGCGTTTCGACCTCGAGGAACTGGCGGTCCTCGAGGAAACGACGGATGCCCGACACGAGCCGTGAACGCAGCATGAGCCGGTGGCGCGACTCCGCGTTGACGATCAGGTCGAGGTAACGCTGCCGGTAGACCTGTTCCGGATCACTGAGACCGTGCCACTTCTCGGGCAGTGGGCGGAGCGCCTTGGCAACCAAGGTGTAACGGTCGACCCGCACCGTGATCTCGCCGGTCTTGGTCTTGAAGAGCGTGCCCTCCGCCCCGACGAAATCGCCGAGGTCGAGCTTCTTGAACCGCGCATAGGCCTCCTCACCGACGAGGTCCTTCTTCACGTAGAGCTGGATCTGCCCCTGCTGGTCGAGGATCTTGACGAACTGGCTCTTGCCCATGTCGCGGATGACGACCAGGCGGCCGGCCACGGCCACGTTAACGGTGTAGTCCTGCCCCTCGACGTAGGCCTTGATCGCGTCGGCCGAAAAGTGGGTCGTCGTCGCATTGGCGCGGAACGGATCGATGCCGGCGGCCCGCAACTCGGCCAGCTTCTGCCGGCGCACCGCATGCTGGTCGTGGGAGATGTCGATGGGAGTCTCGCTCATGGAACGGAAAAGCGTGGGCACCGCCCCCTCCCTGCGCAAACGGAATCTGGGCCGCCAGAGGGGCGCCCGGGTCGGTAGGTCCGCATCGCTCCCCATCGTTCTCGTAATCGTAATCGTTCTCGTTCTCGTAATCGTTCTCGAACTGGAGATCGATCGGTCGGATCGGTCGGATCGAGAAAGAGAACGATTACGAGAACGATTACGATTACGAGAACGATGGGGAGGAGGGGGAGGCCCACCGCCCTCTCCCGCCCGACGGCCCTCCGGCTTGCCATGCCCCGGCTGCCCGGCTTCGTTGACGACCATGTCCACTTCCACGCCGGCCGTTGTCGACTGGGGCCGCACCCGCTACGCCGACGCCCTCGCCGCCCAGGCCCGGCTGGTGGAACAACGCCTCGCCGGCGAGATCGGCGACACCCTCGTCTTCACCGAACACGAGCCCGTGTTCACCGTCGGGTTGCGCAGCGGCGCCGAGCGGCATCTGGTGTGGGACGAGGCCCGGCGCGCCGCCGAGGGCATCGACCTCGTCACGACCAACCGCGGCGGTGACATCACCTACCACGGTCCTGGCCAGCTCGTCGGTTACCCGATCGTCAGCCTCGAACCGCGGAAGGACCTCCACGCCTACCTGCGCTTCCTTGAGCAGGTCCTGATCAACGCCGTTGGCAGCCTCGGCCTCGCCGCCAGCCGTCGCGAGGGCAAGACAGGCATCTGGCTCGGGACGCGCAAGCTCGCCGCCCTCGGGGTGGCGGTGCGGCGCTGGACCGCCTGCCACGGTTTCGCGCTCAATGTCGACCCCGACCTCCGGCACTTCGCCGGGATCGTCCCCTGCGGCATCGCCGCGACCGACGGCACAGTCACGTCCCTCGCCGCGGAACTCGGCCGCGACATTGATCTCGTCGAGGTGAAGACCGTGGTCGCCAACGAATTCGCCGCCCTCTGGCCGGCCTTCCTCGCCCACCCGGCCGACTGACCCTCCGGTCCGACCTTGCGATCCCACGGCGCCCGCCCTCCCGCCAGCGGTTGGCTCCTGACTTCGGACCGTCCGTCGTCCGCGAAGCTGGCAATCTGCCCGGCATCGTTCACCGTGCGCCCTGACCCCATGATGCGTTTCTCGTCGTTCCTGCCCGGGCACCGCCGTGCCGCCTTCGCCGTCCTCAGCCTGCTGGCCTCCGCCGTCACCTTTGCCCAACCCGCGCCGGGCGGCGCCCCAGCCGAACCTCCGCCCCGGCTCACCCCCGAGCAGATTCTTGAGCGCGTCCAGGCACCGGAAGGGTTCAAGGTCTCCGTTTTCGCCACCTCCGACCAGGTCAACTACCCGGTGTCCGTCGCCGCCGCGCCCGACGGCACGCTCTACGTGGCGAGCGACGCCAACTCCTCGCTCGGCACGGCCCTCGGCCGCGGACGGATCGTGCGCTTGCGCGACACCGATGAGGACGGACGCGCCGACGAGGTGAGAATTTTCGCCCAGGTCGACTCGCCCCGCGGCCTCGTCTGGGACCGCGATCGGCTCTACGTGATGCACCCACCGCACCTGAGCGTCTTCTTCGACCGCGATGGCGACGGCGTGGCGGAGGATCAGCAAATCCTGGTCAAGAACATCGCCTTCTCATTCCGCGACCGCCCGGCCGACCATTCCTCCAACGGTGTCACGCTCGGCGTCGACGGGTGGCTCTACCTTGCGATCGGCGACTTTGGGTTCATGGACGCCGAGGGCACCGACGGCCGGCGGCTCCAGCTGCGCGGCGGCGGCGTGGTGCGGGTGCGGCCTGACGGCACCGGCCTCGAGCTCTTCGCCCGCGGCACGCGCAACATCCTCGAGGTCGCGCTCAGCCCCCGCCTCGACGGTATCGCCCGTGACAATACGAACGATGGCGACGGCTGGGACGTGCGCCTGCACCACCTCACCGCCTTCGCCGAACATGGTTATCCCTCGCTCTACAAGCACTTCGCCGAAGAAACGGTCGCCCCACTCGCCGACTACGGCGCGGGTTCCGGCTGCGGAGCACTCTGGCTCGACGAACCCGGCATTCCCGCGCGGTGGAACGGAACGCCCTTCACCGTCGACTGGGGGCGCGAGGCCGTCTACCGCCACGGACTCACCTCCGCCGGCGCCTCCTTTGCCGCGACCCAGGAGGAGTTCCTCAAACTGCCGCGGGCCACGGATCTCGACGTCGATGCCTTGAGCAGCCTGTACGTCGCCAGCTGGCGCGGCGGCCAATACAACTACTCCGGCGACGATGTCGGTTACATCCTGCGGCTCGACCCGTTGGACTTCGATCCGGCCCCGTTGCCGAATTTCGCCGAGCTCTCCAACCGTCAGCTCGTCCAACTGTTTCACGCGCCGGGCCATCGTCTCCGCCTCGCCGCCCAGCGCGCCCTGCTTCGCCGGAACGCGCAGGATCAGACCGCCGCCCTCGAATCCATCGCCGGCGACGCCACCGCCTCGCTCGAGAGCCGGATCCTCGCGATCTTCACCCTCAAGCAGGCGCGCGGGGCCGATTCCCACCGGTACCTCGCCGGGCTGGCCGGCGATCCCGATGTCGAGGCCTGGGCAATCCGCGCCCTCACCGATCATGAGGGTCAACTCGCCGACGTTCCGGTCCGGCCCTTGCTGCTCGGCCTGGAATCGCCCCACGCCCGCGTGCGCCACGAGGCGGTCGTGGCCCTCGGTCGGCTCGGCCGGGCGGAACACGCCGGCGCGCTCACCGCGCTGCTCGCCGATCCCGATCCGCGCGTCGCCCACACCGTGGTGCAGGCCCTCCTGCGCCTGCGCGGCGCCGAGGCCTGTCTCGCCGTGGTCGATCGCGCCGACGCCGCCCCCGAAGCCCGCCGTGGCGCCCTGCGCGTGCTCGCCGGCCTGCAAACGTTGCCCGTGGTCGATGCGTTGCTCGCCCGGCTTTCTCGCGAAACCGACGCGGCGCGCCGTTTCGACCTGCTGCGTTGCCTGACCCGCCTGCACTTCATCGAGGGCACCTGGTCCGGCGACAGCTGGGGCACCCGGCCGGACACGCGCGGGCCGTACTATCAGCCGGAGCGCTGGGCCGGCTCGGCCCGGATCAATGCCGCGCTCAAGGCAGAGTTGGCGCGGGCGGACGCCTCGCAGATCGCCGCGCTCAACGATCTCTTTGCCCTCCATCGCGTGACGCCCGGCGATCCCGTCGGTCGCCTGCTCGCGCTCGCCGCCACCGACGACAGCCTGCTCACCGCGCTCGCGCAGCAGCTCGCCGTGGCTGACACCGTGCCTGCCACCGCCCTGCCCTTGTTGGCCCGTGCCCTCCAATGGGAACCGCCGGCGCCCCCGGAAACGCCGGCCGCCGCGTCCAACGGCGCCGCCCCGAAACGCGGTCCGCGCCGCCCCGACAGCGGGCCGACCAAACTCGCCGCCATGCAGGCGCTCGTGCGCGCCGGCACGCCCGAGGCCCTCGATCTCATCCTCGCCACGCTCCCGACCCTGCCGAACCGCGGCCGGCTCGGCGACGGCGTGCGCGACAAGTCGGCCAACGCGCTCTTCATCTCGCCGCAACTCGAGAACCACGTGCACCGGCTCGCCACCGAGGCGGCCAAGCTGGACGGCGACCGTTCCGCGTGGGCCGACGCCGCGCTGCTGCACCTCGCCAACCGGCGTTTCGGCGCCCCCGAACCGCGCGCCTTCGCCCAACGCGTCCTCGACGAGGGCTGGTCCGCCCCGGGACGTCGCGCCCAGATCATCCGCGCCGCCGCCTTCGGTCGCGAGACGTCCCGCTCCGCCGCCATCGTCGCCGCCCTGGACGACCCCGATCCGGTCGTGGCCGAAGCCGCCCAGGCATCGGTTGCCGCCCTGCGCATCGACGTCGAGGCGGAGCGCGCCCGGGCGGCGCGCCAGGATCCGCTGATCGGTACGCTCGAGCCGGCCAATGTACTCGCGCGCGTGGTCACGATCCCGGGCCTCGCGAGTCGGGGCGAGGTCGTCTACCATCAGGTCGGTTGCGCCGCCTGCCACACGGTCAGCGCCAGCGATCCGCTGAAGGGGCCTTATCTTGGGACGGTCGCCTCGATGTTCCCGCGGCGGGAACTCGCCGAAGCCATCCTCGAGCCCAACCGGTCGCTCGCCCAGGGCTTCGTCACCTACCAGTTCACGCTGAAGAATGGCGACGAGCGCCTCGGCTTCGTCATCCGCGAAGCGGCGGGCAACGTGACCATCCGCGACATCGCCGGACAGGAACACACCCTCGCCGCCACCGACGTGGTGCGCCGCGAACGCCTGCCCACGTCCCTCATGCCCGCCGGCCTGATGGCGGCCAGCACAGTCGAGGATTTCGCCTCCCTGCTCGCCTACCTCGAATCCCTCGCGCGTCAGCCCTAGCCTGCGGTGACCGCCCAGGTGGACGCGCGGGTCCCTCCGCGCGTGGTTCGAGACTTCGGTCGCCAGCCGGACGGCCTACGTGAGTCCGTCCGCCGTCGCAGCGGGTGCAGGGACGCCCCCATCTACCTTGGCGGTAAGACTGCCTGACGGTAGGGACGGCGCTCCGAGCCGTCCGGGGCTGTTCCGCCTGTACGTCCTGCGACGCCCCCGGCGGTTTCGGAGAAACCGCCCTACCCTCCGATCCCAGCGTGCGCAGGGACGCAACCGCCCACCCGAAGGGCCCGCCGCGGCGCGCCCAATCATCCGTCTTTCGCCACGTCGCCATTGCCATGCCATGGCGTTTGCATCTGATGACGGTATACGCCGCATGAAACGTCCTCTGCTCTGCCTCGGCCTCGCTGTGCTCGCCGCCACCCTTCCGGCCGCGACGCCGCCGGAGCCCACCTACGTCTATCCCCAGACTGCCTTCGACGAAGCCTCGACGCGGCGCCAGCTCGAGCCGGGCACGATCACCCTGCGCGGCAACGCCGCAACCAAGGCCAACAAGGTCGGAAGCAGCTTCATCAAGCATTTCACGACCCTCTACCCTGCCCGGCCGGGCACGGTCGTGACGTTGTATCCATACACGCCCTACTTCGAGGAATGGTACAAGCTGCGCAAGTCCCTCGCCAAGGGCGGCAAACTGGCGGTGATGTCGCCGCTCGCCTACTCCTACCGGATCGTGACCAAGGTGACGGATGCCAAGGGCAACTTCGAATTCACCCAGCTCCAGCCGGGGCGCTACTACCTTGAGGCCGTTATCGCGTTCACGCAGGAGATGTACCAGCGCGTGCACACTGCGACCGAGACCACGTACAACATGGCCGGACAGCAGCTGAGCTCCAATCCGATCTACACCCGCTATTACTACGACTACCATGACCGCGGGTTCGCGGAGGCCATCGTCGACCTGCGGGCCGGAGCGGGTGTCGTTGAAGTCAACCTGCGCTGACCATGAAATCCCTGTTGTCCACGCTCCTCCTCGTCGTCCTCGCCAGTACCGCCGCCCGGGCCGACGACACCGTCACGATTCCCGATCCGGCCTTCCTCAAGGGGCTGCTCGCTCTCGGGATCGACACCAACGGCGATGGCAAGATCCAGACTGCCGAAGCCCAGGCGGTGACCGAGCTCAAGCTCGACACCCAACCGATCTCGAACCTTCAGGGCATCCGCGCCTTCACCCGACTGGAGTCCCTGTCGGTCAACGGCGCCGATCTTCGCGTGCTCGATGTCTCCAGCCTCACCGCGTTGAAAGAGCTGCTCGCCGCCTACAACGAGCTCCAGTCGGTGAAACTCAATGGCCTCGACCGCCTCGAGACGCTTGGCCTCGCCTACAACCAGCTCACGTCGCTGGACCTCTCCGGCACACCCCGGCTTCGCTATCTCGCGGTCTACAACAACCGCCTGACGTCCCTCGATCTGCGCGGACTTGCCCAGCTCGAGCGGCTGCGCCTCATGCGCAACGCCCTCACCGCGCTCGATCTCACCGGGCTGACCGGACTCGGCATGCTCGAAATCGAGGAAAACAAACTCACCCGCCTCGACCTGTCCGGCCTGACGGCTCTCCACACCGTCGAAGCCAAGCAGAACGCCATCGCCGAGCTGCGCTTCGAAGGTGCCACGGCGCTGAAGATCCTGCGCCTCCCCACCAACCAGCTCAACGGCGGCGATTTTCGAACGTTGCCCGAACTTGAGGTGCTCGACCTCAGCTTCAATCCGCTCACGACCATCGAGGTCCGCGGCCTGCGCAAACTCAAGGAGCTGTATTGCATGAGCCGTCACCTGCGCACGGTGAACCTGAGCGGGACCGAGAGCCTCGGTCTGTTCGTCTGGTAGGCCGTCCGTCGCCCCCGAACCGCGTCAGCGCCGGCCGGGGGCCGCTGCAAATTTCTGGCCCTCGCGCGACGGATTTTCGCCTCGCCTCAGCCTGACTTTGACATCGACGGAAAAGGGGTGATTTTTGACCCCACCCCGATGTCTGTCCGCTTACCCCTGTTCGCGTCCTGTCTCGTGCTGTCTGCCTTCGCCGGCGTCTCCCGTGCCGCCGAGGTCGACTACCTGCGTCAGGTCAAACCCCTCTTCACCCAGTACTGCGTGCAATGCCACGGCGCCGACAAGGAGGAGGCCGGCCTGCGCGTCGACACGGTGGAGGCCATGCGCCTCGGCGGGGTCAGCGGCTCGATGCTGCGCCGCCAATCCAACGGCGAGACCCTCCTGCTCCAAGTCATCACCGATGCCCACGAGGACATCCCGGCGATGCCCTACAAGAAGACGCCGCTCGACGGCGACCAGATTGCCCTGCTCAAGGCCTGGCTCGAGCAGGGCGCACCCGCTCCGGAGAACGAGGAGCCGGGCCGCTATGTTCATTGGGCCTATCAGGCGCCGATCACGCCCGCCCTGCCGGAAACCGCGCGGACCGACTGGGCGCGCAATCCGATCGACCGCTTCATTCTGGCCCGGCTCGAAGCCGAACGCATCGCCCCGTCGCCCGAGGCCGACCGGGTCACGCTGCTGCGCCGCGTCAGCCTCGATTTGACCGGACTGCCGCCCAGCGTCGCGGAGGTCGATGCCTTCCTGCGCGACGAGCGGCCCGATGCCTACGAACGCGCCGTCGACCGCTTGCTCGCCTCCCCGCACTACGGCGAACGTTGGGCCCGGCCGTGGCTCGATGTCGCCCGCTACGCCGACTCCAACGGCTACAGCATCGATGCGCCGCGCCAGATCTGGAAGTACCGCGACTGGGTGATCGATGCGCTCAACCGCGACATGCCGTTCGACCAGTTCGTGGTCGAGCAACTCGCCGGCGATCTGTTGCCCGAGCCGACCATGGCGCAACGCATCGCCACGGGCTTCAACCGCAACACCCAGCTCAACGAGGAGGGTGGCATCGATCCCGAGCAGTTCCGCATTGAGGCGGTCTTCGACCGGGTGAACACCTTCGGCACGGCCTTCCTCGGCCTCACCGTCTCGTGCGCGCAATGCCACGATCACAAGTTCGACCAGCTGACCCACAAGGAGTACTACCAGCTCTTCGCCTTCTTCAACAACACGGTCGCCGAGAACGAGGGCGTCCTGCGCATCCCTGAAGAGGTTACCAAGGCCGAAGCCACACCCGCCGATCTCGAAGCCGCCCGCGCCGAACTCGCGCGCTACCTCGAGCCGCGCGGCGCTGAGGTGGAGGCCTGGGCCGCCACCCTGACGCCAGAAGCGCGGGAGAAACTGCGCCCCACCACCCGCCGCGCCCTCGAGCTGCCCTGGGCCCAGCAGTCGCTCGCCCAGCGCCGCGCCACCTACGGCGCCTTCAACCAGACCGACGAGGTCTTTCGCGGCCTCCACGACCACCTTTCCGACGTGGAGCGCAAACAGCCGCGTCCGGTCACCACCCTCGTGATGGAGGAATTGCCCCAGCCGCGCGACACCGTCGTCTTCATCGGCGGTGACTTCACCCGGCCGAGCACGTCGGTGAAACCGGGCACGCCGGCCGCCCTTCCTCCGCTGAAGGCGGAGAACCCGAACCGCCTCGACCTCGCCCGTTGGGTCGTCGACCCGGCTCATCCGCTGACCGCCCGGGTCATGGTCAACCGGATCTGGCAGCAGTACTTCGGCCGCGGCATCGTCGAAACCGAAAACGACTTCGGTACCCAGGGCATCCGCCCGACCCACCCGGAGCTGCTCGACTGGCTGGCGACCGACTTCGTCCGCCGCGGCTGGAGCCTCAAGGCCCTGCACCACCTGATCGTCACCTCCGCCACCTACCGCCAGTCTTCCCACGCCCGGCCCGACCTGTCCGAGATCGATCCGCTCAACCGCCTGCTCGCCCGGCAGCATCGGCTCCGGCTCGACGCCGAGCTCATCCGCGACGTTGCCCTTGCGGCCAGCGGCCTGTTCGTGCCGAAGATCGGCGGACAACCGGTGTATCCGCCCCAGCCTGACGGCGTCATGACCCTCGGCCAGGTCCGCCGCACTTGGACGCCGAGCCGCGGCGACGACCGTTACCGGCGCGGCCTCTACACCCACTTCTGGCGGGCCACGCCACATCCGGCGCTCGCGGTCTTCGACGCCGCGGACGGCTTCAGCGCCTGCACCCGCCGGCTGCGGTCGAACACGCCCCTGCAGGCCCTGACCCTGCTCAACGACCAGCAGTTTTACGAGTTTGCCGTCGCCCTCGGCGAACGCGTGCAGCGCGAGGCCCCGGGCGACCTCGACGCCCAGCTCACCCACGCCTTCCGTCTCTGCGTCGCGCGTCCGCCCACCGCGTTCGAGCTCGGACGCCTGCGCGCCCTGTACGACCAGCAGATGGCGGACGGCGAAGGCAGCGAAGCCGAGCGCCGCACCGACACGTGGACCACCCTCGCCCGCGTGTTGCTCAATCTCGACGAGGCCATCACCCGCGAATAACCCGCGTTCCCCGGCTTCCCTCCACCGCCCCGTTCTCACTGCCCGCCGCTCCGTCCCGATGTTCTCGTCACCCCAGGATTACCTCAGCCACGTCACCCGCCGCCACTTCCTGAGCCGCTGCGCCATGGGACTGGGCGGCATCGCGCTGGCCTCGCTCTTGAACCGGCACGCGGTCGCCGCCGGCCCCGCTCTCGCCAACCCGCTCGCGCCCAAGCCGACCCACTTCCCCGCACGGGCCAAGAACATCATCTACCTCTTCATGGCCGGCGGCCCGAGCCAGCTGGAGTTGTTCGACTACAAGCCGAAGCTCATCCAACTGAACGGCCAGCCGATCCCGCAGTCCTTCATCGAGGGCAAGCGGTTCGCCTTCATGGACAGCAGCCACGGCACCTCGCTGCTGGGCACGCGCCGCACCTTCAAGCAACACGGCAAGAGCGGCACCTGGGTGTCGGACCTGTTCCCCCACACCGCCGGCATCGTCGACGACATCACCCTCGCGAAGTCCTGCAAGGCCTCCCTCTTCAATCATGCCCCGGCCAAGCTCTTCATGAACACGGGCTCCGGCCAGTTCGGCCGGCCGAGCATGGGCTCGTGGATCAACTACGGCCTCGGCAGCGAATGCCAGGACCTGCCCGGCTTCGTCGTCCTTCAGTCGGGTCCGCGCGGACCGCGCGGCGGCGCCGTCAACTGGGGTTCCGGCTTCCTGCCCACCACCCACCAGGGCGTGCCCCTGCGCGGAACCGGCGAGCCGATCCTCAACCTCACCAACCCGGGCAATGTCACCGCCGCGCGTCAGCGCCAGACGATCGACGCCATCCGCGACCTTAACCTCCAGCACGCCATGGCCACGGGCGACGCCGAGATCGAGACGCGCATCGCCGCCTACGAGATGGCGTCCCGCATGCAGACGAGTGCGCCCGACCTGATCGATCTGTCCAAGGAAAGCGCCTCCACCCTCGCCATGTATGGCATCGAGCGGGACACGCCGTCCTTCGCCCGCAACTGCCTGCTCGCCCGCCGCCTCGTCGAGCGCGGCGTCCGGTTCGTCCAGTTGTATCACACCAACTGGGACAGCCACGGTGGCCCGGGCGAAAACCTCGATGCCGACTTCGAGAGACTCTGCCGCGAGGTCGACCAGGGCCAGGCCGCCCTGGTGAAAGACCTCAAGCAGCGCGGCCTGCTTGAGGACACGCTCGTCATCTGGGGCGGCGAGTTTGGCCGCACCCCCATGGGCGAGAACCGTGACACGATCGGTCGTAACCACCACATCGACGCCTTCACCATGTGGTTTGCCGGCGGCGGCGTGAAACCCGGTCAGGTCCTCGGCGAAACCGACGACCTCGGCTTCAACGCCGTCGCCGATCCGATGCACGTGCACGACATCCACGCCACCATCCTGCACCTACTCGGCCTCGACCACACCAAGCTCACCTTCCGGTTCCAAGGTCGCGACTTCCGCCTCACCGACGTGCACGGTCACGTCATGACCAAGCTGTTCGCCTGATAGGAGGCCGCGTCAGCGGCGCCGGACGAGCACCTGCTGGAGCAAAATGAAGACGAACAGCAGGCCGCCGACCGCGATGCGCGTCCACCAGGTGTTCAGGTTGCCCTGAAAGGTGATCAGGGTCTGGATCACCCCGAGGATCAGCACGCCCACGAGCGTGCCGGGAATGAAGCCGACGCCACCGCGCAGCAGCGTGCCGCCCATCACCGCCGCCGCAATCGCGTCGAGTTCGAGTCCGACAAACGAGGCGGGATTGCCCGACTGCATGTAGAATGTGGCCACCACGCCGCCCAGCGCGGAGAGGAAACCGGCAACCGCATACACGAGAATCTTCGTCCGGGCGACGTCGATGCCCATTAGGCGGGCCGAACTCTCGCTCGAGCCGACGGCGTACACGTTGCGCCCAAAGGCCGTCCACTTCGCCACCACCGTGGCCGCGAGCACCACAATCAGTAGACTCGTGGCGGTGAAGGGCAGCGAAAGCCGGTCGGTCAGCGGAATCGCCAGATCCCGTGCAATCACGTCCCCGTAGAAGGGATGATCGATCGAGAGCGACTGGGGATGCACGACGAACCCCATCCCTCGCGCGAGGAACATGCCGCCGAGTGTGACGAGGAACGGGGGCAATGCGAAGACCTGGATGAGGGTGCCCATGAAGGCGCCAAAGCCCGCGCCGATGAGCAGCGCCAGTCCGATCGCCACCGGCGGGGCGTACCCTTGCCCAAGCAGCGAGGCGATGAAGATGCCCGTGAAGGCCACCACCGCGCCGACGGAGAGATCGATACCGCCCGCCAGAATCACAAAGGTCGCTCCCACCGCCGCCACGCCGAGGAAGGCGTTGTCGCCAAAGAGATTGATCAGCACCCGCAACGAACCGAAGTTGGGAAACGCGAGGCAGCCGGCGAGGTACAGCCCCGCCAGCACCGCCGTCGCTGCCACCAGGGGAATGGCCTGAGGAGGCAAGCGCAGGCTCATGCCGTCCTCCCTTTCCCAAGCCGGGCCAACCGCGCGCGCAGCACGGGCGACTGGAGCAGGCAGACGGCCAGAATCACCAATGCCTTGGGCACCGGCGCAATGTCGGCGCTGACGTTGCGGGCATAGAGTGTGGTGGTGAGGGTCTGGATGAGCAGCGCACCGATCATCGCTCCGGCGAGGGTGAAACGACCGCCGGTCAGCGCCGTCCCGCCGACCACCACCGCGAGGATCGCGTCGAGCTCCAGGTAGAGCCCGGCGTTGTTCGCGTCGGCGCTCCGGATATTCGCCGCCGCCACGAGGCCGGCCAGCCCGGCGCAAAAGCCGGAAAAGACATAGGCCAGGAACTTCACCCGCTGCGCCGGCACGCCCGTGTACGTACTGGCCGTTTCGTTGTCCCCCACCGATTCGATGAAGAGCCCCAGCGCGGTCCGGCGCGTCAGCACTGCCGTCACCGCCACCATCGCCGCCACGAGCAGAAGCGTGAACGGCAGCCCGAACACGTAACCGTTGCCGAGGAACGTGAGCACCGGATCGTTGAAGTTGATGATCTGCCCGCCGGTGATGAGCTGGGCAATGCCGCGACCCGCCACCATCAGGATGAGCGTCGCGACGATCGGCTGGATGCGCAGGACCGCGACCAGCAGTCCGTTCCAGACCCCGGCAAGCAACGCAACCGCCAGCCCGGCGGCGATGGCGACCGGCGCCGGCAGTTGCGCAGCCGTCACCACCTGCGCTGCCACCGCCCCGGCAATCGCCATGATCGCGCCGACCGACAGATCGACGCCCGCCGTCGCGATCACCAGCGTCATGCCTAGGGCGAGCAGCATGACCTTCGCGCCTTGGTTGAGAATGTCGACGCGCGTGCCGTAGAGCTGGCCGTTCCGAATCTCCAGATCGAAGAACCCGGGCGTGAAGAGCTGGTTGAACAGCAGGAGCAGGCCAAGCGCGAGCAGCGGCCAGAACACCCGCTGCTTTCGGCAGGCCAGCAGCGCTCCGGCAAACGCGACCCAGAACAACGGATCGAACCACGCGTTCATGACGCTGCCTCCCGCGGGTCACCGCGTCTTGAATAACCTTGGCGGACGGACGTCATGCGGTCCCTCCCCGCGTCGGCGCCACATGCCCCTCGGCGATGGCGTGCATGATCGCATCCTCGTTGACCGCTGCGCCGGACAGTTCCCCGGCCTTCGCACGGTCGCGCAGCACCAGCACGCGCTGACTGTTGCGAGCGAGCTCGGCCGTCTCGGACGTGATCAGCACGAGCGCCAACCCATCGGCGCGCAAGGTCGCCAGCAGCCGCTCGATGTCCGCCGTCGCGCCGACGTCGATGCCGCGCGTCGGTTCGTCGAGGATGAGCAGCCGCGGTTCGGTCGCGAGCCAGCGCGCGAGGATCACCTTCTGCTGATTGCCGCCGCTCAGCTGGGAAATGAGCTGATCGGGACCGCTCACCTTGATGCCCAGCGCCTGAATGAACCGGTCGGCGATCGCCTCTGCCTCAGCCCGCGGCACGCGTTGCCAGAGGCCGCGCCGCGCCTGCAGTGCGACGATGAGATTCTCCCGCACCGTCAGGTGGGGCAAAATCGCCTGGGTCTTCCGGTCCTCGGGCGTGAACGCGAGGCCAAGGCGCATCGCCTCCCGGGGCGAAGTCAGGCGCGCCGCCCGGCCGTCGATCGCGATCGAGCCCGCGTCCGCGCGGTCGATGCCGAAGAGCAGCCGCGCGAGTTCGGTGCGACCGGACCCCAACAGTCCGGCGAGGCCGAGCACTTCGCCGGCGTGCACGTCCAGGTCGAGCGGCGCCAGGGTCCCACGCCGGCCAAGGCCGCGGGCCGAAAGCACCGGCGCGCCGGCCGGCGGCGGTGCGCTGCGGTCGTGCATCGACTCCACGTCCTTGGGCTCGCGCCCCATCATGTGCGCGACGAGTTGCAGGCGCGGCAGCTCCGCCGCCATAAACTCTCCGACCCACCGGCCGTTGCGCAGGACGGTGATGCGGTCGGACAACGCATAGACCTGGTCGAGAAAATGGCTGACGAACACCACCGCCATGCCCTCGTCGCGCAGGCGCCGGATGACGGTGAAGAGTTCCTTCACCTCGCGTTCGTCGAGACTCGAGGTCGGCTCGTCGAGGATCAACACGCGGGCCGACACATCGATCGCGCGCGCAATCGCGACCAGCTGCTGGAGCGCGATCGAGCAGGTCGAAAGTGTCTGATCCACGTCGAGCTCGAGGCCGAGCCGCGCCAGCGCCGCGCAGGCCCGGGCCCGCATCGACCGCCAGCGGACCCAGCCGAAACCGCTCGTGGTGCGGCCGAGCGCAATGTTCTCCGCCACGGAGAGGTCGGGGATGAGGTTCACCTCCTGATACACCGTGCTGATCCCCGCCGCCTCGGCCTCGCGTGGCGAACGCGGCTGGATCGGATGGCCCAAGAGGGAGATCTCGCCCCCGTCCCGCGCATGCACGCCCGTGAGCACCTTGATCAACGTGCTCTTGCCCGCGCCGTTCTCCCCCATCAGCGCATGCACCTCGCCGGCCCGCACCGTGAAGTCGACGCCATCGAGCGCAAGCACGCCAGGAAAGCGCTTGGTCACGCCGCGGGCGTGGAGCACGATGGGGTTGGAGGCGGTTTCAGCCACAAAGAGGCACAAGAAAGAAAGGGTTCAGACGGCCAAACGGACCAAGGAATCTGATCGAACGAGGCACCAGCGGCGCAGGATTGGAACCCATCCCTTCATGGCTGCGGGTAAGCGCTTTGTGCCTCTTTGTGGCCACCTCGTCGGTGATTTAGAAACGATCGCAACCGATGCCCCCGCACCGGCTCAGTACTGGCGCGTCGGCAACGCCGCCGCGGCCTGCGATTGATCGAACACGCCTTCCTCGACGGCCACGCGCGCCGGTACCGGTTCGCCGCGCGCCACCTTTTCGATGAGGTCGAAGAGCTGGGGTCCGATCAGCGGATTGCACTCCACCGTGCAGTTCAGCTTGCCCGCCACCATGGCTTCAAACGCGGCGCGCACGCCGTCGATCGAGACGATGAGAATATCCGTGCCGGGCTTCAGCCCCGCCTCTTCGATCGCCTGAATGGCACCGAGGGCCATGTCGTCATTTTGCGCATACAGCGCCGTGATCTGCCGACCCTCGGGCGACTTGAGAAACGTTTCCATGACCTCCTTGCCCTTCGCGCGGGTGAAGTCGCCGCTCTGCGACTTGATGATCCGCATGCCGGCATGCGCCCCGATCACCTCTTCGAAGCCACGCTTGCGATCGATCGCCGGGGCCGAACCGGGCGTGCCGACGAGCTCGGCAATCACGGCCTTGCCTCCCGTCTTCTCCACCAGCCAGCGGGCGGCGCGACGGCCTTCCTCGACAAAATCGGAGCCGATGAAGGTGACATAGAGACCCTCCTCCGAGACCTTCACAGCACGGTCCGACAACACCACGGGGATGCCCGCCTGCTTGATTTCCTTCAGCACCGGTTCCCAGCCGGTCTCGACCACCGGCGAGAACGCGATCACATCGACGCCCTGCGCAATGAAGGAACGCAGCGCCTTGATCTGGTTCTCCTGCTTCTGCTGCGCGTCGGCGAACTGCAGCGTGATGCCGCGGCGTGCCGCCTCGGCCTTGATCGACTCGGTGTTGGCGGTGCGCCATGCGCTTTCGGCGCCGATCTGCGAGAAACCGACGGTGAGTTTCTTTTCGCCCGTGGCGGCCGGCTTGGGACCGCAGCCGGCGAGCAGCAGACCGGAAAGGGCAAGGACAAGGATGCGGAGGACGGAGGTAGTCATGACGGGACGTGGGGTTGAGAGAAAGAGGGTCCGGTTCAGCAACCGGCGCCTGGCTGGCCATAGTAGGCACCGGGGCCGTGCTTGCGCTTGAAATGCTTGTTCAGCAACTCGGGCTCGATTCGGTCGAGCGCCGGCGCGAGCTGGAGCGACATGAGCGCCATGTGCGCGATGCACTCGACCGCCACCGCCACCTCGACCGCCTTCGCGACCGTCGGCCCCCAGGTGAAGGGCGCGTGGCGATTGACCAGCACGCCGGGACAATCAAGCGGATCGACGCCCTTGAACCGCTCGAGGATGACGCTGCCCGTCTCCCACTCGTAGGCGGAGGCGATCTCCTGCGGGGTCATCTTGCGCGTCACCGGCACGTCGCCGTAAAAATAATCGGCATGCGTCGTGCCGAAAATCGGGATGGCCCGCCCCGCCTGGGCAAACGCCGTCGCGTGCGACGAGTGCGTGTGCACCACGCCGCCCACCGAGGCGAATCCGAGGTAGAGCCGCCGATGCGTCGGCGTGTCCGACGACGGATTGAGCGCGCCCTCCACCTTCTTGCCGTCGAGGTCGACCAGCACCATGTCGTCCGGTTTGAGCACGGCGTAGTCCACCCCGCTCGGCTTGATCGCGAAGATACCCTGGGCACGATCAATCGCGCTGGCATTGCCAAACGTCAGATTGATTAAGCCGTGTTTCGGCAGCGCCACATTGGCCTCGTAGGCTTCGCGTTTCAGCTCGGTGAGCACGTTCGGGGAAGTTTAAGGTTAAAGTCTGAAATGAAGAGCGAAGGCGCGGGGAATGGGAGAGTCTTCGAGGTCAACGTTCCCCTCAACCGGCCGCAGCGCGACTACGCGCGGATGCCTTGGGCAAGGTGGTAGTAGACCTCGTTGTTGCGCAGGGTCTGCTTGAAGTCGGACAACCGGGTGTCCGCGCCGATCAGCACCATCTCGATGCCGGCGATGGTCGCAAAGTCCTCCAGCATTTCGCTGGTGACCTTGTAGCTGTAGCCGGTGTGGTGCGCGCCGCCGGCATAGATCCACGCGGCACAGGCAGTCTTGAAGTCGGGCAGACACTCCCACACCGCGCGGGCGACCGGCAGCTTGGGCAGTTTGGGCGTCTTCACCGCTTTAACTTCGTTGACCACGAGACGGAACCGGTTGCCCAGATCGACGAGGGAGGCATTGAGCGCCGGACCGGCCAGCGCATCGAAGACGAGCCGGACCGGGTCGGCCTTACCGCCGATCCCGAGCGGATGAATCTGCACCGACGGCCGCCCGGCCGCGATGCTGGGACAGATCTCCAGCATGTGCGCACCGAGCACCTGATGTCCCTTCGGCGACAGGTGGTAAGTGTAGTCCTCCATGAACGAGGTCCCCTCGCCATCCGCCATGACTTTCATCGCCCGCACCAACGCGGCCGTCTTCCAGTCACCCTCGCCCGCAAAACCGTAGCCGTCGGCCATCAGGCGCTGCGGCGCCATGCCGGGCAACTGGGTCAGGCCATGAAGATCTTCAAACGTGGTCGTGAAGCCCTTGAACCCGCCTTCCTCGAGGAAGGCACGCAGGCCGAGCTCGAGTCGCGCGGAGTAGCGCAACGAGGCGTGCCGGGCGCCGCCCGCCTTGAGCGCCGCCGCAAGCGCATAGGTCTTGGCATACTCGGCGATGAGCGCATCGATCGCAGCCTCGGAGACAGCGTCGACCTTGGCCACGAGATCACCGACGCCGTAGCCGTTGACCGCGAAGCCAAACTTCATCTCGGACGCCACCTTGTCGCCTTCCGTCACCGCCACCTGCCGCATGTTGTCGCCGAAGCGGGCGAACTTTGCGCCCTGCCAATCCTGCCAGGCCCGCGCCGCCTTCATCCAGGCGGCGATGCGGTCCTGCACCTCCGGGTCGCTCCAGTGCCCGACCACGACCTTGCGGCCGAGGCGCATGCGCGTGTGGATGAACCCCGCCTCCCGGTCGCCATGCGCGGCCTGGTTGAGGTTCATGAAATCCATGTCGATCGTCGCCCAGGGCAGATCCCGGTTGTACTGGGTGTGCAGGTGCAGGAACGGCTTGCGCAACAGCGTCAGCCCGCGGATCCACATCTTCGAGGGCGAGAAGGTGTGCATCCACAGAATCAGCCCGGCGCACTGCGGCGCCGCATTCGCGTCAATGCAGAGCTGCGTGATCTCGTCCGGCGTGGTCAGCAGCTTTTTGAAGACGATCTTGTACGGAATACGCCGCGAGGCCGAGAGCGCCTCCGCAATGGCCTGTGAGTTACCCTCGACCTGCTTGAGCGGGCCGGGACCGTAGAGGTGCTGGGAACCGGTGACGAACCAGATTTCGGATACAGGCGATGCGATCATGGGAGTGGGAGTGGGAGTGGGAGTGGGAGTAGCGAGTAGCGGGTAGTGAGTAGGAAAGCACGGGAGCGGCGGGCGATTCGTTGCGGGAATCTTCTTTCTCTTTCCTCTTTCTCTTTCGTCCCCACCGGGGCCTCACGGTTTACGAGCGGCAGAATGATATAGATCGAAGAGGAAAAAGAGGGAACGAGAGGCAGAAAGGGTGATCACGCATGCTCGCTCCTCGCTACCCTCTACTCGCTACTGTTTTCTCCTCCAGCAGGTCCTTCATCACCCGCGAGAGGTCGGCGGAGCGGTTGACGCCGCCGAAGGCGTCATGGACCTGGCGATACAGGGCGTAGAGCCGGTCGTAGCGCGCACGGGCGGCTGCCTTCGGCTTGTAGGCGACCTTCTTGAGCGAGGTCATCTTGCGCTGGGCCGTCGGGAAGTCCGGATGCGCCCCGGCGAGCACGGCCGCCGACACCGCCGACCCGAGCGCACAGGCCTGACTCGAGCCCGCGACGAGCATGGTGCAGCCGGTCACGTCGGCGTAGATCTGCATGAGCAGCGGATTCTTCTCCGCAATGCCGCCGGCGCACACCACGCGGTCGATCGGCACCCCGTACTCGCGGATCCGCTCGATGATCGCCCGCGCCCCAAAGGCGGTCGCCTCGATCAGCGCCCGGTAGATCTCTGCCTTGGTGGTGTAGAGGGTCTGGCCGAGCAGGAGTCCCGTGAGCAGCTGGTCGACGAGGATGGTCCGGTTGCCGTTGTTCCAGTCGAGCGCCAGCAGGCCGCTCTGGCCGGGCTTCAGTTTCGCCGCCTCCGCGGTCAGCTGCGCATGGAGCGCGCCGTCGCCGCCGCAGACGACCTCGACCCACCATTTGAAAATATCACCCACCGCCGACTGGCCTGCCTCAATGCCGTAGTAGCCGGGCAGAATCGCCCCTTTCACGATGCCGCAGATGCCCGGGATGTCGGGTACCTGCTTCGCGGCCGACACCACGCCGCAATCGCAGGTCGAGGTGCCGATTACCTTCACCAGCGTACCTTCCTGGACGCCGCTGCCGATCGCGCCGTAGTGCACATCCATTTCGCCGATCGCGATCGGAATGCCGGCCGGCAGGCCCAGGCGCCGCGCCCATTCCGGCGACAGCGCGCCGGCGGAAGCGGTGGCGTCGTGTGCCTTCTCGTAGAGCCGGTCGCGCAGGTCGGCGAGCTTCGGATCGAGCAGCGCGAGGAACTCCTTGTCGGGCAGGCCGCCCCAGTCCTCGGCATAAAGCGCCTTGTGGCCGGCGCAGCATACACCGCGCATAACTGCCTTCGGATCGGTCACGCCCGCCAGCACGGACGGAATCCAGTCCGCCAGCTCCACCCACGAGTAGGCCGCATCGAACACCTTCGGCGCCACGTTGCGGCAATGCCAGATCTTCGACCAGAACCACTCCGACGAATAGGTGTTGCCGCACTTCGCGATGTACTGCGGACGGTGTTTCGCGGCGAGTTCGGTGATCTGCCGCGCCTCGCGCCAGCTGGTGTGGTCCTTCCACAACCAGCATTGAGCGTTCAGGTTCTTCGCCCACTTCGGGTCGAGGGCCAACGGACGGTTCTGGCGGTCGACCGGAATCGGGCTCGACCCCGTCGTGTCCACCCCGATACCGATTACCTTCGCCGGATCGAAGCCGCGCTGCTTGCGGGCGGCCGCCAGTGCACCACGCACGCTCTTTTCCAGGCCGTACAGGTGGTCGCCCGGATGCTGGCGCGCGAGATGATGGTCCTTCGGATCGAGCAGCACGCCTTGGTGGCCGCTGGGGTAATTGACAATACAGGTGCCGAATTCCTTCCCATCTGCACAGCGCACGACAAGGGCGCGCACGGAGTTGGTGCCGTAATCGATTCCGAGGGTAAACACAGGTTGGGTCATAGGTTGGGTAAAGAGTCGGGTAAATTGCCGGTTTACTTGACCGTCATGTCAACGGCGGGCGTGGGACTCGCCCGCCCACCTCGGGCCGGTACGCCAGGTAGGGGCGGATCTCCGAGCCGTCCGTGTCTGTCCGCCCCGCATGTCCTCCGACGACCAGACGGTTTCGGAGAAACCGCCCTACCCTCCGATCCCCGCGGGCGCGGGACGCGCCCGCCCACCCAAGAGGCCCGCCCCCGCGCGCCGGTGGCGACCTTCGACGGTTTAAGCGCCCCCCGACTTTCCGGAAATATTTGCCGCCGCCGGGCGTCTTATTCCCGCAAACCTCACCCTGGCTTTGCGTTTGGCCCGCGGCCCGCTTCCTTCCCGCCTATCAACGTATGTGGATCGTCCTCTTCGCCCTCCGGTACAAGTACACCATCGGGGTGCTCGCCATCTTGATTCTGCTGTTCGGCGTCCTCTCTGGACGGCGCATGTCGACGGACATCCTCCCGCGGGTGGAGAGCCCTCAGATCACCCTAGTGTGGACGTACACCGGCCTGAACGCGGCAGAAATGGCGGGCAAGATCACGTCCTTCTCCGAGATCGCCATCCTCAACAACGTCGACGACCTGCTCGAGGTACGCTCGGAAACGTCCAACGGCGTCGCACTCGTAAAACTCACCTTCCAGCCGTACGTCGACATCAACACGGCGTTGTCGCAAGCCACCAGCGTTTCCCAGACCATCATTCGGCGCATGCCGACCGGCACGACGCCACCTCTGATCGTGCGCACGAGTCCGTCGAGCGTCCCGATTGTCCAGCTCGTCGTGTCCTCCGACTCGATGACCAGCGGCCAGCTCTTCGACTACGCCCGCCTGACCTTGCGCGCCCAGCTGCAGAGCGTGCCGGGCATGCGCATTTCCCTGCCTTACGGCGGCGCGGCTCGACAGGTGATGATCGACCTCGATCCGTCCGCGCTCAACGCCTTCGGCTTCTCCGCCGCCGATGTCTCCGCCGCGGTCAGCCGCCAAAATCTCACCTTACCGTCCGGCACGATCCGCGAGGGTGGACGCGAACTGCCAATCGAACTGAACGCCAGCCCGGAAAACATCCAGGCCTTCCTCGACCTGCCGCTGCGCAACCTCGACGGCAAGATGGTGCTGCTCCGCGACGTCGCCAGCGTTCGCGATGGCGAGGCCGTTGCGACCAACATCATCCGCCTCAACGGCCAGAACGCCGTGATGGTCTCCATCCTCAAGCTCGGTGGCGCCAGCACGGTCGACATCATCGACGGTATCCGCGAACGCCTGCCCGAAATCCGCGCGTCGGCCCCGCCGGGAATCAGCATCGAACCGATCTTCGATCAGTCCGTCTTCGTACGGGCCGCGGTCGACGCCGTGCAACATGAGATCCTGCTCGTCGGCGGCCTCGTCGCCGCCGTGGTCCTGCTCTTCCTCGGATCGTGGCGCTCCACCTTGATCGTCCTGACTTCGATTCCGCTCGCCCTGCTCTGCTCCGTCATCGGCCTCAAGCTCGCCGGTGCCACGTTCAACCTCATGACGCTGGGCGGCCTCGCCCTCGCCATCGGCATCCTCGTCGACAACGCCCTGGTCGAGATCGAGAACATCAAGCGGCAGATCGCCCTGGGCAAGGACGTGCGCACCGCGATCATCGACGGCGCTCGCGAGGTGGCCTTTCCCGAGTTCGTCTCTACCCTCTCAATCTGCATCGTCTTCCTGCCGATCTTCCTGCTCACCGGTACGTCGGCCGATGTCTTCCGCCCGCTCGCCCTCGCGGTCGTGTTTGCCATGGGCGCCAGCTTCCTGCTCGCCCGCACGCTTGTGCCGACGCTCGCCTCGCTCGCGCTTCCTTCCGAGGTGCGCGCCGAACGCCGTCGCAACGAGGCGCCTCCTCGCGGTCCGATCCGCCTGCACCACGCGGTCGAACACGGCGTCGACCGTCTTGCCGGCGTGCAACGCGGCCTGCTGCGCACGCTGCTGCGGCGCAAGGTGCTCATCCTCTTTCCCGTCGCGCTTGCCCTCGGGCTGGGCGCCCTCGCCACGTGGCAGTCGGGACGCGAGTTCTTCCCCAAGACCGACGCGGGCCTGATCCGCCTTTTCGTCCGCATCACCAGCGGCACGCGACTCGACGACACCGCCGCTGTGCTCGCCGACATCCAGCGCGAGATCCGCGCGCTCATCCCGGCCCGCGAGCTGCAGTTCGTGGTCGAGAATATCGGCGCCCCGTCGTCGGTCAACCAGGCCTGGGTGGAGACCACGTCGATCAGCTCGGCCGACGGCGAGATCCTCGTCCAACTCGCACCCGAGCACGGGCCGAGCGAGGTGTATGTAAGCCAGATCCGCGCGATGCTCCGGGAAAAGTTTCCCCACGTACTCGCGTTCTTCCGTCCGGCCGACGCGACAAGCCAGACCCTGTCGTCAGGCGCGCCGACGACGTTCGAGGTGCGTTTCACCGGCCGCAATGTCGCCGGCAATCTCGCCCTCGCCAACGAGCTCAAGCAGCGCTTCGCGCAGATTCCGGGCGCGGTCGATGTGATCCTACGCGAGGTGCTCGACCAGCCCGGCTACGCTATCAGCGTCGACCGCGCACGCGCTGCCACGTTTGGCATCACGCAGCAGGACGCCGCCACCGCGCTGCTCGCCGCCCTCGGCAGCGGCGGCTCCGTGGCACCGAATTACTGGTCCGACTCCGCCACCGGCTCCTCGTACGATGTGCAGGTCATCGCCCCGCCCGCCAACCTCACCTCCGTCGAGCAACTGCTCAACCTGCCGATCCGCCCGTCCTCCGGCACAGGCGCCCCGGTGCCGCTGCGCGCCTTCGCCTCCGTGACCGAGCGCCGCGCGCCGGCCAGCGTGTCCCGCACCACCTTGCAACCCACGTTGACCGTGGTGGGCAATGCCGAGGGACGTGACCTCGGAGGCGTCGCCGCCGACCTCGAGGCCATCATCGCCGAACTGCGCACGCGCCAGGCCCCGGGCAACCGGATCGAACTCGCCGGCCAGGCGGCCCTCATGCGCACCGCCTACGCCGAACTGCTCGGCGGCCTCGGCCTCGCCGCCGTCCTCGTCTTCCTCGTCATGGTGGTGAACTTCCAATCGTGGGCCCTGCCGTTCGTCGCGATCAGCGGCCTGCCCGTCGCCGTGTCAGGCGCACTCGTGGGCCTGTGGGTCACCGGGACGCCGTTGAGCGTGCCTGCCCTCATGGGCATCATCATGGTGGTCGGCGTCTCGACCGCCAACAGCGTGCTCGTGAGCAGCTTTGCCCGCGATCGGTTCAACCAGGGCGCCACCGCCTTCGACGCCGCGATCGAGGCCGCGAACACGCGCCTGCGTCCGGTGCTCATGACCGCCCTCGCCATGATCCTCGGCGTCATCCCGATGGCGCTCGGCACCGCGGAAGGCGGCGAACAGAACGCGCCACTCGGCCGCGCCGTGATCGGCGGCCTCATGTTCGGCACCGCCGCCTCACTCTTCCTCGTGCCCGTCGCCTTCGCCGCCGTGCGCGGGCGCGCCCGCCGCACCGTCACCCAGACCGCCGGCTCCTCCGAAGCGGCCCCGTCCGTCGTCGTCGCCTCCTGATTTCAACCATGCCTTCGCTTCGTACCTGCCTTGCCCCGTTCGTCCTCGCCGCCGGCCTGCACAGCCTCGGCGCCCAGACGCCCGCCGTGGTGCGCACCGTCACACCGTCCGCCGCCACCGCCGAGCGCACCTATGAGTTGCCGGGCCGGACCGAGCCGTTCGAGGCCGCCCACGTTTTCACCCGGGCGACAGGCGTCGTACGCGAGCGCGCCTTCGACATCGGCGACCGCGTGAAGGCCGGCGACGTGCTCGCTGTTATTGACGCACCCGAGGTCGACCGCGCGGTCGACGCCGCCCGCGCCAGCCTGGTCCAGGCCACGACCCGCTACGAGAGCGCCCGCCGTCTCTCCGATCGCTCCGCCAGCCTGCTCGCCTCCAACGCCATCTCGCAGGACGAGTTGGACCAGCGCAACGCGACCACCGACGAGGCCCGCGCCGCCGTCGAGGTTGCCCGCGCGAACCTCGCCCGGCTCGAGGAACAGCAACGTTTCGCGACGGTGCGCGCGCCGTTCGACGCCGTCATCGCCGGACGTAACTTTGACCGGGGCGACCGCGTGCGGGGTGATTCCGCCACCGCCGAAGGCTGGCTCTACCGGCTCGTCCGCCTCGACACCCTGCGTTTCGTCATCAACGCCGCGCCCGACATCGCCCTGCGCCTGACCGAGGGACGCGCTGTGGCCGTGCGCTTCAGCGAGTTCCCCGGACGCAGCTTTGCCGCGACCGTGTCACGCTCGAGCCGCGTCTTCGATCCCGCCGCCGGCACGATGCGGATCGAACTCACCCTCGACAACCGCGACCTGACGCTGCCCGCCGGACTCACGGGCCGGGTCGTGCTCACTTTGCCGCCCACCCCCGACACCTTTTTGCTCCCGACCAACACGCTCCTCGTGCGCAACGGACAAAACACCGTCGCCACGGTCCGCGATGGAAAGGTGGCGTTCGTTGACGTCGCCCCGGGCCGCAACCTCGGCAACCAGGTCGAGGTCACGTCGGCCGGGCTCGCTGCCGACTCCGTCGTGATCATCAATCCGAACGCCCTGCTCCGTCCGGGCGACCAGGTCGAACTCGCGCCGCGCACCGCCGCGCGGTGACGCCACCGCCCTCGCAGACGTACGGACCCGCCCGCCCTACGCGAGCGCGGTCCTGAGGCGGCCGGCGCGGGTGTGGTTTGAGGGATTGCCCCGCCCGCCGCAGGCGGCCTACGTTGCGAGGCAGGGCTTTGGGACACCCCCGCGCCCGCCTCACCCCATGACGCCCCGTTTCCCGTCCATCGCCGTCCTCGCCTTCCTCTGCATGCTCACGCCCTTGTCCGCCGCCCAGCCGCCCGCCGTCACCGCCCAGCCTTTCGGGATCTTGCCCGACGGGCGCGCCGCCACGGTGTACACTCTCGTCAATGCGCAGGGGATGCGCGCCGATATCTCGGACTACGGCGCGACCCTGGTCCGGTTGTTCACCCCGGACCGCAACGGACGCCTCGACGACATCACGCTCGGCTACGACCGCGTCGAGGATTACGTGAAGAAGTCGCCCTACTTCGGCGCCATCGTCGGCCGCTACGGCAACCGCATCGCGAACGGACGCTTCACGCTCGACGGTCAGACCTACACTCTCACGACCAACAACGCGCCCGGGGGGCAGCCCTGCCATTTGCACGGCGGCAAGGTGGGCTTCGACAAGGTGCTCTGGCGCGCGGAGCCGCTCCTGGAGCGCGGCATGGCCGGCTTGCGCCTGCGCTACACCAGCGCCGACGGCGAGGAAGGGTATCCGGGACGCCTTGAGGTGACGGTGACGTATTGGCTGACCCACGACAACACCCTCCGCATCGAGTATCACGCCACCACCGACAAACCCACGGTGGTGAACCTCACGAACCACGCCTATTTCAACCTCAAGGGCGCCGGCGAGGGCAGCGTGCTCGACCACATACTCACGCTCAGCGCCCGCACCTACACGCCGGTCACGGCGGGCCTCATCCCGACCGGCGAACGCGCGCCGGTCGCAGGCACGCCGTTTGATTTCACCACGCCGCAAACCCTCGGTGCCCGGATCGACGCCGACCACCCGCAGCTGCGCTTTGGTCGCGGTTACGATCACAACGTGGTCATCGACCGTCCGACGACCGGCGGTCTCGCCCACGCCGCCACCGTATATGCTCCGGCGAGCGGCCGGCAGTTGGAGGTCTGGACCGAGGAGCCCGGCATGCAGGTCTACACCGGCAACTTCCTCAACGACTCGTACGTCGGCAAAGGCGGCCGCACCTACGGGCTACGCACTGGGCTGTGCCTGGAGACCCAGCATTTCCCCGACTCGCCAAATCAGCCGGCGTTTCCGAGCACCGTGCTGCGTCCCGGCGAGACCTACCGCACCGCGACCGAATTCCGCTTCACGGTCCGCTGACGAACCCGACATGGCGCTCCCCCCGGGAACGCCGAGCCCCAGCTCGGCTCCGGTGCGGACCAAGGTAGGGACGGATCTCCGAGCCGTCCGCTCCCTCAGCCCCGCAGGCCCTGCCACGACCCGGCGGTTTCGGAGAAACCGCCCTACCCTCTGTCCCCGCAGCGGGCGCGGGGACGCGCCCACCCACCTAAAGGGCCCGCCCCCGCGGGCCGGTGGTGACCTTAGACCTGCGACCTTCAGACCTTCGACGTTCGACGGCCCGACGCGGACGCGCGGGTCCCTCCGCGCGTGGTTCATCCGATAAGATCGTACGGTTAAGATTCTCCCGCAGCGACGCTGAGGCGCAGAGTTGAAGTTCAGACGGTGCCCCCTGGGAACGCCGAGCCCCAGCTCGGCTCCGGTGCGGACCAAGGTAGGGACGGATCTCCGAGCCGTCCGCTCCGTCAGCCCCGCGGGTCCTGCCACGACCCGGCGGTTTCGGAGAAACCGCCCTACCCTCTGCCCCCGCAGCGGGCGCGGGGACGCGCCCACCCACCTAAAAGGCCCGCCCCCGCGGGCTGGTAGCGACCTTAGACCTGCGACCTTCAGACCTTCGACCCTAACCTGCCCCGATCGCCCCTCCGCTCCACCGTTGCAACCTCACCCACGGTGGACACCGTTCGACCATGCGTTCCCTGCCCCACCTGTTGATCGCGATCCTGGCCGCAGCCCTCGCGCACGTCGTGCCTGCGCAGTCCGGTTATCAGAAACCCTCGGACGTCCTCGCCGCCCTCGTCGACGCGCCCGCCACCCCGACCGTCAGCCTCAGTCCCGACCGCACCCGTCTCGCCATCCTCGAGCGTTCCGAGCGGCCCGAGATTGCGCAGCTGGCCCAGCCGGAGCTTCGCCTCGCCGGTCTGCGCATCAATCCGGCCACCGACGGTCCAAGCCGGGCGATCACCTTCAATGGCCTTTCCTTCACCGCCGTCACCGGCGGCACCCGCACGGCGGTCACCGGCCTGCCCGCGTCGCCCCGGATCCTGACCGCTGCCTGGGCCGGCGACAGTCGAAATCTTGCCTTCACGCTGGAGCGTGAGCATCGGATCGAGCTCTGGACCGCAGACGCCGCCACCGGCCGCGCCTCGCGCCTGGCCGATATCCCGGTCAACGCCACCCTCACCGACGGCTTTGCCTGGGTTGACGCGTCGACCCTTCTCGTGGTCCGCGTGCCTTCGGATCGCGGTGCCGCTCCGATCGAAACGCGTACGCCCGCTGGACCCATCGTGCAGGAAAATTCCGGTCCGCCCGCCCCGGCGCCGACCTACCAGGATCTTCTGGGCAGCCCGCACGACGAGGCGTTGTTTGATCACCACACCACCGGTGAACTCGTGCTCGTTGGCCTCGACGGCACCGTCACTCCCCTCGGGCCGCGCGGCGTGGTGGGCGGCGCCAGCCCCTCGCCCGACGGCCGCTTTATCCTCATCTCCACCCTCCTCCGGCCCTACTCCTACCTCGTTCCTGTCGGCCGCTTCGCGATGCGCACGCAGGTCTTCGACCGCGAGGGCAGGTTCATCAAGACGGTCGCCAATCTGCCGCTCGCGGAGAACGTTTCCATCACCACCGGCTCAGTGCGCACTGGCCCCCGCGGCATGGCGTGGCGTGCGGACGCGCCGGCCACCCTGAGCTGGGTGGAGGCCCTCGACGGTGGCGACGGCAGCAAGGCCGCGGAGTGGCGCGATGCCTGGTTTACCCTCGCCGCACCCTTCGACGGTGTACCCGCCCGCCACCAGCAGTTTGCCCTGCGCGTCACCGGCGTCGCATGGGGCGACGCCCGCCGTGCCCTCGTCACGGAGGCGTGGACGCGCACGCGTCGCACCCGCACGTGGTTGGTCGACCCATCGACTCCCGGCACCGACGGCATCGTTCTCTTCGACCGCTCCTTCGAGGACCGCTACTCGGATCCGGGCGTGCCCGTGCAGGCTCGAAATGCCTACGGGAGGCTCTCGCTGCAGTTCAGTCCCGATGGCGGCAAGCTCTACCTCGCCGGAGCCGGTGCCTCGCCCGAAGGAGACCAGCCCTTCCTCGACGAGTTCGACCTCACGTCAAGACAGGCCCGGCGCCTCTGGCGCTCGCAGGCGCCCTGGTTCGAAAGCTTTGTGGCCTTCCTCGACAGCAACGGCAGCCGGGCGCTGCTCCGCCGCGAGTCAGTCGACACCCCACCCAATTTCTTCACCCGCGATCTCGCTTCCGGCGCACTCGACGCAGTCACGTCGTTTCCCCATCCGCATCCGCAGTTCAACGAGGTCAAACGGGAGCTGATCCGCTACACCCGGGCCGACGGCGTGGGCCTGACCGGCAACCTGTATCTGCCGCCTGGTTACGACCCCCAGCGCGACGGTCCCCGCCCAACCCTTCTCTGGGCGTATCCACGCGAGTTCAAGAGCGCCGAGGCCGCCGGCCAGGTGCGCGAATCGCCCTACCGATTCACCCCGGTCTCCCCCGCGGGCCCCCTGCCTTTCCTCCTTGCGGGGTACGTGGTGCTCGACGACCCGGCTATGCCGGTCATCGGCGAAGGCGACGCGGAACCCAATGACACCTACGTCGTGCAGCTGGTCTCCAGCGCGCAGGCCGCGGTCGACGAACTCGTGCGGCGCGGCGTGACCGATCCCTACCGGGTCGCCGTCGGTGGCCACAGTTACGGCGCGTTCATGACCGCCAATCTGCTGGCGCATTCGCGCATCTTCCGCGCCGGTATCGCCCGCAGCGGCGCCTACAATCGAACGCTCACGCCCTTCGGCTTCCAGGCCGAGGATCGGTCCTTCTGGGAGGCGCCCGCAGTCTACGGCGCGATGTCGCCCTTTTACCATGTCCCCAGCATCAAGGACCCGATCCTCCTGATCCACGGCGAGGCAGACAACAACACCGGCACCTACCCGATCCAAAGCGAGCGCTTCTACGCCGCACTCAAGGGCCACGGCGCCACCACTCGACTGGTGATGCTGCCGCACGAAAGTCACGGTTACGCGGCCCGGGAGAGCCTGCTTCACGTGCTCTACGAACAGGAAGCCTGGCTGGAGAAGCACGTGAAGAACGCCACCGTGCCGGCACGGTAGACCCTCGACTCAAGCCGCCGTGAGCATGACCGGGCCCACCGTGGCACACCGCCTTCCGCCAACCGGCCGCTTCCGCAGCGGGACGCCGGGACGCGCCCGCCCACCCTACCGGCCCGCTCCCGCGGGCCGGTGGCGACCTTAGACCTCAAGACATACGATTTTAGACTGCCCGACGCGGACGCGCGGGTGTCTCCGCGGGTGATTCATCCGGTAAGTTTGTACGATTAGGATTCTCCCGCAGAGACGCTGAGGCGAAGAGTTGAAATTCAACTGGCTCTACGATTCTGCCCATCTCCGGAAACACGAGATCGGAGGACGCAGATCGTGGCCCAGGACTACCTCAAACTCGCATGGCGATCCAGACGCTGCCCCCTGGGAACGCCGAGCCCCAGCTCGGCGCCGGTGCGGACAGCGCTGCGCGTGCAAATGAACCGACTGACGACCAACCGCTTCCCGCGGTGTATCGTGCCGGCTTCGGACCGAAACGCCGCCTCAAGGTAGGGACGGATCTCCGAGCCGTCCGCTCCATCAGCTCCGCATATCCTGCCACGACCCGGCGGTTTCGGAGAAACCGCCCTACCCTCTGTCTCCGCAGCGGGCGCGGGGACGCGCCCACCCACCTAAAGGGCCCGCCCCCGGCGGGCCGGTAGCGACCTTAGACCTGCGACCTTCAGACCTTTGACCTCAGCCGGCCCGACGCGGACGCGCAGGTCTCGCCACGGGTTGGTTTGCTCGCCCCACCCAACCGAGACCCCCGCAACCCGCGTCACTTTGCCCGAGGGTCGGCCTCACGACCGCGGATCAGCGCATTCACCGTTTCTCGGTCCTCGGGCTTCAATCGATACAACGGCTGTTCCGCCTTGGAGAGCAGCATGAACTCGCCCGTCTCCGCGTCGTATAGCCAGCGTGCCTCAACATCGATCTTGTAGGCGAACGCCCTTTGGCTATCCGGCACGCCGTGCTTCTTCGCCCGCCCAAAGCACGCGCGCAGCGTTTCGATCTCGGCCGGTTGGTCGAGCACGCGCACCACGACAAAATCGTTATCGAGAATCCTCACTATCCCGGACGGCTTGAGCTTCGGCCCCCCAAATGCCACGGCAACAGCACCTGCACACACGACACTCAGGAGGAGGGACTTGGTGATCATGAGGAAATCGGCCAACCCTGCCGCAGCGGGCTAACGGCCCTGGGCGAGGACTCACGGTGTTTTCCATTCATAGGTCGATCGCGCGGTACCGTGAACGGTGAGCTCGTACCGACGCTTCGCCTCGTCCGCGCGCTTGACTGCCTCGGCTTCGATCTCGGCGTCGGACCAGCCGGCATTCGCTTTGCGCACCTCTGCACGCGCCCCCTCCAGCTCGGCTGCATAGTCCTCATCCGACATGCGCCGGAATCCCTGCTCCTGCGTGCGCTCGGTTTCCACGAATCGGCTCTTGCTCCGGTTTCGCTCCCGCACGCGCTCCGCCGAAGCATCCACCTCCGCCCAATTCGGGCCGCCCGCCCGCATCGGGGCATTTGCATCCGTGGTCCTTGGCGTAGCACAACCCGCCAGCACGGCTAGCATCACGCAGGGAAAGACTGTTCTCATGGAGTGCTTGATCTTGCTTCGGTCGTCGCCCGGTCACGACCGACCGGCCATGGTCAAGGTTGCCGCAACGACGGCCATCATGCCAACGCGGAAGTCGCTTCCTTCTGCACGACCACATACACATGCACCTCCGGCCACTGATCATACTCGAAGTGCCGGAGCGCGCAGTTCGCCTCGCGCACCGCGTCCAGAATTCCGGGAACACCGAGGGTCGCATGATACATGGGCACGCCCATCGCTTCGTTCGTATGCGCTCCGGCCTGCGGCAAGCCACCGGCGGTGAAGATCATCACTCCCTCCGGGGCCAAAGCATCGAACAGTTTCAGCATCACCGCACGCTGCTGCTCCAGCGGAACATGCCAGATGCTGTCCCAGGCCGAGATGAACGCATACGGCTTCGACGGGATCCACGAGCAGACATCGCCGTGGTAAAACGTCGCCGCGGGATGCGCCTGCTTCGCCCACCTCAGCATCTCCGGGGAGATATCCAATCCTTCGACCGCGAGTCCATGCGCCTCCAGCAAACGGCGCAGGCGTCCACTCGCACCGCATCCCACCTCCAGCGCCACGCCCCGAGACGGCACGAAGCGAAGCGCCCGTCGATGCTGCTCAATCCCGTTGGCTTCGATGAACTGCGGTCTCGCCCAACGCTCCGCAATCGCATCGTAGCTCCGCGCAACGTCCTCGGGTTTCATGATGGGCAAGGCGGCGAGGTTCGAGAGGATATGAGCCGAGCGAACGCGAAACGGGCGTCAGCGCGAGCCACAAGAGATAGGCGGTCAATTGCGCCTAAGACGAAGGCGAGAAACACCGTCAATCGACGATCAGTCTGAAGTGGTACGTGCTTTTTTCGACCTTCTCCCCAAAGCCGAGGAAGAGCGTACTTTGCAGGTCCGCGTCCTTCGGGAACCGGGCCCCAGGCAGTTCAACCTGGATGACCAACGCACCGCGATCCGGAGCATCCGCGGTTTTGAGTGCGGGATGTTTTTGGAAGTACGGCGCCGCGTCGGTGACGGTCGTGCTGGGTTCGAAAACGCGCCCCAAGGCGGCCTGGGTGATCTCGCGATAGCTCCGACCTCGAATCATAATATCCCGCGGCTCTCGCAAGGCCAGCTTGCCCGCCACCCCCGGCTGACGGGTGACGAGGTAAACGAGGCGCACGGACGTGGAGGCACCGCTTTCGGCCGGAGCATCCACGGTCCGTGCATCGAGCAACTGGATTCTGGCCGAAGTACCGTCGAACGTTGGCAAAGCCGCCGACACGTTCTGCGCGAGGAGGAGGCCCGCACCGATGATTAAGGTAAGGTAAACACGGAACGTTACAGCGATGCTCACGGGATGTGCGGCTTGGTTGGGTTGTTTGTTGAGCTGGCGAAAGAGCACTTAGCCAGAGGAGGCTTACGCATTAGGATTTCCTGAAAGCAGCTTCGAGAAGCGGTGAATATCATCGCGATGCGTCCATCCGCGATGTTGCCAGTATTCCAACCCGGAAACATTGGTGGTGAGCACGTCTAAGTGAACCTTCACGATGCCATGGCGCTGAAGCTCGTCGAGACAGCGTTTGACCAACTCATCTGCGATGCCCCGCCTCCGGTATGCCGCATCAACGACGACATGCTGGAGATAGCCTCGGCGTCCATCGTGACCAGAAAGCGCACAACCGACAACCCGACCATCGATCTCGGCAAGGAAGCTCATCCCAGGATTGCGGCGAAGATAGCGATCGGTCGCTTCGCGTGAGTCGGCATCTCGGACGCAGATGCCGGGTGTTCGCTGCCACAGCGCGAGCACCTCTTCATATCGGTCGAGGCTGAATGGACGAATGGTCATACTCTTGCCGAACGATTCCGATCAGAGACCCGAAGCCCACGAAAAAAGTCTTCGCCTGCGGATCGCTCACCCGCGGCGGAGAGAGCCCCGCGTTGCGCTGCACCGGCTTGCCGGACCTCTCTTCGGACCTATTTCTCGCCTTTCACGTGGGATAAAACCTCGGCCGGAAGCACTCTCTTCTCCGCGGCCATCCGAATCAACAGTTGCTCCAGTTTCGCTCCGGCATCGAGGCGGAACGCCTTCGTCGTCTTCCCATCGTACGCGATTTCAACGGCCGTGCGGTAGACGGTAAACGATTCGATGTCTGAACCTCCCCGCAAAACAAAGTCGACCCGCATTCCCTGATACCCAAGCCGCGCCGCCGAAGCACCGCTTCCATCGCCACCGAGCGTCGGATGATATAGAGAATAATCCAGCTTTCGATCTACGGTCATCCACATGGGGGTAGTCGCGGACCGGGCTTCATATGCCGGAGAAATGCCCGCAATCAGACAGTACGCGACGTGACCCTGTGCCGCTTCGCCGGGCTCCCGGGTGACGATTCGTTCGACTGTGGGGAGGCCCGGTGTTGTTCACGACCGGAGCGCAGGATATAAATCCACCCTACCGCGACCGTCATGAGCGAAACGCCCGCAAGCCAAGGATTCGCCTTCCACACGGCTAATGCGGCGAACGCGATGGGAATGACGACGAAAACGGACGCCGCATCGCGTTTGGACAACGCTCCGCTTGACGTCCGATAGACAAACCATGCGAGGGCAAGCGCGGCGATCGACGCCGTGAGGGAGAGGATTATGGTCATGGGGGTAATAAGCTACGGACGGATGGTACACTGACCGCAGCGCGCCGGTTGTCAGGCCGAGACATAATGTCCATGCCTCACGGCACCCGAAGGCGGTTGTGGTTCGACCTCACAGCCGGCCCTCATTCGCCCTGCGCTTCAACGCCGCATCCGCATCGCGCCCGAGCCCCTCGCGCCCGCCCACCGCAGGCCCGGCCGGGCGAAAGACCAGCCACGCGATCAGCCCAAAGGGAAACTGCAGGAGAAGCACCAACAGAAAGACCCATCGCGGCGACTTTCCCCTCCTTCTGGCATCGCGCGACGCCCACACCGCCGTACTCACGGTGGCGACCACCACCACGACCAAAGCAACGTAGAACGAGATCTCGGCCAGGTGCTCGATGTTCATTGATTCATAGACGTTTGGAGGGCAGTCGTTCGTCTGGCGAGCCTAGGCGCAGTGCTGGGCAGATCGGCGTGCAACCGACTGGGCTGCACGTCGCACCTCAGGTTTCGCCTTCTGCTCAAGCGATCAGAAATGTCGCATCATCCACGCTTGAAGGGCAAACGGCGCGAGCACGACCAGACCGAAGATCAAAAGTAGTCCCACAACGATTAAAGCGCCAATGAGCCAAATTTTCCGTCTCTCTCTGCGGACCAGCTCCCGCTGCATCTCTGCGACTGCCCCCTCGGTTGTCGCTGCCTCGGTCGACGCATCACTTGATCCTTCGTTGCCCTTCATCGCGAGAATCTTTCGTCGGTTGCAATCTGGTCAGGCATACTGGGCGGTTGAAGACGGGCTTCGGATGGCTCGAAGGAGTCGCACCGATTCTCGCGTTCGCTGTGCCCAAGCGCTTGGTCTCTGTTTGGGCTCCGATCGGTGATCAATCAATCGCCCACTCAATGAGTCCAGCTCCGGCAGCAAAACGCATCCATTCAGCCCCCCACACCAAAACCCCCGCGAGATACAAGCCCATCATCGGGCGCGTCAGCGAGAACTTCACTCCGGCACGCCGCTTCACCAGCCAGACGACGAAACCACTCAGCGCGAGGACGGGAATGGAAATCAAGGACAGAAGACTTACCGCTATAACGAAAGGCGCGATCAGGCCCAACTCACTGGGATCGGGGTGGGCGTAATATGGCCAGTGACCCACCTTGAATGCGGCCAAACAGGCTAGCAGCACAAGCATAACGTAACCTACCAACGGAAACGCGCAGAAAATTCTCATCTTTGTATCGAACGCAATCAAGTCAGCCACGCGGCTCGGGCGTGGACGGCGTTGCGGATGTAGGTACCGAGGCCGAAGACGGCGGTCTCCCCGTACTTGGCGGTAACAGTTGGTTCGGTTGATGGAGCATTGTCTCAAGGTCCATCAAGAAGCCTCCGATAAACAAGCTCTGCCGTGGTGTCCAAAACGATCTCAACCGGCCGCTTCCACCCCAACAAGCCAACGCCAAGGGTGAAGATGGCAAGCGCAACGAGGAAGCCGATCGCCCAGCGATTCATTTCCTCGTAGTAGAGCCACCAAGCGGTGGCGCCTATTCCGACACCGATGCACACGCATAGGATCCTCTTCCACGGCTCGATGGTCTGCACACGCAAAGCCAAAAACTCCTGAATCCCTACCGGAATCCTGCGGCGGGATAACTTCTCTGCCTCGCGAAGCGCGGATTGCTCCAAGAAGCTGCGATGTGCCTTGGTCTTCAGTAAGCGTCAGCCCGGGTGCCCTCTTGACGTAAACTGAAGAGGTTCTGGCGAGAG
>VFQP010000231.1_pt1 | contig 136086 bp, 134 predicted proteins | sample 3512351 | NCBI WGS metagenome assembly VFQP01 (sample SAMN10412372, study PRJNA504923) | tailings metagenome | isolation source: Relicate 1 Philex TSF1 revegetated site | place: Philippines: Tuba, Benguet | collected 2017-08-29 | reverse complement strand
AGCTGCCAGGTGCGGCCGATCGCGTCCTTGAGGTGGTACTCGATCTTCGGGCCGTAGAACGCGCCCTCGCCCGGCAACTCCTTCCACTCCACGCCGGCCGCGGACAGCGCGGAGCGCAGCGCACCTTCGGCGCGGTCCCACGTGGCGTCGTCGCCGAGGCGCGAGTCCGGGCGCAGCGCGATCTTGATCTGGATCTCCTCGAAACCGAAGTCCGCGTAGACCTTGAGCGCCTGCTCGTGGAACGCGCGCACTTCCGATTCGATCTGCGACTCGGTGCAGAAGATGTGGCCGTCGTCCTGCGTGAAGCCGCGCACGCGCAGGATGCCGTGCAGCGCGCCCGAGGGCTCGTTGCGGTGGCACGAGCCGAACTCGCCGTAGCGGATCGGCAGGTCACGGTAGCTGTGCAGGCCCTGGTTGAAGATCTGCACGTGGCCCGGGCAGTTCATGGGCTTCACCGCGTAGGTCCGCTTCTCGGACTCGGTGAAGAACATGTTGTCCTTGTAGTTGTCCCAGTGGCCGGACTTCTTCCACAGCTCGACGTCGAGGATCTGCGGGCAGCGCACCTCGCCGTAGCCCGTCTCGCGGTAGAGGCGGCGCATGTACTGCTCGACGACCTGCCACACCGCCCAGCCCTTCGGATGCCAGAACACGAGGCCCGGCGCCTCTTCCTGCAGGTGGAACAGGTCGAGCTGCTTGCCGATGCGGCGGTGGTCGCGCTTCTCGGCCTCCTCGATGCGCTGGATGTAGGCCTTGAGCTGCTTGTCGTCGGCCCATGCCGTGCCGTAGACGCGCTGCAGCTGCTCGTTCTGCGCGTCGCCACGCCAGTACGCGCCCGAGATGCGCGTGAGCTTGAACGCCTTGAGGAAGCGCGTGTTCGGCACGTGCGGACCGCGGCACATGTCGACGTACTCCTGGTGGTAGTACAGGCCCATCGCGGTGACGTCGTCGGGCATGTCGTCGATCAGGCGCAGCTTGTAGTCCTCACCGCGCGCCTTGAACACCTCGACGACTTCCGCGCGCGGCGTCATCTTCTTGACCACGTCGTAGTCGAGCGCGATGAGCTCGCGCATGCGCTGCTCGATCGCGGCGAGGTCGTCCGGCGTGAAGGGACGCTCGCTCCAGATGTCGTAGTAGAAGCCTTCGGCGATGACCGGACCGATGACCATCTTGGCTTCGGGGAACAGCTGCTTGACCGCGTGGCCGACCAGATGCGCGCACGAGTGGCGGATGATCTCGACGCCCTCCTCGTCCTTCGGCGTGATGATCTGCAGTGCCGCGTCGTGGTCGATGACGTCGCTCGCGTCGACGAGGCGGCCGTCGACCTTGCCGGCGACCGTCGCCTTGGCGAGGCCGGCACCAATCGACGCGGCGACCTGCTGCACGCTGACGGGGCCGTCGAACGGACGGACGCTGCCGTCGGGAAGGGTGATCTGGATCATGGCCGGACCTCTGATCTCGGATTCGGAAAAACAAAAGGGCGCCGAAGCGCCCTTTGTCTTTTGCATGGTCTGCTGAGCGCCGGTGGTGTCAGGTCGTCGGGGTTCGCGTCATGGTGATCGTGTTCGTTGGAACTACGACTCTCCTGATGGATCCGGACCGGTACCGATGCATCTGCAAACTGGTGGGCGCGACAGGGATCGAACCTGTGACCCCTACCATGTCAAGGTAGTGCTCTACCGCTGAGCTACGCGCCCGTTTGAAGCGGGGCGCGAAGCCTAACCGAGTCCGTCGCGGTGCACAAGCCCGATCGTGCGTGTGCGCGACGATGCATGCGGATCGAGACGCTGCGACGCCACGCGTTGCGACGCACGAAGGCACCGGCGCGTCCTGCAAGGAGCCCGGATGGCAGACGTCCGCGACCCGCAGGCCTCCGGCTTCCTCGACCGACAGACGGCGTTTCCCATGCATCCCATCCGCCTCGTCGCAGCACTCGTGATGGCCGCATCGACATCGCTGCTCGCAGCGCCTCGCGGCGAGGTGATCGACATCGAGGCGGACAGACTCGCCGAGTACTGGGTTCCCGAGAAGACGAGCGTGAGCGGCACGCACGAGCCCGCGCGGAGGCGCTCGGGTGCCGCACTCCCGCAAGCCCGCGAAGTCGTGCTGCGGTTCGTCATCGATGCGAGGGGGCGGATCCGCGACGTCGAGGTGATCGACTCGTCGCCACCACACGCGGATCATCGTTGGGCGGTGACGATGCTGAAGCTGACGTCGTACGTGCCGGCGGAATCCAATGTACGGCGCAGCGCGGTGCGACTCGTCTCGACGATGACACTGCGTGCGCCGTCGACCGCCCCGTGACCCTCCCGCGCCCTGCAACCCGTGACGACCGGGAACGAAGGCGCGTCGCCGGCCCTCAGCCGATGAAACCCTTCTCGCGCACGCGCTGGATCTCGTCGCGCAGCTTGCCCGCCTCCTCGAACTCGAGGTCCTGCGCGTGCTTGTACATCTGCGCCTCGAGCTTGCGGATGCGCGCGGCGACCTGGTCGGGCGTCATCGTCGCGTAGTCGGCCGCCTCCTCGGCGGCACGACGTGCGGTCGCCGGCGCGGCCTTGCCGCGCTTGCCGCGCGCGGGCGCCTCGCCCGCATCGGCACGCGCGCCTTCCATGATGTCGGTGATCGCGCGCTGCACGCTGCGCGGCGTGATGCCGTGGGCGAGGTTGTACTCGACCTGCTTCTCGCGGCGACGGTCGGTCTCGTCGATCGCCGCGCGCATCGAGCGCGTGATCGTGTCGGCGTAGAGGATGGCCTTGCCGCGCAGGTTGCGCGCCGCGCGGCCGATCGTCTGAATCAGCGAACCGCTCGAGCGCAGGAAGCCCTCCTTGTCGGCATCGAGGATCGCCACGAGTGACACCTCGGGCATGTCGAGGCCCTCGCGCAGCAGATTGATGCCGACCAGCACGTCGAACTTGCCGAGGCGCAGGTCGCGCAGGATCTCGACACGCTCCACCGTATCGATGTCCGAGTGCAGGTAGCGCACGCGTATGCCGTGCTCGCCGAGGTACTCGGTGAGGTTCTCGGCCATGCGCTTGGTCAGCGTGGTGACGAGCACGCGGTCGCCCATCGCGATGCGCGCATGGGCCTCGGAAAGCAGGTCGTCGACCTGCGTGCGCACGGGGCGGATCTCGACCTCGGGATCGATGAGGCCTGTCGGGCGCACCACGAGTTCGGTGATGCTGCCCGTCGATTTCTCGAGCTCGTAGGCGCCCGGCGTCGCCGACACGAAGATGCTGCGCGGCGCGCGCTGCTCCCACTCCTCGAAGCGCAACGGGCGGTTGTCTAGCGCCGACGGCAGCCGGAAGCCGAACTCGACGAGGTTCTCCTTGCGCGCACGATCGCCCTTGTACATGCCGCCGAGCTGCGGGATCGTCACGTGCGACTCGTCCACGACGAGCAGCGCATCGGGCGGCAGGTAGTCGAACAGCGTCGGTGGCGGTTCGCCGGGCGCGCTGCCGGTGAGGTGGCGCGAGTAGTTCTCGATGCCGTTGCAGTAGCCGATCTCGGCCATCATCTCGAGGTCGAACTGGGTGCGCTGCTGCAGCCGCTGCGCCTCGAGCAGCTTGTTGGATGCGTACAGCTGCGCGAGGCGCTCGGAAAGCTCGAGCTTGATCGTCTCGATCGCGTTGAGCGTGGCCTGGCGTGTCGTCGCGTAATGCGTCTTCGGGTAGACGACGTAGCGCGGCACCTTGCGCAGCGACTCGCCGGTCAGTGGATCGAACAGGCTCAGGTTCTCGATCTCGCCGTCGAACAGCTCGATGCGCAGGGCCTCGGTCTCCGATTCGGCCGGGAACACGTCGATCGTCTCGCCGCGCACGCGGTAGCTGCCGCGGCGCAGCTCCATTTCGCCGCGCGTGTACTGCAACTCGGTCAGGTGGCGGATCAGCGCGCGCTGGTCGATGCGCTCGCCACGCGCGAGGATCAAGCGCATCTGCAGGTAGTCCTCGGGCTTGCCGAGGCCGTAGATCGCCGACACCGTCGCCACGATGAGCGCGTCGCGACGCGACAGCAGTGCCTTGGTCGCCGACAGGCGCATCTGCTCGATGTGCTCGTTGATCGACGAATCCTTCTCGATGTACGTGTCCGAGGCCGCGACGTAGGCCTCGGGCTGGTAGTAGTCGTAGTAGCTGACGAAGTACTCGACCGAGTTGTGCGGGAAGAACTCCTTGAACTCGCCGTAGAGCTGCGCCGCGAGCGTCTTGTTCGGCGCGAGCACGAGTGTCGGCCGCTGCACGCGCTGCACGACGTTGGCGATCGTGTAGGTCTTTCCCGAGCCCGTCACGCCGAGCAGCGTCTGGTGCGCGAGCCCGGACTCGAAGCCGTCGGTCAGCCGCTCGATCGCCTGCGGCTGGTCACCCGAAGGCGTGTACGACGAGACGAGCTGGAAACGGTCGGACATGGGAGCTCCGGAACGGGAATGGGCATTCTAGGCGCGGCATCGCACCGACGGGATATGTCGACGTTTTCCTACGTGCACAAGGGATTGCATGCGATCGCGACATGCGGGGACTGCACGCGACGATGCCCTTCCCCCACGCGCCGGACCACCTCCATGCCCCGCATGCCCACGTTGCAGGCCGGCTTCACGCTGGTCGAGATGCTCACCGTCGTCGCCATCCTCGCGATCCTCGCCGGCGTCGCCCTGCCCGCGCTCGGCGATCTTTCCGCTGACGCCGGCTCGCGCTCGGCGCGGCACGCCCTGGCGACCGCGATCAACCAGGCGCGATCCGCCGCCGTATCACGAGGCCATTCGGTGAGCATCTGCCCTTCCCGCGACCAGCAGTCGTGCTCGACCGACAGCCGCTGGCATCACGGCTGGCTCGTTTTCGAGGATCCGAACCGGGACGGCATACGCGGTGGCGACGAAGCCGTCATCGCACTCTCGCCGTCGCAACCCCAAGGCCTCGCGATCATGGGCACGGGCGGGCGTCCGCATATCCGCTACATGCCCGACGGCTCGGCCTCCGGAACCAACCTCACGCTGACCGTATGCGATCGCCGAGGCGAGGCCCATGCCGTCACGCTCGTACTGAGCAATGCCGGCAGGCTGCGACGTGGTGCGCCGACACCGGACCAGGCTGCCGCGGCATGCTCGGCGGTCGGCGCCTGAGCGCAGGACGCCGCACGCACGAGCTCATTCGAATACGGAACGAGCGACACCGGGAGCAGGCTCATTGGGGTCTGCGACCGGCCAACCTGCAGCACATCAAGGCACAGCGGCGACAGCAGTCACCGGACAACGGTAGACGCGGAGCCGGCGGTACTGGACAAAAGAAAAGGGCCGGCATTGCTGCCGGCCCTCTCAGATATGGCGCCCGAAGTTGGACTCGAACCAACGACCCCCTGATTAACAGTCAAGTGCTCTAACCGGCTGAGCTATTCGGGCGAGCCGCATATTGTGGTGAGGTCACCCTCGCGCGTCAAGCGTTCCGCGCGAGATGTTCATGAACGGAGAACAGACCGCTGCCGAGGTCTCGCCCGCGGCTTCCGCAGGCGGCTTGCGACGAGCGACATCCGTCGTCCGCGCGACGGAACGTGCACACGCATCGTGTCGACCGGAAGGGACCGCAGGGGACGTGGACGGGCGCGATCCGCGCGACGCGCGAACGCCGGGCGATCTCAGAAGCGCATGGCCCAGAGCGCCTCGAACTCGAGGCTGTCGCCGCCGCCCGACGGGTCGCGCGTGCGGTAGCTCGGCACGCCGAGGAAGTACGGGGCGGTCGAGTACACCGTCTGCAGGCTCAGGCTCGCGTGACGGCCGATCGCACGCGCGTAACCGAGCGCGATCGCGTGGTCGGAGGGATCGGTGCCGAGCGCGCGCTCGAGCACGCGCGAGGTCGGCAGGGGCTGCTGGCGTGTCGTGTAGCGCAGCTCGAGCTCGCCGAACGACGCATGGTGCAGCGTCCAGCCCGCGCTGTAGACGTCGAGGTCCTTCCACGCGAACTCGGGGCTCGCACCGGTGCCGAGCAACGCGAGAAAGCGGGTCGGCAACGCCGAGCTCGTGAACGGCTTGACGCCGCTGTACATGACCCGCTGCACGCCGACGTCGAACGACAGGATGCGCGTCAGCGCGTAACTGAGGCCGAAGCCGGCGCTGGCCGGGATGTCGAACTGGCCAGGCTCGGCATAGACACCGCGGTAGTTCTTGAAGGCGTCCATGTCGACCTGCGACTGGTACGACGCACTCCAGCTGAGGCGCTCGCTCAGCGCGTTCTCGACATCGAGCCTCACGCCTGCGCCGTACGACGTTTCGGAGCCGAGCCCGTTCCAGTACGGCATCGCCTCCTGCAGCGGCATCGCACCGAGGCCTAGGCTCGCGAAACGCTGATACGCGAGCACTGCGGTCACGCCGACCGATCCGGACGGTCCGAAGGCATGCACGTAGGAAGGCGCGACGACGTATCGCTGCAGACCGATGCGCGGCAGCTCGGCGTCGAGATCGATCGCAGGACGCGACAGGACCGGCGCGCGGTCGTCGACCGTCGCACGCGAGACCGACAGGTTCAGCGATGCATTGGACGATTGACCGAGTACGGCGAGCAGCATCGTGGTCGAGCCGTCGCCGAAGGCCGTGTCGCGCACGTCGGGCTGCGTGGAATCGACCTTCTGGGCCCACGAGAAGCCCGGGGTGATGCTGGCCAGCGCGTAGTCGCGCCAGCGTGAAGGCACAGCGGCATCGGGGCGAGCGCCGGCCACACCGTAGGACGCGCCCACGATGTCCGCGCCCAGCGCGGAAGAAGAAAGGGGGAGCGCCAGCATGACGCTGAGCGCTCCCACCCACTTTGGTGCCGTTGCTGTTGCCCGCTGCATTGCCCTGTGCTGCGGTTCGGGGAAGGGATGTATCCTTGACGACCCATATTCGCGTAAACGCAACAGCGGGTCAAGCACGCAACACGCCGTGAAGGCGGCGGGAACGGCCATCGAAGGCCCCGCCGGCGGCCCGCCCTGCCCGACCCGTTGCGGAAAACCAACAGGCCACACCACGATGCACGACGTCTCCGCCGCACCCCCGATCGCCATGACCATCGCCGGCTCCGATTCCGGCGGCGGTGCGGGCATCCAGGCGGACCTGCGCACGTTCGCGGCATTCGGTGTCCACGGACTCAGCGCGATCACCGCGCTGACCGCCCAGAACACGCGCGGGGTGACCGCGATCCAGATGACGTCGGGCACGGTGCTGGCCGCGCAGATCGATGCGCTGTTCGACGACTTCCCGATCGGCGCCGTGAAGACCGGCATGCTCGGCAGTCCGACGCTCGTGCGGGTCCTCGCCGATCGGCTGCAGGCACACCGCCCGCAAACCTTCGTCGTCGATCCCGTACTGGTCGCGACCACGGGCGCGGCGCTCGCGCGCGGCGGCGTCGTCGCGACGATGAAGCGCCACCTGTTGCCGCTCGCCGATCTGCTGACGCCGAACGTGCCCGAAGCCGAACAGCTGCTCGGGAGGACCTTGCGTGATCGCGGCGACCTGGTCACCGCCGCCCGCGAACTGCGCGACCTGGGCGCACGCGCGGTCCTGCTCAAGGGAGGGCATCTGCCCGGTGCGATCGTCCACGACGTGCTCGTGGATGCGGATGGCGAACACTGGTTCGAGCACTCGAGGATCGACGTCGAGGGCCACGGCACGGGATGCTCGTTGGCCGCGGCGATCGCGGCGGGGCTGGCGAAAGGCAACTCCCTCGGCGAAGCGGTGGCCGACGCGATCGCGTTCGTGCACCGCGCGCTCGAACGCGCCTATCGTCCTGGGAAAGGCGAGGCGGTCGTGCTCGACCACCTCGCCGCACGCGCCTGAATCAGGCGCGCAGGCGCTCGATCAGCGCGTCGGTGAACGTCGTCGTCGTGCCGTTGCCACCGAGGTCCGGGGTCAGGCGGTCGCGCGCCTCGAGCGTCGCGTGGATGGCCGAACGCAGCTGGCGCGCGCGGTCTTCCATGCCGAGGTGGCCGAGCATCTGCGCGGCACCGAGCAGCAACGCGCAGGGATTGGCGACACCCTTGCCGGCGATGTCCGGCGCCGAGCCGTGCACGGCCTCGAAGATGGCCGCTTCGGTGCCGATGTTGGCGCCCGGTGCGAGGCCGAGGCCGCCGACGAGACCGGCGCAGAGGTCCGAGATGATGTCGCCGAACAGGTTCGTCGTGACGATCACGTCGAACTGGTGCGGGTTCATGACGAGCTGCATGCAGGTGTTGTCGACGATCATCTCGTTGAACGCGATGTCCTCGTACTCGCGTGCGACGTCGCGCGCGATCTTGAGGAACAGGCCCGAGGTCGTCTTCATGATGTTGGCCTTGTGCACGGCCGTCACCTTCCTGCGTCCCTGACTGCGCGCCATCTCGAACGCGTACCGCACGATGCGCTCGCAGCCGCGACGCGTGTTGCGGATCAGCGACTGTGCGACCTCGCCGTCCTCCGACAGCGTCTGGCCTTCCGAGCCGTACGCGCCCTCGGTGTTCTCGCGCACGGTGATGATGTCGATCTCTTCGTAGCGCGCCTTCGTGCCCGGGAACGTGATCGCGGGACGCACGTTCGCGTACAGGTCGAAGCGCTTGCGCAGCTCCACGTTGAGCGAGCTGAAGCCGCCGCCGATCGGGGTCATGAGCGGGCCCTTGAGGGCCACCTTGTGGCGCGCGATCGCGTCGAGGGTCGCCTGGGGCAACAATTCACCCGTCGCCTGCTGCGCCGCAACACCCGCTTCCACGAATTCGTAGGAAAGACCGGCGTCGAGGGCATCGAGCACCCTCAGCACCGCGTCGACGATTTCGGGGCCGATACCATCGCCCCGGATGACTGCAATCGTCTTGCTCATGACCAACCAGACTCCACGGTAGAATGATCGCCCGAAGGCGAAAGTCGGCCATTATCCGGAAATGACGGTGCATCGCACAACCGAACTCGCCTTTCGCGCCCTGCTGACGCTCCTGGCCGCGCTCGCCGTGCCGGCCTTCGCGGCCACCGACGATGCCGCGATCACGATGAGCCTGGAGCTGTCGCCGCACGCGCCGCAGCTCCCGCCCGACCTCGTCATCAAAGGCTCCTGGCCGGAGAGCTGCCTGCCCGTGATCGAACGGACGGTGCTGCAGGGGCACGACATCGAGGTCCGGCTGCGCGCGTCGACACGCGGCTGTGCGGAGACGCCCTCTGCCGTCACCCTGCGCACGAACCCGGCGATCGCCGGCGGCTGGCGCGAACTGCCGCTCGGCACCTATCGCGTACGGCTGTTCCTGAGGCACGGCGACGGCCCCGAACGCCTCGCGGCATTCCGCCTGCTCGAGGCAGGCGCCCGCGAGCACGCGCCTCGACCGGAAAGCGGCTTCTGGTGGGCCGTACCGACCGATGACGGCACGCCTCCCCTCAACGGAAGCGGGCTCGCCATCGAACGCCAGGGCAACGAACTCGCCGTGAGCCTGCTCACCTACGAGAACGGCGCACCGACGTGGCGGTTCGGCAGCACGACACTCGAAGGAGGCACCGCGCGCATCGCGATGATGCGCATGAGCGGAGGCGGCGAGCCGTTCCAGACGGCGGGAAACACGCCGCACGCGAGCCCGGATCTCGCACTCAACCTCGACTTTCGATCGCCGGCGGAGGTCGACGCCTGGATGGTCATGGACACCGCGGCCGCAGGCGGAGGCCTGCGCGAGGAAAGGGCCGCCTTCTCGCGGGTGCCGTTCGCCGATGGGCAGGTCGCGACCACGTGGCGCGGCCGCTGGATCTTCACGTGGGACCAGTCCGAGCACGCACGCGTGCTGACCTTGACCACGACATCGAGCATCGGCAACGAGCGTTTCAGGCTCGCCACGACCGATACCGACATCGCTCTCGAGTGCCGCATGGCGACCACGGGCGCCCGCCGCACCCCCGACCTGTGCACCTTGTCGGACGGCCTCACCGTACTCGCCACGTTCGACGCGATCGGCATCGATCGCATGAGGGGCCGTGCCCAGGACGGTGGCACGGTCCAGCTCACCCGCGTGTCGAACTGAGGCCGGCATCGCGGCCGGGCATGCGTCAGATCGCGGCGATTTCCGCCAGCCGCCCGCTGCGATCGGCGGTGGCCAGGTCGTCGAACCCGCCGACATGCACGCCGTTCACGAAGATCTGCGGCACCGTACGGCGGCCACCGCTGCGCACGAGCATCTCGTCGCGCCTGGCCGGGTCGGTGTCGATGCGGATTTCGGTATAGTCCAGGCCGCGCTGGCGCAGCAGGTTCTTCGCCGCGACACAGTACGGGCAGATGGCGGTGGAGTAGACCTCGACGGGAACCATGATCGAACCTCGCGCAGCGCGTGATGGCGCGTGACATGGGGATGGCGGCATGCTCGCACAACCGCGCCGCCGCCGCAGGTCCGCCGCGACTTACCACTGTTTAAGGAACCTGCCGCTACACTCGGCGTCGAAGAGACGCCATGTTCCCCGGAGTTCCGCATGCGTACCGTTTCCCGCCTGCTCGCTGCCGCGGTCGCCGCCGGTGTCACCGTGACGGCGGGCGCACGCGACCCCTCGGTCCGCCTTCCGGACATCGGCAGCTCCGCCGCATCGGCGGTGTCGACGACGGAGCTCAGGGACTACGGCGACGCGATGCTTCGCGAGATGCGCGCGTACGACATGATCCTCGAGGATCCGCTCGTAGGCGACTACATCCAGTCGCTCGGCTACCGCCTCGTCGCCTTCAGCGATCGCCCCGAACTGCGCTACACGTTCTTCGTCGTGCGCAGCAACGACATCAACGCCTTCGCGTTCCCGAGCGGCCACATCGGCGCGAACGTCGGTCTCATCACGGCGGTCTCGAGCGAGGACGAGCTCGCCGCCGTGCTCGCGCACGAAGTCGCCCACGTCACCCAGCTGCACACGCTGCGCGCGTTCGAGGACTCGAAGAAGACCGCACTGCCCATCGCGCTCGCGATGCTCGGCGCGATGGTCGCCTCGCGCAACCGCACCGATGACGCCGGCCAGGCGGCGATGATCGGCGGACTGGGCCTCATGCAGCAGCGCGCGATCAACTTCACGCGCTACGACGAGATCGAGGCCGACCGCGTCGGCATCCAGACACTCGCCAAGGCCGGCTACGATCCGCTCGCGATGGCCGACACCTTCTCGATGTTCCAGCGCACCATGCGCACGAACGGCATCGATGTCCCGGAGTTCCTGCGCACCCATCCGATCGACGTCAATCGCATCGCCGATGCGAAGGCCCGCGCGGGCCAGCTCGCCGACCTGTACACGCCTGCACGCCCTGGAACACCCGTCACGACCGTCCGGGAGCCGGGCACCGACGGTGCGCCCGCCCCGTTGCTTCTCACGATTCCAAGACTGACCGTGGGTAGCCCGCGTGCCGTCGTCTCGGCCGCCGACGGCAGCAGCGACTTCCATCTCATGCGCGAACGCGCCCGCGTGCTCGCGGCCGAGGTCCCGGCGACGATGCTGCGGTACTACGCCGACGACCTGAAATCGAACCCGTCGTCGTTCTCGCCGGCCAGGCATTACGGCCATGCGCTCGCGATGCTGCGCGCACGCCAGCCCGAGAATGCCGCGAAGGCCTTCGAGGCCCTGCTCGCCGACCACCCGGGGACGCTCGCGTTCGAGCTCGGCCTCGCCAACGCCCACGACCAGTCGGGCGACCGGGCCGCCGCACTGGCGCGCTACGAGCGCCTCCAGCACGACTCGCCGGGCAACCGCGCGGTGGCGCTCGCCTATGCGTCGGCGCTGGTGTCGAACGGCCAGGCCGACAGCGCGAAGCGTGCCCAGGAGATCCTGCGCCCGCTGCTCGCGCGCCACGGCGACGATCCGGAACTGCAGCGCAGCTTCGCACGCGCCTGCGAACTCGGCGGGGACAAGGTCCGCGCCACAGAGGCGTTCGCCGAAGCGACGTTCCTCAACGGCCGCGCCGAGGACGCCCTCAACCAGCTCAAGAACCTCAGCAAGAACAACGAGCTCGACTACTACCAGCGCGCGCGCGTCGATGCGCGGATCACCGCGATGACCCCGATCGTGCTCGAGCAGCGCAAGCGCGGCCAGCGGACGGACGACACCTCGTCCGGCGGCAGCGGCGTCACCGCCTTCGGGGAGACCACCGGCGAGTGCCGTCACATGCCGTGCATGAGGATGTCATCGCAACGTAACAGTGCTCCGTTGCAATGAACGTGTCACAAGGCACCCCCGACGGGGCCATCGACCACGACGCCGTGCAGAAACGCATCCTCATCGTCGAAGACGAGCCCGCGATCCGCGACATGGTGGCTTTCGCCCTGCGAAAGGCCGGCATGGAAGCGGTCCACGCAGGCGACGCGCGCAGCGCGCAAACCGCCATCGGCGACCAGGTCCCCGATCTCATCCTGCTCGACTGGATGCTGCCCGGCATGAGCGGCATCGACCTCGCACGTCGACTGCGCCGGGAAGACCTGACCCGCGACGTGCCGATCATCATGCTCACCGCGCGCGGCGAGGAAACCGACCGCGTCAACGGCCTCGATGCCGGCGTCGACGACTACGTGGTCAAGCCGTTCTCGGCCCGCGAGCTCGTCGCCCGCATCCGGGCCGTCATGCGCCGCGCCCACGGCGAGGACGCCGAGGGCGTCGTCGAGATCGGCGGCCTGCGCATCGACAGCGCCGCGCACCGCGTGTTCGCGAAGGACCAGACGGTGCCGATCGGTCCTACCGAGTACCGCCTGCTGCACTTCTTCATGACGCACCCCGAGCGCGTGTACTCGCGCAGCCAGCTGCTGGACCATGTCTGGGGTGGAGGCGTCTATGTCGAGGAACGTACGGTCGACGTGCACATCCGCCGCCTGCGCATGACGCTCGCGCCGTACCAGCTCGACGGCCTCGTGCAGACCGTGCGCGGCGCGGGTTACCGCTTCTCGGCCAACGTGTGAAGCAGCGTACCGCTCGTCGACGCGCCGAGCTGTTCGGGCTGCTGCGCGCCTTCCGCGATGCCGCGGTCGCCCTGCCCGACGCCTTCGTCGCCATCGACGAGCACCAACGGGTGCTGTGGTTCAACGCGGCGGCCGGACGCCTGCTCGGCCTGTCGTACCCGAACGACCTCGGCGCGCGACTCTTCGACGTCGTCGACATCCCGCGCATGCCCGAATGGATCGCGAGCGGAGGCGCCGAGGCGCTCACGGAAGTGATCGCACCGACCGACGCCGACGTCCATCTCACGCTGCGCCTGATCCCGTACGCGCAGGATCACGCGCTGCTGCTCGCACGCGACGTCAGCCAGATGCTGCGCGTGGAGAAGGTGCGCCGCGATTTCGTCGCGAACGTCTCCCACGAACTGCGCACGCCGCTCACCGTGGTGCACGGTTACCTCGACCTCATCGAGCCCGAGCAGATCCCCGAGTACGAGCCGATACTGCGCGAGTTGCGCAACCAGTCGCGCCGCATGACCCAGATCGTCGAGGATCTGCTCACGCTGTCGCGGCTCGACGCCGAGGAGGCGCTGCCCGAGTCGCGCGTGGCGATGCGCCCGCTCATGAACTCGCTGCATCGCGACGCCGAGGGGCTCAGCCGCGGCCGCCACACCATCGTGCTCGACATGAAGGGCGACGACGACCTGCGCGGCTCCTCGAAGGACCTCTACAGCGCGTTCTCGAACCTCGTCAGCAACGCCGTGCGTTACACGCCCACGGGCGGCCGCATCACGATCGGATGGAGCAGCGGGCCACGCGGTGGACGCATGCGTGTCACCGACACCGGGCATGGTATCGCCCAGCAGCACCTGCCCCGATTGACCGAGCGCTTCTACCGCGTGTCGACGAGCCGCTCGCGGGAGAGCGGTGGTACCGGCCTGGGCCTGTCGATCGTCAAGCACGTACTGCAACTCCACGATGCACACCTGGAAATCGAGAGCGAGGTCGGTGTCGGCAGCACGTTCACGTGCGTGTTCGAACGCAACCGCCTGCTCTCTCCCGAACACGCCGCCGAGGAAGCCTGACATGTCCGCCGCCACGAGCCAGGACGCCACCGAAACCCTCGTGGAGGGATCCGCCCTCGACAGCGCGCCCCCTGCCGACGTGGGCGTGCCGCTGGCCGACTTCGCCGATCCGACGCTGTACCTCAATCGTGAACTCGCGCAGATCGAGTTCAACATGCGCGTCATGGCGCAGGCACAGGATCCGGCGAATCCGCTGCTCGAAAGGCTGCGCTTCCTGTGCATCTCGTGCACCAACCTCGACGAGTTCTTCGAGGTTCGCGTCGCGGTCCTCAAGCACCACGACGCATTCGGCGACTCGCAGCCCGGCGCGGATGCACTGACGCCCGCCGAAGTGCTCTCGCGCATCCGCGAGCGTGCACTCGTGCTCGTCAAGCAGCAGTACGACTGCTGGAACAACGATCTGCTGCCGGCGCTCGAGCGCGAGGGTATCCGCTTCCTGTCGCGCACCGCGTGGACGGTCAAGCAGCGCCGCTGGTTGCAGGGCTATTTCCGCAACGAGACCTTGCCGGTGCTCTCGCCGCTCGGCCTCGATCCGGCCCATCCGTTCCCGCGCATCCTCAACAAGAGCCTGACCCTCGCGATCGTGCTCAAGGGCAAGGATGCGTTCGGCCACGAAGGCCACATGGCCTTGCTGCGCGCGCCGCGTTCGCTGCCGCGCATCATCCGCCTGCCTGCCGAGATCTCCGACGGCACGACCGACTTCGTGTTCCTGTCGGAGCTGCTGCAGGAGTTCATGGACGAGCTGTTCCCGGGCATGCAGGTGAAAGGCTCTTACCAGTTCCGCGTCACGCGCAACAGCGAGCTGTTCGTCGACGAGGAGGAGGTCGAGAACATCGCGATCGCACTGCGCGACGAATTGCGCGGCCGCGGCTACGCCAAGCCGGTGCGCCTCGAGGTCGCCGCGGATTGCCCGCAGGCGATCACGGCGATGCTCAAGCAGAACTTCGAGCTCGGCGACCACGACATCTACCGTTGCGAAGGACCGGTCAACGTCAGCCGCAGCATGGCGATCTACGACCAGATCGATCGCCCGGACCTCAAGTACCCGCCGTTCACGCAGCGCATCCACCCGGCCGTGCTCGAGGGCGACAGTCTTTTCCATGCGATCCGCGAGCGCGACATCCTGCTGCACCACCCGTACGAGTCGTTCGTCACGGTGACGGAACTCGTCAAGCAGGCCAGCCTCGATCCCGACGTACTCGCAATCAAGCAGACGCTGTACCGCGCCGGCAACGACTCGCCGCTCGTCGACCATCTCATCGAGGCCGCGCGTCAGGGCAAGGACGTCACCGTCGTCGTCGAGCTGCGCGCGCGCTTCGACGAGGAAGCCAACCTGCGCCTCGCCAACCGCCTGCAGGAAGCGGGCGTGCAGGTCGTCTACGGCGTCGTCGGCTACAAGACGCACGCCAAGATGCTGCTGATCGTGCGGCGCGAGACCGGCGGCCTGCGCCGCTACGTGCACCTGTCGACCGGCAACTACCATCACGGCACGTCGCGCGTGTACACCGACTTCGGCCTCATGACGGCCGATGCCGAGATCGGCGAGGACGCTCACCTGCTGTTCCTGCAGCTGTCGGGACTCGGCCCGGTCATCAAGCTCAAGCAGCTGCTGCACTCGCCGTTCACGCTGCACAAGGGCCTCATGGCCAAGATCGAGCGCGAGGCCGCGAACGCCCGCGCCGGCAAGCCAGCGCGGATCATCGCCAAGATCAACGCGCTCAACGAGCCGGCCGTGATCGCGACGCTCTACCGCGCCTCGTGCGCCGGCGTGCGCATCGATCTGGTCGTGCGCGGCGCGTGCACGCTGCGCCCGGGCATCCCGGGCGTCTCGGAGAACATCCGCGTGCGCTCGATCGTCGGTCGCTTCCTCGAGCACAGCCGCGTGTACTGGTTCGCCAACGACGGCACGCCCGAGATCTACTGCTCGAGCGCCGACTGGCTCGACCGCAACCTCCTGCGCCGCGTCGAGACCTGCTTCCCGATCCGCGATCCGAAGCTCGCGCGCCGCGTCTACGAGGAATCGCTCGAGAACTATCTCGAGGACAATACGCAGGCCTGGGAGCTCGATGCCGACGGCACTTACACCCACCTGCAGCCTGGTGACGACAAGCCGCATTCCGCGCAGTCGACGCTCCTCGCGAAGTTCAGCGGCTGATTCCGTGGCCGCACCGACACCGCGAGGCATCCGTGACGGCGACACGATCGCCGCAGCCGATCTCGGCTCGAACAGTTTCCACCTCGTCGTCGCGCGCTACGCGAAGGGCGAACTCCGCGTGATCGACCGCCTGCGCGAGACCGTGCGTCTCGCCGCGGGCCTCAAGCCGGGGGGCACGCTCACGCAGGAGCGCCGCGAAGCCGCGCTCGCCTGCCTCGCACGCTTCGGCCAGCGCATCGCGGATTTTCCGGTGGGTCGCGTGCGCGCGGTCGCCACGAACGCGGTCCGCCAGCTCGCTCACCCGCAGGCCTTCCTGCTTCCCGCGGAAACGGCACTCGGCCATCCGATCGAGATCGTGTCGGGTCGCGAAGAGGCGCGTCTCATCTACCAGGGCGTCGCCCACGGCCTGCCGCTGTCGGAACACAAGCGCCTCGTCGTCGACATCGGCGGCGGCAGCACGGAGTTCATCATCGGCCGCGGTTACGAAGCCCTCGAGAGGGAGAGCGTCCAGGTCGGCTGCATCGCGAGCACGTTGCGCTTCTTCGGCGACGGCAAGATCACCCAGCGCCGCTGGCAGCAGGCGCGCAGCGAGATCGCCGTCGAGCTGCAGCAGTTCGGCGCGCACTACCGCGAGCGCGGCTGGAGCGAGGTGATCGGCTCCTCGGGCACGGCCAAGGCGATCGCCGCGATCGCCCAGGCCAACGGCTGGAGCGACGGCGGCATCACGCGCGCCTCGCTCGACCAGACGCGCGCGGCGCTGCTGCGCGCCGGCAACGCCGACGACCTGGATCTTCCCGGCCTGTCCAGCGACCGCGCCGCGGTGATCGCCGGTGGCGTGGCCATCCTCGACACGATCTTCGACACGTTCGAGATCGCGCAGATGCAGGTCTGCGATACCGCGATGCGCGAAGGCCTGTTGCACGACATGGTCGGCCGCGCGCTGCAGAAGGATCCGCGCCACACCAGCGTGGCCGGTCTGGCCGAACGCTACGACGTGGACAAGAACCAGGCCGCGCGCGTCGGCCGCACGGCGCTCAAGCTGTTCGATCAGATCGCCGCGGAGTGGTCGCTCGATGCGGGCACGCGCACCCTGCTCGCCTGGACCGCGGACATCCACGAGATCGGCCTCGCCATCGCGCACAGCCAGCATCACGTGCACGGTGCCTACATCGTCGCGAATTCCGACCTCGCCGGTTTCAGCCGGCAGGAACAGCAGCTGATCGCGGCGATCCTGCGCCTGCACCGCCGCAAGCCGGATGCGGGCACGCTGCGCGCCCTGCCGCCGCGCATGCAGCCGGTCGCCCAGCGCCTCACGACGCTGCTGCGCCTCGGCGTGCTGCTGCATCGCTCGCACAGCGAATCGGCGCTGCCGGACATCGCCCTGCGTGCCGGATCCGATGGCGCGCTGGCGATCGAGCTGCCGCGCAAATGGCTCGACCAGCACCCGCTGACGCGCGTCGATCTGGAGCAGGAGCGCGACTACCTGCGCCACCTCGACATGCGCCTCGTCCTGCCGAAGGCAGGCTGAGCACTTCGCTCCTCACATCGACGCCCCGCGAGCGCGGGGCGCCGCACCACGGATGCCCTCGTCCGTGCTCGCCGCCACTTCGTGGTCTTGCACGTCGCGATCGAGCGCCTATCATGGCGCGCACCCCTGCCAAGGATCATTCCATCATGCTGCGTTTCCGCTCGACGATCACCCGACTCGGCCTTCTCTTCGCGCTCGTGGGCGCGCCCGTGCTCGCGTTCGCACAGGCCAAGCCTGCGGCTCCCGAAGCGAAGCCGGAAGCCAAGCCCGCCGCCGCCGCGACGGATGCGAAGCCGGCCTCGCCGCGCGTGCTGATCAAGACCAGCCTCGGCGAGATCACCGTCGAACTCAACGCCGAGAAGGCACCGAAGAGCGTCGAGAACTTCCTGCAGTACGTGAAGGACGGCTTCTACGACGGCACGATCTTCCACCGCGTCATCGCCAACTTCATGATCCAGGGTGGCGGCTTCACGCCGGACCTGCGCCAGAAGCCGACGCGTCCGTCGATCGCCAACGAAGCCAAGAACGGGCTTTCGAACAAGCGCGGCACGATCGCGATGGCGCGCACCTCGGACCCGAACTCGGCGACCGCGCAGTTCTTCATCAACACGGTCGACAACCGCAACCTCGATTACGTGAGCGACGAGCGCGCGGAGACCTGGGGCTACGCGGTGTTCGGCCAGGTCGTCTCCGGCATGGATGTCGTCGACGCGATCCGCTCGACGGCGACGGGCCCGAAGGGGCCGTTCCGTGGTGACGTGCCGTCGACCGACATCGTCATCGAGAAGGTCACGGTTCTCGAGTAATCCCGCACGCCCGTGGTGGCCGCGCACGCCTCGCGTGCAGGCCGCCGTCCCGTGCGCCGGCATGACGCCACACCGGCGCGCGGGATACGCGGAGTGCGCAGGAGCACGCCCGCATGACCACACTCTTCATCTCGGATCTGCACCTCGATGCCTCGCGTCCGCACATCACGGACCTGTTCGAGGCGTTCGCACGCGAGCAGGCGACGGCCGCCGATGCGCTCTACATCCTCGGCGACCTGTTCGAGGCGTGGACCGGCGACGATACGGGCGATCCGACGGCGCAGCGCTTCGTCGACGCGCTCGCGCCGCTTCGTGACGCCCGGATACCGTGCTTCTACCTGCACGGCAACCGCGATTTCCTGCTCGGTGACGCCTACGCGCGCCGCGCGGGCCTGACGCTGCTCGCCGACCCGAGCGTGCTCGAGATCGAGGGCGTGCGCACGCTGATCATGCACGGCGACACGCTGTGCACCGACGATCTTCCCTACCAGGCGTTCCGCTCGCAGGCCCACTCGCCGACATGGCAGCGCGCCTTCCTGTCACGTCCGCTGGTCGAAAGGGAAGCCTTCGCGCGCCATGCACGCGAGGAAAGCCGCCGGCACACCGGCAGCACGATGGCCGCGATCATGGACGTCAACCCGCACGCCGTCGAAGCGGCGATGCACGCGTCACGCGCACATCGCCTGATCCACGGCCACACCCATCGTCCGGCCGTGCATCGATTCACGCTCGACGGCGAGCCCGCCGAGCGCATCGTGCTCGGCGACTGGTACGAGCAGGCCAGCGTGCTGACCGTCACGCGCGAGGGCATCGACCTCGCGTGGAGCACCCGCCACGCTCACTGAGCGGCGGGCACAGCCGCCTTGGCGACGACCTTCTGCGGCGTGGTCAGTGGCTCCTTGCGTCCATCCTTGTAGATGACGCCGACCGAGTACCAGTAGGTCTTGCCCACCACCGCACCGGTGTCGCGCCACTGGTAGCCATTGGTGACACCCGGCGCGGAAGACTGCGTGGCGATCGTGGCGTCGTTGATGCGGCGGAACGGGCCCGTTTCGCTGTCGGAACGCAGGATCCGGTAACCGTACACCGCATCCTCGTCGGCGACCGCCCACTTGAGGAGGGGACCGGTTCCCGGCGGAGGTGCAGCGCCGGCATCGCGGATCTGGGAGCGGATGGCCTGGCCGAGGTTGGCTGGACCGCGCTTCGCAGCGGCGACGGACGACTCGGCGGGTCCATCGACCGGCTCGACACCGGGAGGCAAGGCGACGCCCTTCACTTCGATCGGCAGCGTCCTGCGCGACGAAGGAACCTCGACGGTCACGGTGCCGGTGAACGGCCCCATCGCGAGTCCCTTGCCGAGTGTCAGCCTCAACGACCGGCAACCCTTCGCTCGGGGCTGGCACTCGACGACCTCCGCCTGCCCTTCGATACCGTCGAGCCTGACATCACCCGTCTCGAACGATTTCCCATCGATGTTCTCGAGCCGGAGATCGTAGGGACGGGAAGCATCCGTACGCACGATGCCGAGGTCGAAGGGATCCTGCGCAGGGCGCACGGCACCCGCGATGTGTCCTTTGATGCCGATAGCCACCTTGCGCTGCGGGCCCTCGGCGAGCGATACGACGACCTTCGCATCCGGCAGTGCGCCCCATGGCGCGTCGGGCTTGAGACGAGCCTGGACAGTGCGCTTGTCCGGGGCGACGCGCGCTTCGACGAACGCGGGCGACTCGACGATACCTGTGATCTCGAGATCGCCGATGTCGGTGCTGTCGAGCGTGATCGCCGACCACCCCGCATCCTCGCCGGCCACGACGCGACCGAAATTCATGGGCACGAGGGGATGCTCGAGAACGCTCGCGACGAAACCGTAGGCGTAGCCGAAACGCTGGGGGCGACCGTCTTCATCTGTCTCGAGCCGGTACGTCCTGCTGACGAGGCCCGAAGCGCTCCCCGGGCGCACCTTCGCCTTGAGTTCCGACGCCTTGCCAGGCGCAAGCGTGACCTTCGAGGGCTCGACGCTTTCGGCAGGGTCGAGCGCAGATGCGGAGACGACGAGTGGCACCTTTCCTGTGTTGCGAAGCACGATCGCGCAATCGAACTCGCTGTAGGCGTAGCGCTCGCCGAAATCGCAGTTCTGCTCCACCGCGAGGGCGGAGGGCAGCATCATCGGCGGCACTGGCGCCGCCGACAGCATCAGGGACGAGAATGCGGTGATGAACATGACGCGTTGATCCGTGGTGAAACCCCAATAAAAAACCCACCCGTCAGAGACGGGTGGGTCTCGTGCAACACCTGCTGCGATCGATTACTCGACCGAGAAGCCCTGCAGCGTCACCGGCAGCGTCGTCCAGTTGAACGTGAACGTACCACAGCGCGGCGGATCGGTGACCGCGAGGCCCGAATCCGACGTGACGACCATGATGTAGTTCGCGCCAGCCGTCAGGCCCATCGACTCGATGTTGACCGGGACGCCCGGAGCGAAACCACCGATCGGCGGGCTGCTGCAGTCCTGCGCGATGACGACTTCACGCTCGGCACCCGTGACCGTGAGCGGACCAGCTGCACCCTGCGGGCCTGCCGGGTTGTAGCGGAACGAGTAGACCTGCGACGGATGCGGAGCGACCGCGCCGCCGAGCGGAATGCCGGCCTGGCCGCCGCACGTCGTACCGGACTCGGAGCCGTTCGGAACCTGGTTCAGGACCGTCGGAGCCGCGCAGGTGCCGGCGAACGCAACCACCGGGGCGAACATCGAAAGAGCAAGCGTAGCGAGCAGAGGGCGCTTCATGGAGATTTATCCTCGTATTATGTTTGCAGGCAGGAACAGGATCAGTTCGCGCCAATGAACGTCTGGCGGCGCGAATCGAACTGGTCGAAATGGACGGCGCGACCCGTCTGAGCCGTACGGAAGCCCGGCGAAGCCTGAGCCAGACCCAGCACCGCAGAGTCCACGCCACCGGTCCATGCCGTGTTGTTGGCCGTCAGCGTAGCAGTCGGCGACGCTTCGGTCGTGTTGTTCAGCCACACCTTGACACCACCGGCGGCGCCCTTCGTCCACTCGATCTCGACACGGTGCACGCCAGCCGTGCCACCGCTGAGCGGAATCGCAGTACCGGCAAAACCACCGACACCACCCGTGCTCGCCGTCAGGATGCCGAGCGTCTTCGACGTACCGGCGACATTGCCGTACACCGTCAGGCGGACGAGCTCGGAAACGCCGGCATTCGGCGCATCGGTCGTCGCGGCGAACACACGAACGAGGTGTGCGGTCGTCTGGCCGGTCAGGCTGTCGACATTGATGAGGAACTGCGCGCGGTAGCGCTGCTCGGCAGCCGGCGTGTCGTCACGCACGAACGCCGAAGCCGAACCGAGGTTGCCCGTCAGCGTGGCGCTGAGCTTGCACGCCGTGCCGGCGTAACCGCCGGCCGTGGACACAGCCGTGCCGCCCGCAGCAACGGTCGCCGACCACGGGGTCGGGCTCAGGCTGGCCGGGCACTGCGCCATGGCCGAACCCGCAAACGCGAAACCCGCCAGACCGAACAGCGCCAGCGACAGCGACTTGATCTTCGTATTCATCTGAACATCTCCAGGATGGTTCGGGCGGGGGCTTTCCCCTTCCCCTTCACTTGTTGGCGAAATAGCCTCGCCTGAATCTGGAACGCGCGGAGCATAAGGACATTCCCTTTTGCCCGTCAACCACTTCCAGACACAAACTAGACCGATTTGACAGCACCGTGGCGGCGGCTGGTGCCTGGCCTTCCGGCCACGAGGGACGAACCTCACGGGCCGACCACGTCCACACTCCCACTAGACGCAGCATGAATCCGGAACCGGACACGCGGAACCGGACTTTCGTGCCGCGGTCTTCTCCACCTCCCCTGAAGCGGACCTCCCCGGTCGTGTGGACGTGGGTATATATACGGTGTCGCCCCGAACGGGCAAGCGGTACGGCGCCGACGATCGACGTACGACACGGAACCGGGTGCGCGCCGCACCGGAGGCTGGACTGCTGCCGTCCCGGCGATTGACAGCATCGCCGCGCGATATCCAGAATCGCCGTCCCCCTGCGCCCCGGATGCGCTACGCACGATGCTCGCTTTCCTGCCCGCCGACAGCCTCGCGGTGATTCCCGCACGCGACGAGGTGACGACCGTCGGCGCCGTGGTGGCCGGTGTGCGCGCCGCGATCGGATGCCGCGTGCTCGTGGTCGATGATGCGAGTACCGATGGAACGCCGGCGGCGGCGCGGGAAGCGGGCGCCGACGTGCTCACGCTGCCCCTCGGACTCGGTGCGTGGGGAGCGAGCCAGGCCGGCATCCGTTACGCGGAGCGCCACGGATTCCCCGCCGTCGTCACGCTCGACGCGGACGGCCAGCACCTTCCCTCGTCGCTGATCGCGCTGTTCGATGCCCAGGCGCGGACCGGCGCGAGCGTCGTGATCGGCACCTGCGTCGAACGACTCAGCACGGCCAAGCGCGTCGCGTGGCAATACCTGCGCACCCTGACCGGCCTCGGACTGCGCGACTTCACGTCCGGACTGCGTCTGTACGACGCCGCAGCGATCCGTGAGCTCGCCGCCCCCGGCGCGAGCCTCCTCGACTACCAGGATGTCGGTGTGCTCATGCTGCTGGCGAAAAAAGGCCTGCGCATCGTGGAAACCCCCACACCGATGCGTGCGCGCGAGACCGGCCATTCCCGCGTGTTCGCATCCTGGGCGGTTGTCGCGCGCTACATGTTCAACACGACGATCCTGTGCTTGTCGCGCTTCGATCTGGAGCAGCGACGCAACGGACGCGGAGCGGAAGCATGACGGGCCAGATCACCGCCGCGATCCTCGGCGTCGCACTGGCCGGGACGATCCTCTACCTGGTCCGTCGCGACCACCTGCACGGCCCGTTCGCGGCGTGGTGGCTGATCGTCGCGACCGCGACCCTGGCGCTCGGCGTGTTCCCTTCCCTCGTGCTCTGGCTCGGCCGCGTCACGGGCATCAGCTACGCCCCGGTGCTGCCGATCATCATCGGCCTCTCGCTCGTGCTGCTGCGCCTGCTCAAGCTCGACATCGACCGCTCGCGCCAGGAGCGCCAGATGCGCCGCCTGACGCAGAAGCTCGCGATCCTCGAGCACGAACTCGCCGAACTGCGCGCGCGTGGAACGACGGCGACCGGGACGAAGACCACCCCGCCGCCCGCGCCGTGAGCGGCGCAGGACGCGCGGCACGAGGCCGCTGACCGATGCGCGTCCTCCACCTCGGCAAGTACTACGCACCGCAACGTGGCGGCATCGAGCGCCATCTCGAGGATCTCGCACGCTGGCTGGTCGCGCACGACGTCGAGGTCGACGCGCTCGTGCACCAGCCCGGGCGCATCCTGTGCAGCCGCAGCGAGCAACGTGACGGCGCGCATGTCGTGCGCGCCGGATCGTTCGGCACCGCGCTCTACGCGCCGATCAGTCCCGCCTACGCATGGCAGATGTCGCGCCTGCTGCGCGAGCGGCGTCCCGACATCCTGCACCTGCACCTGCCGAACCCTTCCGCATTCTGGGCGCTCGTCGATCCGGCCGCGCGCGCGCTGCCGTGGATCGTGCACTGGCATGCCGACGTCAGCCCCGACATGCCCGACTGGCGCGTTCGACTGGCCTACCGTGCGTACCGTCCGTTCGAGCAGGCGGTGCTCGCGCGCGCGTCCGCCATCATCGCGACGTCGCAGCCCTATCTCGACGCCAGCGACGCACTGGCCCGCTGGCATTCCAAGGTGCGCGTGATCCCGCTCGGCATCGATGGCGGCCCCGGCGACGATCCGCGTGACGTACCTGTCCCGCCATCGCCCGAGGCCCTGCGCCTGCTCGCGGTCGGCCGCCTGAGCCACTACAAGGGCTTCGACATCCTGCTCGACGCCCTCGCCCACGTGCCGGACGCGCGGCTCGTCCTCGTCGGCACGGGCGAAGAGGACGCCAAGCTGCGCGAGCGGGCCCGCGTGCTCGGACTCGCGGATCGCGTGTCGTTCCGCGGCGATGTCGACGACGGCAGCTTGCGTGCGCTCTATCGCGCTGCCGACGTGTTCGTCCTGCCGTCACTGGACCGCAGCGAAGCCTTCGGCATCGTGCTGCTCGAGGCGATGCGGGCCGGCCTGCCCGTCGTCGCGAGCGACATTCCCGGTTCGGGCGTGCGTCACGTCGTCGCCGACGGCGTCAGCGGCGTGCGCGTTCCGCGCGGTGATGCGGGGGCACTCGCCGGTGCACTGCGTGCGCTCGCCGCCGATCCGCAACGCCGCGCCGCGCTGGGCAGCAGCGGGCGCGACCGATGGCGGGACCGCTTCACGCTGGAGCAGTCGGCCCGCCAGGTGCTGGCGCTGTATCGGGAGCAGCTGGAAACGCATCGACCAGAAGCACCGCCAGCAACGTGAAGACCGGCCCCACGAGGTGCAGCACGAGGCGATTGGCGCTCGTGTAGTTCTCGGCCCAGGCCGACGCGTCGGTGAAGAAGAACAGTACGAAGAGGAACGCCGCGCACGAGGCGACGAGCGCGGCCAGTGCGCGCACGTCGCGCGTCGTGGCGACGACGCGCCAGCGCCATGCGAGCACGAGCGGCACGACGTACCACAGCAGGTGCCAGTTCGGCAGCGTGAGCAACCCTGCCAGCATCTGCGTGCCGACCGGACGCCAGCGCAGGTCGAGTTCGCCGAGCGCCGGAATGCCGACCTGTCCCCAGCTCACGCTGACCCAGCCCAGGCCGAGCATCGGGAACACGAAGCCGCCCAGCACGATGCCGGTCAAGGCCAGCAGGCCCAGTGCGGCGACGACGCTCCAGCGCCAGCGTCGCGGCAGCAGCGCGAGCACCGCGACCACCGATGCCAGCAACAGCCACACCGCGCCCTCGAGCTTGACGAACGGCATGCACAAGGCGAGGCCGGCCGCGAGCACGAGGTGCGCGCGTCCCCCGGATCGCATCCAGCGCATCCACGACAACGTGGCGAGACCGAATACGACCGTGAGCCAGAGGTCCGCGTAACCGGCGAGCGCGGCGTGCGCGCCGAGCAACGGCAGCGAGACCAGCGCATAGGTGAGTCCGATCGCCGGCAGCGGCCGCAGGCCGAATGCGCACCAGTGTCCGTACGACGCCAGCGCGAACGCCGCGAGCGCCCCCGTCCACGCGAGGTTGACGAGAGGTTCGTTCCATCCGCCCGCGGCACTCGCGAACCAGATCTGGATCCACGCCAGCAGTTCGGGGTAGTCCCAGATCGCCGCAGTCCGGTGCCCGCCGGTATCGTCGGCGAGCCACTCGCCCACGGGAACGAACGGCGCGTGATGCCCGAGCAGGAACCATGTCTTCGGCTTGACGGCCCAGGCCGACCACGCGTCCCAGGGGAACGTCGGCCGCAACCAGGCCTCGCTCGCGAGCACGCCGAGCCTCACCACGATCACGACGACCGCCATCCACCACAAGGCGCGCCACACCAGCGGCATCGCAGGCGCGAGCGGCAGGATGCGGCGGCGGCGCAACGCGATCGCCGCGGACCACGCAAGAACGCCCGTGCCGGTGAGCCACGGGACGGTCCGCGAGAACGTGGCGGTGACATCATCCGCCGCGAACCAGGATCCGAGCAGCGAGACCAGCACCAGTCCGATGATGAAGCCCGTGCCGGCGGCGGCCGCGACATCGGCCCACGTGCGCGCGCCGCGCGTGACCGCAAGGCAGATGCCGGTACCGGTCAGCCACGGCAGCAGCCAGGCGAGCACGTACGACAGGCTCATGGCGCCCCCTTGTAGCGCACGACGAGCAGGGCACCGCGCTGGAGCACGAGATCACCCGGGAACACCGAACCACCTCCCTCGAGCACACGCCTCGCGGCGTCGTAACGCCATGTGTCGTCGTCGTAGACGACGATGATCGTGCCGGCAGGCAACGCGACACCGGCCTGCATCGCCTGCGCGAGCACCGCCACGTTCATCGGCAACACGTGGTAGATCATGCGCAGGAGCGCGAACGACGACGACGAATGCACGATCACGTGGGTCGAGGCGGGCTCGTTGCGCAAGGCCGCACGGAGCGTCCCCGCGGCCTCGAGGATCTCGGTGTCCGCGGCGTGCTTCTCGCGCTCGGGCCAGGCGTAGTCCGCGAACAGCGTGCGCGTCGCTTCGTGGCGCCAGCGCAGGCCGGCATGCCACTGCAGATCGAGGACGACCCAGCCGGCGACGATCGCGACCACCGCGACACCGGCGAGGCGGCGCCCGCGCACACGCAGCACGAGTGCAGCCGCGACCACGAGCAGACCGATCCAGATTACGAGACACAGCACGAGCGACTGTGCGCGCGGCGTGTCGGTGTCGCGCCCGAGCGCATGCACGGAACGCTGGCTCCACGGCCAGTTGCCGAGCCAGTCCGTCCACAGTGCGGCGAACGATCCCGTCCACGAGCGCGAGACCAGTGCGGCCTCGACCAGCGTGAACGGCTTGAAGCCCTGCAGAGGCGGCACGACCTGCGGCGTGGGGTACTCGGCGAAGCCGAGCTCGACGATGCGTCCGTGCCATTCCGGCACCGTGCCGAGATCGAATGCGGCCTCGCCATCGCCGGGCCATGGCAGCGAGACGACGTGGACATCGTCGAGCGCGTCGGCGCGACGGAACACGACCGACAGTTCGAGCGTGTGCGGGAACTGCTCGAAACGGTAGCGCAGCAGGCGGTATTCGTCGGCCTCGATGCCGTTGAGCACGACCGACTGCAACGCGGTGCGGTCCTCGCCGACGGCGCCGATGCGCAGGCGGTCGTCGTCCTCGGCGCCCGCACCCATGACGACGCGGAAGCCCGACCCGGGCAGGGACATGCGCTGCTCGGGCGAGAACGGTGAGGAAGGCTGGAGTCCGGCGGCCCAGGCGAGCAGCAGGAGCGTGCCGGACAGCACGATCATGCCGAACAGTGCGCGCCTCACGCGGCCACCTTGCCGAGACGCCGCATCTCTTCGTCCGTGAACCCCGCGAGCAGGCGCGCCTCGAGATTGAAGGGACCTCGCAGACCCGCGGGAAGATGGCGCGCGAGCAAGGCCTCGAAGGTCGGCAGGGTCTCGACGCCCTCGCGCGCGCAGCACCACGCGAACCAGCGCGAACCGGCCGCAACGTGCGCGACCTCCTCGCGCAGGATCACCTCGAGCACGGCGACCGTGTCGAGGTCGCCCGCGGAACGCAGCCTCGCGATCATCGGCGGCGTCACGTCGAGACCGCGCGCCTCGAGCACGCGCGGCACCAGCGCCATGCGCTCCAGGCAGGATCCGGCCGTGCGCACGGCCATGTCCCAGAGGCCGTTGTGCGCGTCGAAGTCGCCGTAGGCGTGCCCCATGTCGGCGAGGCGCGCCTGCAGCATCGTGAAATGGCGTGCCTCGTCGGCCGCGACGCCGATCCAGTCGGCGTAGAACGCCTCGGGCATGCCGCGGAAACGGTACACCGCATCCCAGGCGAGGTTGATCGCGTTGAATTCGATATGGGCGACCGCGTGCACGAGCGCGGCGCGACCGGCCTGCGTCGACAAGGGCCGCTGCGGCAGCGCGCGCGGTTCGACGAGGTGCGGCCGCTCGGGTCGGCCGGGTTCGCCGATCGGATCAGGTGCCCCCGCATCACCGCCGACGAGCGCACCCCGCGCCGCGAGTGCGGCGTACTGCAGGGTCAACGCACACTTGATCGCGGGGTCGGCCGCGTCGAGGCATGCTCGGGCAGCGCCGGAGCGGTCCATGGCCGTCATGCGCTGCGTTCGATCCTGGTCATCACGCCGGCCGGTCGGGGGAACCGGCCGATTCTGCCCCTTTCACCGCGGATACGGAACCCGCGGCGAACCCGGGGTCAGCCCACCTGGCGTCGTTTGTCCTTGGCCTCGTCGGAACGCGAGAACTCGAGCTGGTCGAGGTAGGTCGGCTCGACACCGGTCACGTACTCCCCGGAGAAGCACGAGGTATCGAAATCGTGGAGGTTGTCGTTGCCCTCGCACACCGCGGCGACGAGATCGTCGAGGTCGAGGTAGACGAGCCAGTCCGCGCCGAGCAGTTGCTCGACCTCTTCCTCGGTGCGGCCGTGGGCGACGAGCTCGGCGGCCTTCGGCATGTCGATGCCGTAGATGTTCGGATAGCGCACCGGCGGTGCGGCCGAGGCGAAGAACACCTTGCGTGCGCCCGCGTCGCGGGCCATCTGGATGATCTGCTTGGACGTGGTGCCGCGCACGATCGAGTCGTCGACGAGCAGCACGTTCTTCTTGCGGAACTCGAGCGGCAGCGGGTTGAGCTTGCGGCGCACCGATTTCACGCGCTCGCTCTGCCCCGGCATGATGAACGTGCGGCCGATGTAGCGGTTCTTGACGAAGCCTTCGCGCATCGGCACGCCGAGTGCCTGCGCGAGCGACGATGCCGCGGTGCGCGAGGTGTCGGGAATCGGGATCACCGCGTCGATGCCGTGGCCGGGCTTGAGGCGCTGGATCTTCGCGGCGAGGCGCTCGCCCATGCGCAGGCGCGCCTTGTAGACCGAGACGTCCTCCATCATCGAGTCCGGTCGCGCGAGGTACACGTACTCGAAGATGCACGGCGCGTGCACGGCCGGCTCGCCGCACTGGCGCGAGTGCAGCTCGCCGTCGAGCGTGATGAGCACGGCCTCGCCGGGTTCGATGTCGCGCACGAGGCGGAAGCCGAGGATGTCGAACGCGACCGATTCGGACGCGACGGCATACTCCTTGCCTTCGGCCGTGTCGCGCTCGCCGAGCACGAGCGGGCGGATGCCGTGGCGGTCGCGGAACGCGACGATGCCGTAGCCGAGCAGCAGCGTCGCCACGGCGTAGCCACCGACGCAACGACGGTGCACGCCGGCGATCGCCTTGAAGATGTTGTCCGGCACCAGCGACATGCGGTCCTGGATCTGCAGCTCGTGCGCGAGCACGTTGAGCAGGATCTCTGAATCCGAATCCGTGTTGATGTGGCGACGGTCGTCCTGGTACATCTCGCGGCGCAGCGTATCGGTGTTGACGAGGTTGCCGTTGTGCGCGAGCGCGATGCCGTACGGCGAATTCACGTACAGGGGCTGCGCCTCGGCCGAGCCGTCCGAACCGGCCGTCGGGTAGCGGCAGTGGCCGATGCCGACGTGGCCGCGCAGGCCGAGCATGTCGTCACGCTGGAACACGTCCTGGACGAGGCCGTTGCCCTTGTGCAGGCGCAGGCGCGAGCCGTCGATCGTGGCGATGCCGGCCGCGTCCTGGCCACGGTGCTGCAATACGGTCAGTCCGTCGTAGAGCGCCGACGCGACTTCCGACTTGCCGACGATGCCGATGATTCCGCACATGGTTGTGTCACCGCGAAGAAGATGAAGGGGTGGACGGGGACGGCGCCGGAACCGGCGCGGCATCCTCGGGCAGGCGATCCATCGCGGCAGGCAGTTCCGCCTGGTCCAGGTATTTCGTGACGCCCTCGGGCAGTCGCGCGGTCACCCACGCGGCGCCTTCGCGGAACGTCGGCAACAACGTCGACTCCAGCCACCACGCGTCCCGCGTGAACGGCGTGAAGCCGAGCAGCAACACCAGCAGCACCACGAGCGCACCACCGCGCACGAGGCCGAACACCATGCCGAGCAGGCGGTCGGTGCCGGACAGGCCACTGCCGCTGACCAGCTTGCGCATCAGGAACCCGACGATCGCGCCGGCGATCAGCACCGCGACGAAGCACAGCGCGTACGCGAGGATCACGCGCGCGGAGGGCACCGATATGCTGGCGGAAAATTCCTCTGCAAGAGGCGGGCCGAACATCCAGGCGACCCAGAACGCGAGCACCCACACCGCCAGCGCGAGCACCTCGCCGATGAAGCCGCGCCACACGCCGACGAGGACCGACAGCGCGAGGATGCCGATGATCGCGTAATCCGCCCAGTTCATCGTCGTCGGGTTCCGTCGCGCGCCGCGAGGCGCACGGTCACTGCTGGGTGACGATCATGCCGTCGATCTTGAGCTGCGCCTTGACGCGCTCGCGCAGCTTGTCCGCATTGGCCCGGCTGACCTCGGGGCCGGCGCGCACGCGCCACAGCGTCTGCCCGTCGGCGGCGAGGCGGTCGACGTAGCCCGCGATGCCGGCCGCCTGCAGGCGGCCGCGCAACACGTTGGCGTCGGCCTCGGTCTTGAAGGCACCGAGCTGCACGGCCCAGCCACCGGGACGGTTCGCCGCGACCGCGGTCGCGGGCGCGTCGGCCTTGGCATCGGCGGCGAGCGTGACGATGCTCGACGGCACATCGGCGCGCACCTGCTTCATGCGCACGCGCGCAGCCTCGGCGGCGGCACGGTCGGCGAACGGCCCGACACGGACGCGCTGCGCGCTCTTGCCCTGGTAGTCGGTGGTCTCGGAGAACGCCGGGAAGCCGCCGCGCTTGAGCGCCGCGACGAGTTCGTCGACGTTCTTCGTCGACGTGTACACGCCCATGTGGACGAGGAACTGACCGTTCGCGGCCACGCCCGCCACCGGAGCTGCAGCGGCGGGCGGTGCAACCGCCGTGGCGGCAGGCGGTGTCGCGGTCGCAGCGGCAGGCGGCGCCACTGCAGGTGTCGGCGTGGTCGACGGCGCATGCTGGGCCGATTCGGGCGGACGACGCGACGGCAGGTCGACCGTCGCGACCCGGTCCGACTCGGGGATGGAAGGGTCGGCCGGCGCGATCTCGGGCGCCGTGGGCGCCGCCGCGGTCGCGGCGGGATTCGGCGTCGGCTGCACCGGCAGCACGCGCGTCTCGAACTCGCGGTCCGGCGCGGGCGGGATCTCGAGGTCGACGGTTTCCGACGCCTGCTTGGGGCCCGGACCGCTGAGCAGCATCGGCACGAAGATCACCGCGAGCGCGATGAGCACCACGGCGCCGAGCAGGCGTTGTTTCAGTGCGGGTTCCATGGAGCGCCCAGCTGACGAGTCGGCGCGATTATACGCACCCTGCTCCGCGCTCAGGTTCAGATTTCATCGCGCATCGCGATCGACGTGCGCGAGCGCGGCCGCCGCGACGAAGAACGAGCCGAACGCGAGCACGCGGTCACCCGGCGCGGCATCGGCGAACGCACCATGCAAGGCATCTTCGATCGACGCGTGGCGCACGGCGCCTTCGAGGCCGGCATGCGCGGCGAGCTCCGCCGCATTCGTGCCGCGAGGACTATGCGCATCGAGGCCGCCGAGATGCCAGCGATCGATGTACGCGAGCAGCGGTGCGAGGATGCCGTCGATGTCCTTGTCGGCGAGCACGCCGAAGGCCGCGAGATTGCGCCCGCGCGGCGGATTCGCCGCGAGCCACGCGGCCAGCGTGCGCGCCGCCTGCGGGTTGTGGGCGACGTCGATGACGAGTTCGGGCGGACCCGGCACGCGCTGCAGGCGCGCGGTGATGCGCGCCGACGCGAGGCCTCGCGTGATCGACCGTGCCGCCTCGGCATCGGGCTCGCCGAGCAAGGCCACGACGGACGCCACCGCTGCGGCCGCGTTGGCGAGCTGACACGGTGCCGCGAGCGGCAGCGCGGGCATCTCGAGCCGGATGTCGTCCTGCCGCCACACCGCACCGCCCTGCACGTCCGTTTCGACGGCGAAATCGATGCCGGCCCTCACGACGCGCGCTCCGATCGCCGCTGCCGCATCGAGCAGGCCTGCCGGAGGCGAGGCCTCGCCGAGGATCGCGGGTCTTCCCTCACGCAGGATGCCGGCCTTCTCGCGGCCGATCGCGTCGCGGTCGTCGCCGAGCCAGTCCTGATGGTCGAGGTCGATCGTCGTGATCACGGCGACGTCGGCATCGACGAGGTTGACCGCATCGAGGCGGCCGCCGAGGCCGACTTCGAGCAGCGCCACCTCGACACCACACCGCGCGAACACGAGGAACGCCGCGAGCGTACCGAACTCGAAATAGGTCAGCGGAATCTCGCCACGCGCGGCCTCGATGCGTTCGAAAGCTTCGACGAGCTCGGCATCACTGGCATCGTGACCTTCGACGCGCACGCGCTCGTTGTACTGCAGCAGGTGCGGCGAGGTGTACGCACCGACGCGCAGGCCGCGCGCGGCGAGCATGGCCTCGAGGAATGCGATCGTCGAGCCCTTGCCGTTGGTCCCGCCGACCGTCACCACGCGCGGCGCGGGTGCCGGTGCGCCGAGGCGACGCCAGACCTCGCCGACGCGCGCGAGGCCCATGTCGATGCCGCGCACGTGCACGCGCTGCTGGTACTCCAGCCAGTCGGCCAGCGAGCGTCGCGGAGCGTCCATGATGGCCTCAGCGCGTCAGGATGCGACGCGGCTTGATCGGCAGCCGCCCGCGCCAGTACTGGATCATGACGAAGCCCGCCGCCATGCCGCCGAGGTGGGCGAAATGCGCGACGCCGGCCTGCGTACCGGTGACGCCGAGGACGAGCTCGATCACGCCGTAGCCGGTCACGAACACCCAGGCCGGCATCGGGATCGGCGGGAAGATCAGCATGATGCGCTGGTGCGGATACATCATGCCGAACGCGAGCAGCAGGCCGAACACGCCGCCCGAGGCGCCGACGGTCCGGTAGAACCCGCCCGTGAACCACGCGATCACGGCGAGCTGCGCGACCGCCGCGCCGGCCACGCAGACGAGGTAATACGTCGCGAACGGTCGCGAGCCGAACAGGCGCTCGATCGCACCGCCGAACATCCACAGCGCGAGCATGTTGAACAGCAGGTGATACTGGTCGCCGTGCAGGAAACCGTAGGTGATGAGCTGCCAGGGTTCGAAACCGACCGGCCCCTGGTTCGACATCGCATGACCGATCGGCCACAACGCGAACAGGCGCGCGAGTTCGTTGGAGAACAGCTCGCCGCCTACCATCTGCAGCAGGAAGATGCCCACGTTCGACAGCAGCAACGCGAGCGTCACCGGCGGCAGGTTGATCGGCATGCAGGCTCCTCGGGACGGTGGCGCAAGACCGGAAGTGTAGCGCCGCCTCGCGCTTTCAACGGGGCGGCGGCCCCCACAGCTCGGCGTCGAGGTCGCGCTGCCAGCCGTGGCGGGCGAGGTCGACGCGGCCCTTCACGACGGTGACGCCTTCGGCGGCGAGCCGGCGCTGCTGCTCGCGGAACGGCGCGGTACGCGGTTCGAACGCGATGCGCCCGTCCGCACGCAGCACGCGGTGCCAAGGCAGTCGCGCCCCGGCACCGGCGTCGCGCAGAACCTTGCCGACGAGGCGGGCCCGGCCCGGCAGACCGGCGCGCGCGGCGATCTCGCCGTAGCTGGCGACGCAGCCACGAGGGATCGCGCGAATCACGTCGGCGATCACGGATTGCGCATCGGGGGCGTCGTCGTCGACTGACATCATCGGCGACGCACGCTAGCATAGCCGCCCGGTTTACGCGGAGAACCCGTCCCGTGCAGAGCTTCGAACAGATCCGGTCGCACGCGAGCAGCTCGCACACGCTGCGCACGAACGATCCCTACCTGATCAGCTTCGATCTGGAGCTCGCGCACGGCCGCCACCAGGGCATCTACCTGACCGAGCTCGAGGACGAGGAAGGCCACAAGGTGCTGCGCATCTCGACGCCGATCGGTCCCGCGACCGGGATCGACCCGGCCCGCTGCCTGCGCTTCAACTGGGAGCAGCGCACCGGCTACCTCGCGATCAGCGACCTCGACGGCTCGCCCTACCTGCACCTGTGCGAGAACCGCCCCTACGGCATGCTGCGCGGCGAGGAACTCGACCGCGTGATCGCCGAACTCGGCCAGCTCGGCGACCGCCTCGAGCTGTCGCTCTCGGCCGGCGGCGACGCGCTCTAAGCTCCGTGCCGCATCCCCGCGAGGCTTTCCCGCGCCGGATTAGCCCGGCGCCGGTCGTCGCGGCCTGCATCCCCGTCGCATGCTGATGCGCGCGACGCTGCGCCGGTTCGTCGTCGGCCGCACGCTCGAAGCCTGCATCGCCGACGGCCGCGACAACATGACGGTGCTGCGTCTCGTCGCGGCGCTGCTCGTGCTGTTCGGTCACAGCTACGTGCTCGCCGCACCCGGCCTCGCCGACGACGATCCGCTGCACCGCCTGCTCGGCAACACCTACAGCCACTTCGTCGGTGTCATGGCATTCTTCGCGCTGAGCGGCCTGCTCATCACGATGGCCTGGCAGCGCCGGCCCTCGCTCGCGGATTTCCTGCGCGCGCGCGCGCTGCGCATCCTGCCCGCGCTCGCGGTGTGCCTGGTCCTTACGGTCGGCCTGCTCGGGCCGATCGCGACCACGCTCCCCGTCACCGACTACCTCGCCGCACGCGAGACCTGGACCTACCTCGGCGGCAACCTGTCGCTGGTCGCGCTGCAGTGGCAGCTTCCCGGCGTGTTCATGCACAACGCGGCGAGTGACGTGGTCAACGGCTCGCTGTGGACGCTGCCGATCGAGGCCGTGCTGTATCTGGTCGTCGCCTTGCTCGGTGTGTGCGGACTGCTCGCGCGGCGCCTGTTCGGCACGCTGGCGATCCTCGCGCTCGCGGTCGCCTGGCTGCACGCACCGCTGTCTGCGCCGCGCCCGTTCGCGACCTCGGCGATCCTCGTGACACTGTTCGTGTTCGGCACGCTGTGCGCGCTGCATCGCGAGAAGGTGCCGGTGTCGACCGGGATCCTGCTCGCGCTCGTGCTGCTCGCGTGGCTCGCCCGCGCGACCGACCTGCATCCACCGTTGCTCGGCGCCTGCATCGGCTACGCGACGCTGTGGTTCGCCTACGTGCCGCGGCTGCCCGCGTGGCGGTTCGGCGACCTGTCCTACGGCACCTACCTGTGGGGCTTCCCGGTCCAGCAGCTGCTCGTCGCGATGTTCGCGATCGCCTCACCGCTCTCGCTGTTCGTGGCGGCACTGGCCCCCACGCTGCTGCTCGCCGCGTTGTCGTGGCGCTTCGTCGAGCAACCTGCGCTACGACTCAAGCGCGCTGCGCGCGAGGCCTGAGGCTCAGTCGAGGCCGAGCGCCTGCACGAGGCGCACGAGGCCCCAGGCGATCACCGCAGTGACCGGGATCGTCAGCATCCACGCCCACACCATGCGTTCGACGACGGTCCAGCGGATCGCCGAGAAACGCTTGGCGGCACCGACGCCCATGATCGCCGACGAGATGTTGTGCGTCGTCGAGACCGGGATGCCGAAGTGCGATGCCGCGATGATGACGCTGGCCGACGCGGTCTCGGCCGCGAAGCCGTTGACCGGATGCAGCTTGACGAGCTTGTGGCCGAGCGTCTTGATGATGCGCCATCCGCCCGCGGCGGTGCCCGCGGCCATCGTCAGCGCGCAGACGATCTTGATCCAGGTCGCGATCTCGAAGCCCGTCTGCGCATCTTCCTCGACGCGCAGGAAGTGCATCCACGACGGAAGCCCGTCCAGCGTGCCGGCGGCGGTGGCGCCGGCCAGCGCGAGCGCGATGATGCCCATCGTCTTCTGCGCATCGTTCATGCCGTGCGAGAAACCCATCGCACTCGCCGACAGGATCTGCGCCTTGCCGAAGAAGCCGTTGAGGAAACGCGGCCGTCCGAGCTTCTGCAGCACGCCCGTGCGCGAGGCCAGGAAGCTCACGAACGCGAAGATGAAGCCCATGACGAGGAAGCCGAGCACGAAGCCGCCGAGCGGTGAACTGAACATCGGCAGGACCACCTTCGGCAGCAGGCCCTTGCCCTGCCACCAGTGCTCGCCGCCTTCCCACCAGATGATCGAAGCCCAGTCGTTGTGCGCGGCCGCCAGCGCGGCGCCGATAAGGCCGCCCACGAGTGCGTGCGAAGAACTCGACGGCAGCCCCCACCACCACGTGATGAGGTCCCACAGGATCGCGCCGAGCAGCGCGCAGATGAGCACCTGCGGCGTGACCGCGACGACGCCGGTGTCGACGAGGCCCGAGGCGATCGTCTTGGCCACCGCGGTGCCCCACAGCGCACCGACGAGATTGGTCGACGCGGCGAGCAGCACGGCCTGGCCGGGACTGAGCACCTTGGTCGCGACGACCGTCGCGATCGAGTTGGCAGTGTCGTGGAAGCCGTTGATGTACTCGAAGATCAGCGCGACGAGGACGACCAGCAGCACGAGGGTCAGGGCAACGGTCACCGGAGGTTTCCTCGCCTGCCGTCAGGAGTTCTTGAGCGCGATCTGGTAGACCACGTTGCCGGCGTCGCGGCAGCGGTCGATGGCCTTCTCGAGCAGCTCGAAGAGATCCTTGCGCAGCAGCAGGCGCGCGGCGTCCTTCTCGTTCGTGAAGAGCTCGCGGTACAGCTCGAGCAGCAGGCGGTCGGCCTCGCCCTCGATCGACTGCATGCGCTCGTTGAGGTCGTGCATGACGTCGAGCTTGAAGCCGCGGCGCAGCTCGCCGACCATCTGCACGATCACCTCGCAGGCGCGCTCGAGCATCTGCGCGCGCGAACTGTAGTCGATCTCGAGCAGGCGTTCGGCGAACATCGCGTAGCGTTCGGCGAATTTCTCGACCGTCTTCGGGATCTTGTACAGCGCCCCGGCGAGTGCCTCGATGTCCTCGCGCTCGAGCGCGGTCACGAACGTGTTGACGAGCTCGAGGTTGATCTGCGCGAACAGGTCCTTCTCGCGCTTGCGCGCGATGCGGAACTCATCCAGTGCCGGCGTCGGCGAGCGTTCGGCGAGCATCGCGCTGAGGGCCGTCGCGCTCTGCCGCGCGGCGTCCGCGCTGGCCTCGAGCAGGCCGTAGAACTTGTCACCTTTGCCGAAGATCGTTTGCAGCGAGAACATGGGCGCGCCGGGGCTCGTGGACGGGAGGCCCGTGGCGCCGGGCGCCGGCGGGCGGCGCGTATGTTACAGCAACATGACAGCCTGCCCGCCTGCGGCGCGGTGTCAGTCCCCGCGCGCGATCCGAGCCGTACGGTCCACGTCGGCGAGGATGCCGCGCAGCACGCGCACCTCGCGCGCGTCCGGCGAGGCGCGCAGGAACAGGCGGCGCAGGCGCCGCATGATCGTGCGCGGCGAGCGCCCCTTGTGGAAGTCGATCGCATCGAGCGTACCGGCGAGATGGCCGAAGAAGCCCTCGAGCTCGTCGGCGGTCGCCGGCACGTGGGCTTCGGCGGGAGCTTCCGTGGCACCCGCGAGCACGGCCATGCGCAGCTCGTAGGCGAGCACCTGCACGGCCTGCGACAGGTTCAGCGACGAGAAGTCCGGATCGCTCGGGATGTGCACGGCGGCGTGGCACAGCATGATCTCGTCGTTGCTGAGGCCGGTGCGTTCGTTGCCGAACACGAACGCCACCTCGCGGCCGTCGAGCGCCGCAGCGAGCATGCGCGCGGCGGCCTCGCGCGGCGGGATCTCCTCGAGCGCGACGCCGCGCGGGCGCGCGGTCGCACCGAGCACGAGCGTGCAGTCGGCGATCGCCTCGCCGAGCGTCGCGGTACGCGGCGCCTCGTCGAGCACGTCGAGCGCGCCGGCGGCGAGCGCGTAGGCGTCCGCATGCGGGAAGGCATGCGGCGCGACCAGCGACAGGCGCCGGAATCCCATCGTGCGGATCGCGCGCGCGGCGCTGCCGATGTTGCCCGGATGCGAGGTGTTGGCGAGCACGAAACGCACGCGTGCGGCGGCCGTCGCGGCCACGTCGCCTGCCGTGCTCATGCGAGGCTCCGGAGGGACGCCCGTTTGGAGAGGGACCGCGGATTTGCTACCCTTCCGCGCCGCGCCCTGCGCGGGCCCACGTTCTTTTTCATTCGCTTCCGCCGGAAACACGATGCCAAGACCCGCCGTCAACGTGGCGGTGCGCGCTGCGCGCGCCGCAGGCCAGATCATTCTGCGCTACATGAACCGCCTGGACAGTCTCGCCGTCGTCGAGAAGCAGCGCATGGATTTCGCGTCGGAAGTGGATCGGGCCGCCGAGGCCGAGATCATACGCGAGCTGCGCCGCTCGTTCCCGGCCCACGCGATCCTCGCCGAGGAAAGCGGCGAGCACGGCCGCGCGAAGCACACCTGGGTCATCGATCCGCTCGACGGCACCCACAACTACCTGCGCGGCATCCCGCATTTCGGCGTGTCGATCGCGCTGCTCGAGGACGGCGAGCCGATGCATGGCGTCGTCTACGATCCGCTGCGCGACGAGCTGTTCACGGCCAGCCGTGGCGACGGCGCCTACCTCAACGACCGCCGCATCCGCGTCAGTCCGCGCAGCGACCTCGGCGGCGCCCTGCTCGCCACGGGCTTCCCGTACCGCCAGCGCGCACATCTCGACGCACAGCTCGGCATGACGCGTGCACTGCTCGCGCAGGCCGAAGACCTGCGCCGCTCGGGTTCGGCTGCGCTCGATCTCGCCTACGTCGCCAACGGCCGTTTCGACGGCTACTTCGAGATCGGCCTCAAGCCCTGGGACATGGCCGCGGGCTGCCTGCTCGTGCGCGAAGCCGGCGGCCGCTTCTGCGACTTCGCCGGTCGTGACGGCCTGCCCGACAACGGCAACCTCGTCGCGGGCTCGGTCAAGGTCGCCGACGCCATCGTCAAGACGATCGCGCCCGAACTGACACCCGCGCTCGCGCGCTGAGGTCCGCGCCACGTTCGATATACGCCACGCGCCGGCCATCGGCGCGCGACAGAACGCAAGCGCATCCCCTGTCCGCACGGGGATCCCGCGCGCAATCTGACGCTACCGACACGCGCAGCCTCGTCGCGGCCCACGGCGGGATCACCTGCGGTGGTCCCGCCCTACGCGTGCAGCGTCGACGCTTGGGTAAGGCGGAACCCGCTCAGCGGATTCCGCCGAGGGTGCTGCCATCGCGCGCTCGATGCGATCGCCATGATGACGCGGCAACGCGGGGCAAGGCGGAATCGCCTGCGGAGGTCGAGCCGTGCGAAGTGGCGTCGACACCCATTGGCCTCCGCGAGCCAGAACCCCGTCGCCCCGGCGCAGGCCGGGGCCCAGAGCCTTTCGATGCGATGGTGGGCGTGAAAGCGAACTCGGGATGCAGACCTGTGCATGCGATGTGCGGAACGAGACCACGTCACGCGTCACCCGGCAGGCGCTGGGCCCCGGCCTGCGCCGGGGCGACAGACATGATGACATCGGAGCGTTCGTACAGGCTTCTCGACGCTCCGCCTGCCGACACATTCCACACCCCGCGCATGATGCGAACGCGCCAGGTGGAGACGTCTCGCGACCACGACGATGGCGAACGATCACACAAAGAAAAAGCCCGGCTTGCGCCGGGCTTTTTCGTGTCACAGGTGACGCGATGCGATCTTACTGACCGTCCACCGAAAGCTCGGTGCGGCGGTTGCGCGCACGGCCTTCCTTGGTGTCGTTCGTATCGATCGGCTGAGCCTCACCGAAGCCGCGCACGCCGATGATCTGGCTCGAGCTGACGCCCTTCGAGGTCAGGTAGTCGTACACGATCTGCGCGCGACGCTCCGACAGCTTCTGGTTGTACTCGTCGCTGCCGACCGAGTCGGTGTGGCCGTCGAGCTGCACGCGGACGCTCGGGTTGCGCGTCAGCACGTCGACCGCCTGGTCGAGGATCGCGATCGAATCCGACGTCGGCTCCTGCAGGGCCGGGTCGATGTTCTTCTCGCCGGACTTCGGACGGTCGAACTTGAAGTTCACGCCACGCAGGTCGATCGTGACCGGCGTCGCAGCGGGCTCTTCAGCGGCCGGCGGCGGCGGCGGCGGCGGCGTCTCGACCGGGGGCGCCGGCGGCGGCGGCGGCGTCGAGCCACCGAAGCCGATCACGAGGCCGATCGTCGCGATGCCGTCGACGTAGTGGTTGTGGTCTTCCGCGCCGACGAACTGGCCACGGAGCGTGTTGTTGTCCTTGTCGTAGCGAGCAGCGAGCTCACCACGCAGGGCGACGCGGTCCGAGAAGTTGTACTGGATACCGCCACCGATGGTGGCCATCGGATCCCAGCCGTTGTTCTGGATCGACTCGGGGTACGCCGTGTGGCGCAGCGCACCGACGCCGCCCATCACGTACGGACGCCACGACGAGCCCTGCTCGCCGAAGAACCAGCGACCCGTCACGCCGAGGCTGACGCTTTCCCACTCGTGGCCGGCGCGGAACGAGCTGTTCTTGAAGTCCGCGTTGTTGATGCCGTACTCGGCATCGATCGCGAGGTTCGGGGTGACCCACCAGCCGATGCCGATGCCGGTGTAGAGCGATTCCTTCGTGCCGCGGTTGTCGTCGGGAACGACGGCGCCGACGCGCGGAGCGATGTACCAGCTGCCGTCCTGGGCGGTCGCGAGCGAGGCACCACCGCCGAGCATGGCTGCGGCGATCAGTACACTCAGAGCCTTGTGTTTCATTGCAGTCTCCTATTTCTTGGTTTTGTTCCAGACACTCACGCCGAAACCCGACGCAGGACTCGGATGGCCCGTTTGCAGAATTCTACGCCGCTTCCGTGCAGTGCAAACAGGATTTTAACAAAGTATCAACGAATTACCTGAACGCTGTCGAACCGGCGCAGTTTATCGGATCAAGCTTCAGCTTCGCTGAACGGAACTCGGAAGATGTCATGCAGCGGCACCCCGGAATTCCTAACGAACGACAAGCACGATCTTAACGTGCGCATCGTGAACGGCTCTCCCCTGCCCGATGGCGAAGCGGCATAAGCAAGGTCGCAACCGAACAGGGAGGGCTGCCGCAGCGCAGGCAAAGTGCTCGCACAGCGGCTGGGCACGGCCGGTGCGGCTGCGGCACCACACCGCGGACGGCAACAGATTGTCGCGAAGCCGCGTCTCTATGCCCCGACGGCAAGACCCTATCGTGTGGCTCGTTGCGCCGCACACGCGGCTTCCAGGAATCACCCTCGTGGACACCTCCCGCCTGCCCAGCCTGTTCCTCTCGCACGGCTCGCCGATGCTCGCCCTCGACGACTCGCCCGCCGGTCGCTTCCTCGACGGCCTCGGGCCGGCCCTGCCGCGTCCGCGCGCCGTGCTCGTCGCCTCGGCGCACTTCGAGGCGCCGGGCCCGATGCTCGCCTCGACGTCGGGCCGGCACGCGACGATCCACGATTTCCGCGGCTTCCCGCCGCCGCTCTACGCGCTGCAGTACGGCGCTGCGGGCGACGAAAGTCTGGCCGTGCGCGCCAAGGCGCTGCTCGAGCAGGCCGGATTCGCGGCCACGCGCGACGACACGCGCGGCCTCGACCATGGCGCGTGGGTGCCGCTGCGCCGCATGTACCCGGGCATCGATGTGCCCGTGGTCGCCTTGTCGGTCGATCCGCGCCGCGATGCCGCCTGGCATTGGCGCGTCGGTCGCGCGCTCGCGCCGCTGCGCGACGAGGGCGTGCTCGTGATCGGTTCGGGCGGCTTCTCGCACAACCTGCGCGAGCTCGACTGGCGTGGTTCGGGCGCGACGCCGGCGGCGTGGATGACCGGCTTCACCGATCCGCTGCGCACGCGCCTGCTCGCCGGAGACATCGCCGGTGCGCTGGACTGGCAGCACCTGCCGCAGGCCTTGCGCAACCATCCGAGCCCCGAGCACCTCATGCCGCTGTATGTCGCGCTCGGTGCCGGCGGCGAAGCGCCGCATGCGCGCCTGCTGCACGACTCGATCGAACTCGGCTCGCTCGCGCTCGACGCGTTCGCGTTCGACGAAGCCGCCTAGAGCCCGCGCTCCCACGGCGGCGATTCACCGAAGTGGGCGACGAGGTGATCGACGAACGCGCGCACGCGCGGCGGCACGAGCCGCCGCTGCGGCATGACCGCGCTGATCGCCGTGGTCGCGAGCGGATGGTCCGGCAATACGACCTCGAGGCGGCCGCTGCGGATGTCCTCGGCGACGTGCCAGACCGAGTGGATCGCGATGCCCTCGCCGGCCAGCGCGGCATCGCGCAGCAGCTCGCCGAAGTTGCTCTCGAAACGGCCGCGCACGCGCACGGCGACCTCGCCGCCCGCGCCGTCGCCGAGGCGCCAGACGTCCTGGCGGCCGGCGCTGCCGAACAGCAGCAGCGCATCGTGCGCGGCGAGATCGGCCGGCACGCGTGGTCGTCCGCGCCGCGCGAGGTAGGCCGGCGAGGCGCACAGCACGCGGCGGTTCGGTGCAATGCGCCGCGCCACGAGGCGTGAGTCCTCGAGTTCGCCGATGCGGATCGCGAGGTCGAAGCCCTCGCTGACGAGGTCCACGACCTGGTCGCTCAGGTGCACGCCGAGGCGCAGCTTGGGATGCCGAGCAAGAAAAGCCGGCAGCAGCGGCGACACGTACTGGCGACCGAACGACGCCGACATCGTCACGCGCAGCGTGCCCGCGACATCGGTCGCCGTCTCGCGCAGTCCTGCGCCGAGCGCCTCGAGATCCTCGACGAGCGCACGCCCCTGCTCGGCGAGGCGTGCGCCTTCGGGCGTCGCGTGCAGGCGCCGCGTGGTCCGGTGCAGCAGGCGCACGCCGAGCTCGCGCTCGAGGCGCTTGAGGCGCTGGCTCGCCACCGCGACCGACAGGTCGAGGCTGTGCGCCGCGGCCGTGATCGAGCCGAGGTCGAGTACGCGCAGGAACAGGCTGAGGTCGGCGAGACGGTCCATGATTATCAATCATACGTTGAATATGATTAGCCATTGAGACCGTTCCTCGAAAACCAGCTCAGGAGGATCCTGCACGCCTCGCCTCCGCCCCCGGATCCGCCATGGCCTCTCCCGCTTCATCCGCGCGCCTTCCCGTCGCGCTCTACGCCCTGACCGCCGGCGCGTTCGGCATCGGCACCACCGAGTTCGTGATCATGGGTCTGCTGACCCAGGTCGCGAACGACCTCGGCGTCACGGTCGCCGCCGCCGGCCTGCTGATCTCGGGCTACGCGCTCGGCGTGTTCGTCGGTGCGCCGCTGCTCACGCTCGCGACCGGCAAGCTGCCGCGCAAGGCCGTGCTGGTCGGCCTCATGGTCGTGTTCACGCTCGGCAACCTCGCCTGCGCGCTCGCGCCGGACTACGCCACCCTGATGGCGGCGCGCGTGGTCACCTCGCTCGCCCACGGCACCTTCTTCGGCGTCGGCGCGGTCGTCGCGACGGGCCTCGTCGCGGCCGACCGCAAGGCCTCGGCGATCTCGATCATGTTCACGGGGCTGACCGTGGCCACGCTGCTCGGCGTGCCGGCCGGTGCCTGGCTCGGCCTGCATTTCGGCTGGCGCGCGACGTTCTGGGCGGTGGCCGCGATCGGCGTCGTCGCGATCGGCGTGATCGCCACGCTGGTGCCGCGCGACCCCGGTGCGCGTGAGACACCGCGCATCGCATCTGAAATCGCCGCGGTCGCAAAGGCCCCGGTGCTGCTCGGCCTCGCGATGACCGTACTGGGCTTCGGCGGCGTGTTCACCGTGTACACCTACATCGAGCCGATCCTGCTGCAGGTCACGCGCGTGTCCGAGACGTCGGTGTCGCCCGTGCTGCTCGTGTTCGGCGTCGGCATGATCCTCGGCAACGTGCTCGGCGGCCGCCTCGCCGACCGTCGCCTCGCGACCTCGCTTCTCGTCACGCTCGCCGCCCTCGCAGTCGTGCTCGCCGCGCTCGGCGTCGCGATGACCTCGGCGCCCGCGATGATCGCCGCGACCGGCCTGCTCGGCGTCGCCGCGTTCGCGACCGTCTCGCCGATGCAGCTGTGGGTGCTGCAGAAGGCTGGCGATGCGGGCGGCACGCTCGCCTCGAGCCTCAACATCGGCGCGTTCAACCTCGGCAACGCGTTCGGCGCGTGGCTCGGCGGTGTCGTCATCGTGCACGGCGGCGGTCTCGCCTCCGTCGGCTGGGTCGCGGCGATCGTTACGCTCGCGGGCCTCGGCGTCGCGGTGCTCGCGATCCGCAGCGCGCGCCACCGCGCTGCCGCGCCGCACGCGGCCTGCCCGGCGACCTGAGCCGCGAATCCGGCCTACCGCGACTTGTGCCGCGTCGCCGCGGGCCCCATCCCTTCGATCCCTCCAGAGGAACCCCCATGAAAGCCATCGCCCTGACCCGCTACCTGCCGATCGACGATCCCGAATCGCTCGTCGACGTCGACCTGCCCACGCCCGTGCCCGGCGACCACGACCTGCTCGTGCGCGTCGAGGCGATCTCGGTCAATCCGGTCGACACCAAGGTGCGCTCGCCCAAGCCGCAGGTCGAAGCCCAGCCCAAGGTGCTCGGCTACGACGCCGCGGGCGTGGTCGAAGCGGTCGGCGCCAAGGTCACGCGCTTCAAGGCCGGCGATGCCGTGTACTACTCCGGCGACATCACGCGCCCGGGCAGCAACGCGCAGTTCCAGCTCGTCGACGAGCGCATCGTCGGCCGCAAGCCGGCCTCGCTCGATGCCGCCCAGGCCGCCGCGCTGCCGCTGACCGCGATCACCGCGTGGGAACTGCTGTTCGAGCGCATGCCGTTCGACAGCGAGAGCGGCGGCAAGGACAAGACGCTGCTCGTCATCGCGGGCGCCGGCGGCGTCGGTTCGATCGCGATCCAGCTCGCGCGCCGCGCCGGCTTCACGGTCATCGCGACGGCCTCGCGCGAGGCCACGGTCGAGTGGGTCAAGGGCTTCGGCGCCGATCACGTCGTCGACCATCGCCAGCCGCTCAAGCCGCAGCTCGCCGCACTCGGCTTCGAGACCGTCGACGCCGCGATCAACCTCGCCGACACCGACCGTTACTGGACCGAGCTCGGCGAGATCCTCGCGCCGCAAGGCCATGTCGGCCTCATCGTGGAGCCCTCCGGCGACCTGCGCATCGGCGATCCGTACAAGGCCAAGTGCATCGGCATCCACTGGGAGATGATGTTCGCGCGGCCGCGCTTCCGCACCGCCGACATGGGCGCGCAGGGCGCGATCCTCGACCGCGTCGCCGAGCTCGTCGACGCCGGCATCCTGCGCACGACGCTCGGCGACACGCTGTCGCCGATCGACGCGGCCAACCTGCGCGAAGCGCATCGCCGCCTCGAGTCGGGCACCACGATCGGCAAGCTCGCCCTCACGGGCTGGTGACGCACGGCGCGATGGGCAAGCGGGGCGGCGGCATGCAGAATGCCGCCGCCGTTCCCACCTCCTGCCGCGCATGCCGCCACGCCCGCTCACCGAACGCCTGCTCGACCTGAGCCGTTTCGACGGCGACGCCGGCGCAGCCGTGCTCGCCGTGCATGCGTTCCTCGCTCCCACGTATCCGGACTGCGCGCTCGCGCTGATGCTCGTGCGCGGCGAACCGCGCGGCAGCGCGCGCCTGGCCGGACTCGTCGATGCCGACGGCCTCGAACGCGTGCCCGGCCACGATCCGTTCGGCGAGCGTCGCACGCTCGCGCGAGTCGACGACACGCTCGCCGCACAACTCTTCGGCGACGACGCCGCCAAGGCGATCGGCGTGCCGTCCACGACGTCCGCACCGCTGCTCGACCTGCTCGGCGGTGCACGCGCTCTGCTCGCCACGCCCGTCGCGAGTGCGGGCGTGATCGACCATTGGCTCGTGCTCGCGAGTCCCGACCCCGCGCGTTTCGCCGACGTCGACGTCGAACGTTTCGCGCTCGAAGCCAACCTCGCCGCGAACCTGATCCTGCGCCCGCTCGCGACGCGTGGCCTGCGCGAGGAAACGACGCGCCAGCGCCTCGCGATCGAAGGCCTCGCCGATGTGCAGAAGCTGCTGCTGCCCGAGTCGCCGGCGATCCGCGGCCTCGACTACGCGATCCACTGGCAACCCGCCGAGACCGCCGCCGGCGACTACTACGACCTCATGCCGCTGACCCACTACTTCGACGAGCCCGCGCTCGCCGAGAGTGGCCGCGACGTCTGGGCGGTCATGCTCGCCGACGTCTCGGGCCACGGCGCCGCGGCGGCGATGGAAGCCGTGCAGTTCGACGCGATCCTGCGCACCTACGTCGGCGACGCCGACGACGACGCGAGCGGACCGGCCGGCGCGCTGACCTACGCGAACCGCTACTTCTTTTCGCGGCGCACGCGCCACCATTTCCTGACCGCGTTCGCGCTCATGGTCCATCCGCTCACGCGCGAGGCGCGCTACGTCTCCGCCGGCCACCCACCGCTGCTGCAGCGTCGCGGCGACACCGTCACGCTGCGCGGCGCCGGCGAGCAGATCCCGGTCGGCATCGTGCGCGACCACGTGTTCGACGACCGCGTGTTCGACGTCGCGCCCGGCGACGTGCTCGTGCTGCACACGGACGGCATCGTCGAGGCGCGTGACGCGACGGGAACGCCATTCGGCATGCCCCGACTCGAGGCGCTCGTGCGCGAAGGCCCGACCGATCCGGACGCCCTGCTCGCCTCGATCCGCACGGCCCTGCACGCCCATCAGGGCGGCCCGCTCGGCACCGACGACCAGACCGTGATCGTGCTGCGTCTCGGCTGAGTCGGACTTCCGATTCCGGGACGGGACCGATTCGAGGACAGCCTTGCGGTTCCGAGACAACCTCAAGCCCCTCTCCCCTCGCGGGAGAGGGGTTGGGGAGAGGGGGCCTCTCGAAGCGCAACCCTCCGCAGGCCCGGCGAAGACGCCCCATGCCGCGCCGCCACTTGCCAGCCTGCGGCCCCACCGATTCCGGGACAACCTGAAGCCCCTCTCCCCTCGCGGGAGAGGGGTTGGGGAGAGGGGGCCTCCCGAAGCGCAACCCTTCGCACGCCCGGCGGCAAAGCCCCATGCCGCGCCGCCGCTTGCCAGCGCGCGGCCCCACCGATTCCGGGACAGCCCGAAGCCCCTCTCCCCTCGCGGTAGAGGGGCTGGGGAGAGGGGCCTCTCGAAGCGCAACCCTCCACACGCCCGGCGACGACGGACCACGCCGCGCCACCGCTTGCCAGCCCGCGGCCCCAACGGGCATCTTATTAAACGACCGTTTAAATCCTTGGATGGCTCCGTGGATTACCCGCACCTGCTCGCGCCGCTCGACCTCGGCTTCACGACGCTGCCCAACCGCGTGCTCATGGGCTCGATGCACACGGGGCTCGAGGATCGCGCGAGGGACTACGACCGCCTCGCCGCCTACTTCGCGGAGCGCGCGCGCGGCGGCGTCGGGCTCATGGTCACGGGCGGCATCGCGCCGAACATCGAGGGCTGGCTCAAGCCGTTCGGCGGGCGCCTGTCGATGCCGTGGCACGTCGCGCGCCACCGCACGCTGACGCGCGCCGTGCACGACGACGGCGGGCGCATCTGCATGCAGATCCTGCACGGCGGCCGCTACGCCTACCACCCGCTGTCGGTGGCGCCGTCGCGCATCAAGTCGCCGATCACGCCGTTCACGCCACGCGCGCTGTCCACGCGCGGCGTCGAGCGCACGATCCGCGCGTTCGTCGACTGCGCGAAGCTCGCGCGCGACGCCGGCTACGACGGCGTCGAGATCATGGGTTCCGAGGGCTACCTCATCAACGAGTTCCTCGCCGCGCGCACCAACCGCCGCGACGACGCCTGGGGCGGCAGCGCGGAGAAGCGCATGCGCTTCCCGGTCGAGATCGTGCGGCGCACGCGCGAGGCGGTCGGCCGCGACTTCATCCTCGTCTACCGCCTGTCGATGCTCGACCTCGTCGACAACGCCCAGGCCTGGGACGACGTCGTGCGCCTCGGCAAGGCGGTCGAGGCCGCCGGTGCGACGATCATCAACACCGGCATCGGCTGGCACGAGGCCCGCGTGCCGACGATCGTCACCTCGGTGCCGCGCGCGGCGTTCACGGCAATCACGCGCAAGCTCAAGGGCGAGGTCGCGCTGCCGCTCGTGGCGACCAACCGCATCAACATGCCCGACGTCGCCGAGCGCGTGCTCGCCGCGGGCGATGCCGACATGGTCTCGATGGCGCGTCCGCTGCTCGCCGATGCCGACTGGGTAGCCAAGGCGAAAGCCGGCCGCGCCGACCGCATCAACACCTGTATCGCCTGCAACCAGGCCTGCCTCGACCACGTGTTCCAGAACCGCGTCGCGAGCTGCCTCGTCAATCCGCGGGCCTGCCACGAAACCGAGATCGTGGTCCGTCCGGCCGCGCAGAAGCGCCGCTACGCCGTCGTCGGCGCGGGCCCCGCCGGCCTCGCCGCATCGACCACGCTCGCCGAACGCGGCCACGCCGTGACGCTCTACGACGCCGCCGACGTGATCGGCGGCCAGTTCGACGTCGCACGGCGCATCCCGGGCAAGGAGGAATTCGACGAGACGCTGCGCTACTTCCGCCACCGCCTCACCGACACCGGCGTCGACGTGCGCCTCGGCACGCGCGTGGATGCCGAAACACTGGCCGCGGAAGGTTTCGACGCCGTCGTCGTCGCGACCGGCATCACGCCGCGAAAGCTGTCGATGCCGGGCAGCGACGACCCGCGCGTGCTCGGCTATCTCGACGTGCTGCGTGGCGGGGTCGAGGTCGGCCCGCGCGTCGCGGTGATCGGTGCGGGCGGCATCGGTTTCGACGTCGCCGAGTTCCTCGTCGAGCACGTGCCGTCGCCGACCACCGATGTCGCGCGCTGGACCCGCGAATGGGGCGTCGACCTCGCCCATGCCGTTCCCGGAGGTCTCGTCAAACCGGCGCCCGAACCGCCGGCGCGCAAGGTCTGGCTGCTGCAGCGCACGCTCGGCACGCCCGGCAAGCGCCTCAACAAGACCACCGGCTGGGTGCATCGCGCCACGCTCAAGGCCAAGCGCGTGACGATGCTCGGCGGCGTCACCTACGAGCGCTTCGACGACGAAGGCCTGCACATCGTCGTCGACGACTCGCCGCAGGTACTCGCGGTCGACCACGTGGTCGTCTGTGCGGGCCAGGAACCGAACCGCGCGCTCGCCGACGCGCTCGGCACACTCGGCGTGACCACGCACGTGATCGGCGGCGCCGATGTCGCCGCCGAGCTCGATGCCAAGCGCGCGATCGCACAGGGCACCCGCCTCGCCGCCTCGCTCTGAGGGCGTTCTTCGGATCCGCCACGCCCCGGGTGGCGGGCCGAAGCGCCTGACCGGGTGCCTCCAGACAACGCCGCGGATCGCGGCCGCACACTGCCAAGCGCATCACGCCGAACCCGTGCCCGATGTCTCGATCGCGTACCGGTTTGCGTAATACGGTCGTTGCCCTCACGCCTCCCGGGGATCGTCATGTCCGTTCATCTTCGTTTCCGCGCCGCCTCGAGCCTCGGCGTCGCCCTTGCCCTCGCCCTGCCGGCTGCGCACGCCGCCGTCGGCAGCTGGAGCACGACCGGCCCCTACGGCGGCAACGTGATCACGCTCTCCTCATACGAAGCCGCGCCGAGCACCCTGTTCTCGGCGAGCAGCGGCGGCACGTTCCGCAGCGTCAACGGCGGTTCGTCGTGGCAGCGCATCGAGATCGGCCTGCCTCCCTCGACGTACCCGAGCGACATGGCGGTCGCCACCGAGGCGCCCGTGCTCTACCTCGCCAGCGGCGCGCGCGTGTTCCGTTCCGGCAACGCGGGCGACCTCTGGGTACCACTCGCGGGGCTGCCCGCCGACACGTTCGTCTACAAGATCGCCGTACGTCGTGGCGCGTCCAACAACGTCGCCCTCGCGACGAACGACGGCATCTTCACCTCGACGAACGGCGGCAGTTCGTGGAGCGGGCCGGCCGCCGGTACCGACGGCGGCTACTTCGAGAACATCTCCTACGCCGCCGACGGCACGCTGTACTCGACGCGCCCCTACTCGGACCCCGCGATTTTCGGCGGCGCACTCGTCGTGCGCAGCCTCGACGCAGGCGTGACCTGGGCTGCGACGCCCACGCAGCCGACCGGTTTCTTCGACGCGTACTGGCTGGCGACCTGGCCCGGTGACAGCCAGCGCCTCGTCGTCAGCGACAGCTATCAGCTCGCGCTGAGCACGGACGGCGGCGCGACCTGGTCGCTGCGCGACGCGCCGGGCGGCCCCGGATGCGGTGGCGTGCTGAGCCTCGCCGCGCATCCGACCAACCTGCAAGGGCTCGCGGCCGGCTGCCGCACCACCGGTGCGCAGATCACGACGACGCTCGGCAATGCAGCGCCGACATGGACCGCCTGGACCACGGCTTCGGGCCTCACCGTGAATGCCGTCGACCCCGTACAAGCGCAGGCCATCGCCTTCCACCCGGCCTTCCCGACCGTGCAGAGCCTCTGGCTCGGCACCATCAACGGCGGCGTGTTCCGCACGACCAACGGCGGCACCACCTGGACCACCGCCAACAACGGCTACCAGGCCGTCAACATCCGTGCGCTCGCCACGCATCCGGTCGACACGGGCCCGGGTACGGTCGTACTCGCGGGCCAGGGCGACTCGTTCACGTCGACGCGCGCGATACTCAAGTCACCCGATGGCGGCACGACGTGGGAACCCGCGATCGACGGCCTCAACGCCGAACAGATCCGCTCGATCGCGATCGACCCGACCACCGTCGACGCCTCGCCGCTGACCGCCGAGCCGTTCACGGCCTACGCGGGCGGACGATCGGAGCGCGCGCTCGGTCCGAGCCTGAAGGACGGCGGCCTCTACAAGAGCACCGACGGCGGCAGCACGTGGACGACGATCGACAACGGCATCGCCACGGTCAACGGCGTGCGCGACATGGGCACGGTGCGCACCGTCGCACTCGACCCGCGCTCGTGCACGACACCGCCCGCAAGCGGCCCCTGCCCGATCGGCTCGGGTCCGCTGCGCACGCTGTTCGCGGCCGGCAGCGGCGTCGCGCCGCTCATCAGCGATCCGACCCAGCCCTACCGGTCGGCGCGCATCTACAAGAGCGTCGACGCCGGTGCGAACTGGACGGCCTCCGAGACCGGCCTGCCGCTCGGCCAGACGCTGGCCCCCAACACCTTCGCCTACATGGGCGGAGTGAATCCGGTCGTGTTCGATCCGTCGAACACGCAGACGATCTACATCGGCACGTTCATCTCGACCAACACCGATGCCGAAGCAGGCCCGTTCCCGACCGTCACCAACGGTGTGTTCCGTTCGACCGACGGCGGCGCGACGTGGTCGCACCGCAGCAACGGCCTGCCCACGCTGTTCGGTCCCGGCACCTCGAACGAGGACGTGCTCGCGATGGCGATCAATCCGGTGAATCCGCAGATCCTCTACGCGGCCACCGTCAACCTTTTCCGCTTCCCGACCAACGGCCGCGTGTTCAAGAGCACGAACGGCGGTGCCTCCTGGACCGAGGCGAGCTCGGGCATCGCCGGCCAGGACGTGCGCGCGCTGACCATCGACCGCAACGATCCGACCGGCGAGACGATCTACGCCGGCACCGGCGGCGGCAGCGCCAACCCGGGCGGCGTCTACCGTTCGACCAACGGCGGCGCGACCTGGAACTCGCTGAGCATCGGCATGCCGGCGTATTCGTCGACCTCGCTCGCGATGCCGGCGCGCACCACGGGAGCGCCTGCCCGCATCTTCGCCGGCACCAACGCCGGCGTCTGGGAGTACACGGCGGCGCCGGACGAGGATGCCGACGGCGCACCGTCGGCGGTCGAGAGCAGCGTCGTCGGCGGCGACGGCAACGGTGATGGCGTGCCCGACGCGCAGCAGCGTGGCGTCGCATCGGTCGGCGCGCCGTCGCTGCGACCCGGCGAGTTCCTCGAAGCGCCTGCCGGCAGCAGCGTCGGCTCGACCACATGGATCGTCCCGGGCACGTGCACGCAGCTCAACGACGTCGGCAGCTACGATGCCGCACTGTATCCGCCCGATCCGATCGGCAGTGCCGTCGCGCACGATCCCTGGGGCGTCGTCAGCTTCGCGCTGCCGGCCTGCACGACCGCGACCGTGCGCGTGAAATTCCACGGCGCGGCCTTCGACGGCCAGTGGAAGTGGCGCAACTACGGCCCGCGTACGCCGGGTGACGCGACGTCGTTCGGCTGGTACTCGTTCGCGGGCGCGCGCCGCGTCGACGCGACCACGTGGGAGCTGCAGATCGACGCGCGTCGCCAGGGCAACTACCGCGACGACGCGAACAACATCCTGTTCATCGGCGGCCCGGGCCTGCTGCCCGACCTGATCTTCGACCACGGCCTTGAATGACCGTCTTGCCGGCACGGGAGCGCGGGCGCAAGCTCTCGCTCCCTTTCCGACAGGCCTCTCCATGAAGCTCTACTACCTGCCCGGCGCGTGCTCGCTGGCCGACCACATCGTCCTCGAATGGATCGGCGAGCCGTACGAGGCGGTCGCCGTGCCGCGCGACGAACTCAAGACCGCGTTCCTCGCGATCAACCCGGCCGGTGCGGTGCCCGTGCTCGAGCACGACGGCTGGCGCCTCACCCAGAACATCGCGATCCTCAACTACCTCGCCGACCTGCACCCCGCGCTCGGCCTCGCCGGCGACGGCACGCCGGCGTCGCGCGCCGAGGTCAACCGTTGGCTCGCGTTCGTCAACTCGGACCTGCACCCCGCGTTCAAGCCGATCTTCGGCTCGACCGCGTACCTCGAGGACCGCCACGTCATCGACAAGACGCGCGAGCATGCGCGCGAGACGCTGCGCACGCTGTTCGGCCGCGTCGATACCCAGCTCGAGGGCCGCACCTGGCTGACCGGTGCACGTTCGATCGCCGACGCCTACCTCTACGTCGTCACGCGCTGGGCCAGGGGCAAGCAGGTCGACCTGTCGGGCTACGCGAACCTCGAGCGCCATTTCGCCGCGATGGACGCCGATCCCGGCGTGCGCAAGGCCGTCACGGCCGAAGGCCTCGGCTGACCGCGCGCGACAGGCGTACGCATCGCGCACGGCCTCGCAGGCACGGCAGCCCTTACGTGCGTCCACCACGTAGAGGCGGAGCCGATCAGGCGATGCGGTCGTGATCCAAAGGAACCTCGGCGCAGATCATCGCGCCGAGGCTCGACAGGAACAGCGACGAGCCGTGCTTCCACCACAGCGCCGCGCTCGCGAGCGCAACGACGATCGCGAGCGTGAACGCGGTGATGCGCCACGTCCTCACCGCGCAGCGCCTGCGGGAAGCGCATCGACGGGGAACGCCGCGCGGTCGCGCGTCGCCGCGCTGAGGCCTGCCGCGACGAGGCCGAGCGCGATGCTGGTGTACCAGATCGCGTCGTAGCTGCCGGTACGATCGAACAGCAGGCCGGCCCACCAGGCACCGAAGAACGCGCCGACCTGGTGGCTCAGGAACACCACGCCGTTGAGCGTGGACAGATGGCGCAGTCCGAACATCGACGCGACCGCACCGCTCGTGAGCGGCACCGTGCCGAGCCACAGGAAGCCGAACGCGGCCGCGAACACGAGCGCGCTCGCCGCCGACAGCGGCAACGCGATGAACAGCGCGATCGCGACCGCGCGTCCGCCGTACAACGCCGCGAGCAGCAGCGGACGCGAGCGCCGCGAGCCCCAGACGCCGAACAGGTACGAACCCGCGATGTTGAACAGGCCGATCAGCGCGAGCGACCACGCGCCGATCGAGGGCGCGATGCCGCGATCGACGAGGTAGGCCGGCAGATGCGTGCCGACGAAGGCGATGTGGAAGCCGCAGACGAAGAAGCCGCCGTTGAGCAGCCAGTAATGCGGATGGCGCGAGGCATGGTGCAGCGCGCGCGACAGGCTCCAGTCGGGCTCGCCGGGTGCACGCGCGAACGCCGCCGCGCCGGCACGCGCGCGCGGGAAACCGAATGCGGCGACCACGATCGTCAGCGCGAGCAGACCGAGCAGCACGAGCGTGGTACGCCACTCGTAACCCGTGATGAGCGCCTGCGCGAACGGCACGACCGCGAACTGGCCGAGCGATCCACCCGCCGTGACGATGCCGAACGCGACGCTGCGCTGGGCCGGCTCGACGAGACGCCCGACCGCGCCGAGCACGATCACGAACGTCGTGCCGCTCAGCGCGAGGCCGACCAGCACGCCGATGGAGGCGATCAGGCCCGCGGACGCACTGACCATCGCGGCGGCGACGAGGCCGACCAGATAGACGATCGCACCGAGGATCAGCGTGCGCCGCGTGCCGAGCCGCTCCGACCACGCCGCGACGAACGGCTGCACGAGGCCGAACAGCAGGTTCTGCAGCGCGATCGCGAAACCGAAGGCCTCGCGCGCGACGCCGAGGTCGCGTCCCATCGGCTGCATGAGCAGGCCGAAGCTCTGCCGGATGCCCATGCTGATCGTGACGATGAAGGCCGCCGCGGCGACGGCGAGGATCGCGCTGCGCGACCACGAAGAGGACGACGACTCGGTCATGTCACGCGTATCCGGAGTGATGGAGAGGAACGATGCGGAGTGCTTCGGAAGTCTGCACCGGCGATGCCCCGTGCGATCGCGTGCCGCGCTGCACGGGGCTTGAAGGAGAACTGCACGACGCCGGGTCGGCGCCGCACCCGCGGCTTCATTTTATGACGATCATCATTTATATTTCAACCAGACCACGAGTCCGGAGAACGCCATGCGGGTCACGCGCGAACAAGCCGAACGCAACCGCGAGCGCATCGTCGACACGGCGTCGACGCTGTTCCGCGAGCACGGTTTCGACGGCATCGGCGTCGCCGACCTCATGAAGGCCGCCGGCCTCACCCACGGAGGCTTCTACGGCCATTTCGAGTCCAAGGACGACCTCGCCGCGCAGAGCTGCGCGCACGCGTTCACGCGCTCGCTCGAGCGCTGGGAGCATGTCGCCGCACGCACGCCTCACGCGGATGCCCTGCGCGCACTCGTCGAGCGCTACCTCGATGCACGCCATCGCGACGCCCCCGCGAAAGGTTGCGCACTCGCCGCGCTCGCCGCCGAAGCGCCGCGCCACGGTGCCGATGTGCGACGCGTGTTCGCCGACGGCGTGCGCGCCCTGCTCGGCGTGCTCGAGAAGGCCGTCCCCGGTCGCATCCGCGCAGCACGCCGCAAGCGCGCCCTCGCGACGCTGTCGGGCATGGTCGGCGCGATCGTGCTCGCGCGAGCGGTCGACGACGGTGCGCTCGCCGACGAGATCCTCGAAGCGACGCGCGAATCACTCCTGCCCGCGACGCGAAGCCCGGCCGCATGACCCCTGTCCCCTCACGCGACGACGCGACGGCACTGTGTCGCGTACGCTCGCGTCATCCCCATCATTGAAAGGCACCACGATGACCGATTCACCCACCGCCTTGAGCGGGCTCGAACAGCTGCGCCATCTCATCGCGACCGGCCAGCGCCCCGGCATCGCCGTGTCACTCGATTTCGAACTCGTCGAGATCGAGGAAGGCCATGCCGTGTTCGCGGGCGTGCCGGGCCTGCACGCCTACAACCCGATCGGCATGGTGCACGGAGGCTACGCGGCGACGCTGCTCGACTCGGCCTGTGGCTGCGCCGTGCACTCGCGTCTCGCTCCAGGCCAGTCGTACACGACGCTCGAACTCAAGGTCGCCTACCACAAGGCCATGACCAAACGGACCGGACGCATCGAAGCGCGCGGCAGGACCGTCACCTTCGGCCGTCGCGTCGCGTACGCAGAAGCCCACCTCGTGGACGCCTCGGGCACGCTGCTCGCGAGCGCGACCTCGACGCTGCTCGTCATCACGCCCTGAGCGCCTGTTTCGCGCACATCGCGCATGCGGCGCAGCGAGACGATCAGCGCGGGATCTGCAACGCCGCCCGCAGCGGCTGCAACCACGCCTCGTAGCGCCGCCAGCGGCCGATGCTGCCGGTACCGATCGGCTGGCGCACCTGCACCGAACTGAGCGTGCTGACCGTCGCGTCGCGACGCGATCCCGTGTCGACGACATCGGGCGACCACGCCAGCCCGCAGAACGCGTACAGACGCTGCGATTGCGCGACCGGATCGGTGACGAAGGCCTCGTAGTCGACATCGAGCACGAAGCCCGGACAGCGCGCATGCCATACCTCCATGAGCGCTGCGTAGCGACGATGGAAGTGCGCGAGATCCTCCTGCGCGTACGTGTAGCCGAGGCCTTCCGTGAACAGCTCGCCGAGATTCGCGAAGCAGACGTCCATCGGATCGCGGCGCACGTGGACCACTTTGGCCTGCGGGAATGCGTCGTGAATGAGGCCGACGAGCTGGAAGTTGCCGGGCGTCTTCTCGGTCACGAAGCGCGCATCCGCGCGGTGCCGACCGAGCGCCGCGAAGCGCGCACGCACCTGCGCAGGATCGGTGTTGGCCGCAGCGGCGAGGAGCGCCTCGTCGACGAGCACATCGCCTGCGCAGTCGGCGGCGTAGCGCAACGCCGCAGTCAGTCGCGGCGACTCACCGTACGCGTGCACCTGTGCATGCGCGCCGAGCACGCGCTCGACGAGCGTCGTGCCCGAGCGATGCAGACCCACGATGAAGATCGGCACCGGCCCATGCGATGCTACGGCATCGGACGCGGGCCCGAGCCGCTGCCCCGGCAAGCGGTCGAACAGCGCATCGACCGCGTCGCGCGAGTGACGCGCGCGCACCTGCATGATGCGGGAGCCTGCCTCGAGCGCCTGCCATGCTGCGGGCACGTCGCCGAGATCGTCGAGTTCCTTGAACAGCGCGAACTGCAGCATCGCGGCATCGCGCGGATCGGCAGCGCGCGCGATGCGACCTCGCAGGCGTGACACATGGTTCGAGGAAGGCGTCTGGCGCTGCAGGCGCGCGAGCTGCCAGTGCGCGATCGCGGCGTCCTCGGGACCTTCCGCGATCGCTTCGAAATCCTCGCGGGCGACGTCGAGGCGACCGAGGTAGACCGCGCACAGGCCTCGGTTCGCGAGGCACACTGCCGAGCGCGGCGCCTTGGCCACGGCCTCGTCGGCCCACGCCATCGCGAGCGCATGCTCGCCGATCGAGGCGAGGATCGCCGCGCAACGTGCCTGGTCGGCAGCGTCGATCATCGCGCGATGCGGATAGGCCTGCGCCCAGCGCGCGGCGACATCGTGCGCACAGAAGATGCGCAGGCAGTGCAGCGCATCGAGCGCGAGCGCCGGCGGGCATTCGAGCCGCATGACGGCATCGATCGCGGTATCGGCCGCATGCCGGTAGCGCCCCTGCTGCAGCGCGATGCGCGCGTGCAGCAGCGCGGGCTCGAGCGCCTGCGGCGACTGCTCGCGCCACAGCGCAAGCACGTCGAGCGCCGGCTGCAGGCGACGCTCGGCGACATGCGCCTCGACGCGCCGCCGATAGCGCGTGATCGTGGGGGATTCCGTCGTGCTCACGCGTGCGTCCGCTGGTCTCGGGTCGATGGACCCGCATGATGGCGTGTCACGCGCAGTACGTCAGCCGCGACGCGCGTCCATCGACGCATGACGCACCATGCGCCGACGAAGCGTGTCGTCAGATGCCGCCGTCGGGGCCGCGCTCGAGGATGCGCCGGATCTCCTCGAGTGCGTTGGGATCATCGAGTGTCGACAGGTCACCGGGATCGCGCTGCTCGGCGAGTGCCTGCAGCGAGCGCCGCAGCAGCTTGCCCGAGCGCGTCTTCGGCAACGCGTTCACGACGTAGACGCGCGCAGGACGCGCGACGCCGCCGAGCTGATCGACCACACAGCGCAGCATGCCGTCGGCGGCTTCGCCGGGCGTCGTCGCGACGGTCTGGCGCAGTGTCGCGAACACGATCGGTACCTGGCCCTTGAGCTCGTCCTGCACGCCGACGACGGCGGCCTCGGCGACGCTCGGATGCGTCGCGACCGACTCCTCGATCTCGCGCGTGCCGAGGCGATGCCCGGCGACGTTGATGACATCGTCGGTGCGGCCGAGGATGAAGGTGTAGCCGTCCTCGTCGCGAACGGCCCAGTCGAGCGAGCTGTACAGCAGCTCCTTGAAGTGCCCGAAGTAGCTCGACAGGAAACGCTTGTCGTCGTTCCACACCGTGGTCATGCAGCCCGGCGGCAGCGGCGGCACGATCACGAGCACGCCCTTCTCGCCCGGCGCGGCATCCTCGCCGGTGGCCTCGTTGATCACGCGCGTGCGGTAGCCGAGATTGGGCAGGCCCGGCGATCCGAACTTGACCGGTTTGAGGTCGAGGCCCGGCAGCAGCGTGAGCACGGGCCAGCCCGTCTCGGTCTGCCAGTAGTTGTCGATGACCGGCTTGCCGAGGCCTTCGGTGATCCATGTCGCGGTCGGCTCGTCGAGCGGCTCGCCGGCGAGGAACAGCCACTTCAGCGACGACAGGTCGTGCTTGCGCAGCCACGCCGCGTCCTGCTTCTTGAGCACGCGGATCGCGGTCGGCGACGAGAACATCGTGCGCACCTTGTAGCGCGCACACAGTTCCCACCAGATGCCCGGATCGGGATTCGTCGGCAGGCCTTCGTAGAGCAGCGCCGTAGCACCTGCGATCAGCGGTCCGTACACGTTGTACGAGTGGCCGACGGCCCAGCCCACGTCGGAGGTCGAGAACATGACCTGCCCGGGACCGACGTCGTAGACGGTACGCATCGACAGCGCCATCGCGACCGCATAGCCGCCGACATCGCGCTGCACGCCCTTCGGCTTGCCGGTCGTGCCCGAGGTGTAGAGCAGGTAGCTCGGCTCGTTCGACTCGAGCCATTCGACCGGCACCTCGCGGCCGTCGTGCTCGGCACGCAGCATCGCGTAGTCGACGTCGCGACCCTCCACGCGAGCATGGCCCGGATCGAGCCCGCGACTCACGATCAGCACGTGCGGCGGCGGCGACGCCGCGGCCTGCAGCGCCGCATCGACGAGCGGCTTGTACGGGATCACCTTGCCGCCGCGCATGCCCGCATCGGCGGCGATGAGCAGCTTCGGCGTCGCGTCGTCGATGCGCAGCGCGAGGTTGTGCGCGGCGAACCCGCCGAACACGACCGAATGCACCGCACCGATGCGCGCGCAGGCGAGCATCGCGAACACGGCCTCGGCCATGTTCGGCATGTAGATGACGACGCGGTCGCCCTTGCCCACGTCGAGCGCACGCAGCACCGAAGCGAACGTGTTCACCTCGCGGTGCAGCTCGCGGTAGCTGATCTCGCGCGTCGTGTTCGTCTCGGTCGACACCGCGATGAGCGCGTTCTGGTCGCCGCGTGCATCGAGATGACGATCGACCGCGTTGTGGCAGAGGTTGGTCATGCCGCCCGCGAACCAGCGCCGGAACGGCGGCTCGGCGTAGTCGAGGATGCGCTGCGGCGGCACGTGCCAGTCGATCGCCTTGGCCTGCTCAGCCCAGAACCCTTCCGGATCGTCGATCGAACGACGGTAGATGTCCTCGTACGGCATGTGCGTCCTCCAAGCGTCCGACCATCCTAGAGCAGCCCTCCTGGCCGGAGGATCCGACCATGGTCGAGCGCCGGATGCGGCGCTGGAGACGACGACTACGCTCGCATGCGCGCCGATCCCGCCATGCGCAGCAGCATCGCGCCCAGTACGCCTGCGACCAGCGAGCCGCCGAGGATGCCGACCTTGACCTCCTCCTGCAGCGCCGTGTTGCCGTCGAACGCGAGCAGGCCGATGAACAGACTCATCGTGAAGCCGATGCCGCACAGCATCGCCACGCCGGCAAGCTGCGGCCACGACGCGCCGTCCGGAACGCGTGCGAGGCCGGCCTTGATCGCGAGTGCCGAGAAGCCGAATACGCCGACGAGCTTGCCGGCCAGCAGGCCCAGCGCGACGCCGAGCGTGAGCGGCTCGACGAGTGCGCCCCATGTGAGGCCCTGGAACGACAGCCCGGCATTGGCGAAGCCGAAGATCGGGATGATCAGGAACGGCACGACGCGATGCAGCGCATGCTCGGTGCGCAGCAGCGGCGAATGTTCGAGCGCGCTCGCACCGGGGCGCGTGCGCAGCGGCATCGTGAACGCGAGGGCGACGCCGGCCAGCGTCGCGTGCACGCCCGACTTCAGCACGAGCACCCACAACACGGCACCGAGCACGAGGTAAGGCCACACCGCGCCGACGCGCGCGCGGTTCAGTGCGACGAGCAGGCCGAGCACGACGAAGCTCCCGCCGAGCCAGACCATCGACAGCTCGCTCGTGTAGAACGCCGCGATGATCAGCACGGCACCGAGGTCGTCGATGATCGCGAGCGCGGCGAGGAACACCTTGAGCGAGGGCGGCACGCGCTTGCCGAGCAGCGACAGCACGCCGAGCGCGAACGCGATGTCGGTCGCGGTCGGGATCGCCCATCCGCGCAGCGCCTGCGCATCGCCGTGGTTGAAGGCGACGTAGATCAGCGCCGGCACGAGCATGCCGCCGAACGCGGCGATGCCGGGCAGGATGCGCTGCGGCCATGACGAGAGCTCTCCGTCGAGCGCCTCGCGCTTGATCTCGAGACCCACGAGCAGGAAGAACACGGCCATGAGGCCGTCGTTGATCCAGTGCAGCACGCTGAGCGGCCCGACGTACGCGGCGAGCCCGTCGAAGTAGGCCGGAGCGAGCGGCGAATTCGCCACCACGAGCGCGAGCGCGGCGACGCCCATCAGCACGAGGCCGCCCGAGGCCTCCCCGTGCATGAAATCCTCCACACGCTTCCACGCGTGCCACACCACTCGCTTCATCATGGACTCCGGACCATCCTGTCCCGAGTGTCCCACACGCACACCCGAGCCTGAACCTTCTTCACGTGCGCTTACATCTCAAGCCGTTGTCTGCCGTGGCTTTTCGCCGCCGGAAACGCAGACGCCCCGGCGAGCCGGGGCGTCCATGGGTGACACCTGCGGGGCGATTACTTCTTCGCGAACAGGTGCTCGACCGCGGCGCGCTCCTCGCGCAGTTCCTTGTCGGTCGCGGCGATACGCGCCTTCGAGAACGCGTTGAGCTCGAGGCCCTGCACGATCGTGTACTGGCCGTTCTTGACCGTGACCGGGTAGCCGAAGATCACGCCCGGCTCGACGCCGTACGAACCGTCCGACGGAATCGCCATCGACACCCAGTCGCCCTCGGCGGTGCCGAGCGTCCAGTCGCGCATGTGGTCGATCGCGGCCGACGCGGCCGAGGCCGCCGACGACGCACCACGCGCCTTGATGATCGCCGCGCCGCGCTGCTGTACGGTCGGGATGAACTCGCCCTCGTACCAGGCCTGGTCGATCAGCGACAGCGCGGCCTTGCCCTTCACGCTCGTCTCGTGGACGTCGGGGTACTGCGTCGAGCTGTGGTTGCCCCAGATCGTGACCTTGGCGATGTCGGTGTTGAGCGCGCCGGTCTTCTCGGCGAGCTGGCTGATCGCGCGGTTGTGGTCCAGGCGCACCATCGCGGTGAAGCGGCCCGGATCGAGGTCCGGCGCGTTCTGCTGCGCGATCAGCGCATTCGTGTTGGCCGGGTTGCCGACCACGAGCACGCGCACGTCGCGCTTGGCGTGGTCGTTGATGGCCTTGCCCTGCGGCCCGAAGATCGCGCCGTTCGCTTCGAGCAGGTCCTTGCGCTCCATGCCCGGGCCGCGCGGGCGCGCGCCGACGAGCAGCGCGTAGTCGACGTCCTTGAACGCGACGTTGACGTCGTCGGTCGCGACCACGCCGTGCAGGGTCGGGAACGCGCAGTCGTTGAGTTCCATGACGACGCCGTTGAGCGCGGGCAGCGCCGGCGTGATCTCGAGCAGGTGCAGGATCACCGGCTGGTCGGAACCGAGCATGTCGCCGGCGGCGATGCGGAACAGCAGGGCGTAACCGATCTGGCCGGCGGCGCCGGTGACGGCAACACGGACGGGTGCTTTCATGGGATCAACCTCGCGGGAAAGTCGAACGCTGGCGTTCGTGGGAAGTCATGGCCGCGCCCGCGACGCCTTGGGCAGGAGGCCTGCCGAGGCGAGCGCGTCGTGTGCGCGGTCCGGTGAGTAACCATGGATCGTCTCGTCGCCGACCACGAGGATCGGCACGCCGCGCCCGTTGGCGAGGCGGAAGGCGCGCTGGCCCGAGGCATCGGCCTCGACGTCGATCTCGACGTAGCGCACGCCCCAGGCATCGAGCTCCTTGCGCAGCTTCGCGCAGTAGCCGCACCAGCTCGTCGACATCATGACGACGGGCGCGTCGCCGATCTCGGCACGCAACGCGGCGACGTCGACGCGCCCGCACGCCGCGAGCACGAGGAGCGTGCAGGCGAGCGCGGCGAGGCGCAGCGGCGTCGGCAGGCGCATCAGGCGAGCTCGGCGAAGAATTCCTGGATGCGCGCGAGGCCCGGCGCGAGCTGCGCGGTCGGACAGGTGTAGGAAATGCGCAGCGCGCGCGGCTCGCCGAACGCACTGCCCGGCACGCAGGCGACGCCCTTGGCCTCGAGCAGCGCGTTGCAGAAGTCGACGTCGTTGGTGATCGTCTTGCCGGCGTGCGACTTGCCGAACGCGCACGAGATGTCCGGGAACGCGTAGAACGCACCCTGCGGACGCGGGCAGACCACGCCCGGGATCGCCTCGAGCGCCGCGACGACGTCGTCGCGCTTGCCCTGGAACTCGCGGTTCTTGGATTCCGGCACGTCCTGCGGGCCGGTCAGCGCGGCGATCGCGGCCGCGTTGACGACCTCGGGCACGTTGGTGATGTGGTTGGAATTGAGCGTGACCATCGCCTGCGCGACGCTCTCGGGGCCGGCGACGAAGCCGACGCGCCAGCCCGGCATGCCGTAGGTCTTGGAGATCGAGTCGACGTGGATCGTGCGGTCGCGCAGCTCGGGGCGCGCGTTGACCACGTTGTGGTAGCCGACGCCGTCGAACACCATGCGGTTGTAGATGTCGTCGCAGACGATCCACACGTCCGGATGCTTGACCAGCACGTCGGCGAGCGCGGCGATCTCGTCCTTCGTGTAGACCATGCCGGTCGGGTTGGACGGGTTGTTGAACAGGAACACCTTGGCGCCCGGCAGCGCGGCATCGAGCTGCGCCGGCGTGAGCTTGTACTGCTGCGACGACGGGCACGGCAGCGGCTTGGCGACCGCGCCGAGGATGTCGGCGATGTCGAGGTAGGTGGTCCAGTACGGCGCCGGGAACACGATCGTGTCGCCCGGATCGAGCAGCGCCTCGGCGAGGTTGTACAGCACGTGCTTCGCGCCGATGCCGGTGGCGAGGTTGCGGCGCGTGTAGCCGGTCAGACCGCTGCCCTCGAGGTGTGCGAGAAACGCGTCGAGCAGCGCGTCGGGGCCACGGTTGGAACCGTACTGGCCACTGTCCTTCGTCAGCGCATCGCGCGCGGCGGCGTAGACGTGGTCGCCCGGCAGGAAGTTCGGCACGCCGATCGAGAAGCTGATGATGTCGCGGCCGGCGGCCTTGAGCTGCTTGGCTTTTTCGGCGACCAGCATGATCGCGCTCGGCTTGGCGCGGCTCATGCGCGCGGCAAGGTGCGGCATGGTGAAGAACCTCTCGGACGGACGGCGGAAGGAAGGGACGGCGCGCGGGAAAACCTCAGGATTCTAGCACGCGGGCCGCACCATGCTGCACTGCAACTTTCGTCACGGTGCCGCGCAAGGCGGTGTTCCTTCAACTGCGGTTGGGGCGCACCCCGTATGCTGCGCCGGCCCGCGCCGGTGCGTCGGCCGGGCAGCCTTCCATCCATCCAACTCGGGGAGACACACCTATGGAGATCTTCGGCGGCGAGCGCGGCATCCTCATGACGATCATCATCGGCCTGCTCGTGGGCATCGTCGCGAAGTTCCTCAAGCCCGGCAAGGATCCGGGCGGGTTCATCGTCACGATCCTGATCGGCATCGCCGGATCGTTCATCGCCACGTTCCTCGGCCAGCAGATGGGCTGGTACCAGCCGGGCCAGACCGCGGGCTTCATCGGCTCGGTGGTCGGCGCGATCATCCTGCTGATCGTCTACGCGCTGTTCACGCGCAAGCGCTGACGCGCATCGCCACGCGCCCGCCCTCGCGGCGGGCGCGTGACGCGTGGATCACTTGCGCGCGTCGAGCGTCTTGTTCCACTCGGCCAGCTGCGGCGCGGCCTTCTCGAACAGTGCCGTCGTGTCGCCCTCGATCGTGATCGACTCGATCGTGTCGCCACCGCGGATCGCGTCGACGACCTTCTGGTCGGCCGGACCGTCGACCACGCCGAACACGGAGTGCTTGCCGTCGAGCCACGGCGTCGGCACGTGGGTGATGAAGAACTGGCTGCCGTTGGTGCCCTTGCCGCCCTGGATGCCGGCGTTGGCCATGGACAGGACGCCCGGCGTGTTGTGCTTGAGCGTCGACACGATCTCGTCGTCGAAGCGGTAGCCCGGGCTGCCGGTGCCGGTACCGGTCGGGCAGCCGCCCTGGATCATGAAATCGGGGATGACGCGGTGGAACGTCAGGCCGTTGTAGAAGCCACGCTGCACGAGGTTCACGAAGTTCGCGACCGTGATCGGCGTCTTCTCGGCGTGGAGGTGGATCTTGATCGGGCCGCGCGACGTGGCGATCGTCGCGGTCAGGGCATTGGCGCTCATGGCGGGTTCCTTGGCAAACGGGCGCGCAGCCTAGCCCATTTCGGGTGAACGCCCCAAACGGCGCCACGACGGGCGTCGGCGGCGTTATCCGGTTATGCACAGCGCTCCTTTCCGCGCCCTACTCGGCTTGCCTAGCGTCCCACCCTGCACCGGCCCCGCCGGATCCCGCCGCCGCACCGGAGTCCGTACGATGAGAGCGCTTTCTTGCACCGCCCTGCTGCTGGTCGCCGCGAGCACGTCCGCCGCGGCCTGGGACCGCAACGACTGGCCGACCAAGGTCACGTTCGACGACGGCACCGAACTCGGCGCGTCGCTGAGCTTCCAGTACGACCTCAACCGCTTCTCGAACGATACGCTGCCCGACGGCAGCGCGCGCTTCGCCGACGACGAAGGCTTCCGGCGCCGCGAGTTCGGCTTCTCGGTGCGCAAGAAAGGCGTGTGGGATGCCGGTGCGGTGTTCGATTTCGAGGCGCACCAGTTTCTCGACGTCTACGCGCGCGTGCAGTCGAAGGCCCTGTTCGGCCGTGACGTCGGCGCGTTCCGCATCGGCCAGACCAAGACGCCGGTCGGCTTCGAGGGCGTGACGAGTTCGCGCGCGACGAGCTTCCTCGAGACCGCGCTGCCGACCCAGGCCATCCACGCCAATCGCCGCATCGGCATCGACTGGGCGCTCGAACGACCGACCTGGATCCTCAACCTCGGTGCCTACGACGGCGATCTCGCCGGCGATTTCGACGGCCCGACCGTCGGCGGCCGCGTCGCCTGGACGCCGATCAAGGCCGACGGCCACGTGCTGCACCTCGGCGTCGCGGCGACACGCGAAAGCCCGGACACGACCAGCAACGGGCGTGGCGACACGGTGCTGCCGTCGGCGCGTTTCCGCTCGCGCCCTGAAGCCGGGCTCACTGACATCCGCCTCGTCGACAGCGGCTCGCTGTCGCGCGTCGACGACATCGACCGCACGGGCCTCGAAGCGCTGTGGATCGACGGGCCGTTCTCGCTGCAGGGCGAATACCTGCGCGCACGCGCCGGCCGCGACGGTGATCTCGCCGACTACCGCGCCGACGGCTGGTACGCGTTCGGCAGCTGGGTGGTGACCGGCGAGTCGCGCCCGTACAGCGGCGGCAACAGCGGCAACATCAAGCCCAAGGGCCGCTGGGGCGCAGTCGAACTGCTGCTGCGCTACAGCGCGCTCGACCTCGACGACGGCCTCGTCCGCGGCGGCCGCCAGCACGACTGGACGCTCGGCGCGAACTGGTATCTCGACACCCATTTCAAGCTGCAGGCCAACATCATCCGCGCGACCAGCGACCGCGGCACGCTCGCGCTCGATCCGCATATCGTGGCGGTGCGGGCGCAGGTGGTGTTCTGAGCGCTGGCCACACGCAGGGCTGCCGACGACACGGTCGGCACGTTTCGATTCGTGTGTCCGGGTTGTGTTTCGTACCGATACCCGCCGTGGCAGAAGCTGTGGGTCGGCGCTGAGATCAGACGTCCGGATCGATTGATGCGCTCAAGGGGATTCCGGCTTTCGCCGGAATGACGAAAGCTCAAGATTGAGCAGCCCGGCGTGAACCACCCACCTCTCCGCATCAGAGCAGCATGCCCCATGAAACGTCATCCCGGCGAAAGCCGGGATCCCCTTGGGCGTTCGGGACGAGGCGGCGGACGACCTGGTGGGGTGCCTCGACCGGAGCTGGCGTCGGCCGCCTCGCGGCATAGCGCAACAACCTGACACGATGCCTCGTCCTCGAGCCCCACCGCGCCTCGCCACACCCCACGCCCACCCGCATGATCCTCGTTCATATCCATAGCGCTGCGCGGAACGCCGCAGGCCTGCACGATTCCCCCACATTTAGCGTGCGCGTAACACCTCGCGTGCTCTCATCGCCCGTCATCACTGCTGTACCGGAAGGGGACCATGGACCACTCACCGATCTCGATCGCCGAGGACTGGATCGACGCCGTGCGCGTGCGCATCGGCGAGCTTCCCGCACGACCCGACGTGTGGGACATCGAAGCCCTGCGCGACCGCCTCACGGCGGTGCCGTGGCTGCCGGGCTGTCCGAGCGCGGCCGGTTCGGAGGTCGTCCATCTTCCTCGCCGCTACCGCCGCCACCTCATCGCGCAGGACGACACGCGCCACTTCAGCGCGCTTCTCATCGCGTGGCCGCAGGGTTACACGACGCCGCTGCACGATCACGACGGCCTGTGGGGCATCGAGCTCGTCGTCGAGGGCGCGCTCGCGATCGAGGAGTTCGTCAAGGGCGGCAGCGAGGCCGATCCCGTGCTCGAGCACCAGCGCACGCTGATCCTCGGCATCGGCGACGCGACCACCTTCGACGGCCCCGGCTACGTGCACGCCTGCCGCAACCTGTCGGCGACCAAGCCGGCGCTGTCGCTGCACGTGTACGGCGGTTCGCTCGAGTCGTACTCGACGTTCCACACGCACACGCAAGGCCGCTACACGGCCACGCGCCAGACCGCCAGCATCGACGCGGTGCGCATCTGAGGCCGCCGGCGCGGCCCACGGGCCGCGCCGCCACCAGGGGAACGACATGACACGCATCGCGGTGATCGGCGGCGGCGCAGCGGGCGCGAGCGTGCTCGGCGAACTGCTGCGCCAGTACACGGGCGACGGCCTCGAACTCACCTGGTTCGCGGGACGCCGCTCGACCGGGCGCGGCATCGCCTACTCGACGCAGTCCGAGCACCATCTGCTCAACGTGCGCGCGGCCGGCATGGGCCTGTTCGCCGACGACGTCGGCGCGTTCTTCCAGTACGCGAGCTCGCGCCACCCGCATGCGAAAGGCTCGGATTTCGTGCCGCGCGCGTGGTTCGGCGACTTCATCGAGACCACGCTCGGCGCGCTCGTCGAGACCGCACGCACGCGCGGCCATACGCTCACGACCGTGCAGGACGAAGCCGTCGCGGTGCGCGGCAGCGATGCGCTCGGCTACGTCGTGACCTCGCGTGACGGCGACGACGTGCACGCCGATGCCGTCGTGCTCGCGGTCGGCGCCCTGCCGCCGAGCCCGCTCGCCGAGGCCAGCCACGAGGCGCGCTGCAGCGGCGCCTACGCACTCGATCCCTGGCAGTGGCCCAAGGCCAACGAGGCGCCACGCCACGTCGTCGTGCTCGGCGCCGCGCTGACCGCGATCGACACGATCCTCGACATCGCCGAGCGCTGGCCCGAGGCGCGCATCACGGCGGTGTCGCGGCGCGGCCGCCTGCCGACCACGCACCTCGACACGCCCGGCGAGCCGTACGCGCATCCGCAGGACCTCGTCGACGCGCTGCTCGCGCGTCCCGACCTGCGCCACTGGCTGCGCCTGCTGCGTGAGACCAGCGCTGAACCCGGTCTCGACTGGCGTGCGCTCATGGACGGCCTGCGTCCGTCGACGCCGCGCCTCTGGCAGGCGCTGTCCGAGAACGAGCGCGCACGCTTCCTGCGCCACCTGCGTCCCTTGTGGGACCTGCACCGCCACCGCCTGCCGCCGCGCACGACGCGCGCGATCGAGGCGCTGCGCGAGGCTGGCAGGCTCGACGTCGTCGCCGCGCGCATCGCCGGCATCGACGGGGCCGGACCGCTCGAGGTGCGCCTGCGCCGTCCGCGCGGCGCGGGCGAGCTGCGCCTCGAGGCCGACCTCGTGATCCAGGCGACCGGCCTCAACACCTCGGTCGGCGACACCCAGCACCGGCTCGTGCGGCAGCTCCTCGACGAAGGCATCGCGCGCGCCGATGCACTCGGCCTCGGCCTCGCGGCGGACGCTTCGGGCCTGCTGCTGCGCCCGGACGGCAGCGCCTCGACCCACCTGCGCATCGTCGGCACGCTGCTGCGCGGCGCGCTGTGGGAGTGCACGGGCCTGGCCGAGATCCGCGCCGGCGCACGGGCGCTGGCCCGCGATCTCGTCGAGCGACTGCCCGCCTCGCCACGTGCGGCCCCCGCCAAGCCGCCGCGCACCCGCCCTGGCCTGCTGTCGCTGTCGCCGTGACCGCCGGATGCCGCGCCGCGGCTTGACCGGCCGAAACGTTTTGCGGTAACGCAAATCCGGCTATAATGGGCGGCTGCCGCTTCGAGCGGCTCTTTTTCCCTTCCCCCAGCGACGCCCGGCAACGGGTGGTCAGGCGCACCCGTATGTCCATCGAGAATCTCCGCAACATCGCCATCGTGGCCCACGTCGACCACGGCAAGACGACCCTCGTCGACTGCCTCCTCAAGCAGTCCGGCACGTTCAATGAGCGCACCGTGCTCGCCGAGCGCGTCATGGACTCGAACGACCAGGAAAAGGAACGTGGCATCACGATCCTGTCCAAGAACACCGCGATCACCTGGCAGGGCAACCGCATCAACATCGTCGACACTCCGGGCCATGCCGACTTCGGCGGCGAGGTCGAGCGCGTGCTGTCGATGGTCGACTCGGTGCTGATCCTCGTCGACGCGATGGACGGCCCGATGCCGCAGACGCGCTTCGTGACCCAGAAGGCGTTCGCGATGGGCTTCAAGCCGATCGTCGTCGTCAACAAGATCGACCGCCCGGGCGCGCGTCCGGACTGGGTCATCGACCAGGTGTTCGACCTGTTCGACAAGCTCGGCGCGACCAACGAGCAGCTCGATTTCCCGATCGTCTACGCCTCGGCGCTGCACGGCTACGCGAGCCTCGACGACAGCGCGCGCGAAGGCGACATGACCCCGCTCTACGAAGCGATCATGAAGCACGTGTCGCCGCCGGCCGTCGATCCGGAAGGCGCGTTCCAGATGCGCATCAGCCAGCTCGACTACAACAACTTCGTCGGCCTGATCGGCATCGGCCGCATCCAGCGCGGCAAGGTGCGCACGAACATGCCGGTCAGCGTGATCGACCGCAACGGCAAGAAGCGTCAGGGCAAGGTGCTGCAGGTGCTCGGCTTCATGGGCCTGGAGCGCGTCGAGGTCGACGTGGCCGAGGCCGGTGACATCGTCGCGATCTCGGGCGTGGCCGAGCTCAGCATCTCCGACACGATCTGCGCGCTCGACACCCCCGAGGCGCTGCCGGCGCTGACGGTCGACGAGCCGACGATCTCGATGACCTTCCAGGTCAACAACTCGCCGTTCGCGGGCAGCAAGGAGCACAGCGGCGGCAAGTTCATCACCAGCCGCCAGATCCGCGAGCGCCTCGAGCGCGAGACGCTGCACAACGTCGCGCTCAAGGTCGAGGAAGGCTCGGATCCGGACAAGTTCCTCGTCTCGGGACGCGGCGAGCTGCACCTCTCGGTGCTGATCGAGAACATGCGCCGCGAGGGCTTCGAGCTCGCCGTGTCGCGCCCGGAAGTCATCGTCAAGGAAATCGACGGCCAGCTCATGGAGCCGGTCGAGCAGCTCGTCGTCGACGTCGAGGAGCAGCACCAGGGCGGCGTCATGGAGAAGCTCGGCATCCGCAAGGGCCAGCTCAAGAACATGGAGCCGGACGGCAAGGGCCGCGTGCGCCTGGATTACCTCATTCCGGCGCGTGGCCTGATCGGCTTCCAGAACGAGTTCCGCACGCTCACGCAGGGCTCGGGCCTGCTGTTCCACGTGTTCGACCACTACGGTCCGAAGGAGCAGGGTGCGATCGCCAAGCGCCAGAACGGCGTCATGATCGCGAACGCGGCCGGCACCACGCCCGCCTACTCGCTCGGCCCGCTCGAGGAGCGCGGCCGCCTGTTCGCCGCCGAAGGCGACAACGTGTACGAGGGCCAGCTGGTCGGCATCCACTCCAAGGACAACGACCTCACCGTCAACGCGATCAAGCCCAAGCCGCTGACCAACATGCGCGCCTCGGGCAAGGACGATGCGATCAAGCTCACGCCGGCGATCAAGTACACGCTCGAGCAGGCGCTGGACTTCATCGAGGACGACGAGCTCGTCGAGGTCACGCCGAAGGCGATCCGCCTGCGCAAGAAGCACCTCACCGAGAACGATCGCAAGCGCGCCTCACGCGCCGCGTGATCAACCACGTTCCCGGCGCGCAACGCGCCGGGAACCCCGGCGGAATCGCCTGCGGCGGTTCCGCCTGATTCGTAGGGCGGAACCCGCGCAGCGGATTCCGCCGCACGATCGTACGTCGTCCCCCGAAACATCCCCCGCGACACCATCGCCCACCCTCCGCGCACAATCCGCGCACGAAGAGAGAGCGAACGTCCGTTTGCCACGAGACCGGCATCGCATCGCGGTCCACGGCGGAATCACCTGCGGTGGTTCCGCCCTACGCATGGCTCAATCGCCGGCGTCGGCAGCCTCGCGTCCCTGCTGGCGGATCAGGGCTTCCTGGCGCGCATCCTCGATGGCGTCGCGAACGGCGTCGACATCGGCCGTGTGCTCGTCGAACACGAACCGGCCCGTGAGCGGCGTATCGGGCTGCAGCTCGCCCTGCTCGTACAGCGCCCACATCTCCTCGCCGTAATGCGTGTCGGCCAGCTCCGGAGCGAAGCGCGCGAGCGTGTCACGCAGGTTGTGCACGTCGCGCAGCAGCATCCGGCGCGCGGCGTTGTTGCCCGAGGCACTCACCACCTGCGGGAAGTCGATCAGCACCGGACCGTCCGGCGCGACGAGCACGTTGTACTCGGACAGATCGCCGTGGATCAGGCCCAGGCAGAGCATGCGCACGACATCACGCACGAGCCTCGTGTGGAACGCGCGCGCGGTGTCGGCGTCGAGCTCCACCTCGCCGAGGCGTGGCGCGTTGTCACCGTCCGCATCGGCGACAAGATCCATCAGCAGCACGCCGTGCGAATAGCCGCGCGGCTGCGGCACGTGCACGCCCGCTGCCGCGAGCTGGTAGAGCACCTCGACCTCGGTGTTCTTCCACGCGATCTCCTGCTCGCGGCGCCCGAACTTGCTGGCCTTGCCGATCGCGCGCGCCTGGCGGCTGCCACGCACCTTGCGGCCTTCCTGGTACTGCACGCGCGCCTGGAAGCTGCGCTGCGCCATGTCCTTGTAGACCTTCGCGCACAGCACACGGCCACCCGCGCCGACCATGTAGACCGATGCCTCCTTGCCACTCTTCAACGGCCGCAGCACCTCGTCGACGACGCCGTCGTCGACCAGCGGCTGCAAACCCTTCGGAATCTTCATCGCAACCCGTTTCTTCACTCGATCAGCTGCGCATTATGCGGGCGCGCGGACGGATCGGCAGTGGACAGCCAGCTCCAAGCGTGCCGATCAAGCCTGTACACCCGACATGGCGACATGCTTCACGGCGGAATCGCCTGCGGCGGTTCCGCCCTACCCGAGCAACGACCCAGCACCGCGAGTGTGAACGCGCTTTCGTAGGGCGGAACCCGCGCAGCGGATTCCGCCGCCATGTGGAGAGAGACGATTCGTGGCGCTGGCAGGCCTGACGGCGGAATCGCCTGCGGCGGTTCCGCCCTGCCGGGATGACGTTCGAGCATGGCGAGCGTCGTCGCTCGCCCCCCCCCTTGCCGCACTGCGCCTTGCAAATCCACGCGCACGCGTCGAGTCTCGCGGGTGGTCCGGCATCGTGGGGAGCGGTGACGCAGCGGGTATCGCCTGCGCGCCGTGCGATGCGGATCCACCGCCGTCGCATCGCGAATCGATCGCGATCGTCGATTCGAGACCCGCTCCAGGGAGGAAACACCGTGACCCGAACCTCGTCCGTGCTGTCCGCGTTGACCCTGCTCGCCGCTGTACCCGCCTTCGCCCAGGCCGAAACCTCGGCCCTGCCCTTCGCCAAGCAACTCGCCGGTCCGCCGTCGGAGATCGCGTCGATGCGCGCGCCGTTGCCGACCGAGGCGACGATCCACTCGCGCAGCGCGCTGCTGCCCGTGAAGTTCACCGGTGAAGCCGGCGGCGAACGCACGTGGCAGGCCTCGCTGCCGGTCGAGAAGGATGCGCTGCGCTTCCTCGTGTTCGCGCCCGCGCAGGCGAACTGGCAGGTCGACCTCGTCGGCGCCTCGGGGCGAGGCGTCGCGGCCGAGTCACTGGCCTCGCGCGTGTTCGCCACCGATTTCGCGCTCGGCGAGGCACGCGTGCCCGCGGTGCGCTACGACCTCGACAACCTGCAAGGCGACAGCTGGAGCCTCAAGCTGCGCAGCGGTGCCGCGGCAGCCGACGGCTACATCCTCGTCGAAGGCGACGAAGCGACCGAGCTCGCCTCGTACCAGACCCACACGCGCCAGGTCGTCGGCGAGCGCCTCGGCCTCACCGCGCTGCTGACCACATCGGCCGGTGACGACGTGCGCGTCGGTGCCAAGGCCGGTCGCATCGCGCAGGCCATGCTGCGCGTCACCGCGCCGGACGGCAGCGTCACGACGCACGCGATGTTCGACGACGGCCGCCATGACGACGGCCTCGCCGGCGACGGCCTGTTCGCGGGTGACTTCCCGGCCACGCTCGCGGGCAACTACACCGCACAGGTCGAGGTGCGCGGTACCAACGCGCGCGGCAAGGCCTTCGTGCGCACGGCCGAACACCTGTTGCCCGTCGTCGAGGCCAGCCTCGCGATCGGCGCGCAGCAGGCCACGGCCGTCACTGCAACCGAGGCGAACCGCCTGTCGATCCGCGTGCCCGTCACCGCGCGCAAGCAAGGCCAGCATTACCGTGCGATCGGCGAGATCTGGGGCACCGGTACGGACGGCAAGCCCAAGGCGGTCGCCTGGCTCGGCGGCATGGTCGTGCCGCGCGGCGGCCAGCTCGCGCTCGGCTTCGACGAACGCTGGATCGCCCTGAGCGGCGCGAAGGCGCCGTTCGAACTGCGCGAGCTGCGCATCGAGGATCCCGACCACTTCGTCACCGTGGCCTCGGCCAAGCGCCTCGCGCTCGCGATGCCGAACCTGCGTTCGAAGGCCAATCCGGCCGAGATCGTCGTCGACGAGACCATGACCATGGGCCCGCGCCCGGCCCGCGGCAACGTCACCGAAGGCGTCGGCCAGCGCCTGCTGCTCGTGCACGGCTACTGCTCCAACGCGGTGTGGCCGGCCTCGCAGTTCAGCACGGCCTCGACGTTCCTCGATGCCAACCAGAACCGCAGCCACGACCAGTTCGCGCAGCGCATCCGCACGTTCGGCTCGACCTGGAACTCGTTCGGCACGGTCGCGCACAGCCAGGGCGGCGCGGCCTCGCTGCACCTCTACGCGTTCTACTGGAGCGGCCTCGACAACGCGACCGGCAGCCGCCTGATCCAGTCGGTCGGCACGCCGTACAAGGGCACCAACCTCTCGGGCATCCTCGCCACGCTCGGCAGCTGGTTCGGCGTGGCGTGTGGATCGAACAGCAACCTGACCTACAGCGGCGCCTCGTCGTGGCTGGCCGGCGTGCCGAACTCGGCCCGCGCCAAGGTCAACTACTACACGACCTCGTTCACGCTGACGAACTGGTACACCAACGACTACTGCCAGTTCGCCACCGACCTCGTCCTCAGCGACCCCGAGGACGGCACCACCGAACAGGTCAACGGCCAGCTCCCCGGTGCGGTCAATCGCGGCCACGTCACCGGCCAGTGCCACACCGCCAACATGCGTGATCCCGCGCAGTACTTGAACGCGAGCCGCAACGCGACGATGAACAGCAACGCGGCACGTTGAGGGACCGGTGAAGGGGGCGCGGCAACCACCGCGTCCCCTCCACTCACCAGATGTGCAGAAGCTTCACGAGCTGATGGACGCACATCGTCGAATCGCGCCTTTCGAGGGTCCCGTCGACATCACATCGACGCTCCTGGAGCAAGGACCACGAGACCAGAAGCTCGACACACGATGACGCTGCCCCGCGAGAAACAAGCACTCGATGCGACCTACCCGAATATGCGCACGTAGCACTTCGTGAGGGACGGCTTTCTGGATTTGGCCCAGACGCCATCGCCATCCCGATCACCCTTCCCGTTGGTGTTGCCCTCGACGGTCTGGATATCCTCGGAAAGTGAATGCTGATCCCTCACGACCACGCCGATGTGCGAGAAATCGTAAATAACGAAGTCGCCCGCCTTGGCGAGATTCCCTTCGCCAAGAACCGTGATGCCCAGTGACCTCGCCCACTTCTCCCAGCCGAACGCACTCGCATCGCGGCATCGCAGCTTTTCGATCTGAATGGGCGTAAGCGGATGGGCAAGACCCGCGCGAGTCTGTATCGCCTCGGCTACGGATTTCTCCTCCAGCCACTCACGCATCAGCCAACAGGTGAACGCCGCGCACCAAGGCCAGGCACCTGGCTGAAGCCAAGTGGCGCCCTGGTATTCGACGATACGCTTTCCGGTATTTTGAACAGGTCCCTCTCGCGTCCCCACTTCTTTCTCAGCCAGATTGACGAGCACATCGATGGCTTCCTTCATCATCGCTCTCCCTCACGTGTCCTGCATCAGGTCAAATAGCCTCTCAGACTCCTTGAGCACCCGGATCGTGCAGCTCGGCGCATCGGAACAATGCAACACAACCGAGCCGCATTTTTCAGGCTATACGTGGGATTTCGTCAGTTCAAGCGGAAAGCCGACAATTCCAGAAGAGCGCACGAACAAAGTACCGGAACGGCTCCGTGTCTTTCGGGACCGGGAATGTGCCTCAGGAGCCGCGCATTCAAATCGCCCGTGAGTCCCATCCAGTATGGAGTGGCGGATTACCCGTGTCGTCGCTTCAGATTCGCGATCGACGCCTTGACGAGCTTCTCGAGCACGCCCGCGTCGAGATCGGCCAGCTGTTTGAAGTACAGACACGACTTGCCCATCTTGTGCTTGCCGAGTTTCGCGAGCAGCTTCGTGCCCGCCTCGTCCTCGCAGTCCAGATAGACGACGAGCTCGCGCCCGCGGACCGCAAAGCCCGCCAGCGGCGCCTCGCCCGAGCGCCCGCTCTCGTAGGTGTAGGTGTACGATCCGAAGCCGACGATGCTCGGCCCCCACATCTTCGGCGGCTGCCCCGTGATCCTGCCGAGCAGCGCGATCAGCGCATGGCTGTCGGCGGTCTGCTGGGGATTGGCGCGCGAGGCGAGGTAGCCTTCCACGCTGGAGTCGGTTGCCTTGGTCTTGTTCTCGGCCATCGGAATGCCCTCGGTGGGATCAAGCGGGACGACTCAGGATATTCGAGATCGATCGCCCCCATCCGTCGAGGGCGCGATACACGGAAGCATCAGATCAGATGTCGTCAGACGACATCATCGCGGCATGCCGTCGGGAGGCGTCGACGCCATGGCTGCCTCCAAGATCGCCACAGTCTCGACGTGGGCATTGGCCCGAGCGACATCGAGCGCAGTGGCAGAAGGCAACCCTTGTCCATAGTGACTCTTGATCAGAGGATCCGCGCCTGCATCGAGCAACAAGCGGACGATCTCGTCCTTTCCCGCCCTCGCCGCTATTCCCAGGGCCGGAGGACCGCTGCAGCAGCGATGGTCGACCCACGGTTTGCGCGCGAGGATCATGCTCACGACCTTGCTGTTGCCAGCGTCGGCAGCATTCTGCAGTGGAGATTGCGCCTGTACTCCCATGTACGAAATCATGCCTGCAGCGTCGACATCCATCGGCTCCACGGGTGCGCCCCGAGCCAGGAGAGCTTCGACAAGCAACTCGTCGCCCGCCCTCGCAGCATGGCAGAGCGCGAGATAGTCGATGGCCATGTCCCTCACCGACCTCGATGCGCAGCCGGCTAACGCCAAGGCAATTGTCAGAATGACGAGCCTGATCATCATATGTCCTTCAGAACCCTCCGAGAGTCCGTGACGTGCGCCGCGGGCGTGGAAGGAATTTGCGTCACGCGACACTTGTCGACGTACACGTACGTACCCTTTTCCGGCTCACCGATGTACTCAGCCTGCACGATCAGCGCCAGTGGCTTCTGAGTGTCGGACGTCTCTTGCGAGAACGCGAGAGCTTGCTCGACCGCCTCGAACACATAGTAGTAATCGCCGCATACCATGAGGTCTGGCTCCCCACGCTTCGAATGGCAGCACACGCGGTACTCGAGGACGGCGCCCCTACGTAGCCGCCATCGGCCTTGGCCATGGCGGGGCGGTTCCGACGACCGAAACGTCGAGGACAGGATAACGGGTAATTCATGAGAAGCATGATCGCGAGAGCGGATGCTCGGATTGCTGAATAAAATTATCTCTTCTCGAGCCCGCCATGCTTGACCGAGCAAGCATGTCCGCCGTCATAGTCGTTCGTGTCCGTCAAAGGCAGAGCACATGAGAGGAAAATCGGACTGCCTGAACGATCGTCCACGATCGCAAAGGTACTGTACGTGACACCATCCACCACGAAGCAGGGCCTCACGGGGAACTGCCGGACCATGGCAGTGAACGTTCCTTTCGCGTCCGTGATACCGACAGCCGGCACGTCGCCACAGCTTGACCAGTCATCATCCAGACCGCTGGATAGATAGACCTCGACGCCCTGCTTTGGAATGCCATGATAAGTGAAGGTGCCACTCAGCTCCCGACCGTCACCTACGCAACCCGCGATTGCCGCAAAAGCAAGAAGAGGAACGTACTTCATCCGCCTCGATAATACGTACAGGAGTGGAAACGAAATCATGCAGGCAAAGCTTTCACTCCCAACACCTCATTCGAATGCATCGCCATTGTTCCAACCACGCCGACATCCAGACTCACGACAATCCAGCAAGACGCACGTCGGGGCAAGCTTCTCGCAACACCTTGGACAGCCTTCCATCTTTTCCCAAGGCCATTCCGGAAACCCGAACCTCGGTACCGTCACGGAACGTGAAGTGCCCAGGCATCACACCCATGACGACGTCAGCGGATACGAGCTCACCGAGTGGAATGGAGCGAACGCAACGAGCGAAACGCAGATGAATGAATCTTCCAGCTTCGATCCTGAAGTACGAGGACAAATTAAAGAGCACGATCGTCGCAGGAAGAAAGCAAAGGAACAACGCCGCGAAAAAAACCACCTGAAAAAGAAACAAGGGTAATGCACCGTGCGCCGAAGCAACTCCCAAGACCGTCAATGACGGAGTGAATATCAGCACCGATACTGCAAGCATAAGCGCGGCACGCTCGAAGTCTGGGCGGTAGTCCATGAATCCTTCCGATGTACGGCTCCGTAGAATGGATATCGCGAAAGCATATTCTTGATCGCGATTTCGAACTCGATCCCGCTTAAGCGAATAGCTAACTGCCACTCTGCTGCTTGTAGATATCTTCGGCCATTCGATCCCAAGGAGCATTGTCGAACGGCTTCCCCATCATCACGTTCAGGTGGCACCCAGTTGATCTTGAGAGCAACATAAAGAGTTGCTTCTGGTCAATGCGATCAGGCATATTCTCCGCGAGAATCGACGGGCATATCTTTTTTGCGTTCTTAGACCGAGCAGAGCACTCGGCTTGAGTTATATTCGTTTTTCCCTTCAGAAGCACTGCACAGCTGTCTTCGGAATATGAATCGACAAGCGTCGAGATGACCGCATCACGAGGCATCGGAAAACCGTCGCTCGCAGTTGCGCTGCTGCAGCACAAAGAAAGCAAGAGTGATGCAACAACACGTTTTACCGAAATGCTTTGCATAGGTAGACATTATACGCATCCCGCAACATTGCGGATCATGAAGAGACACTCACCCAATCCTTGACTCTTGTCAAGGCGACTCCTCAGTAGCGAACATAAACTTGCTCGACCTAGGCGCCGCAGAGACTTCGAGCGCGGCAAGCAGATAATGCGAGGCGTTGGCGTGGGTCCAATGCTCCACCCACAAGCGGGAAAATCGATTTCCTCCCGCAACGTAGACGCTAGCTTTCACGGACGATCCGCGACAATCGACAGTGATGCGGTTGATTCGATCGTGTGAATCACGATTGCGGCTTCACGTCCGCACCGTGCCATTAGGCCGGGAGCCGCACGCTCCCGGCGGACGCACTTGAATCCCGCTACTGAATCGCTTCGTCGAGCATCAACTGCCTCACGAACCGCACCGGTGGCGCGCCGTACGACAGCACCTTGTCGTGGTACGCCTTGAGGTTGAACGCGTCGCCCTGCTTGGCTTCGGCGGCCTTGCGCATGTCGAAGTGTTCCTGCACCCCGACGAAGTAGGTCGGCAGCTGTGCGGACGTGAGCTGGGCGCGGATCCATTTGCCGGCGGCTTCGCGTTCCTGCTGGAAGGTGCGGCGGACCATGAGGTCCATGGCCTGCTCGCGGGTCCAGTTGTCGACATGCACGCCCTGGTCGAGGATCGCGTTGGCGATCGTGCGCAGGTAGAACTTGAGCTGGACGAGGCGGAACAGCGGGTCGTTGTCCATGTAGCCGGCGTCGGCCATCATCTTTTCGGTGTAGACGGCCCAGCCTTCCGCGAACAGGCCCGAGCGCAGCACGCCACGCAGCGTCGAGGGGAAGCGCGCCGAGTGCCAGCCTTCGAGGTAATGACCCGGCGTGCCTTCGTGGATGCTGAGCAGGTGGATCATGCGCGAGTTGTATTCGCGCAGGAACGAGTCGACCTGTTCGGCGTTCCAGTCGTCCGGGATCGGCGAGACCGCGTAGAAGGTCTCGAGGCCCTTGTCGAGCGGGCCCGGCGAGTCGCAGTACGCCACCGCGACGCCGCGCTGGAACTCGGGCATCAGGATGATCTTGACCGGCGCATCGGGCAGCGTGACGAGATCGTGCTTCTTGACGAAATCGGTCGCCGAGGCGAGCGCGGCTTCGGCGTCCTCGACGACCTTGTCGCGCGCGGGCTTCTCGGCGTAGGCGCGTTCGAGCGCGGCTTCGATCACGGCTTGCTGCTGCGCCTCGTCGGGCGTGTCGGGCATCGCCGGTGCATTCTTCGCACCGGCGAGCACGCCGCGCGCGATGCCGTACATCTCGGTGCGCACGCGATCGAGCTCGGTCTCGGCGCGCTGACGGATGTCGGCGCGCGACAGCGACGACAGCAGCGCGAACTGCAGCTTCTGGTCGTACACCTCGGCGCCGATGCGGAATTCGCCCTTCGCGTTCGGCACGAGCGTGCCGTCGAGCCAGGTCTGGTGCTCGGCAACGGCCTTGCGCAGGTTCTCGATCGCGGGGTCGGCGCGCTTGCGCGTCGCCTCGTCGAGCTCGCCGAGGTGCGGCGTGATGAACATGTCGACGAGGCCGAGCACGCCGTTGTTCTGCTTGGCGACCGTCTCGGCGTGGATCTTCGGCACGCGTGCGGGATCGAGGTTGGCGCGTGCCTGCGCGAACAGGGTCGGCAGCTTCTCGACGCGCGCGACGGCCGAGCGCAGGCGCTCGGGACGCGGCGCGAACTCGCGCGCCATGAGGTTGTAGAGCGCGCCACCGGCGAGGCCGCTGTAGACCTGCGGATCGGTCGCCCAGCCCTGCAGGGTCTCGCTGTCCCAGATGCCGTAGCGCAGCTGGTTACGCAGGATCGCCGCATCGACCTGGTTCTCGCGCGAGAGCGCCTTGGCGTCGATCGCATCGAGCTCGGCGAGCAGGCCTTTCGATACCGCCAGCGCCTTCACACGACCCTCGGGGCCGAGATCGTCGAGCTCGCTGTCGTAGCGGTGCTCGCCGATCTGCGTGGCGTTGACCGGCGACAGCTGCAACCACGCCGCGAGCGCGCGCTGCGAGAGGTCGGCGAACGCGGTATCGGCATTCGCAGCGGTCGCGGCGGGTGTTTCGGCCGCGGCGGGTGTTTCGGCCGCGGCGGGCGGCGGCGTCTCGGCCTTCTGGCAGGCCGCGAGGGCGGCGATCAGGGCGAGGGCGAGCAGAGGGGTACGCATGAGGCGGGATCCGTGGCGGTGCGGCATCGCACGTGGAGGCCAAGCATAGGCAGAACCGGTGGGGCATGGCACGGTGGCATGCGTCATGTTGGCGAGGCACCGTGCATCCGCCTGGCGTCCCGCCACGTACCTTCCCGCACAGCACGAGACGGCCCCGACATGCCATCGCTCCGCATCCGCTCCAGCGCCCCTGCCCGCCCTCGTGCCGACGTCGCCGGGTTTGCGATCGCATTGGCGATGCTCGGCGCCGCCGGCGATCTCGCCGCGGCGCCGGTCGTGCGCTACGACGGGGTCGCCTACGACGCACGCGACCGCGTCGTGTTCCGCGAATCGCACGCGCTGCGCGGTGAACACGGCGCGCGCACGCTCGTGGTGCTGTTCGAATGCCCCGACGGGACGGCCTTCGCCCGCAAGCGCGTCGACGAGAACGGCACGCCGGAAGCGCCCTCGTTCGCACTCGAGGATGCGCGCTCGGGCTACCGCGAAGGCGTGCGAGCGGCGAGCGGCGACGGCCGCGAGGTGTTCGTGCGGCGTCGCGCGGAACAGGCCGAGAAGTCGGCGCCGCTGCCGGTCGCGACGGACCTCGTGCTCGATGCGGGCTTCGATGCGTTCATCCGCGGCCACTGGGACGCGCTCGCCTCGGGCCGGCGCATGACGATGGCCTTCCTCGTGCCGAGCCGCCTGTCGACCGTGCCTTTCAGCGTCGAGCGTGTCGGCGAGACCACCGTCGACGACGAACCGGCGACACGCTTCCGCCTCGAGGTGGACGCCTGGTACGCGTTCGCGCTGCCTGCCATCGACGCCACCTACGTGACCGCCACGCGCACGATCCGCCGCTACAACGGGCCAGCCAACGTGCGCGACGCGGGCGGCAAGCCGCTCGACGTGCGCATCGAGTTCCCCTCATCGGATCGGCACGACGATGCCGATGACGCCGCGTTCGAACGCCTCGCCACGGCGCCGCTCGACGGCCGCTGTATCCTCTGACGACACGCACGTGTCCTTTCCCGCCCCCTTGCCGGAGACCTTGCATGACCGCGATCTACCTGTGGATCAACGCCGTGCTCTACGCCGGCCTCGCCGCGTGGTGCACGCTGGCACCGACCGCGACCTCGCAGGCGGTGGGCTTCACGCAGCTGTCGGCCTCGGGCCGCTCCGAGTACGCGGTGATCTACGGCGGCATGCAGTTCGGCTTCGCGTTCCTGTTCGGCTGGGCGGCACTCGGCGGGCACCTGCGCTTCGGGCTCGTGTTCGCACTGGCGCTGTACGTGCCGATCGTGCTGTTTCGCGCGGTGAGCCTGTGGCGCTTCTGGCCGGTCGGACCGACCACGCTGTGGACCGCGGTGCTCGAGGTGCTGCTGCTCGGCGCGGCGCTGGCCCTGTGGTGGAGTGGCCGCGCGATCGACTGACGGCGTTCATCGACGGCGCGCGGAACCGTGTAGGATCGACCGCACTTTCCCACGCTGCCCGCGGAGACCGCATGGCCGAGGCCGAGACGGTGAACGACGATGCTCTCGCGGGTCTCATCGCGGCGACGGCCCGCGGTGACGCGAACGCGTTCGAACGCCTCTATCGCGAGACCTCGGCCAAACTCTTCGGCGTCTGCCTGCGCATGCTCGCGCGTGCCGAGGCCGAGGAGGTCGTGCAGGACGTCTACGTCGCCGTGTGGCGCAAGGCCGACCAGTTCGATCCGGATCGCGCGCGCGGTATCACGTGGTTGTCGATGATGGCGCGCAACCGCGCGATCGACCGCCTGCGCGCGAACCGCAGCGAGGTCGCGCGATCGGTGATCGCCCTCGATGACGAGCCCGCCGCGGCAGCCGACGACGCTGCCGCGACCATGCAGGATGTGCATCGCCTCGACGACTGCCTCGACGAACTCGAGGCCCCGCGCCGCACGCTGATCCGCACGGCCTTCTTCGAAGGCGCGACCTACGAGGAACTCGCGCAGCGCAGCGCGACGCCGCTCGGCACGGTCAAGAGCTGGATCCGACGCGGCCTCCTCAAGCTCAAGGCCTGCCTCGAGCGATGAACACGACGCCGACCGACCTGCCGCCGCCCGAGGGCGATCCCGCCGCCGAATACGTGCTCGGCGTGCTCGATGCGCCGGCACGCCGCGAGGTCGAGGCGCGTGCCGAGCGCGATGCGGTGTTCGCGCGCGATCTCGCCGTGTGGGAAGAACGCTTCATGCCGCTGCTCGCGGACATCGAACCCGTCGCCGTGCCGGCACGCGTGTGGGAACACCTGCGTGCGATGGTCGGCGGCGGTACCACGGCGTCCGCGACACGCGGCGGTGAATCGGCTGGATGGTGGGAAAGCCTCGCCGTGTGGCGTGCATTCGCGGGACTCGCCACGGCCGCGGCACTCGCCTGCGCGATCGCGCTGGTCGTGCTGCCGCACGGCACGCTGCCCGAACCCGGTGCGGCGATGGTGTCCACGCTCGCACACGACGACGGCAGCGCCGGCTTCGTCGCACTGATCGAACCCTCGCGTGGCCAGCTCACGCTGACGCCGGTCGCCGCTGCGACCAGCGGCGGACGTGTGCCGGAACTGTGGCTGATCCCGAAGGATCAGGCTCCGCGCTCGCTCGGCATCGTCGACGTGACGCATTCCATGGTCGTGCGCATTCCGGAGGCGATGCTCGCCGAGGTCGGCACCGAGGCGGTGTTCGCGGTGACGCTGGAACCGCCGGGTGGCGCACCTGAGGGCAAGCCGACCGGGCCGGTCGTCGCGAAGGGTGGCGTGGCGGTGCTGTAGCGCGTGCCGCCCGCGGTGGTGCGCGGGCTGCGATCCATGCAACGAATGTCACGACGTGCAGGGGGAGCTGCGACGTCGCCATGCGTGAATCCTCCGCGGACTGCATCCAGCCGGCGGTCCGCTCCGTAACGATCAGGTGACCCACGCACGAGGATCCTGTCGTCCATGGCATCGCTCCCCGCCCGCTCCGCGCGCCCCCGCATCACCACGGCGTTGCGGCGCTGGTTCGACACCGCGCAGGACGTCCCGCTCGATGCCGACGCGGACCGCATCGACGTGTGGCGCGCGCTGCCGTTCGTCGCGATGCACCTGGCCTGCCTGGGCGTGTTCGTGGTCGGCGTGTCGCCGTTCGCGCTCGCGGTCGCCGCCGTGCTGTATGCGGTGCGCATGTTCGCGCTGACCGCGTTCTACCACCGCTACTTCGCGCATCGCGCGTTCCGTACGTCGCGCGTCGTGCAGTTCGTGTTCGCGGTGATCGGCGCCTCGTGCGTGCAGCGCGGGCCGCTGTGGTGGGCCGCGCATCATCGCCATCATCATCGCCACACGGACACGCCGGACGATCCGCATTCGCCGCGCGAGCACGGCCTGCTGTGGAGCCACATGGGCTGGTTCCTGACCCGGCGCGCGTTCCGCACCGACCTCGATGCGCTACCGGACTTCCGTGGCTTCCCCGAACTACGCCTGCTCGACCGCTTCGACACGCTCGTGCCGATCCTGCTCGCGGCGGCGCTGTTCGCGCTCGGCAGCGTGCTCGAGACTGCGGCACCGACGCTCGGCACGAGCGGACCGCAGCTGCTCGTGTGGGGCTTCTTCGTCTCGACCGTGGTGCTGTTCCACGCCACGGTCACGATCAACTCGCTCGCGCACCGCTGGGGCACGCGCCGTTTCGATACGCGCGACGACAGCCGCAACAACGCGCTGCTCGCGCTGATCACGTTCGGCGAGGGTTGGCACAACAACCACCATCATTTCCCGGGCTCCGCGCGGCAGGGCTTCCGCTGGTGGGAGATCGACGTGACGTATTACGGCCTCAGGGCGATGCAGCTGCTCGGCCTCGTGCACACCCTCAAGCCCGTGCCCGCGACGCTGCGCCGGCCCGTGCGGAAGGACGCCTGATGCGCATCGCAGTGGTCGGCGCCGGCATCGCGGGCCTCGGTACGGCGTGGCGCCTCGCGCCGCGCCACGAGGTGGTGCTGTTAGCGGCCGACGATCATCTCGGTGGCCACACCCACACGCATGCCGTCGAGATCGACGGCCAGCGCCTCGCGGTCGACACCGGCTTCATCGTGTTCAATCCCGCGCACTACCCGCTGCTTACCGCGCTGTTCGCGACACTCGGCGTGGCCACGCAGCCGACCACGATGAGCTTCTCGGTCAGCGATGCGCGCAGCGGTCTCGAGTACAACGCCGGCTCGCTGCGCGGCCTGTTCTGTCAGCCGCGCAACCTCGCGAATCCGCGCTTCCTGCGCATGCTCGCGGACCTGCGCCGCTTCTACCGCGAGGCACCTTCCCTGCTCGCCGACGCCGCGCCGGGACCGAAGCTCGGCGACTGGCTCGCCGCACACGGCTACTCGGACACCTTCCGCGATGACCACCTCGTGCCGATGGCGTCGGCGCTGTGGTCGTCGCCGTCACGGCGCATCCTCGAGTTCCCGATCGGCCACCTCGTGCGCTTCATGGCCAACCACCACATGCTGCAGCTCACCGGGCGGCCCGAGTGGCGCGTCGTGACCGGCGGCTCGCGCTGCTACGTCGAGGCGATGCGCGCGCGCTGGAACGTCGAGGAACGCCCCGCCTGCGCAGTCACGCGTGTGACGCGCGAGGCGCACGGCGTGCACATCGAAAGCGCGGCGGGCCATGAAGCGTTCGACCATGTGGTGCTGGCCTGCCACGCCGACAGCGCGCTCGCCATCCTCGGCGATGCGACGCCGCACGAGCGCGCGATCCTCGGCGACCTCACCTACCAGGACAACGAGGTCGTGCTGCACACCGACGCGACGATCATGCCGCGCCATCCCGGTGCGTGGGCGGCGTGGAACGTGCACGTGCCCGAAGACCGCGACGCACCGTGCAGCGTGAGCTACTGGATGAACGCGCTGCAATCGATCCTCTCGCGCGAGCCGCTCGTGGTGACGCTCAACCGCAGCGCCGACATCGATCCCGCACGCGTGCTGCGGCGCCTGCACTACCGGCATCCCGAGCAGACGCAGGCCTCCGCGCTCGCGCAGCAGCGCAAGGTCGAGATCCAGGGCCATGCGGGAACCTGGTTCGCCGGTGCGTACTGGGGCCACGGCTTCCACGAGGACGGCCTGCGCAGCGCCTACGAGGTCGCCGATGCGATCGAGCAACTTCCACGCGCGAGTGCTGCCGCATGACGACGACGCTCGCCAGCGCGATCTACGAAGGCCGCGTGGTGCACCGTCGCCACGCGCCGCGCGCGCACGCGTTCCGTTACCGCGTGGCGATGCTGTATCTCGATCTCGATGAACTCGACCGCGTGTTCCGAGGCCGCCTGCTGTGGAGCGTCGGGCGTCGCAACCTCGCCGCGTTCCATCGCGCCGACTACTTAGGCGATCCGCAGCGGCCACTCGCCGACTGCGTGCGCGACCGTGTCGAGGCGACTACGGGGCATCGCCCGCGTGGCCCGATTCGCCTGCTCACGCACCTGCGCTACGCCGGCTACGTGTTCAATCCGGTCAGCTTCTACTACTGCTTCGGAGAGGACGGCACGACGCTCGAGGCGATCGTCGCCGAAATCACCAACACGCCATGGAAGGAACGCCACGCCTACGTGCTGCCGATCGCGACCGCGACCACGCGCGGCGACCATCTTGCGTGGTCGTTCGCCAAGCGCTTCCACGTGTCGCCGTTCCTCGCCATGGACCACGACTACGCCTGGCTCTTCACGCCACCCGGCGCGACGCTCGGCGTGCACATGGACGTGCTGCGCCGCACGCCGCAAGGCGAACGCGAGTTCGACGCGACGCTGCATCTCGCGCGGCGCCCGCTCGACGGTGCCAACCTCGCGCGCGTGCTGTGGCGCTTCCCGCTCGTGACCGCGACCGTCGTCGCCGCGATCCATTGGCAGGCCTTGCGCCTGTGGCTGCGCGGCACGCCCGTCCACGACCACCCCGACAAGGCGATACGCCCATGACCCACCTCGATGCCACGCCCGCCACGCCGACGTCGCTCGACGCCGCGCCACGCGATCGGCGCAGCGTCACGTGGCTGCGGCGGCGCCTGCTGGCCGTGCTCGACGGCTTGCGCGATGCGCGCATCACGCTCGAGGAACACGGCCACACGCACATGCTCGGCCATGCCGAACCGGGCAGCGCGACCACGCTCGAGGTGCGCGTGCGCGTGCACGATACGTCGTTCTGGCAGCAGGCCGCGCTGTACGGCAGCGTCGGTGCCGGCGAGGCCTACATGGACGGCGCTTGGGACTGCGACGACCTCGTCACGCTCGTGCGCATCCTCGTGCGCAACCGCGACCGCCTCGATGCGATGGAACGCGGACCCGCACGCCTCGGCGGCTGGATCATGCGCGCCTGGCACACGCTCGCGCGCAACACGCGCGCGGGCAGTCGCCGCAACATCGCCGCGCACTACGACCTCGGCAACGACTTGTTCGCGCTGTTCCTCGACGACAACCTCATGTACTCCTCGGCGATCTACGCCGACGAACACGAATCGCTCGAGACGGCCTCGACGCGCAAGCTCGACCGCATCTGCACGAAGCTCGCGCTCGCGCCGCATCACCACGTGCTCGAGATCGGCTCGGGCTGGGGCGGCTTCGCGCTGCACGCCGCACGTCACTACGGTTGCCGCGTGACCACGACGACGATCTCGCGCGAGCAGCACGCACTCGCGACGCAGCGCGTGGCCGAGGCGGGACTCGCCGATCGCGTCACCGTGCTGCTGCAGGACTATCGCGATCTCGACGGGCGCTACGACCGCGTCGTCTCTATCGAGATGATCGAGGCGATCGGCCACCAATACCTCGACACCTACTTCCGCACGATCCGCGCGCGCCTCGCCGACGACGGCCTTGCGCTCGTGCAGGCGATCACGATCGAGGACCACCGCTATGCGCAGGCGTTGCGCGCGGTCGACTTCATCAAGCGGCACATCTTCCCGGGCAGCTTCATCCCCTGCGTCTCGGCGATGACCTCGTCGATCGCGCGCACGGGCGACATGAAGCTGTTCCACCTCGAGGACATCGGGCCGAGCTACGCGCTCACACTGCGCGCGTGGCGCGAACGCTTCACGGCACGCGTCGACGAGGTGCGCGCGCTCGGTTATCCGGAACGCTTCGTGCGCATGTGGGTGTTCTACCTCGCCTACTGCGAAGGCGGCTTCCTCGAACGCTCGATCGGCGACGTGCAGATGCTGCTCGCCTGCCCCGGCGCACGACCGCCGCAGGTCGCCGCGTGATGGCGCCGTCGCGCCGCACCGCGATCATCGTCAACGCGGTGGCGTTCCAGCTCGTCTGGTTCGCGGCGGTGATCGGTGCCGCGTACGGCTTCGGCTGGGCCGGACCTGCGGCGTTGCTCGTGTTCGCGGCATGGCAGCTGCAACCGGGCGTGCGCCAGCCCGGGGACGTGACGCTGATGCTGGTCGCGCTCATGACGGGCTTCGCCTGCGACACGATCATGGTTGCCGGCGGCTTCGCGACCTATGCGGCGCCGTTTCCCGACGCGCCGCTCGCGCCGGTCTGGATCCTCGCGCTGTGGGCCGGTTTTGGATTGACGCTGCAGCATTCGCTCGCGTGGCTCGTGCGCAGGCCGTGGCTCGCCGTGATACTCGGTGGCACGCTCGGGCCGCTGTCGTACCTCGGCGCACAGCGCGCGTTCGCAGCCGTGGCGTTCGCCGAGCCGCGCACGACCGCGATCGCCGTGCTCGCGTTGCTGTGGGCGATCGCGCTCGGAGTTCTTTCGGCAGCCTCACGCCGGTGTTCCGGGATCGAAGCGCGCCCGACCATGATCGGAGGGATGACACCATGAGTGCATGGACAGCCTTCGCAAGCGTCGCCGCGTTCGCCACGGGCGCGATGCTGGCCGGATGGGCCTGGCAGGTGCGCACGCGCAACGCCGGCATCGTCGACGTGATCTGGTCGGCAGGCGTCGGCGTATCGGCGATCCTGCATGGCGTGCTCGGCGAAGGTGCGACGTGGCTGCGCGTGCTCGTCGCGACGCTCGGCGCACTGTGGGGCCTGCGCCTCGCCACGCATCTCGCGCGCCGCGTGCTCGGCGAGAACGAGGATGGCCGCTACGCCGCGCTGCGCACGCATTGGAAGGGCGACCAGCGTCGTTTCCTCGCGCTGTTCCTCGCCCAGGCCGTGCTGATCGTGCTGTTCTCGGTGCCGTTCTGGATCGCCGCGCGCAACCCGGTCGACGGCCTCACGCCGTGGAGCGTGCTCGCGATCGCGACGTGGCTGCTCGCCGTGGGCGGCGAGTCGCTGGCCGATCGCCAGCTCGCGGCGCATCGCGCGGATCCTAGCCAGCGCAGACGCACGTGCCGGCGCGGCCTGTGGCGCTGGTCGCGTCATCCGAACTACTTCTTCGAATGGCTGCACTGGTTCACGTACGTGTTCCTCGCGATCGGTGGCGGCGTCGCGGGCGTGCTCGCGAGCCTCGCCGGACCGGCACTCATGCTCGCGATGCTCTACCGCGTGAGCGGCATTCCCTACAGCGAGGCGCAGGCGCTGCGTTCGCGCGGCGACGACTACCGCGACTACCAGCGCACGACGAGCGCGTTCTTCCCGTGGTTCCCGCGCGATGCGGCCACGCCCCCAGCGGACACGACGAGGCGAGCACGATGACGGCATCGACCCCACACGAGGCGCAGGCGACGACGCCCGCCGCGCGCGAGCCGCTCGCGATACGGCTCGCCGAAAGCGGCGTGATCCCCGACGCGCTGCTGCGCCTGGCGATGCGCCGCCTGTGCGCACAGCGCCTCGACGAGGAACGCCACGGCAGCGTCGACGCCGTCGCCGAACGCCAGCGCGCACGCCTCGACGCCTTGCGCGGCAGTGCGATCGCGATCGAGACCGACGCGGCCAACACGCAGCACTACGAGCTGCCGCCGGCCTTCTTCACGCACTGCCTCGGCACGCATCTCAAGTACAGCGCGTGCTGGTGGGACGAGACCACACCCGACCTCGACGCGGCCGAGGCACGCATGCTCGAACGCTATGGCGAGCGCGCCGAACTCGCGGATGGCCAGCAGGTGCTCGAACTCGGTTGCGGCTGGGGATCGCTGACGCTGTGGATGGCGGCGCGCTACCCGGGTTCGCGCATCACCGCGGTGTCGAACTCGCGGCCGCAGCGCGCCTTCATCGAGGCACGCTGCCGCGAGCGCGGGCTCGGCAACGTCGAGGTGGTGACGGCCGACGTCAACACGCTGCGCCTTTCCGAAGCGCGCTACGACCGCGTGGTCTCGATCGAGATGTTCGAGCACATGCGCAACTACGAGCACCTGCTCGCACGCATCGCGTCGTGGCTGGTGCCGGGCGGCAAGCTGTTCGTGCACATCTTCTGCCACCGCACGCTGCTGTACCCGTTCGAGACCCAGGGCGACGGCAACTGGATGGGGCGACACTTCTTCACGGGCGGCCTCATGCCGGCCGCGGACACGCTGCTGCACTTCCAGCGCGATCTCGCGCTCGAGCAGCGCTGGCTGCTGTCGGGGACGCACTACGAGAAGACCGCGAACGCGTGGCTCGCGCGCCACGATGCGAACCGCGAGGCCGTGCTCGCGGTGCTTCGCGAGGCCTACGGCGAAGCGGAGGCCGCACGCTGGAACCAGCGCTGGCGCATGTTCTGGATGGCCTGCGCCGAACTGTTCGGCTACGCCGGCGGCGACGAATGGCTCGTCGCGCACTACCGCTTCGCGCGCGCGGCCTGAGCGGCCGCGCGCGCGGGCGGCATCAGTCGACCTGCACGCGGTAGCACGGCACGTAGGCCGCACCGCCCGGCAGCTTCATGCGCTGCTGCACGACGAAGCTCGCGAGCAGCGCATCGAGGGCCTGCATGATCTGGCTGTCGCCGCGGATCACGAACGGACCGAACTGTTCGATCGCGCGCATGCCTTCGAGCTTGACGTTGCCGGCGACGATGCCCGAGAACGCACGGCGCAGGTCGGCGGCGAACAAGTGTTTGGGCTGGTCGCGGTGCAGGTTGAGGCCGGCCATCGCCTCGTGGGTCGGGCGGAACGGCACCTGCAGCCCCGGCTCGATGTTGAGCGCCCAGTTGAAGAAGAACGCATCCTTGCTGTCGAGGCGGTGCTGGCGCACGCGCTCGACGCCCTTGATGACCTGGCGCGCGACGAGTTCGGGGTCGTCGATGATGATCTGGTAGTGGCGTGCGACGTCGTCGCCGAGCGACAGGCGCAGGAAGCGGTCGATCTGCTCGAAGTACGCGGCGGACTGGCGCGGGCCCGTGAAGATCAGCGGGAACGGCAGACTGTCGTTCTCGGGATGCAGCAGGATGCCGAGCAGGTAGAGGATCTCCTCGGCGGTGCCGACGCCACCCGGGAACACGATGATCGTGTGCGCGATGCGGACGAACGCCTCGAGGCGCTTCTCGATGTCCGGCATGATCACGAGGTTGTTGACGATCGGGTTCGGCGACTCGGCCGCGATGATGCCCGGCTCGGTCACGCCGATGTAGCGGTTGCCGCGGCGGCGCTGCTTGGCGTGCGCGATCGTCGCGCCCTTCATCGGGCCCTTCATCGCACCGGGGCCGCAGCCCGTGCAGATGTCGAGGCCGCGCAGGCCGAGCTGGTAGCCGACCTGCTTGGTGTACTCGTACTCGTCGCGCGAGATCGAGTGGCCGCCCCAGCACACGACGAGGTTCGGATCGACGTTCGCGCGCAGCACGCGCGCGTTGCGCAGGATGTCGAACACCGCGTGGGTGATGCCCGAGGAATCCTCGAGGTCGAAGCCTTCGGCCTCGAGCTGGGTGGCGACGTAGACGATGTCGCGCACGACCGCGAACAGCAGCTCGTTGATGCCGCGGATGATGCGGCCGTCGACGAACGCGTGCGCGGGCGCGTTGGTGAGCTCCAGCCTTACGCCGCGATCCTGCTGCAGCACCTGGATGTCGAAGTCGTGGTAGAGCTCGACGACCGTGCGCGGGTCGTCGCTGACGTGGCCTTGCGTGAGCACCGCGAGTGCGCAGCGGCGCAGCAGCTGGTGCAGACCGCCCGAGCTCGCGTCGCGCAGGCGCGCGACTTCGTGGCGGGAGAGCACGTCGAGTCCCGCAGCCGGCGCGATGCGCGCGCTGACGGTGGCGGGACGCGGAAGATCCTTCAGGGGTGTGTCGCTCATTCTTGGGTGTCCTGGAGCCGCTCCATGCGGCGATGCAACGCGCACCGGACGTCCCGGGCTGCGCGGGTCGGCTAGCATCGGGCAAGGCCCCGCGGCGGTCAACCGAGGCCGGCCGGCGATGCGGCCACAAAAAAACCGGCGCCCTCGCGGGCGCCGGTTCCGTGTCACGTCACGTGGAACGGTGGATCAGAAGCGGTAGCGGATCGTGCCCTGGACCGACCAGCGCGACACACCCGTGTTGATGCCGTCGCCGTTGGTCTCCTGGATGCCGAACTGCTGCGCACCCGTGAAGCGGTAGACGTACTTGCCCGTGGTCGGGTCGATACCCGCGAAGTTGGCGATGCCGAGGTTCGAGTTGAAGCCCGCGTCCTCGATCTGGCCCCACTTCTTGTTGAACAGGTTGCCGATGTTCATGATGTCCAGCGTCAGCTCGAGCTTGTCGTTGGCCATGAAGCCCGGGAATTCCTGGCTCAGGCGCACGTCGAAGCTGTTGAGCCAGCCGGCACGCAGCGCGTTGGCCGGAACCACCTTGCCGCGGTACTTGCCGATGTCCGGGTTGGCGTCGAGCCACGCGAAGAACGCGCTCTCTTCCGCAGCGTTCGCGAAGATCACGTCGCCCGGGCCGTTCGGCACGTAGAACAGGTCGTTGAACGAGCGGCTGTCACCGTTGACGTCGTTGTAGAACACGGCGCTGTACGGACGACCCGTGCGGCCTTCGTAGACGACCGACGCGGTGGTCTTGTTGTCGCCGAAGAACTTCCATTCCTTGGTCAGCACGCCGGTCACGCGGTGCTTGAACGCGTAACGCGAGTCGTAGGCGATCTCTTCGTTGGCGTTGTAGGCGAGCTGGTTGTTCCAGTTCGACGTGTTCTGCGAGCTCGTCATCGGGCTCACTTCCTTGGCCTGCGTATGCGTGTACGCGGCCAGCCAGGACCAGCCCGACTCCTTCATCGGCTTGGCGAGGCTCAGCGTGATCTGGTTGCCGTTGCCCTTGTCCGTGTTGCGCACGACCATGACGTCGCCGATGTCCGACGGACGGTTGGCACGCGCCACGCCGCTCGACGGCGAGCTCAGGCAGCTCGAGCAGGTCCAGTTCGCCGGGTTGATGCCCGCGGCGTTCCAGTAGATCGCGCGGCCGTCCGGAGCCGTGAAGGTCGGGTTGCCGACGTCGAGGCGGCTCATGTAGATGCCGTCCTTGTTCCAGAACGTCAGCACTTCAGCCGACGCGACGATGCCCCACCACGGCAGCTCGTGGTCGAACGCGACGTTGGCCTTCCACACCGACGGCATCTTGAAGCCCGGCTCGATGATGTCGACGTTCTGGCGCGGGCTGACCGAGAAGCCCTGGGTCGGCTGGTTGTTCGGATCGGGGCTGAAGATCGGACCGATGCCGCCCGTGTTGCTCGACGAGTACTCGACGTAGTTGCGGCCGGTGTTCTGGTACGCACCCGAGATCCACACGTTCGGCGGCGAACCCATGAACAGGCCGAAGCCACCGCGGACCTGCGTCGGACGCTCGGCTTCGATGTTGTAGTTGAAGCCGAAGCGCGGCTGGATGACCTTGCCGTCGGGCAGGTTGGTGTTGTCCAGGCCGTACAGCTGCTCGATGCGCGCGTTGTAGATCGGCGAGTTCTTGAAGTCCGGCTGGTCGATGCGCACGCCGTACGTCAGGTTGAGGTTGTACGTCGCGGCCCAGCTGTCCTGGATGAACACCGCGGTGTTCTCGATCTCGAAGCGCGCCGGGATGTCGGCGTAGCTGCCACCGGCCAGCGGGGCGCGGTAGTCGTACTGGCGCGGAATGCCGGCGGCGAACGCGTCGATGCTGCCGAAGCGGTACACGCCGTTCTGGTTGCGGCCGTAGTAGTTGAAGATCTCGTTGTTCGACCAGTCGAAGCCGAACTTGATCGTGTGGTCGCCGACGAAGTAGTTGCCGGCGAGGAACGCGCTCTTTTCCTTCGTCTCGACGACGTTGACGTGACGGTTCTGCTCCGTGCCGAGCAGCACGTAGTTGTTGCCGTAGTCGATGCGGATCTGCGGAAGGTTCGAGGTCGGCTCGGCGATCGCCGCGTAGTCACGGTACGACACCTTCAGCTCGGTCGAGAAGTTCTCGCTCCAGTCGCTGAACAGTTCGCCGACGTAGCTCTCGAACGACTTGTTCTGGTTGTACCAGTGCGTGTTGAGCGAGATCGCGCTGCTCCAGCTCGACGGCGGCAGCTTGGCGACGTCCTGCTCCATCTTGCTGTAGCGGAAGCTGGCGCGGTGGCTGTCGTTGATGTTCCAGTCGAGCTTGCCGGCGTACTCTTCGATGTCGGTGCCGAGTGCCTCGACACCCGCGAGCGAGCCCGCGTCGAAGCCCCACGTGTTCTGCGCGATCTGCTGGATCTGCGCGATGTCGGCGTCCGTGATCTGACCACGGCCGTACGGCGAGTTGTTGATGTCCGGACCCGGCGCGCGACGCTCGAACTTCTCGTAGTTGAGGAAGAAGAACAGCGTGTCCTTGATCAGCGGACCGCCGAACGTGAAGCCCTTGGTCTGCTCGTCCTTGAAGCCCGTGAAGTCGTTGCCGTCACGGTCGTCGCCGACCATCTTCTTGTCGCGGTAGACGCCGTAGACGCTGCCGTGGAATTCGTTGGTACCGGACTTGGTCACGGCATTGACGACCGCGCCGCTGCCGCCCGACGTCGTGACGTCGTAGTTGGCGAGGCCGATGTTGATTTCCTCGATCGCGTCCATCGACACGGGCTGGCGCTCGGTCGGCAGGTTGTTCGACTCGAGGCCGAACGGATCGTTGGTCGACACGCCGTCGATGCGGATGGCGTTGAAGCGCGTGTTCTGGCCACCGGCCGAGATCGCGCCGTCGGCCTTGCTGACCTGCGAGATGCGCGGGTCGAGGCGCATGTAGTCCTGGATGTTGCGGCCGATCGACGGCAGCGACTCGATCTGCGCGCTCGACAGGTTCGTGCCCGTGCCCATGTTCTCGGAGCTGAACACGCTGCCCGAGGCGATGCCGGTGACGACGATCGTGTCGAGGCTCTCGGTCGGCGCGAGGCTCGCGCTGATGGTGTTGGCTTCGCCGAGCTGCAGGAACACGTTCTCGCGCGTCTCGGTCTCGCCGTTCTTCGTGATCGTGATCGTGTAGGGACCACCGACGCGCAGGCCGCGCGCCGAGTAACGGCCGGCCTCGTCCGTCGTGACGCGGCTGGTCGTGCCGGAGGTGGTGTGGGTGATCACCACTTCGGCGCCCGTGGCGGGCTGGCCGCCGGCATCCGTGACCACGCCACCCAGCGATGCGGAGGTGCTCTGCGCATACGCGCCCGACACCGCGAACATCGAGGAAAGCATCAGCGGCAGCAGCCGCATCGTCAATCGCTTCGTCATTACAACCATCCTCTCGGCTATATGAAATACGTGGACATGCCGCGGGCCTCGTGGTCTCGTGCGGCTTGCACGGATCACGCGGCTCGCGGCTGAAAAATCGTCGTCGGCGATCTCGTCACCCGCCCGGCTTCGGTGCCCCCACAGCCGGCGTGCGCGTTCGCTCGATTCTTGTTAACCACAGTTTAACCCGACTATGTGACAGATTTCTAACAGAATCTGCGGGCTTCGGGAGGCCCAGGCTGAACGCGTTTCCCCTGTCCGATCACGGACATGGCGCCGAATCGGCCGAGCCGACCATGGCGCCTTTAGCAATCAAGCGATTGGCTCGCCTTTCTGTCGAATAACATGAAATTTTAACGAATGGCGCGCACGTAGGCGACGACGCCATCGAGGAACATCTGCACCGACAGGGCGACCAGCAGCATGCCCATGAGGCGCTCGGTCGCGACCAGCACGCTGTGGCGCAACCAGCGGTAGAGGAAGATCGAACCGACCAGCAGCACCGACGTCGCCAGCCAGGCGAGCAGCAGGGCGATGCTCCAGTCGGCCGTGCGGCCCGGGTTGCTGTTGGCGAGCAGCATGACCGCGGCCATCGTCGACGGCCCGGCCACGGCGGGAATCGCCAGCGGCACGATGAACGGCTCGCCGCCCTCGTCGCCACCGAAGATGCCGTCCTTGGGCGGGAAGATCATGCGGATGCCGATCAGGAACAGCACGATGCCGCCGGCGATGCTGACGGACTCCTGCTTGAGCTGCAGCGCCGCGAGCAGGTACTTGCCGCCGAACAGGAATGCGAACAGCACGACGAGCGCGATGACGAGCTCGCGCACGACCACGATCAGGCGACGCTCGGGGGCGACATGCTTGAGAAGCGCCAGGAAGAACGGGATGTTCCCCAGCGGATCCATGATGAGGAACAGCAGGATGCCTGCCGACAGCGTGCTCATGGCGCGGCCTCGTCAATCCGTACGCAGGTCGAGCGTGCGACCGCGCCAATCCGCAGCCTGGGGGGTCAGCAACCATGCGGCCGCCGCACCGGCCGCATCGGGCGCATCGCGGTCCGGCGCGCTCTCGCCGAAATAGGCCATGCGCCGCAGCGCCGTGCGCATCGGCGCCGGCAGCAGGCCATGGACACGGAGCGTGCCCGACTCGGTCTCGTCGTGAAGGATCGCGGCGAACGCGCCGAGCGCAGCCTTGGCGACGCCGTAGCCACCCCAGTACGCCTTGCCCGATCGCGCGGGATCGTCGAACACGAACACGATCGCGCCGTCGTCGGCCTGGCGCAGCAGCGGCAGGCAGGCCTGGGTCAGCAGGAACGGCGCGAGATGGTTGACGTGCTGCGCGCGCAACCAGTCGTCGGGCTTGCTCTGGTCGACCGGGCGCAGGCCGTCGAAGTGCGCGGCCGCGTGCACGATGCCGTCGAGGCGACCGCATTGCTGCTGCACGGCATCGGCGAGGCCGGCGTAATCGTCCGGCGTGGCACCTTCGAGGTTGAGCGGGTAGATGGCCGGCTGTGCGGCGCCGTCGATCGCCTCGATGGCGTCGTAGGCCGCTTCGAGCGGCTTGACCTTGCGCCCGCACAGCACGACGGTGGCGCCGGCACGCGCACAGGCGAGCGCGCTCGCGCCACCGAGGCCGCCGCTGACACCGGTGACGAGCACGACGCGCCCGCGCAGCGATTCCGGGGCCGGCTGCTGCACGGCCCCGCGCGTCGCCGCGAGCATCAGCCTGCGACCCGGTGGATGTCCTTGACGATGCGCTCGAGCTCGCCGCTCTCGTAGAGCTCGAGCGCGATGTCGCAACCGCCGATCAGCTCGCCGTTGATGAAGAGCTGCGGGAACGTCGGCCAGTTCGAGTAGCGCGGCAGGTTGGCGCGGATCTCCGGATCCTCGAGCACGTTGACCGACACGAACGGCGCACCGATCGCCTTGAGCGCCTTGGCGGTGCGGCTCGAGAAACCGCACATCGGGAACGTCGGCGTGCCCTTCATGAAAAGGACGATCGGCGAGGACTCGACGGTCGACTTGATGCGTTCGATGATGTCCATGGGAAATGCGCTCGGAAGGAAATGCGGCAGGGCGGTTCAGGGCATGCTGTGCCGCGGGTGGCATGGTACCAGCCCGCCACGACACCGGTTGATTTGCCCCGGGGCGGCTTCATATGCTGGCGTGCTTCCCTCCTCTCAACCCCTACCCATCGGCAAGGAGATCCCACCATGGCCATCGAGCTTCCCCCGCTTCCCTGGGCACGCGACGCGCTCGCGCCGCACATCTCGGCCGAAACGATCGATTACCACTACGGCAAGCACCACCAGACCTACGTCACCAACCTCAACAACCAGATCAAGGGCACGGAGTTCGAGGAGCTGTCGCTCGAGGAGATCATCCGCAAGTCCAGCGGCGGCATGTTCAACAACGCCGCGCAGATCTGGAACCACACGTTCTACTGGAACTGCCTCGCCCCGAACGGCGGCGGCGAGCCGACCGGCCGCCTCGCCGACCTCATCAACAAGGCGTTCGGCGATTTCGCGACGTTCAAGGACGAGTTCACCAAGACCTCGGTCGGCACGTTCGGCTCGGGCTGGGGCTGGCTGGTGCAGCGCCCGGACGGCAGTCTCGCGCTCGCGAGCACGTCCAACGCCGGTACGCCGCTGACCGGCAGCGACCGCGCGCTGCTGACCTGCGACGTGTGGGAGCACGCGTACTACATCGACTACCGCAACGCGCGTCCGAAGTACGTCGAGGCGTTCTGGAACCTCGTGAACTGGGAGTTCGTCGAGAGCCAGGTGGCCTGACCTCGACCGGCGCGGCGGTGACGCCGCGCCTTCCCCGCGCCGCCGGACTCAGCCGGCGGCGTCGAGCGCCTCGATGACGGGCGCCACCTGCGCCTCGCGGCCGAGCGACGCACCGAGGCCACGCAGGACCTTCGCGAGTGACGCGGCATCGTCCGCGCACACGGTGGCATGGCCGACCTTGCGGCCCTCACGCGGCGACTTGCCGTAGTCGTGCCAGTGCGCGCGCGGCGTCGACAGCACGACGTTCGCGTCGGGCAGTTCGCCGATCCAGTTGAGCATGACGCTGCGGCCGAGCGCGGCGGTGTCGCCGAGCGGCAGGCCGAGCACGGCGCGCACGTGGTTCTCGAACTGGCTGCAGGCCGTGCCTTCGATGGTCCAGTGCCCGGAGTTGTGCACGCGCGGTGCCATCTCGTTGCCGAGCAGGCGCTCGCCGTGCACGAACAGCTCGAGCGCGAACACGCCGACGTAGTCGAGGCGCTCGGCCAGCGCGCGTGCATGCGCGACGGCTTGTGCCTCGACCGAGGGCGCGGCGAACGGCGCGAGGCTCGCGGAAAGGATGCCGTCGCGATGCCAGTTGCGCGTCACCGGGTAATGGCGGAACTCGCCCGAGCGCGAGCGTACCGCGACGATCGACACTTCGTAGTCGAACGGGATGAACTGCTCGAGGATCAGCGCGTGGCCGCCGAGCAGGGCCCAGGCCTTGTCGAGGTCGGCCTCGCTGCGCAGCACGAACTGGCCCTTGCCGTCGTAGCCGAGACGACGCGTCTTGAGCACGGACGGCAGGCCGATCGCCTGCACGGCCTGCGCGAGTTCCTCACGCGTGTCGACGGTCGCGAACGCGGGCGTGTCGAGGCCGATCGCGCGGAACAGCGTCTTTTCGGCGAAGCGGTCCTGCGCGGTCGCGAGCGCGGCGGGGTTCGGGAACACCGGCGCGCGTGCGGTCAGGCGCTGGGCGGTCTCGGCGGGCACGTTCTCGAAATCGAAGGTGACCACGTCCACGCGTGCGGCGAACGCATCGAGGGCTTCGTCGTCGCGCCAGTCGGCACGCAGCAGCGGCGCAACCTGCGCGGCACAGGCGTCCTCGGCCGTGTCGACGACGAGAAAGCGGTGCCCGAGCGGCGCGCCGGCAAGGGCGAGCATGCGCGCGAGCTGGCCGCCGCCGAGGATGCCGATCGTGGCCAAGGCTCAGTCCTTGCGCGGGTCGGAGCGCGCGAGCACGGCTTCGGTCTGCTCGCGGCGGTAGCGGTCCAGGCGCGCCGCAACGGCGCTGTCGCCGATCGCGAGGATCGCCGTCGCACACAACGCGGCGTTGACCGCGCCGGCACGACCGATCGCGAACGTCGCGACCGGAATGCCGGCCGGCATCTGCACGATCGAGAGCAGCGAGTCCATGCCGTTGAGCGCGTGCGACTGTACCGGCACGCCGAGCACCGGCACGCGCGTCTTCGCGGCGAGCATGCCCGGCAAGTGGGCGGCACCACCGGCGCCGGCGATGATCGCGGCGAGGCCGCGCGAGGCGGCTGCCTCGGCGTACTCGAACATCGAGTCGGGCGTGCGGTGCGCGGAGACCACACAGACCTCGTGGGCGATGCCGAGGTGCTCGAGGGTTTCCGCAGCGTGACGCATGGTCTCCCAGTCGGAACGGGATCCCATGACGACGCCGATGCGCGGATCGCTGGAAGTCGTGCTCATTGGTCGGTGCGCGGAAAAGCCGCTATTGTAAGCGCATCCGCATGCCACCAACGCAGCGCCTGCGACGTTTCCGTCGCGCGCTCCGGACCCGCCCGATGGACAAACGCCTGCTCGACATCCTCCGCTGCCCGCACTCGGGCCAGCCGCTGCATGTGCTCGATCGCACGGGCCTGGACGCGCTCAATCGCGCGATCGGTGCCGGCAGCGCGCGTTCGGCCGACGGCTCGACGCTCTCGTCGACGCTTTCCGAGGCGCTCGTGACCGCCGACCGTGCGACGATCTACCGCGTCGACGACGGCATTCCCGTGCTGCTCGCCGACCAGCGCATCGATGCCGGCGTACTGGATCCCGCGCAGCCGGCGTGAACGCGCACGGCGAGTTGTGACTTCGTTCACACCGCGCTAACGATCGGCACACGATGCTGCCATCAGACTGAGGCAGATTGCGTCCGTGCGCCCGCACGGGCGCCCACAGGTTCGGGAAGCAGGCCGTCATGAACACCAACGAGGACCCGTCCGGCAAGGTCGTCGACCTCAAGCATCGCCAGGCGACGCAGGCGGTCGATCGCGTCGGCGAGCTGCTCAAGCTCGTGCGCGGGATCGCGCTGAAGCGGGTCAACGGCCTCGTCAGTACCTTGTTCGAGAACGTCGACGACGCCTTGTTCGACCTCGCCGAGCGCGCCCAGAGCAATGCCTCCCAGGTGCAGTTCTTCGACGGCATGCGCGAGGTGCGCAAGAAGCGCCAGCTCGTCGAGCGCGTGTTCCAGGAGCAGCTCTCGAAGATCTTCTCCGACTTCGCCGAGGGCAAGCTCAAGCCGGTCAAGCCCGAGGTCAGCACGCAGGGCAGCGCCGGCCTGTCGCTGGTCGACGATCAGGAGCTCGAGGAGTCGCTCGCGATCTCGAGCATGGTCGCCAAGGCCGAGAATCGCCTCGCCCGCACGCTGTTCCTCGTCAACCAGCGCCTCGCCGTGATCAACGGCGGCCACGCGGTCGAGGACGCGAGCAATCCGGTCGGGCCGGCCCCGCTGTGCCAGGCGTTCCGCATCGCCGTTCGCGAGCTCGAGCTCAACGTCGAAGTGAAGCTCATCATCTACAAGCTGTTCGACCGCTACGTGATGGCGGGACTCGAGCCGCTCTACGACGAGGTCAATGCCGAACTGATCCGGGCCGGCGTGCTGCCGCAGATCCGTCATCAGATGCCGTCGGCCGGACGTGGAGCCCCACATGCCGGTGCCGGTGCGATGCAGGGCGCCCACCCTCCGACCGCGGGTGCCGCCGCCGATCCGAACACCTATCCGCAGGGGCACGCCGGGCACGGCATGCCGGGCACCTATGATCCGGTCGGCGCGGAGCTGCAGGCCGAACTCTACGAAACGGTACGCAGCCTCCTCGCGAACCGCCGCCCCGCCGAACACACCGGCGAATTCAGCGGCGGCTACACGGGCGGTGCGCCGCTCGTGCCGAACCTGAGCCCGACCGACCTGCTCAATGCGCTGAGCATCCTGCAGGGCCAGCAGACGATCGCCGCCCAGTCGCAGGCGACGAGTGCGGCCGACGCCGCGCAGGCCGTGCAGCAGATCAAGCAGGAGCTGCTCGACCAGGTCCGCAAGCTCGGCGGCGCCGCCACCAGCGCGCACCATGTCTCGACCGCCGACGAGGACACGATCGACCTCGTCGGCATGCTGTTCGAATTCATCCTCCAGGATCGCAACATCCCTTCCGAGATCCAGGCCCTGCTCGGCCGCCTGCAGATCCCGTACCTCAAGATCGCGATCCTCGACAAGCACCTGTTCGCCCAGAAGTCCCACCCCGCGCGCCGCCTGCTCGATGCGATGGCCGAGGCTGGCAAGGGCTGGTCGCTCGAGGCCGATGCCGACCACCGCCTGCACGACCGCATCAAGGCCGCGATCGACAAGGTCCTGCTCGAGTTCGACGACGACCTCGGCGTGATCGAGAAGGAACTCGAGAGCTTCGAGCAGTTCACGCAGCAGAACCGCCGCCGCGCGGACCTCGCGGAACAGCGCGCGGCGGAAGTCACGCGCGGTCGCGAGAAGCTGCACGCGGCCCGCCGCGACGCGGCGCGCGAGATCCTGCAGCGCATCGGGGACCGCGAACTGCCGCCGGTGGTCCACAACGTCCTGTCGCGGCCATGGGCGAACTACCTCGTGCTGACCAAGCTGCGCCACGGCGACGAATCGGACGAATGGAAGAACGCGCTGCGCTTCGCCGACGAGTTCGTCTGGAGCGCGATGCCCAAGACGACCGACGCCGACAAGCTGCGCCTGCGCGCGCTGCTGCCGCAACTCGAGAAGGCGCTGCGGCACGGCCTCGGTACCGTCGCGTATCACGACGGCGACGTGCGCTCGCTCATGCAGGAGCTGTCACAGTTCTACCAGCGCCTCGTGGCGGGAGAGAGCGTCGAGGTCAAGACCGCCAAGGAAGTGATCGAGCGCAACGTCGACGCGACCCGCGCGGACGACGCGACCCCGACGACGAGCGATTCGGCGGCATCGACGCAGAGCCCGGTCGAGGAAGTGGTCCTCGGTACGGCGAGCATCGAGCCCGAACCCGTGGAGGTAATGGACGACACCGAGGCCGACACGTTCCTCGAGTCCGTCCGCCAGATGAAGGTCGGCAACTGGATCGAGTTCGTCGACGAATCCGGCAACCGCGAACGCGCGAAGCTGTCGTGGATCAGTCCGATCAGCTCCAAGTACCTGTTCGTGAACCGCCGCGGCCTCAAGGTCTGCGACAAGACCGCCACTGCGCTCGCCGTCGAATTGCGTCAGGGCAACGCGGTGCTGCTCGAGGAAGTGCCGCTGTTCGACCGCGCGCTCGATGCGATCGTCGAGCGCCTGCGCAAATCGGGACCTGCCGAGGGCTCCGCACCGACGCCACCGCCGGCACCTTCGCCGGCGTGACCGCCGGCGCGCGCACTTCCACGGTGCGCGCGCTTGGCCTAACCTGCGCGACCGTCCGCCGCGGAGCGCAGCCACGATGACGTCCCCATCCGCCGAGGCCATCCATGACGATGTCGAGCGCGCGCTGCGCGAGGACGTCGGCAGCGGTGATGTCACGGCCCTGCTCCTGCCCGCCGATCGCCGCGCGCGTGCGCGCGTGATCACGCGCGAAGCCGCCGTGCTGTGCGGCCGCGACTGGTTCGATGCGTGCTTCGCCGCGGTCGATCCCTCGGTGCGGGTGAACTGGCTCGCCGAGGAAGGCGCACGCGTTGCCGCCGGTGACGTGCTGTGCCGGGTCGAAGGCCCGGCACGCGCACTCGTCACGGCCGAACGTTGCGCACTCAATTTCCTGCAGACGCTGTCGGCGACCGCGACCGTGACCGCGACCTACGTCGCGGCGGTCAAGGGCACGCGTGCGCGCATCCTCGACACGCGCAAGACGCTGCCCGGCCTGCGCCTCGCGCAGAAGTACGCGGTGCGTACGGGCGGCGGCACGAACCATCGCATCGGCCTGTTCGACGCCGTGCTCGTCAAGGAGAACCATGTCGCCGCGGCGGGATCGATCGCCGCAGCCGTCGCACGCGCACGCGAACTCCATCCCGGCCTGCTCGTCGAGGTCGAGGTCGAGGACTTCGTGGAATTGCGCGAAGCGCTGGCCGCACAGGTCGACCGCATCATGCTCGACGAGTTCGAACCCGAGGAGCTCGTGCAGGCGGTCGTCGAGGTGGACGGCCGCGTGCCGCTCGAGGTCTCCGGTGGCGTCGGCCTCGAGCGCGTGCGCGCGATCGCCGAGACCGGCGTCGATTTCATCTCGATCGGCGCGCTGACCAAGCACGTGCGCGCCGTCGACCTGTCGATGCGCGTCGAACTCGTCGACGCGTGATGTCGACGCGCGGCGTCAGCTGCCGCGCAACATCCAGAACGCGACGCCCGCGACGACCGCGAGCGCGACGACGATGCCGATGACCAGACCGGCCTTCGAACCCGAAGGCTTGGCCTCGACGACGGGTTCCGCGGCACGCGAGGCGCCTGCTGCCGGAACCTGCGCACCGGGCGCGAGCAGCAGGAAGCGGATCGTGTCCAGGCGCAGTTCCTCGCCCGGATGCAGCATGCCGGTGTGGACACGCTTGTCGTTGATCCACGTGCCGTTGGCCGAGCCCAGATCCTCGACCATGACGCCTTCGCTCGTGACCTGCAGGCGCAGATGGTGGCGCGAGACTTCGTCGGCCGGGATCGAGATGTCGCAATCGGCCTGACGGCCGACGGTCATCGTGCCGGTGAGCGCGAAATTGCGCCCGAACGTGGGGCCGGACACGCCACGCAGCATGAACTTGGGCAACGCCATGCGGACGCGCGTACGGCCGTCCTCGGGCGCCGCAACGGCAGCAGGCGGCGGTACCGGGGTGACGCGCTCGACCGCGACGACCCGGCAGCCGATACGTCCGAACAACAGCAGGTCACCCGGCTTGAGCGGGCTCTCGCCGTCGATCTGGCGGCCATTGAGAACGGTCGCGACACTCGCGTCGCGTACGCGCACGATGGCCTGGCCATCGCGCGTCTCGATCTCGCAATGGTCGAGCGCGACGCCCGAGGCGACCAGCACGACATGGGCATCGCTGCCCGAGCCGACGCGCGTGATGCCCTCCCCGAGCATCACGGTCTCGTGCTCGCCATTCGGAAAAATCAGCTTCATCACGCCCCCTTGGCGCTTCGGTGATGCGGTGTCACGGATCGATTTCGCGCACGACGCGGAAACCGAGGGTGTTCATGGCGACGTCGTCGCCGTAGGCGTTGCTTTCGGTGACGCCTTCGCGATCGCCCGGCGACATCCACCCGCGTCCGCGCACGCCGTGCTCACGGCAGCCCGCAACGAGCGCGCCGGACTTGCCGCACGCGGCGATCCACTCGCGTGCATTGCCGTCGATGTCGAACACGCCGGCGACGGCGGGGAAGCGGCCTGCGGGAGACGTCGCGGAGAATCCGTCGTCGCATTCGGCGCCGGCGCGCGTGTCGAAGGCCTTGCGGAACGCCGCATCGGCGAGGTTCGCGCTCGTGCAGCTTCCCGCAGGTGCCTGCTTGGCGAGCTGGTCCCATTCGGCGGCCGTGGCGAGGCGATAACGCTTGCCGGTGGCCTTCGACAGCCAGTCGGCATAGGCGACCGCGTGGGCGAAGCTGACGCAGACGACCGGATGCGTATCGTCCTGGTCGAAACCCGGAGCCTGCCACGTGCGCTTGCGCGACGAGCGGAACACCGACTCGCGATCGCGGCACGAAGGCTCCTTGCCACCGAACTGGCGCTGGCCGGCCGCGGCCCACCAGCGTGCGAAGTCGGCGCGCGTGGTCTCGCGGCGTGCGAACGCGAGGCGTGTGGACGTCACCACCAGTTCCGGCCCCTTGCCGTCACCGGCGCCGTCACGGAACACGAATCCGGGTGCACCGATGCGGTCGACCGAGCGCAGGGCGTCGCGCGCCTTGGTGTTCTTCGCGTCGAGCACGAGCGCCTTCTCGTAAGCCGCGCGTGCGGTGTCCTTGTCCCATGCGAGCGCGGCCGCGTCGGCTTGCGCCACCAGCGCATCGACTTCCGTCGTGCGTCGCGCCCGCGCAGCCGCGACCGTCGCGGTACCCTCGGGCACGGTTGCGGCGACCTCCTCGGCCTTGGCGAGGAAGTCGGTGAACTCCTTGGGATTGCCGGCCGTCCACGCCTTCTCGGCGAGATCGACGTACGCGCGCGCGGTGTCGACCACGCCTTGTGCGGCGGGCTTGGACTTCGCGTCGATGCGCAAGGCGAGGCTGAAGCGCTCGAACGCGTTCGTGCGCGGCGGGTTGGTCAGGCGCTGGCCGGCGAGGTCGGCGCGCGCGAGTCGCACGAGTTCCACGACCGGGTCGACGACCGTCGGAACCTTGGCGAGGTCGAGCGGCTCCTCGCTCGCGACGTCGGTGACTTCGGTGGTCGCCTCGGTCGATGCCATGGCATCCGGCGAGTCGGGCGACGCCGATGCCCCGGGTGCCGGCTCGGCGATGCCGGGAGCCTGCGCCGGCGCCTCGACGGCAACGGGCTTGTCGACCGCCTTCGATGCCTCGGCAGCAGGTTTCGCGGGAGGCGGACGCACGGACGCCGTGGGAGTCGGCGCTTTCGGCGCGAATACCGCATAGCCGACACCGGCAACGACCAGGGCACCGACGACGGCGAGCACGATCGGCACCCAGCGCTTCGACGCGGCGGGAGCAGCGGCATCGACGGCCGCCGAAACCGGCTCCGTCGCGGGCACGGGGGGCCGGGAGGGCGGCTCGGCTGTCGCACGCGCGGCGGCCGCGGCTGCGACCGCTTCGCGTTTGATGACGCGCGTCGGTGCCTCGGCCTCAGGGGGCGGCGCCGGCGTGGCCGCGCGCGTGTCGAAGCGCGAAAGCGCGGTGACGAATTCGTCGGCACTCTGGTAGCGGTCGGCCGGATCCTTGGCGAGTGCCTTGTCGATGATCGGCTGCCAGTGCGCCTGCGCGGGCGGCAGGCGCGGGATCGGCTCGAACACGTGCGCGTACGACACGGCAAAGCCGTCGGCGCCCTCGTAAGGCGGCTTTCCGGTGAGGCCGAACCATGTGAGCACACCGAGGCCGTACAGGTCGGAGCGCGCATCGACGTCGCCGCCACGCGCCTGCTCGGGGCTCATGTAGTGGCTGGTGCCGATCGAAATGCCGGCGCTGGTGATGCGGGCGGCCTGGCTGATCGCGCGGGCGATGCCGAAATCCGTCAGCACCGGGGTGTCGTTGACGTCGAACAGGATGTTGCCCGGCGCGACGTCACGATGCACGTAACCGCGCTGGTGCGCGTAGCCGAGGGCGTTGGCGACGCCCTCGAGGACGCGCACGAGATCCTTCTCGGACAGGCCGATGCGCACGCGCTGGGCGAAGTCGCCGCCCGAAAGGTGCTGCATCGAGAAATAGTTGAGCTGCGTCTGCGTCACGCCGACGTCGTACACCTGCACGATGTTCGGGTGGGCGAGCGACGCGAGCATGCGCGCTTCCTGCAGGAAGCGCTTGGAGAAGGTCGGATCGACGGCGAGCGCGGGAGCCATGACCTTGAGCGCGACTTCGCGATCCAGCGAGGTCTGCACCGCGAGATAGACGCTGGCCATCCCGCCCGCACCCAGCTCGCGTCGCACCAGGTAGCCTGGAATATCGATTGCCGTCACTCGGAACTCCCCACGCAGTGCCGGGATTGTAGCGAACCGGCGGCGTCCGACGATGAACCCGAGCTAAGAAAGGCGAGGCCTTGTCGCCCCGCGTGACCGCCTCCACACTCACGTCATGCTGGGGACGATGATACCGATGTTGCTGGGGGGGCTCGCCGTGGCCCTGTGGTTCGATGCGCTCGCCGCACGGGAGCTCGCCGCGCGTCACGCACGCCGGTTGTGCCAGGAGGCGGGGCTGCAGCTGCTCGACCACACCGTGTCGCTGCAGAGGCTCGGCTTCGCTCGGCGCGACGGCCGCCTTTGCCTGCGGCGCCGTTATGGCTTCGAGGTGAGTTTCGACGGCACCGACCGCCACCCCGCCAATGTCAGCATGGTCGGGCGCAGCGTCGGGACCTGGACGCTGCCCGTGCGCGAGGTCGCGAACGGGCTGCCGCCGATCGTCGACGTGGTCGAGTGAGCCTTACTTGACCACGCGCAGGGTCGGCCGCTTCGGTGCCTCCTCGGGCGGCTCGGGCTCGGGTTCCGGCTCGGGCGCACCCTCGGCCGGGAACATCATGCCCTGCCCGTTCTCCTGCGCGTAGATCGCCAGCACCGCGAACACGGGGATCTCGATCGACTGGCTGACCCCGCCGAAACGCGCGAGGAACGTCACCACGTCGTTGCCGATCGTGAGCTGGGCGACCGCGCGCGGCGCGATGCTGAGCACGACGCGACCGTCCTTGACGGCACTCGGCGGAACCCTCACGCCGCCCGCCGTCGCATCGACGAGCAGGTACGGCGTGAGGTCGTTGTCGCAGATCCATTCAAGCATCGCCCGCAACAGATACGGGCGGTTGGAACTCATTGCAGTAGCAGACACCAGCCCGTTTCCTCAGTGGCGCAAGGCGCGTTCTTCGGGTGTCAGGCTACGCGTGAAACCCTGGCTGCGGAAGATGCGTTCGCCGTAGTCGAGCACGGGCTGTGCTTCCTTGGGCAACTGCACGTCGAGTGCCTCGAGGCGCCAGATCAGCGGCGCGAGCGCGCAATCGGCAAGGCTCATCTCGGGGCTCAGGAAGAAGCGCGACGCCTTGAAGGCGGGTGCATTCCGGATGAGGTCGTCGCGCAAGGTGCGGCGCGCGGCCTCGGCCGCCTTGCCGCCTTCGTCGATGCGGTCCACGAGGGTAAGCCAGTCGTTCTCGAGCCGCACGATCGCCAGGCGCAGGCGCGCGCGGGACAGCGGATCGACCGGCATCAGCGGCGGATGCGGGTAGCGCTCGTCGAGATACTCGCAGATCACGCTCGTGTCGTAGAGCACGAGGTCACGGTCCACGAGGGTCGGGACCGAGTTGTACGGATTGAGGTCGATGAGGTCTTCGGGCGGGTTGTCGAGGTCGACCGTCACATGGTCGTAACTGACGCCCTTCGCCGCGAGCACGAGCCGGACCCTGTGCGAATGCACGCAGTCCGGCGCCGAGAACACCGTCAGAACCGCGCGCGAGCGCTGATTCAAGGCCATTCGCAACTCCTCCCCCGCGGGCCGGGACCCCGCCAGATCCAGAACAGCCGGAGCAATTCCGGCTGCTCCCGAGGCGCCGAACTTTACTACGGCGGGACTGAACCGCATAGCGGGCCCGTGACGGGCCGGAGAACGGGCCGGCCCGCCGTGGCGGGCCGACCGGAAACGTCAGTGGACGTCCTTCCAGTATTCCTGCTTGAGCAGCCAGGCGAGCAGCGTGAACAGGCCGAGGAAGGCCAGCACCCACACGCCGACCATCTTGCGCTTCAAACCGGCCGGCTCGGCCGTGTACTGCAGGAAGTTGGCGATGTCGCGTGCCGCGGCATCGAACTCGGCCGGGCTCAGGCGACCTTCCTGGTGCACCTCGAACTTCTCGAACACCGGGTCGCCGCCTTCGTGGGGCTCGAACTTCGCGGTCTGGATACCCTGCAGCTCCCACAGCGCGTTCGGCATCGACGCGTTCGGGAACGTCGTGTTGTTCCAGCCCAGCGGGCGCGTCGGGTCGATGTAGAACGTCTTGAGGTAGGTGTAGATGTAGTCCGTGCCCTTGGCGCGCGCCATGAGCGTGAGGTCCGGCGGCGTCGCACCGAACCAGCGCTTGGCATCGTCGGCGTGCATGCTCGGCGGCACCTGCTCGCCGAACTTCGCCGTCGTGAAGTTCAGGTTGTCCATGACCTGCTCTTCGGTCAGGCCGAGGTCCTCCGCGATGCGCGAGTAGCGCATGAGCTTGAGCGAGTGGCAACCCGAGCAGTAGTTGAAGAACAGCTTGGCGCCGTTCTGCAGGGAGCCCGTGTCGGACAGGCTCGCGTTGGAGGCCTGCAGGCTGCCGCCACCGGCGGCCATCGCCGCCGCCGGCAGGAGCGCGAGGGCCACCACCATCAACACGTTCACGATCGCATGTCGCGTCTGCTGCATGATCGTCTCAGTCATGGCTCGTCACCCTCTCCGGCACCGGCTTGGTCTTCTCGAAGCCGAAGTGGGTGTAGACGAACAGGAAGATGAAGAACCCGAAGTACAGCGCGGTCAGGATGCGGCCGACGACCGTCTCGACGGGATCCGTGCCCGGGCCGGCGCCGATCTTGCCGAGCCACACGAAGCACACGCCGAGGACGAAGATCGCCAAACGGAACCCGGTGCCGCGGTAACGCCAGGACTTCACCTTGCCGCGGTCGAGCCACGGCAGGAAGAACAGCACGATGATCGCGCCGAACATGACGAGCACGCCGAGCAGCTTGTCCGGGACCACGCGCAACATCGCGTAGAACGGCGTGTAGTACCACACCGGCTTGATGTGTTCCGGCGTCACGAGGCGGTTGGCCTCGACGAAGTTGTCGTGCTCGAGGAACCAGCCGCCGAGGGTCGGTTCGAAGAACAGGATGAACGCGCAGATCATGAGGAAGCAGCCGGTGTAGAACGTGTCCTTCACCGTGAAGTACGGGTGGAACGGCACGCCGTCGGCCGGCGCCTTGTCCGACCAGCGGTTGCCCTTCGGGCCCTTCTTGATCTCGACGCCGTCGGGGTTGTTCGAACCGACCTCGTGCAGCGCGAAGATGTGCAGCACGACGAGCAGCAGCAGCACCAGCGGCAGCGCGATCACGTGCAGCGCGAAGAAGCGGTTGAGGGTCGCATCGGACGGCAGGTAGTCGCCCATGATCCACTCGGTCAGCGCACCGCCGACGTACGGGATCGCGCCGAACAGCGAGATGATCACCTTGGCGCCCCAGAACGACATCTGGCCCCAGGGCAACACGTAGCCGAGGAACGCCTCGGCCATGAGCACGAGGTAGATCAGCATGCCGAGCACCCACACGAGCTCTCGAGGCTTCTTGTACGAGCCGTACATGACGCCGCGGAACATGTGGATGTAGACGACCACGAAGAACGCCGATGCACCCGTGGAGTGCATGTAGCGGATCAGCCACCCCCACTCGACGTCGCGCATGATGTACTCGACCGAAGCGAACGCTTCCGCGGCGCTCGGCTTGAAGTGCATCGTGAGGAAGATGCCGGTGACGATCTGGTTGATCAGCACCACCATCGACAACACGCCGAAGATGTACCAGATGTTGAAGTTCTTCGGAGCGTAGTACTCCGTCATGTGCTTGCGGTAGAACGGCCCGAACGACGGCGCGCGGTCGTTGAACCACTCCTGGACACCGGTCACGGCGCGGGAAAGTGCGTTGGCCATTTACGCTGCCCCCTCGGACACGCCGATGACGATGTGGCCGTCGTCGACGAACTTGTACGGCGGCACGACGAGGTTGCTCGGCGCGGGGACACCGTCGTAGACGCGACCGGCCATGTCGAAGCGCGACTTGTGGCACGGGCAGAAGAAGCCGCCCTTCCACTCGGCGTCGAACGGCTCGGGCTTGAGCTCGGCGTGCAGCTTCGGCGCACAGCCGAGGTGCGTGCACAGGCCGACGAGCACGAGGACCTCGGGCTTGAGCGAGCGGTACTCGTTCTGCGCGAACTTCGGCTGCTGGTCGGCGTTCTCGGACTTCGGGTCGCGCAGGCGACCGTCCTGCCCCGGCAGCGCATCGAGCTGGGCCTTGGTGCGGCGGATGATCCAGACCGGCTGGCCGCGCCACTCGTAGATGACCATCTGGCCTTCTTCGAGCTTGCTGATGTCGGCATCGACCGGAGCGCCCGCGGTCTTCGCCCGCGCGCTCGGTTGCCACGATTTGATGAAGGGTATGGCGGCCACCACGACACCCGCGCCGCCGACGACAGCCGTCGTCGCGGTCAGGAATCGTCGGCGGCCCTTGTCGACGCCGTCATTTGCCATCCGGCACTCCAGGAGCTTGCTGATTACGGAGCTTGCTGATTACTGCGGAGAAGAACGGTACAACGATGGGGGAGCCCCAGAATCGTGGTAGTTTAACGAAGCACTCCGTACCGCACAATCAAGCGCGGCGCGGCAGGATGTCCCCCGCCACGGGCGCCCACGCCTTCCGGATCATGCGCAGCGCGACCACCCGCCTCGTCTCCTTCGTCGTGCGCTTCGCCGTGCTCGGCCTCGCCGTCGCGTTCCTCGTGAGCGTGTTCGCACCCGGCATCGCGAGCCGCCTGCGCGGCCCGGTGGCCGAGACTCCCGCGACGCCGGTCGCTGCGCCACGCGCGGATTCGCCGCGCGCGAGCGGCCCGTTCTCGTATGCGGATGCCGTCAACCGCGCCGGCCCGGCCGTGGTCAGCATCTACGCGAACAAGATCACGACGATGCGGCAGTACCAGTACCGCGTCACGCCCGATCCGCTGACCCAGCGCCTGTTCGGCTCGATCGTGCGCGGGCCTTCCTACCTCAAGCCGGAGCGCAGCCTCGGCTCGGGTGTCGTCTTCAGCGCCGACGGCTACGTGCTCACGAACAACCACGTCATCCACGGCGCCGACGACATCCAGGTGCTGTTGTCGGACGGCAACGTCGCGCGCGCGAGCGTGATCGGCGTCGATTCCGACACCGACCTGGCCGTGCTGCGCATCGAGGCGGCGAACCTCGTGCCGATCAACATCGCCGAGGGCGGCACCACCAATGTCGGTGATGTCGTGCTCGCGATCGGCAACCCCTTCGGCATCGGCAAGACCGTCACGATGGGCATCGTCAGTGCGACCGGCCGCCAGCTGCGCCTGTCCGCCTACGAGGACTTCATCCAGACCGATGCGGCGATCAACTCGGGCAACTCGGGTGGCGCACTCGTCAACGCGGCCGGCGAGCTCGTCGGCATCAGCACGGCGTTCTACCGCAACAGCGGCGATGCGCGGCAGGGCGGCACCGCCACGCAGAGTGCCGAAGGCATCGGCTTCGCGATCCCGGTCGCGACGGCCAAGGCCGTGCTCGACCAGATCGTGCGCCACGGGCTCGTGATCCGCGGCTGGCTCGGCATCGACTACGCCGACGCCTCGATGGCCAACCCGACCCAGCCGGTCGTCGCGCGCGGCGCGGTCGTGCTCGAAGTGCACCCCGGCGGGCCCGCCGCTGCGGCGGGCCTGCGCGCCGGCGACGTGCTGCTGCGCCTGGACGGCGACGAGATCACCGACGCGACCGACCTGCGCATGCACGAGGCGGCGCTCGCGCCGGGCAAGCTCGTGCGCGTCGAAGGCCTGCGAAACGGCACCGCGTTCGCGCTCGACCTCACGATGATGCAGCGCCCGCAGCCGACGACCGTCGGAACCTGAGCTTCGCGGCAGCGCCCGCTCAGAGCGCCTTGCTGTAGCGCTCGCGCAGCGTCGCGACACGCTCGACGTAGACCTGCGTCTCGGCGAACGGCGGCACGTTGTTGCCGTATTTCTGCACCGCACCCGGACCCGAGTTGTACGCCGCCGTGGCGAGGCGTACGTCGCCGTTGAAGTTCCTGAGCATCTGCGCGAGGTATTGCGCGCCGCCGCGGATGTTCTCGGCCGCGTCGAACGCGTCGACGACGCCGAGGTCCGAAGCCGTGCCCGGCATCAGCTGCATGAGGCCTTGCGCCCCCTTCGAGGAGAGCGCCATGGGGTTGAACGCCGACTCGGCATGCATCACCGCGCGGATCAGCGCCGCGTCGACACCGAACTCGGCCGCCGCCTGGGCGACTTCGTCACGGTAGGCGTCGAGGTTGAGGCGCGTGGCCGAGAAGTCGATCTTCGAATGCACGTCGCAGGCGACGCAGGTCGCGATGTAGCTGAACAGCAGCGCATACTTGCCGCCGCGTGGCGGCACGTTGGTGTACTCGACGATGCCGTCCTTGCGGTCGACGCGATAGACCGCACCGCGCACGACCTTCGGCGTGGCCGGCGCCGCCGAGGCGACGACGGCCTTGACCGGTGCAGGGCCGGCGTTCGCATCGACCTGCGCGACCGCCTCCGGCTTCGCCGCATCGGCGGGCGGCGTGGGCGACGCCACGAGCGCCGCGGTGCTGACCACGCCCGAGCGTTCGGCCTTCGGATCGACGCGCTCCTGGTAATCCCAGCGCCGCGTCGCCTGCGCACTGCTCGGCGCCGGCTTGCGCGCGGCATAGCTCGCGACGGCCTTGCAGCCGGTGAAGCTTTCCTTCTTGTTCGTGTAGGCGATCGTGCCGCCCGGGCCTTCGCATTTGTACAGCGTGTCCGCGAGCGCCTGCGTCGGCGCCAGGCAGGCGGCCGCGAAGGTGAGGCTGGCGAGGGAGGCTCGAATCGGCATCGGATGCTATGGAACCGTGTCCTGCGGAAAAGTTTCGCGACCTGCCCCTCAGCGTGGCGGATCGGCCCCGCGGCGCTGGCGGCGCCCACGGGCAGCGCGTAAACTACTGTGTTCGCTCACGATTCTCCAGACCCATGGCCGGCAAGCTCTACATCAAGACCCACGGTTGCCAGATGAACGAGTACGACTCGGCCAAGATGGTCGACGTGCTGCAGGCTTCGCATGGGCTCGAGCTGACCGACGACGAGGCCGAGGCCGACGTCATCCTCGTCAACACCTGCTCGATCCGCGAGAAGGCGCAGGAAAAGGTGTTCAGCCAGCTCGGCCGCTGGCGCCAGCTCAAGCAGGCGAACTCGTCCGTCGTGATCGGCGTCGGCGGCTGCGTCGCGAGCCAGGAGGGCGAGGCGATCGTCAAGCGCGCGCCGTTCGTCGACCTCGTGTTCGGCCCGCAGACCCTGCATCGCCTGCCCGAGATGATCGCGGCGCGGCGCGCCACCGGCAAACCGCAGGTCGACATCAGCTTCCCCGAAATCGAGAAGTTCGACCGCCTGCCCGAGCCGCGCGCCGAGGGTCCGACCGCGTTCGTCTCGATCATGGAAGGCTGCTCGAAGTACTGCACGTACTGCGTGGTGCCGTACACCCGCGGCGAGGAGATCAGCCGCCCGTTCGACGACGTGATCGCCGAGGTCGCGATGCTCGCCGAACAAGGCGTGCGCGAGGTCACCCTGCTCGGGCAGAACGTCAACGCCTACCGCGGTCCGATGCACGACGGCGGCATTGCCGACCTCGGCCTGCTGATCCACGCGATCGCCGAGATCGACGGCATCGGCCGCATCCGCTTCACCACGTCGCACCCGATGGAGTTCAGCGACTCGCTGATCGACGCGTTCGCCAACGTGCCGCAGCTCGCCAACTTCCTGCACCTGCCCGTGCAGTCGGGCTCGGATCGCATCCTGGCCGCGATGAAACGCGGCTACACCGCGATCGAGTTCAAGCAGCGCATCCGCAAGCTGCGCGCGGTGCGTCCGGACATCTGCCTGTCGTCGGATTTCATCGTCGGCTTCCCGGGCGAGACCGACGCCGATTTCGAGAAGACGATGAAGCTCATCGACGACATCGGTTTCGACCAGAGCTTCAGCTTCATCTTCTCGGCGCGTCCGGGCACGCCTGCCGCGACGCTCGCCGACGACACGCCGGCCGAGGTCAAGCATGCGCGCCTGACGCGCCTGCAGTCCGCGATCAACGCGAACGCGCGCCGCATCAACGAGGCGATGGTCGGGTCGACCCAGCGCGTGCTCGTCGAAGGCCTCAGCCGCAAGAGCGCGCAGGAACTCACGGGCCGGACCGAGAACATGCGCTTCGTGAACTTCCCGGGCCACCCGCGACTGATCGGCCAGTTCGTCGACGTGGTCGTCACCGAAGCGATGAGCAACTCGCTGCGCGGTCGCCTCTGGCTCGCGGACGATCGCGCCGCGTGACGCGATCGCCCGCGTGTCGCGCGGGTCAGTCTTTCGCTTCGCCGCGGTACTTGCGCTGGTAGGTCTCGTTCAGGCGCGTGTGGCGGTTGGCGAGATCGATCTCGCGCCCGCCGATCCACGCGCGCTCGACCTTCGTGCGCACCTCCAGCACGTCGCCGTCGGCGACGAACAGCGTCGCATCCTTGCCGACGTCGAGTGAGCCGAGCCGCCCCGCGACGCCGAGGATCTCGGCCGGACCGAGCGTGATCGCACGCAGCGCCGCATCGGCACCGAGGCCGTAGGCCGCATAGCTCGCCGCCTGGTACGGCAGGTTGCGTTCGTTCGACGCCGCCATGCTGTCGCCGTCGTTGGCGATCGCGAGCGTGACGCCCGCGGCGGCGAGCTTGCCGGCCGAGGCGTAGATCGTGTCGTAGGCCTCGCCGCGGCGCGCCGGCAGCGAATGCGACGACCCGAGGATCACCGGGATGCCGGCCGCCTGCAGGGTCGATGCGAAGCGCCAGGCGTCACGACCACCTACGATCGCGATGCGCAGCTTCTCGCGTGCGGCGAACGCGAGCGCCTCGCGGATCTGCACCGACGAATCCGCCTGCACGAGCACGAGCTCGCGGCGCTCGAGCGCGGGCAGCATCGCTTCCCAGCGCAGGTCCTGGACGCCCTGCCCCTTGCCCTTGCCGGCGGCGTAGGCGCGCGCGTCGCGCATCGCCTGATCGAGCGCCGCGCGCTTGGTCCGCGCGCTTTCTTCCGCGCGGTCGCGCGCGGCCTGCGGCATCCACTCCGGCGCGCGTGCCTCGGGCCATGCGAGCACGAGCCCGGCCGGTGCGGCGATCGTCATCTGTTCGGCCGTCCAGCCGTCCAGACGCATCAGCGCCGCGCGTCCCGCGAGCACGCCGTCGTTGCCGGCGCGCGGCATCACGAGCGCGGCGAGCACGCCGTTGGCGCGCGCGACCGGCCACAGTTCCGTATCCGGGTTGACCGCCGATTCGGCCCGCACCTCGGGCGTGACCGCACCGCTCTCGGCGAAATCGTTGGTCGCGCGTACCGCAGCCACTTCGCTGAGGCCGATCACGCTGTTGGCGGCGATCAGGCCCGGGTAGATGCGCTTGCCGGCGAGCTCGATGCGCGTCGCGCCGGCCGGTGCATCGACCGTGGCACCGAGCGCGGCGATGCGCCCGTCGACGATGAGCAGCTCGCCGTTCGGCACGACGCCGTGGCTGACCGTGTGCAGGTCCGCACCGGCGAGCACGACCGGAGTGGCGGGCGCGCTCGGCGCGGGCGTCACCGCGAGCGCGGCGTGGGCGAATCCCGCGGCGAGCGCGGCGACGAGGAGGCGCAGGGTCATCGGTGGTCCTCCTCGCAGACGTTGACGGGCTCGCTGTCGTGGTAAGGCGGCCTCAACCCGGCGAAATGCACGAGATCGTGATCGACCTTCGGCGCCGGCGCGGCACCGTCGGGCTTGCGTTCGCCGTCGCCCTTGGCGAGCGCCTTGACGCGCTCGGGCAGGATCTTCGCGACGAGGCGATCGCGCTCGCGCACGATGCGCGCGCGCTCGACCAGGTCGTCGGCACGATCGAAACGCTTGCGGCCGTCGACCCAGGTCTGTTCGGCGATCGCGAACGACGAGAGCGGATGCGCACTCCACACGACGAGATCGGCATCCTTGCCGGCCGCGAGCGAACCGACGCGCGACTCGACGTGCAGCTGTTTCGCGGGATTGCGCGTGACGAGATCGAGCGCTTCGGTTTCCGCGAGGCCGCCGTACTTCACGGCCTTCGCGGCTTCGGTGTTGAGACGACGGCCGAGTTCGTCGGAGTCGGAGTTGAACGACACGACCACGCCTTGCCGCGTCATGAGCGCGCCCGCGTACGGGATCGCGTCGGCGACTTCCATCTTGTAGGCCCACCAGTCGCTGAAGGTCGACGCACCCGCGCCGAGTGCGGCGAGTTCGTCGGCGACCTTGTAGCCCTCGAGCACGTGCTGGAACGTCGGCACGAAGCGGTAGCGCTGCGCGATGCGCACGAAGCCGAGGATCTCGTCCTGGCGGTAGCTGTGCACGTGCACGTAACGGCGGGCGTCGAGGATTTCGGCGAGTGCCTCGAGGCGCAGGTCGCGCCGCATCGGAGCGCCCTTCTTCGCGGCGAGGCGTTCGCGGTAGTCCTGCGCGGCCGCGAAGCTGTCGACGAGGATCTCCTGCACGCCCATGCGCGTCTGCGGGTAGCGCTTCGTGAACGACTCGCCCCAGTTCGCCTGCTTGACGTTCTCGCCGAGCGCGAACTTGATCGTGCCGGGCGCGCCTTCGAAACGCAGCGCCTGCGCATCGCCGCCCCAGCGCAGCTTGATCGTCTGCGCCTGCCCGCCGATGGTGTTGGCCGAGCCGTGCAGCAGATGTGCGCTGGTCACGCCGCCGGCGAGCTGGCGGTACAGCGTCATGTCGGTCGGATCGAGCACGTCGCCGACGTGCACCTCGCTGGTCACCGAGTGCGAGCTTTCGTTGACGCCACCCGATACGGCCATGTGCGAGTGCGCGTCGATGAGGCCCGGCGTGACGTGCTTGCCACGCGCGTCGACCTCGACCGCACCCGAAGGCACGCCCAGGCTACGGCCGATGGCCTTGATGCGCCCGCCTTCGACGAGCACGTCGGCGTCCTCGAGCACGCCTTGCGTCTCCTGCGTCCACACGGTCGCGTGACGGAACACCACGGCGCGCGGCGCCGGCGCCTCGACGACACCGTATTCGCCGGCCGGATAGCGCCCGAGTGAACCGGGCAGCGGTGGCACCGCGGCTTTCGCGGCTACGGCCTTGGCCGCGTCGGCCCGGCGTCCGTCGACGCGCCATTCACCGCCATCGTCGAGCACGACGCGCCCCGACAACGTGTCGCCGTCGAGTGACACGACGAGCGCGACACGCTCGCTCGAGCGACCGACCAGGCGACCCGGCAGGTAGGCGGTCAGCATGTCGCCGGCGACCGTCACCGCGACGTCGGCATCGCCGGCCTTGCCCTTCGGTGTGGCGGCTTCGCCGCTGACGTCGAGTTCTCGCGGTCCGTCGACACCATGCCACGTCAGTGTCCAGCGGCCGCGCACATCGGCGGGCGCACCTCGCGAAGGCAGGCGACGACCGTCGATCCAAGTCTCGTGGATGCGCGCACGATCCGAACGGAACAGGTCGGCATCGGCGACGACGAACTGGGCGAGACGACCGCGCTCGAGCGTGCCGAGGCGGTCGGACACCCCGAGCATCGCCGCAGGCTGAACGGTCAGCGCGGCCAGCGCGTGATCCTCGTCGAGGCCACTCGAGACGGCCTTGCGCACGTGCTTCCAGAACGTCTCCTGCGGCTTCTTGAGACCGGCCGCCGTGAACGCGAACGGCACACCCGCCGAGGCGAGCACGCGTGCGTTGAACGGCGCCCACTCCCAGTGCTCGAGTTCGGCGAGCGACACGTCGAGCGCACGATCGGGATCCTCGACGGCCGGCGCTTCGGGGAAGTCGAGCGGCACGATCACGGGCACGCGCGCGTCGGCGAGTTCGCCGACGCGCCGGTATTCGCGCCCCGAGCCGACCAGCACGGCGGACAGGTCGAACTCGCGTGCGATCGCGAGCGAGCGGCCGATGTCGAGCTCGTCGCGCGTCGCGAAGACCGCGGTCTGCCGCCCTTCGGCGAGCGGGCCGAGCGCCTCGAGCGCGAGGTTCGCCTCGATCGCCTCGGCATCGCGATGGCGCGATTGCCAGGCGAGGCGTTGCGCCTGCCGGCGTGCGTCGAGCACGGTCTGGCGCACGAGTGCGATCGCGCCCATGAGCGAAGCCGGGTAGTCGCGCGACGGCCACGTGCCGAATTCGAACGCGATGTGCTGCGCGACACGCGGACGCACGAGGATCTCGTTCGCGCGCGATGCTTCGGCGGTCGTGACCAGCGCCGACTGCCCGCGCAGCACGCCCTTGCCGGGCACCGACAGCACGCTCGTGAAGCCGAGGTCGCGCAGCGCCGTGGCGGCCTTCGCGTCGGGGCGCAGGCGCTCGGCGACGTCGAGCTCGGGCTGCACCTTGCGGTTCCAGTGGCGTGCGCCGGACACCGGCGGATCGGCTTCGGCACCGCGCGCCGGGGGCGTCGCGGGTTCGGGATCGCGCGGCTGCGCGTAGTCGCTCGAGGCGTCGATGAAGCCTGCGAACACGCTGCGCCCGCCGACGTCGACGACGAGGGCATCGGACGGCACCGCGACCTTCGCACCGACATCGACGATGCGCCCGTCACGCACCACCAGCGTGCCGCGCTCGATCACCTGCCCCGGCTTCACGACGAGCCGCGCGTTGGTGATCGCGGTCGAGCGCGGTGTACGGTCCGCGATGCCCTCGACGGGCACCGTGTCGGAGGGCGACGCGGCGACGGTCGTCGCCGGCAAGGCCAAGGAAAGGACGAACCGCCAGGCATGGCGGTGCGGGATCAGGCGCATCGATGGACTCCCTCGTGTGGATGCCGCGCGTGGCGCGGCCCCCGCCGCGCCAGCACGGGGTCAGGCTATCGGCGTCGCGGCACCGCGCTTGCGCACGATGAGCATCGCCAGTTCGAGCGACTGCTCGTAGTTGAGGCGCGGGTCGACCGACGAGCGGTAGGCACGCGTGAGGTCGCTCTCGGTGAGGTCGCGTGCACCGCCCATGCATTCGGTGACGTTCTCGCCGGTGAGTTCGAGATGCACGCCCCCCAAGCGCGTGCCGGCCGCGGCATGGATGTCGAAGGCCTGCTCGAGCTCGCTGCGGATGTTCTCGAAGCGGCGCGTCTTGATGCCGCTGCCGAGCGCTTCGGTGTTGCCGTGCATCGGATCGCTGCACCAGACCACCTTGCGACCGGCGGCCTTGACCGCGGCGAGCAGCGGCGGCAGCGCGTCGGCGACGTGCTTCGCCCCCATGCGATGGATCAGCGTGAGGCGTCCGGGCTCGTTGTCGGGATCGAGCACGTCGATCACGCGCAGCAGCTGGTCGGGTTTCGTCGACGGCCCGACCTTCATGCCGATCGGGTTGCGGATGCCGCGGCAGTATTCGACGTGCGCGCCGTCGAGCTCGGCCGTGCGCACGCCGATCCACGGGAAGTGCGTGGACATGTTGAACCAGCCCCACTGGCGCGGGACCTGGCGCGTCATCGCCTCCTCGTAGTGCAGCAGCAGGGCTTCGTGCGAGGTGTGGAAGTCGACCCGCTGGAACTCGCCGACCGGGCGCCCCGCGAGCGTCTCCATGAAGCGCAGCGAATCGCCGATCGCCTCGACGCGACGGCGATACTCGACCTGCAGCGGCGAGTGCTCGACCCAGGCGAGATCCCAGTACTCGGGATGGTGCAGGTCGGCGAAGCCACCATCGATGAGGGCGCGGACGAAGTTCATCGTCATCGCCGAGCGCGCATGGCCCTTGATCAGGCGCTTCGGATCCGGCCGGCGTGCCTGCTCGGTGAACGCCGGAGCGTTGACGATGTCGCCGCGATAACACGGCAGCGTGACGCCGTCGCGCGTCTCGGTGTCGGCAGAGCGCGGCTTGGCGTACTGGCCGGCGAAGCGGCCGACGCGCACGACCGGCAACTGCAGGCCGTGCGTGAGCACGAGGCTCATCTGCAACATGACCTTCAGGCGGTTGGAGATCAGCGGCGAGGTGCAGTCGTCGAAGCTCTCCGCGCAGTCGCCGCCCTGCAACAGGAAGCGGCGGCCTTCGGCGACATCGGCGAGCATGCCGCGCAGCGCGAGGATCTCCCACGACGTGACCAGCGGCGGCAGTTCGCCGAGTTGCCGCAGCGCATCGTCGAGCTCGGCGGCATCGGGATAGTTCGGCTGCTGCACGGCCGGGCGCGCCCGCCACGAGGACGGGCTCCAGTTCTCGGCCATGCGTACGGGGGCGATCGTGGCGTCGCGTTTCATCGGGGCATCTGTGCTGCGTCGCGGAAAATCATGATGCCACAGGCCCGCGGCACGGGCATCAGCGTGCGCGGCGGAAGCCGGCCCACAACGCGACGAACGTCAGCACGATGAACCAGGCCAGCGTCCACGTCGGCATCGACAGGCCCAGGAAGGTCCAGTCGATGACACCGCAGTCCTGGTCCTTGATGAAGATCGTGCCGAGGAACTTGAGCGGCTCGTAGTTCTGCAATGCGTATTCGAACGAGGGTGCGCAACCGTCGAGCTGGTCCGGGGCGTGGTTGGCGAGCCATTGCAGGTAGACGTGACGCCCGGCGATGTAGGCACCACCGCCGGCCGCGAGCGCGGTCAGCACGCCGTAGACACGCGAACCGGTGCGGCCGGGTCCGTGAAGCGCGGCGACGAGCGCGATCGCGCCGGCGAGGCAGACGAAGACGCGCTGGACCATGCACAGCATGCACGGCATGTAGCCCTGCACGTGCTCGGCGAAGAGCGCGTATCCCATGAGCGCGCCGCAGGCGAGCGCGATCAGGAGGAACAGTTGGCGCGACGACAGTCGGGACGGCGTCATGGACGATTTCCTTGGGGTGTGGGCGTTGCTGACCGTGCGCGCGCCGGCAGGTTCCCGCGCGGCACGATCACAGGAAGGGGCGTCCGTACATGACGCCGAAGAACAGCAAGGCCGAGGCTGCGAGCCAGTACACGAACGTCACCGCCTCGACGGCCGGACGGTCGCGCTCGCGGAACACCAGCCACAGCGCGAGCGGCACGATCGCATAGCGTGTCTCGATGAGCCACGAGGAGGCCAGCGACACCAGCGCGAACGGCAGGAACCATCCCGCGGCCGGCGGACGCAGGCGCGCCGTGGCGAGTCCGCATGCAGCCGCGACGGCGAGCCCGACGAGTGCCGCCTTGATGGCCGTGCTGGTCTGTGCGGCCTGCAGCAGCTGGTTGCGGTAGCTCCAGCGCGGGTCGATGAGGTTGTACGGGTGATCGACGCTGAAACCGAGCGCGAAGGTGCCTGCCAGCACCAAGGGAATCAGGACCAGCCATGGCCTGCATCGCAGCAAGGCCATGGCGCGCACCAGCCCGCGCGCGACCTGCAGCGGCAGCAACGCACCCGCGATCGCGAGCGTGAACACGATATTCCCGGCGTGCACGGACAGATCGGGATGTGCGGTCGCCTGCGCGGTCGACAGCGAGATCGACCCGTTGATGCACCAGAACGCGAGAAACGCGACGACACCTGCCGCGTAAGGCGCGAGCACGCGCGCGGCGGCCGACAGGCCACGTGGTCGCGGCAGATGTCCCTCGATCGCGGCGGCGAGCACGCCGAGGAAGCCGATCCAGACGACGTTGTTCTGGCGCACGCCCAGTGACACCAGCAGGAGCATGCCGGCCACGACGTGGCGTCGCGTCGATGTCGCCGCGCACGCGCCGAGCAGCAACGCCAGCGACAGCACGTCGGTGTAGGCGAGGAAGAAGAAGGGAAATACCACCGGCAGCACGGCGAACTGCGCGATCGCGAGCGGCTCGCGATCGTGGCCGGTCGCACGGCGCGCGGCGTGGAACGCCACGACGGCGCTGATCGCGACGATGCCGTTGAAGAGGCGCGCCGCGCCGAGCGAGTCCGCGCTGGTCGCCGCGACGAACACGGCGATCAGCGCGTGGTAGCCCGGGATCGTCGTCAGCAGATCGCGGTCGACGGAGAACTCGCCCTGCGCGAAGCGCAGGATCTGCGGGTAGTGGACCCACTCGTCGCCGACCATCGGCCCCCACCACGCCCAGGCCGAGGCGAGCACGAACGCCACCGCCGCGACGAAGATCGCGAGAGGCTCGAAGCGCAGTCGATGCGGACGATGATCCGGCACGGGGTCCCCAGAAACGGAAAAGCCCCGGCGAGCGGGGCTTTTCACGTGGTGCGGCAGCGAGGAGGTCAGTCCTCGACGGCCTCGTTGCTGGCCGTCGCGGGACGGTCGAGCAGCTCGACGTACGCCATCGGCGCGTTGTCGCCGACGCGGAAGCCGCACTTGAGGATGCGCAGGTAACCACCCTTGCGCTCGCGGAAACGCGGGCCGAGCTCGACGAACAGCTTGCCGACGGCCTGCTTGTCGCGCAGACGCGCGAAGGCGAGGCGGCGGTTGGCGACACCGTCGGTCTTGGCGAGCGTGATGAGCGGCTCGGCGACGCGGCGCAGTTCCTTGGCCTTCGGCAGGGTCGTACGGATCAGCTCGTGCTTGAACAGCGACGCAGCCATGTTCTTGAACATCGCTTCGCGGTGGCTGCTCGTGCGGCTGAGCTTGCGACCGGCTTTCTGGTGGCGCATGGTGGAATCCTCTTGGCGATTATTATGAGAATCCGGCCCTAGGGCCGGCTCCCGCGGATGATCCGCTTATTCGATGTGGAGCATCCCGGGCCGGAGCCCGGGGAATGGATCAGCCCAGCTGCATGCCGTGCGCGATGCCCGGCGGCGGCCACGACTCGAGCTTCATGCCGAGCGACAGGCCACGCTGGCCGAGGACGTCCTTGATCTCGGTGAGCGACTTCTTGCCGAGGTTCGGGGTCTTCAGCAGCTCGACTTCCGTCTTCTGCACGAGGTCGCCGATGTAGTAGATGCTCTCGGCCTTGAGGCAGTTCGCCGAACGCACGGTCAGCTCGAGGTCGTCGATCGGACGCAGCAGCATCGGGTCGACGCCGCCCTTGTCCGTCTTCGCATCCGAACTCTCGCGGCGCGTGAAGTCGCCGAACACCGAGATCTGGTCCTGCAGGATCTCGGCGGCCTTGCGGACCGCTTCCTCGGCGTCGATCGCACCGTTGGTGTCGATCTCGAGCACGAGCTTGTCGAGGTCGGTGCGCTGCTCGAGGCGCGCGCTGTCGACCTGGTAGGCGACGCGGCGGATCGGGCAGAACGAGGCATCGAGCTGCAGGCGACCGATCGGACGCGCTTCCTCGTCCGGCAGGCGGCGCGACACGGCGGGCTGGTAGCCGACGCCACGCGCGACCTTCAGACGCATGTTGAGCGCGATGTCCTTGGTCAGGTGGCACAGGACGTGTTCGGGGTTGACGATCTCGACCGAGTGGTCGACCTTGATGTCACCCGCCGTGACGACACCCTTGCCCTTCTTGCTGAGCGTGAGGGTCGTCTCGTCGTGGCCGTGCATGCGGATCGCGACGTCCTTGATGTTGAGCAGGACTTCGATGACGTCTTCCTGCAGACCTTCGAGCGTCGTGTACTCGTGGAGGACGTTGTCGATCTCGACTTCCGTGATGGCACAGCCGGGGATGGACGACAGCAGCACGCGGCGCAGCGCGTTGCCGAGGGTATGGCCGAAGCCGCGCTCGAGCGGCTCCACCACGACCTTCGCGTGATTGGTACCGATGCGCTCTACCTGAATGCCGCGCGGACGCAGCACATTGGTGGACGATCCTGCCATGAACAGGGACTCCAAAAGATGACGACGAATTACTTCGAGTAAAGCTCGATGATCAGGCTCTCGTTGATGTCCGAGGGCAGATCGGAACGCTCCGGCAGCGACTTGAACACGCCGCTGAACTTCTTCGCGTCCACTTCGATCCACGACGGAACGAGATCCATCTCCTGCGAGACGGTCACCGACTCCTGCACGCGCAGCTGGCTGCGGGCGCCTTCGGTCAGCGAGAGCTCGTCGCCCGGGCGGACCTGGTACGACGGCAGGTTGACGCGCTTGCCGTTGACCGCGACGGCACCGTGCGAGACGAGCTGGCGGGCCTGGGCGCGCGTGACCGCGAAGCCCATGCGGAAGATCACGTTGTCGAGGCGCGACTCGAGGGCGCGCAGCAGGTTCTCACCCGTGTTGCCCTTCTGGTTCGAGGCCTTCTCGTAATACTTGTGGAACTGGCGCTCGAGCAGGCCGTAGATGCGCTTGACCTTCTGCTTCTCGCGCAGCTGCACGCCGTAGTCCGACAGGCGGCCCTTGCGGGCGGCGCCGTGCTGACCGGGCTTCTGTTCCAGCTTGCACTTCGAATCGATCGCGCGCGCCGGGCTCTTGAGGCTGAGGTCCGCGCCTTCGCGACGGGCCAGCTTGCAGGTGGGTCCGATATAACGAGCCATGGTGGAATCCTTTAGACGCGACGCTTCTTCGGCGGACGGCACCCGTTGTGCGGGATCGGCGTCACGTCGATGATGTTGGTGACCTTGAAACCGACGTTGTTCAGCGAACGCACGGCGGACTCGCGACCCGGACCTGGGCCCTTGATGCGCACTTCGATCGTCTTGACGCCGTACTCGGCGGCGACGCGCGCGGCCTTCTCGGCGGCGACCTGGGCAGCGAACGGCGTCGACTTGCGCGAGCCGCGGAAACCCGCGCCGCCCGCAGTCGCCCACGAGAGCGCGTTGCCCTGGCGATCGGTGATCGTGACGACCGTGTTGTTGAACGACGCCTGCACGTGGCAGACAGCGTCGGTCACGACACGCTTGATCTTCTTCTTCGGCTTGGCGACCGGCTTGTTCATGATGCGATTCCGGGCAGGTTATTTCTTGATCGCACGACGCGGACCCTTGCGGGTACGGCCGTTCGTGCGCGTACGCTGGCCGCGCAGCGGCAGGCCACGACGGTGACGCAGGCCGCGGTAGCAGCCCAGGTCGATGAGGCGCTTGATCGAAATGCCGATCTCGCGGCGGAGGTCACCCTCGACCGTGTACTTGGCCACTTCGTGACGCAGCTTGTCGACCTCGGCTTCCGTCAGGTCCTTGATCTTGGTCGTCGGCGCGACACCCGCGCTCTCACAGACCTTCTTCGACCGCGAACGGCCGATGCCGAAAATGCTTTGCAGTCCGACCCAGGCGTGCTTCTGGACCGGAAGGTTGACACCCGCAATGCGCGCCATGTTTGACTGTCTCCGAAAGAACTAAATGCGCAGTGAACTTCGTATTCTATCCTGATCGGGAGGAAACATAAAGCCCTCCCACGAGCAGGCCCGGCGCGGCGCGCCGGGAGACCCTCTTACCCAACCCCGGCGCGTGGATCAGCGCCCCTTGAGGTTGGCCTTCTTGAGCAGACTCTCGTACTGGTGCGACACGAGGTGCGCCTGGATCTGCGCGGTGAAATCCATCACCACGACGACCACGATCAGCAGCGAGGTGCCACCGAAGTAGAACGGCACGTTCCACGCGTTGCGCAGCAGGTCCGGCACGAGGCAGACGATGACGAGGTAGAGCGCACCGATGCCGGTGAGTCGCGTCATCACGCCGTCGATGTAGTCCGCCGTCGCCTTGCCGGGACGGATGCCCGGGATCAACGCACCCGAACGCTTGAGGTTGTCCGCGGTTTCCTGCGAGTTGAAGACCAGCGCCGTGTAGAAGAACGCGAAGATCACGATCATCGCCGAGAACAGCGCCATGTGCAGCGGCTCGCCCGGGCCGAGGGCCGAGGTCAGCGTCTGCAGCCAACGCAGCTCGCTCGAGTTGTTGAACCACGCCGCGGCCGTGGCCGGGAACATGATCAGGCTCGAGGCGAAGATCGGCGGAATGACGCCCGCCATGTTGATCTTGAGCGGCAGGTGCGAACTCTGGTTCGTGTACGCCTTGCCGGCACCACCCTGGCGACGCGCGTAGTTCACGGTGATGCGGCGCTGGCCGCGCTCCATGAACACCACGAACAGCGTCACGACGATCACCGCGATCAGCACCATGAGCACCTTGGGCGGCGAGAGTTCGCCGTTCTGCGCCATGCCGAGCGTGTGCACGACGGCCGACGGAAGGCCCGCGACGATGCCACCGAAGATGATCAGCGAGATGCCGTTGCCGATGCCGCGCTCGGTGATCTGCTCGCCGAGCCACATCAGGAACAGCGTGCCCGCGGTCAGGCCGACCACCGTGCCGAACACGAAGCTCGGACCCGGCGCGTAGACCACACCCGCCTGCGTCTGCAGCATCGTGGCGACGCCGAACGACTGGAACGCCGCAAGGCCGACCGTGCCCCAGCGCGTGTACATGGTCAGCTTGCGCCGACCCGACTCGCCTTCCTTCTTGAGCGCCTGCCAGGCCGGGATCACCGAACTGAACAGCTGCACGACGATGGACGCCGAGATGTACGGGATCACGCCGAGGGCGAACAGCGAGAATCGGCTGAGCGCGCCACCGGAGAACATGTTGAACATGTCGATGATGCCGCCGCTGTTGGACACCAGCCGCGCCATCGCCTCCGGATCGACACCCGGCACCGGAATGAACGAGCCGAGGCGGAACACGATCAGCGCGCCCACCACGAAGAGCAGGCGCTGCTTGAGTTCCGTCAGCTTGCCCAGCGACGCCAGGCCATTGGGCTTGGAAGCGGCCACCGCTTACTCCACGCTGCCGCCGGCAGCCTCGATCGCGGCGCGGGCGCCGGCCGTGACGGCCACGCCACGCAGCTTGACCGCGCGCGACAGCTCGCCCTTCTTGACGATCTTGACGCGCTCGGCACGCGTCTCGACGAGACCGGCCGCCTTGAGCACGTCGAAATCGATCACGTCGGCCTCGATCGTGCCGAGCTTGTACAGCAGCACTTCCGAAACCTCACGCGCAGTGCGCGAACGGAAACCGACCTTCGGCAGGCGACGCTGCAGCGGCATCTGGCCGCCTTCGAAGCCGGCCTTGATCTTGCCCTTGCCGGTACGCGCGTAAGAGCCCTTGTGGCCACGGCCGGCGGTCTTGCCGAGGCCGGAACCGATGCCGCGACCGACGCGGACGCCTTCCTTGCGGGCGCCGGCGGCAGGCTTGAGAGAATTGAGACGCATGGGATCGACTCCTGATGACTGTAGTGAGGCGCTCAAGCGCTCTCTTCGACCCGGACCAGGTAGCTCACCTGGTTGATCAGACCGCGGACCGAGGGGGAATCCTTGAGGTCACGCACGTCATTGAGCTTGCGCAGGCCGAGTGCACGAACGCTCAGGCGATGACGCGCCTGGCAGCTGTTCGGGCTCTTCACGAGCCGCACACGGACCATCTTGTCGTTGTTGTCAGCCATTGCCGAGCACCTCGTCGAGGGTCTTGCCACGCTTGGACGCGATGCGGTCCGGCGTAGCCATCGCGATCAGGCCGTTGATGGTGGCGCGCACCAGATTGATCGGGTTGCGCGAACCGACCGCCTTGGCCAGGACGTTCTTGACGCCGACCACTTCGAGCACGGCGCGCATCGCACCGCCGGCGATCACGCCGGTGCCCTCGGAGGCGGGCTGCATGTAGACGCGCGCGGCGCCGTGGTTCGCCTTGACGGCGTGCCACAGGGTGCCTTCGCGCAGCTGCACGCGGATCATGTTCTTGCGCGCACGCTCCATCGCCTTCTGGATGGCGATCGGCACTTCGCGCGCCTTGCCGTAACCGAAACCGACGCGGCCATCGCCGTCGCCGACCACGGTCAGGGCCGTGAAGGTCATCTGGCGGCCGCCCTTGACGGTCTTCGCCACGCGGTTCACCGCGATCAGCTTCTCGAGGAGGCCGTCGCTGTTCTCACGATCATTCGTCGACATGATTCACCTGGTATGCCTTCCGCCGAAGCGGATCGGACTTCTGCTTGCGGCTTATGCCGCTTGGAGTTGTATGGAACATGGGGGCGGGCGTGCCCGCCCCCGGATGGATCAGAACTTGAGACCGGCCTCGCGGGCCGCGTCCGCGAGCGCCTGGATGCGGCCGTGGTAGCGGAAACCCGAGCGGTCGAACGCGACCTTCTCGACACCGGCAGCGATCGCGCGCTCGGCGACGATGCGACCGACCGCCGCGGCGGCGTCCTTGTTCTTGGTGCCCTTGAGGCCTTCGGCCACCGACTTCTGCGTCGTCGACGCGGCGGCGAGCACCTTGTCGCCGGTCGCGGTGACGACCTGCGCGTAGATGTGCTGGCCCGTGCGATGCACGCTGAGGCGCGCCACGCCGAGCACACGGATGTGGGCGCGGGTGGACTTGGCGCGACGCAGTCTGGAAACGTTCTTGCTCACTGTCGTTCTCCGGGAAGCTGAAGGACCATCAGGCCTTCTTGGCTTCCTTCAAGGTGATCTTCTCGCCCGAGTAGCGCACGCCCTTGCCCTTGTAGGGCTCCGGCGGACGGAAACCACGGATCTTGGCAGCGGCCTGGCCGAGCGCCTGCTTGTCGGCGCCCTTGAGCAGGATCTCGGTCTGCGTCGGCACTTCGATCGTCACGCCTTCCGGTGCGGTGAACACGACCGGGTGCGAGAAGCCGAGGCTCAGGTTGAGGTCCTTGCCCGACAGCGCGGCGCGGTAACCGACGCCGACGAGCTCGAGCTTGCGCGTGTAGCCCTCGCTGACGCCCGTCACCATGTTGGCGAGGATCGCGCGGGCCGTGCCGGCCATCTTGACGTCGTTCGGCGTCTTGCCGTTGAGGACCAGCTGGCCCTCGTCGACGGACGCGACGACACCGGGAGGCGTCGGCAGGTTGAGGGCGCCCTTCGGGCCCTTCACGGTGATCGCCTCGGCGGTCACCTGGACGTCCACACCCTTCGGCAGGACAACGGGTTTCTTGGCAACGCGTGACATGGTTGCTGTGCTCCTTAGGCCACGATGCCGATGACTTCGCCGCCGAGACCCTTCTGACGGGCCTGCGCGTCGGTCATGATGCCGGACGACGTGGAGACGATCGAAACGCCGAGGCCACCGAGGACCTTCGGAAGATCGTTCTTGCCGCGGTAGACGCGCAGGCCGGAACGGCTCACGCGCTCGAGGCGCTCGATGACGGCCTTGCCTTCGTAGTACTTGAGGGCGACCTCGAGCTCGGGCTTGCCTTCCTTCGTCTGCACCTGGAAGTCGGCGACGTAGCCTTCGTCCTTGAGCAGCGTGGCGAGGGCCACCTTGACGCGCGAGGACGGCATGCGCACGGAGCGCTTGCCCGTCAGCTGCGCGTTGCGGATACGCGTGAACATATCCGCGATGGGATCAGTCATGCTCATGAATCAGATTCCTGTGAAAAGCATCGATATCCGGCGGCTTACCAGCTCGCCTTGCGAAGACCCGGCACATCGCCGCGCATCGTCGCTTCGCGCAGCTTCATGCGGCCGAGGCCGAATTTCTTGTAGACGCTGCGCGAGCGACCGGTGAGGGCGCAGCGGCTGCGCTGGCGGCTCGGGCTCGAGTCGCGCGGCAGCTTCTGGAGCTTCGTCGCCGCGTCGATCTTGTCCTCGTAAGAGGCCGTCGGGCTGCTGACGATCGCCTTGAGCTGCTCACGCTTGGCGGCGTGGCGCTTGACGAGCTTGGCGCGCTTGAGCTCGCGCTCGACCATGGAAGTCTTGGCCATTGCTGGATCCTGTCGCTGTTAGTTGCGGAACGGGAAGCCGAACGCTTCGAGCAGCGCCTTGGCTTCTTCGTCGGTGCGCGCGGTCGTGGTGACCGCGATGTCCATGCCACGCACGGCGTCGATCTGGTCGAAATCGATCTCCGGGAAGATGATCTGTTCCTTCACGCCCATGTTGTAGTTGCCGCGGCCGTCGAACGAACGACCCGAGATGCCGCGGAAGTCACGGACGCGCGGCAGCGAGATGTTCACGAGACGATCGATGAACTCGAACATCTGCGCGCGACGCAGCGTGACCTTGCAGCCGATCGGCCAGTTGTCACGGATCTTGAAGGTCGCGATCGACTTCTTCGACAACGTGATGATCGGCTTCTGGCCCGCGATCTTCGCCATGTCGGCGACCGCGTTCTCGAGGATCTTCTTGTTGCCGACGGCCTCGCCCACGCCCATGTTGAGCGTGACCTTGCTCAGGCGCGGCACCTGCATCGGATTCTGGTAACCGAAGCGCTCGGTGAGCTTCGGCACGATCTTCTCTTTGTAAATCGTCTCAAGACGCGTCGTCATGGCGGACCTCAAACGTCGATCATCTCGCCGGACGAGCGGAAGACGCGAACCTTGCGACCGTCTTCAAGAACCTTGAAGCCGACGCGTTCGCCCTTGCCCGTGGCGGAGTTGAGCAACTGCACGTTGGAAATGTCGATGGAAGCCTCGCGCTCGACGATGCCGCCCGGCTTGTTGGCCTGGGGGTTCGGCTTGGTGTGGCGCTTGACGAGGTTGACGTTCTGGACGAACACGCGGTCGCCCGCGACGTTCAGAACCTCGCCCTTCTGGCCCTTGTTCTTGCCGGTGATCACGAGGACCTGATCACCCTTGCGGATACGGTTCATGGCAGGTTCCCGTTACAGCACTTCAGGAGCGAGCGAGACGATCTTCATGAACTTCTCGCCGCGCAGCTCGCGCGTGACCGGCCCGAAGATGCGGGTGCCGATCGGCTCGAGCTTGTTGTTGAGGAGGACGGCCGCATTGCCGTCGAAGCGGATCAGCGAACCGTCCGCACGACGCACGCCCTTGCGGGTGCGCACGACGACGGCATCGTAGACTTCGCCCTTCTTGACCTTGCCGCGCGGAATCGCTTCACGCACCGACACCTTGATGACGTCGCCGATCTGCGCATAACGGCGCTTCGAACCACCGAGCACCTTGATGCACATCAGTTCGCGCGCTCCGCTGTTGTCCGCCGCGGCCAGCGTGGTCTGCATCTGGATCATTGGATTCTCCTAGTCGTCCCGGGCCGATTACTGCTCGGCCCGCGTGACGATCTCGACCACGCGCCAGTTCTTGGTCTTGGACATCGGGCGGATCTCGGAGATGCGCACGACGTCGCCTTCCTGGCACTCGCTGTTGGCGTCGTGGGCGTGCACCTTGGTGGAGCGACGCACGATCTTGCCGTACAGCGGATGCTGGACCTGGCGTTCCAGAAGCACGGTGACCGTCTTCTGCATCTTGTTGCTCACGACACGCCCTTCGAGCGTACGCGTCTTCTTTTCAGTCTCGCTCATAGCAGGCCGTCCTTACTTCTTGCTGCCAAGCAGGGTCTTGACCTGCGCGATCTCGCGCCGGACCCGGCCGAACTGGTGGGTCTGCGTGAGCTGACCGGAGCCCTTCTGCATGCGCAGGTTGAACTGCTCGCGACGAAGCTCGCCGAGATGCTCGTTCAGCTCTTTTTCCGACTTCTGGCGGAGATCTTTCAGTTCCATCACAGCACCGTTCTGGTCACAAACTGGGTCTGAACCGAGAGCTTCGCGGCCGCCAGGCGGAACGCCTCGCGCGCGGTGACCTCGTCGACACCCTCGATTTCATACAACATGCGGCCCGGCTGCACCGGCGCCACCCACAACTCGACATTGCCCTTGCCGTTGCCCATTCGGACTTCGATCGGCTTCTTGGTGATCGGCTTGTCCGGGAACACGCGGATCCAGAGCTTGCCGCCACGCTTCACGAAACGCGTGATGCAGCGACGAGCGGCTTCGATCTGGCGCGCGGTCAGGTGGCCGTGGGTCGTCGCCTTGAGTCCGAACGCGCCGAAGCTGACCTTCGTGGCGACGTACGACAGACCCGGGTTGCGGCCCTTGTGCACCTTGCGGTACTTGGTTCGCTTCGGTTGCAACATGATCTGGATTCCTTACTTCGCCGGAGCCGACCGACGGGGCGCGCGCTCTTCGCTCGCCTCGGTCTTGGCTTCCTGCGTGGCCGCGTGGAGGTCGAAGATCTCGCCCTTGTAGATCCACACCTTGATGCCGATGATGCCGTACGTCGTCTTCGCCTCGGCCAGACCGTAGTCGATGTCCGCGCGCAGCGTGTGCAGCGGGACGCGACCCTCGCGAGCCCACTCGGAGCGCGCGATCTCGGCGCCGTTGAGGCGGCCGCCGACGTTGATCTTGATGCCGAGCGCACCGAGGCGCATCGCGTTCTGCACCGAGCGCTTCATCGCGCGGCGGAACATGATGCGGCGCTCGAGCTGCTGCGCGATCGACTCGGCGACGAGCTGGGCGTCGAGCTCGGGCTTGCGCACTTCGCTCACGTTGATGTGCGCCGGAACGCCCATCACCTGCGAGACTTCCTTGCGCAGCTTCTCGATGTCCTCACCCTTCTTGCCGATGACGACGCCGGGGCGGGCGGTATGGATCGTCACGCGCGCCGTCTTGGCCGGGCGCTCGATCTGGATCTTCGAGATGCCGGCCTGGGCCAGCTTCTTCTTGAGCAGCTCGCGCACCTTGAGGTCCGCGGCGAGGTAGCCCGCGTAGTCGCGCTTGTTGGCAAACCACTTCGAGTTCCAGTCCTTGGCGATGCCGAGGCGGATACCGGTGGGATTGACTTTATGACCCATCGTTGACGTCCTTTACTCGCCCACGACCACGGTGATGTGGCTGGTGCGCTTGGAGATACGGGTTCCACGGCCCTTGGCGCGGGCGTGCATGCGCTTGATGATCGGACCATCGTCGACGAAGATCTTCGCGACCTTCAGCTCGTCGACGTCGGCGCCGAGGTTGTTCTCGGCATTCGCGACCGCCGAGAGCAGCAGCTTCTTGACGAGGTGCGCCGCCTTCTTGTTGCTGAAGGCGAGCAGATGGGTCGCGTTGCCGACGGGCATGCCACGCACCTGATCGGCGACGAGGCGGACTTTCTGTGCGGAGATGCGCGCACTGCGCAGAATCGCTTTGGCTTCCACGAGGCGGTCTCCTTACTTCTTCTTGTCGGCGGCTTTCTTGTCGCCAGCGTGACCCTTGAACGTGCGGGTCACGGCGAACTCGCCGAGCTTGTGGCCAACCATGTTCTCGTTCACGAGCACGGGAACGTGCTGGCGACCGTTGTGGATGGCGAGGGTGAGGCCGACCATCTCCGGGGAGATCATCGAGCGGCGCGACCAGGTCTTGATCGGGCGCTTGTTGTTGGTCGCCGAGGCAACCTCCACCTTCTTGAGCAGGTGGTGGTCGATGAACGGGCCTTTCTTCAGTGAACGAGCCATGATCTACCTCAACCCCTGCGATCGCGCACGATGAATTGGTCGGTGCGCTTGTTCTTGCGCGTCTTGTAGCCCTTGGTGGGCATGCCCCACGGCGACACCGGGTGCGGGTTGCCCTGGCCGGCCTTCGCCTCGCCACCACCGTGCGGATGGTCGACGGGGTTCATGGCCGCACCGCGGACGGTCGGACGCACGCCGCGCCAGCGACTCGCACCGGCCTTGCCGAGCTTCTCGAGGCTGTGCTCGGTGTTGCCGACTTCGCCGATGGTCGCGCGGCACTCGGCCGGAACCTTGCGCATCTCGCCCGAACGCAGGCGCAGCGTGGCGTGGCCGCCTTCGCGGGCGACGAGCTGGGCCGAGGCACCGGCGGCACGCGCGAGCTGGGCGCCCTTGCCGGGCTTCATCTCGATGCAGTGCACCGTCGAACCGATCGGGATGTTGCGCAGCGGCAGCGAGTTGCCGATCTTGATCGGCGCCTCGCGACCGGCCATGAGCTGGTCGCCGACCTGCGCGCCCTTCGGCGCGATGATGTAGCGGCGCTCACCGTCGACGAACAGCAGCAGCGCGATGTGCGCGGTGCGGTTCGGATCGTACTCGATGCGCTCGATGCGGCAGGCGATGCCTTCCTTGTCGCGCTTGAAGTCGATGATGCGGTAATGCTGCTTCGAACCACCGCCCTTGTGGCGGGTGGTGATGCGGCCGTAGTGGTTGCGGCCGCCCGTCTTGTTCTGCGACTCGGTCAGCGGCGCGTAGGGCGAGCCCTTGTGCAGGCCCGGCGTCTTGACGCGGACCGCGGAGCGGCGACCTGCCGAAGTCGGCTTGAGAGTGATCAGTGCCATGGATTATCCGCCTCAGGCCTTGGCCATCACGTCGATGGACTGGCCATCGCCAAGGCGCACATACGCCTTGCGCTTGTTGCCACGCGTGCCGGCACGCTGACGGAACGACTTGGTCTTCCCTTTCAGGTTGACCACGTTGACCGCCTCGACCTTCACGTTGAAGAGCTGCTCGACCGCTTCCTTGACGTCCGCCTTGGTGGCGGTCAGGGCGACTTCGAACACGTACTGGTTCGTTTCCTGCGCACGCGCCGTCTTCTCGGAGACGAGCGGAGCGCGCAGCACGCTGTAGAGAGCCTCTTTCATGCCAGCCACTCCTCGATCTTCTTGATCGACTCGACCGTCAGCACGACCTGGTCGGCGCCCACGAGGCTGACCGGATCGATCGCGGCAGCGTCGACGACATGCACATACGGGATGTTGCGCGCGGCGAGATACAGCGCCTCGGGCGCGTTCTCCGACACGAGGACCGTACGACCCGACGCCTCGAGCTCGGCGAGCTTGCCGACGAGGCCGCGGGTCTTCGGCTGATCGATGCCGAACGACTCGATCACGCGCAGGCGCCCCTGGCGGTTGAGCTCGGACAGGATCGACGCGAGCGCGCCGCGGAACATCTTGCGGTTGATCTTCTGCGCGAAGCTGCGCGGGCGTGCGGCGAACGCACGGCCACCGCCGACGAAGATCGGAGCGCGGTAATCGCCGTGACGCGCGCCACCGCCCTTCTGCTTCTTGAACTTCTTGGTCGTGCCGGAGAGGTCCGAGCGCGACTTCTGCGCCTTGGTGCCCGAGCGGCCCGCGTTGCGGTACGCGGTGACGACCTGGTGGACGAGATCCTCGCGAAACTCGAGACCGAAGACGGCCTCGGAGACGTTCACGGGCTTGGAGCCGATGACATTGAGTTCCATGACGTCGCTCCTCAAGCCTTGACCGCGGGACGGATGATGACGTTGCCGCCCGGCGCGCCAGGGATCGAACCCTTGACCGCGATGAGGTGGCGCTCGCTGTCGATCTTCACGACCTCGAGGTTCATCGACGAGCGACGAACGGCACCCATGTGGCCCGACATCTTCTTGCCCGGGAACACACGGCCCGGCGTCTGGCGCTGGCCGATCGAGCCCGGCGAACGATGCGACAGCGAGTTGCCGTGCGTCGCGTCGCCCATCGTGAAGTGATGGCGCTTGATGGTGCCCTGGAAGCCCTTGCCCTTCGTGACGCCGGCGACGTCGACGATCTGGCCGACCGAGAACACCTCGTCAGCCTTGAGCTCACCGCCCACGCTGAACTTGCCGAGGTCGTCCGCTTCGACGCGGAACTCCCACAGGCCACGCCCCGCCTCGACCTTCGCCTTCGCGTAGTGGCCGGAGAGCGGCTTGTTGATCAGCGCGGCGCGCTTGATGCCCGCCGTCACCTGGACGGCGTTGTAGCCGTCGATCTCCGTCGTCTTCACCTGCGTCACGCGGTTCGGGGTCGCTTCAATCAGCGTCACCGGAACCGAGCGGCCGTCGTCGGTGAAGACTCGGCTCATGCCGCACTTGCGGCCTACCAATCCGATACTCATCGTCGTGTCCTATCGCTGCCGCAATCAGTAAAGCTTGATCTGGACGTCCACACCGGCCGCCAGGTCGAGCTTCATGAGGGCATCCACGGTCTTGTCATTGGGATCCACGATATCCAGCACGCGCTTGTGGATACGCGTCTCGTACTGGTCACGCGCATCCTTGTCGGCGTGCGGCGACACCAGAATGGTGTAGCGCTCGATCTTGGTCGGCAGGGGGATCGGGCCTCGCACCTGCGCACCCGTGCGCTTCGCGGTTTCGACGATCTCGCTCGCCGAACGGTCGATCAGGCGGTGGTCGAAAGCCTTCAGCCTGATGCGGATCTTCTGGTCTGCCATTGCAGTCATTCCTGGAGATAAAGAGCGTCGGGAACCACCTCGGTGGACGGTTCCCCAGAAAAACGAAAACGGACCGAAATCCGGTCCGCCGAGACATGAGAGTGTAATACGCGCCAAACCACCCCGTCAACACACGGTGGCAATCCGATGCACGCATCCCTGTCCGGCGAACACGAGGCGCATCCTGCTCCTCTTTTCGCTGTAGTGGCCCGGCACGATGGCCCGGCCTTGTGTCACTTCACCTGTGCCACGACGAGCGTGGCACGGTGTATCGGCGCCCGCCCGAAGGCGGGCGCCCGGTACTTACTTGACGATCTTGGCGACGACGCCGGCGCCGACGGTGCGGCCGCCTTCGCGG
>VFQP010000230.1_pt1 | contig 136626 bp, 127 predicted proteins | sample 3512351 | NCBI WGS metagenome assembly VFQP01 (sample SAMN10412372, study PRJNA504923) | tailings metagenome | isolation source: Relicate 1 Philex TSF1 revegetated site | place: Philippines: Tuba, Benguet | collected 2017-08-29 | reverse complement strand
CGGTGATGTAGATCGCACCGGCCATCGTCAGGCGCAGCAGGATCTTGTCGATGTGGCGCGCGGTCTGATCGCCCGGGCGAATGCCCGGAATGAACGCACCACTCTTCTTCAGGTTGTCGGCGGTTTCCCGGCTGTTGAACACCAGGGCCGTGTAGAAGAAGCAGAAGAAAATGATCGCCGCGGCATACAGAGCGACATAGATCGGCTGTCCCGGGGATAACGCGGAAGCAATGTCGCGCAGCCATCGGGTCGAGTCACCGGTGCTGACCCAGCTCACCACGGTGGTGGGCAGCAGGATGATCGACGACGCGAAGATGGGCGGAATGACCCCGGCCATGTTCAGCTTGAGCGGCAGGTGCGACGACTGACCGCCGTACACCTTGTTGCCCACCTGACGGCGTGCGTAGTTCACCAGGATCTTGCGCTGACCACGCTCCACAAAGACCACGAAGTACGTCACCAGCACCACCAGGGCGATGATGAACAGTGCCACGAGGACGTTCATGGCGCCGGTTCGAACCAGCTCCAGCAGACCGCCGATGGCATTCGGCAATCCGGCCACGATGCCTGCGAAGATCAGCAGCGAGATGCCGTTACCCAGTCCGCGCTCGGTGATCTGCTCACCCAGCCACATCAGGAACATGGTGCCCGCGACGAGGCTCACCACGGCCGTGACACGAAAGCCCATGCCGGGATCGATCACGAGGCCGGCCTGGCCTTCGAGCGCCAGCGCGATGCCCATCGCCTGAAAGATCGCCAGTGCCAACGTGCCGTAGCGCGTGTACTGGGTGATCTTGCGGCGGCCGGCCTCGCCTTCCTTCTTCAGCTGCTCGAACGTGGGGACCACGTACGTCATGAGCTGCATGATGATGGACGCCGAGATGTAAGGCATGATGCCCAACGCGAACACGGTGAAGCGCGACAGCGCACCGCCCGAGAACATGTTGAACAGGCTCAGGATGCCGCCTTGCTGGCCCTGGAACAGCTGCTGGAGCTGTTCCGGGTTGATACCAGGCACAGGGATGTGCGCGCCGATGCGATAGACCACCAGCGCCAGCAGCAGGAAGACCAGCCGACGACGCAAGTCGCCGTACTTGCCGGTCTTGGCCAGGGATGGGGAAGCGGTTGCCACGAGGTCCTTTCGAACGGGCGAGATCAGGCAGCAGCCACCTGGCCGCCAGCGGCTTCGATCGCCGCTTTGGCGCCCGCGGTAGGCACCACGTCCTTGAGCGTCACCGCGCGGGTGATCTCACCGGACTTGATGACCTTCACGCGTTTGGCGAGCTGGTGCACGAGGCCTTGCTGTTTGAGCAGCAGCACATCGATCTCACTGGCTTCGAGGCCGTTGAGATCGGACAGCGTTACTTCGGCGTTGTACTGCAGCAGGGCCGACTTGAAGCCGCGCTTGGGCAGGCGACGCTGCAGGGGCATCTGACCGCCCTCGAAGCCCACCTTGTGGTAGCCACCGGCACGCGACTTCTGGCCCTTGTGGCCGCGACCCGCGGTCTTGCCAAGGCCGGAGCCGATGCCGCGACCCACGCGACGCTTGGCGTGCTTGGCGCCGTCAGCCGGCTTGATGTTGTTGAGTTCCATGTCGTCGGTCTCCGATCAGAGCACTTGGACCAGGTAGCTGATCTTGTTGATCATGCCGCGCACGGCCGGCGTGTCCTGCAGCGTGCTGGTGCTGTTGAGCTTGCGCAGGCCCAGGCCGCGCACGGTGGCACGGTGGTCCTCTTTGCAGCCGATGGGGCTGCGCACGAGTTTGACCGTGACGGTGTTCGTGTTGCTCATGGTGATTCCTCTCAGCCCAGGATTTCCTCGACCGTCTTGCCGCGCTTGGCGGCGACTTCGGCCGGGGTGGTGGACTTCTCGAGCGCGTCCAGCGTGGCGCGCACCAGGTTGTAGGGGTTGCTCGAGCCGTGGCTCTTGGCCACGACATCGGTCACGCCGAGCACTTCAAAGACGGCGCGCATGGGACCGCCAGCGATGATGCCGGTGCCCTTTACGGCCGGCAGCATCATGACGTTCGAAGCGCCGTGCTCGCCGTGCACCGCGTGGTGCAGGCTGCCGTCGCGCAACGACACCTTGATCATGTTGCGGCGAGCCTGCTCCATGGCCTTTTGCACGGCCACCGGCACTTCACGCGCCTTGCCCTTGCCCATGCCCACGCGGCCATCGCCGTCGCCGACGACAGTCAGTGCTGCGAAACCGAGAATGCGACCACCCTTGACCACCTTGGTCACGCGGTTGATCGCGATCATCTTCTCGCGAAGACCGTCCTCGTTCGCTTCGTTCTTGATGTTTGCCTGAAACTTAGCCATGTCGTGTATCCCGTTTCATCAGAACTGCAGACCGGCCTCGCGGGCGGCGTCTGCAAGGGCCTTGACGCGACCGTGGTACGCGAAGCCGGCGCGATCGAACGCGACCTTCTCGATACCCGCGGCCTTGGCCTTCTCGGCGATGCGCTTGCCGATGATCGCGGCAGCAGCGGCGTTGCCGCCCTTGCCCGATGCGCCCAGCTGCGCGCGCACTTCCTTCTCGGCCGTGGAGGCGGAGGCAAGCACGCGGCCGCCGTCGGCCGAGATCACGTTGGCGTAGATGTGCAGATTGGTGCGGTTCACCGTCAGGCGCACGGCACCCTGTTGGGCGATGCGGATGCGCGTCTGACGGGCGCGACGCAGGCGTTGTTCTTTCTTGGTCAGCATGATCGGACTCCTTATTTCTTCTTGGTTTCCTTGATCACGACCTTCTCATCCGCATAGCGGATGCCCTTGCCCTTGTAGGGCTCGGGCGGACGCACGGCACGCACTTCCGAGGCGATCTGACCCACGCGCTGGCGATCGGCACCCTTGATGACGATCTCGGTCGGCGCAGGCGTCTCCACCTTGATGCCGGCCGGCATGTCGATGACCACGGGGTGCGAGAAACCCACCGTGAGGTTGAGCTTGGCGCCTTGCGCCTGGGCCTTGAAGCCCACGCCAACCAGGTTCAGCTTCTTTTCGAAGCCCTTGCTGACGCCGGTCACCATGTTGTTCACCAGCTGACGCATGGTGCCCGACATGGCATTGGCTTCGCGCGACTCGTCAACGGGGGTGAAGCTCACCTTGCCGCCATCGAGTTCGACCTTGACCAGCGCATTCAGCGCCTGGCTCAGGGCACCGTTGGCGCCCTTGACGTTGACCAAACCGTCTTTGACGGCCACTTCGACCCCGGCGGGGACGGTGACCGGCAGTTTTCCAATACGTGACATTCAAATTCTCCTTGAAGCCCGCATCAGGCGACGTAGCACAGGACTTCGCCGCCCACGCCGGTGGCGCGGGCCTTGCGGTCGGTCATCACGCCGCGCGGGGTGGTCACGATGGCCACGCCCAGGCCGTTCTGGACCTGGGGGATGGCGTTGCGGCCACGGTAGACGCGAAGGCCAGGGCGGCTCACGCGTTCGATGCGCTCGATCACAGGACGGCCGGCGTAGTACTTGAGGGCGATTTCGAGTTCGCTCTTGCCGCCTTCGTTGACAACCTTGAAGCCGTCGATGTAACCCTCGTCCTTCAGGACCTGGGCAATCGCCGTCTTCACTTTGGACGCCGGCATCGACACGGTGGCCTTCTCGACCATCTGCGCGTTGCGGATGCGGGTCAACATGTCGGCGATGGGATCACTCATGCTCATGTGGGGATCTCCTGAGGCTTACCAGCTGGCTTTGGTGATGCCGGGGATTTCACCGGCAAACGCCATCTCGCGCACCTTGGCGCGGGCCAGGCCGAAATGGTTGAAGGTGCCGCGCGGACGACCGGTGATCTCGCAGCGGTTGCGCTGACGGGTCGGGTTCGCGTTGCGGGGCAGCTTCTGGAGCGCCAGGCGCGCGGCATCGCGTTCCTCGTCGCTCTTCTTGGCGTCACCAGCGGTGGCCTTGAGTTCGTTGTATTTCTTGGCGAACTTGGCGGCGAGCTTCTCGCGCTTCAGTTCACGTTGGAGCAGTGCTTGTTTGGCCATGCGCCACCTCAGTTCTTGAAGGGGAAACGGAAACCCGCCAGCAGTGCCTTGCACTCCTCGTCGGTCTTGGCGGTCGTCGTGATGCTGATGTTCAGACCACGCAGGGCATCGACCTTGTCGTACTCGATCTCGGGGAAGATGATCTGTTCCTTGACGCCGACGTTGTAGTTGCCACGGCCGTCGAAGGAGCGACCCGAGATGCCGCGGAAGTCGCGCACGCGGGGCAGCGCCACGGTGACGAAGCGATCCAGGAATTCGTACATGCGGGCACCGCGCAGCGTGACCATGCAGCCGATGGCCTGTTGCTCGCGGATCTTGAAACCGGCGATGGCCTTGCGGGCCTTGGTGACCACGGGCTTCTGGCCGGCGATCTTGGTGAGGTCGCCCACGGCGTTGTCCATCACCTTCTTGTCGGCCACAGCTTCGCTCACACCCATGTTCAGCGTGATCTTGGTGATGCGGGGCACCTCCATCACGGACTTGTAGCCGAACTTCTTGGACAGCTCGGGGACCACCTTCTCGCGGTAGTGTTGTTGCAGTCGTGCCATGGTCATGCCACCTTGATTTCTTCGCCGTTGGACTTGAAGACGCGCACGTTCTTGCCGTCCACCGCCTTCACACCCACGCGGTCGGCCTTGCCGGTCGTCGGGTTGAAGATAGCCACGTTGGACTGATCGATGGGCATCGTCTTTTCGATGATGCCGCCCGTCACGCCCTTCATGGGGTTGGGCTTGGCGTGCTTCTTGACGATGTTGACGCCCTCGACCACGACGCGCTGTTCGTCGGCGCGGGAGAGCACCTTGCCGCGCTTGCCCTTGTCGCGGCCGGCGATCACGATGACTTCGTCACCGGTACGGATCTTGTTCATGGATGCTTCCTCAGAGGACCTCGGGGGCCAGCGACACGATCTTCATGAACTTCTCGGTACGCAGTTCGCGCGTGACCGGGCCGAAGATACGGGTGCCAATGGGTTCGAGCTTGGCGTTGAGCAACACCGCGGCGTTGCCGTCGAATTTGATCAGCGCGCCATCCTGGCGGCGGATGCCCTTGGCGGTGCGCACCACCACAGCGTTGTAGACCTCGCCCTTTTTGACGCGGCCGCGCGGCGCTGCTTCCTTGATGCTGACCTTGATGACGTCGCCCACGCTGGCGTAGCGACGCTTGGAGCCACCGAGCACCTTGATGCACATCACGGACTTGGCACCCGTGTTGTCAGCAACATCGAGTCGAGATTGCGTTTGGATCATTTGATTTAAGTCCCAACTTGAATCGTGAAGGCCACCACGGCCAACAGCGATCAGTCTTGGGCCCGTCGTCGAGGGACATCCACTGCAAGCGGCTGCTGCCGCGGCGGATGCCACCCTTCGGTGGGCAGAAGGCTTGCGCCAGACACATCGCCCCAAAGAGCGAAGCCGCGGATTATGGCATGGTCGCCAAGGTTCGTCAAACGCCGGTGCTGGCGTAACGGTGCGCGAGGCGCAGGAAGTCGTCCGTACGAGGGTCCGCGACGCCCTCTTCACGCAGGATGCTGGCCACCGCTGACGCCATCTGCCCCGCCTGCCCGGCATCGAGGAACAAGGCGCGCCAACGCCGCGCCAGGACATCCTCGACAGTCAGTGCAAACTCACTTCGTACGGCGAAGCGCACCATGGCCGCGCTCAGTCCCAGCCCCAGCATCTGGTCGGCACCCGGCAGGGCGCGCACCTGATCGGCCTCGGCGCCATACAGGTGCCAGCCAGGCGCGGCGTGGATCGGCACCGACGCGCTGGCCGGCGCGCCCACCAGCGGGTGGCGCATGCTCTGCCCGCCCACCCTGGTCGGCAGACGGCCGGCATCGAAGCATTGTTGCAACACGTCCTCGGCCATCGCGCGGTAGGTGGTCCATTTGCCGCCGGTGACAGTGACCAGTCCGTTCGGATCGACCACCACCGTGTGCTCGCGCGACAGTGCCTTGGTGCTGCCACCGCCGTCAGCTGGTGGCGCCACCAGCGGCCGCAGCCCGACCCAGACGCTGCGGATGTCCGACCGGCGCACCGGGCGGCTGAGGGCGCGCGAGGCTTCGTCGAGGATGAACGCGAGCTCCTCGGCAAACGGCTCGGGCTCGCGCGCCAGATCCTGACGCGGGGTATCGGTGGTGCCCAGGATGAGCTTGCCCAGCCAAGGAACGGCGAACAAAACCCTGCCATCGCGCGTCTTCGGCACCAGCAACGCGTGATCGCCCCCCAGGAATTCGCGGTCGACGACCACATGCACACCTTGGCTAGGGCTGACCATGTGGGAGGGGGTCCCTGCGGCTTCCCGTATGGCATCGACCCAGACGCCGGTGGCGTTGACCACGCAGCGCGCGCGCACCCGATGCTCGCTGCCGCGGATGTGGTCGCGCACGGTGACGGCGTGGCCGTCACCATCGGATGCAATGCCCGTCACCTCGGCGTGGTTGAACATGCGCGCGCCTGCGGCCTCGGCCGTGCGCGCCAGGGCAATTGCCAGTCGCGCGTCGTCGAACTGGCCGTCCCAGTAGCGCACACCGCCACGCAGGCCTTGTGGGTTCACGCCCGGCAGGGCTGCCATCGTCTGCGCGCGGTTGAGGAATTCGGTCCGACCCAGGCCGGCGCGGCCAGCCAGGAGGTCATACAACTTGAGCCCGATGCCGTAGAACGGCGTCTGCCACCACTGGTGGCTCGGCATCACGAAGGGCAGGGGTTGCGCCAGGTGCGGCGCGATCGCCATGACGGTGGTGCGCTCGGCCAGCGCCTCGCGCACCAGCGCCACGTTGCCCTGCGCCAGGTAGCGCACGCCGCCGTGCAGCAGCTTGGTGGCACGCGACGATGTGCCCCCCGCGAAATCATGCGACTCGAACAACGCCACAGAAAAGCCGCGCAGGCTCGCGTCCAGCGCCACACCCAGCCCGGTGGCCCCGCCGCCGACCACCACAAGGTCGAAACGGTCGGTGTCGGTGAGCGTAGCGAATCGTTGTTCTCGGTTCATGGGCGGGGGGGTCGGGCCCCGGCGCGGGTGGGCGCCGGGGGTACAAATGACAAGGTCGCGATCAGCGGACCTTGCCCGCCTTCCATGCGTTCAGCAGGGAATCGTAGGCGATGGTCTCGCCCTTGGGTTTCTCGTTGGCCAGCTTCTTCCAGGGTGCGGCCTTGTCGCTCAGCCACTTGCCGGGGTCGCTCTTGGGGTTGAGCTTGGGCGCGCAACGCTCCATGCCGGCGCGCTCCAGGCGGGCCAGCACCTGGTCCATCTGGTCGGCCAGACCGTCCATGGCCTGCTGCGGCGTCTTCTCACCCGTCACGGCCTGTGCCACGTTCTGCCACCACAGCTGCGCGAGCTTGGGGTAGTCGGGCACGTTGGTGCCGGTGGGACTCCAGGCCACGCGCGCGGGCGAGCGGTAGAACTCCACCAGGCCGCCGAGCTTGGGCGCCATGTCGGTCATGGCCTTGCTCTGGATGTCGCTCTCGCGGATCGGCGTGAGGCCGACGATGGTCTTCTTCAGCGAGGTGGTCTTGGCGGTGATGAACTGCGCGTAGAGCCAGGCGGCGGCCGTCTTGTTGGCGTCGTGGTTCTTGAAGAAGGTCCACGAGCCCACGTCCTGGTAGCCGTTCTGCATGCCCTGCTTCCAGTACGGGCCGTTGGGGCCGGGCGCCATGCGCCACTTGGGCGTGCCGTCGGCGTTGACCACCGGCAGGCCCGGCTTGGTCATGTCGGCGGTGAAGGCGGTGTACCAGAAGATCTGCTGCGCGATCTGCCCTTGGGCGGGCACCGGGCCGGCTTCGCCGAAGGTCATGCCGGTGGCTTCCTTCGGCGCGTACTTCTTCATCCAGTCCACGTACTTGGTGAGCGCGTAGACGGCCGCGGGCGAGTTGGCTGCACCACCGCGAGCCACCGAAGCGCCCACGGGCGTGCACTTGTCGGCGCCCACGCGGATGCCCCACTCGTCGATCGGCAGGCCGTTGGGGTTGCCGATGTCAGCGGTGCCGGCCATCGAGAGCCAGGCGTCGGTGAAGCGCCAGCCCAGCGACGGGTCCTTCTTGCCGTAGTCCATGTGGCCGTAGATGGGCTTGCCGTCGATGGTCTTGACGTCGTTGGTGAAGAACTCGGCGATGTCCTCGTAGGCGCTCCAGTTCAACGGCACGCCCAGGTCGTAACCGTACTTGGCCTTGAACTTGTCTTTCAGGTCCTGGCGCGCGAACAGGTCGGCGCGGAACCAGTACAGGTTGGCAAACTGCTGGTCGGGCAGTTGGTAGAGCTTGCCATCGGGCCCGGTGGTGAACTTCAGGCCGATGAAGTCCTTCAGGTCGAGGCCGGGGTTGGTGAACTCTTTACCGGGGCCGGCCATGTAGTCGGTCAGGTTCAGAATCTGGCCGTAACGGTAGTGCGTGCCGATCAGGTCGGAGTCGCTGATCCAGCCGTCATAGATGCTCTTGCCCGACTGCATGGAGGTCTGCAGTTTTTCAACCACGTCGCCTTCCTGGATCAGGTCGTGCTTGACGGTGATGCCGGTGATCTCGCTGAAGGCCTTGGCCAGGGTCTTGGATTCGTACTCGTGCGTGGTGATCGTCTCGGACACGACCGAGATCTCCTTCACACCCTTGGCCTTGAGCTTGGCCGCGGCGTCGATGAACCACTTGAGCTCGGCCGTCTGCTGGGCCTTGCTCAAGGTTGAGGGCTGGAACTCGCTGTCGATCCAGCGCTTGGCGGCGGCCTCGTCCGCCCAGGCCGGCAACGCGGCCCCCATCGCGATCAGCGCAGCCAGCGCCGTGTGTCGCAGTTTCATGTCGTCGTCTCCTTGGTGGTTTCCGCCCCCCGGCATACACATCGACACGGCACCGGGGAAGCGGCGGGCCGGTCGTTGGAAATGAAAGCTCAGCCCTTGCGCATCACCCACGCCAGCCAGAACATGGAGATCAGGAAGCTGATCCACACCGACGGCTCCTGCTCCAGCGACAGCCGCTCCGTCAGCCAGCCGGCCACGCCCACGAAGGCCAGGTTGATGTAGGCAGCACCGAGCAGGCCAATGAAAAGGCGATCACCACGCGTGGTCTTCATCGGCAGGAAACCCTTGCGCTCCACCGTGGGCGAGCGGATTTCCCATACCGTCATGCCGATCAGCATGAGCACGATGCAGGTGAAGAAGATCGCGACCGGCGTGGTCCAGACCATCCAGGCGAACATGTCAGACCCTCCCCATGGCAAAGCCTTTGGCGATGTAGTGGCGCACGAACCAGATGACGATGGCGCCCGGCACGATGGTGAGCACGCCGGCGGCGGCCAGCGTGGCCCAGTCCATACCGCTCGCGCTCACGGTGCGCGTCATGGTGGCCACGATCGGTTTGGCGTTCACGCTGGTGAGCGTGCGCGCCAGCAGCAGCTCAACCCAGCTGAACATGAAGCAGAAGAACGCCGCCACGCCCACGCCGGCCTTGATGAGCGGCAGGAAGATGGTGAAGAAAAAGCGCGGAAAGCTGTAGCCGTCGATGTAGGCGGTCTCGTCGATCTCGCGCGGGATGCCGCTCATGAAGCCTTCCAGGATCCACACCGCCAGCGGCACGTTGAACAGCAGGTGCGCCATGGCCACCGCGATGTGCGTGTCCATCAGGCCCAGCGTGGTGTAGAGCTGGAAGAAGGGCAGCAGGAACACCGCGGGCGGCGTCATGCGGTTGGTGAGCAGCCAGAAGAAGACGTGCTTGTCGCCCAGGAAGCGGTAGCGCGAGAACGCGTAGGCCGCGGGCAGCGCCACCGTGAGCGAGATCACGGTGTTGATGCCGACGTAGATCAGGCTGTTGATGTAGCCCGAGTACCACGACGGGTCGGTGAAGATGGTGCGGTAGTTGGCCCAGGTGAACTCGGCCGGCCAGAGCGTGAACGAGGACAGGATTTCCTGGTTGGTCTTGAAGCTCATGTTGACCATCCAGTAGATGGGCAACAGGGCAAAGATCAGGTAGGCGATGAGGAACAGCGTCCTCTTGCGGAACCGTCTGTTATCCATGACCCTGCTCCTTCTCCGACGTGCCCAGGCTCTGCATCCAGTTGTAGAGCACGAAGCAGAACAGCAGGATGATGAGGAAATAGATCAGCGAGAACGCCGCCGCCGGGCCGAGGTCGAACTGGCCGACGGCCTTGGTGGTGAGGTACTGCGAGAGGAAGGTGGTGGCGTTGCCGGGGCCGCCGCCGGTGAGCACGAAGGGCTCGGTGTAGATCATGAAGCTGTCCATGAAGCGCAGCAGCACGGCGATCATGAGCACGCCGCGCATCTTGGGCAGCTGGATGTAGCGGAACACCGCCCATTTGCTGGCGCCGTCGATGCTCGCGGCCTGGTAGTAGGCGTCGGGAATGCTGCGCAGGCCGGCATAGGCCAGCAGGGCCACCAAGGGTGTCCAGTGCCACACATCCATGATCAGCACCGTCCACCACGCGTGGTCGGGGTCACCGGTGTAGCTGTAGGCAAAACCCAGGCGTTCGAGTGTGTGGCCAAGCAGGCCGATGTCGGTGCGCCCGAAGATCTGCCAGATCGTTCCGACCACGTTCCACGGAATCAGCAGCGACAGCGCCACGACCACCAGCACCACCGAAGAGCGCCAGCCCTTGGCCGGCATCGAGAGCGCGAGCGCGATCCCGAGCGGTATTTCCACCAGCAGCACCGCCAGCGAGAACTGGATCTGGCGCCACAACGCCAGGTGCAGTTCCTGGTCGCGCATCACCATGGCAAACCATTCGGTGCCGACGAACACGCGCCGTTGCGGCGAGATGATGTCCTGCACCGAGTAGTTCACGACCGTCATCAGCGGCAAGATGGCCGAGAAGGCCACGCACAGGATGACCGGCAGCACCAGCCACCAGGCCTTTTGGTTCACGGGTTTGGTCGTACCGCTCACGGCGCCACCTCCACCAGTTGTTCGTCGCGATAGAAGCAGGTGTGCTCGTCGATCAGGCGCAGCTGCACCGTGGCGCCCACCGCGGGCACACCGGCTTCGGCGGGCAGGCGGCACTTGAGCGTGTGCTCGCCCAGCGCGCAGGTGAGCAGCACGTAAGTGCCAATGTCCTGCACGCGGCGCACCTGCGCTGGCAATGAGCGGCCATCGCCCGGCTCGCCCAGTGCCAGGTACTCGGGGCGGATGCCCAGCTTGAGCGGACCTTCGGGCAACTGGCGGCCATCGCGCAGTGCCAGCGGCTGTTCGTTCACCAGCAAGCCGCCGCGCACCGCCTGCGCAGGCAGGAAGTTCATGCCGGGCGAGCCGATGAAGTGACCCACGAAGGTGTGGGCCGGACGCTCGAACAGATCCTCTGCCGCGCCCTTCTGCACCGCACGCCCGCGCGACATCACCACCACTTCGTCGGCGAAGGTGAGCGCCTCGACCTGGTCGTGCGTGACGTAGATCAGCGTGAGCTTGAGCTCGTGGTGGATCTGCTTGAGCTTGCGCCGCAGCTGCCACTTCAGGTGCGGGTCAATCACGGTGAGCGGCTCGTCGAACAGCACAGCCGACACATCGGGCCGCACCAAACCGCGACCCAGCGAGATCTTCTGCTTCTGGTCAGCGCTCAGACCGGCGGCGCGTTGGTCGAGCTGGCCGCTCATCTCCAGCATCTCGGCAATGCGCCCCACGCGCTGGCGGATCTCGGCCTCGGGCACCTTGCGGTTGCGCAGCGGGAACGCCAGGTTCTGCGCCACGGTCATGGTGTCGTAGATCACCGGGAACTGGAACACCTGGGCGATGTTGCGCTGCTGGGGCGACTGGCGCGTCACGTCGCGGCCGTCGAACTTCACCGTGCCCTGCGAGGGTGCGAGCAGGCCCGAGATGAGGTTGAGCATGGTGGTCTTGCCGCAGCCCGAGGGGCCGAGCAGCGCATAGGCACCGCCATCGCGAAACGCCATCTTCAGCGGCAGCAGCGCGTAGTCCTCGTCGGCTCGCGGGTTCGGGCGGTAGGCGTGTGCAAGGTCAAGTTCGATCAGGGCCATCACCGCACTCCTTGGCGCACCAGCGGCGCGCGCACCAGTGGGCCGCGCGCGTCGAACACGAACAGGTGGTCGGGGTTGAGGTGCAGCGTGATGCGCTCGCCCAGGTCGAGCTTGTGCACGCCCACAAGCTGCGCCACCAGCTCGCCCACCGTGCCATGCACGTGCACGAAAGTGTCCGAACCGGCGATCTCGGCCAGCTCGACCTGCACCTCGATCGCCACGTCGCCCGGCTGGGCGCGATCCCGCAGGCCACCGGCGCGGATGCCCAGCACCAGTTCATCGCCCACATCGGGTGGCAGGGCCAGCGGCCAGTCCACCGCGTCGGCCACGCGGGCACCGCCTTGCGCATTGCGCCGCGCGGGCATCAGGTTCATCGGCGGGTCGCTGAAGGCGCGTGCGACGCGGATGCTCTTCGGGGTGTGAAACACCTCGGCCGTGGGGCCGTATTGCAGCAGTTCGCCCGCGTCCATCACCGCGGTGTGGCCGCCCAGCAGCAAGGCCTCTCCAGGCTCGGTGGTGGCGTAGATCACAGTGGAGTCGCCGCTGGCAAACAGCGCGGCCAGTTCTTCGCGCAACTCCTCGCGCAGCTTGTAGTCCAGGTTCACCAGGGGTTCGTCGAGCAGCATCAGGGGCGCCTGCTTGGCCAGCGCACGCGCCAGCGCCACGCGCTGCTGTTGCCCACCCGACAGCTCGGCCGGCAGGCGATCGAGAAACATCTCGATGTGCAATCGCGAGGCCAGAGCGCGCACGCGGGCCTCGATGTCCCGTTCACCGCGCAAGCGCAGCGGCGAGGCGATGTTCTGCGCCACCGTCATCGACGGGTAGTTGACGAACTGCTGGTAGACCATGGCCACGTTGCGCTGGCGCACCGGCACCCGCGTCACGTCCACCCCGTCGGCCAGCACCCGGCCGGTGGTGGCCGCGTCCAGCCCGGCCATCACGCGCATCAGGCTGGTCTTGCCGGCCTGGGTGGCGCCCAGCAGCACGGTGACCGAACCGGGCACGGGCGCCAGGCTCATCGGATAGAGGTGGACCTCGGGTCCGACCGTCTTGGTGATCTGATCCAGCAACAGTTCCATAGGGGGAGTGGTGTGCGCAGCGGCGCCCGGACACGGGGTCGTGCGTTTTCGTTTCGGCGTATCTTTGTTCGTTTCTTTTCTTTTTCCTTTCGGTAAATACCCTTAGAAGTCCATCAGCGTTTTCCGATATGTTCGGTTTGCATCGTTAGCCGGCACGCCATGACCTTGAACCTGAACCCGCGCCACACCGAACTGCTCGACGAAGTGCGGGCGCACGGCCCACAGACCATCGAGGCCCTGGCCGAGCGCTTCGGCGTGACGCTGCAGACGGTGCGCCGCGACGTGCAGCGCCTGGCCGAGGCCGGCCTGCTGGCGCGCTTTCACGGCGGCGTGCGATTGCCCAGCTCCACCACCCAGAACATCGCCTACCGCCAGCGCCAGGCCATGCAGTCCGACGCCAAGCAGCGCATCGCGCGCGCGGTGGCCGCGCGCGTGCCCAACGGCTGCTCGCTCATCATGAACATCGGCACCACCATCGAGGCCGTGGCGCGCGAGCTGCGCCACCACCGCGGTTTGCGCGTCATCACCAACAACCTGCACATCGCCTCGCTCATGAGCAGCAATCCCGACTGCGAGGTCATCGTGGCCGGCGGCCAGGTGCGTGCGGCCGACCAGGGCATCGTGGGCGAGGCCACGGTGGACTTCATGCACCAGTTCAAGGTCGACATCGGCCTCATCGGCATCAGCGGCATCGAGGCCGACGGCACGCTGCGCGACTTCGACTACCGCGAGGTGAAGGTGGCGCGCGCCATCGTGGCGCAGTCGCGCCAGGTGTGGCTGGCGGCCGACCACAGCAAGTTCAACCGGCCCGCGATGGTCGAGCTGGCGCGGCTCGACGACCTCGACGTGCTGTTCACCGACGCACCGCCGCCGTCGCCGTTCTCCGAGCTGCTCGAACAAAGCCACGTGGAATGCGTGGTGGCGGCCGAGCGCGAAGCCGCGTATTCCTGACCTTCGCACCATGACCTACCTGCTCGCCCTCGATCAGGGCACCTCCAGTTCCCGCAGCATCGTCTTCGACCGTGAAGGCCACGTGGTGGCCATGGCACAGCGCGAGTTCCCGCAGATCTACCCGCGCCCGGGCTGGGTCGAACACGATCCGCGCGACCTGTGGAATACCCAGCTGGAGACCGCGCGCGAGGTGCTGACCAAGGCCGGCCTGCGCAGCGACGCCGTGCGCGCGGTGGGCATCACCAACCAGCGCGAGACCACGCTGGTGTGGAACCGGCGCACCGGCGAACCGGTTTACAACGCCATCGTCTGGCAGGACCGGCGCGCCGAGGCCGCTTGCGCGAAGCTGCGCGAGCAAGGGCACGAGGCCCTGGTGCAGCGCAAGACCGGCCTGCGCATCGACGCCTACTTCTCGGGCACCAAGCTGCAGTGGATCCTCGACAACGTCGAAGGTGCGCGCGCACAGGCCGAACGCGGCGAGCTCGCCTTCGGCACGGTGGACAGCTGGCTGATCTGGCAGCTCACGCGCGGCGCGCGCCACGTCACCGACCACAGCAACGCCGCACGTACCATGCTGTTCAACGTCAACACGCGCGACTGGGACGACGAACTGCTCGCGCTGCTGCGCATCCCGCGCAGCCTGCTGCCCGAGGCCCTGCCCTCGAGCGCCGATTTCGGCACCGCCGACGCCGGCTGGCTCGGCAGCGCGCTGCCCATCGGTGGCGTGGCCGGCGACCAGCAAAGCGCGCTGTTCGGCCAGGCCTGCTTCAAGGCCGGCATGGCCAAGAACACCTACGGCACCGGCTGCTTCATGCTGATGCACACCGGCGAGCGATTCCAGACCAGCGAGAACGGCCTCATCACCACCGCCTGCGCGCAGGCACCGGGCCCGGCGCAGTACGCGCTGGAGGGCAGCGTGTTCATCGGCGGTGCGGTGGTGCAGTGGCTGCGCGACGGGCTCAAGGCGATCGAATCAAGCAGCGAAGTTCAGGCCCTGGCCGAGAGCGTGCCCGACGCGGGCGGCGTGGTGCTGGTGCCCGCCTTCACCGGCCTGGGCGCGCCGTATTGGCAGCCCGACGTGCGCGGGACCATCACCGGCCTCACGCGCGGCACCACCATGGCCCACATCGCGCGCGCCGCGCTGGAGAGCATCGCGTTCCAGAGCGCTGCGCTGCTGCAGGCCATGAGCCGCGATGCGGTGGCCGCGGGCGGCGTGCCGGTGAGCGAGCTGCGCGTGGACGGCGGCGCCAGCGTCAACAACCTGCTGATGCAGATCCAGGCCGACCTGCTGGGCATTCCGGTGGTGCGGCCCGCCGTGGTGGAAACCACCGCGCTCGGGGCCGCTTACCTTGCGGGCCTGCACGTGGGCGTGTACCAGCGCACGGCCGAACTCAGCGCACAGTGGCGCGCCGAGCGTACCTTCCGGCCCACGCTGTCGCCCGAACGCGCAGCCGAGAAGATGGCCGCGTGGGAGCATGCCGTGCGTCAGACGATCGCCAGCTGAGCGGCGCCGCGCGCGGCGACAATCCCGCGCATGAACACGCCCTCCTCTTCTTCGCCCCTCATCACCTTCATCGGCGGCGGCAACATGGCCAGCGCCATCGTCGGCGGCCTGCTGCGCCAGGGCCACGCGGCCATGCGATTGCAGATCGTCGAACCCTGGGAAGAGCAGCGCACGCGGCTGGCGCAGCAGTTCCCCGGCGTGGCGCTGTTCGCTGCGGCGGGCGCCGATCTGCGGCCCTCCGACCTCGTGGTCTGGGCCGTCAAACCCCAGACCTTCAAGGACGCTGCCTTGGCCGCCGGCCCGCACCTGCGCGGCGCGCTGCACCTGAGCGTGGCCGCGGGCATCACCAGCGAGAGCATGGCCACATGGTTGGGCACGCAGCGCATCGTGCGCGCCATGCCCAACACGCCGGCCCTCGTGGGCCTGGGCATGACGGGCCTGTTCGCACGCGACGGCGCGTCGGCGGCCGACCGCGCGCTCGTCGAAGCGGTGGTGAAGACCACCGGTGAGTTGGTGTGGGTGGCCACCGAACGCGACCTCGACGCCGTGACCGCACTCTCCGGCTCGGGCCCGGCCTACGTGTTCTATTTCCTCGAAGCCATGCGCGACGCCGGTGCCCGCATGGGTCTGCCGCCCGAGACGGCGCTGCAACTCGCGGTCGGCACTTTCGTGGGCGCGTCCACGCTGGCGCAACGCTCGACCGAACCGCCGCAGGTGCTGCGCGAGCGGGTCACGTCCAAAGGCGGGACGACCTACGCGGCGCTCACGTCGATGGAGGCGGCGGGGATGAAAGCGTCGTTCGAGGCGGCTTTGAAGGCGGCGCAGTTGCGAGCGGAAGAACTCGGGCGAGAGTTCGGGAAGTAAGGCACTTCACGAGCGCCACCTCGCGCTGCTCGCGGACGCGCCGCACTCTGCTCCGCGGCTGTCCCCCGGACCGGGCTGCGCCCGGTCCTCCTCCTTTATGCCGCTGCGCAGAGTACGGCGCATCCACGAGCGAGAGTGGCGGAGGCTGGTGAACAGTACGAACCATTCGAAGACATCGCTAGAGTAGCCGCCTATGCCTACTCAAATATCGCAGCCCAGTGTTCAGTCCCTCAAGGTCGAACCACTTGCGCATGGAAATGTACTTGGCCACGCCACCGCATTCGTTGCAAAGTTGGCCGACGGGCCGCCATACCTGATGACGAATCGACATGTCGTCACCGGGCGCAACAATGAGACAGGCGAATGTCTCGACACGAAGAATGCAGCGATTCCTGATGCCTTGCGTGTCTGGTTTTGGGCTCACGGCCTGTCGCATCAAGTGGCGCTAGATATACCGCTGTACGCCAACGGCGGTCCAGACGATGGAGGCGTTGAGGCGTGGATAGAACATCCCAGCTACAGGCAGAACGCGGATGTGGTGGCACTGCCGCTCCAAGTGCAGACGGAAATCGCGCTTATGCCGTACACGATTGGTACAAACATCGCTCAGGATCTGATCGAGCCGAGTGATCACGTTCAAGTGATCGGCTTTCCTCTGTCAGGAGTTAGCTCCTCGCCTTTTGCGATCTGGGTCGCAGGATTCGTCGCGAGCGAACCAGAGCTAAATCATCGTGGCGCTCCGTACTTCTTGATCGACTGCCGCGCACGCAAAGGCCAAAGCGGTTCGCCCGTCATTGTTGCCACAGGGGGAACATGGCGCAATGTTGCGCAAGGACGAACGTCATTTCAACGTCGCTTCGATTCATATCGTTGGCCTCTACAGTGGTCGTCTAGGATGCGATACGGATTTGGGCATGGTGTGGAAAGCGTGGCTATTGTCTGAACTCCTGGCTTACGCGCAGTCTGTGCAGCGAAAAGCCAAATCATGAGGTCAATCCGAAGAGCGCGGCAGTCGTCTCGCGTTTCGCAAAAGCCTGCTCTTGGCCGATACACATCTCGTCGGGCGCCCACCCTGCTCCCCGCCCGCGGCTGCGCCGTGCCCTGCGCAGCGGCATAAAGGAGGAGGACCGGCGCAGCCGGTCCGGGGGACAGCCGCGGAGCAGGGCGCGGCGCAGCCGCGGGCACTCGAGGTGCCACACGCGAAGAATCAAGCCAACCCGACCACCACCCCCGCGAACACCGTGAACCCCAGCCAGTGGTTGGCGCGAAACGCGGTGAAGCAACCTTCGCGCGAACGGTCGCGGATCAGCGTGAAGTGCCACACCACCTGGGCCAGCGCCGCCCCGAGCGCCAGCAGCCAGGCCACCGGCCGCAGCAACGGCCACAGCGCCCAAGTCCAGATCGCCAGGTGCATCAGGTAGAAGCCCGTGACCGCCGCCACATCCGCGCGGCCAAGCGTGATGGCCGAGGTCTTCATGCCGATCTTCAGATCGTCGTCGCGGTCGACCATGGCGTACTCGGTGTCGTAGGCCAGCACCCAGAAGGCGTTACCGATCAACAGCACCCAGGCCAGCGCGGGCACCGTGCCCTGCACCGCCGCGAAGGCCATGGGGATGCCGAAGCTGAAGGCCACGCCCAGCACCGCCTGCGGCATCGACACGAAGCGCTTGGCGAACGGGTAGGCCAGCGTGATCGCCAGCGCCGCGAACGACAGCGCGATGGTGACGGCGTTGGTGGTCAACACCAGCCCGAAGGCCGCGAGCGCGAGCACCGCGCCCACCGCGAGCGCCTCCTTCGTCGAGACCTTGCCCGAGGTGACCGGGCGCTGCGCGGTGCGCTTGACGTGGCGGTCAAAGTCGCGGTCGGCCACGTCGTTGACGCAGCAGCCGGCGCTGCGCATGAGGATGGTGCCGAGCACGAACACCGCCAGCAGGTGCCAGCCCGGGAAGCCGCCCGAGGCCACCCACAGCGCCGACAAGGTGGGCCACAGGAGCAGCAGCCAGCCCGCGGGGCGGTTCCAGCGGATCAGATCGAGCCACAGCGCGAGGCGCGACGGTTGAGGCAAGGCGGGCATCGAGGCCGACACGGCAACACTCCGACAGGAATCAGGACAGGCGTTTGACGCCCGGTAGTTCGCAGGCGTAGATGGCGTTGCGCAACTCGGCAATCGCCTCGTAGCGCGTGAAGCTGCGTCGCCAGGCCAGCACCACGCGGCGCGTGGGCGCGTCTCCCTGGAAGGGCAGGTAGCGCACGTAGGGCGAATCGCCGAAATCCTGGCCGGGTTTCATCGAATCGTCGAGCGCGGAGCGCGGCACCGACAGCCGCGGCACCAACGTCACGCCCATGCCCGCGGCCACCATGTGCTTGATGGTCTCCAGCGACGAACCTTCGAAACTCTTGCGGATGCCTTCGGTGTCGTTGGAGAAGCGCGCGAACTCGGGGCAGACCTCAAGCACGTGGTCACGAAAGCAATGGCCTGTGCCCAGCAGCAGCATGGTCTCGCGCTTCAGTTCTTCGGCCGTGATGTGGCCTTGTTTTGCCAGCGGGTGCGTGTGCGGCACCGCGGCCAAAAAGGGCTCGTCGTACAGCGGCGCAAGCGCGAGGTTGGTGTCGGGGAACGGCTCGGCCAGGATGGCGGCGTCGATCTCGCCCAGGCGCAGCTGCTCCAGCAGCTTGCTGGTGAAGTTCTCCTGCAGCACCAGCGGCATCTGCGGCGTGCGCTCGATCACCTGGCGCACCAGCTCGGGCAGCAGGTAGGGGCCGATGGTGTAGATCACACCGAGCTTGAGCGGGCCGGCCAGCGGGTCTTTGCCGCGCTTGGCGATTTCCTTGATGGCCGCGGCCTGTTCGAGCACGGTCTGGGCCTGGCGCACGATCTCCTCGCCCAGCGGCGTCACGGCGATTTCGGCCGCGTTGCGTTCGAAGATCTTGAGTTCGAGCTCTTCCTCGAGCTTCTTGATCGCCACCGACAGCGTGGGCTGCGACACGAAGCAGGCCTCGGCCGCCTTGCCGAAGTGCCGCTCACGCGCCACGGCGACGATGTACTTGAGTTCGGTGAGCGTCATGTGGCCTATTGTGCGTTGACATCAGGCTTTCAGGTATTCGGCCTTGCTGCCCAGCCACCGCGCAATGTGCTGCTCCGCCTGACGTGGCCGGTGCTGCAGCATCCACGGCGCGGTCTCGCGCGCCCAGGCCAGCAAGTGGCCGTCGGTGGCCAGGTCAGCAAAGCGCAGCAGCGGCGCGCCCGACTGCCGAGCGCCGAGGAATTCACCCGGGCCGCGGATCTCCAGGTCGCGGCGCGCGATCTCGAAGCCGTCGTTCGTGTCGGCCATGGCGCGCAGGCGCTCGCGCGCGGTCTCGCCCAGGCGCCCGCCTTCGGGCGCGCTGTAGAGCAGCACGCAGGCCGAGGCCGCAGCGCCGCGACCCACGCGGCCGCGCAGCTGGTGCAGCTGGCTCAGACCGAAACGCTCGGCGTGTTCGATCACCATCAGCGAGGCGTTGGGCACGTCCACACCGACCTCGATCACGGTGGTCGATACGATCACACCCATCTGCCCCTGCACGAACAGCGACATCACCGCCTTCTTCTCGGCCGGTGGCATGCGCGAATGCAGCAGACCCACCAGCACACCAGGCAAGGCTTGCGAGAGCTCGGCGTGGGTGGCGGTGGCGTTGGAGAGGTCCAGCGCTTCGCTCTCCTCGATCAGCGGGCAGACCCAGTAAACCTGCCGGCCTTGTTCGATCTGCCCGCGGATGCGCTGCACCACCTCGTCGCGGCGCTGGTCGCTCACCACCTTGGTGACGATGGGTGTGCGCCCGGGCGGCAGCTCGTCGATGGTGGAGACGTCCAGGTCGGCGTAGTAGCTCATGGCCAGCGTGCGCGGGATGGGTGTCGCGGTCATCATCAGCAGGTGCGGCTCCAGGTGCTCGAGCGACTTGCCGCGCAACGCCAGACGCTGCGCCACGCCGAAGCGGTGTTGCTCGTCGATGAGGGCGAGCGCCAGCCGCTGGAACACCACCTGCTCCTGGATCACCGCGTGCGTGCCCACCACCAGCGCCGCCTCGCCGCTGGCGATGAGTTCGAGCATTTCGCCACGCTGCTTTTTCTTCTGGCTGCCAGTGAGCCAGGCCACGCGCTTGCCCAGCGGCTCCAGCAGGGGTTCGAGCCAGCCAATCAGCTTGCGGAAGTGCTGCTCGGCCAGGATCTCGGTCGGCGCCATCAGCGCGCACTGCCAGCCGGCGTCGATGGCGATGGCCGCGGCCAGCGCGGCCACCACCGTCTTGCCCGAGCCCACATCGCCCTGCAGCAGGCGGTGCATGGGCACCGTGCGCGCCAGGTCGCGTGCAATCTCCTCGCCCACGCGGCGCTGCGCGGCAGTGAGTGCAAAGGGCAGCGTGGCCAGCAACTGCTCGTGCAGGCCACCGCGACGCAGCGGCAGGTCGGGCGCGCGCAAGGCGTCGCGCTCGCGCTTGGCCACCGCCTGTGAGAGCTGCTGAGCCAACAGCTCCTCGGCCTTGAGGCGTTGCCAGGCGGGGTGACTGCGGTCCTCCAGCGCGGCCAGTGCCGCGTCGGGCCCCGGATGGTGCAGCAGTTGCAGCGCTTCGCGCAGCGTGGCACTCACGCGCGCGCTGCGCTGCAACTCGGCCAGCGCTTCGGGTGGCAGGGTCTCGTGCAAATCGGCTCGGGCAAGCGCGCCCACCACCGCCTTGCGCAGGTAGGCCTGCGGCAATTGCGCGCTGGTGGGATACACGGGCGTGAGCACATCCGGCAGCTCGCCGCCCGCCAGCTTGAAGGCCGGGTGCAGCATGGTGTAGCCCGCAAAGCCCCCTTTGATCTCACCGCGCGCGCGGATGCGCGCACCCACCGCCAGCGTCTTCTGGTGCGAAGGGTAGAAACTGAAGAAGCGCAGCGTGCAGGTGTCGCTGCCGTCGTCGAGCGTGACGAGCAATTGGCGCCGGCCGCGGTACTGCACCTCGCTGTGCGTCACCGTGCCTTCGATCTGCACCAGCTCGCCATTGCGCGCATCGCGCAGCTTCACGATGCGGGTCTCGTCCTCGTAGCGCAGCGGCAGGTGCAGCGCGAGGTCGATGTCGCGCCTCAGGCCGAGCTTGTGCATCGCCTTTTGGGGCGCGGACAGCGGTTTGGGCGCAGCGGCGGTGGTGGCGGTGTCGGCCATGGGACAATTCTGCCCTTCCGATCCAACCCCCTCCTTGGAACGGGCCCGTCCGGCCCTCAAGCGACATGACCGATACCCGAGGCCCCCGCGCCTTCACCCTGAGCGACTTCGACTTCGCTCTGCCCCCCGAGCTCATCGCCCAGCACCCCGCGCCCGAGCGCAGCGCCTCGCGCCTGCTCGACGGCCGCGGCCCCGCGCCGGTGGACCGCGTGTTCCGCGACCTGCCCGGCATCCTCAACCCGGGCGACCTGCTGGTGTTCAACAACACCCAGGTCATCAAGGCACGCCTGTTCGGTGAAAAGGCCAGCGGCGGCAAGCTGGAGCTGCTGGTGGAGCGCGTGCTGCAAAACCACGAGGTGGTGGCGCACATGAAGGTGAGCAAGAAACCGCCGGTGGGCGCGGTGCTGCGCATGCAGGGTGGATTCGATGCGCAGCTGCTGGGCCGCTGGCCCGACGAACACGGCGCGCTGTTCCGCCTGCGCTTCAGCGGCGAGCCGCACGCGCTGATGGCCGCACACGGCCACGTGCCGCTGCCGCCCTACATCGAACACACCGACACCGCCGAGGACGAGCACCGCTACCAGACGGTGTTCGCCAAAAACCCCGGTGCCGTGGCCGCCCCCACGGCGGCACTGCATTTCGACGACGGCGTGCTGGCCGGGCTGCGGGCGCGCGGCGTCGAAACCGCCGAGGTCACGCTGCACGTCGGTGCCGGCACCTTCCAGCCGGTCAAGACCGAGAACATCGCCGAGCACACCATGCACGCCGAGTGGTATCGCGTGCCGACCGAGACCATCGCCGCCATCGCGGCCTGTCGCGTGCGCGGCGGCCGCGTGGTGGCCGTGGGCACCACCACCGTGCGCACGCTGGAGAGCTGGGCCGCCTTCGGCCAGACCGAGGGCGACACGCAGATCTTCATCACGCCCGGGTTCCGATTCCAGGTGATCGACGCGCTGATCACCAACTTTCACCTGCCCAAGAGCACGCTGATGATGCTGGTGAGCGCCTTCGCGGGATACGAGCGCGTGATGGCACTCTACGAGCACGCCATCGCACAGCGCTACCGCTTCTTCAGCTACGGCGACGCCATGCTGCTGCAGCGGCGCTGAGCGCGCCGCCCTTGGAGGCAGACATCACGGTGCCTGCAGGCGGCTGATGTACTCGATCAGCGTGAGAATGCGCGCCCGAACCACCGCGGCCGAGTCGTAATTGCCACGTGCCTCGCGCAACCGCTGGGACTCCTCGACGCTGTAATCACGGCCCCACACCGGCATATCGCGCACGCCGTGGGCGGGCACGGCCGCCGTGCCCTCGATCACCGCGTACATGCGGTTGACGGGCAGCACACCGCCGTTCTTCTTCGCCAGTTGCGTCAGGTCGGGCGGGCTCTTCTGCAGCAGCCAGACCAATGATCCGTTGCCTTTGCCGTCCACGCCGTGGCAGGAGGCGCAGTTGTCGCTGAACTCCAGCTTGCCGAGGTCGATCTGCGCCTGGGGCGCCTGAGCATGCGCATACGCCGCGCCCAGCGCGCAAGCCAGCAGCACCAGGCCCTTGATGGTCTTCTTCATGGGGTTCTCCAGTGGGGTTGAAGCAAGCGCACTGCCCGAACGGCAATGAACGCCCAAGGCCCATGCTAGGAAGGCACTGGACACCGAAGTTGATGCGGCGCAAGTTCCGTGAGAGGCGTCCTTACAATCCGCCGCTCCACGAAAGCCCCTCATGCTGCGGTTCGACCTGCTCACCACCGACCCCACCAGCCACGCGCGCCGCGGCACGCTCACGCTCAACCACGGCGTGGTGCAGACCCCCATCTTCATGCCCGTCGGCACCTACGGCACGGTCAAGGGCGTGATGCCGCGCAGCCTGCACGAGATGGGCGCGCAGATCATCCTGGGCAACACCTTCCATTTGTGGATGCGCCCGGGGCTGGACATCATGAAGAGCTTCGGCGGCCTGCACGGCTTCGAGCAGTGGCACAAGCCCATCCTCACCGACTCGGGCGGTTTTCAGGTCTGGTCGCTCGGCGCCATGCGCAAGATCACCGAGGAAGGCGTGCACTTCGCGAGCCCCGTCAACGGCGACAAGCTCTTCATGTCGCCCGAAGTAAGCATGCAGATCCAGACCGTGCTCAACAGCGACATCGTGATGCAGCTCGACGAGTGCACGCCCTACGAAACCAACGGCCACCTCACCACCGAGGCCGAGGCGCGCAAAAGCATGGAGATGAGTCGGCGCTGGGCGCAGCGATCCAAGGACGAGTTTGCGCGGCTGGAGAACCCGAACGCGTTGTTCGGCATCGTGCAGGGCGGCATGTTCGAGCACCTGCGCCAGGAGTCGCTGGAGGCGCTGGTCGAGATGGACTTCCCGGGCTACGCCATCGGCGGCGTGAGCGTGGGCGAGCCCAAGGAAGACATGCGCCGCATCATGGCGCACACGCCGCACCGCCTGCCCGCGCAAAAGCCGCGCTACCTGATGGGTGTGGGCACGCCTGAAGATCTGGTGGAAGGCGTGGCCGCGGGCGTGGACATGTTCGACTGCGTGATGCCCACGCGCAACGCGCGCAACGGCACGCTGTTCACGCGCTTTGGCGACCTGAAGATCCGCAATGCCAAACACAAGGCCGACCACCGGCCGCTCGACGAAACCTGCACCTGCCACGCGTGTGCCGGAAGCAGCGGCGTGAGCTGGGCCGATGGCGGCCGCGAGGGCTTCAGCCGCGCGTACCTGCACCACCTGGACCGCTGTGGCGAGATGCTCGGGCCCATGCTGGCGAGCGTGCACAACCTGCACTATTACCTGAACCTCATGCGCGAGGTGCGCGAATCGCTCGACGCCGGCACCTTTGGCGAGTTCCGCCAGCGCTTCCACGCCGATCGCGCACGCGGTATCTGAGTTCGGCATCCGAGCCTGCGTGACAGCGGCGGGCATCGCGCGCCGCTAAGCTGCGCGCGATGAGCACCGCCCCCGTCCCCCGCCACGTGCTGCCCGTGCTGGTGTTCGCGCAGTTTGCGGGCACCTCGCTCTGGTTCGCTGTCAACGCGGTCATGCCCGACCTGCAGCGCGAACTGGGCTGGGCCACCAGCGCGGTGGGCACGCTCACCTCGGCGCTGCAGTTCGGCTTCATCGCGGGCACGCTGGTCTTTGCGCTGCTCGCCATCGCCGACCGCTTTTCTCCGCGCGGGGTGTTTCTGGTCTGTGCACTCGTGGGCGCCGCCTGCACCGTGGGTGCCTGGTGGCAGGTGCGCGACTACCACGCGCTGCTCGCCTGGCGCTTTGCGACCGGCTTCTTCTTGGCCGGCATCTACCCGGTGGGCATGAAGATCGCCGCGCAGTGGTACAGCCGCGGCCTCGGCGGCGCGCTGGGCCTGTTGATTGCAGCGCTGGTGGTGGGTTCGGCCAGCGCGCACGCGCTGCGCGCCCTGGGCGACGCCCTGCCCTGGCCCACGCTGATGCTCGGTGTGGCGCTGCTTGCGGCCTTCGGTGGTGTGCTGCTGTACGCCATGCTGGGTGATGCCCCCGCCGCGGTGGCGCGTGTGAGCACGCTGCAATGGCGCGCGCTCGGCACGGTGTGGACGGACACGCGCGTGCGTTCGTCGGTGCTGGGCTACTTCGGCCACATGTGGGAGCTCTACACCATGTGGGTGATGGTGCCGCTGATCCTGGCCACGCGGCTCGCGGGCACCGAGTTGTCGTGGGCCGCGTTCTGGGTGCTGGGCGCTGGCGCCATCGGTTGTGCGGGCGGCGGCTGGGTGGCGCAGCGCTGGGGCAGCGCGCGCGTGGCGGGCACGCAGCTCGCCCTCAGTGGCGCCTGCTGCCTGGCCACGCCGCTGGCCATCGGCGCGAGCGACGCGGTGTTTTATGCCTGGCTGGTGCTCTGGGGCATCACCGTCTCGGGCGACTCGCCGCAATTCAGCACGCTGACCGCGCGCAACGCGCCGCCGCAGGCCGTGGGCAGCGTGCTTACGCTCACCAACAGCATCGGCTTCGGCATCAGCATCGTGAGCATCCTGCTGTTCGTGTGGTTGGCCGAGACGGTGGCGCTGGGTGCGCTGCTGCCCTGGCTGGCCATCGGGCCGGCGCTGGGCCTGTGGGCGCTGCGGCCCCTGTTGCGCGAGGAGCAGTTCCTCAGCGCCGCATCACACCCGCAATAAAGCTGACCAGCGCCATCAACAGAAAGACCAGGAAAAGGATCTTGGCAATGCCGGCGGCCCCGGCAGCGAGGCCGCCAAAGCCCAGCAGGGCGGCGATGAGGGCGATGACAAAGAAAACAACGGCGTAGTGCAGCATGTCTGGCTCCTGAAGGCGGCGCGGTCGCCGCGGTGAATCCACTGTAGACACAGGGCCCGTCGCGGGCTGTCGGCGCAACACGCCCGTCGCGGTAGGACGCCGCCGACAAGCGCGTCCATCGTCGGCCTACGGCCGGCGCAGGGTGCTCGCGCCACACTGGCGGCACGTATCCCCGTCATCTCCATGAGCGTTCTTCGAACCCACCCAGCTCCGCGCCAGAGCCGCTTGCCGGCCGCCTGGCTGGCAGGGCTCTTGTGCCTGTTGCTGGGTGCCTGCACCAGCCTGCCGCCCCGCCAGCCCGAAGCGGCTGGGGCGCCCGGGCGCGTGCAGGTGCAGGGCGCTCAGGGTGCGCTCGCCCCCGAGGCGCGGCGCGAGACCTTGCGCGCTGTGGCCGCCGAAGGCAGCCGGGAGCGATTCGCACACCACCTGCGCACACTCACCCGAAGCGGCGACACCGATCTCTACCGCGGCAACCGCACCCGGTTGCTGGTGGACGGGCCGGCCACGTTCGGCGCCATGAAGGAGGCGATCGCGGACGCGCGCGAACGCGTGCTGCTGCAGAGCTACATCTTCGAGGACAGCGGCGTGGCCGCCGAGGTGGCCGAACTGTTGCTGCGGCGCGCGGCTGAAGGGGTTGCAGTTGCGGTGATTTACGACGCGGTGGGATCGATCACCACGCCGGTGGAATTCTTCCAGCGCCTCACCGAGGGCGGCGTGCGGGTGTGTGAGTTCAACCCAATCAATCCGGTGCGCCGCCCGGGCCACTGGGGCATCACGCACCGCGACCACCGCAAGCTGATGGTGGTGGACCAGTCGGTGGCCTTCACCGGCGGCATCAACATCAGCCGTGTGTACGGATCCGGCTCTGGTTCGTGGCGTCGCCGGGCACCCGCCAGCGACCCGGGCGCCGCGCTGGACGACGGCTGGCGCGACACCCAGATCGAGTTGCGTGGCCCGGTGGTGCCGGCCATCGCACGGGTGTTCGAGGACACCTGGCGCGAGCAGGGCTGCCAGGGTGAGCCACCCGCCTCGTCCCGTCCCGCGACCGCACCCGAGCCTGGAGACCGGGTGGTCAAGGTGCTGGCGAGCGATCCGCGCGAGGAAGGCAACCGCATCTACAGCGCGCTGCTCGCGGCCATCGACGCGTCGCAGATGCGGGTGCGCCTGACGATGGCCTACTTCGCGCCCGGCGCCGACTTCGTGCAGGCGCTGTGTGATGCGGCGCGGCGCGGCGTGGCGGTGGAACTGGTGCTGCCCGGGCGCAGCGACTCCACGCTGGCGCTGCACGCCGGGCGTTCGTACTACACGCAGCTGCTGCAGGCCGGCGTGCAGATCCACGAAATGGACCAGGCCGTGATGCACGCCAAGACGGCTGTCATCGACGGCGTGTTCTCCACGGTGGGTTCAAGCAACCTCGACTGGCTGAGTTTTGTGGCCAACAACGAGCTCAACGTGATCGTGCTGGGTGAGGCCTTTGGCGCCGAGATGAACGCGCTGTTCGAGCGCGATCGCGCGGCCTCGCGTCCGATCACGCTGGACGCCTGGGAACGCCGCGGGCCGGGCTCTCGCTTGATGGAGGGCGTGGGTCGGTTGCTGGAACGTTGGCTGTGAATCCCGTGCGGCGGCTTACTGGATCAAGCCGTTCTTGAGCGCGTAGTAGGTGAGCTCGCTGTTGCTGGTGAGCTTGAGCTTCTCCAACACCCGCGAGCGGTAGGTGCTCACGGTCTTCACGCTCAGGAACATGCCTTCGGCAATGGCCCCCACCGTCTCACCCTTGGCCAGACGCAGAAACACCTGCAGCTCGCGCTCGGACAGCGATTCGTGCGCCGGCTTGTCGGCATCACCCAATGCGTTGTCGGCCAGCAGCTCGGCCACCGCGGGGCTGATGTAGCGGCGTCCGCGCGCCACCACGCGGATCGCCTCGACAATCTCCTCGGGCGCGCATTCCTTGTTGAGGTAACCACTGGCACCGTGACGCATGAGCTGCGTGGCGTACTGCGCCTCGGGGAATCCACTCAGGATGAGCACCGCGAGGTCCGGAAAGCGCGCCTTGATCGCCTGGAGCGCATCCACACCACCGTGCTCGGGCATCGACAGGTCCATCAGCAGCACATCCACCTCGCCGCCGCGCGCAAGCTCCAGGGCCTCGCGGCCGTTGTTCGCTTCGCCGGTGACGCGAAGGTCCACATGCTCGCCAAGGAACTGGCGCAGGCCGGTGCGCACGATGGCGTGGTCGTCGACGATGCCTACCTTGATCATGCGGTTCATCCGGGGGTTGCACGGCGCGCCAATTTAGCAGGCCCACCACGCGCCTCACATAGGCCTTGTCCTACACGCGCACGGCGACACCGCCGACATCGCCCGCAGCCACGCCTTCCTACAGTCAACCCACGGCCCGACGCCATGCAACGGGACGACGTTCAACCCCAAGGAAGGAGCCTCTCGATGAACCGCCAACTCCGCATCACCGCCCTCGCCGCCGCCCTCGCCGCCTCCACCTTCGTGGTGGCATGTGGCGAACAGGAACAAGCCACCGTCGGCCAGCGCCTGGACAGCACCGTGACCGAGGTGCAGAACGCCGGCACGCAAATGGGCCAGGATGCCCGCCAGGCCGCACAGGAACTCCAGGCCGCGGGCAGCCAGGCCGCCGACGCCATGGCACGCGGCGCCGCCGATGCTTCCATCACCGCCAAGGTCAACGCAGCACTCGCGGCCGATGACCAACTCAAGGCCATCGCCATCGACGTCGACACCACCAATGGCCGCGTGCAGCTCACCGGCACCGCACCGAACTCCGAAGCCCGTGAGCGCGCCACCACCCTGGCCCGCGCGGTGGACGGCGTGGTCGAGGTCGACAACCGCCTGACCGTTGAACGCCAGGGCTGAAGGAGCACACGATGAACACGCTCAAGTTTCCGCACGCCCTGCTGGCCGTGGCCGCCGCGCTGATGGTGGTGCAGACCACCGGCTGCGCGGTCGCCCGCGACCAGCAGACCGTGGGCTCCTACATCGACGACGCGACCATCACCACGCGCGTGAAGACGCGCTTTGCCGAAGACAAGACGGTCAGCGCCATGGCCATCAACGTCGAGACGCTCAAGGGCACGGTCCAGCTCTCGGGCTTCGCGAAGTCGGCCGACGAGAAGAACACGGCCGAGCGGCTGGCGGCCAACGTGCCTGGCGTGGTGGCGGTGCGCAACGACATCGTCATCCGCTGACGACAACGGCCCAGCCAGGTTGGCTGGCGCGCGCGAACGCGGCATCATGCGGCGTTCGCGCGCGTTGCCATGTGCACGACCACGCGCCCTGCCCATCCGATGCCCGTACTGCTGTGTCCACGCTGCGCACCTTCATCGTCGAAGACAACCCGCTGATCTACCAGCACCTGGCCACCACGCTGCGGGAGCTGGCCGGGGTGGAGGTGATCGGCCACGCGCGCGATGAGGCACATGCGGTGCAGTGGTTGCGCCAGGCGCAGCCCTTCGAGCTCATGATCGTCGACATCTACCTGCTCTCGGGCTCCGGGCTCGGCGTACTCAAGGCGGCCCAGGACGCCCGGCTCGGCGCACGCCGCGTCGTGCTGACCAACCGCGCCACGCCCGACATCCGCGAACGCTGCGCGCAGCTCGGCGCTGACCGGGTGTTCGACAAATCGTGTGAGCTTGAAGAGCTGATCAGCTACTGCGAGCGCATCGCCGACGGTTCGGCCACCGGGCCGGGTGGGCTGCATTGACCACGCCCGACACCGACCCCACCGCGCGCCGCGGCTGGCGTCACGCCCTGCGCCGTACACCGCTGGCCGCTGCACTGGCGCTGCTGCTGGCGCTGGGCGTGTTCGCCGGCACCGAATGGACCTATCAGCGCGCGCTGGAGTCGCTGGTCAATCTGGGCGGGCGCGACATTGCGCGCACCGCCGCGCAAAACGTGGTGCGCAGCCTGCTCGACCTGGAGTCCGCGCAGCGCGGCTACCTGCTCACGGGGCGGGCGCAATACCTGGCGCCTTACCGCAGTGCAGCCAACGAACTCGACAACGCGGTCAACCGGCTGCGCGAGCACTACCGTCATGACGCCGAACTGCTGCAACTGGTGGACGCCCTGCACGAGACCGCGCTGCAGAAGGTCTCAGAGGCGGCCGAGACGATTGCGCTCTACGACGCCGGTTCCCACCAGAGCTGGCAGGGCCTGCTGCTCACGGACATCGGGCGCGAGAAGATGGAAGCGGTGCGCCGTGCGGCCGACGTGCTGCTGGTCACCGAGGAGCGGCGCATCGCGGCCGAGCGCGTGGCCATTTACCGCACGCTGGCTGTCGGGCGCTTCACCGTGCACGGCCTGGCCCTGCTCGGGCTGCTGGCGGGCGTGTTCTTCCTGCGCCAGAACGCGATGCTGCACGCCAGCCGCGCGGCGCACGCCCGCCAGTTGCAGGCCGAGCGGGACTCGCTGGAGCGCCAGGTGGCCTTGCGCACCACCGCGCTGCGTAACCTGGCGGGCCATCACGTGACCGCACGCGAGGACGAGCGCGGCCGCGTGGCGCGCGAGCTGCACGACGAAATGGGTGGCCTGCTCACCGCCATGAAACTGGAGATCGCCCGCCTGCGGCGCGTGCCCGACGTGCCCCCGCTGGCATTGGAGCGCGTGGCCGGCATCGAACAGCGGCTCAACGAGGGCATTGCCGTCAAGCGGCGCATCGTGGAGAACCTGCACCCGACAGCGCTCGACCAGCTGGGCCTGCTGCCGGCGCTGGAGGTGCTGTGCCGCGACACCGCCGCGGCGCTGGGGATTGCGATCGAGGCCGACCTTTCGCCCGTCAAGCTCGACAAGAACGCCGAGCTCACCGCCTACCGGCTGGTGCAGGAGTCGCTCACCAATGTGAGCAAGTACGCGAAGGCGCGACGCGTGCAGGTAAGGCTGTTGCAGGTGGGCGATCGGGTGACACTGCGGGTGCAGGACGACGGCCGCGGCTTCGATACCGATGCGGTGCCTTCGGGCCACCACGGGCTGCTGGGCATGCGCGTTCGCGTGGAATCGCACGCCGGCCAACTGCGGGTGCGCAGCGCCCCCGGCGAAGGCACCCGCATCGAGGCCGAACTGCCGGCTCGCGCCGCTGGTAACCCCGAGGTAACCGGTTCCGCCCATAATTGAAACCGAGTTACATGGCCGCGACCCGGCCGCCCACAACCCACAGGAGACCGCCCCCCATGCCCACCCGCGCCACCAAGATCGTTGCCACCCTCGGCCCGGCTTCCAGCGACCCCGCCCTGCTCGAAGCCATGATCCGCGCCGGCGTCAACGTGGTGCGGCTGAACTTCTCGCACGGCACCGCGCAGGACCATATCGACCGAGCCGCCCTGGTGCGCGAGGCCGCGCAGCGCGCCGGACGCGAGGTCGGCATCATGGCCGACCTGCAAGGACCCAAGATCCGTGTCGGGAAGTTCACCGAGGGCAAGGTGCAGCTGGTGCCGGGTGAGAAGTTCGTGCTCGACGCTGCGCGCACCGAACCCGGCGATGTGCACGGTGTGGGCCTCGACTACAAGGAGCTTCCGCGCGACGTGAAGGCCGGAGACACCTTGCTGCTCAACGACGGCCTGATCGTGCTCACCGTCAACGCGGTACAGGGCGGCGCTGTGCACACCACCGTCAAGCTCGGTGGCGAGCTGTCCAACAACAAGGGCATCAACAAGCAGGGTGGCGGCCTCACCGCGCCCGCGCTGACCGCCAAGGACATGGACGACATCAAGACCGCCATGGGCCTCAAGGCCGACTACGTGGCGGTGAGTTTCCCCAAGAACGCCACCGACATGGAGCTGGCGCGCCAACTGTGCGCGGTGGCGGGTGGCGGGCACAAGCCGGGGCTGATCGCCAAGATCGAACGCGCCGAGGCGATCCCCGAGCTCGCCAACATCCTCAAGGCGTCCGACGGCATCATGGTCGCTCGCGGTGATCTCGCGGTGGAAGTGGGCAACGCGGCGGTGCCGGCGCTGCAAAAGCACATGATCCGCCTGGCGCGCGAGATGGACAAGGTCGTCATCACCGCCACCCAGATGATGGAGAGCATGATCGTCAACCCCGTGCCCACACGCGCCGAGGTAAGCGACGTGGCCAACGCCGTGCTGGACGGCACCGACGCGGTGATGCTCAGCGCCGAAACCGCGGCCGGCAAGTTCCCGCTGGAGACGGTGAAGGAAATGGCCGCGATCTGCCTGGAGGCCGAGAAGGCCGACCTGCACGAGCTCGGCGCCGACTTCCAGGGCAAGACCTTCACGCGCATCGACCACAGCATCGCCATGGGCGCGCTGTTCACCGCCCACCACCTGGGCGCCAAGGCCATTGTCGCGCTCACCGATTCGGGTTCCACCGCGCTGTGGATGAGCCGGCACATCGTGCGCACGCCGATCTACGCGATGACGCCCAACCTGACCACCCAGCGCCGCATGACGCTCTACCGCAACGTGCGGCCGCTGCTGATGGAAACCAACGTGGACCGCGACAACGCGCTGGCCGACGCCGAGGCGCACCTGAAAAAGCGCGGCATCGTGCAGACGGGCGACGTCTACGCGATCACCGTGGGCGAGCCCATGGGCCAGCCGGGCGGCACCAACACGCTCAAGATCTGCCGCGCCAGCTGAGGCATGGCCCTCAATCGATCCGCATCGAGATGCCGGTCACGAACGTGAGATCGCCCTTCTCGATGCCGACCCCCGGGTCGCTGTCGTAGCGGTAGCTCAGGCCCGCCGACAGGTTGATGCGCTGCGTCATCGCCACCGTGAGCCCGGTGTCCAGCACCGCGCGGTATTTGCGGCGCTCGCGCAAGTCGGGGTAGAGCGTGAGCTTCTGGCGCAGGCTGGTGGTGTCGGTGAGCCGGTGGCTCGACTCCTCGGCCAGCACCAACTCGGCGCGCCCGTAGCGCTCGCGCACCGCGCCGGCGATGTCGACGGGCGCCAGATAGCGGTCCTGCGTATAGCCCAGGCCGGCGGACACATCGAAGAAACCGCTGTCGTCGCGCCACAGGTGGCGGCCCACACCGCCGGCCACCGAGGAGCGCGCCGCGATGTTGGCCAGGCGGTCGCGCTGCCATTCGGCGGCACCGAAGCCAAACCAGTCGACCCCGAAGTCGCGGTTGTACTGGGTGCGCAGCCCGTAGCGCTCGACGGTGTCGGTGGCGTTGCTGCGCGCGCGGTCGGCGCGGGCATCCCAGGTCCATTTGTCCTGCGTGGTCTGGCGCGCGCCTTCGGCCGACAGGTTCAGCGAGGCGGCGTCGTTGTTGCCCGAGGAAACGTTGGCACCCGCGGTCAGCAGGTAACGCCACTGCCCGTCGGGCTTGAGCGTGACCTGGGCTGGCGCTAGCAGGGGCACAAGCAGCAGGACGGCGCCCAGCGACGCGAAGCGGGGATGGCGGGGAAACATGGCGGCTCCTTTCTTGGGACAAACCCGAAAGGGTAGGCGCGGGCGCCACGAGGTTCCCTGCGGGTTGTGACGATTTGTCGCACCGGGCGCATCGGGCAACGCTTCGATGGCGTAATCCGTTCATGCCCGACCTCATCCGCCGCGGCCTCACCGCCCTGGGTCTGCTGCCCCTGCTGCAGGCCTGTTCGCCGCTGCGCGTGATCGATGCGCTGGTGCCCTCGGACACCCACACCCGTGTGCCCGACCAGGCCTATGGGCCCGATCCGCGCCAACGGCTGGATGTCTACCTGCCCGCAAAGCCGCTGCCGCTTGCCCCCATCGCCGTGTTCTTCTATGGCGGCAGCTGGACCACCGGCGAGCGCGCCGACTACCGCTTCGTGGGTGAAGCCCTGGCCTCGCGCGGCATCGTCACGCTGGTGCCCGATTACCGGCTCAGCCCCGCGGTGCGCTACCCGGCCTTCGTGCGCGACAGCGCCCGTGCGCTGCGTTGGGCGCAAGAGCGCGCACGCGATTTCGGCGCCGACCCGGCCAGATTGTTCGTCTGCGGTCACAGCGCGGGTGCCTACAACGCGGCCATGCTCGCTTTGGACCCGCGCTGGTTGCTCGAGGTGGGCATGGCGCCAGCACAGCTCGCGGGCTGGGCGGGTCTCGCAGGGCCCTACGACTTCCTGCCCATCGTGCAGCGGGAAACCCGCGTTGCCTTCAACTGGCCCGACACACCCGCCGACTCGCAGCCGCTGTTTCACGCCGAGCGCCTTCGCGGTCCGGCGCCGCCCGCCCTGCTGCTGGCACCGGAGAAAGACCCGCTGGTGGAGCCTCAGCGCAACACGGTGTCCCTGGCCACCGCGCTGCAGGCACGCGGCGTGTCGGCACAACACGCGCTCCTGCCGCGCGTGAACCACGCCACGCTGGTCGCCACCCTCGCGCCGCCACTGCGGCCGCTGGCCCCGACACTCGATCGGCTCGCCGTCTTCATGGGGGCCCCGCCCCCGCCCTGACGCAGGGCCCAAAGCTAGAATCGCGGGCTGTCCACGCGGCCCTCACGGGCTGCCGCCTCGCCCACCCGAACCCTTCGAAGGAACTCCCCATGGCCCTCGTCTCCATGCGCGAACTGCTCGATCACGCCGCCGCCAACGGCTACGGCATTCCGGCGTTCAACGTGAACAACCTCGAACAGGTGCAAGCCGTCATGATGGCCGCCAACGAGGTGGGCGCCCCGGTCATCCTGCAAGCCAGCGCCGGTGCGCGCAAGTACGCGGGCGAGCCTTTCATCAAGCACCTCATCCAGGCCGCGATCGAGATGTACCCGCACATCCCGCTCGTGATGCACCAGGACCACGGCCAGAGCCCCGACGTCTGCCGCGGTGCGATCGACCTCGGCTTCTCGTCCGTGATGATGGACGGCAGCCTCGAGGCCGACGGCAAGACCATCGCCAGCTACGACTACAACGTCGACGTGACCCGCAAGGTGGTGGACATGGCCCACAAGCTGGGCGTGACGGTCGAGGGCGAGCTGGGCTGCCTGGGCAGCCTGGAGACCATGAAGGGCGACAAGGAAGACGGCCACGGCACCGACGCCACCATGACGCGCGAGCAGCTGCTCACCGACCCCGAGCAAGCTGCCGATTTCGTGAAGAAGACCCAGCTCGACGCGCTGGCCATCGCCATCGGCACCAGCCACGGCGCCTACAAGTTCACCCGCAAGCCCACCGGTGACATCCTGGCGATCGACCGCATCGCCGAGATCCACCGCCGCCTGCCCAACACCCACCTGGTGATGCACGGTTCGTCCAGCGTGCCGCAGGAACTGCTGGCGCAGATCAACCAGTACGGCGGCAAGATGAAGGAAACCTACGGCGTGCCGGTCGAGGAAATCCAGAAGGCCATCCAGTTCGGCGTGCGCAAGATCAACATCGACACCGACATCCGCCTGGCCATGACCGGCGCGGTGCGCAAGTTCCTGGCCGAGAACCCCGACAAGTTCGATGCCCGCGAGTGGCTAAAGCCCGCACGCGAAGCCGCCAAACAGATCTGCAAGCAGCGCTACATCGAGTTCGGCTGCGAGGGCCAGGCCGGCAAGATCAAGGGCGAGCCGCTGCAGGTGGTGGCCAGCAAGTACAGCAAGGGCGAGCTGGCGCAGGTCGTGCACTGATCGACCGACCGACCCCGGCGCACCACGCCACCGCCCGGCCCCCGCCCGCGGTGGCGTTTTTCATGGCGCTCAGTCCTCCCAGCCCGCGGCCTGGATGGCGGCCACGATCTCGCGTCCGGTGCGCATCAGCGCCGGGGCGAATTCCTCGTGCAGCAAAGCGCCCCGCAGACGCGCTGCAGGCCCGCCCACGGTGAGTGCCAGCGGCTCGCGGCCGTCGCCCAGGTCCAGCCCCACGCCGATGGCGGCGATGTCCTGCTCCCATTCCGATGCCGACACCGCGTAACCGCGCCCGGCGTACTCCGCCACAGAGCGCCTGAGCCCCGCTTCGCGCGCCGGCCAGCGCACCGGGTCCTCCGCCTGAAGCCGGCGCGCGATCAGCGCCTGCATGCCTGGCGTGGACGCGCACCAGATCGCACGGCCCATGGCGGTCTCGGCAAAGGGCAGGCGCGTGCCCACGTCCAGGCCGAGGATGAGACGCGCCGTGCTGCGGCAGTGCGCCACATAGACCACCGAGGTGTCGTGCCGCACGCCGAGCGAGATGGCGGCCTGGGTGTGTTCCGCCAGCGCTTCCATGAACGGCCGCGCGATGCGACCGATCTGGAAGTTCGACAGCACGCTGAACCCCAGCGAGAGCACCGCCGGGCTGAGCGCGTATTCGCCCGTGGCCGCGCGATGGCGCAGGTAACCGAGCTGCGTGAGCGTGAACGTGAGGCGCGAGACCGTGGCCTGCGGCAGACCGGTGCGGCGTGCGAGCTCCTGGTGCGCGAGCCAGCGATCGGCCGGGCCGAAGCAGCGCAGCAAGGTCAGGCCGCGCGCCAGTGCCGTGACAAAGCGGCGGTCCTGGGCGGGGTCGGTGTCTTCAGGCGGAAGGGCGGTGGCGCGGCGCTGGCGGCCCATGGGCGGTCCTTTTCTGCAGATCGGAATATCGGATCCGCGAGAGGCACCTATATTCCGCTGCTCGGAATTCTGTCGCTGCAACATACAGCCCAGGATGCTCGGTTTCCCTGAAGCGGGTTGACGCTTCCATGCGGTGCGCCGCATATTGTCCCGCTCCGGATTGTTTTTCCGAACAGCGGAATAACCTGCATGCCCTCTGCGCCCGCCGACCACTGGCCGCCCGGCCTGCCGCGCCACCTGGCGCTGCCGGCCACCAACGTCTATGCCAATCTCGTGGCATCGGCCGCGCGCCACCCGGACAAAGCCTTCACCGTCTTCTACGACACCCCGCTCAGCTACGCCGCCTTCCTGCGCGAAGCCGAGCTGCTGGCCGGCCACCTGCAGCGCGTGTGTGGCGTGCAGACCGGCGACCGCGTGCTGCTCTGCCTGCAGAACAGCCCCCAGTGGGCGCTGGGGTTCTACGCGATCCTGCGCGCCAACGCCGTGGTGGTGCCGGTGAACCCGATGAACCGCACAGACGAGCTGCGACATTGCATCGACGACAGCGGCGCGCGCGTGGCCTTCGTCGCGCAGGACTTGCTGGCGCAGGTGCAACCGCTGCTGGCCGAGGCGGGCTCTGATGGTCTGCGCCACGTGGTGGTGGCCACCTACAGCGACCACCTGCGCGAGCCAACCGACCTGCGCGTGCCCGACTTCGTGCGCGCGCCGCGCGCCGTGCCAGCCGATCCACGCCTGCATGCCTGGGCCGACGCCCTGGCGGCCGCGCACGCGCCGGGCCCGCTCACCGCCGGCCCGGACGATCTCTGCGCCATGCCCTACACCTCGGGCACCACCGGCAAACCCAAGGGCTGCATGCACACCCACCGCAGCGTGATGGCCACGCTGGTGGGCGGGGTGCAGTGGTTCGGCACCACGGCCGACGCGGTCTGCCTCTCGGTGCTGCCGTTCTTTCACGTTACCGGGCTGGCCGGCAGCCTCAACGGCCCGCTGTACGCGGGCGCGACGATCGTGGTGCTGGCACGCTGGGACCGCGAGACCGCGGCGATCTGCATGGCGCGCTACCGCGTGACGATGTGGCAAGCGATCTCGACCATGGTGATCGACTTCCTCGCGCAGGCGCAACTCGAACGGTTCGACCTTTCCAGCCTGCGGTGCGTGCGCGGCGGCGGCGCGGCCATGCCCGACGCCCTGGCTGCACGCCTGAAGGCCCTCACCGGGCGCGACTACATCGAGGGCTATGGCATGACCGAGACCATGGCCGCCACGCACATCAACCCGCTGCACCGGCCCAAGCCGCAGTGCCTGGGCCTGCCGGTGTTCGACGTCGACGCGCGCGTGATCGACCCTGACACGCTGGCCGAACAGCCCGCCGGCACCACTGGCGAGATCGTGGTGCACGGCCCGCAGGTGATGCAGGGTTACTGGCGCAACCCGCAGGCCACGGCCGAGGCCTTCATCGAGCTCGATGGCAAGCGCTTCCTGCGCACCGGCGACCTGGGCCACGTCGATGACGACGGCTACTTCTTCATGACCGACCGCTTGAAGCGCATGATCAACGCCAGCGGCTACAAGGTCTGGCCGGCCGAAGTGGAAGCGCTGATGTACCGACACCCCGCCATCCAGGAAGCCTGCGTGATCGGCGCACGCGACCCACGCCGCGGCGAAACCGTGAAAGCCCTCGTGGTGTTGCGCCCCGGGGAATGCGGCCGCATCAGCGAGCAGGACATCATCGACTGGGCGCACGGCCACATGGCCGCCTACAAGAGCCCGCGCATCGTGGAATTCGTGGCCTCGCTGCCCCGCTCGGGCAGCGGCAAGGTGATGTGGCGCGAACTGCAGGAGCAGCAGGCCGCGCGCGACGCCACCAGCCCATCGTGAAACCCCGCGCCGTGCGTTGCGCGGCACCCATCGCCAACCGGCACCCACCCAGCAAGGAGACAAGACGATGACCACCCACAACCCACCCACCATCCGCCGCCGCACGCTGTTGCTGGCCGGTGTCGCTGCCGGCAGCGGTGCCGCCCCCTGGGTATCGGCGCAAGCGCAGAGCTATCCGAGCCGGCCGATCACGCTCATCGTGCCCTGGCCCGCGGGCGGCTCGACCGACCGCCACCTGCGCACGTTGGCGGAGATCGCGAGCCGCCACCTCGGCCAGCCCATCACGGTCGAGAACCGCCCCGGCGCCGGCGGCACGCTCGGACCCGCCAGCATGGCCCAGACCGCCAAACCCGACGGCTACACCATTGCCCAGTTCCCGCTCGGCCTGCTGCGCATGCCGCACATGCAAAAGACCAATTGGGACCCCCTCAACGACTTCACCTACATCATCGGCGTCTCAGGCTACACCTTCGGCCTCACGGTGAAGGCCGACTCGCCCTACAAGACCTTCAAGGACTACATCGAGGCCGCGCGCCAGAAGCCCGGCGAGATCAACTACGGCTCCACCGGCACCGGCAGCAGCCCGCACCTGCTGATGGAAGAGCTGGCCGGCAACGCCAAGGTCAAGCTCGTGCACGTGCCCTTCAAGGGCAACGCCGACCTGCAGGCCGCGCTGCTCGGCGGCCACGTGATGGCGCAAAGCGACGCCAGTGGCTGGGACAAGTACGTCGACGGCGGCCAGATGCGCCTGCTGGTCACCTTCGGCGAGCAGCGTACCCAGCGCTGGCCCGATGTCCCCACCGCACAGGAGCTGGGCTACGGCGTGGTGTCCACCTCGCCCTACGGCCTGGCCGGCCCCAAGGGCATGGACCCGGCCATCGTGAAGACGCTGCACGACGCCTTCAAGAAGGCCATGGACGACCCCAAGCACATGGAGGTGCTCGGCCAGCTCAACCAGGCGGTGTGGTACCGCAATGGCGAGGACTACCGCAAATGGGCAGGGGAGACCTTTGCGAAGGACAAGGCGCTGATCGAGCGCCTGGGCCTGGCCGCCAAGTGATTTCCAGGCGCCGCGCCAACTTGCGATAATCCGCCCGAACTGCGCAAGGCCCGTTGAGCGTTCAACGGGCCTTTTTTCTCGCCTTCCGGATTCCCACGCGCCATGACCTCCGCCCTGCACACCTCCAACCTCGCCTCGCTGCCCTTGCTGGCGCGGGGCAAGGTGCGCGACAACTACGCCGTCGGCGACGACCGCATCCTGATGGTCGCCTCCGACCGCATCAGCGCGTTCGACGTGATCATGGGCGAGCCCATCCCGGGCAAGGGCGAGTTGCTCACGCGCCTGTCGCTGTACTGGTTCGAGCGTCTCGGCCCTCAGGGCCTGAACATCTGCCCGATCCACCTCACCGGCGACGACCCCGAAAGCGTGGTGGCGCCGGCCGAGCGCGAGCAGGTACGTGGCCGCTCCATGCTGGTGCAGCGCCTCAAGCCGATTCCGGTGGAAGCCGTGGTGCGCGGTTACCTGGCCGGCAGCGGCTGGAAGGAGTACCAGGACAGCCGCTCGGTCTGCGGTGTGCCGTTGCCCGAGGGCCTGAAGAACGCCTCCAAGTTGCCCCAGCCGATCTACACCCCCGCGGCCAAGGCCGAGATGGGCCAGCACGACGAGAACATCACCTACGAACGCACGGTGGCCATGGTGGGCGCCGACGTGGCCGCGAAGATCCGCGACACCGCGATCGCGCTCTACAAGGCAGCGGCCGCCATCGCGCTCGAGAAGGGCATCATCATCGCGGACACCAAGTTCGAGTTCGGCCTCGACAAGGCCGGCAACGTGGTGCTGATGGACGAGGTGCTCACGCCCGACAGCTCGCGCTACTGGCCGGCAGAGAGTTATGCCGAAGGCAGCAACCCGCCCAGCTACGACAAGCAGTTCCTTCGTGACTGGCTGGAGGCCGCCAAGGTCAACGGCAAACCCTGGGACAAGACCCCGCCCGCGCCGCGCCTGCCGCGCGAGGTGATCGAGAAGACCGCCGAGAAATACCGCGAGGCGCTGACGCGGCTGGTGGGCTGATCGCAGGCGCGCGCTCATGCGTCACATGACGTTGCGCAAAGGCTTCGTCCACAAAGATTAGGCCCCTCGTCCAAGACGCCGAGTTTCGCTTTCGTGTCACACAGGACCTCAAACATGCCCGCATCGGGGCATTCGAGGACATCACGACATGGACGAAACACAATTTCTTGCGCTCTGCCGCCACGCCAGCAGCGCGTTGGGCCTTGCCGACATCGAGCGCCTGGGCACCCATGGGCACCTGGACATCGAGGGCACGCATCTGGTCGTCTTCTTCGACGAAACGACCACCCCTGACCAAATGCGCTTCTATGCAGACCTCGGGCCTGTATCGAGCGACAAAGACGGCAAGCAGCTGCGGCAGCTGTTGGGCTTCAACCTGCTGAGTCCGGGCGTTGCGTCGGGGGTTTGCGCGCTGGATCCGGTGAGCGGACACGGGCTTCTGGTCGTCACGTTGTGGGTGGACGCCGACACGAGCGGTGATCAGCTGGCCCAGGCGTTGCTCGGCGTGGCCACCCAGGCCAAGGCGCTGCGCCACGCGCTGGCTGAGCCGTCGGTTCCAGCAGGGGTGCCCGCATGACCCCGAGAGGCTCCGCATCGCAATCGAGCGACCACATGCGCTTGCGCGACCTCTACAGGTCTGACGACCCTGCACGTCTCTCGAGGGGTGACACCACGCCCGACGAAAGACGTCCTGAGACCCACATGTCCGACGAAGAGCCGCTGGGCCATTTACCCAACCTGCTGCGCCAACTCGACCCCGGTGCCCACGACAACCTCACCGTGTTGACCCAGGTCCGGCCCTCGCGGCGATTCGAAGCACACCCGATTTCCGCAAGTGCATGGGTACCCGATTCGGTGCTGAACACCGCGCAGCACTTTCTGCAAAGCCAGGCCGACCTTCAAGCGCATCTGTCGACACTGCGCGCGGACCTGTCGAGCGAGCAAGTCGAAGCGTTCGAAGGCGAACTCACCGAACTTCTGGAAAAGCATGAAGAGGCTGCGCAGGCGCTGCTTGCCGGCTACCAAGCGGTGCTACAGCAGAACGAAGCCACGTTCACATCGCCGCACCAGGCCGCGCAGTTCGCCACACACACGCTGCAGCACGCGGGCGAGAAGCCCCCTCACGCGGCCAGTGTGTTCGACCTGCGCGCGAGCGAAGCAACTCAACAGCTCAAGAAGGACTTCGAGGCCAGCTGGCGCCAGTACCAGCGCGAGCATCTCGATGACGCGCCGACACTACTGATGTGGAACCTGATGGCGGGCTACGTGGGTCAACTCAGCGGCACCGGCCTGGGTGGGCATCTGGGGCGTGCACTGACCCTGGGTGCCGCGGCGGGCGGGCTGGCAGGCGTGCCCGCCGCCGCGCTGGGCGCACTGGTGGGCCTGCTCGTCACGCCGGTGGCCCATACGCTGTTGTCAGACCCCTTGCAGGCCATGTTGCGCGACGTGACGGTGACCAGCCCCGGCGCCGAGCTGCAGCTGGAGATGTTCAAGCTCAAGGCCAGGCTCATCACCGACAGCTACCGCGAGCACAACGGTCGCGCGGTGCGCGCGGACTTCAAGTGGCTCGACGAGCGCACCGGCGTCGTGCACCTGGTCACGGCCAAGGACTACGCCGAGCGCATGCGGGACCAGTTGCCCGACGCGTTTCAAGCGTTCACAGGCAAGTTCCTAGAAGAAGACATGCCTTACCTTTTTGGTGACGGACTTGTGGGCACGCTGCGGCCCATGCTGCGCGGCACCGACCCAGGTTGGTGGACCCAGACCACGCAAGGGAAGTTGACCGAATGGCTGGGCTTGCAGATGTTCGTGCTGGGCCCGCTGTGCGGCGCCATCAACCACGCGGTGGGCCAGCACGTTCGGGCCTGGAACGTGGGCGAGATCCCGGCGCTCGAGCGCCGGCTCGCATTGGCGGAATCCGAAGGCGATCGCAAGCGGTTGCTGAGCGAGTTGGCCTTGGCCCGCGAGGAACTCAAGCGTTGTCGGTATCACCTCAAAAGCAGTCGCCCCCACGAGAGCGAACTGAGAAGCGACCTGCAACGGCGCATCAGGGCGCTGGAGGGCCAAGGCGCTCGGGAGGAAGTCAACAAGCCCATCCACCTGTGGCAACGCGAATGCGTGTGGCTTGCCAGCTATGCGCAAGACCTCGGCAACGCAATCGACGATCTGCGCAGCTGGCGCGAACCCCTTTTCGCCAACGTCGCTCAGACCCAGGATGCAAGGGAGCGCGAGCTTGCCGATTTGCAGCGGGAGCTGCGCGCGGTGCAACGGCAGCTGGCCGAGGCGGAGGCGAAATCGAGCATCGCCGGCAACTACCAGTACCGACTGAACACCCTGCTGCAGCCCCAGCACCGGCTCAATCCCTCGGAGCCCGAGACGCCCGGCAAACGCTGGGAGACTTTGTCCACCGTGCTGGGCAAGGCCACGGGCATGCTGCCCTACACGGCGGTGCAGGTGGTGGCCGCCAACATCCAGTCGCTGGGGGGCGCCCAGCTATCTACAACGCTGCTTTCGGCCGCCTTGCCACCGCTGTACTTCATCGGTGGTGGCGGCTTCGTGGGGTGGATGTCGCGCACGGAATGGACGGGGATCTGGCGACAAGCGATCGCGCATGCGCGCGGGGTTTCAATGAGCCGGGACAACGAAGCGCGGCGCGACGTGGTGTTGTCCCAACGCATCCCCGAGCCCAGCACTGCACGAAGCGGCTGGCTCAGCAGATCGGAAACAACAAGCGACCGCGAGCAGGTCGGGGGCGATGATGACGCCGTGACCGTCGATCTCACGCCATGGCTCGGCACTCAAGACCGTGCCGAGCCGCCGGAGTGACGGCGCTGCGGACTCAGCTCAGCACCACACTGGAGAGCCGGCGCCGGTAGGTCGCCACTGTCGGGTCTTCCGGCGGCACCTGGCCTTCGGCCACCTTGGGTTTGGGCGGCTCGATCACATCGAGGATGGCGATGTAGGTCTTGCGCGCCAGGTCCTCGTTCCAGGCCTTGTCGCGCATCAGGATCTCCAGCAGCTCGTCCATGGCGGCCGTCCACTGGCCGTGCGCGAACAGCAGCTGCGCCAGCGCATGGCGCGATCCGAAATCGCGCTTGTTGGCGGCGATCGCCGCCTGCAGCTCGGCCACGCGGGCGTTCGGATCGGCCACGGTGGCCTGCTCGTCACGCGCGGCCATCCAGCGTTTGAGCGAATCGAGGCGGCGCACGGCGTCGGCCTTGGCGATCACCGGCGCGAAGGCCACCTTGGCGTCGTCGTCGCGGCCCAGCTCAAGCAGCAGCTTCACCAGGTCGAAGCGCGCGTCGTCGTTGGCCGGATCGGCCTTGACAGCCTGCTGCAGCCGCTCCAGAGCGGCCTGCACGTCGCCATCTGCCAGGGCTTCCTGCGCGGCGGCTTCCTCTTCTTCGGCCTCGACCTCGCCTGCGCTGGGCACGTGCTTGTCGAGGAAGGCCTTGAGCTGCCCTTCGGGCAGCGCGCCCATGAAGCCGTCCACCGGCTGGCCGTTCTTGAGCAGCACGCAGGTGGGGATGCTGCGGATGCCGAAGGCCGCGGCCAGTTGCTGCTCCTGATCGGAGTCGATCTTCACCAGCTTGAAGCGGCCGGCGTATTCGACCTCGAGCTTCTCCAGGATCGGCCCGATCACCTTGCAGGGCCCGCACCAGGGGGCCCAGAAATCCACCAGCACGGGGGTGTGCATGGAGGCTTCGATGACCTCGGCTTCGAAGTTGGCGATGGTGACGTCGATCATGGCGGCGCTCGGGCCCGGACAGGGCGTGGGGGGCGAAACGTAAAATCGTGACTTTACCGGAGGCCCCGCGGGCCGAAAGCCGATCCCCATGAACCCCATCCACGTGGGCGTGGTCATGGGTTCCAGCAGCGACTGGGACACCATGCAGCACGCCGTGCAGATCCTCCAGCAATTCGGCGTCGCGCACGAGGCGCGCGTGGTCTCGGCCCACCGCATGCCCGACGACATGTTCGCCTACGCCGAAGCCGCCGCCGGGCGCGGGCTGAAGGCCATCATCGCGGGCGCGGGCGGCGCGGCCCACCTGCCGGGCATGCTGGCGGCCAAGACGGTGGTGCCGGTGCTCGGCGTGCCGGTGGCCAGCAAGCACCTGAGCGGCGTGGACTCGCTGCACAGCATCGTGCAGATGCCCAAGGGCGTGCCGGTGGCCACCTTCGCCATCGGCAACGCGGGCGCGGCCAACGCGGCGCTGTTCGCGGTGGCCCTGCTCGCCAACGAGGACGCCGCGCTGCGCGCGAAGCTCGAGGCCTTCCGCGCCGAGCAGACCGCCGCCGCGCGCGCCATGACGCTGCCCTCCAACACATGAAGACCCTCACCCCCCTGCTGCCCGGCAGCACCTCGGCCGCCGGCCAGCAGATCACCCTGGGCGTGATGGGCGGCGGCCAGCTCGGCCGCATGTTCGTGCAGGCCGCGCAGGCCATGGGCTACTTCACCGCCGTGCTCGACCCCGATCCGGCCAGCCCCGCGGGCCTGGTGAGCCACTACCACATCCAGACCGCGTACGACGATCAGGACGGCCTGGCGCAGCTCATGCAGCGCTGTGACGCCATCACCACCGAATTCGAAAACGTGCCCGCCGGCGCCCTGTTCACGCTCGGCGCGCACCGGCCGGTGGCGCCCTCGTCGGCCTGCGTCGCGATTGCGCAGGACCGCGTGAAGGAGAAAGCACACTTCGTGCACAGCGCGCCCACCAGCGGCGTGCAACCCGCGCCCTATGCCGCCATCGACACGGCCGAGCTGCTGGCCGCCGCACCGGCCGACTTGCTGCCCGGCATCCTGAAAACCGCGCGCATGGGTTACGACGGCAAGGGGCAGGTGCGCGTGAAAGACCGCGCCGAACTCGCCGCCGCATGGGAGCGGCTGGGCCGCGTGCCTTGCGTGCTGGAAAAGCTCATGCCGCTGCGCGCCGAATGTTCGGTGATCGTGGCGCGCGGCGCCGATGGCCAGTGCGTGAGCTACCCGGTGCAGAAGAACACGCACCGCGACGGCATCCTCGCGCTCACCGAGGTGTATGAGGGCGCCATCGACGCCACGCTGGCGCGCCGCGCGCAGGCCGCCACCGAGGCCATCGCCCACCAGATGAACTACGTGGGCGTGCTCTGCGTGGAGTACTTTCTGGTGGACGACGGCTGCGGCGGCCTTGACCTCGTGGTCAACGAGATGGCACCGCGCCCGCACAACAGCGGCCACTACACCCAGAACGCCTGCGACGTGTCGCAGTTCGAGGCTCAGGTGCGCGCGCTGGCGGGCCTGCCGCTGCGCCAGCCGGTGCAGCACAGCGCGGCCATCATGGTCAATCTGCTCGGCGATCTCTGGTTCGCCCCGAACGGCGTGCGCGCGCAGGCCAGCGAACAGCCGGTGAGCCCACCCTGGGCACAGGTGCTGGCGCTGCCCGGCACGCACCTGCACCTGTACGGCAAGCTCGGCGCGCGAGCGGGTCGCAAGATGGGCCACCTCAACATCACGGCGCCAACGGTAGCCGCGGTGCGCGAGACGGCGGCACGCGCACTGGCCCTGCTGGGCTTGCCCGGCCTCGACGGCTGAGGCCGGCATGGCCCTGCTGCTGGACGCGCGCGACGCCACCGCCATCGATCAGGCGGCGCAGCGGCTGGCGCGCGGCGGCCTGGTGGGCCTACCCACCGAAACGGTCTATGGTCTGGCGGCCGACGCTGAGAACGCCACCGCCGTGCGCGCCATCTTCGAGGCCAAGGGCCGTCCGGCCGATCACCCGCTGATCGTGCACGTGGCACCCGATGCACCGCGCCTCGCCATCGACGCGTTCGCGAGTGCAGTGCCGCCGTTTGCCGAACGCCTCATCGCGGCTTTCTGGCCGGGGCCGCTCACGCTGATCCTGCCGCGCCGCCCCGACGTGGCGGCGGTGGCTGCGGGTGGGCAGAACTCGGTGGGCTTGCGCTGCCCGGCGCACCCGGTGGCGCAGGCGGTGCTGCGTGCCGCGGCGACGCAAGGCGTGCGCGGCGTGGCCGCGCCGAGTGCCAACCGCTTCGGCCGCGTCAGCCCGACCACGGCCGCGCACGTGGCCGAGGAGTTCGAGGCGCTCGACGACGATGCGCTGCTCATTCTCGACGGCGGGGCCAGCCAGGTGGGCATCGAGTCGGCCATCGTGGACTGCACACGCGGCCACCCGGTGCTGCTGCGCCCGGGCGTGCTCACGCCGGCTCAGATCGAGGCCGCCGCAGGTGAGCCACTGCGCGAACACGACCTCGGCGGCGCCGCGCCGCGCGCCTCGGGCACGCTCGAGTCGCACTACGCGCCACGCGCCAAGGTGCGGCTGATGGAGGCCAAGCAGTTGCGCGCGGCGATGCAGGTCCTGGGCGGCGACGCGAAGCACATCGCGCTGTACACGCGCGCTCCGATCGAGGCCGCACGCGGCACTCCCAAGCGGCGCATGCCCGACGACGCCGCGGCAGCCGCGCAGGAGTTGTTCGCGGTCCTGCGCGAACTCGACGCCACCGGCGTGCGCCTGATCTGGGTTGAAACGCCGCCCGACGGCCCGGAGTGGGACGGCGTGCGCGACCGCCTCCACCGCGCCGCGGCTTGAGCGCGGGTCAATCCGGCAACCGCGCCGTCCACTCCACCAGCGCTTCGAGCGCGGTGCGCGCGGCGGGCGCGTTGGGGTGGTTTACGAACGCCACCACCACGTAGCGCGTGCCGTTGGCCGCGTTCACGTAGCCGGCCACGCCGCTCACGTCGCGCAGCGTGCCGGTCTTGAGCAGGGCGTTGCCGTACACGGGGCTGCGCGGATCACTGGCGTAGCGCCGCGCCGTGCCGTTCACGCCCGCCACCGCCAGCGAGCCGACGAAGGCTTCGGCCTTCGGATGGCGCGCGGCGTGACGCAGCAACAAGGCCAGCGCCTCGGGCGTGATGCGCTCATCGCGCGACAAACCGGAGCCGTTGTCGAGCACCGGCGCGGGCACAGCGGGCCCGAAGGTGCGCTTCCACCAGGCCTGCAGCGCACTGCGCGAACGCTCGAAGCTGCCGCGTGGCAGCGGCAATGGCCCGCTGCCGGCCAGCGGCGTGGCCTGCGGCGCCAGCTGGCCCAGGGTGAGGAACACCTGTTGCGCCATCACGTTGTTGCTCCACTGGTTCACGTCGAGCAGGATCTCCGACAGCGGCAGTGAAGAAGCCTCGAACAGCAGCGTGGCGTCGGGCGGCACCAGGCCCTCGCGCACGCGACCGGTGAGCGCACCACCGGTGCTGCGCCACAGGCCTTCCAGCGCGCGCGCCGCGTAGTTGGTCGGGTCCTGGTAGGCCACCGGCCACTGGCCTTCGCCGCAGCGCGTGGGGTAGCGGCCCTCGAAGAAGATGCGCGCCGGGTCGTCAAAGCGCGCGCGCAGCGCGCCACGCCAGTCACCGCAGGGGCCGTTGGTGAGCGGCACGCTGGCCTCGATCTGCATGCCCGCCATGGGCGGCTCGCTGATCACGCGGGCCACGCCGGCCGCCGGGTCGGGCACGAACTTGAGGATCACCGACTTGAAGTTCACCAACAGCGCATCGGGCGACGCGTTGTAAGGGCGCAGCGCCTCGCCGTCGAACGCGCCCGGGTCGCGCGGGGGCAGGTCGAAGGCGCTGTGGTCGAGCACCAGATCGCCCAGCACCACTTGGGCGCCCCGGTCGTGCAGCGCGTAGAAAGCGTCCTGGATGCGTTCGAGCACGAACTTCGGGTCGCCACCGCCACGGATGTAGAGGTTGCCGCGCAGGGCGCCGCCATCGATCGCACCGTCGGTGTAGAACCGGGTGCGCCAGGTGTGGTCGGGGCCCAGCAAGTCCAGCGCGGCGTAACTGGTCACGAGCTTCATCACCGAGGCCGGGTTCACCAGCACGCCCGAGCGGTGGCGCAGCCGCGCCTCGGCGGCGTCCAGCGGCGCCACCACCGCCGAGAAATCCGACAGTGGCACCTGCGCGCGCTGCAGCGCGGCCAGCACCGGCGCGGGCAGCGCCTCGCGCGAAGGACCCTGGGCGCAAGCGGGCAAGGACAGGGCTGCGAACAGGCACAGCGCGACAGGAAGCAGGCGACGACGGATCACAGATGGGATTATCGGCCGGGGATAATCCCCCGATGCCCCAATCGCCGCGTTTTCTCGCCATCGAGTCCAGCACCGACACGCTGTCGCTCGCGCTCGGCGAGGGCGGGGAGCGCGCGCCCGTGCAGCGCTACCACGGCCCGGGTGGCGCGCAAGCCTCGACCACGCTGCTGCCGCAGGTGCAAGCCCTGCTGGCCGCCGCCGGCTGGCAATTGCGCGATCTCGACGCCATCGCCTTCGGCCGCGGCCCTGGATCCTTCACCGGGCTGCGCACCGCCTGCGCCGTGGCCCAGGGCCTGGCCTATGGCACGCGCAGCCCGCGCCATCCGCAGGGACTGCCGGTGCTGCCGGTGGACACGCTGCTGGCGCTGGCCGAAGACGCACGCGCGGGGCTGGCCGCCGAGGGGCAACACCCGCCGCGCCACATTGCCGCGCTGCTGGACGCGCGCATGGACGAGGTTTATGTGGCCGTTCATGCCCTCACGCCCGACGGCCTGCGTGAACGCCAGGCGCCACGCCTGTGCGCCCCCGCCGACCTGGGTGGTTGGCTGGCGAGCCAGGGTCTGGGCAGCGGCGACACGCTGCTCGCCGGCAATCCTTTCGGCGTCTACCCGGCCCTGGCCGCGCTGCCGCACACGAGGCGGGAAGCCCGGCCCACGGCCGACGCGCTGCTGCGCCTCGCGCCCGGCCTGCTGGCCGCCGGTCATGCCGTGGCCGCGCGGGATGCATTGCCGCTCTACGTGCGCGACAAGGTGGCCCGCACCACCGCCGAGCGTGAGGCGGCGGCATGAGGGCCGGCGCGCGCCACCGGGGGGCCGGGTCATGAGCACCACCCTGCCCGACTGGGCCCGTGGCCTGTGGCCCGCGCCCACCGTGGCCGCTCCGGCGCCCGCGGGTGCCATCGACCGCGCCATCGCGTTCCAGCCCATGACCGAGGAAGACCTGGACGCGGTGCACGCGGTGGAGACCAGCGCCTACGGCCACCCTTGGACGCGCAAGCACTTCCGTGATTCGCTGCAGGCCGGCCATCCGGCGGTGATGCTGCTGGGCGAGGCGCTTCCCGGCGAACACCCGCAGCCCGCGCGCGCCGATGGCCGCTGGCTGATGGGCTACTTCGTGGCCATGCCCGGCGTGGATGAGGTGCACCTGCTCAACATCACGGTAGCGCCTGTGCACCAGCGCCAGGGCTGGGCGCGCTTCATGCTGGACGCGCTGGCCCTGTGGTCGCGTGGCCAGGGCGCGCAAGCGCTGTGGCTGGAGGTGAGGCACAGCAACGCACCCGCGCGGCGGCTCTACGAACGCTGCGGCTTCCAGGCCGTGGGCGTGCGCCGTGGCTACTACCCGCTTTCCACGCTGCAGCGCGAGGACGCGATCGTGATGAGCCTGCGGCTCGACACCGGAGCCGGCGCATGAGCGACGACTGGGTGCGGCAGCTTGACGCCCGCCAGCGCGCGATGCTGGCCGAGATGGGCGTGAAGGTATGGGCACCAAAGGCCCGGATCGCCCCCACCGAGGTGGCCACAACCCCGCCCCTCGAGCCCCCACCGCGCCCGGCGCCCTTCGCAGCACCCGAACCGCCATCGGTTCGCGCACCGACCAGCTCCCCGGCAGCACCAGCCGCACCTGCAGCGCCTGCACGCCCCGATCGCGCCCACATCGCCACACTCGACTGGCCTGCGCTGCGCGAGGCCGTGGCGGGCTGCCAGGCTTGTGGCTTGTGCGCTTCGCGCCGCAACACCGTCTTCGGCGTGGGGCACACCCAGGCCGACTGGATGATCGTGGGCGAAGCACCGGGTGAAAACGAAGACCGCCAGGGCGAGCCCTTCGTGGGGGCCGCTGGCCAGTTGCTCGACGCCATGCTGCGCGCCTGCGGCCGCGCGCGCCACAGCGAGGAGACCGGCCGCGGCGTCTACATCGCCAACGTGCTCAAGTGCCGGCCGCCGGCCAACCGCAACCCGGCACCCGAGGAGGTGCTGCAATGCGAGCCGTTCCTGGCCCGGCAGGTGGCGCTGGTGCAGCCCAAACTCATCATTGCCATGGGCCGCTTCGCGGTGCAGTCGCTGCTCAAGACCACCGAGCCCATCGGCCGCCTGCGCGGGCGGGTGCACCGCTATGAGGGCGTGCCCGTGATCGTGACCTACCACCCCGCCTACCTGTTGCGCACCCCGATCGACAAGGCCAAGGCCTGGGCCGACCTGTGCCTGGCGATGGACCAGTGAGCCCGCTCAGGGCTTGTCGGGCGACACCGGCAGCGCGGTCCGGTCCTTGGCCGGCCACAGCACCGAAGCGATGGCCAGCATGATCAAGGCCACGGCCGCCCAGTCCTGCCAGTGCAGCACCTCGCCGAGCCACCAGGCGCCGGTGAACACGCCCAGCACGGGAATCATCATCACGCTCAGGGTGGACGCGATCGGCGGGAGATCGCGCGCAAGGATCAGCCAGGCCACCTGCGCGAAGGCGAACACGCCCAGCGCGTTGTAGACAATGGCCGCCCAGACCGTGGGCGATGGCAACGTGCCCCAGGCCTGGCGCTCGAAAGCCCAGGCCAGAACGCTCATCCACAGCGTGGCCAGCACCGTCATCCAGAAACTCAACGTGAGCGTGGGGTAGGGCAGCGTGGTACGACGCATCATCTGGGTGCCCACGGCCCACATGGCGGCGGCCAGCAGCATCATGCCCACGCCTTGCGGCGCGCCGGAAAGGCGCACGAACTCGTGCCACAGCAGCAGGACCACACCCAGCGCCGCGGCGCCGACGCCGCCCCAGGCGCGAAGCGGCAAGCGCTGGTGAAACCAGATGGCGCCGACGATGGCCGAGAACACCGGCATGGTGTAACCCAGGATGGCGGCGCGGCCGCTGGAGAGCGACTGGATCGCGATCACCGCCAGCGTGTGCCAGAACAGCATGTTGAACACCGTGAGCCAGCCCAGCGCCGCCCAGTGCTCGCGCGCGATGCGAAACGGCACGCGCCGCCACACCAGCACCAGCGCCAGCACCGGCAGGCCGATCCACATGCTCAGCACCCGGAAGGTGAGCGGCTGGTAACCCATGATGCCCACCTTCATGATGGGCCAGTTGATGCCCCAGACCAGGGTGAGTGCGACAAGCAGCACCAGGTGCTGGCGGGTGATGGCGTGCATGGGCGCGCATCGTAGCGGCCCGCGGCGCGCGGCGGGCGCGGGCGCCGCAGACCCCCCACCTAGAATCGGGCCATGACCTTCACCGAACAATTGCTGGCCGCCACACGCGACCACAACAGCCTGCTGTGTGTGGGCCTCGACCCGGACCCGGCCCGATTTCCCGCCCACCTGAAAAACGACGCCACGCGCATCTACGACTTCTGCGCTGCCATCGTGGACGCCACCGCCGACCTGGCGTGTGCCTTCAAGCCGCAAATTGCGTACTTCGCCGCGCACCGCGCGGAGGACCAGCTCGAGCGCCTGATCGCGCACATTCAGCGCAACGCGCCCAAGGTGCCTGTCATCCTCGACGCCAAGCGCGGCGACATCGGCAGCACCGCCGAGCAATACGCCATCGAAGCCTTCGAACGCTACGGCGCCGACGCGGTGACGCTCTCGCCCTTCATGGGCTTCGATTCGGTGCAGCCCTACCTCAAGCACCACGGCAAGGGCGCCTTCCTGCTGTGCCGCACGTCCAACCCCGGCGGCGACGACCTGCAGGCGCAACGCCTGGCTTCGGTGGAGGGCCAGCCGCTCATGTACGAACACGTGGCCCGACTGGCGCAGGGGCCCTGGAACCTCAACGGCCAGCTCGGCCTCGTGGTGGGCGCTACCTACCCGACAGAGATCGAGCGGGTGCGCGCGCTCGCGCCCACCCTGCCCCTGCTGATCCCCGGTGTGGGCGCCCAGGGCGGCGACGCCACGGCCACTGTGCGCGCCGGCCTGCGCACGCACGGCGACGCGATCACCGGCCCGATTGTTGTCAACTCCTCCCGCGCCATCCTGTATGCGTCCGCGGGCGACGACTTCGCCGCCGCGGCGCGTGCCGCCGCCGAGCGCACCCGTGCGGAATTGCACGCAGCGCGCAGCCACTGAACGACCGGCGGCTTTTTGGATACCCCCCAGCGGTAAGCCGTCCGGCGACTGCGGCGGCGGCGCGACAAGCGTCTGTAACGGCTCGCAACCCGCCATCACGGGCACATCACGCCTGCCTAGACTCGCGCTCCATTCCACTGGAGGTTGGTCATGGCGAAGGAACGTGAAGCGTTACCGGACCAGGTTCTCACTAGCGAACAAGCCCACGGCAGCGACGGTCCCGAGGCCGACCATTGGCCGGCTGGCACCGCTGCGGCTGCGGCCGCGGCGGCTGCGGCGTTGGCCGCCTGCGGCGGTGGTGGTGGAGGTGGCGATGGAGGCAGCGCGGCAGACGAGCCCCCGTTCGTACCGGTGGTGGACTTTTCCACCGCCGGCTACAACAACCTGGCGCCGTCCAACGACACCGACGCCGCCCGCTTCCTGCAGCAGGCGCAGTTCTCTTCCACGCGCAACGAGATCGCCGCCATTCGTGGCGAGGGCTACCCGATGTGGCTGGCACGGCAGTTCCAGCAGCCCGTGCGCTCCAGTGGCTGGAACTGGCTCGAGGCACGTGGCTACGGCGCCAACAACAGCAATACCTACTACTTCAACACCTACCCGGCCGACTTCATGATCTGGTCCCAGCTGCTGAGCGGGCCCGACATGATGCGCAAGCGCTGTGCGCTCGCACTCTCCGAGATGTTCGTGAGCTCCATGAGCTCGGCCGAATTCACCTGGCGCAGCCACGCCTATGCCTCGTGGTGGGACATGCTGATGCGCAACGCCTTCGGCAACTTCCGCCAGTTGCTGGAGGATGTGACCCTGCACCCTGCGATGGGCTGGTTCCTCAACACCAAGGGCAACCAGAAAGAAGACCCCAGCCGCGGCCGCGTGCCCGACGAGAACTACGCGCGCGAGGTCATGCAGCTGTTCACCATCGGCCTGGTCCAGCTCAACATCGACGGCACCCCGCGCATGAGCGGCGGCCGCCCGCTCGACAGCTACACGCAAGACGACGTCACCAACCTGGCCCGCGTCTTCACCGGCTGGGACTTCGACACCTCCGACGGTGTTCGCATCACCCCGCCGGGCGCCGGCTACACCGTCGAATCGAGCGCGTTTGCGCGCAAGCCAATGAGCCTGCGCGAGAGCCGCCATTCCACGCTGGAGGCCCGCTTCCTGGGCGCCGTGGTGCCCGCGGGTACGCCCGGGCGTGAGGCGTTGCGCATCGCGATGGACACGCTGTTCAACCACCCCAACGTGGGGCCGTTCTTCGCGCGGCAGATGATCCAGCGCCTGGTGACCAGCAACCCGAGTCCGGCCTACGTGGAGCGCGTGGCGCGCAAGTTCAACGACAACGGCCGCGGCGTGCGCGGCGATCTGCAAGCGGTGTGGATCGCCATCCTGCTCGATGATGAAGCGCGGGGCAGCGCGGCGCTGGCCAGCACCCGCCAGGGCAAGCTGCGAGAGCCGATGCTGCGCTTCATCCAGTGGGCCCGCACCTTCTCCGTCACCTCGGCGGCGGGCAGCTGGAAGATCTTCGACCTCGCCAACGCCGGCACCCAGCTCGGGCAGAGCCCGTTGCGCGCGCCCTCGGTGTTCAACTTCTTCCGGCCGGGCTACGTGCCCCCAGGCACCGCCATGGCCGCCAACGACGCCACCGCGCCCGAGTTCCAGCTCGTCAACGAAACCAGCGTCGGCGGCTACCTGAACTTCATGCAGGGCGTCATCGAGCGCGGCATCAACTGCCCCAACCCGGCAGTGCCCGAGGCCGCATACAACAACTACGCCTACGACGTGCGGGCCAACTACGCCAACGAACTGGCGCTGGTGCTCAACGCCGGCGCACTGGTCGATCACCTCAACCTCGTGCTGGCGGCAGGACAGATATCGGTCACCACGCGCAACCTGATGGTCAATGCGCTGGAGTCCACCGCACTCAATGCCTCGAGCAGCGCCGATGCGCGCAACCGACGTGTCTGGGCCGCCATCCTGATGGTCATGGCCTGCCCCGAGTACCTGATCCAGAAATGACGAGGGGCACACCATGCACCTGATCGACCCCGCCAAACACACCCGCCGCGCCTTCCTGCGCCGCGCCGGCCAGCTCGCCTTCACCGGCGCCGCGCTGCCCACGGCCATGAACCTGGCCGCCATCGGCGAGGCCGCGGCGTTCAACGCCACCGACTACAAGGCGCTCGTCTGCGTGTTCCTGTTCGGTGGCAACGACTACGCCAACACCGTCATCAACTACGACGCCACGAGCCACGCCCAGTACACGGCCATTCGCCGCCCCACCACCGACACGGTCCCTGGGATCGCGATTCCGCGCGCCAGCCTGGCCGCCACGGCACTGACACCCAGCGTGGCGCTGCCCGACGGCAAGGAGTACGCCTTTCATCCCGCCATGACAGGCCTGGCCGGTCTGTTCAACGCCGGCGCCGCGGCGGTGCAACTCAACGTGGGGCCGCTGGTGGTGCCGCTCACGCGCCAGCAGTACAACAGCAACAACAACACGCTCTACCCCAAGCCGCCCAAGCTGTTCTCGCACAACGACCAGCAATCGGTGTGGATGACATCGGCCGCGGAAGGCACCGTCACCGGCTGGGGCGGCCACATCGGCGACCTCGCCCGCTCATCCAACACCAACAACGTGCTCACCTGCATCTCGGTGGCCGGCAACACGGTGTTCCTGTCGGGCGACCAGGCGCTGAGCTACCAGGTCAGCAGCAACGGCGCGGTGCGCATCAACAGCCTGAACAACAACGTGTACGGCTCGGCCGCGGTGCGTGCCGCGATGCTGCAACTGGCGCTGCAGACGCGCACCCACGACCTGGAGAACGAATACAACCTGGTCACCGCGCGCGCCTACGGCACCGAGGGCGCGCTCACCAACGCGCTCAACCAGTTCCCGGCCACCAACGCGCCGTTCAACGCCTTCCCAGCCACCGGGCTGGCCAACCAGCTGCGGCTGGTGGCGCGCCTGATCGCGGCGCGCAACGTGCTGGGTTCCAAGCGCCAGGTGTTCTTCGTGTCCATGGGCGGTTTCGACCTGCACGACAACCTTGTCGCCGGACAGAACAACCTCATGGGCCAGCTCAGTGGCGCGCTCACCGCGTTCTACGACGCCACGGTGCAACTGGGTGTGGCCAACCAGGTCACGGCCTTCACCGCGTCCGACTTCGGGCGCACGCTCACCTCCAACGGCGACGGCTCCGACCACGGCTGGGGTTCGCACCACATCATGGTGGGTGGCGCGGTGCGCGGCGGGCGCTTCTATGGCAAGGCACCCCCGGTCAGCGTGACCAACAGCACCACCGACGCCTTCGACCAGTGGCATGTGGGCCAGGGCCGGCTGCTGCCCAGCACCGCCGTCGACCAGTACGCCGCCACGCTGGCGCGCTGGTTCGGCGTCGAGAACGGCGAGCTGGGCCAGATCCTGCCCTACATCGGCAACTTCGGTGGCACCGACTACCCGGTGGATCTGGGTTTCATGGCCTGAGGCCATCGCCGCGCACGCGACACGGCCAATCGAGCGGGCGCACTAGCATGCGCCCATGATCGACCTCTACACCGCCGCCACGCCCAACGGACACAAGGTCTCGATCGCGCTCGAAGAGCTGGGCCTGCCGTACTCGCTGCACGTGCTCGACCTCACCAAGGGCGAGCAGAAGCGGCCCGCCTTCCTGGCGATCAACCCCAACGGCCGCATTCCCGCCATTGTCGACCGCGAGGCGGATGACTTCGCGGTGTTCGAATCGGGCGCCTGCCTGATCTACCTGGCCGAGAAGACCGGCCGCCTGATGCCGGCCGATGCCAAGGGCCGCTCGCGCGTGCTGCAGTGGCTGATGTTCCAGATGGGTGGCGTCGGCCCCATGATGGGCCAGGCCAACGTGTTCTTCCGCTACTTTCCCGAGAAGATCCCGGCCGTGATCGACCGCTACCAGGGCGAGACCAAGCGCCTGCTGCGCGTGCTCGACGGCCAACTGAAGGACCACGAGTACCTCGCGGGCGACTACTCCATCGCCGACATCGCCAACTGGGCCTGGGTCCGAACGCACCGCTGGTCGGGCGTGGATATTGATGACCTGCCGCACCTCAAGCGCTGGCGCGACGCCATCCGCGCGCGGCCCGCGGTGCAACGCGGCATCGAGGCACCGCCGTCGAAGATCGACCTCACGCGCGACGGCGACGAGGCCGCGCAGCGTTTCGCGCTGGACGCGCGCAAGCTGATGGAGACCGGCCAGAGCCTGAAAGGCGACAACGCATGAAGCTCTATGTGTCCGAACGCGCGCCCAACCCGCGCCGCGTGCAGATGTTCATCGCCGAAAAGGGCATCACCGGCATCGAGGAGGTGCTGGTGGACATCAACGCGCACGAACACCGGCAACACCCAGTGCTCTCGCGCGGCCCGATGGCGCGCATTCCGGTGCTCGAGCTCGACGACGGGCGCATCCTGAGCGAGTCGCGCGCGATCTGCACCTGGCTTGAAGGGCAGCACCCCGAACCGAACCTGATGGGGCGCGACGCCGACGAACGCGCCTTCATCGAGATGAGCGACCGCCAGGTCGAGTGGTACCTGACGCTGCCGCTGGCGCAAGCAATCCGCCACCAGCACCCGGGCCTGGCGGTGCTGGAGCAACCCCAGTTCCCCGACTTCGGGGCCTCGCAGCAAGTCAAGGCCATGGAATCGCTGCGCTGGCTGGAGTCACAACTGCAGCGTCAGCCCTGGGTGGCGGGCGAGCGCTTCACCATCGCCGACATCACGGCGTTCTGCACCATCGAGTTCGCGCGGCTGCTCAAGCTCAAGCCTGCCGAGGCCGGCTTGGTGGCCACGCAAGCGTGGCGCGACCGCGTGGCCGCGCGCGCCACCAGCCGCTGAGCAACGGCCGGGTGAGGGCCCGGCTCAGCGCCAGGGCGTGGGGGCGCGAACCAGCGCCGTCTCCATCGCCGGCAAGGCCAGCAAACCGGCATCGAGTTGCGCCTGCAACCCGTGCTGCCACTGCGCCACCAACGCGGGCGCGACCGCGGCAGGCACTTGCGCGAGCAAGGCCTGCGCGGTGCTCAGGTCGTTGAGTTCACCGAGCAACGTCTGGGCCTCGGCCAGCGTGGCGGTGCTGCGGGCCACGCGCCTGGCCGGCAGCAGGCTGGCAAGGAACTCCTGCGTGTAGCGCAACTTCTTGAGCACAAGCCGCAGTTCGTGACGGCCGTCCGGGCCCAGGCGGCGCGCCTCGCGGGCTTGTTCGCGCAAGCGCGCGTGGCCCTCGCGCAATTGCGCCTGCGCCCAGGCCGTCAGATCGGCCACCCCACGCTGGGCGGGCAACGCCAACAGCGAACGCGTGAAGGCGAGCAAGGCGAGCGCGTGCGAGGGCGCCGCCAGCAGCGCCACGGCGTGCCGGTTGGCCTGCAGGCGCTGCGCCTGCACCCAGTCGCGCAGCGCGCGCGCCTCGGGCCGGGCGTCATGGGCCGGCAGCAGCGCCGGCAGGGTTTCGGTGGCAAACACGTCCCAATTGCGGGCGGCGCCGAGGCCGCTGGCCAGCGCCTTCCACTCGGTTGACCAGTGCGCCACCCAAGGCGCGGGCAGCTGCGCACGGAACAGCCGCAGACCGGTGCGCAGGCGGCGCAAGGCCACGCGCGCCTGGTGAACGAATTCCGGGTCCGGCAGATGCCGCGCATCGAGCGGTGCGCGCAGCAGCCCCTCGGCGTTGGCCTGCAGGTGCGCCAGCGCGGCCAGACAGGCCGCCTGGCAGGCCTCGCGCACGTCCATGCCGGGCGCGAGCTCGACGGCCGCGGCCTTGAGCGGTACCACCCGCTCACCGCGGAACAGCGCATAGCCGCGCTCGGCCTTGCTGCGCTGGGCCGGCCACATTCGCAGCGCGCGCGCGGTGTGCCCTTCGGGGCCGAGCACCAACGTGTGCGCCAGGTCGAGCAGCGCGTCCAGCGGGCCGTCGAGCAGTTCGAGTTCGACCTCCAGGATGCGCTCGCGGCGCGCACGAGACCCCGCATCCGAGCGCAGCTCGCCTTCGTCCAGCGCCAGCTCGATGCGCGCACCGCGGTGCGCCAGCAGCCGGGTGCGGCGTGTGAAGTCGGTGTGGAACACCGGCACCAGCATGGGTGCCCAGGCGTCGAGCCGCTGAGCCAGCGCGGTGTCGTCGACAAAGGGCGCAAAGCGCAACGCACCATGCGGGCGCGGCACCTCCCACTCACCGCGCCGCGACAGGCCGCCGACCGAGGTGCCGGCGGTCTTCACCGTGAGCAGCACATGGGCGCCCACCCGGCGCTCGCGCACGGCCATGCGCGCGCCGCGCAGATCCAGAGCGGGCGTATCGAAATAGGTGTTGAGCAAACGCTCGTGCGAGGCCTCACGGCCCGACAGCAGCGGATGGGCCAGCAGGCGCGGCAGGTCCTGCGGATGCAGACCCAGCTTGATCTCGGTTTCCACGGCCATGCGCAGCATTCGAGGAAGGATTCGACGACGTCGACCATACCGTACATCTGGTAACGGAGGGACGCTCGCCGTCACGAACAATAACGGGGCTTGCTTTGGCGAGCGCCAACTGGCAAAGGAAGCACGAGATGAACAAGACATTGCAGACATGGAAAGCCCTGCTGCTGGCCGTCCTGCTCGGCCTGCTGTCCGCCTGCGGCGGGGGCGGGAGCGGGGGCGGCAGCGCCGGCGAAGGCACGCTGCGGGTGGCGCTGACCGACAACCCGGCCTGCGGCTATGACGAGGTGGTGGTCACGGTGCGCGAGGTTCGGGTGCACCCGAACGACGCTGCGGACAACGACCCGGGCTGGCAATCGATCCCGGTCGATCCACCGCTCACCATCGACCTGCTCGACTACACCAACGGCGCGCTGCTGGACCTGGGCCAGACGCGTTTGCCTGCGGGCACCTACACGAAGCTGCGTCTGGTGCTGTCGCCCAACACGGGTGCACTGGCGGACCGCAACTGGATCGTGCTGTCCTCCGCCCCGGGCGCCAGGGTGGCCCTGAAGACCCCGAGCGGCCAGCAGTCCGGCCTGAAGATCAACACCAACCTCAGCGTGCAGGCCGGCGGCCTGACCGACACCGTGATCGACTTCGACGCCTGCAAGTCGGTGGTGGTGGCGGGCAGCTCGGGTCAATACCTGCTCAAGCCGGTGCTGCGCACGCTGCCGCGGGTGGAGACGGGTGTGGTGGGCGAGGTCTCGCTCGCGGCGGCCAACGCGGGCGCCACCGTCTCGCTGCAACAGAACGGCGAGGTGCGCCGCGCCACGGTGGCCGATGCCAACGGCAACTTCAGGCTGCAACCGGTGGAGCCGGGCAACTACACCCTGGTGGTGGTGACACCGCAGCGGGCCACCGCCGTGGTGCGCAACGTCCAGGTGTTCAGCGGCCAGCTGATGCGCGCCGCGCCCGCGGGCGAGCGCATCGATCCGCCGGCCTCCACCACCGCCCGCTTCACGGGCCAGGTGACCATCACGCCCGCCCCCGCCGAGATCGAGGCATCGGTCGCGGTGCGGCAGACGCTCACGGCGGGCGAGACGGTCACGCTGGTGGACCGCCCGGTGGACGCCGACACCGGTGTGTACGGGTACAACGGCATCGCCGTCGAAGCGCCGCGCGTCGCCCAGCACGCGGCCGGTGCCAGCCTGAGCTTCGCGGCCGACAATGCGGCAGCCGGCCAGTTCAGCGTGCGCGCCACCGCAGGCGGCGTGAGCAGGTCCGCCGGTCCGCTGCCGGTCGCGGCGGGTGCCACACTCGACCAAGATTTCGCCTTCCCGTGAGCCACGGAGACGCCCCATGAAACAACCCATGATCACTTGCAAGACCTTCGTTCTCGGCGCCGCGCTGGCGCTGGCCACCAGCCTGCCCGCGTTGGCCGAAAAACCCGCCCACGCCGGCGGCGGCAAACACGAGAAGCATGAACACAAGGCCGACAAAGGTGGCAAGCACAAAGACAAGGGCGGGTACGACGAACCGCGGCGGGTCACCTCCTCCGGTGGCGACCGCACCAGCATCTCGGTCAACCTGCAGATCGGTGGCTACTTCAGCGATTCGCAGCGCCGCGCGGTGGTGGACTATTACGCGCCACAGTTCCGCGCCGGCAACTGCCCGCCCGGCCTGGCCAAGAAGAACAACGGCTGCATGCCACCCGGCCAGGCGAAGAAGTGGCGCAAGGGCTACCCGCTGCCGGGCGACGTGGTCTATTACCCTGTGCCCGACAGCGTCTCGATCCGCTTGGGCCTGCCGCCCGAAGGCCACAAATTCGTGCGCGTGGCCACCGACATCCTGCTGATTGCGGTGGGCACGGGCATGGTGATCGACGCCATCGACGACCTGGGTCGTCTGTGAGCCGCCGCTGAGGATGCGCCAACGCACCATCACCGGGGTGCTGATGTTCGCCGCCTGCGCCGTGCAGGCGCAGGAGCAACGGCCTGACGACGTCCAGCTTGAGGCCAGCCGCGACTACCTGATCGGCCTGTCGGCCAGCTCCGGGCGCGATCCGTTCGGCGACTCCGAACAAAGGGTGCGGGCTGGGGCCATCTGGGCCTTCCAGCTCGGGCGCTTCCGTTTCGCCACGTCCGGCGCCAGCGCGCTGCTGTACCAGGGCCGCGAGACGGTGGACAGTGGCGTAAGCACCGTGCTCGCGCGCGGCGACCGGCTCTCGCTCAACACCTCGTTGTCCATCGACGAAGGCCGCGACTGGGCCGACGAAGACGACCCGCGCTTTGACGGCCTGCCCAAGATCCGGCCCACGATTCGCGGCCGTCTCACCGCGGGCTACAAGCTGAGCGAACGCTGGAGCGGCTCGCTGCGCGCCTCACAGGACTTGCTGGGCCGCGACGGCGGCCTGCGGCTCGATGCTGGCCTGGTTTACCGATACCCGGTGAGTTCGCAGACCCACTGGGACCTGTCATTCGGCGCCGGCTGGGGCAACCGCACCTACCGCCAGACGCACTACGGCATCACGCCAGCAGGCGCGGCCAACAGCGGGCTGCCGGCCTACGCACTGGGCGCGGGTTTCGACACCGTTTCGGTGGGCTGGCGCATCACCTCGGCACTGAGCGCGCGCTGGGTGGCCTATGCGGGCGTGGGCGCCAGCCAGCTGCAAGGCGCCGTGCGGCGCAGCCCGCTCGCCACGACCCCCACCACCTACGGCGCCACGGTGGGCATCGCCTACCGCAACCGGCGCTGAGTCACAGCAACCGCGCCAGATAGCGCCCGGTGTGGCTCGCGGGGTTCGCGGCCACCTGCTCGGGCGTGCCCTGGGCCACCACGGTGCCGCCGCCGGCACCGCCCTCGGGGCCCATGTCGATCACCCAGTCGGCCGTCTTGATGACGTCCAGGTTGTGCTCGATGACGACGATGGTGTTGCCCGCGTCGCGCAGCTGGTGCAGCACCTTGAGCAGCAGCTCGATGTCGGCAAAGTGCAGGCCGGTGGTGGGTTCGTCGAGGATGTAGAGCGTGCGGCCGGTGTCGCGCTTGCTGAGTTCCTGCGCGAGCTTGACGCGCTGTGCCTCGCCACCCGAGAGCGTGGTGGCGCTTTGGCCGAGCGTGATGTAACTCAGGCCGACGTCGAGCAGGGTCTGCAGCTTGCGCCTGAGCGTAGGCACGGCGCTGAAGAAATCGTGTGCCTGCTCCACCGTCATGTCCAGGATCTGCGCGATGTTGCGGCCCTTGTAGAGCACCTCGAGCGTCTCGCGGTTGTAGCGCTGGCCGTGGCAGACCTCGCAAGGCACGTACACATCGGGCAGGAAGTGCATCTCGACCTTGACCACGCCGTCGCCCTGGCAGGCCTCGCAGCGGCCGCCCGCCACGTTGAACGAGAAACGGCCCGGGCCGTAGCCGCGTTCGCGTGCGGTGGGCACCTCGACCATGAGCTCGCGGATGCCGGTGAACAGGCCGGTGTAGGTGGCCGGGTTGCTGCGCGGCGTGCGCCCGATGGGCGACTGGTCGACGTTGATGACCTTGTCGAAGCCGTCGATGCCCTCGATGGCTTCGTGCGGCGCGGGCTCGTCGTGCGAGCGGTACAGGGTGCGCGCCACAGCGGCATAGAGCGTGTCGTTCACCAGGGTGGACTTGCCCGAACCCGAGACGCCGGTGACGCAGGTGAACAGGCCCACCGGTACGTCCACCGTGACCTGCTTGAGGTTGTTGCCGCGCGCGCCGACGACTCGCAGCGCCGCGCTCGGTGCATTGGCGGCGGATGCACTGCCCGCACCGCGCGTGCTGCCCGGAAAACGCGGCTTGGCGGGGGCCGCCTGCGCATCGGGCGTGGTGGGCGGCTGCCACGGCGTGCGTTGTTCGGGCACCGCGATACGCCGCGCACCGCTGAGGTACTGCCCTGTCAGCGAGCCGGCACTGGCCAGCACGTCGGCGTAGCTGCCTTGCGCCATCACGCGTCCGCCGTGCACCCCCGCGCCCGGGCCCATGTCGACGATGTGATCGGCCGCGCGAATCATGTCCTCGTCGTGCTCGACCACGATCACCGTGTTGCCGAGATCGCGCAAGTGCTGCAGCGTGGCGATCAGCCGGTCATTGTCGCGCTGGTGCAGGCCGATGCTGGGCTCATCGAGCACGTACATCACGCCGGTGAGGCCGCTGCCGATCTGGCTCGCGAGACGGATGCGCTGGGCCTCGCCGCCCGAGAGCGTGTCGGCACTGCGCTCCAGGCTCAGGTAGTTCAGGCCCACGTCGTTGAGAAACTTCAGGCGCTGGCGGATCTCCTGGATCACGCGCGCGGCGATCTCGCCCTTGGCACCGGGCATCACCAGCTCGGCGAACCAGGCGTGCGCCTCGCCCAGCGTCACGTGGCCGATCTGGTGGATGGCGCGGCGTTGTTCGCCTTCGCCCACGAACACGTGGCGTGCCTCGCGGCGCAGCCTTGCGCCGCCGCAATCGGGGCAAGGCTGCGTGGCGCGATAGCGCGCGAGTTCCTCGCGCACGGTGATGCTGTCGGTCTCGCGCCAGCGGCGCTCGAAGTTGTGTACCACCCCTTCGAACGGGTGCTTCTTGCTCACCCGCTTGTTGGCGCGCTCGCCGCCATCGAGTGCATAGCTGAACTTGATGGCTTCGTCGCCCGAGCCGAAGAGCACCACCTGGCGCGCCGCCTCGGGCAGGTCTTCCCAGGGTGTGTCGGGGCTGAAGCCGCAGTGCGTGGCCAGGCTTTCGATGAGCGAGAAGTAGTGGCCGTTGCGCCGGTCCCAGCCCTTGATGGCGCCGCTGGCCAGGCTGAGCGAGGGGAAGGCGACGATGCGCGCCGGGTCGAAGAACTCGGTGTGGCCCAGGCCGTCGCAGGTGGTGCAGGCACCGATGGGGGAATTGAAGGAGAACAGGCGCGGCTCGAGTTCGCCCACCGTGTAGGCGCACAGCGGGCAGGCGAATCGCGCCGAGAAGGCGTGCTCGGCGCCGTTGTCGGTGTCGAGCGCGATGGCGCGGCCGTCGGCCAGGCGCAGCGCGGCTTCGTAGCTCTCGGCCAGGCGCTGGCGCTGCGGGTGGGCGGCATCGTCATCGCCTGCCGCGCGCACCTTGACGCGGTCGATCACGACGTCGATGTCGTGCTTGTCGTGCTTGCGCAGCGTGGGCAGGGCATCGGCTTCCACCACCTGGCCATCCACCCGGAATCGCACGTAACCCTGGGCCTGCATGTCGGCAAACAGGTCGGCGAACTCACCCTTCTTCGCCCGCGCCACCGGCGCCAGGATCATGAGCTTGGTGCCCTCGGGCAGCGCCAGCGTGGCATCCACCATCTGTGCCACGCTTTGCGCGGCCAGGGGCAGATCGTGGTCGGGGCAATGCGGCGTGCCGGCGCGCGCGTAAAGCAGGCGCAGGTAGTCGTGGATTTCGGTCACGGTGCCCACGGTGGAGCGTGGGTTGTGGCTGGTGGCCTTCTGCTCGATGGCGATGGCGGGCGCGAGGCCCTCGATCAGGTCCACATCGGGCTTGTCCATCAGCTGCAGGAACTGACGCGCGTAGGCCGAGAGGCTTTCGACGTAGCGGCGCTGGCCTTCGGCGTAGAGCGTGTCGAAGGCGAGGCTGGACTTGCCCGAGCCCGACAGGCCGGTGATGACCACCAGCTTGTGCTTGGGCAGGTCGAGGTCGATGTTCTTGAGGTTGTGCGTGCGTGCGCCGCGCACCGCGAGCACGGCGCTGCGCTGGCGCAGGGCGTCACCCAGGTAGCGCGCGTCGGGTTCCTGTGCGCGCAGCACGTCGGCGGGCAAATCCGCACTCAGGTTGTTCCGCAGATTCTGGTTCAAGGCTGTGGGCACGTCGAAGGCAACCCGCCATGATAAGCCTCGGGCCCCGGCGCGCCGCGGCTTCCCGGGCCGGTCGACGCCTTGGCCGACAATACGCCGCTGCTTCCCCGAACACGCCCCCGCCCTCCCTTGCGCACAGCCTCCCCCGACCACCCCACAACCCTGGCCGACACGCCGCAGCGCATGACGCCCGTCGAGCGACGCACCAGCCTGGCGCTGGCGGCCGTTTACGCCCTGCGGATGCTCGGCCTGTTCATCGTGCTGCCGGTGTTCGCGCTGCAGGCGCGCCACTACCCGGGTGGCGATGACCCGGCTCTGGTGGGCCTGGCCATGGGAGCGTACGGACTCACGCAGGCGCTGCTGCAGGTGCCACTGGGCATGGCCTCCGACCGGCTCGGCCGCAAGCCGGTGATCCTGGCGGGCCTGGCGCTGTTCGTGCTCGGCAGCGTGGTGGCCGCCTGGGCGCCCAGCATGGCGTGGCTGGCGGCGGGCCGCGCGCTGCAAGGAGCGGGCGCGATCTCGGCCGCCGTCACCGCTTTGCTGGCTGACCTCACCCGCGACGGCGTTCGCACCAAGGCCATGGCCCTGGTGGGCATCAGCATCGCGCTCATGTTTGCGCTCTCGCTGGTGGCAGCGCCGGTGCTGGTGGCCCACATCGGCCTGTCGGGGCTGTTCTTGGTCACCGCGGTGCTCGCGCTGGCGGCCATGGCCGTGGTGGCCTGGGTGGTGCCGCCCGAGCCGGCCAGCCACGCCGATGCGCCAAGTGCACGCCTGAGCGAGGTGTTGCGCGACGCCGAACTGGTGCGCGTGGACGTGGGCGTGTTCGTTCTGCACGCGGCGCAGATCATGACCTGGCTGTCGGTACCCACCCTGCTGCTGCACGCCGGGCTGGACACCGCACGCCACTGGCAGGTCTACCTGCCGGCGGTGGGCGCCTCTTTGCTCGTCGTGGGCGGCTTGCTGTTCCGGCTCGAACGCCGCGGCCACTTCCGCGCGGTGTACCTTGGCACCATCGCGCTCATCGGCCTGGTGCAGCTGGGGTTTCTCACGCAATTGCAGGCACCCGGCCTGGCCGCGCTGGGCGCGTTGTTGTGCCTGTATTTCGTGGGCTTCAACACGCAGGAGGCCAGCCAGCCCAGCCTGGCCTCGCGGCTGGCCGCGCCGCACCAGCGCGGTACCGCACTGGGCGTCTACAACACGCTGATGTCGCTCGGCATCTTTGCGGGCGGTGCGCTTGGCGGCGTGGTGGCACGTGCCTGGGGCGCCACGGGCATCTTCGTCTTCAGCGCTGCATTGATGTTCGTGTGGCTGTTGGTGGCGTGGCCGATGAAACCCGTGACGACCACCTCAGCGCGGACCTGAACCCTCCACCGTTGGTTCGCGCAGCGAGCGCATCATGAGCTGTGCCATGGTGCTGTAAAGCGGACGGCTGATCATGCGCGAGACCAGACTGGCCAGCAGCGCGCAGGCGATGAGGCTCAGCACCATGCCGTGGCCGTCGGTCATTTCCATCACAATGATCATGGCCGTGATGGGCGCCTGCGTGACGGCCGCAAGCAGGCCGCACATGCCCAGCGCGATGAGCGCGGTGGCATGCGGCGCATCGAGCAGCCAGGCGATGTCGGCGGCCACGCCCGCGCCCAGCGACAGGCTGGGACCGAAGATGCCCCCGGGCACGCCGGCCCATGCCGATAACCACGACGCCATGAACTTGAGGAACGTAAACACCAGCGGCTGATGTGCACCGACGTCGCCGGCGGCAAGCAACTCGCGCGTGTGCTCGTGCCCGACGCCCACCGCGCTGCCGCCGCTGATCACCGCGATCACGCCGACCGCAAAGCCGCAAAGGGCGGCAAACGCCACCGGCCGCTTGCGCCGGTAGGCACAGAAGCGATCGGGCAGGCCAGTGAACGACGCCAGCATCAGCCGAGAGAGCAACCCCCCGACCAGGCCGCAGGTGATCGCCACCAGCAGACCGGGCAACAGGAGCGCCCACCACGACACGCCGTCGATGCGCACGCGCCCGAAGGTCGACAGATTGCCGAAGGCCGAAACGGCTACCAGACCCGCGATCACGATGCCGGCCAACATGAGGCCGCTGCTGCGCTCGGTGATGCGACGCGAGAGCTCCTCGATCGCGAACACGATGCCCCCAAGCGGCGTGTTGAACGCCGCGGCAATGCCGGCCGCGCCGCCCGCGACGAGCAGTTCCCGGTCGCTGATGCCCGAACCCGGCGACAACCAGCGGCGCGCATGCAGCATCACGCCCGCGGCCACCTGCACCGAAGGGCCCTGGCGCCCCACCGAAAGGCCCGCGAGCAAGGCCCCCGACACGGCGAGGATCTTGGCCACCGAGACCTTGAGCGAGACAAAGCGCGCGCGCTGCGGGATGGGCGTGGCAGGGTCCAGTGCGACCAGCACCTGTGGCACGCCCGACCCACCCGCCCCCGGCGCCCAGCGCCGGATGCACCACACCACGAGGGCGGTGATGGCCGGTGTCCAGACCAGCGGCACCCACCAGGCCATGGCACGCAGGCCCCCATAGACATCGGTGGCGGCGTCGGCGAGCACGGTGAGCGCCACCACCGCCAGCCCGGCGAGCACCGCGTACACCAGCACCACCACGCGGTCCAGCCATTGGCGGCCATCTCCGAATTCGTCGCGCAGGCTCTGCAGGAAATCGGGCTCGCCTTTCATGGTTGGTCAGTGTAAGACCCCGTTCCCGCGGCTTCGGGCAACCGGCCGGCTTGCGGCACAATGGCCGACCGGTTTTCCCCGCGCCCGCGCGCGACTGCTTCCTCAGGACACCCCCATGGCATCCGTCAACAAAGTCATCCTCGTCGGCAACTGCGGCCGCGACCCCGAGATCCGCTACCTGCCCTCGGGGCAGGCCGTAGCCAACGTGAGCGTGGCCACCTCCAGCCGCCGCAAGGACAAGAACAGCGGCGAGATGATTGAGGAGACGCAGTGGCACCGAGTCACGTTCTTTGACCGGCTCGCGGAGATCGCGGGTGAGTACGTCAAAAAGGGCCAGCCAATCTACGTGGAAGGCCGCCTGACGTATCGCAAGTACACCGACAAGGACGGCATCGAGAAGAGCTCGACCGACATCATCGCCACCGAAATGCAGTTGCTGGGACGCCGTGAGGGCATGGGCGGTGGCGACGAGGCCGGCGGCTCGGGCGGTGGTTATGCCCCCCGCGCCAGCGCGCCGCGCGCAGCGGCGGCGCCGGCTTCGCGGCCGGCATCCGCCCCCGCGCCAGCCCGGCAGTCCAGCGGCTTCGACGACATGGACGACGACATCCCTTTCTGATTCCGGCCGAAGCGCGTAATCTGGCCCATCGCCGCTGTCGGCGATGGGCTTTTTTGTTGCATCCATGCCGTGGGGCGAATCCTCAAAAAAGTCATACCAAGGTACTATCAGGGTGCATCGGACCGTCACCATTCGGTGAGTTCGACTGTCATGTTCCATCCCTGTATCTGCCGATGAGGTGATCATGATTCGAGTGATCGTTGCCGAGGATCACGCGCTGGTTCGACAAGGCATTGCCTTGCTGTTGCAATCCGTGGGGGGCTACCAGCTGGTGGCCGAGACCGCCAAAGGCAGCGATGTCGAGTTGCTGGTGCAATTCCACAAGCCCGATCTGCTGTTGCTGGACCTTGCCCTGAGCGACAGCTCGGGTATCGAGGTCGCACGCAAGGTGAGACGCGTTGCCCCATCGGTTCGCATCCTTGTGGTCACGGGCAACGTCTATCCGGGGTCCGTGGCCAACGCCTTCAGTGCTGGCGCCAACGGCTTCGTGCTCAAGCACGAGCAAGGTTCGGAGCTGCTCGACGCGATGCAAACCGTGATGGCCGGCCGGCAATACGTCAGTGCGCAGGTGGCCAAGGGCCTGGACAACTCGGCCAGCAAGCGCCCGAATGCGGTGGGCCTGCCGCAGACACTCACCAAACGCGAGCAGCAGATCGTGCGCCTGATCGCGCGTGGCAGCACCAACCAGGAAATCGCGGACGACCTGCACATCAGCGTGCTCACAGCACGCAAGCACCGGCAGAACGTGATGCTGAAGCTGGGGCTGCACAACGGGGCCGAAATCGCCGCCTATGCAATGCAATCGGGGTTGATGGAGGCCCCCGACATCGACTCCAACCTCTGACGATTGGCCATTGCTGTCAATGAGCTGTCAAGGCGCTGTCAGCAGGCTTTCACCCCCAGGAATCGAAATAATGCTCGCGCATTATTGGTCCCGCAGCGCCTCGCCGGAATACTCACCTCCACGCTGAACGAACGTTCAAGCATCCCACAACATCCAGTTGGCTCGAGAGGTGAATTCATGAGACAAGCAAGCGCCGCCAGCATGATGGAACGCCTCGGTATCCGGGGGACTTCCGCCATGAACGATGACGACCAGATCCACTCGGACATCATGCCGACCACGATCTCCGCGGACTACGAGACGCTCATCACGGGGTGTTTCGCGTTGCTCGGCCTGACCACTGATCAGGTTCGCGTGAGTGTGCGGCCTGTGGGCATGAACCCCGCCGGGCTGGAGGTCTATGCCGCCTTCATCAAGGTACAACGCTGGGAGCCACGGGTGGTCGCGCTCCTCTCGCGCATGCCCCATATCGAAAAGAAGATCGAGAAGTGCATCCGGCAAGGCAACATGCTTCGCTACAGCGCCTTCGCGGGCCTCTGGTTCCGCACCCCCTCCAAGCTGGATGAGGTGGGCGCGGTGCACTGACATTGCGTCAACCGTCGGCGTCAAACGCCGACTCCGCCCGACAACGCGCCGCCAGGCGCGTTTTTCATGGCCCGCTGATCCGTCCGCACAAGGCTGCGGGCGCATCGACCAGCAGGTGGAGCACGAAGCAGGCACTGGCACGTTCACCCTCGGCCACCAGCAAGGACTGGCGGCTGAGGAACTCCTCGAACAAGGCAATGGCCAGCATTCCCATGGCCGCGCTGGCTCCACGCAAGTCCAGCTCGGCCCGACGGCGCCGCTCGCGCGCAGCGAGCGCTGGTGCCACCCGGGCCTGACAGCGCCGCTGCGCACCCATGTAAACGTCCAACGCGGCCTCGAAGCGCGCGTTGGGTACGCCATCCAGCACACGCACGAAGCGCGACATCAGCATCTGCTGCTCGATCGTCGTGAGGGCCGCCGGAAAACCCTGTAAGTGATCGAGTTGTGTGGGCAACAGGTGGGTCAGACGCGTGAACGTCTGTCCGAGGCGCCTCCACTGGCCCAGCACATCGTTGACGCACGATTGCATGAGCCCCTCCACCGATCGCATCGAGTCGGTATCGCAGGGTGACGTCCCCAGTGCCTGCTCGCGCCCATGGGCAACATGGGACAAACGTTCAATGCGCTGGTGCGCGTTGAGGGCGATGAACAACTGACGGCGGATCGACAGCAGGCCACCACAGACCTCTGCGACCTCCACCAACCGATCGATCGCGACCGGCGGATCGGCTTTGGCCATCAACATGGCCACATGATGAAGAACCTGGCGCACCTGAAGCCCGGCGGACGGGCCAGCGCCCTTGGCAATGGCAGTGGTGGGAAGTGGGCGGGCGGGGCTGCCGGCGGGTTTGATGTGACCGTTGGTGAGCGATGGGGATTGCATCGAGCGTTCCGTGGCAGGATGACCCGCAAGTCTTGGCTTTGGACGCCGACGATTGAATAATGCACAAGCGTTATTTTTTGGTAACGAACGTGGCAAGTCCCGCGCGCGCGGCATCGGAGGGGTGTGATGTCGCTTCATGAGTCCTGTCGAACAGTCTGGACACGTCTGCCGGGTATGGCCGCGCTCTTGTCTCGCACCGGTGTGGCGCTGGCCTGCACACCGGGATGGACGGCGCATTGGGCGTCGACCAGCCATGCCAGCGACTGGCGCAACGCGCTCGACACCGACAGCCGCTGTCGGTTGCTCGACGCGCTGGCACAGGAACGGGATTTCGATGTGCCGATCGAGATGCCAGGCGCCCAGCAAAGACACGGGCACTGGCGCTGCACCGGTTGGTGGAGCCGCTCCGAACAGGCCCATGGCTGCCAGTTCGTGGAGGTGACGCGGGCTGAACAGGAGCGCCGGGCAGCCAGCGCCGTGTGTGAGCGCATCCACCTGCTGTTCGACCAGCTGCCCATGCAGGTGGCGTATTTCGGCCCCCCACCGGTATCCATCTGCCTGTTTGCCAACGACAGCTTTGCGCGGTACCAGGGTCGCGAGCAACGCGCGATCATCGGCCTGCCGTTGCGCGAGATCCTCAGTGCCAACGATCGAAAACGCGTCCGGCAGCTGCAGCCAGCCTATTGGGCAGGCGGGGGTCGTCTGCAGTACCACCACAGCATGCAAGACCCGCAGGGCGACATACGGCACTACCTCGAGTCCTGGATCGCCGACCACGATGAGCAGGGCCGCGAGTGCGGCACGTTCGTGCTGTTGGCCGATGTGACAGAGCAGTATCGCGCCGAAGCGTTGTTGCGAGCCTCCGAGGAGCGCCTGGCGCGCTTCATGGAAGCCAGCGCCGAGGGGGTGATCTTTCATCGGGATGGCGTGATCACCGACGCCAACCCGGCCGCTTGTCGGCTGTTGTCCCTCACGCACCAGGAGCTCGTTGGTCGATCGGTGTTGTCCCTGCCGCCCGAGGCGCGCCAGGCGCGTTCGGCGTTGAGCATCGACAGCGGTGCGGACGCGGCGATCGAGACGGAAATGCAGGACGGTCGTGGGCAGTTCATCCCGGTGGAACTGGTGGGGCGCTCGCTGCTGCGCCGCGACCAGCGCCAGCGCATGACCGTCATCCGCGACACGCGAGACCGGCGTGCGGCGCAGGCGCGCATCCACGCGCTGATCGAGGACCTGCGCTCGCAGAAAGACCGCGCCGAAGCCGCCGACCGCGCCAAGTCGGTCTTCCTGGCCGCTGCCAGCCACGACCTGCGCCAGCCCATCCACGCCATGGGCCTGTTCCTCACCGCGCTGCGCACCATGGCCCACGCCCCCAGCGCCGTACACCCCGAAGAGCTGGCCGACATCTGCCGGCGCATGCAGTCTTCCCTGGACGGCCTGGGCCAGCTGCTCAACATGCTGCTGGACGTCTCGCGCCTGGACGCCAACGCCGTGCAGGTGCAGATCCAGCCCTGCGCGCTCAACACGCTGTTCCTGGAGCTGGAGCAGGAGTTCGTCGAACTGGCCAGCGAGAAGGGCCTGCAGCTGCACGTGCAGCCCTGCTCGGCCTGGGTCGACACCGATGCCACCGTGCTGCGCCGCATCCTCTCCAACCTCATGGCCAACGCCGTGCGCTACACCCCGCGCGGGCGCATCGTGCTCGGCGCACGCCGCCGCGGCGCGTTCATGGAGATCCAGGTCTGCGACAGCGGCATCGGCATCGTGCCCGATCAGCTGGAGGCCATCTTCGAGGAGTTCTACCAGGTCGGCCAGTCGCGCGCGCGCCGCGACGAGTCCCACGGCCTGGGCCTGGGCCTGTCCATCGTCAAGCGCTCCGCGCGCCTCATCGGCGCCGGGCTGCACGTGCGCTCCACCCCCGCGCGCGGCTCCATCTTCAGCGTGAGCGTGCCGCGCTGCGAGGCGCCCCCTGCGAGTGCGCCAGCCGAGCCCGAACCTGTGGCCAGCAACGCCCGCGCAGGCCAGCGCAGCGTGCTCGTCATCGACGACGATGAGCAGGTGCTCGCCGGCATGCAGCAGTTGCTGCATATCTGGGGGCACCGCGTGTGGTGCGCCGCCAGCGCCGATCAGGCCGTGGTGCTGGCCATCGAGCACGCCGCCGAGATCGACCTCCTGCTCAGCGACTACCGCCTGGGCGGCAACACCACCGCCGTGCAGGCCATCGCCGCCGTGCACGCCTGCCTGGGACGCCAGGTGCCCACCTACATCCTCACCGGCGACACCTCCCCGCAGCGCATACAGGAAGCCTCCGAGCTCGGCTTCCCGCTCCTGCACAAACCCGTCGACACCAGCGCACTGCTGCAGGCACTGGCCTCAAACACGTGACAGCCCGCCACGCTGCCACCCCGGGCCGCGCTGGCATGATCGCGCCTTCGCGTCCGACGCCCCTGCATCCATGAACCAACCCACCCGTCCCGCTCGCCGCTCCGCCACCCGGACACCGCCCGCCGTACCCCGCCACCCCTTGCTCGTGCAACTGGCCACGTGGCACCCCGAGCTGTTCGGCGACGAACCGCGCCCGCTCAAGCGCGGCATTTATGAAGACCTGCTGGCAGCGCACGGCGACGGCGTGGTGGCCGACGAACTGAAAGCGGCGCTGGCGCTGCACACCCGCAGCACGCGCTACCTGAATGCGCTGGCGTCCGGACAGCCGCGGCGAGGCCTCGATGGCCAAGCGGTTGAACCGGTGGCACCGGAGCAGCGCTTTCACGCCATCGTCGAGGTGCATCGGCGCCGCCAGCAGCGCAGCCCCGAGGACATGAAGCCGCAGCTGCGGCAGCGCGTTGCACGCGCCTTCGAGGCCAGTGGCCTGGGCCGCGAGGCCTATGCCGTGCTGGTGCGTGGTCGCGACGAGGCGATCAACGCCCTTGTTCAGGAGGCACTCGACGAGGCCAGCGCGCGCATCGCCCGCGAAGCGGCGTTGCTGCGTGCATTCGAGGCGAGCGGCCAGGAGCTGCCGGCGTTCGCTGGCGGCTATGGGCTCGCGGTCGAAGACGCGCGCCGGATGCTGGAGCGCGCACGCCAACGGCGCTGAAGCCGTACGGCGTGGCCGTTCGCCTTGGTCTGCTCAGGCGGGCCGTGTGAAAACCGTCAGCACGCCGGTATAGCCATAGAGGCGGTGGTGCGCGATCTCGCCGCCGGCAAAGAAGCCCACCAGCGGCACGTCGCCCAGCGCGTGTCGCACGATCTGCAGTTCCGCGCTCGGGCCACCGAAATGCGGGCCACCGCGCCCGGCGCAGCTCACGTACACCGCGCCCGCGATGGTGCGCGCCGGCCTCGGCGACGTGTCCACGTCACCGTCTCCGGCGCCGATGAGAACCTCTTCGGGCTCAAGCTCCTCGCGAACCTCGGCGCACACGCGCATCAGGTCGGCGCGCGCGGCCTGCACGTGGCGCTCGCAAAACGCCAATCGCGTGCCGGCCGGGGCGAGGTCGGCAATCGCCACGCCGCGGCGCGCCGGGTCCAGGCCGATGAGATGGCGCACCACGACCTCGTGCCCGAAGGCACCACGCTGACGCGCCGCCTCGCGGTCGAAGGCGCGGTCGTCGTCGGCCTCGGGTCGCGTCAGACCGACCAGTGTTCCGCGCAATCGCGGCATGGCGTGCTCGGGGTGGTCGAGCGAAATCTGCAACTCGCGCAGCAGCACATCGAGCGCAGGCTCGCCGTCCAGACCCAGCACGAGGTTGCCTTCGGCCTCGGTCACGACGTGCTGAGGCGCGATCGGCTGCGCCCCCTGCGTGACGCGCGACACCATGTCGACTTGACGCGAGAACGCCACGCCGCTGAGACCGCCGTGGAACACCCCGCTGGCCGCCCCATGACCGCTCAGGTTGCCCGCGCTGCCCAGGGCAAACTGCACCGTGGGCCCACGGCTGCCTGCCAGACCGCCAAACAGGTAACCGCTGCCGGTGCGGTCGGCCATCTCATGGATGAGTTCGGCCAGTTCGGGTGTGGTGCCGTCGGCGTGCACCAGCGCGGTGTGCGCGCTGAACCCATCGCCGGCGTCTGCGCGCCCGCTCACCGACAGCGGTGCCACGCCACTGAACACGCGGTATTGGTCCGGGCTCAGATCGCACAGCATCACCGCCATGGCGGGCTCGTCGACATACTCGACGTTGTTGGCCGCAATGCCCACACCCACGGTGCCTGCCCAGTCGGTCACCTCGGGCAGTTCGGCACTGAGGCATTCAAAGATGGCGCTGGCCTCAGCGGCATAGTGATCGGTGATGTAGAGCAGGCCCAGCGAGGGTTGGGCCGCGTGATCGGGCAGCGCCATCTGTGCGCGCAATTGCGCCACCACCATGGCTGCGGCCATGCGCCACTGCGGGTGGGTGGCGTGGGCGTGGGGAAAGCGTTTCATGTGCTGTCAGCGCGGGGCCTTGCGGCGTGGCATGGATTTCTTCGCCGCGGGCGCGGGCCGGGCGGCGGGCGGCGCGGCCAGTGCGCGCGCGGCCGCACGCCCGGCACCGGCCGCGGCGCCGACGCCGCGGCCCACCGTGCCGGCGGCCTTGCGCGCGGCCTGACCGGCCAGGCCGGTGGCGGTTTTCATGGCGGCATCGCTCAAGCCGCTGGCCACCTGGCGCGTGGTGTCCAACGCGGTCTGTTTCGCCGCGTCCTTCATTGCGTTGGCGGCAATCTGCTGGAACTGCTGGGACAGCGCGCCCCACCATTGCACCGGGTCGACCACACCCGCCGCGGGCGTGGAAGCAGCCGCCTTCTTCGCAGCGGGCTTGCGCACCTTGCGGGCGGGTGCAGGCACCACCTTGGCGGCGTCGGGCACGGCATCGCCGTAGGTGCGCGGCGGGATATCGAGCCCTGCGAACTTGCCGGCACGCGTCGGCGCGGCCGCAAGTCCGGCCATGGTGTCGGCGGCCTTGATCTTGAGTGCGTTGGCCACATCGCCCATGCTGAAGTTCATCGTCTTCAACGTGGAGAGGGTCATCTTCTGCACCTCCAGCGCCTGGATGGTGGCGCCCAGGGCTTTGGCGTTCTGGTCAAGCCAGAAGTGCACGGCCTTCAGTTCTTCGATGCGCTTTTCGAGCTCTTCGACATTGAAGGTGGGTGCAACCCAGTTGCTCAGGTTGGGCAACTGGGGAATGTTCTGCCCGATACCCTGTGCGATTCCACCGGCGGCCTGTGTGGCCAGGCCTTGCAGGAAATCGAAACCCGGCACGAACTTGCCGAATCCGCTGGCCGGCGCATCGCTCATTGCGTTCTCCTCAAGGGCTTCGTGTCAGCTGTCGACGCCGTATCGCGGCGCGCGGCGCTCGCGCAAGGATGCCACACCTTCGCGCACGTCGGGGCCGGCGAAACCCATGAATTCGAGCGCCAGCGAAGTGTCGAAAGCCGGCCCGGCCTGGCGCAGCCAGTTGTTGAGCGAGTACTTGGTCCAGCGGATCGCGCTGGCGCTGCCGCTCGCCAGGCGATCGGCCACCTCATAGGCCTTGGCGAGCAACTGGTCGTCTTCCACCACCAGTGACACCAGGCCGATGCGCTCGGCCTCCTCGCCGCTGATGGCGTCGCACAGCATGAGGTAGTACTTGGCCTTGGCCATGCCGCACAGCAGCGGCCAGACGATGGCCGCGTGGTCGCCCGCGGCCACGCCCAGACGGGTGTGGCCATCGACGATCTTCGCGCTGCGCGCGGCGATCGAAATGTCGGCCAGCAGCCCGGCCACCAGGCCGGCGCCCACCGCGGGGCCGTGCATGGCGCTCACGATCGGCTTGTCGCAATTGATGACGTTGTAGACCAGGTCGCGGGCCTCTTTCCATACGCGGGTGCGCACCTCGAAGTCGGTCGCCATGTCCTGCACCAGGGCCAGGTCGCCACCGCCCGAAAAGCCCATGCCGCTGCCGCGCAGCACGGCCGCTCGCACGCTGTCGTCGCGCCCGACATCGCGCCAGATCTCGCTGAGCTCCCAGTGCCCCTCGTGGCCGGCGGTGGGCAGCTTGCCGTTGCCGCCCGGACCATCGGCGCGCATGCGGATGTCCAGCACACAGGGCGTGCCGTTCACCAACGGCCCGCGGCGCGTGATCTCCAGGGTCTGGTAGCGGGTGTAGTCGACGGCGGGGGTGTTCATGTCGTATCTCCTTTCGGGTAGCGTCCTGGCGGGCGCGACGATTGTGCTTGACCTTCGTCAAGGCGATTCGTGCTCGTCCGAACGAGCATTGCCGCAAGGAGCACCCCATGGACAGACCCGTTTCCGACACCTTCGAAGCCCAGCTGCGCGCGCGGCGCGATGAACTCACCGAGCGGCTGCACCGGCACCGTGGTGGCCCACGCGGTCGGGCCGAGGCCGCGGCCGACAAGCGCGCTCAGGCCGGCGAAGAAGGCATGACCCCGGACGACGCCTTCGACCTCGGCAGCGCGCTGGGCGAGCGCGAAGCTGCGGAGCTGCAAGCCATCGATCGCGCGCTGCAGCGGGTGGCCGACGGCAGCTACGGGTTGTGCCTGCAATGCGGCGCAGCCATACCGACCGCACGCCTGCACGCTCAGCCCACGGCCGAGCGCTGCGTGAGCTGCCAGGCTGCAGCGGAGTGAACGGCCTCAGGCTTTCTGAAGCGGCGCAATCTTCTGGTCGATCGCGCCGAAGACGGACTGCCCGTCCTTGCCCTTCATTTCGATCCTGATGGTGTCACCGAACTTCATGAAGGCGGTCGAGGGCTTGCCGTCCAGGATGGTCTCGATGGCTCGCTTCTCGGCGATGCAGCTGTAGCCCTTGGGCCATTCCTTGCGGCCGTCCACCTCGACGGCTTTGTTGCTCACCGTGCCGCTGCCCACGATGGAGCCGGCGCGAACGTTGCGCGTCTTGCAGATGTGCGCGATGAGTTGGCCGAAGTGAAAGGTCATTTCCGGGCCGGCCTCGCACATGCCCACCTTGCGCCCGTTCCAGGTGCTCTGCAGTGTGAGGTGCACGCGCCCGCCCTGCCAGGCGTCGCCCAGCTCGTCGGGCGTCACCGCCACCGGGCTGAACGCGGTGGCTGGTTTGCTCTGGAAGAAGCCGAAGCCCTTGGCCAGTTCGGCCGGAATGAGGTTGCGCAGCGACACGTCGTTGGCCAGCATGATCAGGCGCACACCGTCCAGGGCCTGCTCGGGCGTGGCGGTCATGGGCACATCGCCCGTCACCACCGCGATCTCGGCCTCGAAGTCGATCCCGTATTCCTCGCTCGGGCACACCACATCGTCCATCGGGCCGATGAAGTCGTCACTGCCGCCCTGGTACATCAGGGGGTCTTGGTAGAAGCTGTGCGGCACCTCGGAGTTGCGCGCCGCGCGCACCAGTTCCACGTGGTTGATGTAGGCCGAACCGTCGGCCCACTGGTAGGCACGCGGCAGCGGCGCCATGCACATCGCCGGATCAAAGGGGAAGGCGTGACGCGCCTTGCCCTGGTTCAGGGTCACGTACAAGTCCTGCAACTGCGGGGCGATGAAGTTCCAGTCGTCGAGCGCGCGCTGCAGGGTGTTCGCGATGCCGGTCGCATAATGGGCCGTGCTCAGGTCGCGCGAGACCACCACCAGTTGTCCGTCGCGCGAGCCGTCCTTGTAGGTGGCGAGTTTCATGCCGTTCTCCTGCTGCCGTTGGGGGTGAAGTGTGCTGGGTGAAGCGCCGCCCCACCGAACCGGGGCTTCGTCACATAATTACGAATAGTGAAATTCGTTCACCTATGCGTAAGCGCGAGATTCTAGACCAAACCCCGACCGACGACGCGGCCGACGACAACGAGCCGCAGCGCGCCGGTATCCAGTCCGTCGAGGTCGGCTTCGAGTTGCTTCAGGCGATGTCCGAGGCCGACGGTCCATTGATGCTGCGCGATCTGGCCGCCGCGGCCGGCATGAGCGCGGCCAAGGCGCACCGCTACCTGGTGAGTTTTCAGCGCCTGGGCCTGGTGATGCAGGACCCGGTGAGCACCCGCTACGACCTCGGTCCCGCGGCACTGCGCCTGGGCCTGGCGAGCCTGGCGCGCATCGACGCGGTGAAGCTCGCGCGGGAACGCGTGGCCGACCTGCTGCAGGAAACCGGTCACACGGTGGCCATCGCGGTCTGGGGCAACCAGGGACCGACCATGGTGCACTGGGCTGAAGCACCCCAGGTGATGCCGGTGACGCTGCGCCTGGGTGACGTCATGCCCTTGCTCAGCTCGGCCACAGGCCGTTGCTTCGCCGCCTTCATGGGCCGCGACGGACGCGACGCCCAGCGGCTCGACGCCATGGTGCGCGAGGAACTGACGCGCCTGAAGAAGCTGCCGCGCAACGGCGCCTTGCCGCAAGACTTGCCGCAGACCCAGGCCGAAGTGCAGGCCATGCTGGACGAGGTACGCCGGCGCGGCCTGGCGCGCGTGGTGCACAGCCTGTTGCCCGGCGTGGGCGGCTTCTGCGCGCCGGTGTTCGATGCCCAGGGCCACCTGGCATTGGGTCTGGTCGTGCTGGGCTGGGTGGCCACGCTGGACACCGACTGGCAGGGCGCCCCGGCCACCGCCCTACTGCGTACCGCACGTCGATTGAGCACCGACCTCGGGCACCCCGGCACCTTGCCGCGGTCACAGAAGGCGTGACGCTGCGCACCGGCCCTTCCCTGACCACCCTCGCCCTGCTGGGCGGTGCCGTGCTCGCCCTGCACCTGGGTCTGCTGTCCGGTGGCGCCCCCATGGGCAACGACACACCACCGCCCGCACGGGCGTCTTCGCGGGTGACCGAGATGGCAGCGCCGCCGTCCACAGCGATCACCCAAGTGCGCACGGTGTCGCTGGCGCTGCCGGCCAGTCCAGCGCCCGCAACGCCCATTCCCGTCATGGCACCACGCCGGCCTGACAGGACCGTTGCAACACCGCCAGCGGCAACCCTGGCCCCCGCCGTGGCGCCGCAGCCTGCGGCCATGGCAGAAACCGCCGTGCTGGACAGCCCGCCGCCCGCGGACGAACCTGCGGTAACGGGCGAAGCCATGGCGTCGCAACAACTGGCGCAGGCCACGGCCATGACCCCATCCGCGGCGAACACGCCGCCCCCCTTGCCATCCGCCGCTACACCACCGCTGCCGCCCAGCGATCTGCCCCCCAGCATCACCTTGCCGTACGACGTCGTGGGCGAATCACGCGGCATGAGCTATCGCGCCAGCGGGCAGCTCGCTTGGCGGCTTGACGCCGAGGGCTATGAAGCGCGCATGGAGCTGTCCATGCTGTTCCTGGGCAGCCGCGTGCAGACCAGCCGCGGCGGGGTGGGCCCCGAGGGCCTGCGCCCCGACCGGTTCGCCGATCGGCGCAGCAGCGAACGCGCCGCCCACTTCGACCGCGGGTCCGGACGCATCCGCTTCAGCAACAACGCCGCGGCCGCCGAGCTGATGCCCGGTGCCCAGGATCGGCTGAGCCTGTTCATGCAGCTCGCTGGCCTGTTGCGTGCGCGCACCCATCGCGAGGGTGAGACCATCACTTTCCAGGTGGCCGGCGTCGGTGACGCGGAACCCTGGCACTTTGTGGTGGGCCCCATGGAAACGCTGGAGTTGCCCGCGGGCCCGTTGCAGGCCAGGCGCCTCACACGCACCCCGCGCAAGCCGCACGACAGCACGGTCGAGGTCTGGCTGGCGCCCTCGTTGGGCCATCTGCCGGTGCGTCTGCGCGTTGCGCAAGCCAACGGCGACGTTGCCGATCAGCGGCTCGCGCGCATGCCGTGAGCGGCGCCCCAGACGGAACCACCTGGGGCGCCAACGCCACAACCCTTGAAAAATATCCCTCGGCGCCCAACTGGATCGTCATCGGCCTGCAGTCGCCGGCGAATTTGCCGATATAAGGGGAACAGGCCCACACCTCCCGCCGAAAGGAACAGCCCTCCATGCACATGCTTTACGACTCGGATGCTTTTGCGGTGGTCCACATTCAGGCCAATGCGCCCGCCGAAGGCGAGGTGGCGGTGGCCGACGGGCCGCAGATTCCGCGCCACGGTTTCGAGATCGTGGACAAGCGCTCGGGCAAGGAGGTCTACCTCGATGGCTCGTGGGCCGAACTGTTCCAGCAGCAGATCACCGAATGGCAGCGCAACAGCCCTTCGCAGGAAGAGGTGGAGACCACGCTGGAGGGCTATGCCAGCCTGGCACAGAACCCCGTGGTGATGCACTGACCCGGCTCACCCCACCCCGACAAGCCCGGCCCGCCCGGGCTTTGTTTTTGGCGCGGTCGGTTTTTCCACAGGCGTCAGCGGTTGATCACCGGTGCCCCTACCATCGGCCCATGCGTTCGCGACCCCTGGTGACATTCGCCACCGCGCTGGCCCTGCTGGCGGGGTGCGCCACCCGCGCCGACACGCCCTCCCCCGACGCGCTGCTGTCGCGCTTGCTGCCCACCCCGCTGCTGCTGGTGGGCGAGCAGCACGATGCACCCGAGCACCAACGGTTGCAGCGCGATTTGGTGCAGGCCCTGGCCATGCGCGAGCAGCTCGCTGCGGTGGTGATGGAAATGGCCGAGTCTGGGCGCAGCACGAAAGGGATCCCTCGCGATGCCGATGAGGACACCGTCCGGGCCGCGCTCGGCTGGGATGCGCAACACAACTGGCCTTGGCCCAACTACCAACCGGTGGTGATGGCCGCGGTGCGAGCGGGCGTGCCCGTGTTCGGCGGCAACCTGCCGCGCAGCCGCATGCGCGCGGCGATGGGCGACAGCGCGCTCGATGTCAGCGTGACGCCACCGGTGCTGCGGCAGCAGCGCGAGGCCATCCGCACCGGGCACTGCGACTTGCTGCCCGAATCCCAGCTGGCGCCGATGGCGCGCATCCAGCTGGCACGCGACCGAACACTGGCGCAAGTGGCGACGGCGCAGCTCGCTCCCGGTCGCACGGTCCTGTTGATCGCTGGCAACGGTCACGTGCGCGGCGACCTCGGCGTGCCGCTTCACCTCGGCCCGGGTCAGGCCCATCGCGTGCTGGTGGCGCGCGCCGGCCAGGCCGGCGCCGACGTGCCCGCTGACGCCCACTGGGACACGCCCGCGCCGCCCGAGACCGATCACTGTGCCGAGCTGCGCGCGCGCTTCAAGCGCTGAGCGCGATCGTGCTCAGGCCGGCAGACGCTTGATCGCGTCGGCCAATACCGAGACCATGGTCTCGATGTGCTCTCGCTCCACGATGTAAGGCGGCGCAAAAACCAGGTTGTCCCCGGCGTTGCGCACCAGCACGCCGCGGTGGAAACAATCGAGGAACACATCGAACGCGCGCTTGCCCGGCAGCCCTGGCTGCGGCGCGAGCTCCACCGCGCACGCCAGGCCCAGGCTGCGGATGCCGATGACGTGCGGCAGGCCCTTGATGGCCGAGAACATGGCATCGCTGAGCACCTGGCCCATCTCACCGGCACGCGCGAACAGGTTTTCCTGCTGGAACAGCTCCAGCGTGGCGATCGCCGCGGCGCACGCCACCGGATGACCCGAGTAGGTGTAGCCGTGGAAAAACTCGATGGCGTGATCGGGTGCACTGCCGTGTGCGCCCATCATGGCGTCGTAGATGCGCTGGCTGCAGACCACGCCGCCCAGGGGAATCACGCCGTTGGTGACGCACTTGGCGAAGTTGAGCATGTCGGGCTGCACGCCGTACCAGTCGGCGCCGAAGGCCGTGCCCAGGCGGCCGAAGCCGGTGATGACCTCGTCGAAGATCAGCAGGATGCCGTGCTTGTCGCAGATCTCGCGCAGGCGCTTGAGGTAGCCCTTGGGCGGCACGTACCAGCCCGCGCTGCCCGCCACCGGCTCCACAATGACCGCGGCCACGTTGCTCGGGTCGTGCAGCGGCAGGATGCGGTTCTCCAGCTCGAGCAGGATGTCCTCGTCCCACACCGGCTCCTGGTGCTGCACGAAAGCGTGCTTGACCGGGTCGTGGATGAAGCGCAGGTGATCGACACGCGGCAGCAGGCTGGTGCCGTAGACCTTGCGATTGGCCGGAATGCCGCCGACCGACATGCCGCCGAAGCCCACACCGTGGTAGCCGCGCTCGCGGCCGATGAACAGGTTGCGCTGGCCCTCGCCGCGCGCGCGGTGGTAGGCCAGGGCCACCTTCATCGAGGTGTCGGCGGCCTCGGAGCCCGAGTTGCAGAACAGCACCTTGTTGAGGTCGCCAGGCGCCATGGCAGCGATCATTTCGGCGGCGCGAAACGCCTTGTCGTTGCTGACGCTGAAGGCGGTGGCGTAGTCCAGCGTGTCAAGCTGCTTCTTGATGGCCTCGTTGATCGGCTTTCGGTTGTGGCCTGCGCCGACGCACCACAGGCTGGAGATGCCGTCGATGACCTGGCGGCCGTCGTGGGTGGTGAAGTGCATGCCGTCCGCGGCGACGAAGATGCGCGGGTCCTTGGCAAAGCTGCGGTTGGGGGTGAAGGGCAACCACTGGTTGTCCATCTTGAAGTCGTTGTAGGCCATGGCGGCGTCTCCTGCACGTTGATCGTGCCATTCTGGCACCGTGCAAGCCCGCTCGGAGGCACCACTGCGACGCGCCCACCGGGGCCCACCGCCGCGCGCCTGCGACAATCGCGCCGCCATGGAAAACACCTACGTTCTCACCCTCTCCTGCCCCGACAAGCCCGGCATCGTGCACGCCGTCTCCGGCTTCCTGTTCGAGCGCGGCGGCAACATCGAAGAGGCGGCCCAATACAACGACCACGCCACCGGTCTGTTCTTCATGCGCGTGCAATTTGCCTGTACCCAATTGAGCCGCGCGCAATTGGGGGAGCAACTGGCGGCCTTCGCCGCGCCCTTCGGCATGCGTTGGGGCCTGCACCCGCTGGCGCAGCCCATGCGCACCGTGATCTTCGTCAGCCGGGAAGGCCATTGCCTGAACGACCTGCTGTTCCGCTGGAAGAGCGGGCTGCTGCCGCTGGACATCCGCGCCATCGTGAGCAACCACCGCGACTTCTACCAGCTCGCGGCCAGCTACAACGTGCCCTTCCATCACATTCCGGTGACGGCGGCCACCAAAGCCCAGGCCGAAGCGAAGCAGCTGGAAATCATCCGCGCCGAAGATGCCGAGCTCGTGGTGCTGGCGCGTTACATGCAGATCCTCTCGAACGAGCTGTGCCGCGAGCTCGCCGGTCGCGCGATCAACATCCACCACAGCTTCCTGCCCAGCTTCAAAGGCGCCAAACCCTACTACCAGGCGCACGACCGCGGCGTGAAGCTGATCGGTGCCACCGCCCATTACGTGACAGCCGACCTCGACGAAGGTCCGATCATCGAGCAGGACGTGGCGCGGGTGGATCACACCGACACCGTGGAAGACCTGACTGCCCTGGGCCGCGACACCGAAAGCCAGGTGTTGGCGCGCGCCGTCAAGTGGCACGGCGAACACCGCGTGCTGCTCAACGGCCACAAGACGGTCGTCTTCAAGTGACACAGGAGCAGGCGCCGTGATCCGCATTCCCCCGATCCAGTGCCTGCTCACCTTCGAGGCGCTCGCGCGGCTGCGCAGCGTCACCCAGACGGCCGACGAGCTCAACGTCACACCCAGCGCGGTGAGCCACCGTATCCGCCAGCTCGAAGAGGTGCTGGGTACCAAACTGTTCGGGCGCGCCGACTTCTCGCTCACCACCGAAGGCATCGAGTACCTTGCCCACGTACGCGAAGGCCTCGCCTCGCTGCAGCAGTTCCCGAGCCAACAGGCCGCGCCCGGGCGACGCAAGCTGCGTCTGGCGGTCACACCGACATTCGCGCGCTCGATACTGCTGCCGCGCCTGAAGCAGTTCAGCGACACCTACCCCGAGATCGACCTCACGCTGCAGGTGAGCATTCCGCTGCTGGACGTGGTGGCCGAGGACGCCGACCTGATGGTGCGCTTCGGCACCGGCCGCTATGCCGACGTGGAGCACCTGCTGCTGGCCAAGGACGAGGTCTCGCCCATGGCCTCACCCACGTTCGCACGCGAGCACGGTCCCTTCGACGCGCCCGAAGACCTGGAAGGCCTGCCGTTGCTGCGCAGCCCGCTGGAACCCTGGCGCACCTGGTTTGCGGCCCACGACCTGGACTGGCCCGAACCCACCGAGGGCTCGCAGTTCAACGACATCGGCCTGATGTGCGACGCCGCGGCCGCCGGCATGGGCGTGGGCCTGCTGCGCTACAAACTCGCGGCGCCCTGGCTCGACAACGGGGCCCTGGTGCCGTTGTACCCGCGTCGCGTGCCCAGCCCGCACGCGCACTACCTGTGCTGGCGCAGCGGCACGATGGAACGCTGGGAATGCGCGGCATTTGCACGCTGGCTGCAGCAGGCCATGGGGTAAGCCCGGCCGCGGTGGGGCCGGGCTGGCCGCTACCATCCTTGCCATTGACAGGCAGGAGGCGCAGGAGGCTTCATGACACACAAACTTGGGCGGCCGCTGCGCGCGTGGCTGCTGGGGATGGCCGTGCTGGTGCTGGGCGGCTGCGCCGCAACCGGCCCCCGCTTCAGCGAGGTTCAGGAGGGCTTTCCGGCCATCAAGGCGGGCCATGGGCGGGTGATGGTGTACCGCACCGGCGGTCTCGGTCCAGCGATCCAGCCCGACGTTCGCCTCAACGGCGAGGTGATCGGCAAGATGCAGCCCGAGGGCTTCTTCTTCGTTGACCGACCGGTGGGTCGCTACACGGTGTCCGCCCGCACCGAAATCGAAACCAGCCTGGACGTGGAACTGACCGACGGCCTCACGGTGTACGTGGAGGGCATGATCACCATGGGCCTGTTCGTAGGCCAGCCGCGCTTTTCCTTGCAAAGCGAGACCACCGCCCGCGGGAAACTGACGGCCCTCGCCTACACGGGTGCCGTGCCGCTGGCGGCCGCACGGTCCGCAGGCGGCGCCAGCGCGGGGACGGCACCACCGGCCGGCATCCCCAGCGGGCCGGGGCCAGGCTCCCCGTCACCGCGCGCTGGCGGACGGGTCACGATGGACGACCTCAGCGGCCTGCTACCGGCGCAACGCTGATGGCGACCGCCTTTCGCCTCTGGGCGGTGCTCGCCATGGCCTCGGGCCTGCCCTTGGCCCAGGCGCAAACCCCCATCGCCCCCGAGATCCTGTACGAGCAGTTGTCCCCCAGCGTGTGGGTGGTGCGTACACAGGACGACGCCGGGCGGCCCCTGGCGCTGGGCAGCGCGGTGGTGGTGGGCCCGGGTCGCCTGATCACCAACTGCCATGTACTGGCGCGCGCGCGGGCCGTCGCGGTAACGCGGGAAAACGTCAGTTACGGCGCCACGCTCGAATACCCCGATCCGGAGCGCGACCTGTGCCAGCTCAAGGTGGCCAATTTCCATGCACCGGCCGTGGCCATCGCCCCTCCGGAGAGCTGGCGCACCGGCGCGCGGGTCTATGCCATCGGCAGTCCGCGCGGGCTGGAGACCACCATCAGCGACGGGCTGCTCTCGGGCATCCGGCGCAATGCGCAGGACGCGATCGAGGCGCTGCAGATCACCGTGCCGATCTCACCCGGCTCCAGCGGCGGTGGGTTGTTCGATACCCAGGGCCGCCTGGTCGGCATCACCACGATGACGCTGCGCAATGCGCAGAACGTGAATTTCGCGTTGCCGGCGAGCTGGATTGCCGAGGTGCCCGAGCGGGCCCAGGCGGCATTGGCCAGCCGCAACGCCCCCGCGGCCCCGGGCGCCAACGCCAGCGCGGCGGCACCGGCGGGCGATCGCGTCTTCGAATACCGGTTGCGGGATCGCCGCACCGGCGTGGCACAGGCCGTGATCTACCGACTCGACCGTGTGGATGGCGACAAGCGTTTCTTCAACCAGGGAAGCCGGGTGGAGCGCGCCGACGGCGCCGTGATCGAGAACAAGCAGACCACCGCCAGCGAATTCGATATCGCGATGCCACCGGGCGGCTGGGTGTCCTCGCCGCCCCAGGCAGGCGCCTCATGGTCACTGAAGTACACCAACCGCACGATCGATCGCCAGATCGGTATGGAACTGCGCGCGCAGGTGGGCGAGACGTCCACGTTGCGGGTCGCCGGGCGTGAGTTGCAGATCGTGCGCGTGCTCTACGACGGCTACACACACCGCGGTGTCGGCACGGGCACCACCGTCGGCATCTTCAAGGCCAACGCCTGGTATGCCCCGCAGATCGGTCGCGTGGTGCGCTTCGACGTGCGCACCTGGGGCGGCAATGGGCTGGCGCAGTTCGACATCGACGAAATCCTGGAACTCACCGACATCCGCACCGATTGAACTGCAGGGGCCCGCATGAAACACCTGATCGCCACCACCGCGCTCGTCCTGGGACTGCCAGCTTTCGCCCAGCCCGCCCTGACACCGGAGACCCTGTTCGAGAAGGTGTCACCCAGCGTGTGGGTGGTGCGCACGCAAGACGCCCAGGGCCGCCCGCTCGCCCTCGGCAGCGCGGTGGTGATCGCCCCCGGGCGCCTGATCACCAACTGCCATGTGCTGGCGCGCTCCAGCAGCGTGGCCGTCTCGCGTGAAAACGTGACCTACGGCGCCACGCTCGAATACCCCGATCCGGAGCGCGACCTGTGCCAGCTCAAGGTGGCCAATTTCCATGCACCGGCCGTGGCCATCGCCCCTCCGGAGAGCTGGCGCACCGGCGCGCGGGTCTATGCCATCGGCAGTCCGCGCGGGCTGGAGACCACCATCAGCGACGGGCTGCTCTCGGGCATCCGGCGCAATGCGCAGGACGCGATCGAGGCGCTGCAGATCACCGTGCCGATCTCACCCGGCTCCAGCGGCGGTGGGTTGTTCGATACCCAGGGCCGCCTGGTCGGCATCACCACGATGACGCTGCGCAATGCGCAGAACGTGAATTTCGCGTTGCCGGCGAGCTGGATTGCCGAGGTGCCCGAGCGGGCCCAGGCGGCATTGGCCAGCCGCAACGCCCCCGCGGCCCCGGGCGCCAACGCCAGCGCGGCGGCACCGGCGGGCGATCGCGTCTTCGAATACCGGTTGCGGGATCGCATGACAGGCACCTCGCAGACAGTGATCTACCGACTCGACCGGATCGATGGCGACCGCAGGCTGTTCAACGACGGCAGTCGCATTGAAGGCGCCGGCGGCAACGTGATCGAGAAACGGCTGGACATCGGGGGGGAGTTCGACCAGGCCATGCCCCCGGGCGGCTGGCTGTCCACACGGCCGGCAGCGGGTGCGAGCTGGCGGCTCGACTACGAACTCAAGCCACCCGGGCGGCTGGTCCGAATGGACCTGCGCGCCCGCGCAGGTGAGACGACCACCCTTCGCGTGGGGTCACGCGAACTGGAGATCGTCCGCGTGGACTTCAGTGGATACACGCACCGCAACACCGGTGGACACATGACCGTGAGCGGTCCCTATGAGGCGACCGCCTGGTATGCACCGGTGCTGGGGCGTATCGTGCGCTTCGACGTGGTGGTGCGAAGCCAGTTCATCCGTATCGATGAGTCACTCGAACTCGTCGACATCCGCGGCGAGTGAGCACCATTCGGTGATGCTCGCTCCCGGCCCGACTCACTCAATCGTCAACCGCTGCCCCGCGATCGCGGCCTTCTTCGGCAGTGTCAGGTGCAGCACGCCGTTGTCATAGCGGGCTTTCGAGGCGTCCTTGTCCACGCGCTGCGGGAGCTGGAAGGCGCGCGACACCGCACCGTAGAACCGCTCGCTGCGCAGCACGCGCTGGCCATCGCGCTGCTCGTCAAGTTGCTTGACCTCGGCGCGCAAGGTCACCACGTCGTCCTCGATCGTGACCTGGATGTCTTCCTTGGCCACACCGGGCAACTCGGCATCCACGGTGTAGGCGGTGGGGGTTTCCTTCACGTCGACGCGGATCTGCGCGGGCAACGGGTCGCCGTGCAAGGGTTTGACGTAGAAGCCGGGTGCCACGTCCTTGAAGAAATCGTCGAACAGGCTGCCGCGGGTGATGAGACCGTTCATGGGATGCGTCCTCCATTGAAGCGGGGCGCGCGACCATCGCAACGCCCGGTGTCCCGCAACTGGCGTCGGGTCAAGTTGTTTTCAAGGGGCGGCCGACGACCGTCGCTGGCCCGCGAAAGCCGCCGCGCCTCAAGCGGGCGTGCAGGAATTTTCAACACGTCCAGCGGCGGCCGCGGCCTACACTGGTCGCCTCCCGGAGACCCGCCATGAACGCCCTCGCCGCCCCCCAGCAGATCGAACAGTTGCAGCGCGCCGAGCGCCAGGCCGAGGTGGTGCGCGCGCTGCAACCGCTGCTGCCGGCGCACACCCTGCTGTGGCAGGACGAGGACACCGTTCCCTACGAATGCGACGGGCTCACCGCCTACCGCCAGCGCCCGCTGGTGGTGGCCCTGCCGGAGAACGAGGCGCAGGTGAGCGCCGTGCTCAAGGCCTGCCACGCGCTGGCGGTCCCGGTGGTCGCGCGCGGCGCGGGCACCGGCCTGTCGGGCGGGGCCATGCCGCATGCGTTGGGCGTGGTGCTCTCGCTGGCCAAGTTCAACCGCATCCTTGCCATCGACCCACGCGCACGCACCGCCACCGTGCAGGCCGGTGTGCGCAATCTGGCCATCAGCGAGGCCGCGGCACCGTTCGGCCTGTACTACGCGCCCGACCCCAGCAGCCAGATCGCCTGCACCATCGGCGGCAACGTGGCCGAGAACTCGGGCGGGGTTCACTGCCTGAAGTATGGGCTTACCCTCCACAACGTGCTGCAGGTGAAGGGCTTCACCATTGACGGCGAGCCGGTGATGTTCGGTGGCGAGGCCCTGGACACACCGGGCTTGGACCTGCTGCCACTGGTGGTGGGCAGCGAGGGCATGCTGGCCGTGACGACCGAGGTGGTGGTCAAACTGGTGCCCAAGCCGCTGCTGGCGCGCTGCATCATGGCCAGCTTCGACGACGTGCGAAAGGCCGGCGACGCGGTGGCCGCGGTGATCGCGGCGGGCATCATCCCGGCCGGCCTGGAGATGATGGACAAGCCGATGACGGCCGCCGTCGAGGACTTCGTGCACGCTGGCTATGACCTCACGGCCGAGGCCATCCTGCTGTGCGAGAGCGATGGCACCCCCGAGGAAGTGGCCGAGGAGATCGAGCGCATGAGCGCGGTGCTGCGCCATCACGGCGCGACAGCCATCGCCGTGAGCCGCGACGAGGCCGAGCGGCTGCGATTCTGGAGCGGCCGCAAAAACGCCTTTCCGGCCAGCGGGCGCATCAGCCCCGATTACATGTGCATGGACTCGACCATCCCGCGCAAGCGTCTGGCCGACATCCTGCTCGCCATCCAGGCCATGGAAAGGACCTATGGCCTGCGCTGCGCCAACGTGTTCCACGCCGGCGACGGCAACCTGCACCCGCTGATCCTGTTCGACGCCAACGACCCCGACCAGTTGCAGCGCTGCGAGCGCTTTGGCGCGGACATCCTGGAGACCAGCGTCGCCATGGGGGGTACCGTCACCGGCGAGCATGGCGTGGGCGTGGAGAAGCTCAACAGCATGTGCGTGCAGTTCAGCGCCGAAGAGAACGCGCAGATGTTCGCCATCAAGCGCGCTTTTGACACCAAAGGATTACTCAATCCGGGCAAGGTGATTCCCACGCTGCAGCGCTGCGCCGAGTACGGGCGCATGCTGGTTCGCGGTGGGCAGTTGCGACACCCCGAACTCCCCCGCTACTGAGGGGCATTTCGCACGCCGTACGGCGCGACCTGTCAGTTACAGTGCGGCAATGAGCGCCTTGCTGCCGCCCGGTCACGCGCAGCCGGCCCGCCGCGATGGCGAGGCCGGTGACACCGAGCGCGAGCGCGCCTTGCTGCTGGAGCTGAACGCGCTGCGGGTCGAAAACGAATACCTGCGGCAACGCTACGCGCAACAGCTCAACGGTCAGGCGTCTGGCGTGCCAGGCGTGGGGTCATCGGGACAACGGGCGCCGTCCCGCGCCGAGCTGCCCCTGCTCCTGGAGGCCACGCTCGAACCCACCGAGGGCAATGCGCAACCCGCGCTGGTGGAATACGAGGCGCTGTTCGCCTCGCTGGGAAGCGTCTTTCCCATCGGCATCTTCCGCACCGACGAGTCCGGCGTGCTCACCCACGTCGACAACCAGCTGCAGCAGATCTTCGGCCTGCCGCGCGAAGGGTTTCCGAATTTCGGCTGGCTCGAGCGCGTGCACCCGGACGACCTGGAGCGCGTGACGTCAAGCTGGAACCAGGCCATTTCGCGCGGCGTGGGCCTCAGCCTGGAGTTCCGCCTGATACGCCCCGGGGACGAGGTTCGACACCTGCTGGCGCGAAACACGCCCGTGCGCGATAAACAAGGCGCGCTCACCGGGCAACTCGGGTTTGTGCAGGACGTGACCACGCTGCGCGTGCTCGAGGCCGAATCGCGCATCAAGGAAGAACTCAACCGGCAGATCATCGCCAGCAGCCCGGACTGCACCAAGGTGCTCGACCTCGATGGCCGCGTGGTGCAGATCACCGAACAAGGCCTTCGCCTGGTGGAAGCGGACGACGTCGCGATGGTGCGCCAGAGCGAGTGGGCCACCTGGTGGCCCGAAGAAGGCGCCCTCCTGGCGCGCGAGGCCATCGCCGCCGGTCGCCAGGGGCGGGGCTCTCGCTTCGTGGCCTACGGCACCACGTTCAAGGGCACGCCCAAGTGGTGGGACACCGCCGTCACCCCGATCTGCGACACCCGGGGCCAGCCAGCGATGCTGCTGGTGGTGTCGCGCGACATCACGGAACAGCAACGCCAGCAAGAGGAGATCCGCCGCTTCAACGCGGAGCTCGAACGCCGTGTGAAGGAGCGCACCGACGAGCTCGCCGACGCCAAGGAGCGTGTGAGCATGGCGCTGGCCGAGGCACAGTCGCTCTACAACCAGGCGCCGTGTGGCTACCACTCCCTGGACGAACACGGCACTTTCGTGCTGATGAACCGAACCGAGCTCGAGTGGCTGGGCTACGAACGGCACGAGGTGATCGGCCAGCTGCACCTGCGTGACGTGCTGCTGCCCGAGCAGGTCGACTTTGCGCTGGCGCGTCTGCGTGAACTGGTCGCCGGCAAGCGCATCGAACCGGCCGAGATCACGCTGCGCCGCCGCGACGGAAGCACCTTCGTTGCCCTGGTCAGCAGCACCGCGGTGCGCGACCAGAAAGGTCGCTTCATCCGCACCAACAACACCCTGATCGACATCACGGCGCGAAAGGCTGCCGAAGAGGCACTGGCTGCCCAGGGACGCTTCCTGCAGGCCCTGACGGATTCCGTGCCGGTGCAGTTGGCGTATTTCGATCACGACATGATTTGCCGCTTTGCCAACGCCAGCTACGCACGCTGGCGCGGCGGCGTGCCGGCCGACGTGGTGGGCCTGCATCTGCGCGACATTGCCCTGCCGCAGTACTACGAGCCGGCACGCGAGCGCCTGGCGGCGGCCTTGGCGGGCACACCGCAGCGCTTCGAGGGCGAACGTGCCTTCCCCGATGGCCACAAGTTCTACGCCAGCATCGAGTACACGCCGTTCTCGGTCGAAGGCCAGGTGCAGGGCCTCATCATCCAGATGCTCGATATCACCGAGCGCAAGGCAGCAGAGGATCAGGTGGCGCAAGCCAACCAGCAACTCGGCAAAGCGCTGGAACAGGCTCGCACTCTCTACAACGGCGCGCCCTGCGGCTACCACTCGCTCGATATCCAGGGCACCTTTGTCGCTATCAACGACACCGAACTCGACTGGCTCGGCTACCGGCGCGAGGAGGTGATCGGGAAGCTCAATTTCCGCGATGTCATCCCCCCGAGCGAAGTCGCCTTGCTCGAAGCGCGCATGGGCCGCATGCTCGAGGACGATGCGCTGGAGGCGGTGGAATACGAGATGCAACGTCGCGACGGCAGCCGCTTTTTCGCGCTGTTGTCGTCCTCGGCGGTGCGCGATCCGCAGGGCAACTTCCTGCGCAGCAACACCACGGTGGTCGACATCACGCGTCGCAAGGCGGCCGAAGGAGCGCTGCGTGAACAGCAACGCTTTCTGCGCACCATCACCGACCGCGTGCCCGGGCTCATCGCCTACCTCGATGCCGGCCTGCATTTCCGCTTTGCAAACGCCGAGCACCTGCGTGTCTACGGCATGGACCCGCAGCGCATCATTGGCGAGCACATCAGCCAGTGCGTGCCGCCCGATGTCTGGGCCGATATCGCGCCGCGCATGGCCGCCGCGCTCGCCGGCACGCCGCAGCACTTCGAGACCTGGCGCCGCACGGTCGACGGCAGCCCGATCTTCGTGAGTGCCAACTACCTGCCCGACCTCGATCCCGAAGGCCGGGCACGCGGCCTGTTCATACAGATCATCGACATCACCGAGCGCAAGCGCATCGAGGAGCGCGTAAGCCACCTCAACGAGGAGCTCGAGTTGCGCATCCAGGAACGCTCGGCCGAGCTGCTGGACAGCGAACAGCGCTTCCGCCTGATGGTGGACAACCTGCGCGATTACTGCATCTTCTTCATGGATGCGAACGGCTTCATCACCGACTGGACCGACAGCGCCCAGCGCATGGACGGCTATTCACCGGTGCAGATGATCGGTCGTCACTACGGTGTGCTGTTCGACCCGAACGACCCCGAGGCCGGCAAGGCCGACGCCGAGCGCATGCTGCGTCTGGCTGCGTCACGCGGCCAGCACGACGTGCAGGGCTGGCTCGCACGCAAGGACGGCTCGCGCTACTGGTCGCACTCCGTTCTGATCGCCTTGCGTGACCAACGCGGCGATCTGATCGGCTTTGCCAAGATCAACCGCGACATGACCGACGCGAAACAGCTCGACGACCTGATGCACAACATCAACGACGAGCTGGAGAAGCGCGTGGTCGAACGCACCGAACAGCTGCTGGCGGCCAACCGCGATCTCGAATCCTTCTCGTACTCGGTCTCGCACGACCTGCGCTCGCCACTGCGTCACATCTCCAGCTTCGTGAGCCTGCTGGAAGAGCATCTCGGCGCAGAGCGCGACGAGACCACCACGCGTTACCTGTCCACCATCGGCAACTCCGCGCGGCACATGAGCCAGCTCATCGACGGCCTGCTCGCGTTCTCGCGGCTGGGTCGTGCTGCGGTCAACATTGCCCCGGTGGACTTCAACCACCTGGTGAGTGCTGTGGTCGCCCAGATCGCGCACGACACCGAAGGCCGGGTGGTCGACTGGCACATCGCGAACGACATGCCCGTGGTGCACGGCGACGCCCTGCTGCTGCGCGAGGTCTGGGCCAACCTGCTGGGCAACGCCTTCAAATACTCGCGCCCACGCGAGCGGGCCGTCATCTCCGTGGGTTGGCACCTCGAGCCGGTACGCGGGTACGTATTCTCCGTCCGTGACAACGGCGTCGGTTTCGATACAAAATATTCAGGAAAGCTCTTCGGCGTCTTCCAGCGGCTGCACCGGGCATCGGAGTTCGAGGGAACGGGCATCGGTCTGGCACTGACAAGGCGTATCGTCGAGCGACACGGTGGCAGCGTTTGGGCGGAGAGTCGCCTGGGCGAAGGCAGCGTGTTCCACTTCTCGATCCCGATCGACGGCCCACGATTGCCGGAGCCCACCGATTCGATGCCGGCCCCGCTAGAACCATGAACAAGAATGCCGATGCCATCCTGCTGGTCGAGGACAACCCCGACGACGCCGAGCTGACCAAGCTTGCCCTCTCACGCCACGGTCTGGAGGGTCGCGTCACGCACGTCTCCGACGGCATGCAGGCGTTGGACTACCTGTTCCGCCGCAACCAGTTCGCCAACCGGCCGGGCAGCCACCCGGTGCTGGTGCTGCTCGATCTGAAGATGCCGCTGCTCGACGGCATCGGTGTTCTCAAGGAAATCAAGAGTTCCGACCTGTTGCACAACATTCCGGTGGTGGTGCTCACCTCATCCACCGAGCCCAGCGACCTGCTGCGCGCCTACGACGCTGGTACCAACGCTTACATCGCCAAGCCAACCGAGTTCTCGCAGTTCCTCGGCGCCATGAAGCACGTCTGCGAGTTCTGGGTCAACATCAACCAGACTGCGCCGCCGCTGGCGTCGGCCGGCGTGCGCAGCACCGGTTTCGGCGAACTCCTCTGAGGCGGTTCGACCGACCCTGACTCACCAGGGGTCGACGTATCGCGCGGGTCGGTCTTCCCGCACACGGGCACCGGCCAGACCCCGCAGCAGCCAGTCGCGCGTGTCTGCGGGGTCGATCACGGCATCGATCTCCAGCGTCGTCGCCATGGGGATGGCGGCCCCTTGTGCCACCTGCCGGGCCAGCAATTCGTCGAACAGGGCCTGACGTTCGGGCCCTTCGGGCAAGGCCTCGAGTTCCTTGCGATACCCCAGACGCACCGCCCCTTCGAGCCCCATGGCGCCGAACTCCGCGCTGGGCCAGGCCACGGTAAAGCCTGGCGCGTGAAAGCCGCCGGCGCTCAGGCCCATGGCCCCCAGGCCGAAGGCCTTGCGCAACACCACGCTGAAGAACGGCACGCGCAGCGCGGCGGCGATCACGAACAGCCGGCTCACATGGCGCACTTGCGCGCGCGCTTCCACTTCGGGCCCCACCATGAATCCGGGCGTGTCGATCAGGCTCACCAGGGGCAGGCCGCGCGCGTCACACAGCTGCATGAAGCGAGCGAGCTTGTCCGCCGCATCGGCGTCCAGTGCGCCCCCCAGGTGCTGCGGGTTGCTGGCCACAAAACCCACCGCACGCCCGCCGAGGCGGCCAAGGGCCGTGTGCACGGCCTGACCGAAGCCCTCGCGCAACCAGACCAGCGTGCCCTGATCGGCCAGACCCTGCACCACGGGGCGGCTGTCGTAGCTGCGCAGGCGGCTCTCGGGCAGCACGTCCCGCAGCACAGCGCCGCCACCGGGAGCATCGATGGGCGCGACGGTGCCCTGAAACATCGCCAGACACTGGCGCGCCGCCGCCACGGCGCCCGCTTCGTCGGCCACCAGAATGTCGATCACGCCGTTGGCGTGCTGTACGGACGCCGGACCGATGTCCTCGGGCGCGTGGCGGCCCAGGCCAGCGCCCTCGACCATGGCCGGCCCACCCATACCGATGTTGCTGCCGTGCGTGGCGATGATCAGATCGCAGCAACCCAGCAGCGCCGCATTGCCCGCAAAGCAGCGTCCCGCGGCGATACCGATGGTCGGCACCCGCCCCGACAGGCGCGCCATGGCAGCAAAGGTACCGACGTGCAACCCGGCCACGATGGGCATGTCGGTATCGCCCGGTCGGCCACCACCCCCTTCGGCGAACAGCACCACCGGCAGCCGCTGGTCGTGTGCGATGCCGAGCAGGCGATCGGTCTTCTGGTGGTTGCGCATGCCCTGGGTACCGGCGAGCACGGTGGCGTCGTAGGCCAGCACCGCGGTCCGCGCGGCCTCGGGGCCGAACAGCGCGCCATTGACCGAACCAATGCCGGTGACCATGCCGTCCGCCGGGGTGTTCGCCATCAGGTCCGCATCGCTGCGCCGCGTGCGCTGCGCGGCCACCGCCAGCGCCCCGTACTCGATGAAGCTGTCAGGGTCGCACAGATCAGCGACGTTTTCACGCGCGGTGCGCAGACCCAGCGCGTGGCGGCGCGCCACCACTTGGGGGCGTGCCGCATCGGCCACGAAGGCCATTCGCTCGCGCCAGCGGCGAAGGTCCTCTCGTTCGGTGACCGCGGGCGCCGTCCGCTCTTGTTCGACGGGGGTGGCGACTTCGGTGGCCGCTGCGGCCTCGATGCGCCAGAGCAGGTCGCCCGCCTGGAGGCCATCGCCCGGCGCCACCACGCATTCGGCAAGCCGGCCATCGGCGTCGGCACGCAGCTCGTGCTCCATCTTCATCGCCTCGATCACCAACAACGGCTGGCCGCGGCGCACCAAGTCACCCGGCCGGGCCAGCCATTCGACGACCTGGGCCTGCAGCGGCGACCGCAAGGGAGGGAAAGCGCGCCGCGCTCAGTAAATGTCGGAGTCGGCCCACTGCGACGAGGGGCCGAATTCCTGCTGCTTGGCGGGCACGTTGAGGTTGAGCACGAACACCACTTCGCCACCGAAGCGGCCCACGCCCAGGCTCTTCATGAGTTGCTGCTCTTGCTCCGGGCGCTCCATGCGCAGGAAACAGATGGCCTGCTTGGTGCCTTCGTGCATGGCCGTGAGGATGTCCAGGCGCGTGATGCGGCCGAACTCGCTGCACAACTGGTGCAGGGCGGATTTCAGGCTGGTCACGTCGCTGTGCTGCCTGAGTTCTGCGAGTGCGCTCACCTTGTCAACTCCCCCGGTTGTGCCTGGCTGGGCCGATCCCTGTGCCTGAGACAAGTCTGCGTCATTGAAGACGTCGTTTTCATGACGGCTGTCAAACATCCTAGAACAGCGACTACAGAAAGTCACAAGTATGTTACAAAAATCCGGCGTACCCGGCCGATGCGTGTGGAAGTTCACGTGCGGTGCGGCGCCTGTCCGCCGAAAGACCACAGGTTCTACCGGCAGCGATCGCTATCCTAGGCCCTCCATGCGTCGTACACCCCCCGAATCGTCCGCGGCCCATCCGGTCCATCCCCACAACGTCGAGTTTCGCGACGCGTTCGACCGCCTGGCCCACCACCTCGTGCGCGAGGTCGACATCAGCGGCGCGCTGTTGCTGGAGCAGCAGAGCCAGGACTGGCAGGTACTGGGCAGCGCCGGGCTGGACCACGCCCAGGAAGAAATGGCGCTGGCGTTGTGCGAAAGCCTGGACATGCAGGAAGAGTGGATTGCCGACGCCGGCCGGGAGGCGCGCTGGTCACACCTGGACCTGGGCCGTGGCCGGCGCGGTCTGCGCCACCTGCACTGGCTGCCGATGGCCCGCGCGCCCGGGGCGGCGCTGTTGCTGATCGATGCACAGCCGCGCGAGGAGCGCCGCGACAACCCGGCGCTGCCACCCCTTTGCGAGCAGGGATGCGACCTGCTGCTGGCTGTGCGACGTGGTCGGGCGTTGCAGGCGGACCACGCGGTGCTGCTGCGCAACCACCAAAGTCAGATCGAGCTCATTGAACGCAGCGCGGGCCTGGGCAGTTGGTCGATCGAAACCAACGGGCAACGCCTCGAGTGCTCACCTGGTTTGCTGTCGCTCCTGGCCATCGAGGACGTCGACCTGCCCCGGACACTGGAGGCGATGCTGGAGCGCCATGCACCGGAATGGCGGCGCGGCCTGCGGCAGCGGATTGAGCGCTGCGCATTGCGGGCTGAACCCTTTGACGAGGAGGTGCAGGTGCTGCTGGAGGGTGTGGGGCCGAAGTGGGTGCGCACCGTGGGAGGCGCGGTCTGCGACGACAACGGCGACGTGGTGAGGGTTCAGGTTGCGGTACACGACATCTCTGCCACCAAGCAGGCGCAGCAGGAAACCTTGCGCCTGGCCATGCGGCTGACCACCACGCTGGCGAGCATCACGGAGGCCTTCGTCACGCTGGACCGGCAGTGCTGCTTCACCTACCTGAACCAGGAAAGCGAGCGGTTGCTGCAGAGGACCACCGCCGATCTTCTGGGCCTGGAGCTCTGGCACCACTTCGCCCCCGGGGTGGCGCAACGCCTGAAGGAGCAACTGTTCAACGCACTGCAGAGCAACCGCCGTGTCGAACTGGAGGATTGGTTTCCCGAACTCGGCAAATGGCTCGAGGTGCGCGCCTACCCCTTCGCCGAGGGGCTGGCGGTCTATTTCCGTGACGTCACCGAGCGGCGCCGTTCGCAGGAACAGCTGATGCTGCTGGAGACCAGCGTTGCACGGCTCAACGACATCGTGCTGATCGCGGAAACGGGCAACGGCCAGGTGGATCCGCGCATCGTGTTCGTCAACGATGCGTTTGAAACGCAAACAGGCTATGCGCGCAGCGACGTGCTGGGTCAGTCGCCCCGGCTGCTGCTCGATCTCGACCCGACGGTGACCAAGATGCGCGAGCTCACGCAAGGGCTGCGCGATACGCAGAAGGCGCGCACCGAGCTGATGGTGCGACGCAAGAACGGGGCACTGTTCTGGGTCGAACTCGAGGTGGTCTCCGTGCAGGGCAGCGGTGGCGAGGCGAGCCATTGGGTCGCCGTCGGGCGCGACATCACACAACGCAAGACGGCCGAGGACATGATCCGCCACCTGGCCTTCTACGATCCGCTGACCGATCTGCCGAACCGCCAGCTGCTGCAGGACCGCCTTCAAAAGGCCTTGGCCAGCAGTGCACGCAGCGGGCAACACGGGGCGCTGCTGTTCATTGACCTGGACAACTTCAAGATCCTCAACGACACGCTGGGGCATCAAATGGGTGACCAGTTGCTCAAGAAAGTGGGCCAACGCCTGAGCGCCAGCGTGCGCAAGACCGACCTCGTGGCGCGCCTGGGCGGCGACGAATTCGTGGTGATGGCCGACGACCTGAGCAACGACGCCGCCGCCGCTGCGCACAAAGCGCGTGTGCTGGCCGAGAAGGTGCTCAACACCCTGCGCGAACCCTTCGCGCTCACCGGCCACCACCACTTCGCCACGCCCAGCATCGGCGTCACCATCTTCAGCGGTACCCAGGCCGACGTGGGCGAGTTGCTCAAGCAAGCCGACCTGGCCATGTACCAGGCCAAATCACTGGGCCGCAACACGCTTTGCTTCTTCGATCCGGCGATGCAGTCGGCCATGAGCGCGAACGCGCGCACTGGCTCCGATCTGCGCGACGGGCTGCGCCGCGGCGAATTCCTGCTGTACTACCAGCCGCAGGTGGATCGGGCGGGCGTCATCACCGGTGTCGAGGCGCTGCTGCGCTGGAAGCACCCCGAGCGCGGCATCATCTCCCCGGCGGAGTTCATCCCCGTGGCTGAAGACACCGGGCTGATCCTGCCGCTGGGCCATTGGGCACTGGAGACCGCGTGCGCCCAGCTCGCGGCCTGGGCCCGACGCCCGGAAACGGCCAACCTCAGCATCGCCGTCAACGTGAGCGTGCGCCAGTTCCGCCACCCGGATTTCGTCGACTCCGTGGTGGCCTGCATCCGCAACAGCGGCGTGCGCCCGCACCGGCTCAAGCTCGAACTCACCGAGAGCCTGCTGGCCGATCGCATGGAGATCACGATCGAGAAGATGGGCATGCTCAAGGCGCTGGGCGTGACGCTTTCGCTCGACGACTTCGGTGTCGGCTATTCATCGCTATCGGTGCTCAAGCGGCTGCCGCTGGATCAGCTCAAAATCGACAAGGCCTTCGTGGCCGACGTGCTGACCGACCCCAACGACGCCGCCATTTCGCGCGCCATCATCGCGCTTGCCCAATCGCTCAGCCTGCAGGTGGTGGCCGAGGGGGTGGAAACGGTGGAACAACGCGACTTCCTCACCTACCAGGGCTGCGACCAGTTCCAGGGCCACCTCTTTTCCAAGCCACTGCCGATCGAACAGCTCGACGCCCTGCTCGCCAACCCGCTGGCGGGCATGGTCGTGATGTGACCCGCGTCGGCCGCTTCAGACGTTGAGGAGCAGGAAGCGGCGCTCCCAGGGGCTCACGACGTCGAAGTACTCGCGGTACTCGGTGTCCTTGATTGCACCGTAGGTCTGGATGAAGTGCTCGCCGAACAGCTCCACCAGCGGCTCGCAGCGCATGAGCCGCTCGACCGCGTCGTCGAGGTGGCGCGGCAGCTGGTGCGGCTGCTCGTAGGCACTGCCGCTCAGCGGCTCGGTGGGGCGGATGCCCTGCTTCATGCCCAGGTACCCACAGGCGAGGCTGGCGGCCAGCGCCAGGTAAGGGTTCACGTCCACCCCCGCCAGGCGGTTCTCCACGCGGCGCGCCTGCGGTCCCGAATGCGGCACGCGCAGGCCACAGGTGCGGTTGTCGTAGCCCCAGCTCAGGTTGATGGGCGCCGAGGTGTAGCGCGACAGGCGCCGGTACGAGTTGACGTAAGGCGCGAAGAAAGCGGTGGCCGCGGGCAGGTAGGTCTGAAGGCCGCCGATGAAGTGGAAGAACAGCTCGGACGCCTCGCCATCGGCGCGGCTGAAGATGTTCTGCCCGCCATCGATACCGACCACGCTTTGATGGATGTGCATGGCGCTGCCAGGCTGGCCCTGCATGGGTTTGGCCATGAAGGTGGCGTACATCTGGTGGCGGATCGCCACCTCGCGGATGGTGCGCTTGAACAGGAACACCTGGTCGGCCAGCGGCAGCGGGTCGCCGTGGTCGAGGTTGATCTCCATCTGCGCCGTGCCCATCTCGTGGATCAGCGTGTCGAGCTGGATGCCCTCGGCCTCGCACCAGTCGTACATGACGTCGAAGATGTCGTCGTACTCGTTGATCGCGTCCATGGAGAAGCTCTGCATGCCCGCCTCGGTGCGGCGCGTGCGGCCCACGGGCGCCTTGAGCGGGATGTCCTCGTCGGGCTCGACCTGCACCAGGTAGAACTCCATCTCGGGCGCCACGATGGGCTTCCAGCCTTCGTCGGCGTAGAGCTTGAGCACGCGGCGCAGCACGTTGCGCGGCGACAGCGCCACGCCCTTGCCGTCGAAGCTGAAGCAGTCGTGGATGATCTGTGCGGTCGGCTCCTTGGCCCAGGGCACGGGGCGCAGCGTGGTGACGTCCGGGCGCAGCTGCATGTCCGGGTCGGCCACCGAGGTGTAGTCCTTCTCGGGGTAGTCGCCGGTCACCGTCATGGTGAGCACGGCCTCGGGCAGGCGCAGGCCCACGGCCGGGTCGTACTTGTGGCGCGGCACGATCTTGCCGCGCGCCTGGCCCGCCATGTCGGGGATCAGGCACTCGATCTCGGTGATGCGGTGTTCGTCTAGCCAGCGCTGGATCTGCGCGGCGTCGTTGCTGGGTTGCTCGGCCATGGAAGGGGCTCGGGAGTTCGGGATGCGCGCGACTGTACGCGCAGCGCACCCCGCCACACCAGACCGCTTCTCAATGAGCGAACAGCGCCACGTTGCCACCCGCGGCGGTGGTGTTGATGGTGAGCGTCTGTTCGGCGCAGAAGCGCATCAGGTAGTTCGGCCCGCCGGCCTTGGGGCCGGTGCCCGACAGCCCTTCGCCGCCGAAGGGCTGCACGCCCACCACCGCGCCGATCATGTTGCGGTTGACATAGACGTTGCCGATGCGTGCGCGCGCCGCCAGCGCCAGCGCGCGGCTGTCGATGCGCGTCTGCAGGCCCAGCGTGAGGCCAAAGCCGAGCGCGTTGATCTGGTCAATCACCGCGGCCGGATCGCCCGACCAGCGCACCACCTGCAGCACCGGGCCGAAGATTTCCTGCCGCACATCGGCAATGGCGCCCACCTCGAACATCTGCGGCGCCAGCGCCTGCGGCGGCAGGCCGTCGCGCTCGGGCAGCAAGGCGCGCGCGCGCTCCCGCAAACCGTGGACCGCCTGCGACACAGCCGCGAACGCCTCGGCGTCGATCAGCGGGCCGACGTCGGTGGCCATGTCGGCCGGATCGCCCACCACCAGTTCGGCTGCGGCACCGCGCACCATGGCGATCACCGCGTCGGCCACCGCCTCGTGCACGCACAGCAGCCGCAAGGCCGAACAGCGCTGGCCCGCGCTGCGAAAGGCGCTCTGCACCACGGCATCGGCCACCTGCTCGGGCAACGCGGTGCTGTCCACCAACATGGCGTTGATGCCGCCGGTCTCGGCGATCAGGGGCACGATGGGGCCGTCCTTGGCGGCCAGCGCGCGCTGGATGGCCTTGGCCACGGGGGTGGAGCCGGTGAACACCACGCCGGCCACGCCGGGCTCGGCCACCAGCGCGGCGCCCACCGTCTCGCCCGGGCCATGCAACAGCTGCAATGCATCGGCGGGCACACCAGCGTCGTGCAGCAGGTCCACGGCCACCCGGGCGATGCCGGGTGTCTGCTCGGCGGGTTTGGCCAGCACCGTGTTGCCGGTGGCCAGCGCCGCCGCCACCTGGCCGGTGAAGATGGCCAGCGGAAAGTTCCAGGGGCTGATGCAGACCCAAGCGCCGCGGCCGGTGAGCCGCAGCGCATTGGATTCGCCGGTCGGGCCGGGCAGTTCGACGGGCGCCTGGATGCGCTCGGCCTCGTTGGCGTAGTACCGCAGGAAATCCACCGCTTCGCGCACCTCGGCGATCGCGTCGCCCCAGGTCTTCTTTGCTTCTTTGACAAGCAACGCGCACAGCGCGGGCAGGCGCTGCTCCATGGCGTCGGCGGCGCGGCGCAGGCAGGCTGAGCGTTCGCCCACGGGCGCAGCGTGCCAAAGGACAAACGCCTGTCGCGCACGCTGCACGGCAGCGGCGGCATCGCCAGCCTTTGCTTCTGGCACCACCGGCAGAACGGCCGCGGCCCAGGCACCGTGCAGGCGCACGCGCTCGGTGGCCACGGCAAGGTCCAGCCCCTGGCTGTTGGGGCGCGCGTCACCGTAGAGCGCGCGCGGCAACAACAGTGCGGGCGCGGCGTCCTCGCCGCGGCAGCGCTCGATGGGCGAGGCCAGCAATTCATCCAGCCCCACACGCTCATCGGCCAGCTGGTGCACGAAGGACGCGTTGGCGCCGTTCTCCAGCAGGCGGCGCACCAGATACGCCAGCAGATCGCGGTGCGCACCCACCGGCGCGTACACACGGCAGCGCACACCGGCGTCGCGCAGCACCTCGCGGTAGATGCCCTCGCCCATGCCGTGCAAGCGCTGCAGTTCGAACGGCACGCCCGCAGCGCGGGCCATCTGCTGGATGGCCGCGATGGTGGTGGCGTTGTGGGTGGCGAACTGCGGGTAGATCACGTCGCCAGCGCCGATCAACGCCTGCGCGCAGGCGAGGTAGCTCACGTCGGTGCGGTGCTTGCGTGTGAACACCGGGTAGCCGCCCAGGCCAAGCTCTTGCGCGCGCTTGATTTCGGCGTCCCAGTAGGCGCCCTTGACGAGGCGGCACATCAAACGCACGCCATGGCGGCGCGCGATAGCGGCCACCTCGTCGATCAGTTCCACCGCGCGGGTCTGGTAGGCCTGCAAGGCAAGGCCGAGGCCATTCCAGGCCGGGCATTGCTGCGCCACGCGCGCCACCAGGGCCTCGAACACCTCCAGCGAGAGCTCCAGGCGCTCCACCTCCTCGGCGTCGATGGTGAGGTTCAATCGCGCGGCCGCAGCCCGCTCGCACAGCGTCCACACGCGAGGCACCAGGGTCTGCATCACCCGCTCATACTGGGCGTGCTCGTAACGCGGGCACAGCGCACTGAGCTTGATCGACAGGCCGTCGTTGCGCGCAGGGTCGGCCATCGGATCGGCACCGGCGGCAATGGCGTCGATGGCGTGCGTGTAGCTGGCCAGGTAGCGCTGCGCGTCGGCCTCGGTGCGTGCGCCCTCGCCCAGCATGTCGAAGCTGTGCACGCGGTTGGGCTGTGCGGCATGGGCGGCACGCGCCAGGCGAAGCGCCTCCTCGATCGTCTGACCCAGCACGAACTGGCGGCCCAGCAATTGCACTGCGCGCAGTGTGGCGCCCACCACCGTGCGCGCCCCGAGCCGCGCCACCAGGCCGCCGGCCTCGCCCTCGGCCGGCAACCAGCGCTTGCTCCAGCCGATGGCGGTGGACGACAGGCGCGCCAGCACCGCGTCGCCCGAGCCTTCGAAATCCGCACGGCCGAGCTGGTCGGCCGTGAGGGCGATGGCGGTTTCGGTGTCGGGCACGCGCAGCAGGGCCTCGGCCAGGCGCATCAGCGCCAGGCCTTCGGCGCTGGAGATCGGGTACTCCTTGAGCAACCGCTCCATGGCCCAGAACGGCGGCGGGTTGTCGCGCACGGCCCGCACCCAGGGCGTGGCCGTGGCCAACACCGCGGGCCAGTCGGGGCCCGGGCTCAGACGGGCGAGTCGATCGGCCAGCACCTCGGCCTCGCCCCGGCAGGGGTCGGGCAGGCGATCGGCGTGGTCGACGGGGGGGTGGGGGTCGGGATGGAGCATGGCGCGCACCTGTGTCAGTCGCTAGTGAATGCGCGTATGCTCATCGCTCATTGGCTGCGTTTTTATCTGTACTTCTCCGCTTTCACAGATTTTTATTCCACATGACCGCCGACCTGCCCAACCTCGACCGCATCGACCTGAAGATCCTGCGCGCGCTGCAGGCCGACGGCCGCCTGACCAACCTGAAGCTCGCCGACGAGGTGGGCCTGTCGCCCACCGCGGTGCTGGCACGCACACAGCGCCTGCAGCGCGACGGCTTCATCCTCGGCTACGAGGCGCGCTTGGACCCGCACAAGCTCGGCCGCGGCATGTTGGTGTTCGTGGAGGTGCTGCTCGACCGCACCACGCCGAACGTGTTCGAGGCCTTCAAGGCCGCGGTGCAGGTGCGCGACGAGATCCTCGAGTGCCACATGGTGGCGGGCGGCTTCGACTACCTGCTCAAGACCCGCATGGCCGACATGGCGGCCTACCGCGACTTCGCGGGCAGCGTGCTGTGGCAGTTGCCCGGCGTGCGCGAGACGCGCACCTACGCGGTGATGGAAGAGGTCAAGCACAGCAGCCGCCTGCCCGTCTGACCTCCCCCATCGAGGCTGGTCAGGCACGCGGTACGTCGCCAGAATGTGGCAGTCACCCCTCACCAGGAGCACGCCATGTCCTTTCTCCCCCGAGTCGCCATCGCCGCGGTACTGATCTCCCCGCTGTTGGCCACCGCCCAGGGCGTCAAACCCGGCCTGTGGGAGGTCACCCAGAAAATGGGGGGCAACCCCAAGGCCGACGCCGCCATGGCCCAGATGCAGCAGCAGATGGCCGCGATGAGCCCCGAGCAACGCAAGATGATGCAGGACATGCTCGCGAAGCAGGGCATGTCCATGCCGGGCGCCGCGGCCGGCGGCGGCATGAGCATGCGTTACTGCCTCACGCCCGAGATGGCCGCGCGCAACGAGCCGCCGCCGGCGGCCGACGGCAAATGCACGACCAAGGTCACACACCGCTCGGCCGCCGAGATGAAGATGACGTTCCAGTGCACGGAGCCGCCCTCCAGCGGCGACAGCACGATCCGTTTCCAGGGCGATGGCGCCTACAGCTCGATCACCAACGTCACGACGCAGGTGGCCGGAAAGCCCGAGCGCACCACCATCGAGGGCTCGGCCCGATGGGTGAGCGCCAACTGCGGCGCGGTCAAACCGCGGCCGTAGTGTCCTTCCTGGGGCGGTCGCCGAAAACCGCCCGGCCCACGCGCACCATCGTGGCGCCCGCGGCCACCGCTGCCTCGAGGTCATCGCTCATGCCGATCGACAGGGTGTCCAACACGTGGCCGCGCGCACGCAGGTCTTCGAAGGCGTCGCGCACGCGCCAGAACAGGGCCTTCTGCGTCTCGAAATCGGGCGACGGCTCCGGGATGCTCATGAGCCCGCGCAGACGCAGGTGGGGCAGCGCGGCCACCGCGTCGGCAAGCACGGGCAGCTCTTGTGGTGAGACGCCCGATTTGTTCGCCCCGCCGTCCACATTGAGTTGCAGGCACACGTTGAGCGGTGGCAGCCCGGGCGGGCGCTGCTCATTCAGGCGCTGGGCGATCTTGAGGCGATCGACCGATTGCACCCAATCGAATTGCTCGGCAACCGGTCGCGTCTTGTTGCTTTGCAGCGGCCCGATGCAGTGCCATTCGATGGCCCCGCGCGGCAGCGCTTGCGCCACCTGCGCGATCTTGTCGATGCCCTCTTGCACATAGTTTTCGCCGAAAGCCGTCTGGCCGGCGGCATGGGCCTGACGGACGGCGTCGGCTCCGAAGGTCTTTGAAACCGCCAGCAAAGTAACCTCTGCGCTGTCCCGCGAAGCCGCTTCGCAGGCCCGCCACAGCCGCTCCCGCACTTGCTGGAGATTGGCGGCGATGCTCGTCATAATCGTTTTCAACTGCCCTCAGAGAACACGGAATCACCCGGGATGGACATCACCCAACTGCTGGCTTTCAGCGTCAAGAACAAGGCCTCCGACCTGCACCTGTCCGCCGGGTTGCCGCCCATGATACGGGTGCACGGCGACGTGCGACGGATCAACGTCGACGCGCTCGACCACAAGGCTGTGCACGCCATGGTGTACGACATCATGAACGACAGCCAGCGCAAGCAGTATGAAGAGTTCATGGAGTGCGACTTCTCGTTCGAGATCGAAGGACTGGCGCGTTTTCGCGTCAACGCCTTCAACCAGAACCGCGGCGCCGGCGCCGTGTTCCGCACCATCCCGAGCAAGATCCTCACGCTGGAGCAGCTCAACGCGCCCAAGATCTTTGCCGACCTGGCGCTGCGACCGCGCGGGCTGGTGCTGGTGACCGGCCCCACGGGTTCGGGCAAGTCCACCACGCTGGCCGGCATGGTCAACCACCTCAACGAAACCGAGTACGGCCACATCCTCACGGTGGAAGACCCGGTGGAATTCGTGCACGAGTCGAAGAAGTGCCTGGTCAACCAGCGCGAGGTCGGTCCACACACGCTGAGCTTTTCCAATGCGCTGCGTTCGGCGCTGCGCGAGGACCCCGACGCCATCCTCGTGGGCGAGATGCGTGACCTGGAAACGATTCGCCTGGCGATGACCGCCGCCGAAACGGGCCACCTGGTGTTCGGCACGCTGCACACCTCCAGTGCGGCCAAGACGATCGACCGCATCATCGACGTCTTTCCTGCAGAAGAAAAAGACATGGTGCGCGCGATGTTGTCCGAATCGCTGGTGGCGGTGATCTCGCAAACGCTGTGCAAGCTGAAAGACGGCAGCGGCCGCGTGGCGGCGCACGAAATCATGCTGGGCACGAGCGCCATCCGCAACCTCATCCGCGAGGCCAAGGTGGCGCAGATGTACTCGGCCATCCAGACCGGCAACAGCGTGGGCATGCAGACGCTCGACCAGAACCTCGCCGACCTCGTGCGCCGCAACATCATCAGCCCGGCCGAGGCGCGCGGCAAAGCCAAGATTCCCGAGAACTTCCCGGGATGACCACCGCCCAACACTGAGGCACCCGCACCATGGAACGCGATCAGGCATCCAAGTTCATCAACGACCTGCTTCGGCTCATGCTCAGCCGCGGCGGCAGCGACCTGTTCATCACCGCCGAATTTCCACCCGCCATCAAGGTCGACGGCGCGGTGACCAAGGTCTCGCCGCAGCCGCTCACCGCTGGCCACACGCTGGCGCTGGCGCGCGCCATCATGAACGACAAGCAGGCGGCGGAGTTCGAACGCACCAAGGAGTGCAACTTCGCGATCTCGCCACCCGCGATCGGGCGCTTCCGCTGCAACGCCTTCATCCAGCAAGGCAAGATCGGGTTGGTGATGCGGACGATTCCCGCGGTGCTGCCGACCATCGACAAGCTCGGGCTGCCGCAGGTGCTGAAAGACGTGGCCATGTCCAAACGCGGCCTGTGCATCCTGGTGGGTGCCACGGGTTCGGGCAAATCCACCTCGCTGGCCGCCATGGTCGACTGGCGCAACGAGAACTCCTACGGCCATATCGTCACGGTGGAGGACCCGATCGAGTTCGTGCACCCGCACAAGAACTGTGTGGTGACGCAGCGCGAGGTCGGCATCGATACCGACAGCTGGGAGGCCGCGCTCAAGAACACGCTGCGCCAGGCGCCCGACGTGATCCTGATGGGCGAGATCCGCGACCGCGAGACCATGGAACACGCCATCCAGTTCGCCGAGACCGGCCACCTGTGCCTGGCCACGCTGCACGCCAACAGCGCCAACCAGGCGCTGGACCGCATCATCAACTTCTTCCCGGAAGAGCGCCGCCCCCAACTGCTGATGGACCTGTCGCTCAACCTGCGCGCACTGGTTTCGCAGCGCCTGGTGCCGCGGCAGGACAACAAGGGCCGTTTCGCCGCGGTGGAAATTCTGCTCAACTCCCCCCTGATCTCCGACCTGATCTTCAAGGGCGAGGTGGCCGAGATCAAGGAAGTGATGAAGAAGAGCACCCAGATGGGCATGCAGACCTTCGATCAAGCGCTGTTCGAGGCCTTCGAGTCCAACCTCATCACCTACGAGGACGCGCTGCGCAACGCCGACTCGCTCAACGACCTGCGCCTGCAGATCAAGCTCAACAGCCAACGCGCAAAGACCCTCGATCTCGCGGCGGGCACGGAGCACCTCACGATCGTTTGAGCGGGGCTGGGTACTATCTCCGGGTTGCAGCATCGACAACCCTGGAGACGATACCTTGAACCCCAAGAACTACGAACCCACCCCGGCGCGCCGCGTCGCCTTCCTCGGCCTGGGCGTCATGGGCGCGCCGATGGCCGGCCACCTCGCCAAGGCTGGCCACCACGTCACCGTCTACAACCGCACCACCGCCAAGGCCGAGGCCTGGGCGACGCAGCACGGCGGCGCCTTCAAGGCCACGCCCCGCGAGGCGGCGGCGGGTGCCGATATCGTGTTTGCCTGCGTCGGCAACGACGCCGACCTGCGATCGGTCACCCTCGGTGCCGACGGCGCCTTTGCCGGCATGAAGGCCGGCGCTGTCTTCGTCGACCACACCACCGCGTCGGCGGACGTTGCGCGCGAGCTCTACGCCGCGGCCAAGGCGCTGGGCATCGCCTTCGTGGATGCGCCGGTGTCCGGCGGCCAGGCCGGTGCCGAAAACGGCCTGCTCACGGTCATGTGCGGCGGCGACCAGGCCGCGTTCGATGGCGTGAAACCCGTGGCGATGGCGTTCTCGCGCGCTTTCACCCTGATGGGTGCCAGCGGCGCGGGCCAGCTCACCAAAATGGTCAACCAGATCTGTATTGCGGGTCTGGTGCAGGGTTTGTCGGAGGCCATTGCCTTCGGGCAGAAGGCGGGGCTGGACATGAACCTCGTGCTCGACGTCATCGGCAAGGGCGCGGCCCAAAGCTGGCAAATGGACAACCGTGGCAAAACCATGGTGGCCGACCAGTTCAACTTCGGCTTCGCGGTGGACTGGATGCGCAAGGACCTCGGCCTGGTGCTCGACGAAGCCAAGCGCAACGGTGCGCGCCTGCCCGTGACAGCGCTGGTGGATCAGTTCTATGCCGACGTGCAGGCCATGGGCGGCAACCGCTACGACACCTCAAGCCTGATCAAGCGCCTTCGGTGAGCGGGCCCCAGCGCCCTCAACCGCCGGACTTGCCGCGTTTCCTGGACTCTGCGGCGTAGTGCCCCGACTCGGCGGGTTGGCTGTCGGTCTCGACCCGTATCGTTCGCCGATATGCCTGCCATTCCTGCGGGGTGAGGGCCGGCGCACCGTCTGCCTGAGCCCCCAGGCCCTCCACTTCGTGAGCGATGTGGGCGTTCTCGTCGTAGGTTTCTCGCAGCAACGGCTGAACCTGCAGCAGCGGCACCGTCTTGGGCAGCACAATGTCCACGTCGGTGGCCACGAGCTGGATGTTCATGAACAGGGGACAGGGCTGGTACCGATCGGTCTCGACGATGCCCTCGTAAGCGGAATACAGGAAGCTGCCGCGCATGTTGCTCGGTGGCCTCACCAGCACGCTCCAGCCGGGTGCAGTGCTGCACAGCAGGCCCGTCCAGATCTGCACCAGACCGGGCAATTGCAGGCGCGTGAGGAAGGGTGGCGACAGATCCACCAGATCGTCAGGCGCGTGCTCGTTCCAGTAGTCGGCGAAGCCTGGCAATTCAGACCGCACCAGCGGCTGCCAGCGACCGTCTTCCTTGACGAAGACATCGGAGCCGTTCCAGCGCAAGCGGATTTCCTCCGCGGGAAAGGCGTACCAACCGAAAGAAGAGGCCATTCGCATGGCCTCGCAATGGCGAAAAGCCATCGTGGGCATCAGGCCCAATGCGGACTTGTCCGCCCGCATGGGCGAGATGGCAGCCGGATAGATGCGATGAAACCTGATGGTGGTCTGCGGCGGTCTGTCCGGCTGCTTGGGCATGTTGCGGTGCTTTCGCGGTTGAAGTTCAGCGCTGGTTGGTTGGCTGCATTTTCCGACGCATGTGCGCTGCGACGGTCGGCGTCGTGATACACCCCCCGCCGATCATCGCCCTGCGATCAGGCGCTGCAGGCCGCGGCGCATGCTGTGGCACGTCGGCATGCTGCCGGCGCACATGCGCTGCGACGGCCGGGGTGGTGATGCACCCCCCGCCGATGAGTGCCTTCTTCGCCGAGGAGCGGCTTGGGGACTCGTTCACATTGCAGGGCTGTTCAAGGGCGCTGACCGCAATGGTTTTCGTTGCTGCGACGTTCATCGATTTCTCCTGAAAAGTTCAAACAGTGGATAGACTGGCCCGCTTGCGAGCCGGGTCGATCAGAACATTCAGGGAAAAGGCATGCAAATCGCGGCGTCGAACATTCGTTGGTCCGCTTACGGCGCAACACTGGCGGTTGTGGTTCTGGCATCGAGTGCGACCGCCGTCACACGGCTATCGCTCACGCAAGACCTGGGTGCGCTCGACCTCGTCCTGTTGCGTTGTGGCATCGGTGGCGCTTTGTTGCTGCTGGCCGGGCCCGCACTTTCCGCTTTGTGGATGGCATCCCCATCCGAGGTGATCACTCAGGCGGTCTTTCAGGGCCTGGGCATGGGCGCAGGCGCTATCCTGCTGGTCAGCCATGCCACCCGCCGGCTGAGAAGCCGGCGCTTTTCTGTCTTCCTCGCGGCCATTCCCGTTTTTTCCATGTTTTTGGTCGGGCCATCACAGGTGACAACATCCACAGCCACGAAGCCATGGCGGTGGTGCTCGTCAGCTCGGGCAGCCTCGTTGCTGGGTGGCTGTCTGACCCACAGTGCGGCAAACGCCACGTTTCTTGAAGGCGGTCCATGAGCGCAATCGATGCCTCCTTGTCGGGTTCGAGATTCGAAGAACGCCCTCTGATGGTGATGGCCATGAACGATCGGCGCCCACGCCAATGGGAGCGCAGCGACCTGCTGGTGGATCGGTTGCGGCGCTGGGCCGGCGACGCCTATTGGCAACTGCTGGCGCACCACAAGGGCCATGTGGTTCAACAGGTCGGCGACGGGCTGATGATGGAATTCGCCGATGCGCGCCAATGCGTGAAGGCCGCCTTTGCGCTGAATCGCCTGGCCCACACCATGAACGCTCGCACCCAGGGTGGCGAGCGGCTGCGGTTGCGCGCTGCTGCCCACCTGGCCAGCTACCCGGACGGTCTGCGGGCACCGACCCACCGCGACCTGCAATTGACCACCGAACTGAGCGAGCTGGCCAAGCCCGGCGAAGTCCTGATCACGGCCGAGCTGCGCGACCGCTTGGCCGATGGGCTGGACGCCGAGTTCGAAGACCTGGGCCATTGGGTGGAGCCGTTCGCGCAGCCTGTGCGCTTGTTCAGAGCCCATCCACACCACGCCAATGCCTCGAACCCCCTGCGGGCCAAAGATCCGGCGCTTCGACCGAGCCTCGCGGTGATGCCTTTCAAGGCCGATGAGGCGAGCGCCGCAGACGCGGTGATCGGCGAGCTGATCGCGGACGGGGTGATCGCGCGCCTGTCGCACAGCACCGGCCTGCGTGTGATTTCGCGGCATTCCACCTCTGCCCTCGGAAACAGCGAAGGGCTTGTTGAAATCGAGCGCCACCTGGGCGCCACCTTCGTGCTGTCGGGCGGCTACATCGTGCGCAACCGAAAGCTCATCGTGGTGGCCGAACTGGCCGAAGCGAGCACCCGCCGCCTGTTGTGGACGGGGCAGTTGCGCCAGGCTTTGGGTGACCTGCTGGAAGAGGAAAGCGAGCTGCTGCACGCACTGGCACGCACCGTGGTCGATGCCCTGGGCACCGCGCAGCTGAACAAGGCCTTGACACGCCCGCTCCCGAGCCTGGACAGCAGCTCCCTGATGCTGGCAGGCATTTCGATGGTGCACAGCCATTCGGCCAAGGTTTTCGAGCGCGGGCGCAGGGCCTTGACCGAACTGACCGCGCGCCACCCGGACCTCGCCCTGCCCAGGGCATGGCTGGGGATGTGGCATGCGCTGAATGTGGTGAAAGGCAGCAGTGCCAACGCGACGCGTGACATCAGACAGGCACGCGAACAGACGCTGCGGGCGCTTCAGGACGAGCCGCACAACGCCATGGCCCTGGCGGTCGAGGGCTACATCCAATGCCAGTTGCTGGGTGACCCTCGGCTGGCGCACGACTACTTGGCTGCGGCCATCGAAGCCAATCCGAGCGAACCCATCGCCTGGCTGTTCAAAGGCCTGCATTCGGCGATGTGGGGCACCAGTTCATCGGCGGTCACCGAAGCCCGCTTTGCATGCGCTTTGTCACCGGTCGATCCCCTTCAGTACTTCTTCGATCTGCTCACCGCCAATGCCATGCTGGCCGACCATCGCCTGGAGCTGGCGCTGGCCTACGGCCGCAAATCCCTGCGGGCGCACAAGCACCATGTGCCCACACTGCGCGTGCTGCTGACGGCACAGGCAGAGTTGGGTCACCTGGATGAAGGGAAGAAGACCCTCGAGGAGATGCTCGCGCAAGCACCCGAACTGACGGTGACGTCCTATCTGGGCATGGGGAGCACCGAAAGCCCCTTGCGCCAGCGCATGGCCAACGCCATGCGGCTCCTGGGTTTGCCGGAAAGCTGATGCCCGCTTACTGACGGGGTGTGGTGCCCGCTGCGGGCGCCGGCTGCGCGGCCGGCTCTGGCGCCAGTCGCTTGAGTTCGTCCTCGGTGAGGATCTCGAAGATGCGCACCACGCGCTGCACGCCGTCGACGTTGCGCGTGATTTCGGTGGCGCGATCGGCCTCGCGCTGCGTGACGCGACCCATGAGGTAAACGATGCCGTGCGTCGTGGTCACCTTGATGGCGGTGACCGGCAGGTCGCGCGCGTCGACGAAGCCGGCCTTCACGCGCCCGGTGATCAAGCTGTCGGACGTGCGCTGCGACAACGGAGGCGTGTTCATCACCTTGACCTCGTTGACGGTGCTGCGCACGTTGTCGACGCCGGCCACGATTTTTTCGATCTCCGCGCGCGTGGCCTCGCTGTTGGCCTCGCCGGTCAACAGCACCTGGCGGTTGTAGCTGGTGACCGACACGTTGGCGCGGCCGCCCACCTGGTCTCGCAGGCGGTTACTCGCCCGCAGTTCGATCGATTGGTCGTCGAGTTGCGCGCCGGAGCTGCGGCGGTCGGTGGCGACGAGCGCGGTGCCCACGGCCGCGCCGCCGAGCACCAGGGGTGCGCAGGCGCTGAGCACCGCGGACAGGGAGGCCACGGCGAGCACGGCAGTGCCCAGGCGGGGCAGGTGTTTGAAGTTCATGCGGGATTCTCCGTTTCGGTCGAAGGGGTTTCGGGCAGGCCCAGCAACTGGGCGTCCAGCCCGTCGGCCAGACAATGCAGCACCAGCAGGTGCAGTTCGGTGACACGCACAGCCTGGTCGTGCGGCACGCAAACGTGGACGTCGGTGTCGCGCAGCTGCGCGGCGAGGCGACCGCCGCGCGCGCCGGTGAGCGCCACAACGGTCATCTCGCGTTCGTGCGCCGCCTCGACAGCGGCCACCAGATTGCCGGCCTGCCCGTCAGGGCTGAAGACCAGCAGCACATCGCCGGCCTGGCCCAGGGCATGTACCTGGCGCGCATACACGTGGCGGCCGTCGAAATCGGTGGCGATGGCGGACATGGCCGCGGCGTTGCCCGAAAGCGAAAACGCCGCCAGGCCCGGCCGTTCGCGTTCGTAGCGACCCAGTATGTGCGCCGAAAACAACTGCGCCAGCGCAGAGCCGGCGCCATTGCCACAGCTGAGCACCTTGCCACCACCGGTGAGACCGGCCAGCAGCGCGGCCACGGCGGCTTCCACCAGCGGTGCCAGCGCGGGTGCGCTCTGGTACTTGAGGTCGGCGCTGTCGATGAATTGCTGCTGGATGCGCTGCACAAGCATGGGGCGATGATAGCGGCCGACCGGAGACGAAAAGGCTTCAAAACGCTTCACTGGCGTCGAAGGCGGCGGGCAGCCATTGGGGCGCACCTTCGCCGTCGATGAGCACAGCGTCGAAGCGGCAACGTGGCATTGACTGCATGCGCGCCAGAAAGTGCCGTGCCGCCAACACGATGCGGCGGCGCTTGATGGCGCCGATGCTGGCGGCCGCGCCACCGTGATCGCCCGAGCGGCGCTGGCGCACCTCCACGAACACCAGCGTGCCATCGGGCTCCCGCATAATCAGATCGATCTCGCCACCGCCGCGCCCCGGCGTGCGGAAATTGCGCATGACCAGGCGCATGCCCTGCCCTCGAAGCAGCGCGAGCGCCCGATCCTCGGCCTGCCGGCCAGCTGCTGTCGGCGTCGCCGGTTTTTGATTGCCCCACACGTGTCACTCCCGTCGATCGAATTGCTTGCCGCCGCGCGCCTGGCCGCCGGGGCGCAACATTGTCCGGAAGGTGCGCTCTACATACTGGCCACCCCTATCGGCAACCGCGCCGATATCACGCTGCGGGCCCTGCACGTGCTCGACCTGGCCGACGCCGTGGCCTGCGAGGACACGCGCCACACCGCCGCCCTGCTGCAGGGCTATGGACTGCACAAGCCCTTGATTGCGGCGCACGAGCACAACGAGCGCGAGGCGGCGCAGGCGGTGATCGAGCGCCTGCGCCAGGGCCAGCGCGTGGTCTATGTGAGCGACGCCGGTACGCCCGGCGTGAGCGACCCTGGCGCGCGGTTGGTGGCCGAGGCGCGCGCGGCCGGGATGCGCTGCGTGCCACTGCCCGGCGCGAGCAGCGTGACCACCCTGCTGAGCGTGGCGGGTGAGGTGCAGGGCGAGGGACGCTGGCGCTTCGCCGGCTTTCTGCCACCCAAGGGCGCCGAGCGCGAGCGGGCGCTGCAAGCACTGGCAACCTCGCCCGAGGCCTGTGTGCTGCTGGAAGCGCCGCACCGCATCGAGGCACTGGCGCAGGCGCTCGCGAGCCACCTGGGCGAGCGGCGGATCACGGTGGGTCGCGAGCTGACCAAGCAGTTCGAGGAAGTGGAGACGCTGCCCGCCAGGCAGTTACCCGCCTGGCTCGGCGCACATGCGCAGCGCATCCGCGGCGAATTCGCGCTGCTGGTGCACGCGACAGCGCCGTTGACCGCGCTGGAGGGGGAGGTGAGCACCGAGGCACTGCGCGTGCTCGACGCGCTGCTCGGCGAGCTGCCGCTCAAGACGGCGGTGAAGCTCGCGGCACAGATCAGCGGTGCGCCTCGCAACCCGCTGTACGAGGCCGCGCTCGCGCGCAAGCCACAGGACTGACTCAGGATCGGCGCGGGCCGCCCGTGTCTTCGATCTCGCGCGCCTCCACGTCGACCACGTCACCGCGCGCGGCCGCACGCGGGGCCTGCGCAGGGCCACGCCAGTCGCCCTGCGCGTAGCGCTGCGAGCGCTCACGCATGCGCGCAAACAGAACCGCCGGTGCCGGCTTGCGTCCGGTGATCAGCGACCAGAGCGATACGCCCAGCACCACCAGCAACGAGGCCAGCAGCAGGCTCAACAGGAACACCGCCGCGGCCAGCGCCAGCGCCAGGCGCAGCACGGTTCGGCCCAGGCGGCCCAGCAGATCGGCAAATGCGTTCATGGGTGACAGAGTGGATGCACTCACGTGAGTTCCGGTGGGGATGGACACCCCGCGCACCTGTGGCCGGGTGCCGCGCTTGCAAGGACCGCCCGTCGGCGCACGCCAGCCGTCACCACCGGCTGCTATTCTCGCTGCGCCCATGAAATCGCGAATCACCCAGTACTTCCTGCGCGGCCTGATCACCTTCCTGCCGCTGGCGCTCACCATCTACACCTTCTACCTGCTGGTGGTGTGGACGGAATCGCTCGCGCTGCGGCTCATCCGGCCTTTCATCGGTGACTTCTACCTCCCGGGCCTGGGCATCCTGATCGTCGCTGCCCTGATCCTGGGGCTGGGGGTTCTGGTCTCGCAGCCCGCTTTCGCGCGCCTGCTCTCGTGGGTGGAACTGCCGTTCACCAACCTGCCGGTGGTCAAGAGCATCTACACCTCACTCAAGAACTTCGCCGACTACTTCGCTCCGCACGACAAAGGGCAGCCCCAGCAGCAGGTGGTCCTGTTGCGCGCGCCCGGCCAGGACATGTCCATCGTCGGCCTGGTCACCCGTCAGTCCTTCGGCGACCTGCCGGGGGCGCTCGGTGCGCTTGACCAGGTCGCCGTCTACCTGCCCATGGGGTACATGATCGGTGGGTACACCGTGTTCGTGCCGCGCGAATGGATCACCCCGATCGACATGTCGGTCGAAGAGGCGATGCGTTCCTCACTGGTCGCCTGGATGTCCTCCAGCCGCGAGTCGGGCTGAGGCCGCGCGCGCGGAACTCCCGCGTCGCACCCGCTTCGAAACGGCCATGCCACACACCCTGCACCCGCGCCCACCGCTGCGCCGAACCCTGTTGCTGGGCGCTGCCGCCGCCCTGACCGCGCCGGCCTGGGTACGCCCCGCGGTCGCGCAGGCCAGGGGTTTGCGCCGCACCCCGAGCCAGACCGAGGGCCCGTTCTACCCGGTGGAGATCCCGACCGACCACGACGCGGACCTGCTGCGCAATGGCCAGGTGCGCTATGCCCGCGGCCAGGCCTGCTGGGTGCAAGGCACGGTGGTCGATCTCGATGGCCGCGCGATCGACGGCGCCGCGGTCGAGATCTGGCAGTGCGACGAAGCGGGCCACTACCACCACCCCGGTGACGGCAACCGCGCCGACCCCGCGTTCCAGGGCTTCGGCCGCGCACTGGCCGACCGAGAGGGCCGCTACCGCTTCCGCACCATCCGCCCGGTGCGTTACGGCGGGCGCACACCGCACATCCACGTCAAGGTCCGGCTCGATCGCATGGAACTGCTCACCACCCAGCTCTATGTGCAAGGCGACCCGGGCAATGAACGCGACTTTCTCTGGCGCCGACTGAGCGAGGCCGATCGCGCGCTGATCACCGTACCGTTCACCACCGCCGTCGACGGGCTGCAGGCCACATTTCCCATCGTCGTGCAGGCCTGAAGCGCCGCGGCTACGCTCGCGGCCCATGGATTCCCTGACACAGATCGCCCTCGGCTCGGCCGTGGCCGTGGCCACCATGGGCCGGCGCACCGCGGTGTGGAAATCGGCCCTGTGGGGCGCCGTCGCCGGCACCCTGCCCGACCTCGACGCCCTCATCGACCACGGTGACGCGGTGCTCAACATGGTGCTGCACCGGGGCGAGTCGCACGCACTCTTCTACCTCACGCTGTTCGCGCCCTTGATGGCGTGGCTGGTCAGCCGCCTGCACGGCGAGGCCGAACTGTTCAAGCGCTGGTGGTTGGCGTTGTGGCTGGTCCTCATCACACACCCGTTGCTCGACACGATGACGGTGTACGGCACGCAATTGCTGCTGCCCTTCACCAACCACCCGTTCGGCGTGGGCAGTGTGTTCATCATCGATCCGGCCTACACCGTGCCACTGCTGATCGGGGTGGGCGTGGCGCTGGCGGCCTCGCCGCGCGTGGGGTTCAAGGCCAACGCCATCGGGCTGGCGCTCAGCAGCGCTTACCTGGTGTGGAGCGTGCTCGCGCAGCAGCACGTGGCACAGGTCGCGCGCGAATCGCTGCGCCAGCAGGGCATCGAGGTCAACCAGCTGCTGGTCACGCCGGCGCCCTTCAACACCGTGCTCTGGCGGGTGGTGGCCGTGGGCACCACCACCTACCACGAGGGACATCACTCCCTCCTCGACGATTCGGCCGAGATCCACTGGCGACCCTACAACCGCGGGACCGACATCGCGCAGCGCCACGCCGATGTCGACGGCCTGCGCCGGATTGCCGCCTTCAGCCACGGCTTCTACAAGGTGGACGAGCGCGACGGGCGCCTGTTTGTCACCGACCTGCGCATGGGGCAGGAGCCGAGCTACATCTTCCGCTTCGACCTCGGCAGCGCTGCCGAGCGGGCCAACGGCGGGCGCGCGGCGCACCTGGTGGGTGAGCGCGGCGATCTGCGGGCCGGCCTCGCATGGATCTGGCGCCGCCTGTGGGGCGAGCGGCTGGCGCCGCCGGGCGTGCAAGTGCACTGACTCAGACGTCGACCGTCTGCTGCCCCTGGCGGCGTTGCAACCGGTAGGGCGGCAGGCCCTGCAGCATGCGCCGGCCGTAGGCTTGGCGCAGCAGCCGCGCGTCGTAGCAGACCACCGTGGCCTCGTCGGTTTCGGTGCGCAGGGCGCGGCCGGTCCACTGCAGCAGTCGCGCGCCCGTGGCGGGCACCACCAGCTCGCTGAACGGGTCGCGGCCCTGCGCCTTGAGCCAATCGGCTCGCGCCTGGCCCACCGGATCGCTCGGCGAGGCAAAAGGCAGCTTGGTGATGAACACCCATTCACAGAGCTCGCCCGGCAGATCCAGCCCTTCGCCAAAGGATTGCAGGCCGAAGAGGATCGAGACTTCGCCGTCGGCCACACGCTGCGCGTGCCGCTTGAGCAATGCGGTGCGCGAGGCTTCGCCCTGCACCAGCACGCGCTCGCGCAGATCGGTGTTGGCGCCGCGCTCCAGCAGTGTTGTGGCGGCGCGCATCTGCGCGCGCGAGGTGAAAAGGACCAACGCACCGCGTTTCACCTCGCGCAGATCGGCCATCAGCAGGTCGAGCATCTCGCGCGTGTAGCCGTCCACGTCCTTCGGGTCGGCTGCGGTCTGCACCACCACCAGGCGACCTTGCTTCGCATGGTCGAACGGGCTTTGCACCGCGCGCGTGGTGGCGGCCGCATCCCAGGCCAGGCCGGCCTCGTGCAGGAAGTGCTCGAATCCACCGCAGGTGACCAGCGAGGCCGAGGTGACGACTGCGCCGCGCACATGGCGCCACAAGTGGTGGTGCAGCAGGCTGCCGGGCTGCAGCGGGCAGGCGTGCGCACTCAAGGTGACCATGCCGTGGGCCACGCCGGCCTGCAGCCACTTGGCCAGCGGCGGCGCGCCGGGCTCGGCCGCCTGCAGCCACAGGCTGGCGGTTTCGTGCAAGCTTTGCAAACGCGGCGCAAAGCGGCCAATGCGCGCGTAGTGTTCGGCGCTGCGCGTGGCCTCGCCGGGGTTCTCGCGCGCGTTGGCACGCAGCTGCACCGCCAGTGCTTCTGCCAGCTTGAGCAACACGCCCGCGTGCAACTGCAGCGCGGCCAACGATTCGTGCCATTCGAGGGGCAGCGCGCCGCTGTCGAAGCGGTGCGTGAGCGGTGGCGACTCCGAGGCCAGGTCGCGCACCGCCGGCCCCACCGCGGCCATGCCCAAGCGCGCCAGATCGGCCAGCGCGGCCCGCGCACCCCGCGCGTGTTCGTTCAGGTCCACGCCGTGCGGGTGCACGATGGCCTTGGCCACCTCGTCGAAGGCCTTGGGCAGGCGATCGAGCCAGGTGCCATGCATCAGGTCCATGTGCGCTGTGAACTGACCCTGCGCCACGTCGGGCAGGTGGTGCGCCTCATCGAGCACGAGGTAGCAGTCTTGCGGTTTGGGCAGCGCATGCAAGCCCAGGGTGGACAACAGCAGATCGTGGTTGACCACGATGACCTGGGCGTGCGCCAGCCGGTTGCGCGCCTGGTAGTAGCTGCAGCCGTTGTAGGCCGGGCAGTGGCGCGCGGTGCAGGTGTGGCGCTCGGCCGCCACGGGCGCCCACAGCGCGGGCTCGGGCGGCTCGGCCAGGCGGTCGCGGTCTCCATCCCAATCGCCCTGGTCGAGCGCGATGGTCCAGCGCGCGTACTGCTGCGTGCGTTCGGCGGCGTCCCCTGCGGGTCGGGCGCCGGCCTCGCCGTCGAACAGGTCGGTCCCAGCCTCGTCGCCCGCGGCCAGCTGGTCGAGCTTGAGGCGGCACACATAGCGCCCGCGGCCTTTGGCGAGCGCAAAGTTGAACGGCTGCGGCAGCAGCGCCGAGAGGGCCGGCAGATCCTTGGCAATGAGCTGCTCCTGCAACGCCACGGTGGCGGTGCTGATCAGCACGCGCTTGTCCTGTGCGAGCGCGAGCGGGATCACCGTGGCCGCGTAGGCCGCCGACTTGCCGACGCCGGTGCCTGCCTGCACCACCGCGATGCCGCGATCCGGCCGGCCCGCCTCGCTGGAAACGCTGTCATCACCGAGCTTCACGCCCGCCAGGGTCTCGGCGATGAAGGCCGCCATCTCGCGCTGACCCTCGCGCGCACGAAAGCCCGGCGCGCGCGCCACCACGTGGTCGAAGGCGGCCAGGGCCAGCGCTTCGCGCGCGAGCGCGCCGTCGGGCGGGTTCGGCTTCGGGTCGGGATAAGCGGGGTGCTGGTCGCGCATGCAGGCCGGCATTGTCGCCGCTGCCCGGCGGCGGGCCGGCCGTCTTGTTGCGATGCAACAATGCGTGCATGGCCACCCGAAAGCCCCCCATCCAACGCATCGACCTCGCGCTGCAGGGCGGCGGTTCACACGGCGCCTTCACCTGGGGCGTGCTCGACCGCCTGCTCGAAGACGAGCAACTGGAAATCGCCGGGGTGAGCGGCACCAGTGCAGGCGCCATGAACGCGGTGGCGCTGGCCGCCGGGCTGATGGAGGGCGGGCGCACTGGCGCACGCGCCGCGCTGCGCCGCTTCTGGACGCGGGTGGGCGAGCTCTCGCCCTTCGGCAGTGTGGCCGCTGCACCTGTGGCTCCCTGGCTCGACCCTGCCAGCCCCTGGGCCGCACCCTGGCTGGCACCGCTGCGCGCCACCCAGCAATGGCTGGGCGCGCAGGCCTCGCCCTACCAGCTCAACCCACTCAACCTCAACCCGCTGCGGCGCATCCTGCTCGACACGGTGGATTTCGAGCGCGTGCGCGGCTGCACCCGCACGCGGCTGTTCATTGCCGCCACGCGCGTGCGTACCGGCGAACTGCGCGTGTTCGATCAGCACGAGCTGAGTGCCGATGTGGTGCTGGCCTCGGCCTGCCTGCCGCTGCTGTTCCAGGCGGTGGACATCGACGGCGAGGCGTACTGGGACGGCGGCTATGCGGGCAACCCGTCGCTGCTGCCGCTGGTGATCGACAGCCCCGCCGATGACCTGCTGATCGTGCAGATCAACCCCGCCGAGCGAGAAGCCCTGCCCACGCGCGCGAGCGACATCCTGGACCGCATCAACGAGGTGACCTTCAACGCCAGCCTGATCAAGGAGCTGCGTTCCATCGGCTTGCTCAAGCAGCTGCTGGCGGCCGAAGGCTGGGCCGCGCGGCGGCTGCGCAACCCGGTGCTGCGACGCGTCGCACGGCTGCGGCTGCACCGGGTGGACGGCGGTGATGAGCTCGCCGCGCTGGGCGCCAGCAGCAAGACGCGCACCGACCCGGCCTTCCTGCAGCGCCTGTTCGCGCAAGGACGGGGTGCAGCCGATGGCTGGTTGGGTGCACACCGCGGCGATGTCGGTCAACGCAGCAGCTTCGACCCCGGCACCGAGCTCGGCCCGCTGCCTGCGGGCTGAGCACGCCAGCGTTCAACCGGGCGACGGCAGCCCGAAGCGCAGCCGTGCCCCGCGCCCGGGCTCGCCCTCGCCGCGGATCCAGCCGCCGTGGCGCTCGATGACACGCTGCACCGTGGCCAGGCCCACGCCCGTGCCTTCAAACTCGCTCGGTGCATGCAAGCGCTTGAACGGCTCGAACAACTGCGCCGCGAATTGCATGTCGAAACCAGCGCCGTTGTCGCTCACGCTGAAGGCCGTGCCGCCCTCCGGCGCGGCAATGGCCTCGAAGCGGATCTCCGCGTGCTCGGTGCGGCGCGTGTACTTCCAGGCGTTGCCGAGCAGGTTCTGCAGCACGATCTGCAACAACGCCACGTCGCCCCAGGCGCGCAGGCCATCGGCGATCACCCACCGCACCGCGCGCTGCGGCTCGTTGGCGCTCAAGTCGTTGGCGATACCGCGCGCCAGGCTTGAGAGGTCAACCCACTCGGGGTGCAGTTCGGCGCGGTTCACGCGCGACAGCGCGAGCAAGGCGTCGATCAGCTGGCCCATGCGGTTGGCTGCCTGGCGAATGCGCTCGAGATGGCTGCGCGTCAGCGGGTCGAGGCGCTCTTGCAGGTCCTCGGCCAGCAGGCTGGCGTAGCCGTTGATGCTGCGCAGCGGCGTGCGCAGGTCGTGCGAGACGCTGTAGGCGAACGACTCGAGTTCGCGGTTGAGCATCGAGAGTTCGCGCGTGCGCTCGGCCACGCGGTCCTCCAACGCTTCGTTGAGTTGGCGCAGCGCCTCTTCCGCTTCGTGCATGGCGGTGATGTCCTGCACCGTGCCCACACTGCGCACCGGCGTGTTGCCATCGAACTCGGTGACGGCGCTGTGGCGCACGTGCTTCAAGCGGCCGTCGGGCATCACTAGGCGGTGCACCACCTGGTGCGGGGTCTGGGCATCCACCGCGATGCGGTAGGCGCGATTGACCGCCGCGCGATCATCGGGGTGGACGCGCGCGATGAAGGCCTCGTACGAAGCGGGCTGCACCGCCGGGTCGAGCTCGACGATGCGGTAGAGCTCGTCGGTCCAGGTGGTGGCATTGCTGCGCAGGTCGATCTCCCAGCTGCCCACCGAGGCGATGCGCTGCGCGTCCTTCAGGCGCGCCTCGCTGGCCTTGAGCGCGGCCTCGGCGCGCCGCCGCGCGGTGATATCGAGCAGGGTGAACTGCAGCAACCGGCGGCCGTCGGATTCGAAATCCACCAGGTGCACCTCGGCGTCCCACTGCTCGCCGTCGGGCCGCTGGTGCAGCCACTCGAACACGGCCGAACCCTCCTTCATCGCGCGACCGACCCAGTACTGGCCGGCCTTGATGGAGTCCCGGCCGTCACGCTGCACTGGCGCCGAGACGTCCATGGCGTTGCGCCCCAGGGTGTCGCCGCGATCGCGGAAGCCGTAGGCACGCACCGCGGCATCATTGCATTCGATGAGGGTGAAGGTGGCCGGGTCGAGCACCACCATGGCCACCTGGGAATGGTCGAACAGGCGCTGGCGCATCGACTGCGCGGCCGCGTTCTGCGCCTCACTGCGGGCCACACGCACCAGCAGCCAGGCCAGGCCGGCACCACCCAGCAGCAGAACAATCGAAAAAACCGACGTGAGCAGGCGCCCGCGCGCGATGGCCGGCTCCAGCGGCGCCAGCACGCCAGCGTCGGCCAGGCCAACCGAGACCACGAGACCGCGTTCGCCCACCCGGTGCCAGCCGTAGGCGCGTGGCGTGCCGTCCACTTGTCCAGCCACGTGGAAACTTCCGTTGCGCTGCGTCGGCTGCAACAGGAACGGACGGTCGGCCGGCAGCACCTGGCCCATGGCGGCCTCGTTGCCCAGGCTGCGCGCCAGGAAAGCGCCGGCCGGGTCGATCAGCGCCACCACATCCTGTGCGGACAGGCTCAGCGCGGCCAGCCGGCGCGCCAGGAAATCGGTGGAGACCGCCAGTTGCACCGTGCCAGCGAAAACGCCATTGACCAGCAACGGGCGCGCGACCATCACCACCCATTGGTCCGCCAGCCGCGAGCGCACCGGCTGACCGATCATCAGGCGGTCGACACCATCACGCAGCGCCTGAAAGTGCGCGCGGTCAGAGATCTCCGTCGCATCGTCGCGCCCCAGACTGTTATAGAGAATGCGGCCTTGCGCGTCCGCGATCGACACGTGGGTCACGAACTCGGGTGGCATCACCGCCAGCACATTCAGCGCCGTCGCGCCAAAGGCTGCGGGCTCCTGCTGCCATTCGCGGCGCAGGTAAAGCAATTCGAGGTCGAGCAGGCTCACCAGCCCTTCCACCTGACCGGCCATGGCGTCGGCCAGATGCACCGCACTGCGCTCGGACTCGGCCAACACCTGCGAGCGCAGTTGTGCCTGTGCACGACCGGCCTGCCACCAGAGCAGCCCCGCGGCCAGCACCGACAGGCACAACACCAGCAACGGGAGCAGGCGGTTGCGTGCGTTCATGGGGCGTTTTGGCCGGGATCGGGTAGGCGCATGTCCCGAGTATCGGTCCATGTGCCGCACCACAGTGCCGAAACCCCTCAACCGGGATACAGGCTGCGCAGCAACTCGCTCAAGCCGTCCCCACGATCTGCGCGCCCAGGCACAACAGGATGAAGACCGAGAGAGGCAGAAAGATGATGACGACCAGTATGAGCTCGCCACGCACGCGCACGATCGGCTACAGATCAGCAAAGACGAACAGCAAGCCCTTGCCGAAGGCGAGCGGCAGTTTGAAGCTCATGCTCGGCGGGGGCTCATATCACGACTTCGCGTATGCGCCGGCGCAGCTCGCGCTCGCGGCGATTTTCCTCTGCCCAGTCGTCGCGCACGCCGCGCCACAACGCGATCGCCATGAGAACGATGACCACGGCAAACGGCAACGCGAACACGATGGTGGCTGTTTGCACCGCCTTGAGGCCACCGGCGAGCAGCAGCGAGATGGCGATGCCCGAGACCAGCACGCCCCAGACGATCTTCACGCGCGCGCCCGGGTTTTCCTGGCCGCCCGTGCTCATCATGGCAAGCACCAGCACGGCCGAGTCGCCCGAGGTGACGAAGAACACCAACACCAGCAACGTGGCCACGACAGCCATGAGCGCGCCCATCGGCAGCACCTCGAACATCGCGAACAGCGCCGTCGACACGTCGGCCGACACCGCCTCGGCGATCGGTACGTTCTGCATGATCTCCAGGTTGAGCGCCGTGCCGCCGAACACCGAGAACCACAAGAACGCCGCGAGCGTGGGCGCCAGCACCGTGCCCAGGATGAACTCGCGGATGGTGCGACCGCGCGAGACGCGCGCGATGAACAGGCCCACGAAGGGCGACCAGCTCACCCACCAGGCCCAGTAGAAAACCGTCCAGCCGCCGACCCAGCCGCTGTCGCGGAACGGCGTCATGCGCAGGCTCATGCGCACGAACTCACTCGCGTAGCTGCCCAGCGTGGTGGTGAACGTATCGATGATGGCCACGGTGGGACCCAGCACGAAAATCGAGAACGCCAACAACGCAGCGAGGATCAGGTTGAAGGTGGACAGCCACTTGATGCCGCGCGTGACGCCAGTGATGGCCGAGGCGAGAAACAAGAGCGTGGTGACCGCGATGATGCCGACCTGCCAGGTCTCGCCCACCGGCACGCCGGCCACGGCCGCCAGCCCGCTGTTGATCTGCAGCGCGCCCATACCGAGGGAGGCCGCCACGCCGAACGCGGTGGCGATCACGGCGAGCACGTTGACCACCGGCCCCAGGCCACGCGCCCACGACCATGGCAGCGACTGCACCGCCGTGCTCACCAGCGCGGAGCCGCCCTTGCGGAACTGGAAGAAAGCGATCGCCAGTGCAACGATGCTGTAAACCGCCCAGGGGTGCAGACCCCAGTGAAAGAAGCTGTAGCGCATGGCCGCGTTGGCGGCCTCGGGTGTGTTGGCCGCAATGCCCGGGGGCGGTGCGCCGTAATGCGAAACGGGTTCGGCCACGCCCCAGAACACCAGGCCGATGCCCATGCCGGCCGCAAACAGCATGGCGAACCAGGCACCGATGGTGAACTCGGGCTCGTCGTCCTCGGCGCCGAGCTTGAGATCGCCGTAGCGGCTGAACGCGAGCAGCAGTGCCATGACCACCAGGCCCAGCACCACCCACAGGTAGAACCAGCCGAAGTCGCGCGTGATGACGGCCAACAGGGTGTCGAACACCGAACCAAGCGAGGTCGGCGAAACGACGCCCCAAAGAACAATGGCCAGGATCAGCCCGGCCGAGACGAAGAGTTGCATGGGTTTTCCTCCAACAGAGCGCCCGGCGCGTGGCCCGATGTGACAGAGGCACCCGGTGTGCAGGGCCGTCCATGAGATCGGCAACGGGGCTGTCAGCAAGGGCCGGCGGGTGTGGTTGCGTGCGCAACCAGTTGCCAGGGCAGCCTGCCATTATGGACATGGAAAAGTGTTTTTCAGGGGACCAATTCCGGGCCATGGGCGCACGGATCGCGGTCCAATTGCTCGCCACTGGCAGGAGATCACATGAAGGAATTGCAGGACGCACAACGGGCGGGCACGACGCTTGAGGTCGACGTGCTGATCGTGGGCGCCGGCCCGTGCGGCCTGATGCTGGCCAACGAGCTCGGCCTGCGCGGCATCGGGTGTCTGCTGGCCGACCCGAAGTCCACCACAGCCTTCAACCCGCAGGCCAACGCCACGCAGGCGCGCACCATGGAGCACTTCCGGCGCATCGGCATCGCGTCAGAAATCCGCGCACTCGGCCTGCCGGCCGACCACCCCACCGACATCGCCTACTTCACACGGTTCGCCACGCATGAGCTGGCCCGGCTGCGCCTGCCCACCGCTGCCGAAGCCACCGCACGGGTGCGCGCCCTGTGCGGCGCCTGGAACGCGGCCGAGTTGCCGCACCGCGTGTCGCAGAAATTCGTGGAAGCCGTGCTTCACCGTCACGCCGAAGCCCGCACCGGGCGGCCGGTGGCCTTCGGCTGGAGGCTGCTGGACTTCGAGCAGGACGCCAACGGTGTGAACGCGCGCCTGGCACCGGCCGATGGCAACAGCCCGCCGGTGGCGGTGCGTGCGCGCTACCTGGTGGGCGCCGACGGCGCGCGCAGCGCCGTGCGTCAGACACTGGGCATTTCGTACAGTGGCGCCACCGGTGTGCAGCGCCAGTTCATGGGCGGGCGCATGTTCGCGGTTTACCTGCGCGCGCCCACCTTCTACGAACAGCTGCCGCACGACGTGGCCTGGATGTACGTGAGCGTGAACGCGGAACGGCGCGTGTTCATGGCCTCGGTGGACGGGCGCGGCGAGTTCGCCTTCCACGCCGCGGTGCACCCCAATGAGGACCCGGCCGGCTGGACGCACGCGGACGCGAAGCGCTTGTTCGCGCAGGCCAGCGGCATGGACATCCCCATCGAGGTACTCTCCACCGGCACCTGGATCGCGGGCCATTCGCTGGTGGCCGAGCGCTACCAGCAGGGCCGTGTGTTCATCGCCGGCGACGCGGCGCACCTGTTCACGCCCACCGGCGGCCTGGGCTACAACACCGCCGTGGGCGACGCGGTCAACCTGGGCTGGAAGCTCGCCAGCGTGCTGCGAGGCCACGCGCGCCCCGATCTGCTCGACAGCTACGACAGCGAGCGCCGACCCATCGGCGTGCGCAACACCACCTACGCGCGTGGCTTCGCCGATTCCATCGGCTTGTTCCAGACCACGCCTGCGCTCGAAGCCGACGGCCCCGAGGGCGACGCGCTGCGCGCGCACGCGAGCAAAGTGCTCGACGACCACGTGCGCCGCGAATTCAACATCCCTGGCGTGACCTTCGGCGAGCGCTACGACGGCTCACCCGTGATCGCCGGCGACGGCGGCACACCCCCGCCCGACAGCGCCAATGACTACCAACCCAGCACCTGCCCGGGTGGACGCTTGCCGCACGTGTGGCTGGGCGGCGAGCGCTCGCTGTACGACGAACTCGGCTTCGAATGGAACGTGCTGGCGCCGGGTGCGCGGCGCGACGCAGCCGCGGCACTCGTGGCGGCCGGCGCTGCAGCCGGGTTGGAGGTGACACTGCGACTGTGCGACGAGCCCGAAGTGCGCGAAGCCCTGGGCGATGCCGTGCTGCTGGTACGCCCGGATCAGGTGGTTGCCTGGCGCGGCACTGCCGCGCCAGCGCCAGAAGCGATCTGGCACCGCGTGGCCTGCGCGGCTTGAGCCCGTTCTGCACGCGCGGGCTTGGGCGCGCGGGCAGGCTGTGGCACGATCCGGCGGCCCGTCACCGCACCAAGCAAACCATGAACCTGCTGTTATTCGTTGCCGGCCTCATCGGCCTGATCGCCGGTGCCGAGCTGCTCGTGCGCGGCGCCTCGAAGCTCGCGCTGTCCTTTGGGCTGTCGCCGCTGGTGGTGGGGCTCACCATCGTGGCCTTCGGCACCAGCTCACCCGAGCTCGCGGTATCGGTGGGGGCAGCGCTCGGTGGGCAAACCGACATTGCGGTGGGCAACGTGGTGGGCAGCAACGTGTTCAACGTGCTGTTCATCCTCGGCCTGTCGGCGCTCATCACGCCCTTGGTGGTGAACATCCAGCTCGTGCGGCAGGAGGTGCCCATCATGATCGGCGCCTCGCTGCTGCTGCTGGTGCTGGGCCTCGATGGCCGCATCAGCGCCATCGACGGCGCGATGCTGGCCGCGCTGATGGTGGCGTACACCGTGTTCCTGGTGGTGCAATCGCGCCGCGAAACGCAGGCCGCGCAGGACGAATACGCCGCCGAGGTGAAGCCCGCCACAGCGGGCGGTTGGGACAGCCGCCTGCCGGTTCAGCTGGCCCTCATCGTGGTCGGTCTGGCGCTGTTGGTGCTCGGGTCGCAAGGGCTGGTGACGGCGGCGGTGGCGTTTGCCAGGGTGCTGGGCGTGAGCGACGTCGTCATCGGCTTGACCATCGTCGCAGCGGGCACCTCCATGCCCGAGGTGGCGGCCTCCGTCATGGCCGCCTTCAAGGGCGAGCGCGATATCGCGGTGGGCAATGTGGTGGGCAGCAACACCTTCAACATCCTGGGCTGCCTGGGCGCGTCGGCGCTGGCCAGCGGGGGCGCGGGGCTGGGCATGCCCGCCTCGGTGATGGCCTTCGACATCTGGGTCATGCTGGCCGTGGCCCTGGCCTGCCTGCCGGTGTTCATGACCGGCCGCGAGATCGCGCGCTGGGAGGGCGCCATCTTCCTGGGCTACTACGTTGCCTATGTCGCGTACCTCATTCTGGCTGCGCAACAACACGCCGCGCTCGGGGCCTTCAGCAACGCCATGCTCAGCTTCGTGGTGCCGATCACCGTGGTGACGCTGGTGGCGGTGATGGTGCGGCACACGCCGAAGCGCTGACACCGTGGCCGGGAACCACGGGCCGCCGCGCGGGATCGACAGTCCGATGCAACAACCATCGGAAGCAAGACCATGAAATTAGCGCTGTGGGGTGTGTTCGTTTTGATGGCCGGGCTGTGGACCGGCGGCGCGGCACTGCTGGCGCAACTGGTGCAGTGGTCGGCCCAAGGCCTGGCCTCGGGTGCTGCCAGCGACATCGGCACCGCGGCGGCGACGCTGGCTATACCGGTGTGGCTGGCGCCCTGGTTCGACCCGGCCACCTGGGCCGCCATTCAGCAAAGCGTCAGCGCTGCTCTCGAGAGCCTTGCCACGCTACTGCCCGACTTAGGGGACCTGGTGTCGTGGCTGTCACCGCTGATCTGGGTGTTCTGGGGCCTGGGCCTGATGGTGTTGCTGGCCCTGACGCTCGTGGGCCACTGGCTGATCAAGCGGTTCACCAACCCGCTGCGGTCCAGCTCGCAAGGCGCTTGAGCCGAAGAGCGCGACCATCACACCTTGGGGCGCGACGCCTGCCCCGCAAAGCGCTCCACCTGGCGCGTGGGCCCTGAGACGATGAGCAGGTCACCGGCCAGCACGCGCGTGTCGGGCGTGGCGTGTTCGAAATCGGCCTTGGCGCGCTTGATGCCGACCACCGTGACGCCGAAGCGCTCGCGAACGCCGGATTCGTTCAACGCCTTGCCATGTGTGGCCGCGGGCGCGTGGATCTTGGCGATGGCAAAACCGTCGTCGAACTCGATGTAGTCCATCATGCGGCCCGAGATCAGGTGGGCCACGCGTTCGCCCATGTCGGCCTCGGGGTACACAACGTGGTGCGCGCCGATGCGCTGCGCGATGCGCCCGTGATCCTCTGTCAGCGCCTTGACCCAGATGTCCGGAATGCCCAGCTCGGTCAACGCCATCAGGGTCATCAGGCTGGCGGCCAGGTTGTCGCCGATACCGACGATGGCGTGCTTGAAGTCCGCCACGCCGAGTTGACGCATCACCATGGCGTTGGTGGCGTCGGCCTGCACGGCGTGTGTGAGACGGTCGGCCCAGGCCTGCACAGGCTCGGCATCGCGGTCGATACCCATCACGTCATGGCCCATGGTCATGAGTGACTGGGCCACCGCGCCGCCGAAGCGGCCCAGGCCGATGACGACCACCGAATCGCCGGCCGAGAACGCGAAATGCTCGGTGAACAATTTACCCAACAATCGGATGCTCCTCAGGTAGACGCCAGGGCATGCGCCGCTCGCCCAGCGCGAGCGACGTGGCCAGCGTGATGGTGCCCACGCGCCCCGCGTACATCAGCAGCACCAGCATGAGCTGGCCTGCGGGCGGGAGGTTGGCGGTGATGCCGGTGGACAGGCCGACGGTGCCGAAGGCCGAGATCACCTCGAAGATCACCTGGTCGGTTGGCAGGTCGGTGACGCGCAGGATGACCAGCGAGCCCAGCACCACCAGGGCGCTGCCGAGCACGAGCACGGTGATGGCCTGGCGCTGAGCAGGCTGGCACACGCGCCGCCCGAAGGCCTCGCTGTCGGGGCGGCCACGCACCTCGGCGACCACCAGCAACAGCAGCACGGCCGCTGTCGTCACCTTCACGCCGCCGGCGGTGCCGGCGCTGCCGCCGCCGATGAACATGAGCAGGTAGTGCAACGCCCAGCTTTCGTGCGCCAGCGCCCCGATGTCGATGGCGTTGAAGCCGGCGGTGCGCGCCGAAACCGAAGCGAATGCGGCGTTGAGCAGCTTGTCGGCCGCGCCCATCGGCCCCAGCGTGCGCGGGTTCGACCACTCGAACACCAGCAGACACAGCATGCCGCCCAGCAGCAGCACGGCGCTGCCGGTCAAGGTGAGCTTGGTGTGCAGCGACCAGTGGCGCGGGTCGCGCCAGCGGCCGCGGATGTCCTGCAGCACCGGAAAGCCGATGCCGCCGATCACGATGCCCAGCATCACCGGCACCAGAACCCAAACATCGGTGTGGAAGCGCATGAGGCTGTCGCCATAGAGGGAGAAACCGGCGTTGTTGAAGGCCGAAACGGCATGGAACAGGCCGCTCCAGAGTGCCTCGCCCCAGGGCATGCCATAGGCAGCCTGGAAGCGCAGTGCCAGCACCGCGGTGAGCAGCAGTTCGCACAGCACCGTGACCACCAGCACCACGCGCGCCACGCCGGTCACGTCCCCCAGGCCCACCGCGTGGTTCTCGGCCTGCGTCAGCAGCCGCGTGCGCAGACGCAGCGAGCGGTTGACCGACAGGCCGAGCAAGGCCGCCGCGGTCATCAGGCCGAAGCCACCCAACTGGAACAAGGCCATCACCACCACCTGACCGAAGGGCGACCAGTAGCTGCCGGTATCGACCACCACCAGGCCGGTCACGCACACGGCGGACACGGCCGTGAACAGCGCGGTGAGCCACGGGGCCGAGCCGACCTCGGCACGCGCGGCCGGCAGCATCAGCAAGGCGGTGCCGACGGCGATCAGGGACAGGAACAGCAAGGCAACGGCCCGGCTGGGGTGGTTGAAGTGGCGGCGCATGGCACAGGGGGTGGTCGGCGCCGATTTTTGGCGCCGGCGCGCGCCCTGTCAGCCGCCGTGGCGGCGTCTTGATGCGTTCTTGATGCCTGAGGTCGCAGTCTTGTCGCGACCTTGATGCGGCGTAACGCCGGCACCACGCGCCGCGGGCCGGGGCCTGCTCTACAGTCGAACAGTGATGAGCGAAGCAATCCCGGTACACGCGGCCAACCGATGGCGCCCCTGGCTTGGCGCGGTCGTGGTCTGCGCCGCGGCCACTGCCATCGGTTTGCCGCTCGGCCAGGTGCTGGACAACGCCAGCCTGGTGCTGCTGTTCCTGCTGGCGGTGGTGCTGTGCGGTGCCTGGTTCGGCCGCGGGCCTGCGGTGTTGGCGGCGGGCTTGTCGGTGCTGCTGTTCAACGTGGTGTTCGTGCCGCCACGCTTCTCGCTCGCGGTGGCGGACGAGCGCCTGTTTTTCACGCTGGCGGTCATGCTCATGGTCGGTCTCATCGTGGGCCACCTCACAGCCTCGCTGCGTGCGCAGGCCGCCGCGGCGTCCGAGGGCGAGCGGCTGGTGCGCCAGCTGTACGACGTGTCGCGCGAACTGGGCAAGGCCCTCACGGTGCAGCAGGTGGACGAGATCGCGCGCCCGTTCCTGCGCGCGCAGCTGGCGGCAGACGCCTGTCTGTGGGTCCGCAGCCCCCACTTCGAACGGGTCTCGCCCATCGATGCCGCCGACGCCCTGGCGCCGCGTACTGCTGCGGTGATGGCTGGTGAACACCCCACCGATGTGGCGGCAGGCGCTGCACTCGTCATCCCGCTGCGCGCCACGATGGCGATCCGCGGTGCAATGGCACTGCTGCGGCCCGCCGCGCCGCACTGGAGCGAGGCCGAGCGGCGCCTCATCGACGCCTGCGCTGCGCTGATCGGCAGCGCGCTCGAACGCATCCACTACATCGAGGTGGCGCGCGCCAGTGCCGTCGACATCGAGGGTGAGCGCTTGCGAAACACGCTGCTGGCCGCGATCTCGCACGACCTGCGCACCCCGCTCGCGTCGCTGGTCGGGCTGGCCGAGTCACTGGCGCTCACGCGCCCCGCGCCCACCCCGCAGCAAGAGGACATCGCGCGTGCGATCGCCGCATCGGCGCGGCGCATGAGCGCGATGGTCGGCAACCTGCTGGACATGGCGCGCGTGGAGTCGGGCGCGCTGCGGTTGAACGTGGAGTGGCTGCCGGTGGAGGAGGTGTTCGGCACCGCGCTGGCGGCCTGCGAGTCCGCGCTGGCCGCCCACCGCGTCTGCATCGAGGTGCCCGACGACATGCCGATGCTGCGGCTGGACGCGGTGCTGATGGAACGCGCGCTGGTCAACCTGCTGGAGAACGCGGCCAAGTACACCCCGGCCGGCACCTCCATCACCTTGTCGGCAGCCCACGACGACGATGGGCTGTTGCTCACGGTCAGCGACAACGGGCCCGGTATCCAGACCGCACGGCCCGAGGCGCTGTTGCGCAAGTTCGAGCGCGGCACCCGCGAGAGCGCAACGCCGGGTGTGGGCCTGGGCCTGGCCCTTTGCCACGCCATCGTCGCGGCCCATGGCGGGCAATTGCGGGCCGAGGCGGTCGACGGTGGCGGTGCGCGCTTCGCAATGCGCTTCGCGCACAGTGTGCCGCCCGAGGTGCCCGCAGAAGCCGACACCCTATCGCGGAGCGACGCGCGTGCACGCCCCTGAGAACCCCACCCGCGCGCGCGTCCTCGTGATCGAGGACGACGCCGACATCCGCCACTTCGTGCGCCTGGCCCTGGCGTCCGAAGGACACGAGGTGACGGAAGCCGCCACCATCGCGCGTGGCCTCATCGATGCCGGCCTGCACCGCCCCGACCTGGTGGTGCTGGACCTGGGCCTTCCCGACGGCGACGGCGTCGACTTCATCCGCCAGCTGCGCAGCTGGTCATCTTCGCCCGTGCTGGTACTGTCGGCGCGGTCGGCTGAGCAAGACAAGGTGCGCGCACTTGACGCCGGCGCCGACGACTACCTGGTCAAGCCCTTCGGATCGGCTGAGCTGCTGGCGCGTACCCGCGCCCATCTGCGGCGCCGCCTGCAGCACGCTGGCGCGCAGGACGCCAACCTGAGCTTTGGCGACACCACCATCGACCGCGCACACCGGCGCGTGACCCGCGGCAGCGAACCGCTGCACCTCACGCCCATCGAATACAGCCTGCTGCTGCGACTCACCTCACAGCCCGACCGCGTCATCACGCACCGCCAGTTGCTGCTGGAGCTCTGGGGACCGGCGAACGCCGACAACCCGCACTACGTACGTGTGCACATGGGCAACCTGCGCAAGAAGATCGAGGCCGATCCGGCGAGGCCGCGCTGGTTGCTCACCGAGACCGGCGTGGGTTACCGGTTCTCGCCTCCGTAGGCGCCCTCCAGAACACCGGGGACGATACCTTGTCAGGGCTCGTCGTCGGGGTTGTCACGCGCCAGCGGTGCTGCGCCCGCGAGCATTGCGTCGGCTCGGCGCTGGATCACGCCCACCATTTGGTCCAGCGCCGCACGCTCGGCCGCTGACAGTTCCTCAACCAGCGCCTGATTGATGGCGCGAATGCGAGGGAACAGATCGTCGTGCACGCGGTGGCCCGCCTCGCTCAGGTACATCTGCACCTCGCGCCGGTCGTTGGGTTTCGGACGGCGCTCGATCAGTTTCTTTTCGGCCAGCAGCGTGAGCGTGCGCGAGGTGCGCGCGCGATCGAGCATGGCGCGCTCGGCGAGCTCGGACGACAGCACGCCCTCGTTCTCGGCCAGGAATGACAGCACGCGCCACTCGCGCCGCGTCAGGCCGTGCAGGCTCTCGCACAACCGCACCACCTGTCGGCCGGCGGTGATGTGGATGCGGTAGAGCCGGTAAAGCAGGAACTCGGCCTGCTGCCCGGGATGCAGCAGCGTGTCGCGCGGCGCGCGCCTGTGGGTATCGGCAGGCATCAGGGTTATCCCCCGCAATGATTGATTTCTGCAATCCATTGTGAATGCCTAGCATGGCCGGCTCCAGCGGGGAACCTCCCCGCCACCCCCACCGGAGACACCGAATGACTGCATCCCGCCGCGCGCTGCTGGGTCTGACCCTGGCCGCTGCCTTCACCGCCCCCGCCGTGCACGCGCAAACCACCTGGCCCACGCAGACCGTGCGCTTCGTCAACAATTTCCCCGCGGGCGGTCCGTCCGACATCCTCGCGCGCTCCGTCTCGCAGGTGCTGCAGGAAGCCACCAAGCAAAGCTTCGTGGTGGAGAACAAGCCCGGTGCGGCCGGCAACATCGGCGCGGCCGACGTGGCCAAGGCCGCGGGCGACGGCAGCACCCTGCTGTTCGGCATCGACACCACCTTCACCATCAACCCGCACCTCTACCCCAACCAGGGCTTCAAGGTGACCGATCTCAAGCCGGTGATCGTGATGGCCTCGTCGGGCCTGCTGATCGGCGTGAACCCGGCGACCGGGCTCAAGACCCTGCCGCAGCTGGTGGAGCAGAGCAAGGGCAAGGCGTTCAACTTCAGCTCGGCCGGCAGCGGCAGCCCGGGCCACCTGGCGGTGGAGGTGTTCGCCGAGGCCACGAACCACAAGCTCAACCATGTGCCCTACCGCGGCAACACGCCGGCGGTCACGGCCGTGCTGTCGGGCGAGGTGGATGGCGGCACGCTGGCCACACCGGGCATGCTGCCGCACGTCAAGAGCGGCAAGATCACCGCACTGGCTGTCACCAGCCGGCAGCGCTCGGGCCTGGCACCCGAGGTGCCCACCGTGGGCGAGCTGGGCCTGAAGTCGCTCGAACAAGAGGTGCTCTACCTGGTGATGGCGCCGGCGAGCACGCCCGACGCGCTGGTGCAGCAGATGGCCAAGGCCATCGGTGACGCGCTGCAGCGCCCTGATGTGAAGGCGCGCCTGGCCAACCTCGACCTGTTCCACGAAGGCCTCACCGGCGCCGCCGCGGCCAAGCGCCTGAGCGAGCTCAACACGCGCTACGGCCAGCTGGTGAAGGCCACCGGCATGAAGGTCGAATGAGCGACGACATGAACCGACCGAACATCGTCTATATCGTCTGCGACGACCTGGGCTACGCCGACCTGGGCTGCTACGGCGGGCGCGAGGCCGGCTTTGGCCGCGTCTCCCCGAACATCGACGCGCTGGCCGCAAGTGGCCTCAAATTCATCGAGGGCTATTCCAATTCGCCGGTGTGCTCGCCGACGCGCTTTGCATTGATGACGATGCGCTACCAGTACCGCCTGCGCGGCGCGGCCGAGGAGCCGATCAACAGCAAGGCGCGCCACAGCCAGACGCTGGGCCTGCCGCCCGAGCAACCCACGCTGCCTTCGCTGCTGCGCGCATCGGGCTACCGCACCGCGCTCATCGGCAAATGGCACCTGGGCTACCCGCCAGCCTTCGGCCCGCTGCGCTCGGGCTACGAGGAATTCTTCGGCCCCATGGCCGGCGGGGTGGACTACTTCACCCACTGCGCCAGCACCGGCGACCACGACCTGTGGTTCGGCGAGAACGAGCACCCCGAGGTGGGCTACCTCACGGACCTGCTGAGCCGCCGCGCGGTGGACTACGTGAACCGCATGGCCGATGGTGCCAAGGCGGGTACGCCCTTCATGTTGAGCCTGCACTACACCGCACCGCATTGGCCGTGGGAAACGCGCGACGACGCGCACGTGGCACCTGATGTTGCAAAGAACCTGTTCCACCTGGACGGCGGCAACGTGGAGAGCTACCGCCGCATGATCCACCACATGGACGAGGGCATCGGCTGGATCATGGACGCGCTGAAAGCGCATGGCCTGAGCGAGAACACCATCGTCGTCTTCACCAGCGACAACGGCGGCGAGCGCTTCTCCGACAGCTGGCCGCTGGTGGGCGGCAAGATGGATCTCACCGAAGGCGGCATCCGCGTGCCATGGATCGTTCACTGGCCGGCGCAAGTGCCCGCGGGCAGCATCACTGCCCAGCACGGCATGAGCATGGATTTCTCGCGCACGCTGCTTGACGCCGCCGGCGTGGCGCCGGCCGACACGCACACGCCCGATGGCGTCTCGCTGCTGCCGGTGTGGCGTAATCCGGCGGCCACGTTCCCGCGGCCCATGCATTGGCGCATGAACCACCGCGGCCAGCGCGCGCTGCGCGAAGGCGAATGGAAATACCTGCGCGTGGACGGCCACGACTACCTGTTCAACATCGCCCGCGACGCGCGCGAGCGCGCCAACCTGGCCCAGCGCCACCCGGACCACCTGCAGGCCATGCGCGCGCGCTGGGAAGCCTGGAATGCCACCATGCCGCCGATCCCGGACGACGCCACCGTGAGCCTGGGCTATTCCGTCAAGGACATGCCTCAGCGATGAGCCACCTGCTGGTTAGCATCGCGGCATGACCCGCTGGCAGCGCCTGTTCCCTTTCGTGCAATGGCCGCGCCCGGACGCG